>Ga0209754_1000095_pt1 | contig 138189 bp, 129 predicted proteins | sample MesohylBB_FD_187295 | JGI IMG/M metagenome (GOLD analysis project Ga0209754, IMG submission 187295) | Host-associated microbial community of the marine sponge Aplysina aerophoba from Gulf of Piran - sponge mesohyl, lysed by bead beating... | ecosystem: Host-associated > Porifera > Sponge >... | reverse complement strand
CCCTCCCCTAGCCCCTCCCCCAAGGGGAGGGGGATTTGGTCAGCGCCCTTTTCGCAGAGGAATCCTCCCCTTGGGGGAGGGGGATTCGGTCAGTGCCTTTTTCGCATGCCCATGCCAACTCGAAGGGCGAAGCGGGGTAGAGCCTACCCCAGCCCCTTCTGGCCCATGGCGAGGAACTTTTCGCGGCGCTGCTTGCGCAGGACGGGGCCGTCGATTTTGAGCAGCGCGTCCAGCGCTCCGGCGATGGCGTCGGTCACGCTGGCGAAGACGAAATCCTTGTCCCGGTGAGCGCCGCCGACCGGCTCCGGCACGATGGCGTCGATCACTTCGAGCTCCAGCAGGTCCTGGGCGGTCATTTTCAGGGCTTCGGCAGCGTCCTGCGCAACGTCCGAATCGCGCCACAGGATGGAGGCGCAGCCCTCCGGCGAGATCACCGAATAGACCGCGTGCTCGAGCATCAGCACCCGGTTGGCCGCGGCCAGCGCGATCGCGCCGCCGGACCCGCCCTCCCCGATCACGAGGCCGATCAGCGGCGTCTCCAGGTCGAGGCAGGTCTCGATCGACCGGGCAATGGCCTCGGCCTGGCCGCGCGCCTCCGCGCCCTTGCCCGGGTAGGCGCCGGAGGTGTCGATCAGCGTGACGACCGGCAGGCCGAACCGCTCCGCCAGCCGCATCAGGCGCATCGCCTTGCGATAACCCTCCGGCCGGGCCATGCCGAAATTGTGGATCAGGCGCGATTCGGTGTCGTGGCCCTTCTCGTTGCCGATGACGACCACGGAGCGGCCGCGGAACCGGGCGAGGCCGCCGACGATGGCGCGGTCTTCGGCAAAGGCCCGGTCGCCGGCCAGCGGCAGGTAATCCTCGAACAGGTTTTCGATATATTCCTGCGCGTGCGGGCGCTCCGGGTGGCGGGCGACCAGCACCTTCTGCCACGGCGTCAGCTTCGAATAGGTGGTGCGCAGCATGCGCTCCACCTTCTCCTGCATCCGGCCGACTTCTTCGGCAATGTTGAGGGCGCCGCCGTCGGTCAGATGGCGCAATTCTTCGATCTTGCCTTCGAGCTCGGCGATAGGCTTTTCGAATTCGAGAAACGACGGCATGGGCGGGAGAATAGCGATTGGCGGCAAATAATTCAATCGGTGGCGGGCGCGAAGGGCGGTTCGGTTTCAAAAAGTTGAACGCACCGGCCCCATTCTCCTCACCAAGCCGAAAATGCCTGTCCGTTCGACGCCCTGCCGTGTCACCCCGGACGGAGCGCAACGGAGTTCCGGATATGGAGCGACGAGCGCAGACTGCAATTCGGGGCGATCCCGAGGTAGGGGAGGGTTTAAAACGGGATTTATGTCTGTGACTATGCAGTGCCGGATGTCCCTCCAATGGCGAGAGGAAGCCGCCGGAAACTGCAAAGGCCGGTCGTTCGTCGATATCCGAAAAACACCATCATTGCCGCCCCGGACCCCGATCCGGGGCCCAGAGCCACAAGGCAAGCCGTGCCGGGCGACTCTGGTCCCCGGATCGCCGCTGCGCGCCGTCCGGGGTGGCAACGATGGGATAAATTACCCCGTCGGCTATCGAAACGGCAGCAGGCCGCTAACGCATCGTTACAGATATAATTCCCTTTAAAACCCTCCCCTACAGCGCTGAGCGGGCCCCCGGCCCTGCGGTCCCCGGCTCCCTGTCCGATCGCCCTGGGCGACACCCGGATTTCTTCGACGGGATTCCGGGCTCGGCCCAAAACAGAAGCTCAGATCGATCCGTTGCCTTGCGGCGGAATCCCTACCGGCAGGGCGGAACTTCGGTATCGATCCCACCGTCGCGGCGCGGTTCCGCTTCCGTCAGGCTCTCCAGAAACGCCACCAGGTCGGCCTGTTCCCGGGCGCTCAGGTCGAGCCGGCGCAGGATCCGTTCGCCTCCGGCGTGCAGCCGTTCCTCATCGAGGGTCGAATAGTGGCGGACGACGTCGGCGAGCGTCTTCAGGCTGCCGGCGTGCATGTAGGGCGCGGTGAGCGCCGCGTTGCGCAGGCCCGGCACGCGGAATTCGCCGAAGTTGCTGTGGGCCAGGCGGACATGGCGGGTCTTGACGGCAGTGGTGCGCGCCGGATCGTCGTTGAAGCGGCCGAGCAACGTATAGGGGCTCTTGCGCAATTTCCGGATGCCGCCGAAGCGGCCGGGATCGGCGCGGCCGGATCCGGCGAAATGCGCCACGCCGGCATCGGCGAACTCGCCGTTGGCGAAGGCCGGGCCGAAGTGGCAGAAGGCGCAGTTGCCCCGGCCGACGAACAGGCGCAGGCCGCGCTTTGCGGCGGCCGGATAGCGGGCCTGGCCGGCGGCGTCGTTGCGGGCGAGCGCGTCGCGGAAATCGTCGAACGGCGTGCGGCCGGTGACCAGGGTCTCCAGGAACGCGGCCAGCGCCTTGCCGAGATCGACGAAGACGCGTTCGTCGTCGGCGCCGGGCGCAGCACCGAAGGCGCGCCGGTAACCGCAGGAGAGGCTGCGGTCGGCGCGGACCAGCCGCGCCGCGCCGGCCGCGCCGATGCCCATTTCGCGCGCGTCGAGCAAGGGCCGCAGATTCTGCGCCCACAGCGTATCCTGCGCGCCGTCCCAGCCGAACCAGCGGTTGAAACGCAGGTTGAACAGGCTGAGCGCGTTGCGGTCGACCGCCCGCTGACCGCGGCTGCGCGCAAGGCCGTCGGTCCAGCCCGTCTCCGGCCGGTGGCAGGTTGCGCAGGAGATCGCGCCGGAAACCGACAGGCGGGTATCGAAGAACAGCACCCGGCCGAAGGCGGCCGCGGCGGGGGCGCCGGAGACCCGGTTGCTGGGATCGGGCGGCGCCGGCGGCGGCCACGGGCCGTGGCGCAGGATTTTCCGCTGTTCCGCGGCCGTAAAGTCGACGGCCCCGGCCGGAAGCGCGCCCAGGATTATTTGTATGCAGAATGCGACTGCGAACAGTTTAACGATATCAGTCATTTGGCAGTGGCTGATTGGTGCGCCCAGTTCCGCCAATTCCCTTCCGCCAATTCCCTTCCGCCAATTCCCTTCCGGCATTCCTCCGCTCCGCCACCCTTCGCGCGGCTTCGGACGAAACGACGATCGGTGACGAATGGCGGCCGATACCGGATCGGTCGGCGGCAAGACACGGCCGATGCCGAACCCCCGTTTCACTCCAGCACCATTTCGGCCGTCAGCTTCTCGCGGCCGGCTGCGCCGGCAATATCGAAGATGAGCTGCCATCGGCCCGGCATGTGGAACATCAGGCCTGCCGCCGTGCCCGACCGGCCGGCGAGGGTGACGCCGGGCCGGTAGTTCATGCCGTGCCGATGGTCCGGCATCCAGCCGCGCACCTTGACCTGCCGGACCGGCGGCCCGCAGAGCCGGAAGCGAAGGGAAAAATGGGCGCCGACCGGGATGGCGGCCGGAGCGGACTGCCACCACACGGTCCAGGTCTTTCCGGCGATCTTGCTGCCGCCGGTCCAGTCCTGCGGCCGCTCGCAGGCGTTCGCGCCGGCGGCGGCCAGGACGAGCGCAAGAGCCGCCGCGAAAGCCGGCCCGCGCTGGCGCCGCCGGGCCATCGCGCGTTAGCGCAGCTGCGCCAGGTGGGGCCGGATCATCGCCTCGCCGTTGCGCCAGGCGATTTTTTCGGCTAGGTCCGGCGGCAGGTCGCGCAGCCATTCCCGGGTCCAGCCGGCGTGTTCGACGACATAGTGCCAGCGTTCCGGGGTGAAGGTGTCGGTGCCGACCATGATCCGGTCGGGGAAAGCGGCGAACAGGCTGCGCCAGTCGTCGTCGACCCGCCCGCCGTGGGCGTGTTCGCTGCGGAAGGCCAGATCGGTCCACAGGTTCGGGTGTTTCTCCAGCATCGGGCCGACAATATCGGGACCGTCGAAGCCGGCGTGGGCCCACAGCACCCGAGCGTCCGGCCATTGGGCGAATATCCCGTCGACGGCGCCGGTGTCGGAGTGGGCGTGCAGCAGAAGATTGTGCTCCCGCGCCAGTTCGATCATGCGCCGCGCCACGGCCTTTTCCATCTGCCCGGCGAACAGATGGAATTCGCCGACCGCGACCCAGCGGAACCGCTTGAGGCGGTCTTCCAGGAAATCGATCACCGACGGATCGTCGACCCAGCGGCTGATCTCGCCGCGCCTGCGATAGGGGCGCAGGCTGGGCAGGACCAGGTCGGGCGCCGCGGCGTAGAGGGCGCGGGTGCCGGCGTCGCCCGAGCTCGACACCAGCGCCCGCTTGAGACCCGCCCGTTCGAAAATCGCGACGGCCTCCTCGACGGAATGGCGCTCCGCCGCATCGTGGCTGAAATGGATATGGGCGTCGAAAATCGGCATCGGCGCGCCGACGGCGCGGGCCGCCGAAGGCAGCAGCGTCGCCGCGGCCGAGGTTGCCAGAAAACGGCGGCGCGAAAACATGGCGAGGCTCCTTCCCGCTGGGATCCCCGAATCCTGTCACTCCTGACGGCCGCATGGCAAGCCCGCAGGCCGCCCTTCCGGCGGCGCGGGTGGCGCTGTCCTTCGAGACGGGGTTTCGAGACGGGGCTTCGAGACGGGGCTTCGAGACGCGGCTTCGAGACGCGGCTTTGAGAACGGGCTTCGAGACGCGGTTCGTCAGGCCCGGCCGTGGCAGTGCTTGTACTTTTTCCCCGAACCGCACGGGCAGGCCGCGTTGCGCGAGACCTTGCCCCAGGTCGCCGGATTGCCCGGATCGACGTTGGAAGCGGCCTTGCGGGTGCGGACCGGCGCGATCACGCCGCCGTTGCCGTTGGTGGCGTATTCGGGTTCGGGCTCCAGCGCGTCCAGGTCCATGCCGGCCATGCGCGCCATGTCTTCGAGCGATCCGAGCGGCGGCAGGCCGAAGGGCGCGAGATCGTCGCCCATGCCCGGGCCGGACTGTTCCCATTCGGCGCTGCCGTCCTGGGGCAGCAGGCTCTCCGGATCGGCGTCCAGCTCGATCTCCAGATGGGAGAGCGCGCCGACCGTGGTTTCCTTGAGGCCGGAAAGCATGACCTGGAACATGTCGAAGGCTTCGCGCTTGTATTCGATCAGCGGGTCCTTCTGGCCGTAGGCGCGCAGGTTCACCGCCTGGCGAAGATGGTCGAGCTGGAGCAGGTGCTCCTTCCATTGCTGGTCGAGAATCTGCAGCAGAACGCTCTTTTCGGCGAGGCGCATCAGCTCCGGCGAATAGGACGCCGTCTTTTCCGCCATGCGCCGGTTCACGGCCTCGAGGATGCGCTCGTAGATTTCCTGGTCGGCGATGCCTTCCTCGGCCGCCCAGTCGCGGACCGGCAGGTCGAGGCCGAAGACTCCCAGGGTGCGATTGTAGAGGCTGTCGATATCCCACTGCTCGGCGTAGGCGCCCTCGGGGATCGCGTCCTCGACGATTGCCTCGATCGCCTCCTCGCGATATCCCCGGATCGTCTCCGAGACGTCGTCGGTTTTCATGATGCCGATGCGCTGGGCGTAGATCACCTTGCGCTGATCGTTCATCACGTCGTCGAACTTCAGGAGATTCTTGCGGATTTCGTAGTTGCGCTCCTCGACCTTGCGCTGAGCGCGCTCGACGGCCTTGTTGATCCAGCCGTGGACGACCGCCTCGCCTTCCTTCAGGCCCAGGCGCTGGAGCCAGCCGTCCATGCGTTCCGAGCCGAAGATGCGCATCAGGTCGTCCTGGAGGGACAGGAAGAAGCGCGAATTGCCGGGATCGCCCTGACGGCCCGAACGGCCGCGCAGCTGGTTGTCGATGCGCCGGCTCTCATGCCGCTCCGTGGCGATGACGAACAGGCCGCCGGCGGCCACCACCTTCTTCTTCTTCTCCTCGACGTCGGCGCGGATTTCGGCCTCTTTGGCGTCGCGCTCCGGGCCCTCCGGCAGGTCGCCCAGTTCCTGCACGATGCGCATGTCGGCGTTGCCGCCCAGCCGGATATCGGTGCCGCGGCCGGCCATGTTGGTGGCGATGGTCACCGCGCCCGGCTCGCCGCCCTGGGCGATGATAAAGGCTTCGCGCTCGTGGTGCCTGGCGTTCAGCACCTGGTGCGGAATGCTCTTCGTGCCGAGCTTCTCGGCCAGCAGTTCGGACTTCTCGATGCTCACCGTGCCGACCAGGGTGGGCTGGCCGCGCTTCGAGCAATCCTCGATCAGGTCGAGGACGGCGGCATCGCGCTCCTCGCCGGTCCGGTAGACCTCGTCGTCCTCGTCGACGCGCTCCACCGCCACGTTGGTCGGCACATCGACGACTTCCAGCTTGTAGATGTCGATGAATTCCGCCGCTTCGGTCATCGCCGTGCCGGTCATGCCGGCCAGCTTCGGATACATGCGGAAATAGTTCTGGAAGGTGATCGACGCGACGGTCTGGTTTTCCGTCTGAATCTCGACGCCTTCCTTGGCCTCGAGCGCCTGGTGCAGCCCTTCCGAATAGCGCCGGCCCTCCATCATGCGGCCGGTAAACTCGTCGATGATGATGACCTGGTTGTTCTTGACGATATAGTCGGTATCGCGGCGGAACAGTTTGTGCGCGCGCAGCGCCTGGTTGGCGTGGTGGACGACGCTGACATTCTGCATTTCGTACAGGTCGTGGCCGCCGAGCAGCCCGGCTTCGGCCAGCAGGGCTTCCAGATGCTCGTTGCCGGCGTCGGTCAGCGCGACGGTCTTCTGCTTTTCGTCGATCTCGTAATCGTCCGGCACCAGGCCCGGGATGACTTTGTCGACCGCGATATACAGCTCCGAGGTGTCGTCGGTCGGGCCGGAGATGATGAGCGGCGTGCGCGCCTCGTCGATCAGGATCGAATCGACCTCGTCGACGATCGCGAAGTTGAACGGCCGCTGGACCATCTCCTCCAGGTCGAACTTCATGTTGTCGCGGAGATAGTCGAAACCGTACTCGTTGTTGGTGCCGTAGGTGACGTCGCAGCCATAGGCCTCGCGGCGCTCGTCGTCGTTCAGCTCGTTGGTGATGCAACCGACTGTGAGGCCCAGGAACTTGTAGACCTGGCCCATCCATTCGGCATCGCGCTGCGCGAGATAGTCGTTGACGGTGACGACATGGACGCCCTTGCCCTCCAGCGCGTTCAGATAGACCGGCAGGGTCGCGACCAGCGTCTTGCCCTCGCCGGTCTTCATCTCGGCGATCATGCCCCGGTGCAGGATGGTGCCGCCGATCAACTGCACATCGAAATGCCGCTCGCCCAGGGTGCGCCAGGCCGCTTCGCGGACCGTGGCGAAGGCGTCGACCAGCAGGTCGTCCAGCGCCTCGCCATTCTCGTAACGCTGCTTGAGCCAGCCGGTGCGGGCCGCCAGCTCCGCGTCCGACAGCGCCTGCATCTCGGGCTCCAGGCCGTTGATCCGGTCGATCAGGGGCTGAACGCGGCCGATGTAGCGTTCGTTGGCCGAGCCGAGAAATTTCCGGGCGAGATTGCCGAACATGAAGGGCGTTCCTGAAACAGGTAAAGCGTTGCGCCCGGCCGGTCGAAAAGCGGGCGAATGGAGCCTTCGAAGCGGGTGGGCTGCGGCGTGAAACCGGATCAATCACAGATAGGGGGGGCGCCCGAACCTGTCAACGAACCGGGCCGTCTATGCCGCGGTCACGCCTCGCCGCGCAGGATGGCGCCGGTCGTGGCCCGCGTCGCCGCCCGGTAGCCGTCCGCCGTGACGCTCAGATGGTCGCGCAAGACCGCATGGAACGCCGGCAGCCTGTGGAACGGCACGGCCGGATAGGCGTGGTGCTCGACATGGTAGGGCATGTTCCAGGCGACGAACCGCACCAGCAGGCTGGTGAAGGTGGTGCGCGTGTTCTCCAGCATGTTCGCGACATGCGGGCAGCCGGTGTGCTCGGCCAGCAGATACAGGCGCAGGAAGGGCTGCCCGAGGAACGCCGGGACCACCCAGAGCCACAGCAGCGCCGCGCTGCCGGCCAGGATAGAAACCGCCGCCGCAGCCAGATAGACGGCAAGGAAGGAGCGGGCTTCCCAGACCACGGCGGCGCGGGCCGCTGGCGGCACGAATCCGTCGCGGTTGCGGCCGGCGGCGTTGACCAGCAGCGTGCGGACCTGGCTGGTGAAATACGGGCCGCCGGCAATCAGCCAGGCGAGGCCGGCCTTCGTCCGCGGCAGCGGCCGGGCCAGTTCGGGGTCCCGCTCGGGATCATGGGTGTAGCGGTGATGGTCCATGTGGAAATGGTGGAACCAGACCGGCGGCAGCAGATTGACCAGCCCGGCGCCCCAGCCCGACGCCGCGTTCAGGCCGGCGCTGCGGAACGGAGTCTTGTGGACGGCCTCGTGCTGCAGGCAGAACAGGAAGACCAGCAGGATGCCGTGGAGCGGCAGCAGGATGGGCCAGCCGGGCACTTGAAGGGCGATGAGACAGCCGGTGGCGCCAAGCGCGGCGAGATGGCCGGCGAGGTGGGCGAGGCCCTTGCGGTCGGAGCGCTGCAAGAGCTCACGCCGCTGGTCGCGGCCCAGCCGGCCGACGACTTCGCGATGGTCCGGCGTCCGTTGCGGCGATCCGTCTGCGTCCATCGATCCCTGTCCGCTACACGGGCGGGCATTGAGCGCCCGCCGGTTCTGGTCCCTAATGGGGCCGCATCTGCCGTCTCGATCATAACACAATCTGGATGTCGATGAACCTGTCCGAGTCCGTGCCCGAAATCTGGTTTTCCGCCGACTATGACGAAGCGCGCGCGAAATTCCGCGCAGCGGCGGAACGGGCCGGCGCAGCGCTTTTCGCGTACCGCAATCCCAACGCCCGGCAGCCCGACGGCGGCGACCTGACGACCGACGTCGCAAGGCTCGGCCCGGCGCCGGGCGAGGCGGCCGGGGTGCTGATCGCCTCGTCCGGCACCCATGGCGTCGAGGGTTTCTGCGGCTCCGGCTGCCAGATCGGGATGCTGGAGACCGGCGCATACCGTCTCCTGCCGGCGGGCTGCGCCCTGGTTCTGGTCCACGCCATCAACCCCTACGGCTTCGCCTGGCTGCGCCGGGTGACGGAAGACAATATCGACCTCAACCGCAACAATCTGGATCACGGCGCCGGCCATCCGGCCAATCCGAGATACGCCGGGATCCACGGCCTGCTGACGCCGCGCGACTGGCACGGGCCGGGGCGCGAGACCGCCGACGCCGCCATCGCCGCCTATATCAACGAGCACGGCCTGTTCGCCTTTCAGGAGGCGGTGAGCGGCGGCCAGTACGACTATCCCGACGGCCTGTTTTACGGCGGGCGGGCGCTCTCCTGGTCGGCCCGGACCTGGCGCGAGATCGTCGAAGCGCATTGCCGGGGCGCCGGCCGGGTCGCCCATCTGGATTTTCACACCGGCCTCGGCGACTATGGCGCCTGCGAGATCATCAGCGTCGAAGGCGCCGACGGGGCCGGCGCGGAGCGGGCGCGCCTCTGGTATGGCGACGAGGTGAAATCGCCGGAAAAGAACGACAGTCTCTCCGCCGTCGTGACCGGCTCGATGGAGAACGCGTTCGACGGAGTCGCGCGGGAGACCGAGGTGACGACCGTCGCGCTGGAATACGGCACCAGGCCGGTATACGAGGTTCTCGAAGCCCTGCGCGCGGACAACTGGGTGCATCTCTACGGCGATCCGGCTTCGGAAGAAGGCAAGGCGATCAAGCGCCAGATCCGCGACGCCTTCTACGGCGACGAACCGGAATGGAAAGCCATGATCTGGGCGACGGCGGACCGGGTCATGCGCCAGGCCGCCGCCGGTCTGGCAGGATAGACACATCATGACCGCATCGACCGCCGAAGTAGTTCTGCCGAGCCCGGATTTCGACGCCGCGCTCGCCTTCTTCCGGGAAACCCTCGGCTTCCGGCTCGACGCCATCCATCCGGCGGACGATCCGGCGGTCGCCAGCCTGTCCGGGTACGGGCTCCGGCTGCGGCTGGACCGGGATGCCGAAGGCCCGCCGCCGCAGCTGCGGATTGCGAGCAGCGAGCCATCGACGCTGCTGAACGGCGCGCGGGAAGTCACGGCGCCCAACGGCGCAACCGTTACGGTCGTCGACGCCGAGCCGCCTCTCGACCTGCCGCCGCTGGACCAGGCTCTTACCATCGTGAAAGCGGACAGCGACGGCGGCTGGGGCGTCGGCCGGGCCGGCATGCTCTATCGCGACCTGATCCCGCAGCGCGAGGGCGGGCGCTTCATCGCCTCGCACATCCGCATCCCGGACGGCGGACCGGTGCCGGACAATGTCCATTTCCACAAGATCCGCTTCCAGATGATCTACAATTATAAGGGCTGGGTCCGGCTGGTCTACGAGGACCAGGGCGAGCCTTTCGTCATGGGGCCGGGGGATTGCGTGCTCCAGCCGCCGGAGATCCGCCACCGGGTGCTGGAATGCTCGGACGGGCTGGAAGTGGTCGAGATCGGCTGTCCGGCCAACCACATGACCCTGCTCGACCACGACCTGCCCCTGCCGACCGGCCGCCACCTGCCGGCGCGGGATTTCGGCGGCCAGCGCTTCGTCCTGCACCGGGCGGAAGAGGCCGACTGGACGGCATCGGACATGGCCGGCTTCGAGGCGCGCGACCTCGGCATAGCGGATGCGACCGCTGGCCTGGCCGAGGTCTCCGTCCTTCGGCAGTCGCTGGAAGGCATCGACGTCGCGGCCCGCCACGCCGGCGAATTCCTGTTCCATTTCGTGCTGGAAGGCCGCATGACGCTCGCCGTCGACGGCGGGGAAGCGCAGGACCTGGCGGCAGGCGATTGCTTCACGCTGCCAAAGGACCTGCCCTTCCGCATAAGCGCGGCCTCGGGCCCGCTGGAACTGCTCCGGGTCCGGCTGCCGTAGGGCGCCAACCCGCCTCATTCGCCAGCCAGCAATTTCTCCGCCGTCTCCAGGTCTTCGGGCCGGTTGGCGTTGAAGAAGGGGTCCGGCGGGCCGGCGTCGAATTCGGCCACGGCCAGGCGGTAGCGCGCCGTCCAGCGGTCGACCTTGGAAACCCCCTCGTCGCGCAAGGCGGCTTCCAGCGCGCTGCGCCGGCCGACCGGCCACAGGCCGATCACCGGATGATGACGCCCGCCGGATGCCGCGCAGGCCATGTCGGCATCGTCGCGCCGGACCGCGGCGTGCAGGCGCGCAGCGAGGTCCGCCGGCAGGAAGGGCGCATCCGTCGCCACGGTCAGAATCCAGCGGGCATCGGGCGCGCTGCCGGCGGCCCAGGCCATGCCGGTCAGCACGCCGGCGAGCGGGCCGAGCGCGCCGGGCAGCAGATCCGCGGCGACCGGCAGGCCGAAACCGGCGAAGCGGGCCGGATCGCCGTTGGCGTTCAGGACCAGGCGATCGACCTGGGGCGCCACACGCTCGACGACATGGGCAAGCAGCGGCCGCCCGGCCAGCGGACGCAGGCACTTGTCGCCGCCGCCCATGCGGCGCGCCCGGCCGCCGGCCAGCAAAACGCCGACGGTTTCGGGATCGGAGGTTCCGGCTGACATGGATGGGGGGGTGCGGCTCTCCGTTGTCTGCGCCGGCCCTTTCTACGGCATGACCGGCAAGGACGGAACCGAAGGTTGTCCGGTAGAAGCCGAATTTAAATCCCAGTCCGGAGCGGCGCCGAAAATCTGCACTGAAAAAATGGATCGTCGCCCCGGCCGACCGAAGGGAGAGCCGGGGACCAGAGCCGGCCCGAAAGGCCTTGACCCGTGGCCTCTGGTCCCCGGATCGTCGCTTCGCTCCGTCCGGGGTGGCAACAGGAGAGTATCGGCTGTAAAGCCGGTTTGAACCGATGCGCCAGGGCCGTCTCGAAGCCCCGTCTCGAAACCCCGTCTCGAAGCCCCGTCTCGAAGGACGGCGCGTTCATCTTGCGCGGTTCCGGCGGGCGGACCGCCGCGCTATGCTGCCGGCCTGCCCGCACCCGGGCGAAAGACCGATCGGCGGACAGAGCGATGACGACCCTGACCCGAGACGACCTGCTGGAGCGCGATTCGAACGATCCGCTGGCGCGGATGCGCGAGCGCTTCGATCTGCCTGACGGCATCATCTATCTCGACGGCAACTCGCTCGGCGCCCTGCCCCACATCACCAAGGACCGCATCCGCCAGCTGATCGAGGACCAGTGGGGCCTCGACCTGATCAAGAGCTGGAACGCCCACGACTGGTATCACATGCCGCGGCGCTGCGGCGCCAAGCTCGCTCCCTTCATCGGCGCCAAGCCGACAGAGGTCGTCTGCGCCGATTCGACCTCGGTCAACCTGTTCAAGCTGCTGGCGGCGGCGCTGGCCGAGCGGCCCGACCGCAAGGTCATCGTTTCGGAGAAGGGCAACTTCCCGACCGACCTCTATATCGCGCAGGGCCTGACCGGCATGCTGGGCCGCGGCCACGAACTGCGCTTGATCGAACGCGACGCGGAGCTGGACGGCGCGATCCGGGACGATGTCGCCGTCGTCATGCTGACCCACATCGATTATCGCAGCGGCCGCATGCACGACATGGCGGCGGTGACCCGGAAGGCTCACGAGGCCGGCGCGCTCGTGCTCTGGGACCTGGCGCACAGCGCGGGCGCCGTGCCGGTCGATCTCAACGGCGCCGACGCCGACCTCGCCGTCGGCTGCGGCTACAAGTATCTCAACGGCGGCCCGGGCGCGCCGGCATTTCTCTACATTGCCGAACGGCTGCAGGACAGCATCCGGCCGCCGCTCTCCGGCTGGATGGGCCACGCCGAGCCGTTCGAATTCGACTGGACCTATGCCCCGGCCGAAGGCATCGCCCGCAACCTGTGCGGCACCCCGCCGGTGCTCAGCCTTGCCGCCTTCGAAGCCAGCCTCGATACCATGGCCGATCTCGATATGGCCGCCGTTCGGGCCAAGTCTCTGGCGCTCGGCGACCTGTTTATCGAGCTGGTCGAGAGCCGGTGCGCGGGGCACGGTTTCGCGCTGGTCTCGCCGCGCGACGCCACCCGGGGCAGCCAGGTCAGCTTCGCCCACCCGGACGGCTTCCCGATCATGCAGGCGCTGATCGCCGGCCATGTCATCGGCGACTTCCGGATGCCCGACATTCTGCGCTTCGGCTTCACCCCGCTGTACACCCGCTATGTCGATGTCTGGGATGCGGTGGACGTGCTGGCGCAGATCATGGAGAGCGGCCGGTGGGACCAGCCGCGCTTCCACGCCCGCGGCGCCGTTACCTGACGGGCTCGGACCGGCCGGACCGGGCAGAGAACGCGCCGGGCAGATTGCGCCGGGCAGGCGGCTTGACACTGCCGCGCCGCGCCGTTTGTATGCGGCTCGGTTGAGAGTGCGGGACCGCCCGGCGGCAGAGACGCCGGGCGCAGTCTTTGTTTGACCGGGCCGTCTGCGCGGGGACCCGCCGGAATTGGCCGGGAGGGAATCGCCAGGCGCATGGGCCAGCTGATCTTCGAAACGGTCCTGAACGGGCTGCAGTTCGGCATCTTCCTTTTTCTGGTGGCCGGCGGCCTGACCCTCGTTCTGGGCATCATGAGCTTCGTGAACCTGGCCCACGGGTCCATGTTCATGATGGGCGCCTATGTTGCGGCCTGGGTGTTCCAGCAGTCCGACAGCTTCCTGCTCGCCGCCATCGTCGGGCTGCCGGTGATCCTGCTGCTCGGCATCGCGCTCGAATATCTCGCCTTCCGGACCCTCTACACTCGCGATCACCTGGACCAGGTGCTCGCCACCTTCGGCTGCATCCTGTTCTTCAACCAGATGGTGCTGGTCGTGTTCGGCGCGGAAAGCCAGGAATTCAAGCTGCCGGAATCGATCAATTTCCCGTTTCCGCTGTTCGGCTTCACCTATCCGTTCTACCGGCTGATCGTGATTCTGGCGGGGATCCTGGTCGCGGCCGGCCTGTTCCTGGCCATCACCCGAACCCGTGTGGGCATGCGCATCCGGGCCGGCGCGTCCAACCGAGCCATGGTCGGCGCGCTCGGCGTCAACGTGATCGCGCTCTACACGATCGTGTTCGGCATCGGCGCCGCGCTGGCGGGCTTTGCCGGCATCATGATCGGCCCGATCGAATCGGTCGAAAGCGGCATGGGCGAGGAAAAGCTCCTGCTGGCCATCGTGGTGATCGTGATCGGCGGCATCGGCTCGGTCCGCGGCGCCTTCATCGCCTCGATCATCGTCGGCCTGGTCGAGATCGGCGGCCGGGTCTTCCTGACCGATATCCTGAGCGTCTTCCTGGACGAGGATTTCGCGCAAACGGCGGGCCCGGCGCTCGCCTCGATGATGATCTACATCCTGATGGCAGCGATCCTGTTTTCCAAGCCGGAAGGCCTGTTCCCGGCCAGCACCGGCTAGGCGGGGCGGGGGCGCACGGCCATGGCCGGACACGGCAATTCCAACCTGAACCCGCGGATCAGATTCTCTTTCGCCGATCCGCGCTTCGTCATCATGATCCTTGGCCTGATCGGCCTCGCGGTATTGCCGATCGTCGCCGGCGCGGCCGACGACGTGTTCATGATCTCCTTCATGGCGAAGATGATGATCTTCGCCATCGCCGCGGCGAGCCTGGACCTGATCCTGGGCTATGGCGGCATGATCAGCTTCGGCCACGCCGCCTATGTCGGCCTCGGCGCCTACGCCGTTGCCGTTTCGGCGCGCTATTTCAGCGACCTGTGTTTCGATGTCGAGGAGGGCCAGGCCTGCGCCTACGGCTTTCTCGCCAGCGGCTATTTCCAGTTCGCGGTCGCGATCGTCGGCTCGGCGCTGGTCGCCCTGGTGATCGGCGCGATTTCGCTGCGCACCACCGGCCTCTATTTCATTATGATCACGCTCGCCTTCACCCAGATGCTGTTCTTCCTGGGCATCAGCCTGGAGCCGTTCGGCGGCGACGACGGCATGACGGTCGACGAGCGCAGCGATTTCGCCTTTTTCTCCATTGGGGAAGACCTGATCTACGAGGGCGACGGGGCGACGCTGTACTATGTCTGCCTGGGCGTCCTGCTGCTGTCGCTGCTGCTGCTGCGCCGCTTTGTGAACTCCCGATTCGGCATGGTGATCCGCGGCAGCTATTCCAACCCCGTGCGCATGGCGGCGCTCGGCTATCCGGTCTACCGCTACCGCCTCACCGCCTTCGTCATCGCCGGCACGATCTGCGGCGTCGCCGGCGCCCTGTTCGCCAACCATCAGGAATTCCTGACCCCGGAATACATGATGTGGATCCGCTCCGGCGAGATCATGATCATGGTCATCATGGGCGGCATGGGAACGATTTTCGGCCCGGTCTTCGGCGCGCTCGCCTTCCTGGGCATCGAGGAGTTTCTGCAGGAGCTGGTCGGCCAGGATTACTGGATGATCGTGTTCGGCCCGATGCTGATCCTGCTGGTGCTGTTCGCCAAGCGTGGCCTGTTCGGCCTGATCCCGGACAACTGGGCGGCGATGCCGCGATTCGCGATCGGCTTCGTCCTGCTCGTCGCCGCATTCGCGGTCTTCCTGTTCCTGATCACCCTGGCGACGCCGCTCACCATCGTATTCGCGTTCATCCTGCTGGCGTTCGCGGTGAAACTGGGCGTGGACTACGGCGGCTTGCCCAGCCCGCTCAAACGGCTGGCGGCGCTCACCGGAGGCCGGCCGAATGGCTGATCTCCACCGCCCCGACCTGCATCTTGAAGTCCGCGATCTGTCCAAGAGCTTCGGCCAGGTCCACGCAACCCGGAACGTCAACCTGGGGGTCGAGCGCGGCGAGGTTCATGCCGTCATCGGGCCGAACGGCGCCGGCAAGACGACGCTGCTCGCCCAGCTGAGCGGCGCCCTGAAGCCGGACAGCGGCGAAATCGTCTTCGACGGCCAGAACATCGCCGGGCTTCCCGCCCACAAGATCTCCATGCTCGGCCTGGCCCGGTCGTTCCAGGTCACCAGCATCTTTCTGGACTTCACCGCCGAGGACAATGTCGCGCTCGCCGTCCAGGCCCATGCCGGCAATTCCTTCAAGTTCTGGCAGCCGGCGCAGACCGACCGGCGATTGCGCGACCCGGCGCGCGAAGCGCTGGAGACGGTCGGCCTGGCCGACCGCGCCGATATGCTTGCCGCCGACCTGTCCCACGGCGAGCAGCGGCAGCTCGAGATCGCCATGGCGATCGCCACCGGGCCTTCGATGCTGCTGCTGGACGAGCCGATGGCGGGCATGGGCGCCGAGGAATCGACCCGCATGGTCGAACTGTTGCGCGCCTTCGCCCGGAGCCACACCATCCTCCTGATCGAGCACGATATGGACGCCGTCTTCGCGCTCGCCGACCGAATTACCGTGCTGGTCTACGGCGAGGCCATCGCGACCGGCGCGCCGGACGAGATCCGCGGCAACGACGAAGTCCGCGCGGCCTATCTCGGCGAAGACTGACCGGAAGGCAGGCGGCACAGCGCAATGTTGACCCTCGAAAGCGTCGAGACCTTCTACGGCCAGAGTCAGGTGCTGTTCGGCATGGACCTCGCGGTCAACGACGGCGAGGTCGTCACCCTGCTCGGCCGCAACGGCATGGGCAAGACGACGACGATCCGCTCGATCATGGGCCTGACCCCGGCGCGGCGCGGGCGGATAACCTTCGACGGCGAGGACATCCGCAACCGTCTGCCCTACCAGGTGGCGCGGGCCGGCCTCGGCCTGGTGCCGGAGGGCCGCCAGGTCTTCCCCAATCTCACGGTCGAGGAAAACCTGATCTCGACCCACGAGAACCGCCACGACAGCGACGATCCCTGGACGCTGGAAAAAGTCTACGACTTGTTCCCCGGCGTCGCGGAGCGCCGCCGCAACATGGGCAACCAGCTTTCCGGCGGCGAGCAGCAGATGGTGGCGATCAGCCGGGCGCTGATGACCAACCCGAGGCTGTTGATCCTCGACGAGGCGACGGAGGGGCTGGCGCCGCTGATCCGCCAGGACATCTGGCGCACCCTCGACATGCTGAAGGCGCACGGCGAATCGATCCTCCTGGTCGACAAGAATGTCGAGGCGCTGACCCGCCTGGCCGACCGCCACTACATCATCGAGAAGGGCAAGGTCGTCTGGTCCGGCGACAGCCCCGAACTCCGCGCCGCCGAAGACCTGCAGCACCGCTATCTGGGCGTGTGAGGCGGTCGGACCGGCGGGCTGGCCTTTCACCTTCCCAATTTATACCGTGCCGCCCCGGCCGACCGGAGGGAGAGCCGGGGACCAGGGTCGACCCGACAGGACTGCGCTCGCGGCTCTGGTCCCCGGATCGGCCTGCGGCCGTCCGGGGCGGCAAATTCTTGTTGGAATTGGGAGAAAATAAGCGCTTGGCAAGATTTGGGTTACCGGGACCGAGCCGGTTCTCACCCCGAAATTCCCTCATCCCGAGCAGGCCCGTCAGCGCCGTAACGAGGGGCCTCACCCCTCGCCGCGCCGCCGGCGTTCCGCCTCGTCCCACACCGTCAGCGGCTGGAATTCGGGGACGAAGCCGAGGCCCTTGCGCGAATCGGAGGAAACGGCCTCCTGCGAGGTGACGACGTCGATGACGGCCGGCGCGCGTTCCAGGCCGCGCGCGATGGCGCCGGGCAGGTCGGCCGGATCCTCGACCCGCTCGCCGTGGGCGCCGAGCGCGCGGCCCATGGCGGCGTAGTCGCAGTGCCGGAGCAGGGTGCCGACGATGCGGCCGTCGTAGTTGAGATCCTGGTCGTGGCGCTCGATGTTCCAGGCGGCGTTGTTCGACACGATGAACAGGGCCTTTGCGCCATGGCGCACGGCGGTATCGATCTCCATCGCGTTGAGGCCGAAGGCGCCGTCCCCGTTGACCGAGATCACTTGCCGGTCCGGATAGGCCAGCGCCGCGGCGACCGCGAACGGCACGCCGACGCCGAGGCAGCCGAAGATGCCGGCGTCCATATAGGTGCGCGAGTCGAGGCCGATGCGCGCGAAGCTCAGCAGGTCGCCGCCGTCGGCGATCCCGATATAGTCCGGCTCGGCGGTCTCGCGGATCGCGTCGAAGATCGCCATCGGATGGATCTTGCCGTCCGCACAGCGCGCCGGCCCCGGCGATCCGCCGCCGCGGGCGACGCGTTCGCGGTGCCTGCCCCGCAGGCCTTCCAGCCAATCGGTATCGCGCGCGCCCGCATCGTTGCCGAGCGCCCCGGCAATGGCGTCGAGCGCGAGCCCGACATCGGCGAGCACCTCGGGCGCGCCGCGGCGGTTGTCGATCAGTTCGCCGGCAGTGTCCGCGATACGGACGAACCGGGCGGCAGGAAACACCGCCGGAGAACCGAAGCCGAGCTGGTAATCGAGCTTGCGGCCCAGCGTCACCACCAGGTCCGCCTCGGCCATCGCGGCGGCACGCACCGAGCCGACCGTGGACGGGTGGTCCGCCGGAACCAGTCCGCGGCTTTCCTGCGTATCGAGATAGAGGGCGTCGACCGCATCGAGGAAGCGCAGCACCGCATCGCCCGCCCCGCGCGCGCCGCGGCCGGCGATGACCAGCGGACGGCGCGCGTCGCGGAGTGCGGCAACGGCTTCGGCCACGCGGGCGGGCTCGGGCGGCAGCCGGCGCGGCGGCGCCGGTTCGATCCAGTCGTCGAGCACCATGTCGGGGGCCAGGGACCGGCGCAGCAGGTCGGTCGGAAACTCGATATAGGCGGGGCCGGGCTCGCCCATATCCCCGGTCGCGCGCGCGATGGCTTCGTCCAGTTCGCGCACAGCCTGCTCGACGACCTGCGCCGTGCGGGCATAGCGCGCGATCGGGCGCATGATCTCCGTGTGCGGGATGTCCTGCAGCGGTCCCATGTTGGCCTGCGGCCGCGGCGTGGCGCCCCCGATCAACAGCACCGGGACGCGCGCGAGCGAGGCGTTGGCGACCGCGGTGACCGTGTTGGTGACGCCCGGACCGGCCGTCGCCATGGCGACGCCGAGGTTGCCGGTGAGTTCGGCATGGGCGTGGGCCATGTGCATCGCGGCGCGCTCGTCGCGCACGTCGACGATGCGGATGCCGGCCTGCGCTGCGCGATCCCAGATCGGCTGGATATGCCCGCCCTGCAGCCCGAAGACGCGATCCACGCCGCGCGTTTTCAATACGCGCACGATCCAGGCGGCGACGCTGGTCTCGTCGCGGTTGGAATCCCGGCGTTCCGGGCTGTCGGTCGCAGCGGTGGTCATCGGCATTCTCCGTGCGCCTTTCGGGCGCGGTGTTGGCCGGCCCGCGCCTCAGGCGTCGCGGGCGGGCCGTGCTGCAAGCATTTCGCGCAGCATCCGGTGCAGGATCTTTCCGGTCTCGTTGCGCGGCATCTCGCCGTCGGCCAGGAAAACGATTTCGCGCGGCCGCTTGTAGCCGGCGAGGCGTTCTTTCGCCCATTCGACCAGTTCGGCCGCGTCGATATCGTATCCGGGACGGCGCACGACGGCGGCCTGGACGCATTCTCCCCACCGCGGGTCCGGGCGGCCGACCACCGCCACGTCGCGGACCGCCGGATGGCGCGCCAGGACGGTTTCGACCTCGGTGGGGTAGACATTCTCGCCGCCCGTGATGATCAGGTTCTTCTTGCGGTCGAGAATCCGGATATAGCCGTCCGGATCGCGCATCGCGACGTCGCCGACCGTGAGATAGTCGCCGCGGAACGCCTCGGCGGTCTTGTCGGGCAGGTTCCAGTACCCGTCGAAGGCATAGGGTCCGCAGGAAAACAGCTCGCCGGGCTCGCCGTCGGGAACCTCGCGCCCGTCGTCGTCGAGCAGCCTGACCGGCGCCGAACCGACGACCTCGCGCCCCACCGTGCCGATCTTCTCGAACTGCTCGTGCGGATGGAGCATGGTGACCCATCCCGCCTCGGTCGAGCCGTAGAGTTCGAAGAATCCCGAATTCGGGAACATCTCCATGACCGCGCGCTTCGTGTCGGTGCGCGCCGGGGCGGAGGAGACCAGCAGTTTCTCGATTCGGTCGAAGCCTCCGGCGGCGCGTTCCGATGCGGGCACGTCGAGCATCATCGTGTAGTGGGTCGGGACCAGCGAGGTGAAGGTGGCCCCGGTCCGGGCGAAGGTGCGCAGGCACAGCGCCGGATCGAAGTTCTTTCGCGAGAAAACGGTGATCGTGCCGCCGCAATAGGCAAAGGTGGTGAAAAAGTTGAGCGAGTTGGCGTGGCACATCGGCATGACGAGCAGCGCGTCGTCGGCGCGATGCAGCCCCATTTCGACCTGGGTCATCAGGGCCAGCATCGCCATGCCCCGGTGGCCGCGAATCGCCCCCTTGGGGTGTCCCGTCGTTCCCGAGGTGTACATGAAGCACCAGGGATCGTCCGGCTGGACGGTTGCGTCGGGCTCGCTGTCCGCGCCCGCAGCCAACAGGTCCTCGTAGTCGCGCCATCCTGCGGAACCGGCGGCTCCGCCGAGCGCGATGAAGCGGTCCGGGGGCAGGTCGATCCGGTCGCGAATGCTGTCCGCGACGGGGATCAACGCCTCTTCGACGATCAGCGCCGCACAGCCGCAATCCTCGAGGATATAGAGCGCCTCCGGGCCGGTGAGGCGGAAGTTGACCGGAACGGCCACCAGCCCCGACTTGGCGGCGGCGGCGTAGATCTCCAGCCATTCGACGCGGTTGTAGGCGAGGATCGCCACCCGGTCGCCCTGCGCGAGGCCGAGCCCCCGCAGCGCGTTCGCCAGCCGGCAGGCGCGCGCGTTCCACTGGCGGTAGGTCATCGCGCGGGTGAGATCGCGGGCGGCGACCTTTTCCGGTTGCAGGCGCGCCTGGGCGCTCAGGACCTGGCCGAGCGTCAGGGGCGGAATGCTCATGTGCGTTGCTCCGGTGCGCCGGCCGCGCGCGGTGCAGCCGCCTGCTGGACCGGCCGATGCGGGGCGCCGAACCGCTCGGCGATCCCGGATATCGAACCAACTCGTTTCCCGGCGGTCAAGGTCCGCCTAGCGGCCGGCCGGCGCCGTAACCCGGTCGAACGCCAGCGAGGCCGCGGCGACATCCTGAATTGCGATGCCGACCGAATCGTAGATCACCGTCGCTCCCTCCGGCACTCTCGCGGTCCCGGCATAGACCTCGCCAACCTCGGCGAAGACCGGGCAGCCCGAACCGCGGACATCGCCTGCCTGGTCCCGCGCCGCATCGCGCGACTCGACCAGCACCGTGTGCGCCATCGCAGCGTCGTCCAGCTCGCGGCCGTCGGCGCCGTTCCAGCCGACCGAGGCGACCAGAGCGCCCTGCCGGACCCACGCGCCCTTGAGCACCGGCTCCGTCGCCGACGTCGCACAGACGACGATATCGGCATCCTGCACCGCCTCTGCCGCATCGCCGCGGAAGACGGCGCCGAGGTCTTCGGCCACCGGCCGGCCACGGGCCGGGTTGCGCGCCCACAGCCGCAGTTCGTCGATCTTCCGGATGGACCGGAGCGCGTCGGCATGGGCGCGCGCCTGCACGCCGTTGCCCAGTATGGCGACGGTCTTCGGTTCTTTGGACGTCAGCCTGCGCACGATCGCCGCGGTTCCGGCCGCCGTCCGCATTTCGGTAATGAGGCGGCCATCCAGTATTGCGAGCGGCGCACCGTTCGCCTTGTCGAACAGCAGGATGACGGCCTGGTGGGTCGGCACGCCGGTGCCGGCATTGCCGTGGAACAGGGTGACGACCTTCACCCCCATGGCCCCGTCGCTTCCGGCGCCGATCGCCGGCATCGCCGCCATGATCGCGTCCTTTCCCGGCACCGGATTCATCTGGCGCACCGGCTGCACGACCTGCCCCGCCGAGAAGGCGATCATCGCCGCCTCGAGGGCGTCGATCAGATCCGGCCAGCGCAGGGCCGCTGCAATCTCGGCTTCCCCGACGAAGGGCAGGCGGTCGAGGCTCATGGCAGCATCCCGCGCTCGAGGTGTCCGGCCTCAGGCAAATCCCCGGGTCACCAGAAAACTCTCGTCCTCGAACCACAGGCCGCCATGCCGTTTCAGCACGTCGCGGGCGATCTCCAGATAGTCGCCGTCGCGCAGCACATCGACCATGCGGTCGTCCTCGATCTGCGCGACGTAGGTGGCGGCGTTCCAGGCGGCCAGCAGCGTCGAGGTGCCGATGCTCTCCCCGATCTCGTCGGGCAGGGCATGCAGATCGTAGCGGAACAGCGAATCGTCGTCGGCCAGCGCATCGTAGTTCAGATCGTTGTGGCTGCTGTCCAGCGCGGCTTTCATGCCCGCGATCAGGTCGCGGCGCGGCGTGGCGAAGGGAAACTCCTCCTCCCACACGGCGTTGATCAGCTCCATGCCCGGATCGTTGCCGGTCGCCTGTATGACGATCATCCGTCCGCCGGGAGACAGGGCGCGGGCCAGCGGCCCCAGCACGTTGCGCACCTTGATCTCGGCGCTGAGCCGCGCCCTGTAAGGCTGGGAGGCGATGATGAGGTCGTATCCCGACGGCGCGCAGCCCTCGGGCGGGATTACGTTGTTCAGGGGAAAGGCCCGATCCTTGCGGTAGAGCACCAGGATCGACGGCTGGACATAGAGCGGGTTGCCGGTTTTCTCGCTGGTCTTGGTCTGCCACCCTTCGGCCAGGATCGGCCCGAGGCCGCGCACCTGCTCGTCGAACTCGTGCGCCGTGCTGCCCTCCAGCGCGATGTCCCAGCGCTTCACCGGCAGCTTGGTCTCCGGTCGGTTGACGCGCAGCAAGGGCGATTCGGCATAGTAGAGATTGGTGATGACGACGACGAGCTGCGGATGCTCCTGAAACCGGTCCGGCAGTTTTTCCAGGGTCAGGCGCACATCCTCCATACTGATCTCCTTGCCGACGACGCAGAAGGGTATGGCGGGAAACTGCCGGTGCAGGTTGCGCAGCACCCGGGTCAGCACCGTGCCGTCGCCGACGCCGGCATCGAACAGGTTGAGCGCCGGCGGCGTCGGCTTCAGGAACGGAATTTCGCGGCCGATCCGTTGCGCCACTTCCCACTTCTCCGAGCAGGTCGTGACGAACATCAGGTATTTTTCGCGGTTGTCGAAGAAGCGGAAGGCGTGTTTCGCGCCCTCCGATCCCGCGTCGGGTTCGACCGGAACCGCTAATTTTGCCGCCTGCGCCATTTCCGCCTCGTTCGCCGCTTTCGCGCCCGGCGGATTGCCGGCGCAGGGCTTCCTGCTGTATGGCCGATAACCGGGCCCGGCGGCAAGGGCGGCCGGGCCGCAGGCAGCAGGATGCACGTATGACGGAAACGGCGATGAACGATTCGGCATCGGAAGGCGAACTGAAATCCGGCGGCAATCTGGAACGGGTGCTGGCCGCCGGCGGCTTCGCCGTGACCTGCGAAACCTCCCCGACCGCGACGACCGACCTCGCCCCGCTGCTCGACCGGGTGGCGCCGCTGCGCGGCGTCGCCGATGCGGTCAATGTCACCGACGGCGCCACCGCCAAGGCTCATGTCTCCAGCCTGGTGCTGGCCGGCGCGATGATGCAGCAGGGCATTCAGCCGGTCCTGCAATTTACCGTGCGCGACCGCAACGTGATCGCGCTGCAGGGCGATCTGCTCGGCGCCGGCGCGCTCGGCATTCCCAACATCCTGTGCCTGACCGGCGACGATCCGAAGAAGGGCGAAGAGCCGACGGCGACGACGGTGTTCGACCTCGATTCCGCCGGGCTGATGCGGCTCGCCCGCAGGATGCGCGACGAGGCGCTGCTGAACGCCGGCCGCGAGATCAAGGCGCCGCCGAAACTGTTTATCGGCTGCGCCGACGCGCCCATGGTCCCGAAGGCCGGCTGGGCGCCGAAGAGCCTGCGGTCGAAGATCGAGGCCGGCGCGGATTTCGCCCAGACCCAATACTGTTTCGATCTCGAAACGGCGAAACTCTACTTCGGGCGGCTTGCCGATTTCGGCATCGCCGGAAATCTGCCCTTCCTGATCGGCATCGGGCCGCTGGCTTCGCTGCGCCAGGCGCGCTGGATGGACGAGAACCTTTTCGGCGTGTCCATTCCCGATGCGATCCTGAAGCGGCTCGAAGGCGCGGACGACGAGCGGGAGGAAGGCAAGAAGATCTGCGCCGAGCTGATCCAGCAGCTGCGCGAGGTTCCCGGCGTCCGCGGCGTCCATCTGATGGCCCCGCGCCAGGAAGCCGCTATGGCGGAGGTCATCGAGAGGAGCGGCGTGCTGAAGGACCGCCCGGCGCTATCGGCCTGAGCCGCTCGCGACCTCCGCGCCGTCCCGCTCTACAGCGCCGGCCTTCGCCATGGTATAGTCAGCCCCGCCACCGGGAGACGACCGACATGGCCCCTTCGCAGGCCGCCCTCAAACGACCCGTACGTCGCGCCACCTACCAGGACGTGCTGGACGCGCCGGCGCATATGGTAGCCGAGGTCGTGGACGGCTCGCTCTCCACCCACCCCCGGCCGGCCCCGACACATGCGCGCGCCAGTTCCGTTCTCGGCGGCAAGATCGGCGATCCGTTCGACTTCGGCGAAGGCGGCCCCGGTGGCTGGTGGATCATCGACGAGCCGGAGTTGCATCTCGGCGACGATATCCTGGTGCCGGACCTTGCCGGCTGGCGGCGCGAGCGGATGCCGGAATTTCCCGACACCGCCTTTTTCACCCTGGCGCCGGACTGGGTCTGCGAGGTGCTGTCGCCCTCGACCCGCGAACTCGACCGCCACGGCAAGCGCCCGGTCTATGCCCGCGAGGGCGTCGGCCACCTCTGGTTCATCGATCCCATCGCGCGCGACCTGGAGGCCTTCGAACTGCGCAACGGCGAATGGGTCCTGATCGCTACGGCGCGCAACGACGATCCGGTCTCCATTCCGCCCTTCGATGCGATCACCTTTCCGCTCGATGCCCTCTGGCCGTAGGGCCGTACTGCCGACGCGGCATTTGACAGGGGGCGGCAAAGACTGGTGAAAATGGCGCGCCATGCCTGAGCCCGCCCGCCGCAACACGCCCGAGCCGCTTTCGGCCGACAATCCGCCGACGCTGGAAGAGCGGTTCGGCGGCGCGCTGCACCGGCCCGACGATGCCGCTTGCGGTTTCGAGATCGAGCCCGGCTTCCAGCGCTTCAACGCGTGCAACGACACCTTCGCCCGCGTGCAATGGGACGAGACCGTCCGCTCGGAAAAGGGCATCAACTGGTTCAAGTCGATGTTTACCCACGGGCTGGGGGTGCGGAAGACCGAGGGCTACCGCACCAAGGACTTCGCCATGCGCAACGCCGCCTGGGTCGGCGCCAACCTGCTGATCGAGCGCAAGCTGAAGGACGAGCGGCACGACGGGTTTCTGGACGAACTCACTCCCTATGCGCCGCCGGCGCCGACCCGCGAACCGGTCGAAGATCCGGCGGAAATGGCGCTGGAACTGAAACAGGCCGCGCGCATCTTCGGCGCCGACCTGATCGGCATCACGTCCACCGACCTGCGCTGGCACTATACCAAGCGTTTCAACGCCAGAACCCTCTCCGAAAAGGACAATGTCGATTGCGAGGCCCTGCCCCACTGCATCGTCATCGGCACGGAAATGCCCGGCAAGGTGATCCAGACCATGCCCTCGGCGCTGGGCGGCACGGCGGCGGGCTACGGCTATTCCAAGGATGGGCTGACCCTGATGTCGCTGGCACAGTTCATCCGCAACCTGGGCTACGACGCCGTGGCCTCGCTCAACGATACCGCGCAGTGCGTGCCTTACGCCATCCAGGCGGGCCTCGGCGAATACGGCCGGCACGGGCTGGTCATCACGCCGGAATTCGGCCCGCGCCTGCGCTTCGGCAAGATTTTCACCGACCTGCCGCTGACCCACGACGGGCCGAAAAAATCCGGCGTCAAGGAATTCTGCGACCTGTGCCGCAAATGCTCCGACGCCTGCCCGCCCAAGGCGATCCCCGCCGGCGAACCCGACGGCGCCTACCACAACGCCTCCAACTTCGTCGGCATAAAGAAGTGGAATGTCGACGGCGAGAAATGCTTCCGTTTCTGGGCCAACCAGGGCACCGAATGCGGCATCTGCATTCGCGTCTGCCCCTACAACAAGCTGCCGGAGACGGCGCTCGGCCGGGTCTATTTCCGATGCTGGAAGAGGCTCGCCGGCGGGCCGTTCCGGCGGCTCGCCCTGTGGCTCGACAATGCGCTCGGCTACGGCAAGCGCTACAAGCCGGACTGGTGGTGGAAAAACCGGCCGGGCTGGTAGGAGCATGAGCGCCCCGACCGCCCCCCCGACGGCCTACGACCTCGTCTGGAACCAGGCCGACCGGTCGCCCGACGCGCCGGCGATCCGCGACGACCGGACGGACCGGCAATTCACCTACCGGGAATTGATCGCCGAACTCGACGCCATAGCGGCGGGTTTTGCCGCGCGCGGCATCGGGCCGGGCGACCGGGTCGCGACCTGCCTGCCCAACATCCTGGAGCACGGGCTGGCGCTGCTTGCGCTCGCCCGGCTGGGCGCGGTGCCCGCGCTGCTCAATCCGCGGCTCAAACCGCCGGATATCGGCCGGCTGGTCGAAGCCGGCGCCATGAAGGGCGCTTTCGTGGCGCCGGACCCGGAAGCGGTAAAGGCCGTCGCGGCCGCCTTGCCGGAAGGCGCGCCCCTGTTCACGCCCGGCGGCCCAGTCGCCGGCCCGGCCGGCGAGGCCGAGGATTTCGCCGCCTGCCGCGCCGGAGCCGCCAGCCTGCCGCCGCGGCCCGACCTGGGCCGCGAAGACCCGGCGATCATCTTCCACACCTCCGGCACGACCGGCCTGCCCAAGGGGGTGGTGCTGGCCCAGCGGACGACCGAGCCGCGGGTGCTGTGGCTGGCGACCCAGGGCAGCGTGCTGCACGGGCCGCACACGCGCGCGCTCGGCTTCATGCCGCTCGCCCACGCCATCGGCTTCTACGGCGTGTTCCTGGTGACGCTGGCCTTCGGCGGCAGCTACCAGGTGATGAGCGCGTTCGACCCGGCCGCCGCCGTCGACCTGGTCGAAGGTCAGCAGCTCACCTACACCTTCGCCGCGCCGACCCTGTATTACGCGCTGACCAGGGCGCCGAACTACGCGCCGGAGAAGATGCGCTCCCTGCGCCTCGTGCTCTATGGCGGCTCGAACATTCCGGAAGAGCTGATCGCCCATATGGACCGGACCTGGGAGAATGCCGAGATCCGGCACATTTACGGCACCACGGAGACCATGTGCTCGGCCTACAACCCGACGCCGGTGGGCGACCACCTGGCGCTGCGGCCGGGCTACTACACCCGCCTGCGCGTCGTCTCCCTGGGCGGCGGGCCGGACGACCTTATCGGCCCCGGCGAGGAGGGCGAACTGCTGGTCGCGGCCGACGCCGACACGATCTTCACCGAATATCTCAACCGGCCGGACGCGACGGCGGAAAAGGTCCGGGACGGCTGGGTGCGCATCGGCGATGTCGTCACCCTGGACGAGCGCGGCTATTTCACCCTGCGCGGCCGGGTCGACGACATGATCCGCTCGGGCGGCGAGAGCATCCATCCCGGAGAGGTCGAGGCCGTGTTGCAGACCGCGCCAGGCGTCGGGGATTGCTGCGCGATCGGCCTGCCCGACGAGCGCTGGGGCCAGATCGTCGTCGGCTGCATCGTCGGCAGCGCCGACGCCGCTGCAATCGACGCCCATGTCCGGGCCTCCAGCCTGCCCGGCTTCATGCGGCCCAAAGGCTATTACTTCTGCGCCGAAATCCCCCGCAATCCGGGCAACGGCAATATGCTGCGCCGGCTGTTGCGCGATGCGGCCTCGGAAGCCCAGAATAGCGGCGCGCCCGACTGGCGCATGCCCTGAACCGGAAAGCCCGACCCGATGCCGAAGAAAAAGCCCGCAATCGACAAGGCCGCCGCCAAGGAAGCCGTCCTGGCCTATTGCCTGAAGAAGGGTGCGCTCGCCGCGGGCGTCGCCGACCTGGAGGCCGTCAACCGGATCTGCCCGCCGGGCCACCGACCGGCCGATATCATGCCGCGGGTCAAGTCGGTAATCGCCATCGGCGTCGGCGGCCAGACCCAGGGGGCGTGGACCGTGCCGTCGAAGGCGCTCGGCTATTTCGGTTCGACCGAAACGCGCGCCTATTCCATCTCCTACGGCCTGGCCTTCTATATCGAGAACAAGTTCGGCATCCGCTCGATCTACTGCCCGCCGGACATGGACCCGGACGCCGGCCCGCGCGTGCCGCTGCAAAGCCTGAAGGTCCATGCCGAACTGGCCGGCATCGGCGCCCGCTCGCTGGCCGGCGACATCCTGCTCCATCCCGAGTTCGGCTACATGTATTTCGCCAGCGTATTCACCGAACTGGAGCTGGAGCCCGACGCACCGATGGCGGAGAACCCGTGCCCGGCGCCGTCCTGCGTGAACATGTACCGCTCGATCCAGCGCACGCCCTGCATGAAATTCTGCCCGGTCCAGTGCCTCGACGGCGAGGTCGACGAGGAGACCGGGAAACAGAAGGTCATGCGCTACGACATGGCGGCCTGCGCAGAGATGACCCAGCAGTACGAGACCGTGCCCTCGGCGATCATGGACGCCATCCGCGCGACCGACGAGGAAGACCGGGAAGACGCCCTGTTCGATCCGGACAACAAGATGCTGTGGTACAAGATGAGCGTCGGCTCCGGCGGCCTGCTGGCGCAATGTTTCGAATGCATGCGGGTCTGCCCGATCGCCACCCAGGCGCCCCAGGCCGATCCGATCCTGCGTCACGAGCACCGGCTGGACGCGGAGGCCGCCGAGTAATGGCCCGCGGGCTGAACCGCCGCCAGATCGGCGTTACCGAGGAGATGTTCGAGACGTTCGGCGAGATCATCTTCCGGATGTCGCACAACCACCAGGTCCGCGAAGGCGATCCCTACCGGGACAAGGACTGGGACGCCATCGAGCGCCACCGCGAACCGATGGGCCTGTCGGATGCCCAGATCGCCGAGCGGATCGGCCTCAGCCGCAACCAGGTGCTCTATATCCGCACCCTGATGGAGCGGCGGCGCTTCCGCACCGGCCACTACGCCCGGCTGCTCGAACTCGGCGGCGGCAAGCGCTTCCGCACCGAGCGGTTCACGCCGCATCTGGACCATTTCCGCTACAGCGAGGACGCGCTGGAGCTGCGCGCCGCCATGAACTACCCGCCGGAACGGGCGCGGGCCTATATCGAGAACGGCTGGTGGCGCAACGAGACCCAGCGCCGGTATCTCGAACGCCACGCCGCCGAGCGGCCGGACGCGCCGGCTTTCGTGCTGCCGGAGCGGACGCTGACGTGGAAAGAGCTGCGCGACACCGCCGAGCGGGTGGCGAAAGGCCTGTGGCAGTTGGGATTGCGGCCCGGCGACGTGGTTGCGGTTCAATTGCCCAACATCCCGGAATTCGCCATCGCCAACCTCGCCGTGACCTGGTTCGGCGGCGTCGTGCAGACGATCCACATGCCCTATCGCGACGCCGAGCTTCAGACCCTGATCAACCACGGCCGCTCGCGGGCGATCGTGTGCCTGGGCGCTGGCAAGGACTGGTCGGCGGCGCAGGCCGTGCTGGCGCTGCAGCCGCAACTGCCGACCCTGAAGCATGTCATCGCCGTCGGCGATACGCCGGACGGCGCACTCTCCCTGGCCGACCTGATTGCCGGCGATCCCGACGTCGAGATCGGCCACGAGCCCTCGGCAGCCGACCCGCACCTGCTGCTCTACACCTCGGGTACGACATCCTCGCCCAAGGGCGTGCCGCTGAATTCCCACAACATGCTGTCGAACGCCCGGATGAGCGCCCCGGAGAAAGGCCTGACCGCCGACGACGGCATCCTGACGGCGGCGCCGTTCACCCATCTCTACGGGCTCTACGCCTTCCATCTCGGCATCGTCACCGGCATGGCGAACCTGCTGCTGCCCGCCTTCACGCCGCCGGGGCTGGCCGAGGCGATCGAGAAGATGCGTCCCACGGCGGTCTGGTTCGCCCCGGCCCACGCCGCGGCCATGACGGCGGCCGGCCTGATCGAGAAGCACGATTTCAGCAGCATGAAGATGTGCCTGTTCGCCGGCAGCGCGTCGCCGCCGGCCATGCTGCACGCCTTGCAGGAGGCTTGGCCCTGCTGCCGGGTCTGCCAGCTCTGGGGCATGACCGAATTGCAGGCCGGCATGTTCACCCGGCCGGGAGACGGCATCGGCAAATCCGCTGTCTTCGCCGGCCGCGCCTCGCCCGGCAGCATCGTGCGGGTCGCCGACCCGGACACCGGCGAAGAACGGCCGCGCGGCGAGGAAGGCGAGATCCAGATCCAGGGCCCGATGGTGTTTCCGGGATACCTGCGCAACAAGGAAGCCAACGAGACCGCCTTTACCGCCGACCGCTTCTTCAAGTCCGGCGATCTGGGCTACATGGACGAGGACGGCTTCGTCGCCATCACCGGCCGGATCAAGGACATCATCAACCGCGGCGGCGTGAAGTTCAATCCGCAGGACATCGAGAACCTGCTGAGCGCCCATCCGGCGATCCAGATGGCCGCCGTCGCCCCGGTGGCCCACGACGTGCTCGGTGAGCAGGCCTGCGCCTGGGTCCAGCTCAACCCCGGCGCCGAAGCGCCGGACCTGGAGGCGCTGTGCGCCTTCCTGATGGAACACCGGATCGCCCGCAACAAGCTGCCGGAGAAGCTGGCGATCGTCGAGGAGTTCCCGATGACGCCGACCCGAAAGATCATCAAGGGCCAGCTGAAGGCGCCTGTTGGATGAGGTCGGGCAATACAGGCGGCGGCATGGTGGGCGCGACAGGATTTGAACCTGTGACCCCTACGATGTCAACGTAGTGCTCTCCCACTGAGCTACGCGCCCTTCGCCGACCGTTTCCGCCTGCCCCCGTTTCGATTCCGGACCCGGCCGGAAGCCGGACCGGTTCGGGGCAGCGGCGCTGCATCGCGGCGGATGCAGCGGCGGTATCGGGTGAAGGCGGGTATATCGCGCACTTGGCGGCGGCTTGCAAGGCCCTGACTCCGGGCGCGCGCCGGCCGGACGCCATCGGGCGGTGACAGGCTTCACCGCATCGGGTAAACCCGGTGCCATCATGGATATTTCCTGCCCGCCGCCGCCGATCGAGGCCCCTGCACAGGACGACAGCCCAAACGGCGCCTGGCCGCGCTCGCCGGCCTTCGATGTGCTGGAGCCGGCGCACCGGACCGCACCGGTGATCTTCGCCTCGCCGCACAGCGGGGCAGACTACCCGGCGGAATTCGTCGCGGCGTCGCGGCTCGACCCGCTCGCCCTGCGCAAGTCCGAAGACAGTTTCGTCGACGAGTTGTTCGCCGCCGCGCCGGCGATGGGCGCCCCGCTGCTGCGGGCGCGTTTCCCGCGCGCCTTTCTGGACGCCAACCGCGAGCCCTTCGAGCTCGACCCGCGCATGTTTGCGGACCCGCTGCCGGCCTATGTCAATACGCGCTCGCCGCGGGTCGCCGCCGGGTTGGGCACCATTGCCCGGGTCGTTTCCTCGGGCGCCGACATCTACTGCCGCAAGCTGCGCTTCGACGAGGCGCTGCACCGGGTCAACGCCTGCTACCGGCCGTACCACACGGCGCTCGCCGGTCTGATCGAGAGCACCCTGGCGCAATTCGGCGTCTGCCTGCTGATCGACTGCCACTCGATGCCCTCGGTCGGCGGACCGGCCGATGCGGATTCGGGGCGCCGCCGGGTCGATATCGTGCTCGGCGACTGCCACGGAACGTCCTGCGACCGGCAACTGACCGAGCTCGCGCGGCGAACGCTCGCCCGGCGCGGCTATGTCGTCCGGCGCAATGTGCCCTACGCCGGCGCCTATACGACCCGCCACTACGGCGCGCCGCAACGCGGGGTCCACGCCCTGCAGATCGAGATCAACCGCGCGCTCTATATGGACGAGGCCAGCTTCCGCAAGACGGCTGGCTTCGGCGGCCTGGCCGCCAATCTTGCGGCGCTGATCGAAGAATTCACCCGGTCGCCGATGGCGGCGGCGGCCTGACCGGCCGGCCGGGCGAAAGCGACGGGCTCTTGAACCGGCAGAACGGGTCCGGCCTGTCGATCCGCGACGCGGCCGCTGCAGACATGCCGGCGATCGCCGGCATCTATCGCGGTTACGTGCTGCACGGACTGGCGTCTTTTGAGGTCGAGCCGCCGGCGGCGGCCGAGCTGGACGCGCGCCGCCTGGCCATTCAGGAGGCCGGCCTGCCCTATTTTGTCGCCGAGCTCGACGGCACGCTCGCCGGCTATGCCTATGCCGCGCGCTACCGGACGCGGGTCGCCTACCGCTATACCGTCGAGGATTCGATCTATGTGTCGCCGGACTGCGGCCGGCGGGGCGTCGGCCTGGCGCTGCTGAACGCGACGGTCGACCGTTGCACGGCGCTCGGCTATCGGCAGATGCTGGCGGTGATCGGCGATTCCGCCAACCAGGCGTCGATCCGGCTGCACGAAAGGGCGGGCTTCCGCAGGGTCGGCGCGCTGCCGTCCGTCGGCTTCAAGCTCGGCCGGTGGGTCGATGCGGTCCTGATGCAACGGCCGCTCGGCGCCGGCGATACCGCTGCGCCGGGCGCATCCTGAAGCCTCCGCGACGGCGGCGTATGCGCAAAAAACTGGGCCGTGCGATGGCACGGCCCAAGTTTAGGGAGGAAACGCCCTAGTGAAACATCGCGGCACGGGCCGGCGAACCGATCGCCGGCACGGGCGTATGCCGCTGTTTCTATATGTCGACCAGGCTCCCGGAATTCAACCGCATTTTTTGCAATGCAAAAAACTTTCCGCTATAAAATCCAACATATTAGCAATATTATTTCAGATAATCGACTGTCAATGCTGCAATGCAAAAAATGCATGGATGCCGTCAATCCGGCCTGAAATGCCCCTTTCGGGCGCGGCAATGTCCGCGATATGGTCGGCTCGTGTATGGCCAGCCGGACATGCCGCGTGACTGAAACTTCCGCATCTTCTTCCGGCGACCGGCCTCCCGCCTGGTTCGATCTGGAGGACGACAAGCGCCTGCGCGTCGGCGGCATCTGGCGGCTGGCCCAGGTCGTCCACCTGTCGCGGCGGCTGGAGAGGGCCGGGCTGTCGGGCCGTACGGTGCAGGAGGTCGACGCCAGCGGCCTGACGGCGCTGGACAGCGCAGGCGCGCAACTTCTGATTCGCGCCGCCTCGTCGCCGGAAGCCATAACCGGGGTCGACGAACGCTATCGCGGCCTGTTGCGCCGCGTCGCCGTCGCCGAAGCGGCCACCGGCGCGCTTCCCCGGCCGGGCCGGCCGGGCGGATCGATCGCCCAGCTTGCGCTGATCGGCTGGCGGACCGTCGGCGTCGGCATCAGGATTTGGGAATTGCTCGGCTTTCTGGGCCTGTGCACCGTCGCGATCGGCAAGGTGCTGGTCAGGCCCTGGACGCTCGACGTCCGGGCGACCGTCCATCACCTCCAGACGACCGGCATCAACGCCCTGCCGATCGTCGGCCTCCTCGCCTTCCTGATCGGCGTCGTCGTCGCCTTCATGGGCGCGCTGCAGCTGCAGAAATTCAGCGCCGACATCTATACGGTCGACATGGTCGGCGTCGCCATGCTGCGGGAATTGGGGGTGCTGTTCGCGGCCATCATGGTCGCCGGCCGCAGCGGCAGCGCCTTTACCGCCGAGATCGGCACCATGGCGCTCAACGAGGAAGTCGACGCCATGCGGACGATCGGCCTCGATCCGGTCGGGATGCTGGCGGTGCCGCGGATCGTCGCCCTCACGATCGCGCTGCCGTTGCTGACCGTCTATGCCGATCTGGCCGGCCTGGCCGGCGGCGCGGTCGTCAGCCTTGCGGTTCTCGACATCGGCTTTCCGCTGTTCGTCGAACGCCTGTCCAGCGCGGTCGACGAGACGGCCTTTCTGATCGGCCTCGCCAAGGCGCCCTTTTTCGCCATGGCCATCGCGATCGTCGGCTGTTTCGAAGGCTTCAAGGTCGCCGGCAGCGCGGCAAGCGTCGGCCGGCGGACCACAACATCGGTCGTCGAGGCCATCTTTGCGGTCATCCTGATCGATGCGGCCTTCGCCATGGCCCTTTCCTGGCTCAACATATGACTGCGCAAGCCAAAGACGCTGCGAAACCGGCGCCGGCCGTAACGGTGCGCGGACTGAACAACCGGTTCGGCACACAGCAGATTCACGAAGGGCTGGACTTCGATCTCCTGACCGGCGAGGTGCTCGGCGTCGTCGGCAGCTCCGGCAGCGGGAAATCGGTGCTGATGCGCAGCATCATCGGGCTGAACCGGTCGCACGCAGGAGAGGTTCGCCTTCTCGGCCAGGATCTTTCCGTGCTGCGCGGACGCGCGCGCAAGGCGTTGCTGGCCCGGATCGGCGTTCTGTTCCAGAGCGGCGCGCTGTTCAGCGGCCTGACCGTCGCGGAAAATATCGCAATCGTGCTGAAGACGCATTCGGCCTTGCCGCCGGCGGGCATCGACCGCCTGGCGCGCCAGAAGATCGACATGGCCGGCCTGCCCCAGGATTCGGCCGCCAAACTGCCCGCGCAATTGTCCGGTGGCATGCGCACCCGCGCCGGACTGGCGCGGGCGCTGGCGCTCGATCCCGAGATCGTCTTTCTGGACGAACCAACCGCCGGGCTCGATCCGATCGGCGCCGCCGATTTCGACCGGCTGATCCGGGAATTGCAGCAGAGCCTGGGCCTGACGGTGTTCATGGTGACGCACGACCTTAATTCATTGGTCGCGATTGCCGACCGAATTGCTGTATTGGTGGACAGGAAAATCCGCGTCGGGCCGCTGGACGTGCTGCTGAACGATCCGCATCCTTGGATCCAGGCGTATTTTCACGGACCGCGCGCAAGAGCGGCGCACAACGCCGCCGGCTCCGGACACTGACGACGGGGGCTGAGCGGGGAGCGGTGGAAACCAGGGCAAGTTACGTGCTTGTGGGCGCCTTTGTGCTCGGCCTGATCGCTGCCGGGGTCATCTTCCTCCTGTGGGTCAGCGGCGACGGCGGGCGCGCCGGCGGCGTCCGGATGACCGTCGAATTCCGCCAGGACGTCACGGGTCTGAACAACGGCGCAGTCGTGCGCTATCGCGGCATTCCGGTCGGCACGGTACGGGGTATCCGGCTCGACCCGAAGAATCCGGAATTTGTGCTTGTCGGCATCGTCGTGCGGCCGGATGCCCAGGTCTACCCGGATTTCGAAGCGGCGCTCGAACAGCAGGGCCTGACCGGAATCCCCTTCATCCAGCTCAAACGTCCGGCATCGGCGGCGCGCCGGTCCGATGCCCGGCCGGTTGCAGCCGGCGCGATGACTCAGGCGCTGCGCGCGCGGCGCATCCCCGGCACGCCGACCAACCTGCAGCGACTGATCGAAGAGGTGCCCAGGGCCGTCATCGCCTTCCGCACGCTGGCCGAGCGCGCCACCGAGGTGGTCGTCCGGCTGGAAACGGCTTTCGGCGGCCCGTCCGGCGAGGGTATCGGCGCCATTATCCAATCGCTGGAGAAGGCGGCCGGCGAAATCGCCGTCTTTACGACCGAAGCCAGCGCGTTCGCGAAGGATGCCCGGGCCGTGGCCGGCGACCTGCGCCCCGCCGCCAAGGAATTGACCGGCGCCATCCGTTCGGTCCGCAAGCTCGCGGACAGGGCTACCGTATTGACCGACAAGGCCGAGGACGTGCTCAGCGATCGGAATCGGAAACGGCTGGAACGGATCCTCAACAATGTCGAAACGGCGTCGGCCGACGCCAGCCGATTTGTCCGCGAGGCGGAGAAGCGCGCCAAGGAGCTGGAGCCGGCGCTCAAGGAACTGCCGAACACGCTGGGCAACATCGCCGGGCTGTCCCGGAGCGCCACTCAGCTGTCGGAACGCGCGTCCGCGTTCCTCGACGACAAGAACCGGCAAAGAATCGACCGGATTCTGGGATCGGCGGAGACGGCGGCCGACGATGTCAAGAGCATTGCCCGCGAGACCCGTGAAGTGACGCAGAAGATCCGCCCGTCGATCGAAAAACTCGGCGCCTCGCTGTCTCAAATGGCGGATACCGTGGCGAAGATCGACCAGGGCGCCGAGGCTTTCGCCAGGATGAGCCGCGAGATCGGCCAGCTCGTGGAGGAAAACCGCCGGCCGGTCGCCCGGTTCCTGAACGCCGGCCTGTACGACGTTTCGCAGTTCGTCGCCGACGGCCGCCGCCTGATGCGCGACCTGAACCGTCTGGTCAGGCGAATCGAAAGCGATCCGTCCGGCTTCTTTTTCGGTCAGCAAGGTGGCCTGAACCCGAGGACCCGATGATGTTCCACCGATCCCGCCGGCTCTTCCGACCGTTACGCGGCGGACCGAAAAGCCTGCTTGCGCTGCTGCTGGTGCTGGGCGGATGCACCTCGATCATTCCGGGTGCGGACCGCAAGCCGCCGCAGCTTTACGAGCTGCGGCCGACCGGCAGCTTCGCCGCGAAGCTGCCGCGCATCCGCGCACAACTCCTGGTCGAGACGCCGACTGCGTCTGCGAGCCTGCGCAGCAGCCGGATCGCGATCAAGATGCAGCCGACCAAGCTGGGCTATCTCGCCGATTCGGAATGGACGGATCTTGCGACCAACCTGGTTCAGACCCTGCTCGTCGAATCCTTCGACAATTCCGGGCGGATTGCCGGCGTCGCGCGGCAGGGCAGCGGTCTGAGGACCGACTTTCTGCTGAAATCCGACCTGCGCGAATTTCACGCCGAGATGTACAAGGGCGCACCGGCGCGCATCCGCATCCGCATCCATGTCCGCCTCGTTCGCTGGAACGACCGGGATATCGTGGCGTCCAGGACATTCGAGGCGGCGGAGCCCTTGGCAATCGGCACCAACGAGGCGATCGTCACCGGTTTCGACGCGGCCCTCGGCGGGGTTCTGAAACAGGTCGTCGAATGGTCGCTGCGCCAGATGCAGCGCCGCGGCGGCAGCCGCCCGGCCAGAGGGTAGATTTTCCGCTTAAGGAATTTGGCTTGCGGCCTTACTTGCCGAGCGCCGTCGCCGCCGCGTCGGACAGGTGCAGGCCGGCCACGCCGGCGATCACGAGGGCCAGCGACACCGCCTTGCCCCAGGTGAGCGGCGCGCCGAAGATGACGATGGCGAACACGGCGACCAGCGCCGTGCCGACCGCGGCCCAGATGGCGTAGGCCGTCGACAGCTCGATGGATTTGATCGCCAGCGCCAGGGAGGCGAAGGAGCCGGTGTAGAGGACGACCGTCGCCAGCGTCGGCCAGAGCCGGGAAAGACCCGCGGAATATTTGAGCGAGATCGTCCCGGCGACCTCGAGCAGGATGGCGACGCTCAGATAGATCCAGCCGGCTGTCATGCCGCCCGCCGCCTACAGCCCGAAGCCCTCGAACTTCTTGTTGAACTTGGCAAGCTGGCCGCCGGTATCGACCAGCCGGTGCACGCCGGTCCAGGCCGGGTGCGAAATCGGGTCGATATCCAGCTTCATCGTATCGCCGGCCGCGCCCCAGGTCGAACGGGTCTTGAATTCGGTGCCGTCCGTCATCACGACGGTGATCTCGTGATACTCGGGATGAATATCCTGCTTCATCGTTCGGTCTCGGCGAAAGGTCAGTGGCGGCGCATCGGCTGTCCGGGTCGGCGCCCGGCCCGCCACCGGCGTGACGGGGACGCGCCCGGAAGAGCGGCGAATATGGTTGCAGCCCCGGCCGGAAGCAAGCGGCAGACGCGCGCAGGGGCGCCCTGCCGGCCGCGCCGCCGAAGCCGCAGCGAATCCGGCCCGGCCATGCGCCTTATCGCTGGGTGAGCCTGACCTCGATGCGGCGGTTCTGTTGGTAGGCTTCTTCCGTCTCCCCCGGATCGATCGGGTGGTGCGGGCCGAAGCCGGCGGCCAGCAGCCGGTTCGCCGGGATGCCCTCTTCGATCAGGAAGGTCACCACGGCGATCGCCCGCCTGGCGGAGAGTTCGAGGTTCGAACCGCCCCTGATGGGCCGGGCGTCGGTATGGCCGTCGACCCGCAGGATCCAGTCGATATCGTCCGGAATCTTCTTCGCCAGCTCCTTCAGGGTCGCCGCCAGCTTGCGCATTTCAACCTTGCCGCCTTCCTCAAGGTCCCACCGGTTGGTGGCGAACAGCACCGACGACGGGAAGACGAAACGGTCGCCGACGATCCGCACGTCCTCGCGCCCGCCGATGGTCTTGCGCAACTCGCCGAAGAATTCCGACTTGTACTGCTTGAGTTCGCTGACCTCCCGGACCAGCGCCGCCTTCAGCCGCTTGTCGAGGTTCGAGATCTTGAGCTGCTGCTCCTTGCCCTCGGCCTCCGATGCGTCCAGCGCCTCCTGGATCGACAGCAGCTGGCGGCGCAGCGCGACGAGCTGCTGGCTTAGCAGCAGCACCTGCCGCGCCTGGGCCGCCGAAGCCGAGCGCATCCCGGCAATCTGCCGGTCGGCGGCGCCGAGTTGCACGCCCAGCCCCTTGCCTTCCTTCTGCGCCGCGGCCAGCCGCTTGCGCAGCTGTTCGCGCTGGCGCTCGACCTCGGCCAGGCGCGCGATCAGCTCGGCCTGCTGTTCCTGCAGCGTGCCGGCCGTCCTGCCCAGGGAATCCCGGTCGCGCAGCGCGGCCGCGAGATTGGCGCGCAGTTGCGCATTATGGTCCCTCAGCCGGGAAAGTTCGCGGGAGAGGTCGGCCCGCGTCCGTTCCAGCGCCGCCTGCCGCTCGGTCAGGTCGGCCACCCGCGCCTCGGCTTCGGCGCCGCCCTCGCGCGCCGCTTCAAGCTGCCGGACCAGCCGCTCGTTCTCGGCGTCGAGCGCCGCAATCTGCTTGACCAGCGTCTTGATCCGCTCGTCCAGGCCGGCGCGCACCCGGCCCAGCTGGTCCGCTTCCTTGCCCAGCGCCTCCCGCGCGGCCAGGGCATCGGCAAGCTGGGCGGCCAGCCGCCCGTTCTGTTCCTCGATCGCCGCCAGCCGGCGCGTGATGGCGGCCAGCCGGAATCTCAGTTCCTGGCTTTCCGCCACCATCGCAGCGGCCTTCGCCGCGGCGATGGTGGCGGCCTGTTTGCCCTCTTTTTCCAGCGCTTGCGCCCGCGCCCGGGCTTCCTTGCCGATCCTCGCCAGTTCCTGCGCGCGTTTCTCGACATCTTTGCGCGACGCCACGACGCCGGCCAGCTGCCGGCGCAGCTCGGCATTCGCCGCTTCCAGGCGCGCAATCTGGGCGGTCAACCTTCTTTGCGCCTCGACGGCCCTGGCCGCAGACGCCCTCGCTGCCTCTTCGCCCTGTTTTCGCGCCGCAAGCTCGGCCGCCAGCCGGGCGCGCAAATTCGTGACGTCGGTGGATAGCGCCGCTCCCCGCGCGGTCTCGGACTTGTGCGCCGCGAGGGCATCGGCGAGCCGCCGGCGCAGCCCGGCGTTATCGTCCTCAAGACGTGCAATCCGGGCGGTCAGCGTCTTTTGCGACTCTGTCGCCCTGGCCGCAGCCGCGGTCGCTTCCTCTTCGTCCTTCTTTTGCGCCGCGAGAGCGTCCGCAAGCCGCTGGCGCAGCGTCGCATTATCAGAGTCCAAACGCGCGATCTGGGCGGTCAGATCCTCCAGACGCAAAGCCGCCTTCGCCGCGGCCGACGACGACGCCATTTCGCCTTGCCGTCGGGCCACGATCTCGTCGGCCAAACGGATGGCGAGGCGCCGGTTCTCGGCTTCCAGTTCGGCCAGACGGGCCTCCAGGCTTTGCTTTTCCCCGGTCAGGGTCTCGACCGTCTTGCCGAGGCCGGCGGCACGGGCGTCGGCGGCCTTGCCCGACTTCATTGCTTCGGCGAGTTGCAGGGCGAGACGGTCGGCCTCCGCCTCCAGGCTCGCGATCCGCAGCAGCAGGGTCTTCTTGTCCTTCTCCAGCGTATCGAGCTTGACGAGCATGCCCTGCCGGTCGGATTGCAGCACGCCGATTTCGCCGCGCAGGGCGTCGCGGTCGGCTTCCAGCGCAGAAAACCTGCCGCGCAGGCCGGTCAGGCTGTTCTCCAGCTCGGCCTTCTCGCCCGCCAGCCGGTCGCGGACGCTCACGACCGACTGGAGCTCGGCAGTCAGCTCGGCAATCGTCTTTTCGGCCTGGGACGCCCGCCCTTCGGCGGCCTCGGCCCTGGTCTGCCCGTCCTCCAGCTCCTTGGTCAGGGTCGCAATCTGCGTCATCAACCGGTCGATGGTGCGGTCGCGGCCGACCAGTTCCTCGCCCAGGAAGAACTGGGCGGTCATGAAGATCATCGACACGATCACGAATACGATCAACAGGCCCGACAGGGCATCGACAAAGCCGGGCCATATATCGAAACGCCGTTGCGGCCGTTTGCGTCCCGCCATCTAACGCTCCGTTCTTTCCAGTTCCAGCGCGGTCTGAACCGCCGCCTCGCTGCCCCGGGACGAGACCGTGGCGAGCGTGCGCGCCAGGATCCTGAACTCGTTGCGCAATTCCTGCATAAGTTCCTGCCTGCTTGCCGCCGTTTGCTCGACCGTCTGTTGCAGAACCTGGCGCTGTTCCCGGTTGAGTTCCATCAGCCGGTTGCCCACGTTACGGAACTCGGCGTTCAGCGCCTTGACCATTTCCTGCCGGCCGAAGGCCTGCTCGTCCGCCAGCCGGTCCAGCACCGGCTTCAGGGCCAGCTGCGCTTCGGCCAGGTTCCGCAGGAGGTCCTGCTCCCCGCTCATATGGTCGGCGATGACGGCCAGCTCCTGTGTCAGGGCCGTAAGACTCCGGCCCGTGTCCGCCCGGTCCCTCTCGGAATTCGTCAGCGACTGCTGGATATTCTCCATGATCTCGGCAGTATGCTCAAGCAGCGCCTGAAGATAGGCCTCGGCCGATTCCGGTTCGTCCTCGCCGAACTCCGTCGGCAGCGACGACAGGCGGGTAACGCCGGAGAGCCAGTCTTCCAGTCCGGTGTAGAAGCGGTTCTGCGCCTGGCCGGCCTGCAGGTCGAGAAAGCCGACGATCAGCGATCCGCCCAGGCCGAACAGGGAGGTGCTGAAGGCCGTCCCGGCGCCGCCGATGGACATCAGCAGATCCTCCTTGAACTTCTGGAAGACCGTTTTGAAATTCTCGCCGCTTTCGACCGTCAGGTTCTGGATCGCGCTTGCCACCGCCTCGATGGTTTCGATCAGGCCCCAGAAGGTGCCGAGCAGGCCCAGGAACACCAGCAGCGCGATCAGGTAGCGCGAAATCTCCCGGCCTTCGTCGAGCCGGGCGCCGACGCTGTCGAGGATCGAGCGCATGGTGCTGGCGGTCAGGCGCAGCGGGCGGTTGCCGCGTTCGCCGATCATGCTGGCCATCGGCGCCAGCATCTGCGGCGCGCGCGCCTCCGCCGGGTCGTGGCCGTGCTGGTAGCGCCGGATCCAGCCGACGTCGCGCCACAATCGGGCGACCAGCCACAGGCAGAACACGATGCCGACGACCAGAACGGCAAGGATCAGGCCATTCAGGAAAACGTTGGCCGCAAAGGCGCTCAGCAACCGGTCGCTGAGGACAAACAGCCCGACACCGACGGCCGCCAGAAAGGCGGCCATGCGCAACAGATAGCGCGCGGGGATGGTCAAGGGCTGTGGCTCCGCCGTTGGGGACGAGGGCGCCGGAGCGCCGGCACGGTTCGTTCCATACGGTAAGGTATGTTGCAACGCATCCGGTCGGAGCCCGGACCTGTTACTGTACCGGCCGCAAGGCTGCCGGACAATAACGCTTCACGCCGGCTTCGTGGGAATATTTGACCTATTCGCCTGTGGTCCCGGCCCCGCGCATCGCGTCGCCGACCAGGCGGCGCAGGTCGCCGTGCAGCGCCGTGTTGCTCGCCAGCACCTCGGCGCCGGTCCAGGCCCGGTCCCGCCCGGCGATGTCCGAGGCCGTGCCGCCGGCTTCGCGCACCAGCAACAGGCCGGCCGCGACATCCCAGGGCTCGAGGTCGAACTCCCAGAAACCGTCGTAGCGGCCGGCGGCAACCCAGGCGAGATCGAGCGCCGCCGCGCCGAACCGGCGCACGCCGGCGACCCGGGGCAGGATCGCCTCCAGCGTCGCCCCATAGGCCGGATGCTTCGGCTTGCCGCGAAAGGGCAGGCCGGTCGCCAGCAGGGCATCGGCCATCGCGCCGCGCGAGGAAACCCGCATCCGGCGATGGTTCAGATACGCGCCGGCGCCGCGCACCGCCCAGAAAAACTCGTCGGTCAACGGCTGATAGACCGCGCCGGCAACGACCTGTCCGCTTTCCTCATGGGCGATGGAGATCGCGAAATGCGGCACGCCGTGCAGAAAGTTCGTCGTGCCGTCGAGCGGGTCGACGATCCAGCGGTCCGGCGCCGGCGCCCCGGCGGCGCGGGGGGCGTCCGCACCGGGAAAGCTGCCGCCCTCCTCCATCGTCAATTCGAAGCCGGGCCGGGCCTTGCGCAGTTCGTGCAGCAGGGTCTCCTCGGCCCGCAGGTCGGCGGCGCTGACGAAATCCGACGGCCCCTTGCGCGAGACCTGGAGCTGCTCGACCTCGCCGAAATCGCGCACCAGGGCTCGGGCGGCCTTGCGCGCCGCCTTTTCCATGACGTTGACGATAGCGGGTTTCAGGGCCATGGCGGGCGGCCTTGCGCGCGCGGGCGGCGATCGGTCCGGCGGCCCGGCCCGGTTATTTCGCGCGCTCCATGTAGCTGCCGTCGGCGGTGGCAACGACGATCCTGGTGCCGGATTCGATATGGGGCGGCACCATGATGCGCTCGCCGTTCTCCAGCACTGCCGGCTTGTAGGACGAGGACGCGGTCTGCCCCTTCACGACGGCATCGGCCTCGACGACCTCCATGACCACGCTGTCGGGCAGTTCCACGCCGATCGGCGCCCCTTCGTAGGACTGGACGGTCACCGTCATGCCGTCCTGCAGGAAGACGGCCGGATCGCCGATCGCTTCCTTGTTCAGGGTGATCTGTTCGTAGGTCTCGGTCTCCATGAAGGTGACCTCGTCGCCGTCGGCGAAGAGATACTGGTACTGCGTTTCGTCCAGCCGGACCTTCTCGACGCTTTCCGAGGCGCGGAACCGCTCGTTCAACTTGGTGCCGTCGCGGATATCCTTCATCTCCGCCTGCAGAAAGGCGCCGCCCTTGCCGGGCTGGGTGTGCTGGATCTTGGCGACCCGCCACAGGCGGCCGTTATGCTCGATGATGTTGCCGGGGCGGATGGCGTTGCCGTTGATGCGCATGGGAGGCGGGTGTCTCGGTTTCGGTTTCGGTGCCGCGGAAATGGGCCGGATTGCTATCGCCGGCCATGGGGCGGTTCAAATCGCGCCGGCCGGGCGCCGGCGCGCCCTTCAGCCATTCAGCACCCCGGCATGATAGGCGACATGGTCGCCCATGAAGGTCTGCACGAAGAAATAGCCGTGGTCGTAACCCTGCTGCATGCGCAGGGTGACCGGCTGGCCCGCAGCCTCGCAGGCCGCCTGGAACGCCTCGATCTTCATGGCGCCCATCTTGAAGAACTCGTCCTCGTCGCCCTGGTCGATCAGGATCGGCGCGCAGGTGTGGCCGGCCTTCGCCAGCTCGGTCGCATCGTATCCGCGCCACGCCTCGCGGTCCGGGCCGAGATAGGCGCCGAAAATCTTCTGGCCCAGGCCGGTCTCGCTCGGCGCGCAGATCGGCGCGAGCACCGAGACCGACCGGTAGTGATCCGGGTTGCGCAATGCGACGACCAGCGTGCCGTGGCCGCCCATCGAATGGCCGAACAGGCCCCGGCGGCTCATGTCGGCCGGCAGGTTGGCGCCGACGACCGCCGGCAACTCGTCGACGACATAGTCGTACATCCGGTAATGCGCGGCCCAGGGATCCGCGGTCGCATTGACGTAGAAGCCGGCCCCGGTCCCGAGATCCCAGGCCTCGTCGTCCGGTACGCCTTCGCCGCGGGGGCTGGTGTCCGGCGCCACGACCAGCAGGCCGTGCTCGGCGGCGTGGCGCTGGACCGCCGCCTTCACGGTGAAATTCTCCTCGGTGCAGGTCAGCCCGGACAGCCAGGTCAGGACCGGCACCGGCCCGTCGGCGGCCTGGGGCGGCACATAGGCGGAGAACTGCATCCGGCATCTCGTCGCCGCCGAATCGTGGGCGTAGACGAATTGGGTGCCGCCGAAACATTTGCTGGCGCTGACGGTTTCGAGAGTCATGGGCTGGGTTTCCGGTGGGATGGCGTCGCCGCCTGTCATGGCGCCCTGTCATGGCATAGGGCGCGGCCGGGACGCCAGAGTTTACGGGCCGCAGGCGGCCGTCTCGAAGGCGGGCGCCCTACGGCCCCGGCGCGGCGCCTTCCCGGTTGGCGACCAGGATGCCGGTGACGATCAGCGCCGTGCCGGCCAGATGGAAGAGGGCAATCTCCTCGGACAGGATCGTCACGGCGAAGATCGCGCCGAACACCGGGATCAGGTAGAGGAACAGGCTGCCGCCGGCGGCGCCGACCCGGCGGATGCCGTAGTTCCACAGGACATAGGCGCCGGCCGTCCCGCACACGCCAACATAGAGGATGCCGTAGACCGCTTCCGCAGTCGGCACCAGCCGCCCGCCATAGGCCAGTTCGACGGCCGCCATCGGCGCCAGGCCGAACACCGAGACCGCCGCGATGGCCGCCAGCCCGGTGAGCGGCGGCAGGGCGCTGTTCCAGCCGCGGATGCCGATGGTGTAGAGGCCCCAGAGGAACATGGCGCCGGCGATCCACAGGTCGCCCTCGACGAACTCCAGGCCGGTCAGGCGCTGCCAGCTGCCGTGGGCGACCACGACGACCAGGCCGACCAGGGCGATGGCGATGCCGGCGATCCGGCCCGCCGTGCTGCGCTCGCCGACGCCGGCCAGGGACAGCAGCACGATGTAGATCGGCACCGATGCGTTGAGCAGCGCGCCGTTGATCGCCGTCGTCGTCTGGGTGCCGCGGAAGATCATGTAGTTGAAGAAGATCGCACCGACGGCGGAGAGCAGCGCGATCGTGCGCCATTCCCGGCGCAGGGCCGCCCGGTGCCGCCACAGCGACGCCGCCAGCAGCGGCAGCAGGACCGAACCGGCCGCGGCCCAGCGGGAAAACGCCATGACCGCGGGCGACACGTCCTGGTACGAGCCGCGCGCCGCCGTCCAGGTGCCGCCCCAGAAGGCGGCCGCTGCCGTCAGCGCGATATACGGCGCGGCCCGGGCGAGCCAGCCGGCGCCGGCATCCGCGCCCCAATCCGCGCCCGGGTCAGCCGGCATGGCCGGTCTTGGCGGCCGGCCTCAGTAAATCACCACGCTGCGGATGCTTTCGCCGGCGTGCATCAGGTCGAAGGCCGAGTTGATGTCTTCGAGCGGCATGGTGTGGGTGATCAGGTCGTCGATGTTGATCTTCCCGTCCATGTACCAGTCGACGATCTTCGGCACGTCGGTCCGGCCGCGCGCGCCGCCGAAGGCCGTGCCGCGCCAGACCCGCCCGGTGACGAGCTGGAACGGACGGGTCGCGATTTCCTGGCCGGCGCCGGCGACGCCGATGATGATGCTCTCGCCCCAGCCGCGATGGCAGCATTCGAGCGCCTGGCGCATGACCTCGACATTGCCGATGCACTCGAAGCTGTAGTCGGCGCCGCCATCGGTGATGTCGACGATGGCTTCGACCACCTTGTCGTTGCCGATCTCCTTCGGATTGACGAAATCGGTCATGCCGAAATTCTCGGCGAGCGGGCGCTTGGCCGGGTTGATGTCGATGCCGACGATCCTGTCCGCCCCGGCCATGCGCGCGCCCTGGATGACGTTGAGGCCGATGCCGCCGAGGCCGAACACCGCGACGTTCGAGCCCGGCTCGACTCCGGCCGTGTTGATGACGGCGCCGATGCCCGTGGTGACGCCGCAGCCGATGTAGCAGATCTTGTCGAAGGGCGCGTCCTCGCGGACCTTCGCCAACGCGATCTCCGGCAGCACCGTGTAGTTGGCGAAGGTCGAGGTGCCCATATAGTGGAACACATTCTCGCCGCCCATGCTGAACCGGCTGGTGCCGTCGGGCATCAGGCCCTGGCCCTGGGTCGCGCGGATCGAGGTGCACAGGTTGGTTTTCTGCGACAGGCAGCTTTTGCACTGCCGGCATTCGGGCGTGTAGAGCGGGATGACGTGATCGCCCTCCTTCAGCCCGGTCACGCCCGGCCCGGTCTCGACCACCACGCCGGCGCCCTCATGGCCCAGGATGGCCGGGAACAGCCCTTCCGGATCGGCGCCGGACAGGGTGAATTCGTCGGTATGGCAGATGCCGGTGGCCTTCACCTCCACCATCACTTCGCCCGCTTTCGGGCCGTCGAGCTGAACCGTTTCTACGGTCAGCGCCTCGCCCGCCTTGTGTGCAACCGCAGCCTTGACATCCATGACGCTTCCTTCCCCGATTTGCCGCCTTCGCCGGCGTGCGCCAGCCGGTCCGCCGAACCCGCCCCGCTTGCCGTTTCCGTCTCTCGTGCTACACGGAGGGGGCGTTCCACACAACATTTCTCGGACAGCCAGCCGCAGACAGGGCCCCGCCATGCGCGACATTCAGTTTCCCGGCCGTTCCGTCGTCCATGCCGTCAACGGCGCGGCGGCGACCTCGAACCCGCTGTCGACGCTGACAGCGATCGATATCCTGCGCGCCGGCGGCAACGCGGTTGACGCGGCGGTCGCGGCCTGCGCCGTGCAATGCGTGATCGAGCCCATGAGCACAGCGATCGGCGGCGACTGTTTCATGCTCTACCAGAAGGGCGGCGCCGGACCGGTCGCCGGGATCAACGGCTCGGGCTGGGCCCCGGCCGGCCTGACGGCGGAGTCGCTGCTGGAGCGCGGTATCCGGGAAATCGGCCCCGAGAGCGCCGAATCCGTAACGGTGCCGGGCGCCGTCGACGCCTGGTGCACCATCCTGGAAGCCCACGGCACCATGGGCATGGACCGGGTGCTCCAGCCGGCCATCGCCTGCGCCGAAAACGGCTTTGCCGTCGGCGAGATCACCCAGCGGCTGTGGACCGGCCGACTCGACGGCCTGCGCGGCAACGCAGCCGCCTCGGCGCTCTATCTGAAGGACGGCGCGCCGCCCCGGACCGGCGACGTCTGGCGCTCGCCCGCCCTCGCGCAGACCTTGCGCACCATCGCCGAAAGGGGCCGCGACGGTTTCTATGCCGGGCCGGTGCTCGACCACATGCTCGCCGCCCTACAGGCCGTCGGCGGCGTCCATACCGAAGAGGATTTCGCCTTGCAGCGGTGTGAGCCGGTGGTGCCGCTCGCCTCGACCTATCGCGGCCGCACGGTGCTGGAAATCCCGCCGAACGGCGGCGGCATCACGGCCCAGATCATGCTCAATATCCTGGAGGGCTTCGACCTCTCCGGCCTGGACCCGATGGGGACGGAACGCCTGCACCTGGAAGTAGAGGCCCAGCGCCTCGCCTACGCCCAGCGCAATGCCCACGTCGCCGACCAGCGCCACAGCGACGTCCCGGTCGACCGCCTGCTGTCAAAGGATTTCGCCGCCGAACTGCGCGGCCGTATCCGCCGCGACAGGGCGATGGGCGCACTGCCGCCGGCCGGCGGCCCGCAGCACAAGGATACGGTCTACCTCACCGTCGTGGACCGCGACCTCAACTGCGTCAGCTTCATCAATTCCGTGTTCTGGAGCTTCGGCAGCTGCATCGCTTCGGAGGAGACCGGCGTCGTATTCCAGAACCGGGGCGGCGGCTTCGTGGTCGAGCCGGGGCATCCCAACTGCGTCGGCCCGCGCAAACGGCCGCTGCACACCATCATCCCCGGGATGGTGCTGAACGGCGGCGAATGCGAACTGTCCTTCGGCGTGATGGGCGGCCCCTACCAGCCGGTCGGCCAGACCCACGTCATTACCAATCTCCTGGATTTCGGCATGGATATCCAGCAGGCCATCGACTGTCCGCGCGTCTTCCACGATAGCGGCGCCATCGTTGCCGAAACGAGCGTACCCGAAGCCGCGGTCGCCGGCCTCCGGGCCCTGGGCCACAGCGTCGTGACTGCCGAGAGCCCCCTTGGCGGCGGCCAGGGCATCCTGATCGACCGGGAGCGCGGCGTGCTGTCGGCCGGCTCCGACCCGCGGCGCGACGGCTGCGCGCTGGGTTATTGAGGCGTCCGGCCCGCCATTTGCCTCATTCGCGCCGGCCGTCGACGATCATCACCAGAGTCGGCAGGATGAACAGGGTGAAGACGCCGGCAGCCACCATGCCGCCGAGCATGCTGACCACGAACGGCACGAAGCGGATCAGTTCGTCGCCGCGCGCGTAAAGCAGGGGCGAGAGGCCGAGGACCGTGGTCAGGCTGGTCAGGAAGACGGCGCGGAAGCGGTGGCGCGTCGCCGCGGAAGCGGCGGCGATGGCCGGGAGCATGTCGTTGTCCCGGCGGATCGCATTGTAGCGGTCGAGCAGCACCAGCGCGTCGTTGACGATGACGCCGGCAACGCCGACGACGCCGAACAGGGACATCGCCGTGACATCCCAGCCGAGGACCCAGTGCCCGAAGATGGCGCCGGCGAAAGCAATAGGGACCCCCGCCATGGCGACCACCGGCTTCCAGTAGCTTCGCAGGAAGCCGGCCATCAGGGCGTACATCGCGATCAGCACGAAGGGCACCAGCAGGCTCAACGTCTCGATCAGGTGCCTCTCCTGGCGCACGCCGGCGTCATCGGAGATGCCGAGGCCGGGATATTTCGCGATCAGGCCGGGCAGGAACTCCCGGTCGATCTTCCTCCGCGCCTGAATGGGGGTGATCCGGGTGAGTTCGGTATGGGCATTGACCAGGACGGTGCTCTTGCCGTCGATGCGGGTGAGCGCAGCAAGCTCGCGCTTTTCCTCGATCCAGGCGACCGTGGACAGCGGCACCTCGCCGCCGCCGGGCCGGCGGATCCGCTCGCTGGCGAGTTCGCGCAGACTGCGCCGGCGTTCCGCCGGATAGCGCACGACGACGCGAATCTCATCGCGGCCGCGCTGGATTCTCTGCACCTCGATGCCGTGGTAATTGGCCCGCAATTGCCGGCCGATCCCGGTCGGCGTCAGGCCCGCGGCCTTGCCGGCCGGCGTCACCCGGACGACGAAATGCCGTTTGCCCGGCGTCAGGCTGTCCGAAAGCTGGTAGATGCCCGGAACGGACCGGATGAATGCGCTGAGTTCGCGGGCTGCCTTCTCCAGCTCGTCGCGATCGTCGTGAACCAGGGCATAGGCGACGGACGGCTTGAACTGGAACTGGGTCGTCCGGACCGAGACTTTCGCCAGTCCCGGCAGATTGCCGATGTTCCGGCGCCACAGCCGCTCGATTTCCACCGGCGACGCGCTGCGCAGCGGCCGACGATGCAGATGGAGCCGGACCGAGGCCAGATGGCTGCCGTTACGCTGTCCCTCGCCGGTGCGCGAGCGGGCGATGCCGCCGGTATTGCCGACGATCACGCTGATCGATTTGATCGCCGTCCTGTCGAGTTCCTTGTCGACCGCCTCGGCCGCCCGTACGAATCTTTCGGCGACGGCGGCACTGGCTTCGAACGGCGCGCCGACCGGCAACTCGAGGTTCGCCTGGACCGTGTTCGAGCGGCTCGTCGTGTTGTCGAGGATGACCACGCGAACCTGCTCGGAGCGCAGCAGGGCGAGGGCGGCAACGAAAAAAACCAGCCCGAAGGCGATCGTGAGCCAGACATGGCGGACCGCCCACGACACCGCCGGCGCGACGATCGAATCCCGCATCCGGTCAATCGCTCCGCGCACCCAGGCCTGGATTTCGCGAAGTGGGGAGAGGCTCCAGCGCCGCTCGTGCGAAAGGTGCGACGGCAGGACGAAAAAGGCCTCGACCAGCGATACGGCGAGTACGAACAGCGCGACCCAGAAAAACGGCTGGACGACCTGAAGGCTGCCTTCCGTGACGAACAGGAACGGCACGAACGCCAATACGGTCGTGGATACGCCGACAAAGATCGGGCCGGCGACGATCCGGGCCCCCGAGACCGCCGCCTCCACGGCATTCTTTCCCCGCTCGCGTTCCGCAGCGACGCTTTCGCCGACCACGACGGCATCGTCGACGACGATGCCGATCAGCAGGAAGAAGGCGAACAGCGTCCCCAGATTCAGGGTCAGGTCCGCCAGATCGAAGAACATCAGCGCGCCGACGAACGACAGGGGAATGCCCAGGGTAATCCAGAAAGCGAGGCGGAGGTCGAAGACAAGAAACAGGCACACGAACACCAGGATGACGCCGATCACCGCGTTGCGAACGATATCCGAGAGAACGTCGAAAATCGGTTCTGCGGTATCGTTCCAGATGAGAATGTCGATCCCCGGCGGCGGCGTGTAGGTTTCGAGACGTTTCCTGATGTTGGAGGAGATTTCGATCAGCGATTGCTCCTTGGATGCTTCGACACGGACGAAGACCGCGGGCCTGCCATCGACCGTCGAGAGGATGTCTTCGTCGACGAAGCCGTCGCGGATCGTGGCGACGTCGCCGAGCGTCAGGATGGTGCCGTCGTCCCTGGTGATGAGCGGGATGTTTTTGAATTCTTCGCCAATCCGCCGTTTGCCGACGGCATGGAGGACCACGCCGCCCGCGCGCGTGCGCAATTCGCCGAAGGTCGCGTTGCGGGAGGCCCGCCGGACAATTCTGGCGACCCTGGCGAGCGTCAGCTTGTGGCGGCGCAACTCCTCTTCGTTCATCTCGATGGCGATTTCGCGGTCGCGCGTGCCGCGCAGCTTGACCTGGGAGACCGATGGCAGCGTCAGCAGATCGTCGCGCAACTTTTCTGCCGCAAGGCGCAAGTCGTTTTCGGTCGAAGTCGACGAGGCGACGGCAAGCGTCATCACTTCGATCGCCAGTTTCTTCAGCTCCACCCTCGGCCGTTCTGCATTGGCCGGCGGAAAATTCTCGATGCTTTCGACGGCGCTGCGAACATCCGCCAGGACGTCCCCGGCATCGGCGAAAGTTTCGAGCTCGACATCCAGCCGGGCGAACCCTTGCGAGGCGGTGCCGACGACCCGCGCGACGCCGGGGAGGCCGACCACGCTTTCCTCGATCCGGCGGTTGACGTCCTCCTCGACCTCCTTCGGCGACGCGCCGGGCACCTTCACGGTCACGCTGACCGTGCGCAGATCGATTTCCGGAATGTGCTGAACGGTCAGCTGAGTCCCTGAAAAGACGCCGCCGACGATCAGCAGGATGAGCAAGAATTTGGCGGCGACAGGATTGCCGACGAAATATGCGATCGGTCCTTTATTCACGATAGTCCCTCGCAATGGTGCGCCCGGCGCGCGCGGCGTCCGTCTTCAGGCCCGGTTATTCCGGCGCTCGAATTGCCCTGGCCGTCACCTGCAACCCTTCCCTGGCATTGGCCAGCACGCCCACGACGACGCCGTCGCCGGCATCGAACGGCTCGACGATCCAGCCGTCCACCGTGCGGCCGAGCGTTTTGGGCGTGAACGGCGCCAGGGCGCCCTTCCTCACCACCCAGACGCTGTCGCGGTCCCGCGCCGCCGCCGCCGGCAGGACGAAGACCTTGTCGCGCGTCGGGCCGGTAACGGCGATTTCCGCGAAGGTGCCCGGCGCCGGCAAGGTGCCGGGCGGCGTATCCCCGGCGAAATTCAGGAACATCGATCCCAGGCGGGTGCGCGGCGCGACAACCGACGAGACGCGGACCACTTCACCGCTGAATTTTCCGGCCCAGGTGGAGATTCGGGCGGTGCGCCCGACCATCGGCGCAAAATTTTTCAGGTCCTTCGGCTCGACCGGCGCCCGGACCTGCAATCCGCCGGGCCGGTAGACGACGCCCAGCACCCACGAGCGCCCGACATTTTCGGCCGGGCCGACGAGTTCACCGACTTCGACGTCCGAGCGCACGACCCGGCTGTCGTAGGGCAGCGATATATTCGTGCGCGCAAGCCGCAATCTGGCGAGATCCAGCGCTGCCTGCGCCCGGCCCAGCCTGGCTTCCGTCCTGGCGATCGGCGAGACGCGGCGGACCCGCTCGGGAATCTCCGCCCCCGGATTGGCTTTCGTGAACTTATCGGCGCCTTCCTTTGCAAGAGCCTTTTGAATTTGCAGACTGGCTTCGGCTTCCTTGACCGACATTTGCGCGGCCCGGACCCGGATCTCGAATTCGGCCGGATCGATCCTGATGAAGGTTTCGTTCGCCCCGATCGACCCGCCGTTCGTGAAGTTCGGCGAGACCCAGACAACCCGGCCGACAACCTGCGAAACGACCTTGGTCTTCCGTTCGAGGGTCACCGTTCCCGTCGCGCGGACGGTGAAGGTATATTTCTTCGGACCCGGCTGAACGACGCGTACGGCCGGCTTGTCCGATCCGGCCGTCGTGGCGGCCGTCGCCCCGCGCTCGACCCGGTCGGGCGCGCGGGCAAAGTACAGGGCGGCAACGATGGCGATCAGGATCAACCCCAGTTGGGCATAACCGAGCCACCGCGGCCTGTCGGAACGACTGGCGGAGTCTGCTGTTTCCTGGGACATAGCCGCGCTCCCGCTCACCTTTAGGGTTTGCCGGCGGATTCGGGAACGGGCGACGCGAAATTTGCAGATCGTCCGGCCGTTGCCCGGTAGCCCGTCCCGTCGCTGGCCGTGTTCTGAAATCTATCGGGTCGCAATATCAGCGCAAGAATCGGCAAATTGCCAGAGCGTTTTTCGTCGGGCCGGAAATTTCGTCTTTCGAGACGCCCCGTTTTGAAGGACGACTGCACGTCTCGAAGGGCGTACCTTCAGGCGCGGCGGCGCTCCGCCAGAATGCCGGTAAACGCCCGGACGGCCGCCGCCGGTCCGTCCGGAAAGTCCCAGACGCCGCCGACCACCGCCAGGAAATCGGCGCCGGCGCGGATCAGCGGACTGCAGTTCTCCACGGTAATCCCGCCGATGGCGACGCAGGGCACGACGGTCGCCGTGGACCAGCTCTCGAGCGTCTCCAGGCTGGCCTTCGACTTCGGCTCCTTGGTCCGGGTCTGGAAGAAGGCGCCGAAGGCGACATAATCGGCGCCGGCCTCGGCCGCCTCCATCGCCAGATGCAGGGAGTTGTGGCAGGTCACGCCGACGGTCGCATCGTCGCCGACCAGCGCCCGCGCCTCGGCATAGCCGGCGTCCTCCTGCCCGATATGGACGCCGTCGGCGCCCAGTTCGCGCGCGAGGTCGGGCCGGTCGTTGATCAGGAAGGCGGCATCGTAACGATGGCAGACCGGCATCAGGATGTCGGCCGCGCGGCGCACGGCATCGTCCGGCGCCTCCTTGAGCCGGAGCTGGAGACACGCCACCGGCCCGGCATCCAGCGCCGCCTTCAGGTCTTCGCCGAACCCCGCCGGCTCCAATGCCGGCGGGGTGACGAGGTAAAGCTGACAGCCGGGATCGGCCATGATGCCCGCCGCGATCCCGGCGCCTAGAGCTGTCCCTTGTAGATCCGCACCACCTTGTCGAGCAGGGCGAGGGCGTCGTCGCGCGGGCGCTGGAAGCTGTTGCGGCCGATGATCGAGCCGGAGGCGCCGCCGTCGCGCAGCGCGCGGATTTCGTCGAGGATCGCGTCGTCGCCCTTGGCCGCGCCGCCGGAAAAGACGACCAGCCGGCGGCCGGCGAAGGCGCTCTGCATGACATGGGCGACGCGGGCGGACAGGCTCGAAATGTCGATGCCCTGGGCCTCGTAGACCTTGCGCGCCTCATCCTGCTCGATGTGGCCGGTCGGCGGCTTGACCTTGATGATGTGGGCGCCCAGCAAGGCCGCCATGTGGGCGGCGTAGGCGCAGACGTCGATCGCGGTCTCGCCCTGTTTCGAGAGGCCGCCGCCGCGTGGATAGGACCAGATGACGACGGCGAGGCCGACCGCTTTCGCCTCCGCCGCCATTTCGCGGATTTCCTCCATCATCTCGAACTGGCTGTCCGAGGCCGGATAGATGGTGAAGCCGATGGCGGCGCAACCCAGGCGCAGGGCGTCCTCCACCGCGCCGGTGATCGCCTGGTCTTTTTCCCGGGCATGGCTGTTGGCGCTGTTGACCTTGAGGATGGTCGGGATCTGGCCGGCGAAGGTGTCGGCGCCGGCCTCCAGCAGGCCGAGCGGCGCGGCGAAGGCGTTGAGGCCGGCGTCGATGGCCAGCCGGTAGTGGTAGTGCGGATCGTAGCCGGCGGGATTCGGGGCGAAGCTGCGCGCCGGGCCGTGCTCGAAGCCCTGGTCGACCGGCAGGATGACCGCCTTGCCCGTGCCGGCGAGACGGCCGTTCATCAGGATGCGGGCCAGCTGACCTTTAGTACCGGGACAGTCGCTTTCGTAGTTTTTCAGAATTTGACGCACCCTGGACGTCATTTTCATGGCTGGTTCCTTCGCTTCGTCCGCCGGCTGCGCCGCCTGTCCCGCTGTGTCTGGGTCCCGTGCTTAGACAAGCCCGCCCGAGGTTTCAACGCGCGGATTGAACGTCCGGGCCGTCACGCCCGGAGTCAGTCGCGCGTATCGGGCAGGCCCAGTGCGAAGCGGCACGACGCCGCCGGGTCGAGCCGGTCGCGCAGGTCGAGTTCCGGCGGCGGGCCGGGGTGCAGCGCGGCGCCGTATTCTTCCGCGATCGCGGCCAGCCTGGCGCGGACATCGGCCCGGCCCGCGACATGCAGATGGCGAAGGCCCTCGCGCAGCGCGGCCAGCGCATAGCCCGGCGCATCGCCGCAATCCAATACCGTCGACGCCTGGCCGGAGTCCCCTGGGCCCAAGTCCGCCGGACCGGTATCAGACAGACCGGCGACCGCGCGGTCGAGCGCCGCCCAATAGCCGACGCCAAGGTCTCCTGCTGCGTCCGGCGGGCTCCAAAGCTCGGCATCGGCGCCGGCGGCCGCCGCCGCCTGCACGGCGATCCGGGCCAGCCGCAGATCGGCGACGATACAGGCGAGGCGCGGACGGTCCGGCACCGGAACCCGGATGGGCTAGCGCCGCCGTTCGGCTGCGGCGGGCAGCGTCTCGAGCCGCTTCATGGCGTCGGTTTCCAGGATTTGCGGATCGGCGAGGCAGGCGTGGGCGAAATCCGTCCCGTCGACGCCCCAGAAATGCTGGCCGTCGACCGCCAGGGTCGGCACGCCGAAAACTCCGGCCGCAATCGCCCTTTCCGTGTTTTCCCTCAAGGCGGTCTTGACCGATTCTGCCGCAATCAAGGTATCGGCGTCGGCGGCGCCCAGCGCCGCGATCAGGGCCGGCCAGTCCGCGACCGGGTCGCGTCCCTCGCCCCAGACGAAGCGGAAGATGGCGTCGATGGCGGCCGGATCGCAGTCCAGCGCGATGGACAGGCGCAGGATGCGCAGCGGGTTGAACGGATGGGCCGGCGGCAGCCGGAACGGCACGCCCAGCCGGCCGGCGGTGAACTGGCAGAAGCGGTAGGTCCACAGCCGCTTGGCCGGAATCTCCGCCGGTCCCAGCATGCCGGTCGCGTTGAGCAACCCGGCGAACAGCACCGGCACCGGCCGGATTTCCGCGGTGCCGGCGAATTCCCCGAGCCGCTGCGACTGCAGATAGGCGTAGGGCGAGATATAGTCGAAATACCAGTCGATCCGTTTCATGCGTTTTCGGTTCCGTTCCCGTTGTCATCCGGCAATTTCCGGTTGGCCAGCCGGATTCCGGTCAGCACCAAGGCTGCACCGGCATAGTGATACCATGCCGGCGCCTCGCCGAGCAGCAGCCAGGCCATCACGACGCCGATCAGCGGGATCATGTAGAGGATCAGGCCGGCCTTGCCCGGACCCAACCGCTCGACGATGAAGGCATACGCCGCGTAGGCGCCGACACCGGGGACCGCGGCGACCAAAACCATCCAGCCGGCGGTTTCCCAGGTCCAGGTGACTGGTTCGCCGCCCAGATGCTCGGCGACGGTAAAGGGCAGCAGGATCAGCACCCCGGCCAGGCAGATAGCGAAGAAGCGCGGCAGGGTATCGAACCCGGTCGGCCGGTGTTTGAGCAGGATCGAATAGATCGCCCAGCCGCTTGCGGCGGCGACCATCCACAGGTCGCCCGCAACGAAGCGGACGTCGAACAGGGTGTCGGGATCGCCCTGCGCCAGAATCGTGAGGACGCCGGCGAACGCGAGCGCGACACCCAGAGCGGCAATGCGGCCGATATGCTGGCCGTAGAAGACCGCGGCAAGCACCAGGATCAGGACCGGCGAACTGGAATAGATCAGCCCGATATTGGTCGCGCTGGTGGTATCGGCGCCGATATAGACGAAGGCCCCGCACACGCCCATGCCGAGCGCGCCGAAGACCATCAGGTCCGGCCATTCGCGCAGCAGGCAGGCGCGCTGGCGCCAGAAGCGCGGCCAGACCGCCGGGGCCAGCAGCAGCAGCGCGCCGAGCCAGCGGAAGAAGGCCAGCGCGACCGGCGGGATCAGGTCGGCGGTCGCCTTGGCCGCCAGCATATTGGTCGCGAACAGGAACGGCCCGACCATGAGCAGGGCATAGGCGAGGCTGTCCGCACCCCGGCCGGTCGGCGCGGGTCTGGCAGCAGCGTCGATGGATGGGCGAATCGGCGGCGTGGCCGGGTACTCCTCATCTTGTGTCGGGCTCTATCGTCGGGCGGGCGAGCGGCCGGACATCGCTGCGATGCCGAAGAGGTAGGCGAATTGCGCGGCCTGCGGTGCGAATGCAATGCCGCACCTTCTTCGGGACGGTCGTCTCGAAGGACGGCGTTGCAACCTGCGGCGCGGTCAGCTACGCGTTGGCGCGTCCCGACCGCACCGGCGAGCGCACATGCTGCCCATCGTCTTCCATCCCGGCCACGCGCGCCACGATCCGCAGCTCTATTTCAGGGCGGGCGAATTCCACACCCATCCGGAAATGCCGTCGCGGGCGGAAGCGATCGTGTCGGCCCTGAGGGCGCAGGGCGGGGAGATCGCCGCGCCGGACGATTTCGGCCCCGGCCCGCGGGCGGACGTGCACTCCGCGGAGTACCTGGATTTCCTGTCGAGTGTCCACCGGCGCTGGAAGGCGGGAGGCCAGGCAAGCGACGAGGTCGTGCCGAACATTCATCCCGGCCGGCACATGGCGGGCCGGCCGGCGAGCCTGCTCGGCCAGGTCGGGTATCACACGACCGATCTCTCCAGCCCGGTCGGGCCCGGCACCTGGGAGGCGGCTTGCGCCAGCGCCGATACCGCGCTGCACGCCGCGACGCTGGTGCTCGACGGCGCGCCGGCCGCCTATGGCCTGTGCCGGCCGCCGGGGCACCACGCCTTTGCCGACACGGCCGGCGGCTTCTGCTTCCTGAACAATATCGCCATCGCCGCGCAATATGCCGTGCGCCGGGGCAGGCGCCCGGCAATCCTGGATGTCGACGTCCATGCCGGCAACGGCACCCAGGGCATCTTCTACCGCCGGCCCGACGTGCTGACGGTGTCCCTGCATTGCGATCCGGCGGATTTCTACCCCTTCTTCGCCGGCCATGCCGATGAGCGCGGCGCGGGCGACGGGACGGGCAGCCACCTGAACCTGCCCCTGCCGCCGGACACCGGCGACAACGCCTATCTTTCCGCGCTCGATTCGGCGCTGAACCGGATTGCGGCCTGGGGCCCGGACCTGCTGTTCGTGGCGCTGGGCGTCGACGGCTACGAGAAGGACCCGCTGCGCGGCATCGCGCTGACGACCCCCGGCTTCAACCGGATCGCCCGCGCGATCGGGGAGATGAAGCTGCCGACCGTCCTGATCCAGGAAGGCGGCTACAATGTGCCGGACCTGGGCCGCAACGTCTTCTCGTTCCTCGAAGGCTTCGAGACGACGCACCGATAGAGGGCGGGGCGCTTCAGGCGGCGGAATCCAGCGCGTCGCCGGACAGGTTGCCGTAGACCCGGATCAGCATCTGCTTGAGCGCGGCGGCTTCGTCTGTCGTGAAGCCGGCCAGCGCGATCGCCTCGTAGCGCTGGGCGACCGGCACGATGGCCCGGGTCGCCGCCTGTCCGGCCGGCGTCACGACGACCGTGACGACCCGTCCGTCGGCCTCCGGGCTGCGCCGGCGGATCACGAGACCGCGCTTCTCCATCTTGCCGATCAGCCGCGACAGGGTGGAAATGTCGATGGAGGTCAGGCCCGCCACGTCGCTGATCCGCAGACCGTCGCGATAGTGGAGCGCGGCCAGCACCCGCCACATCGGCAGGGTGACGCCGTGCTGAGCAATCTCGCGCGAAAACGCCCCCGCCAGCTCGACGCCCGTCCGGTTGATCAGGTAGGGGAGGTAGGTTGTGAAGTCGAAGGACAAATCCTTCAGGCCGCTTTGAGCTGGGCCCGGCGGCCGTTGTGCTTGCCGTCGAAGTGGGGTGCGACTTCGTCCATGAAGAGGTGCATCTGATTCTCGACGACGGCCTTGTCCTTGTTGCCGACATTGAAATACAGGATCACCTCGTCGATCCCGGCTTCCTCGACCTCCTTCAGCTTGTCGACCACCTTCTGCGGCGGGCCGAGCAGGATGGATTTGTCGGAAAGATCCTCTTCCTTCATGTTTTCCAGGATCTCGATGATCTTGCGGAAATAGTGCATGGTCGGCGGCGCCTTGGCCGGGTCGCCGGTGAAGGCCGGCAGGCAACAGTAATTGAAATAGTCCATCTGCTTGCTGCGGCCGTAGTTGTCGTCCTCGTCGATATAGATGAAGTAGCTGCACATCTTGCGGCCCGGCTCGGTGCCCATGCGCGCGCAGGTCTCGCGATAGGCTTCGGCGGCCTTGTCGAGCCCGCCATACATCATGCCGGCGGCGAACGGCGCCCAGATGACGTTGGTGCTGTGGCGCGCGGCGATCTCCAGCGAGGTGTTGGAGAAAGACGCCGTGTAGAACGGGATCGGCCGCTGCACCGGCTTGGGCGTGATCTCCATTTCCGGGATGTCGTGGAATTCGCTCTTGTGCGACCACGGCCCGTCGCCCCAGGCCTTGAGGATGATCTCGATCGAATCCTCGAAATACTCGGCCGATTTCATGTAGTCGGCGCCGAAAGGCGCGTATTCCCGCCGGTCGTAGCCGCGCCCGGCGGCGAAATCGACCCGGCCGCCGGACAGCAGGTCGAGCGTGGCCCAGGTCTCTGCGACATGGACCGGATGATGCAGCGGCAGCACGGCGACGGCCGGCGCCAGGCGGATATGCTGCGTTTCCGGAATGATGCTGGCGAGCAGCAGGTCGGGCCGCGAATTCACGCCCAGGGAATCGAAATGATGTTCGCCGATCCAGGCCGAATGGTAGCCCAGCCGGTCGGCCAGGATCGCCTGCTCGCGGATGTCGAGCACAAAGTCGTTCGGCGTGCGCGGATTGTTCGGATAGTGGTTGTCGCTGAGCGTGAAATAGCCGAATTCCATGACCGTCGCTCCCGGTTGCAACGCGGTATTTGCATTTGCAAATATCCTGCATCTGAATAGAGCCGTCAAGAACTTCTGTCGAGACGGCCATTCGGCAACGAATTGACAATTTGTGACTGGTCATGAATACTAGTCATATGGAATCGATCAACGCCTCCGACTTCAAGGCCAGGTGTCTGGCCATCCTCGACCGCGTGCAGGCGACCGGCGAACGGATCGTGATCCTGAAACGGGGCCGGCCGGTCGCTGAACTTTCGCCACATCGTCCGGTGGACTCCGGATACCCCCAGGCGGAACTCGAAGGCACGGTCGTCGTCACCGGCGATATCCTCGGACCGGCGGTCCCGGAAGAAGATTGGGACAGCCTGAAGCAATGAATGCCCTTCTCGATACGCACATATTGCTTTGGTGGCATGGCGACCGCAGTCGCCTCTCGCCGGAACAACGGAACACCATTGAAGCTGCCGATGCAGATGCGCCACTGCTTGTCTCCGATATTTCGCTCTGGGAGGTAGCGACACTGCACAGCCTGGGGCGCATCCGCCTGAAGCTTCCCCTGCGGGATTGGCTGGAAAAGGCGGTCGCGCCGCCGCTGGTTCGGCGCTACGGCATCTCGCCTCCGGTCGCCGCGGAACTGGCGTTATTGCCGGATTCCTTTCACCGCGACCCGGCGGACCGCATTCTGGTCGCCACCGCCCGCGTGCTCGGCGCCACGCTTCTGACCCGGGACCGGCGAATCGTCGAGGCGGGGTTGGTGGATACACTGAGCTGATCGGCCCCTCCCGAAGACCGTCCTTCGAGACGGGCGTTTCGCGGCGGCCCTTCGGGCCTCCTCAACGCCCTCCTCAGAATGAAGGGTTGTGTTGGTTCCACAATTTCAGCTTCATCCTGAGGAGAGGTTGAGGAGCGATCCGGTAGGATCGCGTTTCGAAACCTCGTCTCGAAGGGCTTCATCCTGAGGCGGCGAAGGCGAACGTCTGAGCCATCTCGAAGGACGCCCCCGCAAAAAAGCGCGCCGCCATCGCCGACAGACCCGCCCCCGCCGATTATCTCCTGCCGCTCGCCTTCGTGCCGCTGTGGTCGACCGGCTTCATCTTCACCAAGCTGGGCATCCCGTATGCCGAGCCGCTGACCTTCATGGCGGTCCGGTTCGCCATCGTCCTGCCGCTGATGGTCGGCCTGGCGCTGGTCATGCGCGCGGCCTGGCCGTCGCGGACCGAGGCGGGCCACAGCCTGGTCGTCGGTGCGCTGCTGCACGGCCTCTATCTCGGCGGCGTCTTCATCGCGTTTGCCGAAGGGGTGCCAGCCGGCGTCGCCGCGCTCATCGTATGCCTGCAGCCGGTTCTGACCGCGACCGCGGTCGGCGCGGTGCTCGGCGAACAAGTCCGGCCGGTCCAGTGGCTCGGCCTCGTTCTCGGGCTCGCCGGCGTCGCCATGGTCCTGTGGCGCAAGATGGGTCTGGACGGCGGCCTGGAGGCCGAGGGCAGCCTTGTCGGCTACGGTTTCGCCGCGCTTTCGCTGCTCGGCATCACGGCGAGCACGATCTATCAGAAACGCTTCTGCGCCGACGTGCATCCGGCCTCCGGCGGCGTTTACCAGTATGCCGCCGCCGGCGTGCTGGTTACGGCCGGCGCCGCGCTGACCGAGACCTGGCGGGTCGATTTCACCGCCCCGGAATTCCTCATTTCCCTGTTCTGGCTCGCGGTCGTGCTATCGATCGTGACCGTCTGGCTCCTCATGATCATGATCCGGCGCGGCGCGGCCAGCAAGGTCGCCAGCCTGTTCTACCTGGTGCCGGCGTTCGTCGCCTTCTTCGCCTGGCTGCTGTTCGGCGAGACCCTCGGCCCGCTGGCGCTCGCCGGCATGGCCGTCGCCGTCCTGGGCGTCGCGCTGGTCAACCGCTGACCGGAACGCGCGCCGCGCATCAATAACATCGCGACGGCTCCGCCGGACTCCGATAAATTGCCGGGCGAACAACCGGGTTCAGTCAAACTGCCGGAAAATCCGACCATGTATCGCTTCGACCTCACCGAGTCCTACATCCCCGCCCAGACCGACGACGTCGTGCTGGAGACGACGGTCGGCGGCATCCTGCACGACGCGGCACGGCAGCGCGGCGATGCCGTGGCGCTGGTCGAGATCGGCCCGCCGTCGGTCGATCGCCAGCGTCAGTGGACCTTCGCGGAACTGCTGGCGGACAGCGAACGCCTGGCGGCGGCGCTGGCCTCGCGCTACGCGCCGGGCGAGCGGGTCGTGGTCTGGGCGCCGAACGTGCCGGAATGGGTGCTGATGGAGTTTGCCTGCGGCCTGGCGGGCCTCGTGCTGGTGACGGCCAACCCCTCCTACCAGGCGGCCGAGCTGCGCTACGTCCTGGAACAGTCGGGCGCCTCCGCCCTGTTCTCGGTCGAGAGCCACCGCGGCAATCCGATGGCGGAGATCGCCGCCACGGCCGCCAACGGCCTTGAGGCGGTGCGCGAAATCGTCGATCTGGAGAACCCGGACGCGCTGTTCCGCATCGGCGGAAGGCCGGCTGCGTTGCCCGATGTCACGCCCGGTGACGCGGCGCAAATCCAGTACACCTCCGGCACCACCGGGTTTCCGAAGGGGGCGGTGCTCTCGCACCGGGCGCTGACCAACAATGCGCGATTCTACGCGAAGCGCATCGGCATCGGGCCGGACTCGGTGTGGGCGAATTTCATGCCGATGTTCCACACCAGCGGCTGCGGGATGATTACCCTGGGCGCGCTGCAGGCGGGTTGCCCGGTGTTTCTGGTCAAGATGTTCGATCCCGCCGCCGTCCTGCAGCTGATCGAACGCGAGCAGGTCACCGCGATCCTCGGCGTGCCGACCATGCTGGTCGCCATGATGGAATGCCTGGACCAACAGGAATTCGACCTGTCGTCGGTCGAAGTCGCGGTCTCCGGCGGCTCCATGGTCGCGCCCGAACTGGTGCGCAACGCCATCGAGCGCTTCGGCTGCACCTTCCAGACCGTCTTCGGCCAGACCGAATCCGCGCCGCTCATCACCCAGCATCATGCCGGCGAGCCCCTCGACATCGTCTGCGAGACGGCCGGCCTGCCGATGCCGCAGACCGAGGTCTCGATCCGCAGCGTGGACGGGGAGAACCGGCTGCTGCCGGTCGGCGAGGTCGGCGAGATCTGCGTGCGCGGCTATTGCGTGATGATCGGCTATCACGAGAACCCGTCGGCGACCGCCGACGCCATCGACGCCGACGGCTGGCTCCATACCGGCGATCTCGGCACGCTGGACCGCCGGGGCTATCTGCGCATCACCGGGCGGGTGAAGGAGATGATCATCCGCGGCGGCGAGAACCTGTTCCCGGCCGAGATCGAGAACGCGCTGCTCGAACACCCCGACGTCGCCGAGGTCGCCGTGGTCGGCCTGCCGGACGACAAATGGGGCGAGATCGTCGCCTGCTTCGTCCGCCTTGAACCGGGGCGCGAGTTCGACCCGGAGGAACTGCACCGCCATTGCCGGGCCCATATCTCGCCCCAGAAGACTCCGGCGGTCTGGCGCCGGGTCGACGCCTTCCCGCTCACCGGCTCCGGCAAAATCCGTAAATTCGCGCTGGTGGACGACTATCTCGCGGCGGAAGGCTGAGCGGCCTGCGCCCGCGGCTCTGCCCGCTACATTTTGCGGACGGGCTGTCCGCGTACGGGAAGGAGCAGGCTTGCGGCGAATAACGCGCTCGCGACCAGCACGATGGCCGGCCCGGTCGGAATGTCCCACCACAGGGACGCGTACAATCCGGCAATGACCGAAACGACACCGATTGCCGTCGATCCAAGCGCCATCTGCTCCGGCGTCACCGCCATGCGGCGGGCGGCGGCCGCAGGAATGATCACCAGCGCCACGACGAGAAGCATCCCGACGATCTTCATGCCGACGGCGATCACCGCTGCGAGCAGAAACAGGAGGAGCAGGCGCACCCGCTCCACCGGCACGCCCTCTACCGCCGCCAGATCCTGGTTTACGGTCACCGAGAGCAGGTTGCGCCACTGCCAGGCGAGGGCGGCCGCGACGACGGCGGCGGTTCCGAATATCAGCCACAGATCGACAGGGCCGATCGCGAGGATATCGCCGAACAGATAGCCGATGAGGTCGACGCGCAGCCGTTCCATGAAGGCGACGACGACCATGCCCAGCGCGAACGCCGCGTGGGCCAGCACCCCGAGAAGGGCATCGACCGAAATGAGCTTCTGGCGCTCCAGCAGGACGAGGCACAGCGCAAGCAGAAAGCAGATCGCGAATACCGCAATGATCGGCTCGACCTCGAGCAGAAAGCCCAGCGCGATGCCGAGGAGCACCGCATGGGCGAGCGCGGTGCCGAAATACGCCAGGTTCCGCCAGACCACGAAACAGCCGACCGGGCCGGCGGCAAGCGCCGCCCCGATGCCGCCGCCCAGCGCACGCAGAAAGAAATCTTCCATTACAGCGGGCCGCCCGACGCTGGCGCGTCCTCCGGCGCGCCGGCGTCGATCGACAGCGGTTCGCCCAGCGCGTCGTGGCGGTGATCGTGACTATGCTGATAAATTGCGATCGCTTCGGACAGGTGGGGGCCGAACAGCGAGATGAACTCGGGATCGCGCAGCACCGCCTGCGGCCGACCGGTGCAGCATATGTGGCGGTTCAGGCAGACCACCGTATCGCTCTCCGCCATGACCAGATGCAGATCGTGCGAGACCAGGAGCACGCCGCAGCCATGCCGGTCCCGGATCGTCGCGATCAGCCGGTAGAGTTCGCTCTGGCTGGTGACGTCGACACCGGAGAGCGGCTCGTCGAGAACGAGCAGGCCGGGTTCGCGCAGCAGCGCCCGGGCGAGCAGCACCCGCTGCATTTCTCCGCCCGAAATCTCGGCCAGGGGAAAATTGAGGATCGCGTCGGCGCCGACCTCGTCCAGCGCCGCTTCCAGCTTCTCGGGCGGCGCCGGCGCGCCGAGGGTCAGGAAACGCCGAACCGTTATCGGCAGAATCGGATCCCGGCGCATATGCTGGGGCGAATACCCGATGCGCAGGCCGGGGGCGCGGGTGACTTTGCCGCTATCCGGCTGAACGATGCCGAGGATCACGCGGATCAGGGTCGATTTGCCCGCACCGTTGAGGCCGACCAGGGTGACGATCTCGCCGGCACGGACCTGAATATCCACTGAATCGAGCACCGTGCGCCGCCCGAAGCGCACGCTGACCCCCTGCGCCAGGACGAGCGGTGGGCCTTGCGAATAGTCGCCGGATGCCGCGAGAGTCATGCAGCAACCTATCAGTGCGGGAGTCTCGGAAGCAAGGACCGCCAGGGCACGCCGGGTCCGGTGGATGGCGGCGATCCGCCTGGCGCAGCAGCAGCGCACCGCCATTGCCCGTCACCGCACCTCCACCCCGCTCCCGTATCAGATTCTCGTTAACCAACTGAATCATAACAAAAAACGGAACGCGGCGGTGCCTGGTTCATGAATTATCGCGGCTAGTCCCTAACCTCCGACACCGTACTCTCCCATGCCGCGATCAGGGCGGCGACCGCGGCTCCGGGGTCGCGCGCGCCCATGACCGCGCCCATGACCGCCGCGCCGTCCGCGCCCGCTGTACGGCAGGCGCCGATCGTTTCAGCGGTCACGCCGCCCAGGGCGAGCAGGCGGCAGCCGCCCGGGCGCATTTGCGCCGCCGCAGTTTCGAGCATCGCCAGGCCGAGCGCGGGGCCGTAGCCGGGCTTGCTGTCCGTCGCGAAGATCGGGCTGAGCGTGACGTAGTCGGCGCCGGCCTCTGCCGCCTCCTCCGCCGTGGCGAGACTGTGGCACGACTTGCCGAGCAGGCGGATATCCGGGGCCAGCCGTCTCGCTTCTGCGATATCGCCGTGCCGGGACAGGTGCCAGGCGGCGGCGCCCGCGGCTTCGGCCGCCGGAGTCCCGTGCAGGCCGGCCGTTGCACCGGCGGGCGCGATCCGGGCCAACCGTCGGACCAGGTCGAATTGTTCCGCCAGCGGCAGATCCTTCTCCCGGACGCTGATCCAGCGCGCGCCGGCGGCGAACGCGGCGGCGGCGATCTCCTCCAGCGGCCGGCGTGCGCGGCGCCGGTCGGTGACGATCATCAGCGGCGGATCGGGCAGCGGGTTGCGTTCGGTTGTGGGCGGGTGCATGGCGCCGGCTGCAATCAGCCGCCGATCAGCCCCATCTGCGGGCTCGACGCTTCGGCATGGTCCTTTTTCGGAATCCGGCCGGCGAGGCGGGCGGCCCGGCCGGCGGCGACGGCGTCGCGCATGGCGGCGGCCATCCGCACCGGATCGAGCGCCTTCGCCACCGCGGTGTTGAGCAGCACCGCGTCGCAGCCCAGCTCCATTGCCAGCGCGGCGTCGGATGCCGTGCCGATCCCGGCGTCGAGGATCACCGGCACCGGGCTGCGGTTGCAGATCAGCTCAATATTGTAGGGGTTGGCGACGCCGATGCCGGTGCCGATCGGCGCGCCCAGCGGCATGACGGCGGCGCAGCCGGCGTCGGCCAGGCGCTGGCAGACCACTGGATCGTCCGTGCAGTAGGGCAGCACCTGGAAGCCGTCCGCCACCAGCTCCCGCGCCGCGCCGGCCAGTTGCTCGACGTCTGGATACAGGGTCTCCCGGTCGCCGATCAGCTCCAGCTTGATCCAGTCGGTCTCCAGCGCCTCGCGCGCCAGTTGCGCGGTCAGGATGGCGTCCTTGGCGCTCATGCAGCCGGCGGTGTTGGGCAGCAGGGTCCAGTCGGCTCCGAGCAGGTCGACCATGCTCTCGGCATAGCCCTCCAGGCTGATCCGGCGGATCGAGACCGTGACCACCTCCGTCCCGCTCGCCGCCAGCGCATCCAGCATGACCTGCTGGTTCGGATAGCCCGAGGAACCCAGAAACAGGCGGCTGGCGAAGCTGCGCCCGGCGATGTGGAAGCTGTCGTCGGTCATGGCCGATACGCGGTCCTATCCGCCGCGGAAGGGTTTGACGATCTCGACGGCGTCGCCGGCGCCGAGCGCCCGATTCGTCCAGTCGCGCCGTGGCACCACGGCTTCGTTCACCGCAACGGCGACGCCGCGCGCTTCGGGATCGATGCCCCGTTCGTCGAGCAGGGCGCGCACGGTCGCGGCCGCGGTCTCCGCCGTCTCTCCGTTCAGAACGATCCGCATCGCCGGCTACTCCGCCGCCATCGAGGCCGGACCCGAAGCAAGCGCCGGATCGAAGCGCGCCAGGGTGAAGGGCGCCAGCGCCGGATCCAGTTCCCCGGTCAGAACGAAACGGCTCACCAGGTCGGCCGTGACCGGAGTCAGCAGGATGCCGTTACGATGGTGTCCGGTCGCATAGACCAGGCCGTCGACCGGGCCGGGCCCGAGGATCGGCGCGTCGTCGCGCGAGCCGGGGCGGAAGCCGGTCCAGGTCTCGGCGATCGGCAATTCCTCGATCCCCGGCAGCGCGCGCCACGCCGCATCGAGCAGCGCATACTGACCGCCCGCGGTGATCGTCTCGTCGAAGCCCTTTTCCTCGACCGTCGCGCCGATCAGCAGGCGGCCGTCGCGGCGCGGCACCAGATAGATGCCCGGCGCCCACAGCACATGGCGCAGCAGCGGGGCTTCCGGGTCCATCTGCAAGGCCAGCATCTGGCCCTTGATCGGGCGGACCGGCGGCACGGCGGACGGCTCCAGCCCGCCGACCGTCCGGCTCCAGGCGCCGGCGGCGAGGATCACGGCATCGGCCGCCACGGTCTCGCCCGCAACGACCACCCCGGCGGCCCGGCCGTTTTCGACGCGGACGGCCTCGACCTCGCAGTCGGGCAGGAGTTGCGCGCCGGCGCAGGCGGCGGCGGCTGCCAGCGCCACGGTCAGGGCGCGGTTGTCGACCTGATGGTCGTTCGGGCTCCACACGGCGGCCGGGATGCGCGGGTTGAGATACGGTTCGCGCTGCCGCGCCTCGCCGCCGCCGATCAGCGTGACCTCGATCCCGGCGCGGCAGTGATAGTCGTGGATAAAGCGGAGCTGGCGCTCGTCGTCCCGGGTCAGCGCGACGACCAGGGTGCCGTCGTCGCGGTAGCCGATATCCTGCCCGCCCGCCGCTTCGAGTTCGGCGGCGAAGGCGGGCCAGGCCTGCTGGCTCCGCAGATTGAGCCGCAACAGGTCCAGTTCGCCGGGCTCGGTTTCCACACCGGCGGCGAGCATCCCGGCGGCGGCGTGGCTGGCGCCCCGGCCGATCGCGCCCCGGTCGAAAATGTCGACCCGGCAGCCGGCCTGGGCCAGCCGCCAGCCGATGCCCAGCCCGCACACGCCGGCGCCGATGACGGCGACGGTCTCCGGGCGTCGGGAACGGGAATGCGGCGTCTGAATCGGACGGCTCCCTACGCTGGCATGACCCAGGTCAGGTTCGACGGGTATGATCTCAGACGCCCGCCGCCGCTTGAGCGGCCGGACGACACCCCGGCGGAACTTCGATGCCGCAAGACTAGCACCCCTGCCGGCCAATGCGCCAGTGGTAGTGCATCAGTTTGAATTTGGCCTGTCGCCACGGGTCATTTTGCCTTATGCTTAGCGGGAAGCACATGGAGACTCGCCATGCCCAAAGGTCCACAGGGCCAGAGGCGCCCAGCCGACGTGATCGGCAATGCCGTGAAGGTCATGCGCATCGCGACCGGCGAGGAAGAGGAAGAGTTTGAAGACGACGGCAAGAACCCTGCCGCTAAGGCGCTTGGGGCGAAGGGTGGCAGGGCACGGGCCCAGAAACTGACGGACAGGGAACGCAGCGAAGCCGCTCGACGTGCGGCGCAGATGCGCTGGGCTGCTAAGTCGCAATGACTTTAGGTGTGTTTGTCGGGCCTGCGTTTGCAGGAATCTGAACTTGCAAATTTCTAGGGCGTTGCTGTTGTTTAATCGTCGCCCTGCCTCGGTGGTCTTCAATAATCTTAAATGAAGCGGTATTGGCTAGAGTGTGCATAAAGCAATGGTGTACCGTCAAAACTAAATCCTGTAGTTTTTTCTCTTTTTTATTTTCTAGCATTTCTACATTTAGCCCAAGATCCATGCACTCCTGATAGTGTATATGTCGATTGTGTGTTTTGTTATATCCAAGGTCCGTTAACCTTTCGGCAATTTTCTTGATCGTGTCTTCTCTTTCCGGTTCCTGAAGGTCGCGTAACATTCCACTTCTAAGCGAATCTTTTAAGAACTCAGCCGACCGCGAAACAGACCACTGACATTGTTGCAGGAATGATGGGGGTAATTGTGAGAGTATTGGCTTCCATGCCGGGGCAGCTTTGGGGTCTTTTTTTATTTCATCAAAGGCAACCTCAACTTCTTTTAAAACGCCGATAGCCGGTATTCCATTGAATTGCGGGTCAACGGGGCCAATGTTGGAATGCTTGCCCATCAATATTGTATCGCAAGAACAAGCGATCATTGTCCCAGCAGACATAGCGATCTGTGGAATCACTGCTCTTATATTGTTGCCGAACATTTCTCTCAAATAATGCACTAGGGATTCGGTTGTGGCGATGTCGCCACCGGGTGTATGAATAAGGAGGTCTAGCCCTTTGTTTCTATCCATTCCGTGAACGCATGACATAAATCAATTCTTGTCTTCATCTGTAATGTCGATTCCCTTAATGCCGGGTTTGCTCAAAAACCCAGAATAATACGCAATTACATTCCTTTCCGTGTGCGTATTTAGCTGGCCAATATACTTACGTCTTACGGTATCAAATGCACTGCTATCACCCATTGCCTGAGTTTTCTTGATTTCTTTAAGTAAAGCATTCCAGTTAGGCATTTTTTTTCTCTATATCCTCAACAGCAGGATCGGTGTCGGACACAGTAATATTGGGAACGCTTTGGTAGGCGCTCGGCATGGAGATTGCCGAAGCGTCATCGGCAGGGGTAATATAGCCTAAGCGAATCAGCTCATTGAGCATCTCGACAGGGGTCATATGCTGCATCAGTAGCACTCCAGGGGCGGGGGTGTGCTGAATATATCATGGGAGCAAAAAGATACAACTCGAAATAAATGCTTGACGCTACGCATTTTTGTTCATATTTTATTGACATGAACAAGCTACCGCCTAAAGCCCGTTCCCTGATCCTCAAAATGCTTTGCGAAGGCCAGTCCATGCGGGCAACCGCGCGGCTGGCCGATGTGAGCTTCAACACGGTCGCCAAGTTGTTGATCGATGCCGGCAAGGTCTGCGCCGATTTGCATGACGAAATGGTGCAGGGTGTTACCGCCAGCCGCATCCAGTGCGACGAAATCTGGTCGTTCACCTATGCCAAACAGAAGAACGTCAAGACAGCGAAGGCCGCGCCGTCCGAAGCTGGCGACACATGGACATGGACCGCGCTAGACAGTGACAGCAAGCTGATCGTCTCTTGGCTGGTAGGAGGTCGCAACAGCGAATATGCGATTGAGTTCATGGACGATCTGCGCAGCCGGCTGGCGAACCGGGTTCAGCTTATGACAGATGGCCACAAGGCGTATCTGGAAGCTGTTGAGGGCGCGTTCGGCGGCGATGTGGACTATGCCCAGCTAATCAAGCTGTACGGCGAAGCTCCGGAAGCACAGAAGCGCTACAGCCCCGCTGCCTGCGTTGGTGCTCGCAAGCGGCGGATCGAAGGCAACCCCGACCCGGCCGCGGTCAGCACGTCCTACGTTGAACGCCAGAACCTGACCATGCGGATGCACATGCGCCGGTTCACCCGGCTGACTAATGCGTTCTCTAAGAAATTTGAGAACCACATGCACATGGTTGCGCTCTATACCGTTTGGTACAATTTCATCCGTATCCACAAAACGCTTCGCGTCACCCCGGCCATGGAAGCCGGTCTGAGCAAGACTGTCTGGGACATGGAAGACTTGGTGCGGATCATGGACGAACGCACCCCGAAGCCCGGCCCGCGCGGTCCCTACAAGAACCGCAATTCAAACTGATGCACTACCGCGCCAGTGGCGTTGCGTCGCCGGAAATCGGTCCCGATTAGCGTTGCTGCGCGGCGAGGACGGAATCGAGGAAAGCCAGAATCTGCCGGTCGATCCGGTCGAGGAAAGCGCGGCGGTCGAATCCCGGCGGATCGCGCGCCGGCGCGCCGACCTCAACGGCCAGGGCGGCCGGAAAGGGCGCGATGAAGGCGAAGTGATGCGCCTCCGGATGCACGGTGAGGCGCGCGTTCCCGCCCATCAGTCTCACGATGTTGTCCGCGTGCCACGGCCGGCGCAGAACCCGGTCGCGGCCGAGGCGATGGATCTGTGCCGGCGCCGCAACCCTCGCGAACGCCCCGATGCCGAACAGCGCGCCGACCGGCGCGACGGCTACGACCGCGCGCACCCGCCGGTCGCTGAGGTCGGGCAGCAGCCCGCCGGCAGGCCCGTTCTGCCGGCCGTAGGCGCAGAAGTCCGGGTCCCTGTCGCGATAGCGGGTACAATGCCGGACGAGCAGGCGCGGGTCCGCCCGGCCGCCGATCAGCGCCAGCACGCTGTAGCCGCCGGCCGAGTGGCCGATGGCGCCGATCCGGCGCGGGTCGATGCGCGCCTTGAATTCGGCATCGCCGAGCAGCCGGTTCAGTACCGCGCTCAGGTGACGCGGGCGGCGGCGCCAGTTGGCCGCGGTGCCGCTGTAGCGGTCGTCGCGCCAGCTGTCGCCGCTGTGCTCCGGCGCCGCCACGATGTAGCCGGCCTGCGCCAGCCGGATCGCCGTGCCGCGATGGCCCAGACGATGGCCGCCGGTGCCGTGCGAAATCAGGACAAGGCCGTAGCGCCCCGTGCCGAGCGGCGCGTTTCGTGTCGCCGCCATGGCGAAATGACCGATTCGCGTCCGCCCGGAAGACGCTGGGGACGGATACCAGAGCGCCATCGCCATGCGCTCGCCATCGGCTTCGACTGCGATTTCTCGGTAGCCCACGCTGCCGGCATTCGCATGAGCCGAAAGCAGCGCGACGGCAAGGACGGTCGCTGCGGGCGCTTTCATTGGCCGTGGAGTGCCGCCATGCGCGTCACGCCGGCTCGACGAACCGGCTGACGACTTTCTTCACACCGACACTCTCGAAAATGATCGTCAGCTTGTCGCCTTCGGCGCTTTTGACGACGCCCTTGCCGAATTTTTCGTGGCGGACCGGGTCACCCTGCTTGAACGGGCTGTCGCCGCCGCTGCGGATCAGGTTGGCTTCGCCGTCGACAATGACGGGCGCGCTGCGCCGCCCGCCGGGCTTTCGTGCGAGCGGCGCGGTGTTGTTCCAGCCGTCGTCGAAGCGGCCCGGGCCGGCGGGCCTCGCGCTACCGTCGCCGAAGCCAGCGGCGGCGAAACCGCGGTTTACAGGGCCGCCGCCGCCGGCCTCGACAACACTCGCGTCGATAGCCGTTGCATCCGGCCGGCCGGACCGGCCGGCATAGAGGCCCTGCTCGGTCGCGACCTCGATCTGCTCGGGCGGCAGTTCGTCGATGAAGCGGCTGGGCAGGCTGGCGGTCCACTGGTTGTGAATGCGCCGGTTGGCGGCGAAGGAGATGTGGACATTCCGGCGCGCCCGGGTCAGGCCGACATAGGCGAGGCGCCGCTCCTCCTCCAGCCCGGCCTCGCCGCTTTCGTCGAGCGCCCGCTGGTGCGGGAAGACGCCCTCCTCCCAGCCGGGCAGGAAGACCGTGTCGAATTCCAGGCCCTTGGCGGAATGCAGCGTCATGATGTTGACCATGTCGCCCTGGGCCGCTTCGGTCGCCTCCATGACCAGCGCGATATGCTCCAGGAACCCGCCGAGATTCTCGAATTCCGACAGCGCGCGGACCAGTTCTTTCAGATTCTCCAGCCGGCCCGGCGCGTCGGGCGACTTGTCCTGCTGCCACATGGCGGTATAGCCGCTCTCGTCCAGTACGGTCTCCGCCAGTTCGATATGGGAGGCGGTTTCCATCAGCCGGCGCCAGCGCCGAACCATCTGCACGAAATCGTCGAGCGAGCGGCGCGCCCGGGATTGCAACGCGGGCCGGAGTTCGGTTGAGGCGGCCGCGATTCCGGCGGCGTCGAACAGGGAAATGCCCCGGGCGGTGCGCAGCCCGTGCAACGTACGCAGGGCGACATTCCCCAGTCCCCGCTTCGGCTTGTTGACGATGCGCTCGAAGGCGAGATCGTCGTCGGTCGAATGGACGATGCGCAGCCAGGCAACGGCGTCGCGGATTTCCAGCCGCTCGTAGAAGCGCGGGCCGCCGATCACGCGATAGGGTATGCCCAGCGTGATGAAACGCTCCTCGAACTCGCGGGTCTGGAAGCCGGCGCGCACGAGGATGGCGATTTCGTTCAGGGCATGAGCCTTGCGCTGCAAATCTTCCACGCGGTCGGCAATCCCGCGCGCCTCCTCCTCACCGTCCCAGACGCCGGTGAGCGTCAGTTTGTCGCCGCCCTCGGCCGCGGTCCACAGGGTCTTGCCGAGGCGGCTGTCATTCTTTGAAATCAGGTGGGCGGCGGCGGCGAGAATCGGCGCGGTCGAGCGGTAGTTCTGTTCGAGCCTGATGATCGCCGCGCCGGGAAAATCCTTCTCGAAGCGCAGGATGTTCTCGATCTCGGCGCCGCGCCAGCGGTAGATCGACTGGTCGTCGTCGCCGACGCAGCAGATGTTGCCGCCCTTTTGCGCAAGCAGCCGCAGCCAGAGATACTGGGCCACGTTGGTATCCTGATACTCGTCGACCAGGATGTAGCGAAAGCGGTTGTTGTACCGCGCCAGGACATCCTCATGCTGCATCAGCACAGTCAGGTTGTGCAGCAGCAGATCGCCGAAATCGACGGCGTTGAGTGTGCGGAGTCGGTCCTGATAGGCGGCGTAGAGTTCGACCGCCCGGCCGCCGGCGAAATCCCCCGCCTCGGCGGCGCTCACCTGTTCCGGCCCCCGGCCCTTGTCCTTCCAGCGCTCGACCATAGCGTGCAGCACGCGCGGCGGCCAGCGCTTCGCATCGATGTCGGCGGCCTCGAGCTGCTGCTTGAGCAGGCGGACCTGATCGTCCGGATCGAGGATCGTGAAGTTGGATTTCAGACCGACAAGTTCGGCATGGCGGCGCAGGATGCGCGCGGCGAGCGCGTGGAAGGTGCCAAGCCAGATCTCTTCCGCCGCGCCCGGCCCGAGCAAGGGCGCGACCAGCCGGGCGACCCGCTCGCGCATCTCCCGCGCCGCCCGGTTGGTGAAGGTCACGGCGAGGATCTGCCAGGGCATGGCGCGGCGGGTCGCGAGGATATGCGCGATCCGCGTGGTGAGCGCCCGGGTCTTGCCCGTACCGGCGCCGGCAAGGACGAGGACCGCACCCTCGGTCTTCTCCACCGCCTGCCGCTGGGCCTCGTTGAGCCCGTCCAGCCACGCCGGATCGGCCGTCGCGGACGGGGCGACGGCAGCGCGTTGGGACAGCGGGAGGGGTTCGGCGGACGGCTCGGTCATCGTCCGGGCGACTATAGGACGGCAGGGCCCGGAACGCTATCGGGAGGGCCTGCCGGAATGCCGGAACCGGCAGGACGGCGGACCGTGCCTCAGGCCGCGTCGGGCGCCACGAACGGCCGGCCGTGGGATTCCTTGAGCGCCAGCCACATCAGGATACCGGCCAGGTAGCAGGCCGGCAGCAGCAGGAAGGCTTCCTTATAGGCCGCCAACGCGTAGACCCGGGCGCCGTTCACCGTTTCGCCGCCCCACGACAGGTCGAGCAGCAGGCCAACGATGGGCTGGGACACGGCCCCGCTCAGCACCGTGCACATGTTGATCAGGCCGAGCGCGGTGCCGGCCGAGCGCGGGTCGTTCTGTTCGCGGCCGAGCGCGTAGGCCGTCGCCATCGCCGAGCCTCCGAACCCAGAGAGGAACACGCAGACCTGGAAGGCGGCGAAGGGCAGGCCCGGCAGGTAGACCGCGGCCGCGATCGCCACCAGCGCGAGCAGCCCGCCGGCGAGCAGGACCGGCTTGCGCCGTCCCATCCGGTCGCTCAGCAGGCCCCAGACCGGCCCACCGCAGGCCACGCCGAGCAGCATCGTCGCCATGGCGAAGCCGGCCGACGTGGTGTCGACGCCGAAGCGCGCCGCGGTGTAGGGCACGCCCCACAGGCCGCCGAACGCCAGGATCGGCACCGACATCAGGAAAGCGTAACCGGCGATCAGGAAATTCTGCGGCTGGCGCAGGACGCGCTGCAGGCCGCGCCCCATCGGTTCTTTCGGGAACTGCGCCGGCGCGGCGGCGTCCGCCGCGCCGTTATCGGCCAGGGCCGGCCGGTCCCGGATCAGCAGCCAGGCCAGCAGCGCATGGATCAGCGCCCAGCCTGACAGCGCGATCATATAGTCGCGCCAGCCCAGCGCCGCGACCGCCGCGGCGAGCGGCCCCTGTCCGACCACGCCGCCGGCCAGGCCCACTGCGAGGGCCGCGCCGCTGAAAAAGGCGAATCGCCGGGGCGGAAACCACTGGGCGGCGATCACCATGCTGCCGACGAAGGCGAAGGCGGCGCCGAAGCCGATCAGCGCCCGGCCGGCATAGGCGAGCTCAAGGTTCGGGGCGAAGCCCATGGCGGCGCTGCCCAGCCCGGCAGCGAGAATCGAGATCGTCAGGACCCGGCGCGGCCCCCACCGGTCGGTCGCGAGGCCGCACGGAATCTGCAGGGCGGCGTAGGCCCAGAAATAGACCGCGGAGAGGTTGCCGACGATGGCGCCGCCGACCGCGAAATCGCGCATCAGCGGCTCGACCGTGATCGACGGCGCAACCCGCAGGATCCAGGCGTAGAAGAAGAAGCCGGCTGCGACCGACCAGCCGCCCCAGGCGAGGAACAGGACCGATCTCGGCGGCGAGGCGGGGGGAGCGGCGGGCGTGACGGGCGCGGTCATGGCCGCACCAACTAGCGCCGATCCCGCCCGCCGGAAAGGCCGCGCCGCGCATGCGCCCGTTGCGTCGCGGGCGGTGCGTCAGCCGGGGATCGCGGCCTTGTCCCGGCCCCGGGACTCGTACCCGGCGATGCCCGGATCACGGCGCTCGCGCGCCAACGCAAAATCGCGGTCCTGAGAAACGACCGCCATTTCGACAGTGTCGGCGGCATGAAACGCATCGCCCATTGAATCGACCGGCCAGGTCGCGACGCCTTGGCGTTGCGCCGCCGGGCGCGATACAATCCGGCCCGGACAACGAACCGCAATCATTGCAGGATACATGGAGCCGCCGGCCATGCAGGCGCCCTACTCTCGCTACCGCAACAATCCCGACGCCGTCCGCGCGCTGGTCCGCCCGCGCGAGGTTCACCGCGACGTCTACATCGACGACGAGGTGTTCGAGCTCGAGATGGAGCACCTGTTCGCCAACACTTGGGTCTATGCCGGCCATGCCAGCCAGGCGCCGGAACCGGGCGACTTCATCACCTGCGAGATCGGCGGCAAGCCGCTGCTGATCTCCCGGCACACCGACGGCGAGATCTACGTCAACTACAACCGCTGCGCCCATAAGGGCACGCGCATCGCCGGCGAAGCCAGCGGCAATGCCGGCAAGATGTTCCGCTGCCCCTATCACGGCTGGGCGTTCCGGACCGACGGCTCGCTGCTCTCCGTGCCCCTGCGCAAGGGCTACGACGGCACCGGATTCGAAGACATGCCGATGGGCCGCGGCCTGGCGCCTGTGAAGAATTTCCGGGTCTATCGCGATTTCATCTTCGTCAAGCTCAACGACGGCGGACCGGACTTCGAGGAATTCTTCGGCGACAGCCTCTCGACCATCGACAACATGGTCGACCGCTCGCCCGAGGGCCGGCTGATCCTGGAAGGCGCGCCGCTGCGCTACATGCACCGCTGCAACTGGAAGATGCTGGTCGAGAACCAGACCGACACCTGCCACCCGATGGTCGCCCACGAGAGCAGCGCCGGCACCGCCGTGAAGGTATGGAAGGAGACCGGCCGCAACGACAGGCACCCGGCCATCGAACTGCTCGCGCCCTTCACCTCGACCTACAAGTTCTACGAGGAGTTCGGCATCCGGGTCTGGCCGAACGGCCACGGCCATACCGGCGTCACCAATTCCATCCACGCAGACTATTCGGAAATTCCCGGCTACTGGGAAAAGATGGTGGACGCCTACGGAGAGGCACGGGCGAAGGCGATCCTCGGCGAAATCCGCCACAACACGGTCTACTTCCCCAACATCATGGTGAAAGGCCCGATCCAGACCCTGCGGGTCTTCCAGCCGCTTGCCGCCGACAAGACGCTGGTCGAGAGCTGGACCTTCCGCCTCGCCGGCGCGCCGGACCAGCTGTTCGCCCGCACCCTGCTCTACAACCGCACGATCAACGCGCCGACCTCGATCGTCGGCCATGACGACCTGGAGATGTACGAGCGCATCCAGACCGGCCTGCGCGCCAGCGGCCACGAATGGGTCAACGTCCAGCGCCTCTACGAGGAGGACGAGGAACTCGACACCACGGTCGTCGTGAACGGCACATCCGAGCGGCAGATGCGCAACCAGTTCAACGCCTGGGTCCGCTACATGACGCAGGATATGGACCCGGCGGCGGCAGCCATGAACCCGGCGGCGGCCGCCGGCGCCGAACGGCCGGTTGCCCGATGACCGGGGCGGGATCGGCGGCCGGAAACCCGGTTGCCGCGGAGGACATCGTCGCCTTTGTCTACGCCGAGGCGCGTCTGCTCGACGAATGCCGCTATGAAGACTGGCTCGACCTGTTCGCCGAGGACGGCCGCTACTGGATTCCCGCGGAATGGGACCAGGCCGACCCGGTGATGCAGCCTTCGCTGCTGTACGAGGACCGCTTCATGCTCGACGTTCGGATCCGCCGGCTGCGCGGCGTGCGGACCTACAGCCAGAAGCCGAACAGCCGCTGCGTCCACGTCTTGCAGCAGCCGTCCGTCGAGGCGATGGACGACGCGGCGAACAGCTACCGGACCTGGACCCCGTTCCACTATGTCGAGACCCGCGGCGACGAGCGCGACTATTTCAACGGCTGGGCCCGGCACGACCTTATGCTGGTGGACGGAACGCTGAAAATCCGCCTGAAGCGCGTCGATCTGGTCAACCTCGACGCGCCGTTCGGCAACATCCAGCTATTCATGTAGCGAAACGCCGCCGGCCGGCGCGCCGGCGCGGACTTACGGAAGGACGGGAGCGCGATGAGCGAAGATACGGGCCGCTACACCGCGGTCGTCACCGGCGGCAGCGCCGGCATCGGCGAGCGGCTGTGCCGCGACATGCTGGAGGCCGGGTGGAAGGTGATCTGCGTCGCGCGGCGGCCCGCGCCGATCGACCATCCGAACATTTCGTCGGTCTGCGCCGACCTGCTCGATCCACAGGAGACAGCCGACGCCGCCGCGGAAATCGCGAGCCGGGACGTCACCCACATCGTCCACAACGCCGGGCTGATCCGGCCGAACCTGCTGCCGGAAGTCGTGCCGGAGGACATGGAAACGCTGACCCACATCCACCTGACGGCGCCGCTGCTGCTGACCCAGGCCGTCCTGCCGAAGATGCGCGAAAGCGGCTTCGGCCGCGTCGTCTTCGTGACCTCGCGCGCCTCGATGGGCGTGCCGACGCGCAGCGCCTATTCCGCCACCAAGGCCGGCGTCCACGGCATGGCGCGGACCTGGGCGCTGGAGCTTGCGCCGGAGGGCATCACCGTCAACGTGGTCGCGCCCGGCCCGATCCTGACCGACAATTTCTGGGGCATCATCCCGAAAGGCTCGGAGCGCGAGGAGCGGCTGGCGAATAACATGCCGGTCGGGCGCCTCGGCGAACCGGAAGACGTGACCCGCGCGATCATGTTCTTCGCCGACCCGGCCGCCGGCTTTACGACCGGCCAGGTCCTGTTCGTGTGCGGCGGCGCCAGTCTGGGCGGGATTTCGCTCTAGAGCGATCCCGTTTCTATCGGAACCGTCGACGCAACCGGAGTCACCCTTCGATAGGCCACGTCAGGGACCACACAGGACGAGGCCATGGTATTTGCATTTGCAAATACTAACTTCGTCCCGAGCGGGCCCGGATTGAATCCGGGACGTATCGAGAGCCTGCCCTGCGCCTGTCGAAGGGGACGCCTCTCCGCTGCGGTCCAGGCCAAGGCGGATATGCTCTACCGGATTTCCAGCTTCGACAGCCGCGCCCGGGCAATGCCGTAGCGCGTCTTGAGCGCCATCTCGACGGGCAGCCAGATGCCGGCCTTCTCCAGCCGGACGACCCACATCTTGAGCGGGTGCAGCTTGGGCACGTCCTTCAGGTGGCGGGCGCGGAAGCCGGCGACCCGCTTGGCGTGGAGCAGGCAGACGGTCGCCTTGCGGGGCAGCTTGTGCCCTTTCACGCGCAGGGCCTTGCCGTCGCGGTGGAAGCTCAGCCGGATATCGATCCGCCGCCGGCCTTCGAACAGGTTGGCTTCGTATTTGCAGGGCGGCCCGCCGCGCGGCACGACCAGGCCGTTGAGCAACGCCGTGAGCGGATCGACGGTCCCGCGCTGCATTTCCACCGGCACCATCTTGCGCTTGCTCTTGGGCTCCGGCGGTTCGATCCGCGTGGCGATGTCGCCGGACGGCGTCCACTCCATCGCGACGGTGCGGTAGCCGCCCCGCTTCATAAGATAACGCTGGTGCATCTTTTCCGGCACCATGACAGCGCCGTCGACGCGCCCGGCGCTACGCCAGAAGGTTCGATTCTTGGCCAGGGCTTCGACGACGCCGGTGCTGCGCGCGTCGAATTCCGCCGTATATCGGCCTTTCGCGATGTCGGTCCAGAACCGCACCTTGTAGATCGGCAGGCCGCCCCAGGTGACCGTCCACTTCACCGAGATCCGGCGGTCGGCAAGCGCAGTATCGCCCGCGGCGGCGGAGACAGACGGCGCGGCGGCGGCGCTCGCGACCACGGCCAGCAGGCACAGCCCCGCGGCGCCCAGGCGCGGCCCCGGCGTTCCCGTTGCCGGCCGGCGCTCGCCTCGTTCTGCCCCGACTCGTCCTGTATTGCGCGGGTCCGTCACTTCGGCGCCCTCTTTCCGGTAATGCGGCGGCAACCTACGCCCTTGCCGGCCCGGCGACAATCGTGCAGCCGCGCGCCGGCCGGCCCCAACGGGATAGCGGACCGGACATCGCAACATGCCGTTTCCAACGCCGCCGGGCTTGATTTCCGTCGCGCCGCTGCGTATGTAGGCGCGGTGCCGGGCCGCCGGAAGGCGGAGCCCGGCGTTTGCTTGATTGCCCCGCAGTCCTTCCTACGGAATTCGGGGCGGATTCGGACGGAGCGGGATCATGGCGCGGCGCTGCAGCATCACCGGCACGGGCGTTCAGGCCGGCAACAATGTCAGCCATTCGCACCGCAAAACGCGGCGGCGCTTCCTGCCCAACGTCCACAACACCTCGCTCTACAGCGAGGCGCTGGGCCGCATGGTGCGGCTGAAGCTCTCGGCCAGCGGCATCCGGACGATCGAGCACAAGGGCGGCCTCGACGCCTATCTCACCGCCACCGCCGACAAGAAGCTGACCGACGACGCCATCCGCCTGAAGAAGCAGATCGCAAAAGCCAAGGCAGCAGGGGCGGCCGGCTAGGGCATCTCAAACATCATCAGCAGGGTACGCTGGAGCGGGTTGAAGTTGTCGTCGCTGAGGATGTAGAGGAGGGTCCGGCCGTTCGGGCCGCGCCGGGCCGCGATTCCTTCGAAATTGTCGACCGTCATGGACGGATTGAGATGCAGGATTTCCCTGCCTCGGACGGTCCTGCCCGGTGCGATCGCGTCGCGGGCGAGCAGCGCGATGCGCGCCGAAACTCCGGTCGCCGGCGTATAGTGCCGCTCCAGCACGGCGATGTCGCCGTCCGGCAGCACCGTCGCGTCGGTCGGCCGGAATCCGCCGGTGCGCGCGTAGTTTATCGGCCGCCACCGTCCCTTCCGTGCGAGCCAGCCGGCGTAGGCGCCGCTGCCGCGGGGCAACTTTTCCGTCAGGAGCAGAATACTGCCGCCGCCGATATGGGCGAGGGCTTCGGCGCCGCCGTTGAACGGTGCCGCGGCAAGGCCGGCAGGCGCGGGCGCGCGGACCGGCCGTCCGGACAGGGGATGCAGCCCCGCGGGATAGCGCAAAATCCGGTGCCGGCGCTCGAACGCCACCAGGGCCGAACCGTCGGGCAGGAAGGTCAGCGCTTCGGCGTCGGCATCCAGCCCGCGCAAGGGTTTGCCGCCGGGACCGGCCAACGCGCCAATCCGGCCGCCGGCAAGCCCGGCAAGGCGGCCGGCGCCGTCGTAGCGAATCAGCGCGCGCAGCCAGGCGCCGCGGTCGGACACGGCGGTCAGGCGCGCGCCGTCCCGACTCACGGCAAGCCCCGAGAACCCACCGAACCGCGGGTCCGGCGAGCGGACCGCGATACCGCCGCGATAGAGCAGCGCGCCGGCCCGGACCTGCGTTTCGTTCTCCAGGTTGAGCGGGACGGTTTCGACCGTCAGGGCAACGGTCTTGTCCGCCGCCGCGGCAGCCGAAACCGCTGCCGCCAGGATGGCCGGGATAACGAGCGCGGCCCGCAGGACCCGCCGGACCGAAGCGCGCCGGCTCACGGTGATTTGCCTCCGTCCTGTCGCAATTCCGTGCGACACTTGCCTGAGTATCGGACTTGGGTACCCGGCGCCCGCAAACCGCCGCTCCCGGCGGTGCGCCGCGCCGCAACCGGAGGGGTTCTATTATGACCGTTCACCGCCGCAATGTCCTCAAGGGCGCCGCCGCGCTGCCACTATCCGCCATTCTGGCCGACGCCTCGATCACCGCCGCCGTCGCCGCCGGGCTCGACACCGTGTCGATAAAGACCGGGAGCGGCCGCAGCGTCAGCGCCGCGCTCGCCCTGCCGGCCGCGCAGAAGGCGCCGGCCCTGGTGCTGATCCACGAATGGTGGGGCCTCAACGACCAGATCAAGGCGGTCGCCGCCGATTACGCCCGGGCCGGCTACGTCGCGCTCGCGATCGACCTCTATGGCGGCAAGGTCGGCAAGACGCCCGGCGAGGCGCAGGCGCTGATGCGGGCGACGATGAAAGACCCGAAAGCCGGCTTCGAGACCTGCGGCGCCTGGATCGACTGGCTGAAGAAGCATCCGCGGTCTACGGGAAAGACCGGCACCGTCGGCTGGTGCTTTGGCGGCGCATGGTCGCTCAACGCCTCGATCGCCCGGCCGGTCGAAGCCACCGTCATTTACTACGGCCACGTCTTGCGCAGCGTCGACCAACTGAAGAAGCTCGAAGGTCCGTTAATGGGGCATTTCGCCAGGAAGGACCGGTTCATCGACGCCAAGATGGTCGGCGCCTTCGAGAAAACGATGGCCGCCGCCGGCAAGACGGATTCGCTCCAGGTCTTCTGGTATGACGCCGATCACGCCTTCGCCAACCCGTCCGGCGGCCGGTTCGACGAAGCCGCCTCCAAACTCGCCTGGTCGCGCACGGCGGCATTCTTCGAGAAGAACCTGAAGTAGGCGATTCTTTCAGGGCGCGCCGGCTCAGGAGAGGCGGAGCAATGCGACCGCCGCGACGAGCAGTACGATCGCCCCGATACGCACCGGGCCCGGCCTTTCCTTCAGCACGAATACGCCGATGAGCGCCGCAAACAGGATGCTGCTTTCCCTCAGCGCGGCGACGATGGCGACCGGCGCCTGCGTCATTGCCCAGATCACGATGCCGTAGGCCAGCATGGAGAGCAGTCCGCCAATCACCGGCCGCACGATATCGCCGCGCGGAGTCCGGTGGAAACGGCCGCGGCGCATCCAGGCGACAATCAGGATGGTGGGCCAGGCATCGACGAAAAAGAGCCATAGGATATAGGGGATCGGATCGCCCCAGGCCCGGGCGCCGAGACCGTCTGCGATCGTGTAGCCGGCGATGGCGACCGCCGTCAGCACCGCGAAGAGCAGGGATCGGTCGCGTACCGCAGCGCCTGCCGTTCCACCGCGGATTGCCGGGCCTACGCCGGCCTGCCGGCCCGTTTGCCGTTCGTGGGCAACGCCCAGGATCGCCAGCAGGATCAGGCCGATCGCGATGAGGGCCCGGCTGCCGAGTTCTTCATTGAGGAAGGCCAGCGAAACCAGCGTCACCATAAGGGGCGCCGCGCCGCGGGCGATCGGATAGACCCGGCTGAAATCGCCGTGGCTGTACGCAGTCGCCAGCATCAGGTTGTAGACGGTGTGGATCGCAGTCGAGGCCAGGATGAAGGGCCAGGCAACGGCCGGGGGAAACGGCACGAACGGCAGGGCCAGGCCGGCGGCAACGCCCGAGCCGGCCGAAAGCCAGGCGATGCCGATCAGCGGGTCGGCGCGCGACTTGACCACGGCGTTCCAGGTTGCGTGCAGCAGGGCGGAGGCGAGCACCGCCAGCAGAACGGCCGTGGAGATCATGCGGGTGCTACGTCGGCCGCAGCAGCTTCGGCGCGAGCAGCGCCGCCGCGACAAAGCCGCCGAGCAAGCCGCCGACATGGGCCAGCCAGGCGATTTCCGGCACCCAGCCGGTAGCGACGAAGACGGCGTGAGCAATCACGAAGACGATCATGCCGAGCCAGTAGGGCATCGGGATGAACAGCAGGAAAATCCGCCCTTTCGGTTCGAGCAGGAAGGCGGTCGCGAACACGCCGGACAGGGCGCCGCTCGCCCCGACGACGGGGATCGTGGAGTTCGGCTCGATCGCAGCATGGAGCAGGCCGCCGGCGATTCCGGCGATCAGGTACATCGCCGCCAGCCGCCACCTGCCGAGCGCGCGTTCGACAATGGCTCCGAACGAAATCAGCACGATCATGTTGACTGCGAGATGCGCGGTGTCGCTATGCACGAACATCGAGGTGACCAGGGTGAGCGGCGCCGGCAAAAGGCTATAGCCGGCCGTGTCGATCGGTTCGCCGAGCAGCAAGCGCGGGATCAGGGCATAGCGCACCAGGAACCGGACGTAATCGTCTCCGGACAGGCTCATCTGGTAGAGAAACACGCCGACGCAGGCGAGCAGCAGCGTCAGGGTGACGGGCAGGGTGCGGGTCACGGCAGGCGTGTCATTGCCGGCGGGACATCGGTTCGGCGCCGCTAACCGAGCGCCGCGGCCAGACCCGAGAACAGGCCGCGCCCGTCCGTGCTGCCCTGGTCGGGGCGGACGGCGTTTTCCGGATGGGGCATCATGCCGAGGACATTGCCGTGCTCGTTATAGATGCCGGCGATATTCCGCACCGAACCGTTCGGGTTGAAACGGTCCGCCGCCTCGCCGCCGAGCGGCGCGTAGCGGAAAGCGACCCGGTCCTCGTCCTCCAGCCGGTCGAGGGTGCCGTCGTCGGCGAAGTAATTGCCGTCGTGATGGGCGACCGGCATGCGCAGGGTCCGGTCGGACCCGTAGGCGGCGGCGAACGCCGTCCCGCTATTGACGACGCGCAGTCCGATATCGCGGCAGACGAATTTGAGCGAGGCGTTGGGCAGCAGGGCGCCGGGCAGCAGGCCGGCTTCGACCAGGATCTGGAAACCGTTGCACACGCCGAGCACCGCCACGCCCCGGCGCGCCGCATCCGCGACGCTGCGCAGCACCGGCGAATGGGCCGCCATCGCCCCGGCGCGCAGATAGTCGCCATAGGAGAACCCGCCCGGGACGACGATCAGGTCGGCATCGGGCAGGTCGCCGTCGCGGTGCCAGACCATGGCCGGCGGCCGGCCCGAAGCCATTTCCAGCGCCTCGGCCATATCCCGCTCCCGGTTGGTGCCGGGAAAGACCACGATGGCTGTTTTCATGGCACCCGGCGCCTCACGCCCGGCCTCGCGGCGAACCGGCGCCCGGCCGCGCCGCGCCTGCTCCGCCCGACCGGATCAGGATTCGATTTCCACGCGGTAATTCTCGATCACCGTGTTGGCCAGCAGCTTTTCGCACATTTCGTTGACCCGGTCCTCGGCCCCGCCGCCGCTGCCGTCCTCCAGGTCGATCTCGATATACTTGCCCTGCCGGACGTCGGCCACGCCGTCGAAACCGAGCGCTTCCAGCGCGTGGGCGATCGCCTTGCCCTGGGGATCGAGCACGCCGGGCTTCAGCGTGACATGGACCTTCGCCTTCATCGGCGCTCTCATCGAGCCACTGCCATCGGTCGATGCCCGATCAGTTGATGCTCTTGGTGCCCTTCAGATCCTGCGGGCCGGCGTCGGGCAGGATGCCGAGGCGCCGCGCCACTTCCTGATAGGCTTCCTCGACATTGCCCATATCCCGGCGGAAGCGGTCCTTGTCGAGTTTCTCGTTGGTCTTGATGTCCCACAGGCGGCAGCTATCCGGCGTGATCTCGTCGGCCAGGAGGATGCGCATATAGTCGTTGTCGTCGTACCAGCGGCCGAACTCCAGCTTGAAATCGACCAAACGGATATCGACTCCGAGGAACAGGCCGACCATGAAATCGTTTACGCGCAGGGCCAGCGCCATCATGTCGTCCAGATCCTGCGGCGTTGCCCAGCCGAAGGCCGTGATGTGCTCTTCGGTGACCAGCGGATCGCTCAGATCGTCGTTCTTGTAGTAGAATTCGACAATGGAGCGCGGCAGGGGCGTGCCCTCCTCGATCCCGAGGCGCTGCGACATCGTTCCGGCCGCCACGTTGCGCACCACGACCTCAAGGGGAATGATCTCGACTTCGTGGACGAGCTGTTCGCGCATGTTCAGGCGGCGCACGAAATGGGTCGGAATGCCGATCTCGTTCAGCCGCAGCATGACATATTCGGAGATGCGGTTGTTGAGGACGCCCTTGCCGCTGATCACACCCGTCTTCTGGGCGTTGAAGGCGCTGGCATCGTCCTTGAAATACTGGACGATCGTACCCGGCTCCGGCCCTTCGTACAGGACCTTGGCCTTGCCTTCGTAAATTCGTCTGCGTCTGGCCATGGTGCTCCTGAACCTCCGACGATACTGGAAATCGGACTGTTGGATAACGCAGCCTCTCCGGCGGCCGGCATCCACGGTCCCTCGGAATGTTGGCCGCAGGGCGCGTTTAGCAACCCGGATCGGCCAGAACAATTTTACGCACCGCTACGGATCGGGATTCAGCCGGCGGCGCGGGCGGGGGCAGACGGCCCGTCGATCGCGGCGACGGGCTCATAGGGGCTGGCGGCGGGCGGCCCGGCCGAGAACATCCAGACCGGCGGGTCCGGCCGTCCGGCCGCCGGCAGCGCGATCAGCGAGCTGGACGTCGTGGCGTAACCGAAATCCGTATCGATGCACATGGCCGAATCCGGTTCGCCGTCGGCGTTACGCTCCGTATCGGCCATCAGATCGCGCCATTCTGCCCAGTCGCCGCCGTCGGCGTCCGGGGCCGGGTCGGGCGGCTGGGCGACGCCGAACCGGTCGAGATAGCGTTCGATCCGGCTTGAGACCGGGTCGTTGCGCTCGCGCGCGGTCAGCATCGACAGGCCTTCCGGCAGCGGAAAGCTCTCGACTTGCCCGCCCGCAGCGGCGCCCCGGCTGCGCAGCCAGAAGGCGTCGCGGTTGTCGGCGACGACCAGGTTGAAGGGGCGCCAGGCGTTGCCGTCGAGATGGCGCAGCCGCGCCGCGGCGTCGGCCGCGTCCGCCGAATCCAGCGCGTCGAGCACCAGTTCGCCGCGCGAACGCTTGTCCGGCGCTGGGCCCAGGCTGGCCGTGCGGTTCATGATCGCCGCCACGACGCCGGTGTCGTTCATGCCGAGCCAGGTGCCGCCGGCTTCGAGATCGATCCCGGCGACGACCTCCGGGCGGTCCGGCCAGTGCCGGTCCGGCGGGCGCCAGGGCCGATCCTTCATCTCGTCGCGGTTGGCGGCGAGCAACAGCGGCCACGGATGTCCGGGCCGACGCAGGATGACAACAGTGCACATAAAATCCGCTACCTGCTGGGGGCGCGCCCTTATATAACGGCGCGACACCAGTTCAAACACGGGCCACGGCAACGTGTCCCGGCCGCAAGACAGGGGCGACGACCGGACGATGGCGACTTTCGACGACCGCGAAAAGGCATTCGAGAAGAAATTCGAGCACGACGAGCAGCTCCGGTTCCGCGTCGAGATGCGGCGCAACAAGCTGCTCGGCCTGTGGGCCGCCGACCTGCTGGGCCTGGCCGGGGCGGATGCCGACGCCTATGCCAAGCAGGTCGTCGAGGCCGATCTGGAAGAGCCCGGCCCGGAAGACGTGATCCGCAAGGTCAAGGCCGATTTCGAAGCCAACAGCGTCGAAAAGAGCGACCACCAGATCCGCCGGCAGCTCGAGGAATGCGAAAAGGAAGCCCGCGAACAGGTGATGAGCGAGGTTGAGTGACAGTGGGTCCCTCGATACGGCGCGCAAACGCGCCTACTCGGGATGAGGGAGTATTTTCGAATTCTGTCGCCGTCCAAGCAACACCCTCTCCTCACCCTGAGTAGCCCCGGAATTAATCCGGGGCGTAACGAAGGGCGGCCGAAGTGACCGCGATAGTTTCCTGAGAATGACCCGGAACGCTGCATGACCCCGATCGAAAGCCGGACCGGCGCCCCGGAAAACGACGCATGGGAGACCGTGATCGGGCTGGAGGTCCACGCCCAGGTCATGTCGGACGCCAAGCTGTTTTCCGGCGCGGCGACCGCCTTCGGCGCCGAACCGAACAGCCAGGTCTCGCTGGTCGACGCCGCCTTTCCCGGCATGCTGCCGGTGATCAACCGGCGCTGCGTCGAGCAGGCCGTGCGCACCGGCCTGGGCCTGAACGCCGAAATCAACCTGCGCAGCGTGTTCGACCGCAAGAACTACTTCTATCCGGACCTGCCGGCCGGCTACCAGATCAGCCAATACAAGGATCCGGTTGTCGGCGAGGGCGTGGTGACAGTCGATCTGGAAAACGGCGAAATCCGCGAAGTCCGCATCGAGCGGCTGCATCTGGAGCAGGACGCCGGCAAATCCATCCACGACATGGACCCGAAGCGCACCTTCGTCGACCTCAACCGGGCCGGCGTGGCGCTCATGGAGATCGTCTCGAAGCCCGACATGCGCTCGGCCGACGAGGCCGGCGCCTATCTCGCCAAGCTGCGCTCGATCCTGCGCTATCTCGGCACCTGCGACGGCAACATGGAGCAGGGCTCCCTGCGCGCCGACGTCAACGTCTCGGTGCGCCGGCCCGGCGAGCTGCTGGGCACGCGCTGCGAGATCAAGAACCTCAACTCGATCCGCTTCATCAAGCAGGCCATCGAACACGAGGCACGCCGCCAGATCGAAATCCTCGAGGACGGCGGCACAATCGAGCAGCAGACCCGCCTGTTCGATCCGGGCCGCGGCGAAACCCGGGCGATGCGCTCCAAGGAAGAGGCCCACGACTATCGCTATTTCCCCGACCCGGACCTGCTGCCGCTGGAGCTGGACGAGGATTGGGTCGAGGAGATCAAGGCGAGCCTGCCGGAACTGCCGGACGCGAAAAAGGCACGCTTCGTGGCGGACTACGGCCTGAACGCCGGCGACGCCGCGGTCCTGGTCGCCGACCGGGAGGACGCCGACTTCTTCGAGGCGGTGGCGAAGGGCCGCAAGGATCCGAAGCTCGCCGGCAACTGGGTGATCAACGAATTTTACGGCCGCCTGAACAAGGCGGGCCGGCGCCGGGAAGACTCCCCGGTGACGGCGGAGAAGCTGTCCGGCCTGCTGGCGCTGATCGAGAGCGGCGCGATTTCCGGCCGCATCGCCAAGGACGTGTTCGACGCCATGTTCGAGACCGGCAAAGACGCCGACGCCATCGTCGAGGCCAGGGGCCTGAAACAGATCAGCGACACCGGCGCCATCGAGGAGATCGTCGACCGGCTGATCGCGGAGAACCCGAAGCAGGTCGCCCAGGCGAAGAAACAGCCCAGGGTCGCCGGCTGGTTCGTCGGCCAGGTCATGAAGGCAACCCGTGGCCAGGCCAACCCGGCCGTCGTCAACGAAATCCTGAAGAAGAAGCTGTAGATGCCCGAATCCGTCGAAATCTCGAACGAAACCGCGGCCGATGCGCCGCTACTGTTCCTGCCGTTCGCCCTGCGCGGCCTGACCCTGCGCAACCGCATTGTCATCGCGCCGATGTGCCAGTATTCGGCGGTCGACGGACTGGCGCAGGACTGGCATTTCGCCCATCTCTCCAGCTTCTCCATGGGCGGCGCCGGGCTGGTCTTCGCCGAAGCCGCCTCGGTCGAGGAGCGCGGCCGGATCACCTATGGCGATCTCGGCATCTGGAGCGACGCCCATGCCGAAGCGCTCAAGCCGGCGATCCGCTTCATGCAGGGCCAGGGCGCGGCGGTCGGCGTCCAGATCGCCCATGCCGGGCGCAAGGCGAGCATGCAGCGGCCGTGGCACGGCAACGGCCCGATGGACGAGCGCGACACCGAACGCGGCGAAGCCCCGTGGGACCCGGTCGCGCCGAGCCCGCTGCCGATGCAGGACGGCTGGCTGATGCCGGCGGAACTCGACGAGGCCGGCCTCGCGCAGATCCGCGACGCCTTCGTGGCGGCAGCCCGGCGCGTCGATGCCGCCGGCGCCGATGTGCTCGAGGTCCACGGCGCCCACGGCTACCTGCTGCACAGCTTCCTGTCGCCGATCTCTAACCATCGAACCGATGGCTATGGCGGCGACCGGGCGGGCCGGATGCGCTTTCCGCTTTCGGTCGCAATGGCGGTGCGCGCAGCCTGGCCGGAGACCAAGCCGCTGTTCTACCGCATCTCCAGCGTCGATTCGGTCGAGGGCGGCTGGGAGATCGGGGATTCGGTCGTCTTCGCCGGCGCACTGAAAGAAACCGGCGTCGATATCGTCGATTGTTCCTCCGGCGGCATCGGCGGCCCGGCGACGGCGACCCGCCTGCCCCGGCAATACGGCTTCCAGGTGCCGTTCTCGGCGCAGATCAGGCGAGAGGCCGGCGTCTCGACCATGGCGGTCGGCCTGATCGTCGAGCCGGACCACGCCGAGGCCATATTGAAGGAAGGCGACGCCGACTTGATCGCAATTGCAAGGGAGGCGCTCTACAACCCGTTCTGGCCGCACCATGCCGCGAACGCGCTGGGCGCCGACGGTCGCTGGGAGGCCTGGCCGGAGCAATACGGCTGGTGGCTCTCCCGCCGCGAGCGCTTCATGGGGAAGTAGGGGTCGGATGGATACGTCCGCGGCCGGCATCGTCCCGATGGCGGCGGGGTGGCGGTGCAACCTCCGGCTTATCCGCCGCGCAGGCGGGCGCGCGCCGCTTCGGCCAGAAAGCCGGAGCGGTTCGGCGCGACGGCATCGATCCGCGCGATCAGGTCCTCGTCGAGCGTGATCGAGACCACCCTGGACCTGCCGGGCAGGTGTACCGGGACCAGGGCGATCAGGGCGGCGCCGTCGCGATCCTCGGCCGGGATATCGGCAATTGCGGTTGGGCGCGGAATCGGCGTTCCGGATTCCAGGAGGGAGGCGACGACCTCGGCGACCACGATTTCGGCGTCGGCGACCGCCGCCTCGGCCGAGTCGCCGCCGGCATGGACGGGAAAGTCGACGAACGAGATGCCGAACGTCCTGCCGTCGTCGCTATGCATGATCGCCGGGTAAAGCCTGCGTGGCATCGCGCGTCCTTTCTCCTCTCAGGGAAGCAGTTCGACCCCGGTCTGCCGCTCGATGGCGCGCACCGTTCCGGTCGGGATTTCCGCGTGCCGGCCGATCACGGTCCAGCGGCCGTCGGGGTGGGTCATCCGGGTATGGTTTGCGCCTTCGGCCCGCACAAATCCCGCCTTGCTTAACTTCCTCAGAATTTCGCGGCGTTTCATATAGATAATATATGGATAAAATTTGGCAACCCGGTGAGGCGGCAGCCCCCTCAGATCATCGCCATGCCGCCGTTGACGTGGACGGTCTGGCCGGTGACGTAGGCCGCCTCGTCGCTCGCCAGGAAGACCGCGGCCCCGGCGACGTCGGCGGGTTCGCCGATCCGGCCGGCGGGAATCCGCTCGAGCAGGCCGGCCTGCTGCTGCTCGCTGAGCGCGTCGGTCATGGGCGAACGGACGAAGCCTGGCGCGATGCAGTTCAGCGTCACCCCGCGGGCCGCAACCTCGGCCGCCATGCTCTTGGTCATGCCGATCATGCCGGCCTTGGAAGCGGCGTAGTTGGCCTGACCCGGATTGCCGGTCACGCCGACGATCGACGTAATGTTGATTATGCGGCCGTGGCGCCGCCGCATCATGCCGCGCAGGGCGGCGCGGCTCAGCCGGAACGCGGAGGTCAGATTAACGTCGATCACGCTCTGCCACTGATCGTCGGACAGGCGCAGGGCGAGCATGTCCCGTGTCAGCCCGGCATTGTTGACCAGGATGTGCAGATCGCCGAGCGCCTCCTCGACCCGGCCGGGCAGCGCCCCGGTTTCCTCCGCATCGCCGAGGTCAGCCGGCGCGACATGAACCCGCTCGCCGAGTTCTTCGGCCAGCGCGTCCAGCGCCGCGCGCCGGGTGCCGGACAGGGCGACCGAAGCGCCCTGGGCGTGCAGGGCCCTGGCGATGGCCCCGCCGATGGCGCCCGAAGCGCCGGTCACAAGCGCGTTCCTGCCGCTAAGGTCGAACATGAAGCTGTCCCGATTCCCGTGTTTTTTCCGCCGGGCAGCCGTTCAGGCCGCCGCGAGGAATTTGTCGATATCGTCCGGCGTGCCCACCGCCGTTCCCGTGAGGTCCGGGTCGATGCGGCGCGCCATGGTCGCCAGCACCTTGCCGGCGCCCAGTTCGACCAGTTCGGCGCAGCCCCGGTCCCGGGCGAACAGCATGCTTTCGCGCCAGCGCACCAGGCCAGTCACCTGTTGTACCAGCAGGCCGCCGATCGTCGGGCCGTCGCTCACCGCCTGCGCCGTGACGTTGGCGATCAGCGGTACGGCGGGATTGCCCGGCGGCGCGCGTTCAAGCTCTTCGGCCATGACGTCAGCCGCCGGCTGCATCAGGGCGCAGTGGAACGGGGCGCTCACCTGCAGTTTCATGGCGCGACGCACACCCATCTCCTGCGCCGCCGCGATCGCCCGGTCGATGGCCCCGGCATGGCCGCTAATCACGACCTGGCCGGTCGCGTTGTCGTTGGCGATGGCGCACACCTCGTCTTCCGCCGCCGCGGCCACCGCCTCTTCGGCCTGCTCCAGGGTCGCGCCGAGCAGGGCGGCCATCGCGCCGTCGCCGACCGGCACCGCCGCCTGCATCGCCCGGCCGCGCGCCTTGAGCAGCCGGGCGGTATCGGCGAGCGAGAACGCGCCCGCCGCGCACAGGGCAGAATATTCGCCCAGCGAATGACCGGCCACGAAGCGCGCGCCGGCGGCGAGGTCGAGCCCCGCGTCCTCCAGCGTGCGCAGGACGGCCACGCTCACCGCCATGAGCGCCGGCTGGGCATTCTCGGTCAGGACCAGTTCCTCGCCCGGCCCGTCGAACATCAGCCGGGACAGGCTCTGCGACAGCGCATCGTCCACTTCCTCGAAAACCAGCCGGGCAACGGTCGAGGCCCCGGCCAGGTCCCGGCCCATGCCGACGGCCTGGGAGCCCTGCCCCGGAAAGACGAAAACGCGATCTGTCATGAACCCAGTCTTCGGACGCTGAAACGGGATGCCGGTTCTTAGCGTGCGGCATAAGCGTGTCAAGCCGGCCCCTTGCGCCGGCCCCGCCGCGCCGTATATTCCGCGCTTGCCATATCTCCTTGCCGGGGAGAAGGCGCCCGGAACATCCGGGTCGGCCCGAGACCCCGGCTAGACCTGTGCAGCTTGAAATATTCGGTTGCTGCACCGGCCCTCTCCCCCACCCGGCCACCCAACGGGATTATCCTTGAATGGGCGGCCGGGTGGGGGAGAGGGCCGGCACCGAGACCGGAATACCAAGCGGCAGGTCGCGAAACAGCCGTAGGGAGCGTTTGCCTTGCCTTATTACGAATGCGTGTATCTCGCGCGCCAGGACATTGCGGCCAGCCAGGTCGAAGCCCTGAGCGACAGCTTTGCCGAAACCATCGCCAGCGGCGGCGGCGAAGTGAAAAAGCGGGAATATTGGGGCCTCCGCAACCTCGCCTACCGGGTCAAGAAAAACCGCAAAGCCCATTATGTGCTGATGAACATCGACGCGCCGGCCAAAGCGGTGCACGAGATGCAGCGCCTGATGCGCCTCAACGCCGATGTGCTGCGCGATCTCACCCTGCGGGTCGATGAGCTGAACGAGGGCCCGTCTATCATGATGCAGCGGCGCGAGGAACGGCGCGACCGCGGCGAGCGGCGCAGCCGGCGCGACGACGAGCGCCGGGCGGAAAGGGCGGCTGCCGCGGAGAAGAGAGACGCCGGCGATAAGGCTCCGGCCGAACCTGTTCCCGAAAAAGCCGCCGAAAAAGCTCCCGAAAAGGCCACCGAAAAGGCCACCGGGAAACCGGCCGGAGAATCCGTAGGGGAGGGGTTGAAGCCCTCCCGATCAGACGCCGGGAAAGCGGCTGAAGCGGGACTCGCTGAATCAGCCGCCGAGGAAGCGCCCGCCGAAAAAGCTGCCGAAGAATCCGCCGAGGAGACCGCGGTGAAGGGTTTGAAACCCTCACCTACAGACACCGGTAAAGGCGCCGATGACGCCGTCGAACCCGCCTCCGACGAAGTTGCCGAAAAGACCGAGGGAGACACCTGATGGCCCGCCGCCCGTTTTTCCGCCGCCGCAAGAGCTGCCCCTTCTCCGGCCCGAACGCGCCGAAAATCGACCATATGGATGTCAAGCTGCTGCAGCGTTTCATGTCGGAGCGCGGCAAGATTGTACCGAGCCGCATCACCGCGGTTTCTGCCAAGAAGCAGCGCGAACTATCCCGGGCGATCAAGCGCGCGCGCTTTCTGGCGCTGATCCCCTACGTCACGAGCTAGGGAGGGCGCGCCATGAACGTGATCCTGCTCGAACGGATCGAGAAGCTCGGTCAGATGGGCGATATCGTATCCGTCAAGCCGGGCTTTGCGCGCAATTTTCTGCTGCCGCAAAGGAAGGCGCTGCGCGCGACCGAGGATAATGTCGCCCTGTTCGAGGCGCGCAAGACGCAGCTCGAGACCGACAATCTGACCCTCAAGGCCGAAGCCGAATCGGTCGCCGAAAAGATGGAAGGCGCGGGCGTGACCGCGATCCGCAACGCCGGCGAGGCGGGCCAGCTCTACGGCTCGGTTTCCGGCCGCGACATCGCCGACGGCCTGACCGAAACCGGCTACACGGTCGACAGGCGTCAGGTCGTCATCGAACATCCGATCAAGATGCTCGGCATCTTCCCCGTCCGGGTCGTGCTCCATCCGGAAGTCTCGGTGACTGTCACCGTCAACGTCGCCCGCTCGCCTGAAGAGGCGGAGACGCAGGCCGAGCGCGCCGCCCGCGGGGAAGACCCGGTGGTGCTCGGCCAGGCCGAGGGCGACGAAGACTTGATGAACGACGAAGTCGCCATCACGATGATGGACCGCGAGGAGCGCCGCGCCGCACGGGAAGCCGCCCGCGCCGCCGAAGCCGAGGCGGAAGCGGCTGCCGAAGCGGCACGCCGCGGACGCGGTGGACGGAACCGGAGCGACCGGAGCCGGGGCGATGATGCCAAGGGCGACGAACAGCCCGGCTGAGGCGGAGCGTCACTCCGCGCCTGAGAGCCACCCGGATTCGCAGAACGGGTAACCGTTCCGGCGCCTCGGATTTGCTCCCGGCGTGCGCCGATCGGAAGTCCGGGAGACGCGGAGACGTCGGTTCCATGGCACTTCCGCAGTCATTTATCGGCAGCGCGCCCGATTTACCGCCGGACCCGGCTGAAGGCCGCCCGCGCCGGGGACGCTTCCAGTCATGAGCGGGAACGGCCCGTCGCGCGGCCCGGAGTTCCGCTTCCAGGCGGACGAGCGCGCGCCCACCGCGCTCACCGCCGGCCTGGGACTGCAGCTTGCCGTTATTACCGTGGCGGTCCCGATCCTGATTCCGACCGCGGTGATGCGGATCGCCGGGGCGGCCGAATCCACCCTGTTGTGGGCGGTGTTCGCCGCGGTCGCGATCAGCGGCGTCACCACTGCGCTCCAGGCCATCCGGTTCGGCCGGATCGGCGGCGGTCACATGCTCGTAATGGGCAGCTCGGCGGCGTTCATTGGCGTGAGCATCGCCGCGGTGGCAGAGGGCGGCCCGGCGATGCTCGCCACCCTCGTTGTCATCGTGGCGCTGTTTCAGCTCCTGCTGTCGACGCAGCTCGCCCTGTTCCGAAGGGTGTTGACGCCGGCGGTCTCCGGCACCGTGATCATGCTGGTGCCGGTGACGGTGATGCCGATCGTGTTCCCCATGCTGAACGAGGCGCCGGACGGCAGCCCGGCCCACGCCGCGCCCCTGATCGCCGCCGTCACGATCCTCGTCATCCTCGGCATTTCGCTGAAAGGGACGGCAGGGATGCGTCTCTGGGCGCCGATCGTCGGCGTCGCCGCAGGCACGGCGCTTGCCGCCTTCTTCGGCCTCTACGATTTGAGCCGCGTCGCCGCGGCGCCCTGGCTCGGGCTACCGGGCATCGAAGTGCCGGGCTTCGATTTCGGTTTCGGGCCGGTTTTCTGGTCGCTTCTGCCTGCGTTCCTGCTGACTGCGGTGATCGGCTCGATCCGGGCGATCAGCAGCAGTGTCGCGCTGCAGCGCGTGTCGTGGCGCCGCCCGCGCCCGCCGGACTTCCGGGCGGTGCAGGGCACGGTGACGGTCGACGGGCTGAGCAACCTGTTGTGCGGCGTTGCGGGAACCGTCCCCAACACGACCTATTCGCTGGCCGCGCCGCTGATCGCGATCACCGGCGTTGCGGCGCGGGCCGTGGCCATCGCCACGGGCGCGATCTTTCTCGCCCTGGCCTTCCTGCCCAAGGCGCTCGCCGTCGTGCTGGCGATTCCGGGACCGGTCGTCGGCGCGTACCTTATCGTCCTGATCGCCATGCTGTTCATCGTCGGCATCGGACTGGCGATGCAGGGCGGGATGGACACCCGCAAAGCCATCGTCGTCGGCGTGTCCTTCTGGCTCGGGGTCGGCTTCCAGAACGGCGCGATCTTTCCGGAGTTCGTTGCCGAATTCGCCGGCGGAATTCTCGACAACGGGATTACCGCCGGCGGCCTTGCGGCCGTTCTCATGACCCTCGTCATGGATTTCACCCGTTCGCGCCCCAGCCGGATGGAGGCAGCGTTCGACCCTGCCGCGCTGCCGGAAATATGCCACTTCCTCGTCGCCTTCGCCTCGCGCAGTGGCTGGGACGAGGCGATGTCCGACCGTCTCGAAGCGGTCGGCGAGGAGGCGCTGCTGACCCTGCTGCGCCCAGAAGATGGTCGGGAAGATGGTCGGGAAGATGGTCGGGAAGATGGTCGGGAAGATGGTCGGGAAGATGGTCGGGAAGATGGTCGGGAAGATGGTCGGGAAGATGATCGGGAAGATGGTCGGGAAGAGAATCGAGTCGGGGATCCGCCCCAGCCGGGCCGGCGCCTCCGGCTGGCCGCGTCCAGGGACGAGGGCGGTGCGGTCCTCGAATTCGTCGTCGCACCGCGCGAAGGCAATGTGCAGGAGCGGCTCGCGCTGCTCGGCGAGCAGGGCGACGGCGCTCCGGTCGAGCAGGAAATCTCGCTCCGCCTGCTGCGCCATCTCGCGTCTTCGGTGCAGCACCAGCAGTATCACGACCTGGATATCCTGACCGTCCGGGTAAAGGCACCCGCTTCCGCGGGATAGCCGAAGGCGGGGGCGGAACGCGACTGCAAAGTCGACCCGTCCCGTGAGCCGGGACCGGGCGAAGATGCGGCCCGGTCACGATCGGGCGCCGGACCCAAGCTCGCGATTCGCCAGGCCGCCTGCGCTATGCCGAAGCCCCGGCCCGGTGCGGCGGCACGCCGTCGTCGGTCACGAGATGGCAGCGCACCCGGTGGCCGCCGATCGAGCGCAGGGCCGGCTCCTCGGCCCGGCAGCGCGCCTCGGCGAATGGGCAGCGCGAGGCGAAGCGGCAGCCGGGCGGCGGATCGATCGGGCTCGGCGGATCGCCGACGAGCCGGATGCGGCTCGCCCGGTCGCGCAGCACCGGATCGGCCGACGGCACCGCCGACAGCAGGGCATTCGTATAGGGGTGAAGCGGTTCGCGAAACAGGGAGACCCGGTCGGCATGCTCGACGACCTGCCCGAGATACATCACCGCGATGTCGTCGCACATATACTGCACGACGCCGAGGTCGTGGCTGATGAACAGGTAGGTCAGGCCGAACTCTTCCTGCAGGCGGCGCAGCAGGTTCAGGATCTGCGCCTGGATTGCGACGTCGAGGGCCGAGACCGGCTCGTCGCAGACGATCAGGTCCGGCTGGGTCGCCAGCGCGCGCGCCACGCCGATACGCTGGCGCTGGCCGCCGGAAAACTGGTGCGGGAACAGGGCCTGCTGCTCCGGGCGCAGGCCGACCAGCCGGAACAGCTCGGCGACCCGGTCGTCGCGGCTGTCCCGGTCGCCGACATCGAGCTGGTCGAGCGGCGCGCGGACGATCTCGCCGGCGCGCAGCCGCGGATTGAGCGACGAATACGGATCCTGGAAGATGATCTGCATGTGGCGGCGCTGCCGGCGCAGGGCCTCGCCGGTCAAGGGCACGATCTCCTCGCCGTTGAGCGCGATACTGCCTTCGGTCACCGGGGCGAGCCGCATCACGGCGAGCGCGGTCGTGGTCTTGCCGGAGCCGGATTCGCCGACCAGCCCCAGGGTCTCGCCGCGCGCGGTATCGAAGGTCACGCCGTCCACCGCATGGACCTTGGGCGCCGGCGCGAAGGGCTTGCGGCGCGGCAGGTTGAAGTGGACCTTCAGGTCGCGGACTTCCAACAACTTGTCGGGCGCGGGCGCAGCCGATGCCGGAGCGGGCGAGCCTGGCGCGGTCATGCCGCATCCCCGTCCAGATAAAGCCAGCAGGCCGCAGTATGATCCTCGCCGACGCCGGTTTCCCGCGGCATTTCCCGGCGGCAGCGGTCCATCGCCTCGGCGCAGCGCGGCGCGAAGGGGCAGCCGCCCCGGCCGAGTTCGGCGACCGACGGGACGACGCCGGGAATCTCCATCAGGGCGCCGCGCTCCGGGCCCGGATCGGCTTCCAGATGGGGCACGCAGGCGATCAGGCCGCGGGTGTAGGGATGCTTCGGATTGGTCAGCATCTCGTCGACCGGCGCTTCCTCGACCTTGCGGCCGGCATACATGACGACGACCCGTTGGGCCATTTCCGCAATCGCGCCCATGTCGTGTGTAATCAGGATGACGGCGGCCTCGGTCTGCTGCTGAAGCTCTTTCAACAGATCGAAAATCTGCGCTTGCACGGTGACGTCGAGCGCCGTCGTAGGCTCGTCGGCGATCAGCACCTGAGGCTGGCAGGCCAGCGCCATGGCGATCATTACGCGCTGGCGCATGCCGCCGGAAAGCTGATGCGGATATTCGTCGACGCGTTTTTCCGGCGCAGGAATGCTGACCGCCCGGAGCATTTCGATGGCCCGGTTGTGCGCTTCCCTCCGGCTCAAGCCCTGGTGCAGGCGGACGGTTTCGCCGATCTGGTCGCCGATCGTGTAGACCGGGTTCAGCGAGGTCATCGGCTCCTGGAAGATCATCGAGACGTCGTTGCCGCGCACGTCGCGCATCCGCGCCTCGGTGGCGTCGAGCAGGTTCTCGCCGGCCAGCCGGATCGCGCCCTCGGCGATCCGGCCCGGCGGCATCGGCACCAGCCGCATGACGGCGAGCGCGGTCATGCTCTTGCCGCAGCCGGATTCACCGACGATGCCGAGCGTCCGGCCGGCCGCCAGTTCGAAGCTCAGTCCGTCGATGACCCGGGAGACCGTGCCGTCCTTGAGGTCGAACTCGACCGACAGGCCCTGGACTTCGAGCAGCGCGCTCATCGCTGCCTCAGCTTCGGGTTGAAGGCGTCGTTCAGGCCGTCGCCGATCAGGCTGACCGACAGCACGGTGATGAAGATGGCGAGGCCCGGGAAGGTGACCGGCCACCAGGCCTCGAGGATCTGCGGGCGGTTGACGCTGATCAGGTAGCCCCAGCTCATGACGTTCGGATCGGAGAGCTGCAGGAAGGCGAGCCCGGCCTCGAACAGGATCGCGACACCGACCGAGAGCGCCGCCGAGACGATCAGCGGCGGGGCGGCGTTGGGCAGTATGATCGTCCAGATGATGCGCGCGTTGCGGGCGCCGATGGCGCGCTCGGCCTTGACGAAATCCAGCTCCCGCAGGCGCAGGAATTCCGCCCGCACCAGACGCGCCGTGCTGGTCCAGGAGACCACGCCGATGGCGATGGAGATGGAGTAGATCGAAGGCGAGAAGAGCAGCACGACGACCATGGCGAGCAGCAGCGGCGGCAGCACCTGGAAGAATTCGGTGATGCGCATCAGCACCTCTTCGATCCAGCCGCGGTAGAAGCCCGCCAGCGCGCCGAACAGGATGCCGATCGTGATGGTGATCGCGGCCGCCGCCGCGCCGACCATCAGGGTGGACTGGCTGCCGTAGAGCAGGCCGACGACGAGGTCGCGGCCCTGCTGGTCGGTGCCGAGCAGAAAGCCCTGCTCGCCCGGCGGCAGCAATAGCGGCCCGGTCGGCGCGAACGGATCGACCGGGTAGACGAAGGGGCCGAGCACGGTGACGAGAACGATGAGGCTCAGCGTCACGAGGCCGGCGACAGCCGCCGTATTCCGCCGGAACATGCGCCAGGCTTCGCGCCACGGCCGTTCGACCTCGATGACGACAGGCTCTTCCGCCGGAACGGCTGGCGTCGGCGCCGTCATGCCCTGGCCGCGCTCTTGATGCGCGGATCGACCAGCCGGTATGCCAGGTCTGTCAGCAGGTTGGCGACGATGACGATCAGCGCGGAGAAGAACAGGATGCCGAGCAGGGTCGGCGTATCGCGGCGCAAAATCGAATCGAAGGCGAGGGTGCCGAGGCCGGGCCAGCTGAACACCGCCTCGACCAGCACCGCGCCGGAGAACAGGGCGCCGAACTGCAGGCCGGCGAAGGTGACGACCGGCAGCACGGCGTTGCGCAGCGCATGCTTGAACACGACGACCCGCTCGCCGAGCCCCTTGGCCCGGGCCGTGCGGATATAGTCGGCGCCCAGCACGTCCATCATGCTGGCGCGAGAGAGGCGGCTGTAGAAGGCGAGATAGATCGTCGAGAGGGTGACGACCGGCAGCGTTAGATGGTGCAGCACCTCCCAGACATAGCCGAAGCCCGAGGCGCCCAGCGGGCCGGCATCCATCCCGGAGGTCGGGAACAGCGGGATGAAGGAGGCGAACAGGATCACCAGCATGATCCCGGTCCAGAAGACCGGCAGGGCGTAGCCGAGCAGGGCCAGGACCGTGATGGCCTGGCTCAGCAGGCCGTTCGGCCGGCGCGCCGCGAACACGCCGAGAAAGGTGCCAAACAGGATCGCGATCAACAGGGAGGACACGACGAGCAACAGCGTCGGCCAGACATTCTCGAAGATCACCGAGGTGACCGGCCGGTCGAAATAGAAGCTGTAGCCGAAATCGCCCTGGACGACCTTTTCGATATAGCGATAGAGCTGTTCGAGGAACGGCAGGTCGAGGCCGTAGTCCTTGCGGATCTGGGCCAGCATTTCGGGCGAGGCGCCGCCGGCCTCGCCGGCGATGGTCTCCGCGACGTCGCCCGGCGCCAGGTGGATCAGGGTGAAGTTCAGCACCAGCACCGCGAACAACAGCACCAGTGCATAGACGAGGCGCTTGGCAATGACGGCCGGCAGCCTCACCGCCGGCCTCCGGGGACCGTGAACCTTCGCATCTTTCAGCCTTACGCCAAAAAGGCCGGGCCGGCAGCGGAAATCTGCCGGCCCGTCGCTTTACCGCAAGATGCGGCTATGGCGAAAGCGTCCTATTTCGGCTGTTTCTTCCAATAGATGTCGTCCATCGAGGAAATCACGCCCCAGATGGTGAGCGGCGGATTGCCGAGATTCTTGTCGTAAGCCGTGTGGAACGGTAGCACGGCGATCCAGTAGACCGGCAGGTCCCGGGCAAGGATCTGCTGGAACTTGACGTAGAGCGCCCGGCGCTTGGCCTGGTCGGTCTCCTTGCCGGCGGCCTCCAGAATCTTGTCGACCTCCCGGTTGCAGTATTGCTGGGTGTTCGACCAGATCACCTTCTTCACGTTGTTGCACAGATAGGAGCGGTGCACGCCGATCACCGGATCGCCCCAGTTGAACGGCAGGTCCATCGTCATCTGGAACTGCCAGGTCGAGATGCGGCGGGCCCAGGTCGGGAAATCCGGCGAATTGCGGACCGTGATCTTGATGCCGATCTTCTTGAGCGCCGACCGGGCATATTCGGCGATGCGCTGCTGCACGTCCGGCCCGAACGGTATGTAGTCGATGGTCAGCTCGAGCCGGGTTCCGTCGGCCTTCTTCTTGTGGCCGGCCTCGTCGAGCAAAGCCTCGGCTTTCTTCAGGTCCAGCTCGTAGGTCTCGACCTCCTTCGTGTAGAACGGCGAGCCCGGCACGATCGGGCCGGTCGCAGCGGTCGAGACGCCGCGGTGCAGTTGCTCGGTGATGAACTTGCGGTCGATGGCGTAGGCGATCGCCCGGCGGACACGGACATCCGCTGTCGGGCCTTCCTTCGTGTTGAAGGCCAACCAGGTGACCGGCCCGATACCGGCATAGCCTTGGTCGGTCACGACCAGCTTGTCGCTCTTCTTCAGGCGGACGATGCTCGCCACTTCCGCCATGTAGGGCGCCAGGTTGCCTTCGCCGCGCTCCATGGCGATGACCTGGCTCGAGGAGTCGCGGATGATCCGGTAAACGATCCGGTCCATATAGGGCCGGCCCTTGAGGAAGTAATTCGGGTTGCGCTCCAGCAGGATATGCCGGCCGCGCTTGTATTCCTTGAGGATGTAGGCGCCGGAGCTGACGACATTCTTGGAGTTGCGCGGATGAGTCTTCGGATTCTGGCCGTCGCCGTAGACGTGCTTCGGAATGATCGGCACGATCGAGGTCGACATCGCCAGCAGCAGCGCCGGATGCGGATGTTTCAGCCTGACGACGACCGTGTGGGCGTCCGGGGCTTCTACGCCCGTGACGGCGCCCAGCGACGTCTTGAAGGGATGGTTGGCCTTCTGGATCTCGATGGAAAACTTGACGTCGGCCGAGGTGATCGGCTTGCCGTCGGAGAACTTGGCGTTCTTCCGCAGCTTGAACGTCACCGACTTGCCGTCCGCCGAGGTCGTCCAGCTCGTCGCCAGATAGGGCTTGATGTTCCATTTTGCGTCGGCCCGGACCAGGCTGGCGAAGATATGCGCGCCCGGCCCCATGGTCGCGATGCCGGACTGGACCGCCGGATTGAAGTGGCGCGGGTCCTGGCTGGTGATCATCACCAGCGTGCCACCCTTCTTGGGCATGTCGGCGGCAATCGCGGGCGCGGCATGAAGCGCCGCCGCCGCGGTCAGCGCCGCCATTCCGAATTTTCTGAGCATAGAGTTCCTCCCTGGAAGCGCCGCGGCCCGTCGGACCGCCGCACGGCAGTTGTGCGGCCCGCCCGCACGGCATCGGCCCGATTTTCCGCCCGGCAATTTGGCACCTGCACAAATTCCGTGAAATCGGGTTTGGTTGCGCCCTGGAACGGACCGGCGGGATATCAGCATATGAACGATCTGACCGTCTACACGGCGCGGACAATTCGCACCATGAATCCGTCGCTACCTGTTGCCACGGCTGTAGCGGTGCGCGGCGAGCGCATCGTCGAGGTCGGCACGCTCGAAACGCTGCGCCCGTGGCTGGATGCCCACCCGCACCGGATCGACGATACGTTCCGCGACCGTGTGCTGATGCCGGGCTTCATCGATCCGCATCTGCATCCCACGCTGGCGGCGGTCCTGCTGCCCTGCCACTTCATTACGGCGATGGAATGGAAGCTGCCCGGCCGGGTGGCCGCGCCGGTCAAGGGCCACAACGCCTATCTCGCCCGGCTGGCGGAAATCGATGCGCAGATGGCCGATCCGTCCGAGCCGCTGGTCACCTGGGGGTATCACAAGATCTGGCACGGCGCGGTCGACCGGCAGGCGCTCAACGGCATCTCGCGGGACCGGCCGATCTTCGTCTGGCAGCGCTCGTTCCACGAAATCATCGTCAACGATGCCGCCATCGGCTGGATGGGCCTCGACCGGGACGACCTCGCCCGCCACGAGCAGATCGACCCGGAAACCGGGCGCTTCTACGAAACCGGCCTCTCGGTCGCCCTCAACGGGATGAAGGAATACCTGTACGCCCCGGAGCGTTTCCTCGGCGGGCTGGAGCAGGTCGCCCGCGCGGTCCATGCCGGCGGCCACACCACCATCGGCGACATGGCGGTGCCGCTGGCCGACCTGGAGATGGAATGGCCGGCGCTGCTCAAGGTGCTGGACCGGCCGGAGACTCCCTTCCGCTGCCAGATGATCCCCCGGGCGACCGAGCGGGGCGCCGCACCGGGCGGCGAAGCGGCCGAAGTCGCACGGGTCCGGGCCATGGCGGCGCGCGGCACCCATCGGCTGCAGTTCGGCAACGGCGTCAAGCTGTTCACCGACGGCGGTTTTTACGCCGAGCTGATGCAATTGCAGGAGCCCGGTTTCATCGACGGCCATCGCGGCGAGTGGCTGATGCCGCCGGAGCAGGTCGAGGCGCTGGCCCGCGCCTTCTGGAACGAGGGCTTCCGCATCCACGTCCACTGCACCGGCGACATGGGCCTGGAGCTGGCGCTGGACGTTCTGGAGAAGCTCCAGTTCGAGCGCCCGCGGGTGAACCACCGCTTCACCATCGAGCATTTCGGCGTCTCCACGCCGGAACAGGTGCGCCGGATCGCCGACCTCGGCGCGCTGGTCTCGGCCAACGTCTATTATGTCCACGAACTGGCCGACGCCTACTACCGCCACAGCGTCGGCCATGAGCGGGCGTCGCAGATCGCGCGGCTGGGCACCGTGGCCCGCCACAACATCCCCTTCGCCCTGCACACCGATTTCACCATGGCGCCGGCCCTGCCGCTGACCTCGGCCTGGGTCGCGGTCAACCGGCTGAGCGAGAGCGGGGCGGTCATGGCGCCGGAGGAGCGGCTGACAATCGACCAGGCGATGCGCGCGATCACCATCGACGCCGCCTATGTCCTCGGAATGGAGCACGAGATCGGCAGCATCCGCGCCGGCAAGAAGGCCGATTTCACTGTGCTGGACGCCGACCCCTTCGAGACGCCGCCGGAAGACCTCAGGGACATCCCGGTCTGGGGCACCGTCTTCGAAGGCGAACCGGCGCCGCTGGGGTAGCGGCCGGGTGAGATCCGGCGGCCGGTAAGACCCTATCCGAGCAGGACAGCCAACTTATCCCGGACTTCCGCGACCAGGTGCGTCGGCGCCTCGGCTTCGAAGCGCGCACCGCGCACCCGCCAGTCCAGGCTCCGGACCTGATCGGCGAGAATGACGCCACTGACGGCGCCGGAATCGGGTAGCCGGACCTCGAACGGATAGCCCTTGACCCGGGACGTTATCGGGCAGAACAGCGCCAGGTTCGTCTTTTCGTTGTAGCCCTGCGGGCTCAGGACCAGGGCCGGCCGGTGTCCCGCCTGCGCGCGTCCGGCCTGGGGCGAAAACCGGAGCCACACGATATGTCCTGTATCCGGGACATATCCCGTGGCTACCATTGCTCGTTACCCTCGGGTTCGCCGAAGTCCTGCTCGGCATGCAGATTGTCCGCCGTGATCCGGCTCAGCATGTCGGCGAGGTCGTGCGACTTTTTTCGCAGCACGATCCGCCCGTCCTGGGCATCCATCTCCACGGCGGAACCTTCCGAAACCTCACATTGTTCGGCGATAGCCTTGGGGATGCGCACCGCCAGACTGCTGCCCCACTTTCGGATATGCAGATTTGCGCCCATGGAAATACCTCCGATTCTTGTATCTATATTGTATATCTTTGAAATTTGGCTTTCAATGAAGGAAATGCGTCGCGTCGCCGACAAGGCGGTGCCGCAAGCGTTCGAGAGAGCATTGCACCGAAACATAGCGCTGTGAGATAGAACCGGACTTAAGCAACAGGGGTGCTGTCTGGCGGTCAATGACTGCCGCCATAGGCCTACTGGGAGAATCGCGCGATGAACACCGTTCGCCATTTTGTTTCCGGCGACATCTGGGCCGGCGCCTCGGACCGGCTGGGCGATGTCTACAACCCGGCGACCGGCGCCGTCACCGCACAGGTCGCGCTGGCGAGCGCGGCGGATGTCGACCGTGCGGTCGCCGCGGCGAAGGCGGCACAGCCGGCCTGGGGGGCAACGCCGCCGGCCAAGCGCGCCGAGGTCATGTTCGCCTTCCGCAGCCTGCTCAAGGCGCACGCTGAGGAACTGGCCGAAATGCTGTCGGCCGAGCACGGCAAGACCCTGCCGGATGCAATGGGCGAGATGGCCCGGGGCATCGAGGTGGTCGAGTTCGCCTGCGGCATCCCCCAACTCCTCAAGGGTGAATATTCCGAAGGCGTGGCGAGCGGCGTCGACAGTTTCGCGATCCGCCAGCCGGTCGGCGTCGTCGCCGGCATCACGCCGTTCAACTTCCCGGCCATGGTGCCCTTGTGGATGTATCCGGTCGCGCTCGCCTGCGGCAACGCCTTCGTGCTCAAGCCGTCGGAGCGCGATCCGTCGGTCGTGCTGCGCATTGCCGGGCTGCTGTCCGAAGCCGGGCTGCCTGACGGCGTGTTCAACGTGGTCAACGGCGACAAGGAGGCCGTCGACGCGATCCTCGACCATCCGGACATCGATGCCGTCAGCTTCGTCGGCTCGACCGCGGTCGGGCAGTATATCTACACCCGTGGCACGGCCTCCGGAAAGCGGGTGCAGGCGCTGTGCGGAGCGAAGAACCATCTCGTCGTGATGCCGGACGCCGATATGGGCCAGGTCGCCGACGCGCTGATCGGTTCGGCCTACGGCTCGGCCGGTGAGCGCTGCATGGCCGTGTCGGTCGCCGTCCCGGTGGGCGAAGAGACCGCGGACCGGCTGGTGGACACGCTGAAGCCGCGGGTCGAGAGCCTCAAAGTCGCCCCCTATACCGACCCGTCGTCAGAGCTGGGCCCGGTCATCACGCGCCAGAGCCTCGAGCGCATCAAGGGTCTGATCGGCGAAGGCATCGACGCCGGCGCTGACCTTGTCGTCGACGGGCGCGATATCCGGCTGCAGGGCTATGAGGACGGCTTCTTCATCGGCGGCTGCCTGTTCGACCGGGTGACGACCGACATGTCGATCTACACGCAGGAGATTTTCGGCCCGGTGCTCTCGGTCGTGCGTGCGGACGGCTACGAGGCCGCCCTCGGCATGGTCAACGACCACGAATACGGCAACGGCGCGGCCATCTTCACCCGGGACGGCGACACCGCGCGCGACTTCTTCACCCGCGCGAAGATCGGCATGGTCGGCGTCAACGTGCCGATCCCGGTGCCGGTCGCCTACCATTCCTTCGGCGGCTGGAAGCGCTCGCTGTTCGGCGACCATTACATGCACGGCATGGAGGGCATCCGCTTCAACACCCGCCTCAAGACCATGACCACGCGCTGGCCGGAGGGCATCAAGGAAGGCGCGGTGTTCGCCTTCCACGCCGGCAGCGAGACGAAGAACTGAGCGGCCCCTTCGACAAGCTCAGGGCAGGCTCTCGATACGGCGCCGGCGCGATTGTCGGAACTTCGGGGCGGAGCCGGCTGCACAAACGCCGCGAGGTCGTCGGGACCGTAGGGGCGGGTTTCAAACCCGCCCCTACAAACCGGCCGGACGCGCATTCCTCGCCGAAATGCCGAATTGCCACCCGGGTCAAATGGCCTATCGCCCCAAAATACAAAATGTGCCGCCCCGGCCGACCGGAGGGAGAGCCGGGGACCAGAGTCGCCTGGCACGGCCTATGCTCGTGGCACTGGGCCCCGGATCTCCGCTTCGCTCCGTCCGGGGCGGCACAGTTTGTTGGAGTTTGGAGAGAGTTAAGTGGGCGGTACATTCTTTGGAATTTCAGGAAGGTGAGACCCCGATGGGCAAGATGCTGACCGAAGCCCAGTGCGCTACCTTCGAGCGCGACGGTTATCTGTTTCCGTTGCGCGCCTTTTCCGCCGCAGAGGCGCGCGGCTACCGCGACGCGCTGGAAGCCTACGAGGCGGGGACCGGCGACGCGATCCATTCGAACATGCGCCACAAGGTGCATCTGCTGTTCCGCTGGGCCGACGAGATCGTGCACCATCCGCGCATCCTCGATGCCGTCGAGGATATCCTCGGGCCGGACCTGCTGTGCTGGACGACCAATTTCTTCATCAAGGAGGCCCGCGATCCGGCCTTCGTCTCCTGGCACCAGGATTCGACCTACTGGGGCCTCGACCCGGCCGATGTCGTTACCGCCTGGGTGGCGTTCACCGACGCCCCGGTCGAGAGCGGCGCGATGAAGTTCCTGCCCGGATCGCACAAGCTGGAGCAGATCGCCCACCGCGACACCTATGCCGCCGACAACCTGCTGACCCGCGGCCAGGAGATCGAGATGGCGGTCGACGAGGCCGAGGCCGTGGACGTGCCGCTGAAGGCCGGCGAATTCTCGTTGCACCATATCCGGCTGGTCCACGGCTCGAAGCCCAACACGACGCCCGACCGGCGCATCGGCCTCGCGGTGCGCTATATCCCGACCTACGTCCGCCAGGTGAAAATCGACGATTCCGCCATGCTGGTGCGCGGCGAGGACCGCCACGGCAATTTCGAACTCGAACCCCGGCCCTGCGCCGACCTCGATGAAGGCGGCCTGGCCGCCCATGCGGCGGCGATGGAACGGATGATCGGCGCGGTCTATTCCGGCACGGACGTCGCCGAGGCGCGGCGGTAGGGCGGCGGTGGCGCGCCGTCGCCCAGGTGGCCCGATTGCCACCGGGGCGGCCTTCGGGACAACGGCCTCCGACCGGCAGCGCGGCTTGACATCGGCGGATGCGCGGGCGCGCGCCATGGCCCGTTCGCCACTTGAAAGGGCGAGCGGGTCGGAACACAATTTTGACTGTCCGCAATTGCGACGCGGGGCAACGACGCGTCGGCGTCGCGGTGCGCCGGGAGCCACGAAGGGTCGACGCGCCGCATCGGTCTCCGGCGCTTTGGGAGGAAATTTCACGATGACACGGAATAATCGAAGCGCGACGGCGGTTCTGGCGGCAGGACTGGCCGCGCTGACCGGCGCAACCTTGGCCGCCGGGCCGGCCCTGGCGGCCGGCTATCCGGACAAGCCGATCACCATGCTCGTCGGCTTCCGGGCCGGTGGCGGGGTCGATACGGTCGGGCGGCTGATCGCCAAGCATATGGAAGGCACGCTCGGCCAGCCCGTGGTGCCGACCGCCAAGGCCGGCGCCGGCGGCGGTGTTCTGGCCGCGGCGCTCGCCAAGGCGAAGCCCGACGGCTACACCATCGGCATCGCCGTCACCAGCACCTGGTCGTTCAACCCCGTGTTCGCGCGCAAGAAGCGCTACGGCGTGAACGACGCGACCCTGCTGGCCTCGATCGCCCGGGCCCAGTGCGTGATCTTCGTCGGGGCGAAATCGCCCTACACATCGCTGAAGGACGCCTTCGCCGCGGCCAAGGGCGGCAAGGCGCTCTCGGCCTCCTCGCCGGCCCCGCCGGCGACCTTCCTGCTGCGCCATCTGGCCGGGAAGAACGGCGTCAAGCTGCGCGTCATCAACGTCAAGGGCACGCCGGTCGTGATCCAGCAGGTCCTGGGCGGCCATGTCGACCTCGGCTGGAGCGGCGGCCACCACATTCCCTATCTGCGCAAGGGCGACGTGCGGGTGATCGCGGCGACCGACGACCGCAGGCTCAACGCGCCGTCCGACAAGGTGCCGACGCTCAAGGATATGGGCTACGACATCTCCTTCTGCGGCGCCTACATCATGGCGGCGCCCAAGGGCCTGCCGGCGGACGTCAAGGCGAAGCTCGACGGCGCGCTCAAGGCGGCTATCAATTCCGAGTCGGTCCAGACCTTCATCGCCCGCCGCAAGCTGGCGGCGAACTACCAGGGCACAGAAGGCCTGACGAAGGAAGTCCAGGCCGAAGCCGCCGCCTGGGCCAAGGTCAAGGCCGGCCTCAAGAAGAAGTAGCGGGCGCGGCGCGGGCGGTTCCGGCCGCCTTGCGGAGATAGCGCCCGTGCGCGCCCTCGACGGCGCGGCCGGCGCACTGCTGGCGGCTTTCGGGCTGGCGACGCTGTTCCTGTTCATTCCGGCGACGGTCGAGGATCCCGGCATGGACGATCTCGCGCCGGCCTTCATGCCGCAGGTTATCGCCATTCTGCTAACCGGCCTCGCCGCCCTGCTGGCGGTGCGCAGCCTCCTGCGCCGGCCAGCGGGGGACCCGACGGAAGGGGAACCGGCGCTCACCCGGCGGCATGCCGGGTTCGTTTTTCTGGTCGCCGCGTGGCTTGCGGCAGTAATCGCCATCGTCGCATGGGCCGGCTACCTGGTCGGCGGGGCCGCCGCAGTTGTCGGCGCGATGCTGCTGATGCGCATTCGCCGGCCCCTGACCGTCGCCGCCGTCGCCTGCGCCGCCCCGCTCGTCCTGTGGGCGGTGTTCTGGCAACTCCTCACCATCCCGCTGCCGTAGCGCGATGGACGCCGTCCTCGCCGGCCTGGCCCAGGCCTTTACGCCGCTGACCCTCGGTTTCGTGCTGTTCGGCGTCGTGCTCGGCATCGCCGTCGGCGCGATTCCGGGGCTGAGCAGCCCGATGGCGATCGCCATCGCGGTGCCGCTCACCTTCTACATGACGCCGCTGGCGGCGATCGCCTTCCTGCTCGGCGTCAACAAGGGCGGCGAGTTCGGCGGCTCGATTTCCGCCATCCTGCTCAACACGCCGGGCACGCCCGAAGCGGCGGCGACGGCGCTCGACGGCCATCCGTTGGCGCAGCAGGGCAAGGCCGGCAAGGCGCTCAAGACCGCGCTCTATTCCTCGGTCGCCGGCGATACGTTCAGCGACATCGTGCTGATCCTGGTCGCCGCGCCGCTGGCGGTCATCGCCCTGAAGATGGGGCCGCCGGAACTGCTCGGCGTGCTGATCTTCGCCTTCACCTTCGTAACGGCATTGCTCGGCAACTCGATGATCAAGGGGCTGATTGCGGCGGCGCTGGGCGTCCTGCTCAGCCTGATCGGCATCGATCCCGAGGCCGCCATCCCGCGGCTCACCTTCGACGTGCTCGAACTGGAGGACGGGCTGTCCTTCGCCGGCGTCGCCATCGGCCTGCTTGCCTTCTCCGAGGTGATCATGCAGATCGAACGGTCCTTCATGGCGGAAGATGGCGCCGGCGAAGCTTCGGTCGAATTCTCGAAAGTGCGGGAGGACAACGCCTTCACCCGCGCCGATTTCCGGCAGGTGCGCGGCACGGTCGCCCGCTCCGCCGTCATCGGCACCGTGATCGGCGCGATTCCCGGCCTGGGCACCAGTCTGGCCGGCTTTCTCGGCTACGGCGCCGCCATGAAGGCGTCGAAGCACCCGGAGGAATTCGGCAAGGGCCGGCTGGAAGGCGTCGCCGCGACCGAGGCCGCCAACAGCGCCGTCGTCGGCTCCAACCTGATCCCGCTGCTGACCCTCGGAATTCCCGGCAACGTGGCCGCCGCCCTGCTCGCCGGCGCGTTCCTGATCCACGGGATCACGCCCGGCCCGCTGATCTTCCAGGACCATGCCGCGCTGGTCTACGGCATGTTCGGCTGCCTGATCGTCGCCAACCTGATGAACCTGCTGGTCGGCAGCGTCGGCCTGCGGCTGTTCTCGCTTGCCGTGCGCACGCCGCGCACCGTTGTCATGCCGTCCGTGGCATTGTTATGCATTACGGGATCGTTCATCGCCGGCGGCGGACTGTTCGCCGTGGCGACGATGATGGTGTTCGGGGTTCTGGGCTACCTAATGCGCAAGCTGGATTTCTCGATTATCGCCTTCATCCTGGGCTTCATCCTCGGCCCGATGGTGGAGCGTTCGCTGCGCCACACCGTAATCCTGTTCGAGGACGCCTCGGACATTCTCGGCCACCCCTTCCTGATCGCCATGCTGGTCGTCAGCGCCGGCGCGGCGTTCTGGTTCGGCCGCCGGCCGCGCAGGAGACCTGTCGAATGAGCGCAAGGGATCGGTCCTTCCATCTGTGGGCTCAGGGATGCGCCCATGTCTTCCATGACAAAACGTGCGGGCGGGAGAGCCTCGCCGACGCCCTGCGCCAGTCGGAACGCGGCGGCGATGCGGCGGGAGACAGGGCCGAAGACGGACGCGCGCCGCCGTTCGACTGGGACCTCTGCATCAACGTGGGCGACTACAGCTCCGCCTTCGGCCCGCCGAACGACGAGGAGGGCGCCGAGATCGTTCGCCAGTTCGGCGCGCTGCGCGATCACCGGCGCGAGCAGATCTACAGCGTGTGCGGCAACCACGACCGCGATCCCTTCAGCGAGCCGGAGGGAAGCTGGTTCCGCACATGGATCGACCCGATGGGCGAGAATACGGCGACCTCGGGCGTCGACCGCAGCCGCTATCCCTACCCGGTCCACGGCCGCTGGGACCGCTATTGGTTCGACGTCGGCAACATCCGTTTCCTGATGATGAGCGATGTCAACGAGCGCTCGCAGGCGCTCGGCCGGGGGCCGCTCGGCGGCAATCCCGGCGGCGTGGTGACGGCGGAGACTTTTGACTGGTGGGCCGACATGGTCGAGCGCAGCCGCGGCGACCGGATCGTCGTGACCGTCCACCACTACGTCCTCAAGGAGACCACCGTCGCGAGCGGCGAATGGGAGGGCATGAAGAAGGGACCGGACGGCGCCTGGCAGATGGACTATCACGGCTATTACGCCGAGGGCACGCCGAACGGCGCCTCCTATCTCTACTGGGTCGGCGGCGCGGCGGATTCGGGACGGTTCGAGCGCTACCTGAAAGACAATCCCGGCGCGGTCGACCTGTGGTTCGGCGGCCATACCCATACCAATCCGGACGACGAGCGCGGCGGCAAATCCCATGTCGAGACCCGCTACGGCGGCACGACCTTCGTCAACGCCGCGGCGCTGACCCGCCATTTCGTAGCGGACCACGCCATGCCGCACAGCCGCGTCCTGACCTTCGCGCCGGGCAGCCGCGAGGTCCGCATCCGCTGCTACATGCACACCGATGAACACCGCCCGGCCGGCTGGTACGGCGCCAGGGAACGCCGGATAATGCTGAGCAAGCCCTTTACCTGGGTGGTGTGAGGGGCCACTTCGTGCGGGAGCGCCGCGCTACCGTTCGAATAGCGGGCGTTTAGGCGGCGAGAGAGGCAGGATCGGGGGGCCGGGACGATGACTGAGCTATCCGGAACGGAAACTGCGAAGACCGGGAACGGGGAGCGGTTGCAGGCCCGGATCGGCGTGCCGCCGGAAACGCTTGCGGCTTTCTGCGAACGCTGGCAGGTGACGAAGCTGGCTTTGTTCGGCTCAGTCCTGCGGGACGATTTCGGGCCTAATAGCGATATCGACGTACTGATCGCATTCGCGGATAGCGCGCGCCATTCCCTGTTCGACATGGTTCGGATTGAACAGGAACTGGAAGCGATCTTCGGACGCGAGGTTGATCTGGTCGAACGCGCGGGTATCGAACAGAGCGGCAATTATCTGCGCCGCAAGGCCATATTGGAGGCGGCCGAGACGATCCATGCGGCGTGACGATATTCTGCTGCTTGACATGCTGCTGGCCTCCCGCGAGGCAGCGCATTTTGCGCATGGATTGACCTTCGAGACGTTTTCGCGAGACCGCAAGTCGCAACTGGCGATACTGAAGGCGGTGGAGACCATCGGAGAGGCGGCGTCCCGCGTCAGCACGGACACCAGGAATGCACATCCCGAAATTCCGTGGGCCGAAATTGTCGGTATGCGACATCGACTCGTGCACGAATACTTCAATGTCAATTTGGCGCGAGTATGGGAAACGGCAGAGCGCGATGTTCCCAGCCTCATTCCGCTCCTCGAACGGCTGGTCCCGCCAGAGACCGGAGAATGACCGCCACGGCGTTAACCGGCGCGGCGTAAACCGCCAACAGCTCCGCAGCCACAGCAGGGAGACCCCGACCATGGCGCTCAGCGCGAGCCGCGAAGCCTTTATCACCTGCGCGCTGACCGGCGCGGGCGATACGACCGGCCGGTCGGACAAGGTGCCGGTCACGCCGGCGCAGATCGCCGAATCGGGAATCGAGGCGGCGCGGGCCGGCGCGGCGATCCTCCATGTCCATGTCCGCGATCCGGAGACCGGCGCACCGGCGCGCGACCCGGCGCTCTATCGCGAGGTCGTCGAACAGGTCCGCGCGTCCGGCGTCGATGTCGTGCTCAACCTCACCGCCGGCATGGGCGGCGACCTCACCCTCGGCCCGGCCGATCGGCCGCTGCCGCCCTCCGAAGCCGGCACCGACATGGCGGGCGCCGAAGAACGGCTGGCCCATGTCGCCGAGTTGCTGCCGGAGATCTGCACCCTGGACTGCGGCACGATGAATTTCGGCGAGGGCGACTACATCATGACCAACACGCCGGCCATGCTGGCGGAATTGGCGAAGCGCGTGCAGGCGCTCGGCGTCCGGCCCGAGATCGAGATTTTCGATACCGGCCATCTCGTGCTCGCCAAGTGGCTGGCCGGACAGGGCCTGATCGACGATCCGGTGATGGTGCAGCTTTGCATGGGCATCCCGTGGGGCGCGCCGGACGATATCGGCACGCTGATGTCGATGGTGAACAACCTGCCGGATGGCTGGACCTTCTCGGCCTTCTCGCTCGGCCGCAACCAGTTGCCCTATGTCGCGCTGACGCTGCTCGCCGGCGGCAACATCCGGGTCGGGCTCGAGGACAATCTCTGGCTCGACCGGGGCGTGCTCGCGACCAATGCGGATCTGGTGGAGCGGGCGGTTGGCGTCGCCGAGAATATGGGCGTGCGGGTGCTCGGCCCCGACGCGGTGCGCGAGAAACTCGCGCTGCGCAAGCGCTGACCGGCGCGCCGTTCGGTCAGCGCATACCGGTCGCAGATGGAAACGTGGCGGCAAGGCGTCCCCTACGCCCGGAGGATTGGCTTTATCCTGTTCCAAATACCTTCCGTGCCGCCCCGGCCGACCGGAGGGAGAGCCGGGGACCAGAGTCGCCCGGCACGACCGCGCCACACGGCCCTGGTCCCCGGCTCTCCGCTGCGCTCCGTCCGGGGCGGCACATTTCGTTGGAATTTGGAGAGGGTGGGCCTGCCTTGAGCTCGTCGAAGACCGTAAATCCGCCGTGTCGGCAAATTCAATTGAAATGGACAAGCTCCAGAACCGGGCCGGGCGCGACAGTGAGCGTTCCATGACAATCGGCATCGAACGCGCCGCCTGCATCGGCGGCGGGGTGATCGGCGGCGGCTGGGCCGCCCGGTTCGTCCTGAACGGGATCGACGTCGCGATCCACGATCCGGACCCGAACGCCGAAGGCAGGTTGCAAGCCATGCTCGAAAACGCCGAACGCGCGTTCGCCCGCCTGTTCGGCGACGACCGGCCGGCGCCGGGCGCGCTGCGGTTCGCAGGCAGCGTCGCCGACGCGGTCGACGGTGCCGGCTTCGTCCAGGAAAGCGTGCCCGAACGGCTCGATCTCAAGCGCGCCGTCCTCGCTGAAACCGACGCAGCGGCAACGGCCGGCACCGTCATCGCCTCGTCCACCTCGGGGCTGTTGCCGAGCGACATGCAAAGCGGCCTTGAACATCCGGGCCGGCTGCTGGTCGGCCATCCGTTCAATCCGGTCTACCTGCTGCCCCTGGTCGAGATCGTCGCCGGGCAGGACACCGACTCTGCAACGGTCGAACACGCCGCGGAAGTCTATGCCTCGCTCGGCATGAAGCCGGTCGTCGTGCGCAAGGAGATCGACGCCTTTATCGGCGACCGGTTGCAGGAAGCCCTGTGGCGCGAGGCGCTGTGGCTGGTCCGTGACGGCGTCGCCACGGTCGAGGAGATCGACGACGTCATGCGCTACAGCTTCGGCCTGCGCTGGGCGCAGATGGGCGTGTTCCAGACCTACCGGCTGGCCGGCGGCGAAGCGGGGATGCGCCATTTCCTCGAACAGTTCGGCCCCTGCCTCGCCTGGCCGTGGTCGAAGCTTACCGACGTCCCGGAACTGGACGATACGCTCATGGACACCATCGCGGGCCAGTCCGACGCGCAGGCCGCCGGACTCTCGATCCGCGAGCTGGAGCGCATCCGCGACGACAACCTGATCGCCATCCTGGAGGCGCTGGAGCGGTCCGGCGAAACCGGCTGGGGCGCGGGGGCGGCACTGAACGAAGCGCGGCGGCGGATGCGGGAGCGCCGGGGCCGATTTCCGCCGCTCCGGCGAACCGGGCGGTAGTCCGACGCGCAAACCTACGCCGTGTTATTCGATATTTTCGGCGGTATAGCTCAGGCTCAGCGTCTCGCCGCGCACCGGGTCTTCCAGTTCCACGGCGAAGCCGTCCGCCGTGCCGTGCGGCCGCCCTGCGTGGCGGGCGGCGAACAACAGGACACGCTCGGGCGGCAGGTCGTCGAGAGCGTCGAAGTTAGCGACGCGGTTCGCAGGTTCTTCCGTCGACGGGCGGCGCTCGTCGCCGGTCAGGTGCCAGCTGCGCAACCGAAGCCGGTTGAGATGCGGCGCGACATCCCGGAGCCGCCAGGCCTGCCGGCTGAGCGGCTTGGCGCAGGCCAGGAGCGCCGGCGCGTAAAAACTTGCCGAATGCAGGGAGGCGACGGTGAGCAGCGGCCCGTCGCCGGCGGCGACCAGGGCAATTGCCGCGATGCCGTGCGGGCTGCCGCCGGGCTGCTGGATCGCGGCGGCCGTCGTCAGCCGGTCGACCGGGATCGCGACGACCTTGCCCTGGCCGTAGGAAATCCAGGCCAGTTCGATGACCAGATCCGGCGTGTAAACCTTGCCGCCGGAGCGGACGTGGGGCCGGTAGACGAAGTGGCTGGACATGCGCCCGGTCGCCGGCGCTAGCCGCCGCTCTCGTCCGGATCGGGCCGGGCGGCGACGGCGATAAGTTCGATCTTGTTGTTGCCGGCGAAGGTGACCTGGACGCAGGAGCGCATCGGCCAGTGCTGCGGATCCTCGCCGATCCAGTCGGCCCACCAGCGGTCGAACGCGCCCTTGCGCCCGATATCGTAGAGATAGACCTGCACGTTGATCAGCCGGGTCTTGTCGGTGCCGGCGGCGGCGAGGCCGCGGTCGAGGGCCGCGAAGGCGCGCTTGGCCTGTTCCTCGAAATCCAGCGAAAAATCGTCGGACATGCCGAGCGCCCAGACGACGCCCTTGTAGGCCGAGCCCCAGCAGCGGCTCGGCACGTTGCCCGGAATGCGCAGGATGTCGCTCATGCCGTCGCCCCTTCCCGGCCCGCCGGCTATTCCGCCGCCTGCGCCTCGGCGGGCGGGTGCAGCAGATTGTCGATCACGTCGTCGGTCGTGCGCACGTCGCCGAAGCTCTGCCAGAAGCTGGTCAGCCCGGCGAGATGGTCCTCGTCGAAGCGCGCCGCGTTGCCGTCGAGCACCATGGCCGCCCGGTAGCCGATCATCATGGCGTCGCGTGCGCTCGATTCGCAGCACATGTTGGTCGCCGTGCCGCAGACCAGCAGGTTCTCGATGCCGCGCGCCCGGAGTTCCCCGTCCAGGTCCGACGCGCCCTGGATGAAGGCGCTGAAGCGGCTCTTGCGGCTGACAATGTCGCCGTCCTTCACGACCAGGTCGGGATAGAGCGCGTGGCCCTCGCTGCCCTCGGTCAGGCCGTCCTTGTGGGCGTGCATCTTGGCCTCGGTGAAGAAATAGTCGTGATAGATCGGCCACTGGCTTTCGCCGCCCATCTCCTCGGCCACCGTCAGCAGGACCCAGGCGACGACCCCGCCCCGGTCGCGGACGACATCGGCCAGCCGGTTGATGTTGGGGACGATGCTGATCGCGGTCTCGACCTCGGCGACGAAGAAATTCTGCATGTCGATGACGACCAGGGCCGTCCGGGCCGGATCGAAGCGATCGAACACCTCCAGCTTGCCGCGCTTGGCCATGATGCGGTCGATGACGTATTGCGGCATTTCCAGATTGTGCGGCATGGATTCCCTCCCCGGGGTCGAGTTGTCCCTACGCTGCCGGCTGCCAGGCGATCATGCGCAATTCGCCCAGCTCCCGGCGCATTTTGAGCCAGCTCTCGCCGCCGTCGGTCGAGCGGAAGATCTGGCCGAAGATGGTACAGAAGAAAATCAGGTCCGGGTCCGCGGCATTGGTCGCGATCCACCAGATCGTCGTGTTCGGCGGCTCCGGCAGGTCGACGACCTCCCAGGTCTCGCCCCTGTCGCGGCTGCGGAACAGCATGCCCCGTTCGCCCGACGGCTTGTCGCCGACCGAAAGGAACATGACGCCCGAATCGTCCGTGCGCTTCGCGATGCAGCGGAAATAGGGCCAGGGCGCATCCGGCACCTCGACAAACTGCCAGCTCCGGCCCTCGTCGCGGCTGCGGTGCAGGCCTTCCTCGGTCGAGCACAGGATGGTGCGGCCGTCTCCCACTTCGTCGTCGAGGAAGACGAGATTGTGGGTGTCCGGGCTCTTCAGCCCCTCGATGCATTTCTCCCAGCTCTCGCCGCCGTCGCGGCTGACGAAGATGCCGTCGATCTCGATGGTGATCCAGATTGTGTCGCGGTCTCGCGGATCGAAATGGATCGACGTCACCCGCGGCGTGTTGATGAATTCGCATTCGACGCTGTTGCCGACATCGCAACGCCGCCAAGTCCGCCCGCCATCGGCCGAGCCGTAGAGCTGCGCCGGGCGCGTGCCGGCGAAGACGACATCCGGGTCATGGGGCGACTGGCCGATCTGCAGAATGTGCAGCCCGTCCATCGGCGACGGCAGATGCTCCCAGCGGTCGCCCGCCACGGTCCAGCGGTAGACTCCGAGATCGGTGCCCGCCAGCACGTCGCCCGGCCGCGCCGGATGGGTCGCGACGCACCAGGCGCGGGATTCGTTGTAGATGCCGCCGGTCGGCGTGAAGGCGCGGTTCCACGTCTCGCCCAGGTCGTGGCTGAACCAGACCGAATGGCCGACCGATGCGGCATAGGCGGTGACGTTCATGCAGCCTCCAGACGGGCGCGGAACGCGGGCGGCCTGCGAACCGCAGGCGCGGTTGTACCATCGTTTCCCGTCTGCCGGACATTTCCTCGTCGGCGCGGCCGCGCCGCCCGTTATCGGCCGGTCAGACGTTCCCAAAAATCCACTGGCGTCAGGACCGGAATACCGTGAAACGGCGACATCGCCAAGAGATCGCCATCCCGGTGGTGCAACTTCGCGCCGCCGCACCGGTGCATGGGCCCGCCGCCGTTGACACGGTCATGAATTCCGGCGATTCCCGTCGCATCGCGCCTTTCGACCGTGACCGTAACTCCGTCCCGGGTGCCGTCGAACAATCTGTGGAGCGAAGCCGTCGACGACCCGCTTAAGACCACGCTGAAAACATCAAAATTGGCAAAAACACGCAGAGCAGGAGACCGATATGACGCTTGAACTGTACTATCTCGAAGAAACCGACTCGATCTGCTCCAACCGGGTCATCGTCACGCTGGCAGAGAAAGGGATTACGGACTGGATCCCCCACAAAATGATCCTGATGAACCGGGACCAGTTCCAGCCCGAATATCTCAAGCTCAATCCCCAGGGGGTCGTGCCGACCCTCGTTCATGACGGCAAGCCGATCCGCGAGTCTTCGCTCATCTGCAAATACGTCGACGATCTGCGCCCCGACCCGCCCCTGAAGCCCAGCGATCCCGCAGAACGATACTACATGGAAGAATGGATCAAGCTGTTCGACGAGAGAGCTTTCGAAGCCACGGCGGTCGTCAATTTCGTCACGAAATTCCGCCTGACCGTGCCGCGGGAGAAGATGGAGGAACGCTGGAAAGTCATTCCCAGTATCGACCGGCTTTATCGCCAACAGTCGGTCATCAGGGAGGGCGTTTCCTCGCCCTACGTTATGCGCGCGATCGGGTCGTTCGAAATGATTTTCAAACTGATGGAGCACGCGCTCGCCGACGGCCGGCCCTACCTTATGGGCGATAGGTTTACGTTGGCTGAAACCAATCTTGCGCCCTTTGTCAAAGTTCTGGAGATGGTCCGTTTCCTCGATTTCTGGCTGGAGCCCTTTCCGCTGACCCGGGCCTGGTGGGACCGTATGGCGAGCCGGCCGAGCATGCAGCGGCTTGACGATTTTCCCTACAGCGCCGTCTCCGAAGAGTCTCCGCACGCCAGGTCCGGACGGGAAACGGAACCTGAATTCCGCGTGAAGCTGGCGGAATACCGGGAGCGGTTCGAGCACGCATTCAATCCGGGCAGCTAGCCCGGATTTCTCACCGCAGCCCTGACCTGCGCGGCGCTGCGGGGCCGCGCCCGGATTCGATTCCGGGGATGTCCGCCCGCGGCGTCACGGGCCTCGACCATAGGCCCCGTGGGCGCCCGGAGAAGGGCGCGAAAGGGGAATTTCTCCGTCAGCCGCCCAGTTCCCGGCGCACGATGGCGGCGCCGTCGACCAGGGCCTGGAGCTTGGCGCGGGCGACCGCCGGGTCGAGATATTTCATCCCGCAGTCCGGCGCGGCGACGATGCGCCCGGCCGGCAGCACGTCGAGCGCCCGGCGCAGGCGGCCGGCGACGGTTTCGGCGGTCTCGGCGGCGGGATCGGCAAGGTCGATGACGCCGACCATGATCTGCTTGGACGGCAGATGCTCGACGATCGACAGGTCGAGCTTCGGTTGCGCGGCCTCGATCGAAATCTGGTCGGCGGCGCAGGCGTCGAGTTCGGGCAGGAAGGAATAGCCGGACGGCTTCTCCTTGACCGCATAGGCGTAGCCGAAACACAGATGGACGACCGTCGGCCCGGCGGCATCCGCCAAGGCGTGGTCGATTGCCTGAACCGCAAATTGCCGGGCCTTCTCCGGCCGCGCCTGCATCCAGGGCTCGTCGAGCTGGACGATGTCGGCACCGGCGGCGAACAGGTCCCGCACCTCCTCGCGGACGATCTCCGCCAGCGCCATGACGACGGCTTCCTCGTCCCCGTAATGCGCGTCGACCGACACCTGGGACAGGGTGAACGGTCCGGGCAGGGTCATCTTGATCGGCCGGCCGGTGTGGCGGCGCAGGAATTCCGTGTCCCGCGCCTCGACCGGATGGCGGCGGCTGAGCGGCCCGACGATTCGCGGCACCGGGATCGTCCGACCCGGCGAGCGGCCCGGCACCGTCGCCGGGTTGTCGACGTCGATTCCGTCGAGCGCGGTGTGGAAGCGGTTGGAATAGCTTTCGCGCCGGATCTCGCCGTCGGTCAGGATGTCGAGGCCCGCTTCCTCGAAGGTGCGGATCGCCATCAGGGTCGCCGCGTCCTGCGCCTCCTCCAGCCCGTCGCCGTCGATGCGCCAGATATCGTCGCCGCGGGCGCGCGACGGTGGCCGGCCGGTCAGCATTTCGCGGTCGACCAGCCAGTCCGGCTGGACGTAGCTGCCGGTCAGCGTCGTCGGGATAAGCGGCAGGTCGAGGGCGCCGGTCATGAATCTGCCTTTGCTGTCGGGCGGAGGGCTTCGTTATATCCGCGGGCCCGGCGCTCCGCGAGGCCCCCGAGGCACGAACGCGCCGGCCGCCGTCACCACGGCAACTCTTCGCCATTGGCGTGCCAGAACCGGCCCGACGTCTCGAGGGTGAGCGCGTCCATGCGCCGGATCAGGCCTTCGGCCGCCGCGTCCGGCGTTATGTATTCGAAATCGCCCGGAATGTCCTTTGTCAGATCGGTCGCGACCATGCCGGGATGGAGCGCCGCCACGGCAATGCCGCGCTTCGACAGATCGTGGTGCAGGTTGAGCGCCACCATGTTTGCGCCCGCCTTGGAGACGCGGTAGGCGTACATGCCGCCGGTGCCGTTGTCGGCCAGCGAGCCGACCCGGCTGGTGACGATCCCGACTTTCGCATCCGGAGCCAGACGGGGCAGTGCCGCCTCGACCGCGCGCAGCGGACCGACGGTATTGATCTCGATCTGCCGATGCACGTCGTCGTAGTCGAGGCGGCCCAGCGCATCGAGGCCGAGCACCCCGGCGACGTGGATGAGGCAGTCGACGCTGCTGTCGCGCGAGGCGAGCGTTTCGGCCATCCGCGCGACCGCGGATCCGGAGGTCACGTCGATACCGGGAATCGCCTCGATACCGGCGCCGGCGCAGGCTTCGCCCCGGCCCAGGCAGGCCGCGACGACCGTCTCGCCCCGCGCCGCAAGCTGCCGGCAGATCGCCAGGCCGATGCCCCGGTCGGCGCCGATGATGAGAAAGGTCGCCATCCGGAAGTTCGCTCCGTATTCGCCGCGCCCCGGAGCCCGCCCTACTCGGCCGCCACGCGATGAGCGGTCAGCGCCGGGTCGGTCTCGCCGCCGATCACGCCCTGCGCGTACAGGTCCGCCATCTCCGCCGCGCCGACGCCGAGTTCGGCCAGGATTTCCGAGCAATGCTCACCGAGCTGCGGCGCGCCGTTCATGTCGGTCGCCGGCGAGCCCTCGAAGCGGGCGGCGGTGCGCGTCTGGCGCAGCCGGCCGGCGGCATGATGCTCGGTTTCGACGAGGATGTCGCTGGCGACGACCTGCGGATGGTCGACGACTTCGTGCCGGGTCAGCGCCGGCGCGCAGGGCACGCCGCAGGCTTCGAGGCGTTCCATCCACTCATCGGTGGTGCGTTCGAGCAACACCTGCTGGGTCAACTCGAGGCGTGCGTCGACATTTGCGTCGCGCGCCGCCGGCGTGGAGAAGCGATCGTCGGCGAGCCAGTCCTCCCGGTCCAGCGCCGTGCACAGTCCATGCCACTCCTTGTCGGACATCACGGCGACGGTCATGTGGCCGTCCTTCGTGCGGTAGATCAGGTCGATGAAGCTGGCCGCCGCCTGGTCGGAGACCTCCGCGTCCGGCCAGGTCTGCGCGTTGAAGTCCGAGGCCCAGAGGAACGAGAGGACGGCGTCCAGCATCGACAGGCGGACGTGCTGGCCCGCGCCGGTGCGTTCCCGGCGGAACAAGGCGGCGCCGATCGCCTGGGACGCGGCCATGGCGGAGAGCTTGTCGGGCAGCACGGTGCGCACCAGCCGCGGGCGCTCGGCGTCGGAGCCGGCCTGGATGGTGGTGAGGCCCGAGAGCGCCTGGATGACCGGATCGTAGACCGGCTTGCGGACCCACGGCCCCTTCTCGCCGAAGCCGGAGAGCGACAGGTAGACGATCTGCGGATTGACCGTCGCGACATCGCCGTAGCCGACGCCGAGGCGCTCGACCACGCCGGGGCGGAAATTCTGCACGAACACGTCCGCGGTCTCCGCGATCCGGAGCAGCAGGTCGCGGCCTTCGGGCTTCTTGAGGTCGAGGGTGATCGAGCGCTTGTTGCGGTTGATGTTGAGGAACGTGGACGACAGCCCGCCGCGCCGGTTGCCCAGCGCGCGGGTATGGTCGCCCCGGCCCGGCGGCTCGACCTTGATGACGTCGGCCCCTTGGTCGCCCAGGATTGAGGTCGCCCACGGCCCGGCCAGCATCGCGCTCAGATCGACGATCCTGATACCCTCATACGGTCCGCTCATGTGAAGGCCTCCTTCAAGACTGAGTCATCGTCACGGTAGGTCGTCCGGCATTGCCGACTATCCCGCGGCGGGAATCCCAGCTAAGTGGTCCCGCTCCGCTCGACATGCCGCCTCACAGCTCGATTGATTGCGGTCTGATAGCCCCGCCGCCGGGCGTCTGGCGCTTGAACCACGCCACCACATCGGCATCCAGCCGCAGCGTGATCTGCTGCTTGACCGGACGATAATACAGTCCGCGCGCCGCGTCCGACCAGTCCGCCTGCTCCGGGATGTCGCTCGTATCGATCCGGTCATCCGGCAACGCTTCAAGCGCATCCAGGCTTCCCCGAACCTGGCGCTGCACCCGACGCCTCACCCGTACAGCAGCGCGCAGCGGACTTCGATGCTCCAGCGGTCGGGGGCGTCGGGCGGGGTGGCGGGGTCCTTGAAGGCGCTGTGGAAGCTGAAGGTGCTGGACCTGTCTTCACCGTCGGCATCGGCGCGCGCGCCCTTCGAGCGGGCCATTTCGCCGGCCGAATCCCACTGCTTGATGAGCAGCGCCTCGTCGCGCGTCATGCCGGACCAGTAGACCCAGCGATGGCGGGTGTTGTGCTTGGCGAAATAGTTTTCGCCGACCCGGTCGGTGTAGTGGATCTCGAAGACGACCAGCTCGTCCGGCTGCACGGTCTCGGCGTCGCACAGCGCAAGCGGCCGCGTCGCCACCGGCTCCGGCGCGATGTTGCGCCAGAGATTGACGAGGGCGAAGCGCCCGCTTTCGATGGCGCGTTCGACCGCGCCGGCATCGAGCAGCGTCTCGCCCTCGGCCAGCGCCGTGCGGTAGGTGTCGTTGAGGGTCGGCGGGCGGGTCAGGTCGCGCATCCGCTGGGGCGCGCTGGTCAGCGTGTAGTCGCCGTGGACGACATGGGCCGGCCCCTGGACCTGCTGGCCGCCGGCGATGCGCTTCTTGTCGGACTTGCCGGTGGCCGAGCGGACATTGTGGTCGAACGCCGCGACGGTCGCCGCGCCGGTCGCCGCCTTCATGATCGCCACGCACTCCGGATAGTAGGTCCGCACCACCGCCTCGTGATCCAGGAAATCGAGATCCCGATGGGCCGTCGGCCGGTCGAGCAACTCGAATCCGTTGGCCGCCAGCGTCGGCTGCTCTTCGGGCGCCAGCGTGCGCGCATCGACGATCGACATTTCGCGGCTTTCCAGGTCGATGCCCTCGAAGCCGCTGTCGCTGCCGTCGAGGTCGCGCCGGGTCAGCACCTTGCCGTTGCGGTAGAGCGACGATTCCGCCGCCGGCGCCATGTAGCGGAAGGCGCCCTGGCTGCGGGTTTCGTACAAAATGTCGGTGGCCGGTTCGGTCATGCTCGCGATCCGTAATTCTCAATGTCGGTCGATGCCAGCCCGAATTGAGTTCGCCGGGGCGCTTTGGCAACCGGAAACGAGGACGCGCCCGATGGCGCCCGGGCCGGCGTGCCGGCATTGCGCGGGCCGGAGCGGCAGGCACCGCAGGGGCGGGTTCGAACCCGCCCTTGCGGCGGCGGCGCGGGCGCAAGGCGGGCCGCTACTTCCAGCATTCGACGAGCACGGTGAACTTCCGCGCCGCCGCCGCGACGTCTTCCGGCGCGCGGGGCTTGTCCGAGGGCGCCGTCGCATAGGCGATACCCTCGGAATCGAGGAACGCGCGCGCCGTCCCCGCGCTGACGGCAAAGTTGACATTTTGCGGGATGTCCCCGGTCGCGCGGGCGATCCTGAGAGCGTCGAGCTTCGACACGACGACACCGACGACATTGCCGGCCGAATCCAGCACCGGACCGCCGCTGTTGCCTTTCTGGACCGGCGCGGAAATCTGGATCATGCGCCGGTTGTTGCCCGGCCCGGCCAGCGCGGAGACAATACCCGTACTGACGTTCAGCCGCGTTGCAAGGACGCCGTGCAGCGGATAGCCGGCGACGATGACGCTGGCGGCCGGCCGAATGCCGCGTCCCTGGCGGAACGCCGCGGACGGGCTGCCCGCCCGCCCCTTGAGCAGGGCGAGATCGGCGCGGTCGTCGCGGGCGGCGACCGTAACGCGGCGGGAACGGGCGTGCGACGCCGGCGGAACCCGAACTTCAGCGCAGCCGCGCACGACATGGGCGTTGGTCAGGATATGTCCGCTGGCGCTGACGCGAAAGCCTGACCCTGTTCCCGCCATCTTGAGCGACCGCCGCGTCCTGCCAGGGTTTCCGGCATTTCGGAGAGCGGCGATCATTGCACCTGTCAGTTGCTTCGTTACGCGCCCATCCACCGGCAGTCCCGCCGAAGCCTGAAACGCCCGGATTGCGGCGCGAGTGTTCCGGCCGAGGACGCCGTCGGCCGGGCCGGGATCGTAGCCGAGACGAACGAGGGCGCGTTGAAGCGTTGCGATCCGGCGGCGTCGGACGGGGTCGTCGGCCGGCGACGGCGCCCGACGCGCCGTCCCCGTACTGGGCCGCCACAGCCGCGCCATTTGTTTTGCCCGGGCAAGCGCACCCGCAGTCATACGCTGCGCGACGCGGTTCCTGTTCCGTATTGCCACGGCGCGAAGGCGCTTCTCCGAGGCGGTAAACCGGGACGCTGCAAGGTTGAACCATTTGTGCGCCTGAACCAGGTCTCGAGGGACGCCCGCGGCGTTCTCGTACATGACCGCCAGGTTGGCCTGGGCGAGCGCGTAGCCTTGCCTGGCGGCGCGGCGATACCACCGGGCGGCTTCGGCGTAATTCCGTGGAACGCCTCGCGCATTGCGGTACATGAATCCGAGAAGATATTGAGCCCTGGCATGGCCCTGCCGGGCGGCGCGGCGATACCATCTCGCCGCGGCGCGATAGTCCCGACGAAGGCCTCTCCCTTTGGCGTACATGAACCCGAGATTGACCTGGGCTCCCGCATGGCCCTGCCCGGCGGCGCGGCGGTACCACTGGACGGCTTCGGTGTCATTCCGTGGAATGCCTTTGGTGCCGGAGTATATTATGCCGAGATTGTATTGAGCCGCGGCAATGCCTTGCGTGGCGGCGCGTCGCAACCATCTTTCGGCGGCCCGATAATCCTGGCGAACGCCCTTTCCATTGGCGTACATGAGCCCGAGATTGAGCTGGGCCTGGGCGTGGCCCTGATCGGCGGCGCGGCGATACCACCTTATCGCCTCGGGAAAATTCCGCGGGATGCCTTTGGCGTTGGAATACATGTAGCCGAGATTGTTCTGGGCGCGGGCATCGCCCCCCTCGGCATTACGCCGGAAGCCGCGATAGGCCGTGGCGTAGTCGCCGCGGTTGTAGGCCGCGAGAGCTTCCGCGAAAGTCTGCGCCGCCGCCGGAAACGCGACCGTTTCCGCGAGAAGAAACAATACCGCCGGAGCAAAATGTCGAAGCGCCCGCATCGCTAACACGCTCGCTCCTTCGTCAGTTCGTTGCGGTTATCGAAACTACCGCCGGTTCATCGATTCCCGCAAGCGTTCCCGGCATCGGTTGGACGGAGGCCAGGCGTCTCCCGCCGGGCCGGTTCGGTCCGTTCGAACGCCTACAGCCCCATCTGCGCCTGGACGAGGCGGCTCAGCGGGCTTTCCGGATCGCGCAGGCAGAAGGCGGCGGCGAAATGGTCGGCGCCGCCCTGGACATACAGGTCCGCCTCGATGCCGCTATCGGCCAGCGACTTCAGGTAGGCCGCCGCCTGTGGCCCGAAATCGGCCGGGTCCTTCGTGCCGTAGGAAATCGTGACCGGCGCGCTAACCGGCGGCGGATTGTGCACCGGGCTGACCCGCGGCACGTCGGCCGGCTCCAGCTGGATCCACTCGTTGATGTAGGCGAGGCGCAGCGGCTCCAGGTCGAACAGGCCGCTGATCGGCGTCACGCCCTTGATCGCGTCGGCGGGCAGGCCGTAGCGCGTCCAGTCGGTCGCCAGCATCATGGCGGTGAGATGGCCGCCGGCGGAATGGCCGGAAACGAAGAAGCGGTCCCGGTCCGCGCCATAGTCCGCCGCATGGTTCCAGCACCAGACGACGGCCTGGCGGCATTGCTCGATGATCGTATCCAGCGTGACTTCGGGGCACAGGTCGTAGGAGTTGACCGCAACCGTCGCGCCCGCCGGCACCAGCCCGGCGGCGACGAAGCTGTGCTCCTCCTTGGTCAGCGCGCGCCAGTAGCCGCCGTGGATAAACAGATGCATCGGGCCGCCATCGCTGCCGGCCGGAAAGACGTCCAGCACCTCCATGTCGGACGGTCCGAAGGATTTGTCGCAGTCGCAGTCCAGCGCCTTGCGCGTCGCGGCGGCTTCCGCCTCCCATGCCGCGATCGTGGCGTCGAAATCGACCGTCGCGCGGGCGTTGTAGGCCGCATCGAGCGCCTCCTGATCGTAGTCGCGATACACCTTGGCTGCCATGACCCTCCCCTTTCGCAGTCCCGGACCGCCGGCTTGGCGTGGCCGGCGGCATGAACCTACCGCCTCGCAGCCCGGTACGAAAGCCGGTCGAGTGCTCCGGGCGAACGCAGGAGAGTCCGTCGTGACAAATGAAGAGCCGGCGGCGGCGCGATGAGATTCGGCGACCGGACCGCCCGCCGCACCTACCAGCGGGAGCTGGCGCGGAACCTGAGACCATACCCGGCGGGCGCCCGACCGCGCGTCATGTCGCGGGTCCCCTCGATGCCGAGTGCGGTCTGCGGCGCGATACGCCACTGCGCGCCTGCGCGCCACTGCTGCGTGCCCCGGAGCGACAACGAGAGCCCCGCATGGGGGGTCAGTACGCCCGCGCCCATTGGCGCGCGCATGCCGTAGCCGATTTCAGCCTCGAGCCGTCCATCGGGCTGAATTCCCTGCGCGCGCGCCGGGCCCTGGGTGCCCCAATTCGACTGCAGGCTGTCGATACCCCCGGGCGCGGCGCCCCAGCGCGGCGCTACAGTGAGAAAGAAGCCGCGGCCGAGCAGGCCCGGATCGATGCGGACGGACCCGGACACCCCCCATTCCCCGAAGCCTTCTTCGGCGTGGGCGAGAACGCCGTGCGCCGAGCCGCGGACGGTGTAACTTTCCGCCCGGTAGCCAACGCCGCCTCCGACCAGCAGTCCTATCCCCTTGTCTGCATTCCCGCCATCCTGGCGCAAGCCGGCTTCCCCGGTGAGCGTCAACGTTCCGTCCCGGAGCCTGAAGGCGCGCGAACCTTCCACGGTGAGCCTGAACCGCGTCGCCTCGCCCCGCGCGGCAAAGAGATCGCCGACGGCGGCGGATTCGGCCTGCACCCACATCGCATCGGCCTTGACGGCAAGGTCGATACCGAGGCCCCGGTCGGGGGACGGCAGTTCGCCGCGCAGCCCAAACGCTGCCATACGCATGCCGAGATCGGTCGACAGGGCCGGCTCGTCATCCTCCAAAATGTTCAGCGTCCCGGCGCCGTAGCCAAGGATGCCCCAAAAGTCGACTTTGTCCGTCGCCCGGTACCGGGCATATCCGTAAACGTTCGTGAGGCGGCCGGAAGCTTTGCCGGTCACATCGTCGCCGGCAAGTTCGAACACTCCCTCGCCGCCGCTCACCGATATCGCCATCCCGCCCAGCCACCGGTCTTGCGCAACGTCCGCCCCGACTACTGTCGTGACGACATTGCCGAACAGCGCCACCGGGTTCTTCCTGGCGTCGAACCGGGCGGTCCCGAAGCGGCCCCAGGCCGTCCAGGTCACATCGCTTCTGTCGCCGCCCGCACTCAACTGGAACGAACTGCCGGGCAGGAGATTGCGCTGGTTCTTGCCGTCCATCGCCTCGCGCCATCCGGTTGAGTTCTGTCCCGGCCCGGCACCGGACTCCGGCGCGTCCGCAAGCGATGTGCGGTCGGTGCGCAGGCCGCCCAGGGAGATTTGCGTTTCCGAACCGCCGTTCAAACGGCCGGTCACTGCATCGAGCACCTGGCTGCTCACCGTGCGCGCGAACCGGACGATCCAGGGTGTCTGGACGGTATCGCCCTCGATCCCTGTGCCCAGCCGCCCGGGCGGCGACCAGGGGCCATCGCCCTCGTCATTCTTCGCGCGAACCTGCACTTCGTAGGGCAATTCCTCATCGAAGTCTGAGATCGACGTGATGAGCGCGCTCGTGTCGGCGACATTCTGGGGGCCGGTCATCCAAGGCGCGCCCGGACCCGTCCGGTATTCCAAATCGTAACCTGTGATAGGCGGGCGGCCCCGATTCGGCGGGGCCTTCCACCTCACCGACAGGCCGGTCTGCCCGTCCGGGACCAGCCTGACTTTCGGCGCGGCCGGCGCGCGCGGCACCTCGGGAAGGTCCTCGACGTTAATGGTTACGTCTATGGTGTCGGAGGCGCGGCCGTCGCTCACCTTTACCGTCACCGTATAGGTCGGCCGGGTTTCGTGATCGTAGACGACGCCGGGTCTTGTCCTGATCTGGCCGCCGGTCCGGCCGATGGTGAAATACCGCGCGTTCGGACCCTCCAGTGTGAAGGTCAGCGGATCGCTGTCGTCGTCAGTCGCCGTGACCGGATTGCCGACATTCCGGGCCGGTTTCGCCGTCGATCCGACGTTCTCCTCGATCGTCAGCGTGCCGGGGTCGTTCAGAACCGGTGCATTGTTCAGCAAAGATTCGGAGCGGCCACCGTTGTTCCCGCTGCCGCTGATCTCCGTGTTCTCGTTTTCCTCGTTTTCCTCGTTGTTCTCCTTGTTCACGTCGTCGTTGTTGTCCCTGTTGTTCCCCCCGTTGTTGTTCCCCCCATTGTTGTTGCCACTGCCCGGATAGACCGTCACCACCCCGACATTGTGGATCGGGCAATCGGCGTTGTGATCCCACACCTCGTGACTGAAAGTCAGCGATGTGGGGCGGGCCCTTTCATCGTCCGCATCGACATCGCCGTCCCCATCTATGTCGATGTTTTCCCGTTTCCTGATTACGACTCCCCGCCAGGGTGTCGGATTATCGTCGTTGACGGAGTTCCGGTCGAATTCCCGGCCGACCGAGGGCACCCAGCTGAAACCCTTGTAATTGCCTTCGGCGCGCACCCCGCCGTCGACATGGATCCTGACCCACCATTTCTGGTCGGACGGTTGCTTGTCCGGCTGCTTCGAGAGCCTGATCCAGTAGGTGACACTGTTCCCGCCGTTGAAATTCAGCGCGACGGACGATCCCGAGGTCGGATTCACGCCGTCCAGCGAGACCTCGACCGTACCGTCCCAAGAGGTCTGCGCCCGGGCCGGCGGCGTCACGGCGAGGCACTGGAGCGCTGCGAACAGGATCGCGACGGCGGCGGAGAGTCGACACCGCAGGAGGCGTGCTGACCGCCTCCGCGGGAATGCAATTGCCATATGCGGACGGCTCTCGTTCGGCGCCGAAGCGTCAGACGGCGGAGAGCGAAGCGGTGCCGCAACAGGCGGCTGTGAACGGACAGATTCGGAGGTGATGCGCCATTCCTAGCAATGTCGAATATTGCAATTCTTGAAGAGGCGGTAAGAATTACCCGAGTGAGCTCCGTAACACTATTTGGTGTATGAAAAACAAGGAAATACTTAATCTTGATAGGAATTCAGCAAGATCATGCAATTTCTTTATAAGAGGTAGTTTTCCTTTTCAAATATTAGACATACATTAAATCAATTAATCAATTTGCTTCCAGAACTGCCGGCGCGCGCGCCGCGCCCGGTCTGCCGGGCCGTTGTTGCGATCATGCCGTCGGACAGGGCCGCCGATTGCCGACAATGCGGATCGCCGGATGCGTTGTATCGGAATCGTCGCCGTTGCCGGCATCGGCACCCCTGGTGTCCGGCCCGGTCAGGATTTCCTCCGCGCAAACTGGCGGACGACCCCGCCGTCGTCGCGCGCCGGGTCGGCCGACCGCTCCGCCGTCCGGACGGCTTCGTCGACCGGGCCGAAGACCGGGCCGAAGACCGGATCGCCCTTCAGCGTCACCCGTTCCATCGTCCGCCGGTGCGGCAGATAGTCGTGGGTCGCGTAATGCTGGACCGAGCGGTTGTCCCAGAAGGCGACGGTGCCGAGCGCCCATTCGAGCCGGAACTGGTATTCCGGAACCCGCGCCTGGCGGAACAGGAAGTCGAGGATCGTCCGGCTTTCCTCTTCCTTCATCCCCTTGATCGCAATGGTGAACTGCGGATTGACGAACAGCACTTTCCGCTTCGTTTCGGGATGGATTCGCACGATCGGATGGGCGATTTTCGGCCAGTCGTTTTCCAGGTCGAGCAGGGCCTCGCGGCCTTCGGGCGTGTCCGGAAACAGGGCGCGGAACGGCTTGAAATCGTGAATCGCCTCGAGGCCGGAAATCAGACCCTGCATCCGGTCGCTCAGGCCTTCGAAGGCGCTGGTCATGCTGGCGAACAGGGTGTCGCCGCCCAGCGGGGGCAAGACCTTGGCGCACAGGATCGTCGCCATCGGCGGCGCCTTGCGGAAGGATTCGTCGGTGTGCCAGACATCGGTCGAGAACGGCGGGTTGTCGGCCGAATTGTCGAGCACGATCAACTCCGGCTTGTCCGGCAGGTTGGGCGAGAAGGGATGGATCGAGAGTTCGCCGAAATGCCGGGCGAAGGCCATTTGCTGCTCGGCGGTAATCTGCTGATCGCGCAGGATCACGACCTCATGCGCATTCAGCGCGTCCCGGACCGCCGCCGCCTGCGCCGCCGTAATCCCGGCGGCCAGGTCGGCGCCACGGATCTCCGCGCCGATATTGGGCCGCAGCCGGACGACCTGCAGCCCGCTGTCTGCGACACTGCCATCCATCGCTTGCGCCTTTCGATCGGTCGGTCGGGTCGGCCAGCATAGGTTATCGCCGGGCCGCGTACGAGAGCGCAGCGGCTCCCGGCCGGCCGGCGGGGCCGGTTGCCAGCGGCACGCGCAAGGGTATCATCGCGCGCCCCCGCTGCCCGAGGCCGAAGCCATGCCCGAAACAGTCGCCGAACTCGTCGTCGAAACGCTGATCCGAAACGGGATCGACAATCTCTATTGCCTTCCCGGCGTCCAGAACGACGACTTTTTCGATGCCCTGTACGACAAGCAGAATCGGCTTACGCCCATCCAGACGCGGCACGAGCAGGGCGCAGCCTATATGGCGGTCGGCGCCGCACTGGCGACCGGCCGGCCCCAGGCCTTCGCGGTCGTGCCGGGGCCGGGATTCCTGAATACCGGCGCCGCGCTCGCCACGGCCTATGCAACCAATGCGCCGGTGCTGGCGCTCATCGGCCAGATTCCGTCGCGCGCCATCGGCAAGGGCTTCGGCCTGCTGCACGAACTTCCGGACCAGCTGGGAACGCTGCAAAGCCTGACAAAGCAGGCCGCTACGGTTATCGGCGGCGACGGCGCCCACGCCCTGCTGCAATCCGCCTTCGCGGCCCTCCAGTCGGGCCGGCGCCGGCCGGTCGGGGTCGAAGTACCGGTCAATGTCTGGAAATCGCCGGTGGCCGGCGCTCCTGCCGATCTGGCCACCGCTGCGGAAACGCCGCCGGAGATCGACGCGGAAGCGGTCGAACGGGCCGCCGGCCTGCTCGGATCCGCGGAGCGTCCGCTCATCGTGGTGGGCAGCGGCGCGCTGGAAAGCAGCGAGGCCGTGACGCGGCTGGCGGAAATGCTGTCCGCCCCGGTCATCGCCTACAGGACCGGCCGGGGCGTCGTTTCGAGCGAGCACGAATTGAGCGCCGGTGCGCCGGTCGGACATGCGCTGTGGCCGGCCTGCGATGTCGTGCTCGGTATCGGGACGCGGCTCAACCAGCAGATGCTCTGGGGCGCCGACGACGCGATGAAGGTGATCCATATCGATATCGACGATGAGGAGCTCGGCCGTGTCCGCGCGCCCGATGTCGCGATTCACGGCGATGTGCGCGATGCCGTCCCTCTGCTGGTCGCGGCGCTGGAAGGCCGGGAGGCGAACCGCGGCGACTGGCGCGACCGGGTCGCTGCGGAAAAGGCGCGCTTCGCGAAAGCCTACCGCGACAGGCTCGCCCCGCAGATGGCCTGGCTGGACGCCATCCGGGCGGAGTTGCCGCGTGACGGCATCTTCGTCGATGAGCTGACCCAGGTCGGCTACGTCGCGCGCCTGGCCTTCCCGAGCTACCGGCCGCGCACCCATCTGACCTCGGCCTACCAGGGCACGCTGGGCTGGGGCATCCCGTCGGCGCTCGGCGCTGCCCATGCCCGCCCCGACGTGCCGGTCGTCGCGATTGCCGGCGACGGCGGCGCGCTGTTCGGCATCACCGAACTGGCGACCGCCGTACACCACGCGATTCCGCTGACCGCCATCGTGTTCAACGACAACGCCTACGGCAACGTCAGACGGTTCCAGATCGAGAATTACGACAACCGGCCGATCGCCTCCGACCTGACCAGCCCGGACTTCGTGCGCCTCGCCGAAAGCTTCGGCGCGCGGGGGCTGCGGGCGGAGACGCCGGACGATCTCCGCCTCCGCCTGCGCGAGGCGTTCAAGGGCAGCGGCCCGACGGTCATCGAAGTCCCGGTCGGCGATTTCCCCTCCCCCTGGGAGTTCCTGATGCTGCCGAAGGTGCGGGGGGTTTGACGCGGGTACGGTCGAACCGGAATGCGCTACTTTCCGCGTCGCGACACAGGAACGGACAAACATCATGAATCTCGAACGCCTGCCGCGGGTTCGGCTCGCCCATCTGCCGACGCCGCTGGAACCGCTCGAACGGCTGAGCGCGGCGCTTGCCGGGCCAGGAGGCGGGCCGGACATCTGGATCAAGCGCGACGACTGCACGGGGCTGGCGACCGGCGGCAACAAGGCGCGCAAGCTGGAATACCTGATGGGCGCGGCGCTGGAATGCGGCGCCGAAGCGGTCGCGACCCAGGGCGCGACCCAGTCCAACCACGCCCGCCAGACCGCCGCCGCCGCAGCGCGCCTCGGCCTGGAATGCCACGTCCTGCTGGAAAACCGGACCGGCTTCACCGACCGGGACTACGCCGAAAACGGCAACGTGCTGCTCGACCGGCTGTGCGGCGCCGTCGTCCACCGCTGCCCGCCGCGCGACGACATGGAGGCCGCGCTCGCCGAACTGGTCGCGGGCTTGCCCGGCGGCGCGGACCGGGTCTATGCCATTCCGGGCGGCGGATCGAACGCGATCGGCGCAACGGGCTATGCCAACGCGGCAGCCGAACTGGTCGAGCAGACGGACGCCATGGGATTGGGCGTCGACGCCATCGTGCTCGCCAGCGGTAGCGCCGGCACCCACGCCGGCATGGTGACCGGCCTGCTGGGCGCCGGATCGCGAATCCCGGTCTACGGCGTCAGCGTGCGCGCCGAATCCGCGCCGCAGGAAGCGAGGGTGTTGGGGCTGGCGCGCGAGACCGCAGCGCATATCGGCCTGCCCGGCACGGTCGACGCTGCCGTCATCCGGGTCGACGACCGGTTCGTCGGCCCCGGCTACGGCGTCCCGGCGGAATCCACGGTCGAGGCCGTCCGGACGATGGCGGAGCTGGAAGGCATCCTGCTCGACCCGGTCTATACCGGGAAGACCTTCGCCGGGCTGCTCGGCATGATCCGCGAAGGCGCGTTCCGCTCCGGCGAGCGGGTGGTGTTCCTGCACACCGGCGGATCGTCCGCCCTGTTCGCCTATCCCGGCTGGTTCGAGGCGAAACGGGCGCAGGCGGCGTGAGAACGCCCCGTTGCCGAAATACCACCTCAACAGTCGACCACAATATAGGTTGAGAAGATGATGATTTTATGTTCTTGATGATGTTCGACAATTCCTATCCCTTCTTCTTGACCTTCGGTGAAAAAATGTCGAAGTACAAACTATCCGGCAACGACAGATCAATCTCAGCACAACACCAGGCAATGCTCTACACCGTAGTTCTCTCGCCCCCCTCCTTATTCGAAACTGCACTATCCACGACACTATTCCACGACGCGGCACCAGGATCCCTCAACCGCATCACCCTGACTAACTTTACAACATTGAAGAAATGTGTCCAAGTCAAGAAAACTTTTTTAACTTAATTTATTTGCTTTACATAAAAATTGATCGACCAAAAAGGGCAAACCTATGACTTTAGAAGAAAAAGGAAAACAAGAACTTACTTTCAATCCTAGAGCAAGGCTTATTCGTACCATTGGGGATAGGCTGATTAGCGGCCCTGAAACGGCGGTCATTGAGTTGATTAAGAATAGCCACGATGCGGATAGTAGTTTTGTCCGGGTAACTATAATACCTCCGTTGGACGAAGGACACGGAACCATTATTGTAGAGGATGATGGTCACGGGATGACTCTAGAAGACATCGAAGTCAGGTGGATGGAGCCAGCTACTACAGACAAGATCGAACGTCGACAAAGTCCAGACGGAAGAACACTGCTTGGCTCAAAGGGAATTGGCCGATTTGCAACAGCACGCCTCGGACGTTACCTAGACCTCGAAAGCACTGCATTAATCAGTGGATGTCCATCTCAATTTCAAACAACAAAAATTCCATACATCGATTGGAATGTTTTTGACAACGTAAGATATTTATCGGATGTAAAATTCAAATATGAATTGCCAGAACCACATAACTTCACCGGAACTCGCCTCACTATTTCGGGATTCCGAGAAGACTGGACACAAATCCGTTTAAACGCGTTGCACACAGAAATGCGGCGCCTTGTTTCACCTTTAGATCAAGCGGATCGCACTGATTTTAAAATTTATCTCGATCTTTCGGATTGCACTAAGGAAAATACTGGGTTTAACGGATCAGAGATTGTAAATGGCCCATTATCTCAACGCAAGAAAAACATAGACTTACATCGTATACAACCTTTTCCGCTTTTGAATTCTTGCGACTACGAAGTCTCCGGGATGTTTACGGCAGACGGTGATTTCTCTGGAAAAATCACAATACATAGAGGTGAATTGGAGCCAAGGGAAATATATCTTTCTGTCCCGCTTGCTGAAGCTGAAAGGCCATGTGGCCTCGTATTGGTACAATTGTTTATATTTGATCGGGAATCTGCGGCTATACAAAGAAGTATGTCAAGAGCGGGAATGGGTAAATTGGGCGCTACGAAAGCGAGAGAAATTCTTGATCAAGTTTCCGGAATTGCAATATATCGGGATAAATTTCGGATCCGGCCCTATGGAGATAGTGATCACGACTGGCTAACTCTCGACAAACGTCGTGTTCAGAATCCTTCTATGCGTATCGGCCACAATCAGGTCTCCGGTATTGTAGTGATTGACGACGAGCAGGATTCTGGGCTCGTAGAGAGGAGCAGTAGAGAAGGATTTGAGGAAAATGGTAGTTTCCGTAGACTACGCCGTTTAATTGAGGAAATTTTATCACAGAAAGTTGAACCAATCCGTAGAGACTTCAGAGAAGGAACCGGAATTGGAAAAAGGGAACCCGATATATTCAAAAAGGCCCACACAAGCGCCGAAATGAAATGGGCCGATGGAGTTACTTCATCACTCCCGAAAGATAAGAGGGAAAAGGCTAGAGAAACGGTGGCACAAGAGTCGAAGAAACTTCACGGTTATTTGAAAGAGCTGGAAGAAAAACAGGCCGTGCTAGAGACCAAAGTCACCTTGGGCCTAATTTTGGGCGAAGTTATGCACGAAGGACGCGCGCCAATAGCATTCCTATATGACGAGACATCGCGATTAAGTCGATGGTGGAGCACACTGTTTGAGATCAATGAGGAATCAGAAAGAAGACGTCAAGAAGGTGTTAAGATCTTACGTGGAATGAGGGTAAGTGCGGAAAAATTACGCGATTTGTTACGCGCATTGTCGCCTTTGGCAGGAGGGAAAAGAGGAGTACCTGTGTATTATAATCCAAATGAAATAGTTTCGAGTACATTGCTCCTATATGATCGTAGAATTAAGGCGGGTGGTGTTGAAACGAGTCACAAAGCTGATTTGGATGTAAGGGATATACTTGGCTTTAAGGAGGATTTGTCCACCGCTATTGCAAATATTGTCGACAATGCTCTTTTTTGGCTCGATCATCATCAAATGATTAAACCCAAGTTATCGTTTCGGCTTTCGACTAACACCAAAGGCTGTACAATTGATATTTCTGATAATGGGCGAGGTATTCCTGAAGAATTTAAAAAAATCATTTTTGATGTTGGGTTTAGCTTGAAAGCTTCAGGAACGGGCCTTGGTTTGAGCATTGCGCAAGAGGCTTTAGTTCGATCAAATGGTACAATTACCTTAGTCGATTGTGAGGTAGGAGCGACTTTTCAGATCTGGGTTCCTTATGGAGACTAAAGAAATGGCTAAGTTGAAATGTAGAGTGCTCTTGGTTGAAGATGATCTAGAGGAGAAGGAAAGATGTCGGCGGGAGCTTGACGAGGTAAATCAGTGTGTTGAATCTTTACTAGAGTATGAACTCTTAGTGGCAACAACGAGAGGCGAGGCTGTTGAATTTTTAGAAAGAAATATTGTTGATTGCGCTATCTTAGATCTTAGAATACCCTCTGGAAAAGACGAGGAAAGTAGGTCGCATGTTGGAAATGAGTTTTTGAAAATGTTTTTGGCAGAGAGGGCTGTGCCAGTCGTAGTTCACAGCGGCTACACGGCCGAAATTTCTAACGAAGTACAAGAATACAACGTTAAAACATTCGAAAAGATTGGTGGAGAATATCCAGAGATATTTTCTTGGTTTGAAAGCCACGCACCTTTGTTTCGAGCGATGCAAGCGTTTCGACGAAGACTTATGGAAGAAACTGCACTTATTTTTCAAAGATCGATATTGCCGCACTGGAAAGAGTCCGAGGAGTATTTGGAAGGCGATAATCACCTTTTGAAAATAGTTTATCGGCAAATCGTTGCGCATTTAGGTGAGCAATTAATTTTACCGCTTTACGATGCACCAGGTCATCATTTGCATGAGGTGTATTTTCGACCGCCTTTGCGAGAGGACCGTTTGCACACAGGTGATATCGTACGGTATGATGACGCGATTTATGTAATTGTAACTCCACAGTGCAATATCGCAAACGACTATCCTGATTTTTTCCTACTTGCGAAATGCAAAGGCATTGAGGCTAACGTTGCAAAGAAAAATGCATCGAAATTTGCAAATCAGAATGTTTCAATAAGTGAGCATTTTCTGCCCCCATGTGGTGAGGATGGGCCTTGGATGGTCGAGTTTAAAACTGTGAGATCAGTCCCTAAAGTTGAAAAGGATGTTCTTTTGGATTCGAGGATAGCTAGTATTACCCCACAGTTTATTCCAAACCTAATTCAGCGTTTTTCTGCTTACCTCGGCAGACAAGGACAGCCAAGTTTAAGTGCAGACCAACTAATGATTTTTTTAGGTAGAATGGGTTAGGATAGTATTTTGCTTAGCATAAGCAGTGGTTGTATCAATTTGGAGCCAAACTGCTGCTGTTGGTAGGCGTGTTGAATTGATAACCAATGCTATAGCCTATGCCCAGCGCGCGTAGTAGTTCTATTTGTTTGATTGGTGGGTTTAGATTCACTTGCGCGTCGATTATAAAGAAAAGTTGAACCCTCCCCTACACCCGCCGGTCGACGAAGCGGGGGGCCTTCATGAATTTTTCGAAATCCTTGCCCAGTTCGCCGCTGGGCAGCACTTCGGTCGCGACCGCCAGTTCGAAGGCCTGGCGGATTTCGTTCCGGAGCCCTTCCACGGCCTCCGCGGCATCGGAGCCGCGTTTCAGCTCCAGGCGCAGCAGGACGTCCTCCAGCCCCGAATCCGCGGTCTTCAGCACGACCTGAAAGTCGTTCACCTTCGGATCGGCGAAGATGAAATCCTCGAAATCCGTGTGGTTGACGTTGATGCCGCGCACCTTGAAGAAGCCGGCGGTGCGGTGGGCGTGGCGGATCATCGGGAACAGCTCGGCATAGCGGTGGCCCGTCGCGCCGCCGTCGTGCAGCGAGACGATGTCGCCCGAATTCCAGCGCAGAAACGGCGTGGCGTGGCCGGTCACCAGCGGCGTGACCAGCAGCATGCCCGGCCGCTCGTCGTTCAGCGGCTCCAGGGTCCGCTCGTCCACCGTTTCGATGAAATACATGTCGGTCCAGATGTGGATGCCGTCATGGGCGTGGCCCTCGCCGCCCATCAGGCCGGCCTCGGACATGCCGAAGACGTCGAAGACCTCGGCGCCCCAGTCGCGGCTGAGCTTCTCGCGCTTGGCGTCCGACAATGCTTCCGCCGCCGTGATGATCCGGGAAATGGTGCTCGCCCGCAGGTCGATGCCCTCTGCATCGGCGATGTTCGCCATGTGCAGCGCGAAGCTCGGCATGCCGACCAGCACGGTCGGCCGGATATTGGCGATCAGTTCGAGCTGCACCCGGGTCGGCATCGCGTTGCCGGCGCCGGCCCAGAGCACGCCGACGCCCGCGCCGTGGGCGCCGCGCGCCCAGACCTGCCCGGCCGGATGGACGCCGATGGGAAAGCAGATATGCGCCAGTTCGCCCGGCGGCGTCTGCGTCACGCCCCAGGCCCGGCGCCACGACAGCATGCCATAGTCCACATCGGCGAAGGTGCGCGGGTAGAACACCGGCTTGCCGGTCGAGCCGCCCGAGCGCCAGTACTCGGCGATATCGGTGTTGTCGACGATGCAGAGCCGGTCCATGAACTCCCGGTGGGACCACTGGCGCAGGATATCCTTGTCCAGGATCGGGATCTTCGCCCATTCCTCCGGCTCGTCCAGGCGGTCCGGGTCGATGCCGTCCAGCTTGTCCCGGTACCATTTGGCCTGCCGCGCCCGCCCGAACGCCGCGCGCTTGCGCCGGCTCTGGATCGCCCGGATGTCGTCGCGCGACGCCGGCAACTGAAATGGGTCGGACATTTTT
>Ga0209754_1000093_pt1 | contig 140537 bp, 127 predicted proteins | sample MesohylBB_FD_187295 | JGI IMG/M metagenome (GOLD analysis project Ga0209754, IMG submission 187295) | Host-associated microbial community of the marine sponge Aplysina aerophoba from Gulf of Piran - sponge mesohyl, lysed by bead beating... | ecosystem: Host-associated > Porifera > Sponge >... | reverse complement strand
CTGATCAAGCGAGTGTCGTTCGGGATCACCAACTTCGACCACTACCGCACCCGCGTGCTGCTGTACGCCGGCAAACCCGACTGGAGCCTGCTCGACACCCTCACCCCACGCTAAAGCGCGAAGAGCCGCTTTGGATGGGCTTGGGGGTCGCAAAACTGCGCGCGGAGGCCTCTGCCCTCGCGCTGCCCTCTTTGCCCAGGTTCTCTGCCTCTTCTGCTGCCTGTCAGATTCGCCAGCGTTGGGTCTTTCCTAGCGGTGTCTTCGGTAGCTCGGTGACTAGTTCGAGGTTCTGGGGGGCGCAGTAGGCGGGGAGGTGGGCCTTTACTGCTTCGCGCAGTTTCTCTAGCTCGGGGGGCTGGTTGGGGTCGGTTGGGACTACTACTGCGGTTACTGCTTGGCCCCACTCGGGGTCTGGGCGGCCTACTACTGCTGCCTCTGCGATGTTGGGCACTTCGGCCAAGATTCGCTCTACTGCTACTGGCCAGACTTTTTCTCCGCCGGTGGTGATCATGTCGTCTCTTCGGCCGAAGACGGAGAGTTGGCCTTCTTTCGAGAGGGCGCCGGCGTCTCCTGTACCGAACCAGCCGTCTTGGGTTCTGGGATCGGTTCCGTCGCGGTAGGTGCGCAGCAGCATGGGGCAGCGGAGCTGGACCTCGCTGTCTTGGATGCGGAGTTCTACGCCTTCTAGGGGCCAGCCTTCGTAGACCACGCCGCTGAACGTCTCGGTCATGCCGTAGGTGGCGACGGTGTTGGGGGGGCGCTGGGCGGGCATCGCTGAACCGCCGAGCAGGATTGCTCGGAATGCTGTGGAGTCGATGCGTGCGAGTGCCGTAGGCACCAGTGAGGTGAGCGTGGCGCCTCGGCGGGCTGCCTCTTCGACTGCTGCTGTGTCGAAGCCGTCGTGGACCTCGAGGGGAGTGTCGGTGAGCAGTGCGCGGACTACGCCTGCGAGGCCGCCGACGTGGGCAAGCGGCAAGCAGGCCAGCCAGCGGTCGGTGCTCGGGTCGACCTCGAGGGCGGAGCTGGTTGCCATCGCGTTGGCCTCGATGGCGGCGTGGGTGAGCACGGCGCCTTTCGGATCACCGGTGCTTCCGCTGGTGGCCATGACGAGTGCGTCGCCGGCCTCGACTTCCCAACCGCCGCGGCGGCGGTGACGGCCTGTGGCATCCACAACGACGCTCGCGCCCATTCGGCCGACGAGTTCCTCTTGGGCTGCAGCCGGGAGCCGCTGATCGACCGGCAGTACGGCGTCGCCGGCATCCCAAGCGCGCTGCAGCTCGGCTACGAAACGGTCGCCGCCTCCGAGCGCCAGCGCGATCAGTCGTTGCACGGCGCGGACGTTAGCCACGCCGCGGCACATGCCCGCTGGCGATAATCGCTCGGGCCCCGGGGCGATGCCGACACCCTCAGCGACCCCAGCACCTGTCATCGTTCGTTCGAAGTCGACCTGCTGTTGGCCAGGTTGTCTCATCTCGGCGCGAGACTGTCGGCTGCATGGGTGCGACACGTCTCACGCCGACACTGCGCTGGACCGGCGACAGCATCGAGATCATTGACCAGACGCGACTGCCAGCCGAGTTGGTGCTGATCGACGTGCGCGACACCGCGACTGCGTTGGACGCCATCGAGCGGCTCTCGATCCGGGGAGCGCCGGCGCTCGGGGCATTCGGCGCCCTCGCCGTGGTCGTCGGCCTCGACGAGGCTCAACCTGATTCGCTCGACGCGGCTCGGGCGACACTGGAGCGCCTGCGGACCCAGGTCGGCAATGCCCGCCCGACTGCAGTGAACCTGCGCTGGGCTGTGGACCGCACGATCGACGCTGCGCTCGCCGAGCCCGGCGTGGCCAACGTCGCGCAGATGCGCCAGCGGCTCTTGGACGAGGCCCTGGCCGTCGGCGCCGAAGACGCGCTGGCGTGCGCCGAGATCGGTCGCCTCGGGCGCGCACTGCTCGCGGATGCAACGGTCATCGCCACGCACTGCAATGCCGGACGGCTGGCGACTGCGGGCTTGGGCACCGCACTGGCCGTTGTGTACGCCAAGGCTGCGGCGGGCGAGCCGGTCCGTGTGCTGGCGGCCGAGACCCGGCCGCTGCTGCAGGGCGCCCGGCTCACTGCGTGGGAACTGGCCGACGCGGGCATCGACGTGTCGGTTGTCGCCGACGGCGCGATGGCCTCGCTGATCGCCCGCGGCGAGGTCGACGCAGTGATCGTGGGGGCAGATCGCATTGCCGCCAACGGCGACACTGCAAACAAGGTCGGCACCTACGCGCATGCGCTTGCCGCTGCCGACGCGGGCATCGGTTTCTACGTCGCCGCGCCCACCACCACGATCGATGCAGCGGTTCCCTCGGGCGAGTGCATCGTCATCGAGCAGCGGGACCCCGACGAGGTGCACCGCGCCGGAAGCAGCCGTCACACGCCTGCCGGCGCGGGCGCCGTGAATCCCGCTTTCGATGTGACACCGGCTCGCCTGATCGCGGCGATCATCACCGACGCGGGCGTGCTACAGCCGCCGTACAACCACTCCATCGCTCGCGCACTGGCCGCGGCCGGAGGCCCCGGGTGAGGATCGGGCGAATGACAAGTACGCGCGGGTACCCGCCGTTGGCGCTGGCGGGGGCCGAGCCAACCAGGCTGGGAGCCGTCGGATGCTGAATCGCTGGGATGACGCAGAGGCAGCTCGCTGGGCCGACTTGGGCGATCTCGGTGAAATCACCTACGGCTCACGACTAGTGGGGGCCGATCCGGCGCTGGTGTTGCATGGCGGCGGCAACACTTCGATCAAGGGCCACAGCACCGACGCCTGGGGCGAGCCGGTACCCACGCTGTGGGTGAAGGGCAGCGGCTGGGACTTGGCGACCATCGAGCCTCCGGGCTTCGCACCGCTGCGCCTCGAACCGGTGCGGCGACTGGCGCAGCTAGCGGAGCTGACCGACACCGAAATGGTGAACCAGCTGCGCATCGGTCTGCTCGACGCGTCGGCGCCGAATCCATCGGTGGAAGCGATCCTGCATGCGCTGCTGCCCCATCGCGCCGTGCTGCACAGCCATGCCGACGCCGTCTTGGCGCTCACCAACACCGCTGACGGCGACGCCAAGGTGCGCGAGCTCTGGGGCGACCGGGTGGTCGTGGTGCCCTACGTGATGCCCGGCTTCGACCTGGCCCAACGCTGCGCGGACGAATGGCGGGCCCAAGCCCATGACCGCACCGAGGCAATGGTCCTGCTGAATCACGGGATCTTCACGTTCGGCGAGACGACCCGCCAGGCATACGACTCGATGGTCGATCTGATCAGCGAAGCCGAGCAGTGCCTTGCGGAGGCGGGCGTGCCCTCGTTCAGCGAGACCGGTGACGACAGCCTGCCGGAAGAACTGTGGGGCAGTGCCGGCAGCGCGGCGCCAAGGGAAGGCGAACACGAGTCGATAGCGGGGCTGCGAGCGGCAATTTCGGTTGCGGCCGGCGCGCCGATGCTGCTGCGCGCCGTGCGCCACGAGCGCGCCGACGCGTTCTGCGCTCGCGACGATGTGGCGCCGGTGGCATGCCGTGGGCCGGCGACCCCGGATCACATCATCCGCACCAAGCAGTTCCCGATGGTGGGCCGCGACGTCGATGCCTTCGTCGAGGACTATCGCGCCTATTTCGAACGCAACAGTGCCCGGCACGACTCCGACGCGACGCTCACGATGCTGGATCCCGCACCGAGGGTGGTGCTCGACCCTCATCTCGGGCTCTGGACCGCTGGGCGGCGGGCGGTCGACTGCGACATCGCCGCGGACATCTACCTCCACACGATCGACGTGATCTGTGCCGCCGAAGCGCTGGGCGGCTACGTGGCGCTCAGCGAGGCCGATCTGTTCGACGTCGAGTACTGGGAGCTCGAGCAGGCCAAGCTCGCTCGTGCCGGTACGCCTGCTGCCTTGACCGGTCAGGTGGCGCTGGTGACCGGCGCCTCGTCGGGCATCGGGCGTGCCGCGGCTGACGCACTCGCGGCAGCGGGTGCAGCTGTGGTCGGCATCGATGTGGCCGAAGCACCTCCCCGCACCAGCGGGACGGCCCGGCACCACGCCGTCGCCGACGTCACCGACTCTGGTGCAGTGAGTGCAGCAATCGCCGGCGCTGTCGAGCGCTTCGGAGGCATCGACATCATTGTGGCCGCAGCCGGCATCTTCGGCCCGTCAGCACGCCTCGAAGATCTCGTCGGCGACGCCGGGCTGGGCACTGCGTGGCAGCAGACCTTCGACATCAACCTCAGCGGGGCAGCCAACACCCTCTCGGCGGCTCATCGGGTCCTGCGGCATTCCCCGACCGGGGGCCGGGTCGTCATCGTGGGTTCGAAGAACGTGCCCGCACCCGGTCGCGGCGCCGCCGCTTACTCCGCTTCCAAGGCCGCGCTCACCCAGCTCGCCCGCGTCGCAGCTCTCGAATGGGCCGGCGATGGCATCACTGTCAACGTGGTGCACCCCGACGGCGTGTTCGACACCGGACTGTGGTCCGACGAGCTCATCGCCGAGCGCGCCGCCGCCTACGGGCTGACCTCCGAGCAGTACCGCAAGCGCAACCTGTTGGGCCGCGAGCTGTCATCAGCCGACGTCGGCGCCCTCATCGCCCAGATGTGCGGCCCGGCATTCGCGCACACCACCGGCGCCCAGATCCCCCAGGACGGCGGCAGCGATCGTGTCGTCTAGTTGCCGCTGACAGCGATCGTGTCGTCTAGTCGCCGCTGACGGCGATCAAGTCGTCTAGCTGCTCGAAGCGGCGGGGGTGGCGCCGGCCATCAGCAGGCCGATCTCTTCGCGGGTGGCGGTGCGAGGGTCGACTGTGGCCACGATGCGGCCCTCGTACATGACCGCCACCCGGTCGCTGAGCGCCAGCACCTCGTCCAGCTCGGCGGAAACCAGCAGCACGGCGGTGCCCTCGTCGCGCCGCTCGCGGATGCGGCGCCAGATGAATTCGATGGCGCCGATGTCGATGCCGCGGGTGGGCTGAGCGGCGATGAGCAGATCGATGTCGTCGGAGAACTCGCGGCCCACGATGAGCTTCTGCTTGTTGCCGCCCGACAGGCTGTCCGCGGTCAGCTCCACGCTGGGCGTGCGCACGTCGAAAGTGGCCACCACGTCTCGGGCGTGGGAAGTGATGCGATCACGGCGCAGCATGCCTCCCGCCGCGAACGGCGGCCTGAAGTAGCGGTTCAGCACCGAATTGTCGGCCACCGAGTACGAACCGATCAGCCCGTGCTTGGCCCGGTCCTCGGGAATGTGCCCGACACCGATGACCGTGACCTGCCGTGGCCGGGCACCTGAGGCATCCCGGTCGCTGATCGACACCGTGCCCGACGCTGCGTGCCTCAAGCCCGTGATGGCCTCGACCAGCTCCCGTTGGCCGTTGCCTTCCACGCCGGCGACACCCACGATCTCCCCCGCACGCACGCTCAGCGACAGCTCGTCGACAGCACGCTGGCCGCGGTCGTCATCGGCGCAGAGGGCCTCGATCTCGAGCACCACCTCCATGGCGTCTGCGGGTTCGGCGACGGCGTCGCCGTCATCGGCGGTCGCCATCGAGACTGCCGACCCGACACCGGTGGCACCAGACTCGAACCGGTCGCCATGCAGGTCGACAGCGCGGCCGACCATCAGCTCCGCCAGCGCCGCCTCGCTGGTCTCCGCAGGTGTGGTGGTGCCCACGACCCTGCCCTCGCGCAGCACGACGATGTCATCGGCGGCTGCCATGACCTCGCGCAGCTTGTGCGTGATGAACACGATGCCGACGCCCTGATCCGTCAGCCCACGCAGCACATCGAGCAGATGGTCGGTCTCCTGAGGAGTGAGCACCGCGGTCGGCTCGTCAGCGATCAGCACCCGGGCATCGCGGTACAGCGCCTTGAGAATCTCGACCCGCTGCTGCGCGCCGACGGGCAGGTCTTCCACCGCGGCGTCAGGGTCGACATGGAGCCCGAACCGGTCCGCCAGATCCAGCACCCGGCGGCGCGCCTGTGCGACGTCGATCATCCCGAGCTTGCGCGGCTCAGCGCCGAGCACGATGTTGCGCACGACGCTCATCGGCGGCACCAGTTGGAAGTGCTGGTGCACCATGCCGACGCCGCGGGCGATGGCGTCGTGCGGGCTCGACAGCTCGACCTCCTCGTCGGCGATCACGACCTGGCCCGCATCGGGCCGGTGAAGCCCGAACAGCACGTTGACGAGCGTGCTCTTGCCGGCACCGTTCTCGCCGAGCAGCGCCAGGATCCGGCCGGGCCGCAGCTCAACCGAGACGTCGTCGTTTGCCACGACCGAGCCGAAGCGCTTCGTGATGCCGCGGCCGGCAATCAGCACCTCGGGCTGCGCAGCAGCCGCTTCAGACTCCAGCTGAGCCCCTGAGGCGGCGGTCCCAGCCATCATCGGACCTCGTAGGGCTGGCCCAGCGCTGCGGGGTCGCGCATGCGGCCGAACAGGCCAGCGGCTGCGACCACGATGATCGTGACGACGAAGGGCAGCATCCCTACGAACTGTGCCGGGATATCGAAGGTGTCGTTGAGCTGGAACTGGTTCTGCAACGCCGTGGTGAAGCCGAAGAACAGCGCCGCCGCGTAGGCGCCGAGAGGTGTGCGACGCCCGAAGATCATCACGGCGAGTGCCAGGAAGCCCCGCCCGCCCGACATTGCCCGCGTAAAGGTGCCCACCGCCTCGAGCGCCAGGTACGCGCCGCCGAGGCCCGCCAGACCTCCGGCCAGGGTCACGTTCAGGTAACGCAGCCGGATCACGTCGATGCCCACGGTTGCGGCGGCGCCGGGATGCTCCCCGATCGCGGTGGTGCGCATTCCCCACACCGAGCGGAGCAGCAGCACGTGGAGCACGATCACCAGGATCAGCGCGAGGTAGGTGAGCGGCGGGCGGTTGAACAGCGCCGTGCCGACCACCGGCAGGTCGGCAAGCGGACCGAGCTCGATGGCCTGGTACTTCAACTGGCCCAGCGAGCGACCGCGGTCATAGAAGAACGATGTGAGACCCAGCGCTGCGATGTTCAGCACGGTGCCGGCGATGATCTGATCGGTTCGCAGGCCCACTGCCATCGCGGCGAGCATCCAGCCCATGGCCAGTCCGGTGCTTACTCCCGCCACCACCCCCAAGAACAGCGAACCGGAGATCGACGCAATCGTGAATGCGGCGAACGCCGACATCAGGAACTGCCCTTCGATGCCGATGTTCACAATGCCCGAGCGCTCGCCGATCATCCCGCACATGGCTCCGAGCACCAGCAGGGTGGCGGCACGGACGGTGCCCGACAACACCGCGGTGGTCTGTGCCCCGTTCCAGGCGTAGAAGGCCCACACGACCGCGACCAGCACCGCCGCTCCGGCCAGCGACCACACGCGCCGTGTGGTCCAGCGGCTCGCGCCGCCCTTGGCCCGTGAAGCCTCTGGGTCGGATCCCGCGATCAGCGTCATCGGCCCCACCCCGCGCCGAGCGTCAAGCGGCGGTCATCAGCGTCACGCAACCGCATCAGCCACCGCACGATCATCGGTGCCGCCACGAACAGCAGGATGAGCGCCTGGATCACGTCGATGATCTCGGGCGCAACGCCCGACTCGAACTGCATCTTGGCGGCGCCCGCCTCCATCAGCCCCACCAGCAGTCCGGCGGGGATGACCGCGATGGGGTTGGTGCGGGCCAGCAGCGCGATCGTGATGCCTTCGAAGCCGAGCCCGACGTTGACGCCGGCTTCGAAGCGTCCGTCGACGCCCAGCGATTCGATCGCTCCGCCGAGGCCGGCCAGCAGGCCTGCCACCGCCATGGTCGAGGCCATGATCCAGCCCACCGAGATGCCCGCATAGCGGGCTGCGTGACGGTTGGCCCCCACGCTGCGCACTTCGAAGCCGTAGGTGGTCCGTTCCAGAATGAACCAGCACGCGAACGCTGCGATCATCGCCAGCAGGAAGCCCGCGGGCAGCCAGCCCCAGGTGGGAATCTCGGCCGACGGCTCGACCAGTGGCGTGCGAGCGATGATGTTCGAGCCCGAGCGGTCCTGCCAGGGGTTCGCGGCCAGCCAGTCCGTCAGGTTGCCGGCCACGAAGTTCAGCATGATCGTCACGATCACCTCGTGCGCCCCGGAAGTGGCCTTCAGCACACCGGCGATCGCGCCCCACGCCGCACCGGCGATCCCGCCCACCAGCAGCGCCAGCGGCAGGTGGACGACCAGCGGCAGGCCGTCGATCCCGAACCCGACACCGGCAGCGAACGCAGCGCCGACCAGCAACTGGCCTTGGCCGCCGATGTTGAACAGCCCCGCCTTGAATGCGAACGCCACCGCCAAGCCGCCGAAGATGAGCGGCGTGGCTTTCTGCAGCGTGCGCAGCACAGCGTCGGCATCGCCGGCCCCACCCAGCACCAGCGCTCCGTAGGCGCTGAGCACCGAATGGCCCTGCACGGCGATGAGCACCGCTCCGAGGACGAGCCCCAGCACGACCGATGCCAGCGGCACGGCGGATGCGCGCAAGAATCTTCGAGTTCCCGAGCGGTGGGCACCGCCGTCGGTGCCACCGCTCCCTGTCGGTTCTGTCTCAGCAGGCGCCTGTGGACCAGCGAGATCGCTCACAACGAGGTGAGTTTCCCGCGGCCCACGGCGACCGGCTCAGTTCGTGCCTCGCTGGATCAGCCCGGCGGCCATCCTGTGTCGATCTCGCCAGCGTTCAGGCCGGCAAGAACGTCGTCGAGCGTGGCCCGCATGTCGTCGGTGACGATGTCGTCGAAGTCATGGAATGGTGCCAGACCGACCTCGCCGAGGTAGTTGCCCCCGGCGAAGTCACCGCTCGCGGCTTGGGCGACCAAGTCAGCCACGCCCGGGGTGATGAGCTTCATGGCGCTCGTCACCAGGCACGGCTGCGCTTCGGGCACCGTGTTCCACTGGTCGGTGTCGACGCCGACGCAGAAGGCGCCGTCCTGGGAGGCGATCTCGATGAGCGCCCCGTTGCCGGTGGCGCCGCCCGCGCCGAAGATGATGTCCGCACCTTGGTCGAGTGCTTGGCGGGCAGTAGCCGCGCCCCAATCGGGATCGCCGAAGGCCACGTCAAGACCGCCCGGGTGGTACGTCGAGATCGTCTCGACGTCGGGGTTGGTGTAACGGGCCCCGTGCTCCCAGCCTTCCTTGAAGGCCACCACTGGCGGCACCAGGTCGGTGCCCAGCACGGCACCCACGATGTTGGTCTCAGTGAGCATGCCTGCGAGCGCACCAGCCAGGAAGCCCGACTGGTCCTCGGGGAAGATCAGCCCGGCCAGGTTGGGCAGCGCCTCGCCCTGGAACTGGTCGACACCGATGAAGAAGATGTCGGGGTTTGCCTGTGCGGCGGCGATGGTGGCATCTCCGAGGCCGAAGCCAACGGTGATGATGACGTTCGCGCCGTCTTCGACGAAGAGACCGATGTTGTTGTCGTAGTCCTTGGCCTCTTCGGTCTCGATGTAGTTCGCCTCGACACCCAGTGCCGCAGCGGCTTCCTGAGCGCCTTCCCATGCCGACTGGTTGAAGCTCTTGTCGTCAACCTTGCCGGTGTCGGTGACGAGGCCGATCTTGAACGGCTCGGCGTCGTCCATGTCGTCGGCCGGCGCCTCCGCCGGCGCCGTGGTCGCCGGTGCCGCAGCGGTTGTCGCTGCGGGCTCATCACTGCCTGTGCACGCTGCGGCAAATATCGCCAGCACCGCGAACACGATCGCGAATCGCTTGTTGAATGCGGTCATCTGGATCCTCCCGTGAGCGCAGGCGGCCAAGACTGGCTCGTGCGCTCGCCCCTGTGTCGGTGAGCCTATTCGGCTCTATTCCTCGACGAGTTCGACGAGCGTGCCGAGATTGCCCTTCGGGTGGACGAACGCGACCGTCGTGCCACGCGAGCCCGGACGGGGCGCCGTGTCGATCGGCACGGCGCCAGCGTCGATCATCGCCTGCAGCGCTGCTGCGCAGTCGTCCACCCGGTAGCCGACGTGGTGCAGGCCTTCGCCCCGCCGTTCGAGAAACTTCGCTATCGGCGAGTCGGGCCGGGTGGCGGCGGTGAGCTGGATGTAGCTGTCCGCCACCTTGATCAGCGCCTCTTCGACGCCGTCGGAATCGACGGTTTCGCGGTGGGCGACTTGCGCGCCGAATGCGTCGGTGTAGTAGTCGACTGCCGCATCGAGGTCCTTCACGGCGATGGCGACGTGGTCGATCTCGGTCAGGATCATCAGCGTTGCTCTCCTCTTGGGTGCAATTGCGCGTGCAGACGACGGCGGTCGGCTGCGCTAGCCGGCGGCTGCGCTGCCTGTCTCAGATGATGCCGCTTCGAGCGACGCGGCGTGGCGTGCGAACAGCGTGATCCGGTCTTCGCCGATCCGCTCACGTTTCTCGTGGTCGGTGATGCCTTGCCCCGGCTCGTCGGCCAGGCACAGCACGCCGAGCTTGCCCTCGTGCAGGTTGTGGTGCACCTGCCAAGCGGCCAAGCCGGTCTCGTCGAGCGCAAACGTCTTGGACAGGATCGGCTGGATACGTCCCTGATCGATCAGGCGGTTCATCGCCCACGCTTCGGCGTAGTTGGCGAAATGGCTCGACAGGATCTGCTTCAGGCGCATCCACAGGTGCCGGTTGTCGTACTCGATCATGTACCCGCTGGTGGCGGCGCAGGTCACGATCTTGCCGCCCCGCTTGGTGACGAACACCGACGCGCCCATGGTGGACCGCCCAGGATGCTCGAACACGATGTCGGGATCGTCGCCGATGAGGCTGCGCACCTTCTTGCCGAAGCGGCGCCATTCGCGTTCGTCCTGGGTGTGGGGGTCGCTCCAGAAGCGATAGTCCTCGGCGCTGCGATCGATGGTGTGCTCCACGCCGAGATGGCCGAGCAGTTCCGCCTTGTCCGCAGAGCTGACGACGCCGATGGGCACGCCGCCGCCGTTGAGCACGAGCTGGCAGGCGTAGCCGCCCAGTCCGCCCGTGGCGCCCCAGATGAGGACCGAGTCGCCCTGCTTCATGCGAGCGGCGTTGTCGCCGACCAGCATCCGGTACGAGGTGGCGCCGCAGAGCGCGTTCACCGCCGCTTCCTCCCACGACAGGTGCCCCGGCTTGGGCATGAGCTGGTTGGCCTTGACGATGGAGAGGTCGGCGAGACCGCCGAAGTTGCTCTCGAAGCCCCAGATCCGCTGATTGGAGGCCTTCATCGAGTCCTCGTGCGCGGCCGGATCCTGATCGTCGACGTAGTTGCAATGAACGACGACCCTGTCGCCAGGCCGCCAGTTGCGCACGGCTGAGCCGCACCGCAGCACCACGGCTGAGGCGTCGGAGCCGAGCACGTGGTAGTCGAGCGCGTGCCGGGCGCCCCAGCGGCTCTCGCGACCCAACCGGTCCAAGAAGCCGAACGTCGGCAGGGGTTCGAAGATCGACGTCCAGACGGTGTTGAAGTTGATGGCGCTGGCCATCACGGCCACGTACACCTCGTCGGGCGCGAGTTCTGGCGTGGCGACCTCGCCGATGTGCACTGCCTCGCGGGGATCCTTGTCGGCTGAAGCGCGCCCCTCGAACATCGCCTGCTCATCGCGCCGTACATAGGCCGCACGGAAGCTCTCCGGGATCGGCATGGCCTCGAGTTCGGGACCGGACGCGCCGGCGGCGATGGCATCAGCGAACTGCTTCACGGACCCGAACGCTAACGGTGCGCACGGACCGCAAGTTCCACTCTCGAGTGGCGCCCCGGCAGCCCCATGAGCCGTTTCGTACACTCGCCGTTCACACATCTGTCGCCCAGCCCGCGGGCTGGCGCGTCGATGCAGGCGAGGGGGTTGCGATGTCTGGTTCGGTGATTGTCGGGGGCGCACGCACGCCGATCGGGAAGTTCAACGGCGGGCTGGCCGGCCTGAGCGGCGCGCAACTCGGCGGCATCGCGATCGAGGGCGCACTGCAGCGGGCCGGAGTTGCGGCTGCCGATGTCGACTATGTGGTGATGGGCCAAGTGCTGCAGGCCGGTCAGGGCCAAATCACCGCCCGGCAGGCGGCGACGAACGCCGGCATCTCCATGGATGTGCCGGCCATGACCATCAACAAGGTGTGCCTGTCGGGGCTGAACGCCCTGTACATGGCTGACCAGATGATCGCGGCGGGCGACGCCGACGTGGTCGTTGCGGGCGGCATGGAATCGATGACCAACGCGCCCTACCTGCTGCCCGAGGGGCGCAACGGCATGCGCATGGGCTCAGCGACGGTGCTCGACGCGATGATCCACGACGGTCTGTGGTGTGCCTTCGACGACGGTCACATGGGCGACGGCACCGAACGCGACGCGGCGAGTGCGGGCATCTCGCGCAGCGCGATGGATGAGTACTCGGCGCAATCCCACGAGCGTGCAGCGGCGGCGCAGAAGGACGGGCGCTACGACGACGAGATCGTCACCGTCAGCATCCCCCAGCGCCGCGGCGATCCGTTGGCGGTGCTCGACGATGAGGGCGTGCGGCCGGGAACGACACCCGAGAGCCTGTCGGGCTTGCGACCGGCGTTCGCATCCGACGGGGCCGTCACCGCCGGCAACGCTTCGCAGATCTCCGACGGCGGCTGCGCGTTGATCGTCATGTCGCCCGAGGCGGCTGCCGAGCGCGACATCGAGCCGCTGGCCGAAGTCGTGGCGTACGGCATGGTGGCCGGTCCCGACACCTGCCTGCTGCACCAGCCCGCGAATGCGATCCGGCGTGCGCTGCGGCGCACCGACGTGTCGGTGGACGATCTGTCGTTGTTCGAGATCAACGAAGCCTTCGCCGCCGTGGCTGTGGCGTCGACGGAGGATCTGGGCGTCTCGCCGGAGATCGTGAACCCGAACGGCGGCGCGGTAGCGCTCGGCCATCCGATCGGCATGTCCGGCGCTCGCCTGGCGCTCACGCTCACCAACGAGCTGCGTCGCCGTGGCGGCGGCCTGGGTGCGGCGGCGCTGTGCGGGGGCGGCGGCCAAGGCGATGCCGTCGTCCTGAAGGTCGCCTAGCCGGCGCCACTGGCGAATCAACAGGCACCGGGGGCTCGTCTCAGGCCGCTTGTGGCCGGGCGAGCACTTCGGTCGCAACGCAAAGCGGCCACAGCGCCGCCTGAACTGCATCGTCGATCGCCGCAGCGTCGGCAGACGGAACCTCCAGGTAGATGCGGCTCGCCGCCAGCAGCTCGGTCAACCGGGCGAACGGGGCCGGATCGACGAGCATCGCCCCGACCACAGCCGCAGGTGCGGTGGCGATCGCCAGCAGCACGCCGCACGGGTCCACGAACACCGCGGCAACCCCCTGCGATGCCGTTCCGGCGCTGCGGCACAGTGCCTGCGCATGGCAGGGCCCCGCCACCATCACACGTTCATCGGGTGACGGTCGGAACACCGCAACAGGAAGCTCGTGGGCCGTGCGGGCCGTCGTCGGGTCGTTGTGGTCGAAGGCAGCCATGGCACTCCTCGCGCGCGCAGGCCGCCAGGGAAGTGCCACTCGGACCGTAGGCAGCCGCCGTCTCGCCGTCCAACGATTAACGCCGCGCCCCTGAGGAGCCGCGCGAGTGGGTGAACCCTCCCGTTGCCGCACTCGTTATTTCCCGCTCTTGTTCGCTGTCGCTCACGGGCCGCTCGGGCCACGGCTTCGCCTATCGGCTCAGCCTCTTAGGGGGCGAGGGTGCGGCGGTTGCGGAGGGCTCGTTCGAGGGTGAGCTCGTCCGCGTATTCGAGATCGCCGCCCACGGGCAGGCCGCTCGCCAGACGAGTGACCTGCACACCGAGCGGCTCGAGCTGGCGAGCGAGATACATGGCGGTGGTGTCGCCCTCGATGTTGGGGTTGGTGCACACGATCAGCTCGGTGACCGATTCGCTGTCGAGTCGTGCGAGCAGCTCGCGAATGCGCAGCTGTTCGGGGCCGACACCCTCCAGCGGGTTCAGCGCCCCGCCGAGCACGTGGTAGCGACCCCGGAAGCCGGCTTTCTCCATGGCCACCACGTCGCGAGGTTCTTCTACGACGCAGATCATCCCGTTGGCGCGGGCCGGATCGGCACAGTTGGGACACGGGTCGGTCTCGCTGAGGTTCCAGCACTGGCTGCAGAATCCGACGCGATCCTTGGCTGCAGTGATGGCCGCGGCCAGGCGATGTGCATCGGCCGCCGGTCGCTTCAGCAGCCAGAACGTGATGCGTTGCGCACCCTTGGGACCGATACCGGGCAGGCGGCTGAGCTCGTCGATCAGGTCTTCGACTGCGTCGTCGTACACGTCAGTCCCTGCCGCCGGTGATTGGTAGAGAGTGTCAGGTGGTGCCCTCGTCGTCGCGGACCACGACTGAGCCCGGAAAGCGCTCCACGATCCGCTGCACCTTCGCCTCGTGGGAAGTGGCCGGTGCGGAAGGTTCGGGTGATGCTGCAGTCTCGCCGGCGTCGCCGGCGTCGCCGGCATCGGCTGCGTCCGCAGCGGAACTGTCGAGCACGTCGACGCGGATTGATCGATCCAGCAGGTCGCCCAGCACTGCGGAGACCTCGTTGCTGCGCTTGCGGGCCCGCTCAACCAAGGCCTGGTGGGGGACGCGGAGGCTCACCACGTTCCGCTCGACCGAGACAATCACCGCTTCGATAAAGAGGCCCTGCGCATGGGGCTTCAGCCGGGCTGCGACCTGCTCAGACCAGATTGCCCGCAGTCCTTCCACGGAGAACTGCGCTGGCGGCGCATCGGAGTCAACGGCAGGTGCGGTGTCGGGCGTCGCCTGCGGAGTCGCTTCGGGCGCGGCAGCCGGTTTACCCGATTCCGACGCCTGCTGCGGGGCCGGCAACGATGAGGGCGCTGGGGGCGCAGCAGGCGCCGACGACGGTGAGGGCGGCGCGGGTGCCGGTGGGGGCGGAGCAGGTGCCGGCGGCGCGGGTGCCGGGCGTGGCGGCTCCAGCGACGGGGGCGCCGTGGTCGCGGCCATCGCGGCGCGCGCGGCAGCCGGACCGCCGCCCGCAGAGGCGGTTCGTTCCCCCCGTCCGCGCGCCTCCGACGCCGGCGCAGCTCGCGACGATGCGCCAGCGCCCACCGCATCGTCGGCGAGCAAGCCCACCAGCGCGGTCTCGAGGGTCAGGCGTCGGTCGGCCGACTGCGGCATCTGCGCCAGCGCGCTGCCGAGCGCCTCGAGCGCCCGCACGTTGGCGCGCCGACCCATCGCGTCGCTCAGCTCCCGGGCCGAGGTGATGTCGGCCTGCGGCAGTTCGGCAGGCTCCACCCCGGCACCCACCAGGAACATGTCACGCAGGCGGCGTGCGGTCCGCTCGGCGAGATCACGAGCGTCGACTCCTGCTGCAGTGGCCGCGGCGACGGCGATCAGCGTCGACGCCAAGTCGGCCTGTGCCAGCGCCTGCACCAACGCGTTCACGTCGGTGCGGTCATCAGGGATGCCCCCGGCCGCCAGCACCGTGTCGAGCGCGGAGAGCGCGTCGCGCACCGACCCCGCACCGCGCTCGGTCACATAGTCGACGACGGCGTCGTCGACCGGCGCTCCGGCAGCGTCGGCGATCGCCCGCACATGGGGCGCCATCTCGTCGGCACCCACCAGCGAGAGCTCGAACTGCTGGGTGCGGCTGCGGATGGTGGGCAGCACCTTGTTCGGATCGGTCGTGGCAAGGATGAAGACCACGTGAGGCGGCGGTTCCTCGAGCGTCTTGAGCAGTGCATTGGATGCCGCCGCCGAGAGCATGTGCACCTCATCGAGCAGGTACACCTTGCGACGCCCCGAGCTGACCAGCGCCGCCTTCTCGGTCATGTCGCGGATGTGGTTCACCGAGTTGTTGGACGCCGCGTCGAGCTCGATGAGGTCCAGCGAGGTGCCTGCGGTGACGGCGGTGCAGCTGTCGCAGGCATCGCAGGGTTCGCCGTCGTCGAGGGACTCGCAGTTGAGGGCCTTGGCGAGGATGCGTGCGGTGGAGGTCTTGCCGGTGCCGCGGGGTCCGCTCAGCAGGTACGCGTGGCCGACACGGTCGTCCCGGACGGCATTGCGCAAGGCCCGGACCAGGTGAGGCTGGCCGACCACCTCCGCAAATCGCTGAGGCCGGAACCTGCGGTAGAGCGACTGGTGCGGCATCTCGCGGCGATACTAAGAGGCGGGACGACGATTCGCCGACCGCTTTCCGGCCACCATCTTGCTTGCCGCTCTTGTTCGCTGCGCTCACGGGGCCGCTAGGCCCCGACTGTGACTCATCGGCAGGCTCTGCGGTTATCGTTCGGGCTGTGTCGCCGTCTGACGTGGCGGCCGGGTCCTGTGCAACGGCGACCCGTGAACCGAGTCAGGGCCGGGAGGCAGCAGCTCTCAGCGGACCTCGTTGTGTGCCGCAGATCGCCTGGCCGCCTCGCCAGACGGCGACACGTCTGATGCGCAGGGATCGCCGTGCGACCCCGGCATCATCACAGCGATCGCTGCATCATCACAGTGATCATCGTGCGATCGCTGCATCGTTACGGAGAGTTGCCAGAGTGGACGAATGGGCTCGCTTGGAAAGCGTGTGAGGCTTTCATCGGCCTCCGTGGGTTCGAATCCCACACTCTCCGCATGTCAGACTGAACAGTGATGTCTGGCAGCGGCCTCCCCGCCCAGAAGGCCAAGGGCTACGAACCAGACCTGCCCATCTCGGTGTCCACGATCCTGGACTGGCCGCCGCGGCCGCTGGCGACCCTGCGACACATCTCGTTGATGATGCTCCCCCAGGGATTGCTCTGGGTGGCGATGTCTGCGGTGGTGTGGAACTTCTTCACGCCGTCCATGGAGCGGATGGCCACCTTGAGGCCCCGGTGGATCCTGGAGATCTATCTCCGCAACGTGGTGGTGTTCACGCTGGTCGCAGGATCGCTGCACCTGGCGCTGTACATCCGGCGGGTCCAGCAGCAGCGGTACAAGTACAACCGCCAGTGGCTCAGCACCACGAATCGGGCGTTCTGGTGGAACAACCAAACCCGCGACAACATGTTCTGGTGCCTGGTCAGCGGCTGCGCCGTGTGGTCGGGCTATGAGGCGCTGACCATGTGGTTCTACGCCAACGACTGGATCCCGTCGGTGTCGTGGGGCACCTGGTGGCCCTACATCTGCGCGCTGACGGTGATCGCGTCGCTGTGGTCAGTCGTGCACTTCTATTGCATCCACCGGGTGCTGCACATGAGATGGGTCTACGACCACGTGCACTACCTACATCACCGCAATGTGAACACCGGCCCGTGGAGCGGGCTGTCGATGCACCCGGTCGAGCACATGATGTATCTGAGCATGATCGTGCTGTGGTGGGTGGTGCCCGCTCACCCGTTCATCCTGATCCTCACCCTGCTGTCGAACGCCGTTGCGACCACGTTCTCCCACTCGGGCTTCGAGCGCTTCGAGATCGGCAAGCGCGAGGGGCCCACCATGGCGGGGGCCGACTACTTCCACCACCTGCATCATCGCTATTTCGAGTGCAACTACGGCAACCGGCCCGTGCCGCTCGACAAGCTGTTCGGCACGTTCCACGACGGCACGTCCGAAGCCCATGCCCGGATGCGAGAGCGGGCCAAGGCTCGCCGCGGCATCACCACCGCCTGACGCAGCTGCCTGACGCCGAAAGAAAGCGGCCACACTGCGGTGGTGACAGACGACGCGGCGATGGAACAGGCGATCGAACAAGCACGGCAGGCTGCTGCCGTCGGAGAGGTGCCGGTGGGCGCCGTGGTGATGATCGACGGCGAGGTTGTCGCTGCCCGCCACAACGAACGCGAGACCACCAACGACCCCACGGCGCACGCCGAGGTGCTGGCACTGCGCGACGCCGCTGCGGCGGTCGGCGACTGGCGGCTGAGCGGCGCAACGCTGGTGGTGACGCTCGAGCCGTGCCCCATGTGCGCCGGGGCTGCGCTGTCGGCCCGCGTGGCTCGGGTGGTGTTCGGGGCCTATGACCCCAAGGCGGGTGCTGCGGCGACGCTCTACAACCTGCTGGTGGACCCCCGCTTCAATCACAACGCTGAGGTGATCGGCGGGCTACGCGAAGCCGAATGCGGCGAGCTGCTCAGCGATTTCTTCAGCAACCATCGCTGAGCGGCCGAGGGGGAACCGTGAGCGATCTAGAGATCGAGTTTGAGACGAGTCCCGAGCAGTACCGCCATTGGGTCGTGGAGATCGACCGGGAGCGGGCCACGCTCACCATGAACGTGGACCCGACCGCAGGGCTGCGCGACGGCTACGAGCTCAAGACCAACTCCTACGACCTCGGTGTCGACATCGAGCTCTACGACGCAGTCCAACGGCTGCGATTCGAGCACCCCGAGGTCAAGGTGGTGGTCGTCACCGGCGGCCTCGACAAGATCTTCTGTGCCGGCGCCAACATCGGGATGCTGGCCGGCGCCACCCATGAGCACAAAGTGAACTTCTGCAAGTTCACCAACGAGACCCGCAACAGCATCGAGGACGCGACTGCTCACTCTTCTCAGGTGTGGATCGCGGCGGTCAACGGCACGGCTGCGGGAGGCGGCTACGAACTGGCCCTCGCCTGCGACGAGATCCTGCTGGTCGACGACCGCGCCTCGTCGGTCTCGCTTCCCGAGATCCCCCTGCTGGCGGTGCTGCCCGGCACCGGGGGGCTCACCCGCGTCGTCGAGAAGCGACACGTACGGCGCGACCTCGCCGACGCATTCGCTACCCGCACCGAGGGAGTCCGGGGTCGCCAGGCCGTCGACTGGGGCCTCGTCGATCAAACAGCCCCGCTCAGTTCGTTTGGCAACCTGATTGACGAGCGCGTGGCTGCCCGTGCTGTTGAATCTGATCGCCCAGATCTCGGGCCCGGGATCCGTCTCGTGCCGCTCGACCGCACCGTCGACGGCGACTCCGTCGAGTACTCCGCCATGTCGGTGAGCATCGACCGCCGAGCGGGCACGGCCACATTCACGATCGCCGCCCCCGACGCTCCCCAGCCCGCGACGCCCGACGAGTTGATCGAAGCCGGTGCGGGAGCCTGGGTCCTGCGCTGCGCACGCGAGCTCGACGCGGCCGTGCTCCATCTGCGCTTCAACGAGACCGCCATCGGAACGTGGGTGTTCCGCACCGAGGGCGATGCTGATGCCGTTGCGGTGGCCGAGCAGCTCCTGGCTGATCATCCAGATCACTGGCTGGTGCGAGAGATCCGGCTGTACTGGGCACGGACGCTCAAGCGATTGGACCTGTCTGCCCGGTCGTTGATGACCCTGATCGAACCGGGCAGCTGCTTTGCCGGAGTCCTGGCCGAGCTGGTGCTCGCCGCCGATCGCAGCTTCATGCTCGACGGGACGTGGGAAGATCTCGACGACCCGCCCGAGCCGGCGACGATCCGGCTCACCGGCGCCAATCTCGGCTGGTTCGCTATGTCCAATGGCCTCAGCCGGCTCCAGACCCGGTTCTGGGGCCGACCCGCCGCACTTGCCGCTGCGGAGGCCACCGTTGGCACCGAGCTCGAAGCGCGCGAGGCTGCAGGGGCCGAGCTTGTCACCTTCGCCCCCGACGACATCGACTGGGACGACGAAGTCAGGATCGCGCTCGAGGAGCGGAACAGCTTCTCTCCCGATGCGCTCACCGCAATGGAGGCGAACTATCGCTTCGTCGGTCCCGAGACCATGGAGACCAAGATTTTCTCCCGTCTCTCGGCTTGGCAGAACTGGATCTTTCAACGACCCAACGCCGTGGGGCCGAACGGAGCGTTGCAACGCTTCGGCACCGGTTCCCGGCCGGACTTCGACACCAGGAGAGTGTGAACATGACCATCGTCGACATCAACGCCAAGATCCCCAACAACGTGGATCTGGCCGACGACCGCCGGCTGCAACGAGCACTGGAAGGGTGGCAACCGAAGTTCATCCGGTGGTGGGAAGAGCTGGGCCCCGTGGCGTTCAAGCGCAGCCCGGTGTTCCTGCGGACGGCGATCGACGTCGGCCGTGAGGGCTGGGCCAATTTTGACCATGTGGAGATGCCTGACTACCGCTGGGGGATCTTCCTGGCCGAGCCCGAACCAGATCGCAGGATCGCCTTCGGCGATCACCAGGGCGACGACGCCTGGCAGGAAATCCCGGGCGAGTACCGGGCCGATCTGCAGCGCCTGATCGTGGTCCAGGGCGACACTGAGCCGGCCTCGGTGGAGCAGCAGCAGAAACTGTGCCTGACCGCCCCGTCGCTGTATGACATGCGCAATCTGTTCCAGGTCAACGTCGAGGAGGGACGCCATCTGTGGGCGATGGTCTATCTGCTGCACCGTTACTTCGGCCGGGCCGGACGGGACGAGGCCGACGAGATGCTCGAGCGCCATTCCGGCGATACTGACAATCCTCGGATCCTCGGAGCGTTCAACGAAGAGACGCCAGACTGGCTGTCGTTCTACATGTTCACGTACTTCACCGACCGCGACGGCAAGTACCAGTTGGCCTCCCTGCGAGAATCGGCCTTTGACCCACTCAGCCGAACCTGCGACTTCATGCTCAAAGAAGAGGCCCACCACATGTTCGTCGGGGCCTCCGGGGTCGGTCGGGTCGTGCAGCGCACCTTGGAACTGATGCACGAGCACGACACCGACGATGTTCACCCCCACGGTGGCCTCAATCTCGATCTGATCCAGAGGTACCTCAACTTCCACTACGCAGTGTCGCTGGACCTCTTCGGTGCCGAGACCTCGACGAACGCCGCCAACTACTTCGCCGCCGGGCTGAAAGGCCGATTCCAGGAAGAGCGTCGCGACGACGACCACGTGCTGCGCGACGCCACCCGCCTCGTGCCCGAAGCCACAGACGACGGCATCGGCGTCCGGGAAGTCCCGCAGCTGGCTGCGCTCAACGAGACGCTGCGCGAGGACTACACCGAGGACTGCGGCAAGGGCCTCGACCGCTGGAACCGGTCGATCGCCGAAGCCGGGGTCGACTTCGAGCTGCGACTGCCCCATTTCGGCTTCAACCGCAACGTGGGCACCTTCGCAGGCCACCATGTCTCGCCGGACGGCCGGATGGTCAGCGATGCGCAATGGCACGCCAACGCCTCGGACTGGCTGCCGAGCGACGACGACAAGGCGCACGTGAAGTCGCTCCAGGTCGCTGTGACCGAGCCGGGCAAGATGGCCGGCTGGGTCGCGCCGCCAGCCACGGGCATCAACCGGAAACCGCTCGAGTTCGAATACGTGCGGCTCTGAGGTCACGAGCGAGGAGGCAGTCAATGCTCGAACCGTTCAATGCTGCGACTTGGCTGGTCGACCGTCGCGTCGCTGCCGGCGACGGCGACCGGTTGGCCGTGATCTGCGATGACCAGCGATACACCTACCGCGAGCTTGCCGACGAGATCGCTCGCACCGCGGCTGCGCTGCGGGGGCTCGGCGTGCGACCCGAGGAGCGCATCGCCATGGCGATGCTCGACTCGGTTCGGTACGTGGCTGTGTTCTTGGGTGCGCTGCGGATCGGTGCCGTGCCGGTCCCGATGAACCCGCTGCTGCCGGGCCGAGACCTCGCCGTGATCACGGCCGGGGCGCGCGCCACAGTCGCTGTCGTTTCCGAAGCCGTCGCCGGCTGCATCGGTGATCTGTGCTCGGGGGCGCCGGAAATCGCGACGGTGATCGTGGCTGGCGACCTTCCGCCCGATGCCGGCAACGGACACGCCCGCATCCTGAGCTGGGATGAGTTCGGGGCCGCGGCCGAAGGTGCCGACAGCGCGCCGTACCCGACGTGGGACGAATCGCCGGGTTTCTGGCTTTGCACATCAGGCTCGACCGGACAGCCCAAGCTGGCGGCGCACCGCCATGTCGACATCCGCGTCACCTGCGAGACCTATGCCCGCTCGATCCTCGGCATCACGCCCGAGGACCGGTGCTACTCGGTCGGACCGATGTTCCACGCCTACGGGCTTGGCAACTCGCTCAGCTTCCCGTTCTCGGTCGGAGCTTCGACGATTCTCGAATCCGCCAGGCCGCCGACGCCGACGCGGGTCGCCGAGTTGGTGACCGCCCATCGGCCGACGCTGTTCTTCTGTATTCCCACGTTCTACGCGGCACTCAACAGCTCCGATCTGGCCGACGACACCTTTGCCTCGGTGCGCCTGGCCGCCTCGGCTGCCGAGCCGTTGCCGGCCGAGACCTTCGAGCGGTTCAGGGAGCGGTTCGGCGTCACGGTGCTCGACGGCATCGGCTCGACCGAGATGCTCCACGTCTACCTGTCCAACTCGCTTGCAGACCTGCGGCCCGGAACAACCGGCAAGCCGGTGGGCGGCTACGAGATCCGCATCGTCGACGACAGCGGCCGGGATCAACCTCCCGGCGAGCCGGGCCAGCTTCTCGTCAAGGGCGGGTCTATGACGACGGGATACTGGTGTCGATCCGAGACGAACCGGGCCACCTTCGAGGGCCCGTGGATGCGCACGGGCGACCTGTACGACGTCGACGCCGATGGCTATCACACGTACCTGGGCCGGGTCGACGACATGCTGCGCGTCGGCGGCGAGTGGGTGTCACCAGCCGAGGTCGAGGCCACCCTGATCGAGCACCCCACCGTGCTCGAAGCGGCGGTGGTCGGCGAGCACGACACCGAGGGCGTGCTGCGACCCGTGGCCTACGTGACTCCCGTCGACGGCGACCTCGCCGCTGCCGACAACTTGACGCGCGACCTGACCGCCTTGTGCCGTGAGCGGCTGGCCGGCTACAAGCGCCCTCGCCGCTACGAGATCGTCGACGATCTGCCCAAGACTGCGACTGGCAAGATTCAGCGGTTCAAGCTGCGGTCATGAGTCGCCGCCCGACCGATCTGCCGAGACAGCGGGTGTGGCGGAAGGTGTGGGATTCGAACCCACGGTGACCCGAAGGCCACAACGGTTTTCGAGACCGCCCCATTCGTCCGCTCTGGCAACCTTCCGCAGCGCACCCTATCGACGCCTGCACGGCTGACCGCCTCGCCTGCGGCCCCTGCGACACGGCAATAATCGGTCGCGCGGGAGGCGAATTCGTGACAGCCTCAGGGCCGTGAGCAGCGCTGTGGAGAGCGACCGAACCCCGGCAGGCGCGATGTCCGGGCAGCCCGACGGCACTTGGTCAGTCTCTGCACTTGCACACGCCATTGGCGAGACGATCCAGCGGGCCTTCCCCGCGGAGGTCTGGGTACGCGGCGAGATCATCGGCTACTCGGTGGCAGCGAGCGGCCACATCTACTTCAACCTCATCGAGCCAGGGACGGGCGGCGACCGTCGCGGCGATCGCATGCGGGTGGCGCTGTTCAAGGGACGTCAGCGCCTGGTGAACCGCGACCTCGCCGCTGCGGGCGGGCTGACGCTCGACGACGGCATTGAGGTGCGGATCCGCGCCGAGGTGGAGTACTACGCCGGCAGCGGGCAGGTCCAGCTCATCATGAGCGGCGTCGATCCGCACTTCACGCTCGGCGTGCTGGCCGCTGACCGTGAGCGCACGCTGGCCGAATTGGCCGCGTCGGGCCTGCTGCGGCGCAATGCCGCTGTGCCGCTCGCGTTGGTGCCGCTGCGCGTCGGGCTCATCACAGCCGCCGGCAGCGCCGCCCACGCTGACTTCGTCCATGAACTCGAGTCGAGCGGTTACGCGTTCGAGGTGCTGCTGTGCGACGCCCGGGTGCAGGGCGTGACAGCCGAAGCCGACCTCGTCGCAGCGTTGCGCACGCTCGGCCAAGCCGATGTCGACGTGGTCGCGCTCGTGCGGGGCGGGGGTGACCGCACCGATCTGCTGGCGTTTGACCTCGCCAGCGTTGCCGCAGCCATCGCGACGTGCCCGCTGCCGGTGTTCTGCGGGATCGGCCACGAGATCGACACCTCGGTGGCAGACCAAGTGGCACATACCGCAGCCAAGACACCGACCGCATGCGCCAGCGCGCTCGTTGGGAATGTCGCCGCGTTCAATGAACGCCTGGCCCAAGCCCGCCGCGAGATCGACCGTGCCGCTCGCTCGAGGACGTCGGCCGCGACAGCACGCCTGGCGACAGCGCGAGGAGCACTCGGCTTGCTGGCCGAGCGCCGCCTGGCGCGCCCGCGTGCGCAGCTCGGCGAGGCCCGGCTGCGGCTGGATTATCACGCGCAGCGTCATTGCCGCGCAGCGGCCGGCAGGCTCACCAGCGCCAGCCGCGCACTGCAGCGCAGTCACACCCATGCCCAGCGCGGGCTGGCGTCGCTTCGCGCCCAACGGCCCCGGTTGAAACGGGCTTCAACGCGACGCCTCAACGCCGCCAAGGCGCGGTTGCGTTCCGCATCGGCACTCGTGTCGGCGGTCGCGCCCGAGCGAACCCTGGCTCGGGGTTTCTCGATCACACGAGCAGCCGACGGCAGCATCGTGCGACAGATGCCTGCTGCCGGCGCTTCGATCTCCACCGAGACCCAACACGCTGTGTTCCCCAGCGTCGTTCAAGGCAGCAGCACTACCGGCAGCCAGCCAGACAGGCCGGCTGATGATCCGACAACGGGAAGGACCGCTGATGGCTGAAGACACCGACGATGGCGCGGAGGCGGACGATGCCGAATTCGGCGGCTATGCCGAGTCGATGGTCGAGCTCGAGACCATCCTGGCCAGCCTCGAGAACGACGACATCGACATCGACGCGCTGGCCTCCCAGGTCGAACGCGCCTCGCGCTTGATCGCGCACTGCGAAGGGCGCCTACGCGCCACAGAACTGTCACTGCAGACGATCCTGGCCCAGCACGAGCCGGCGCCGGCCGACGAGGAAGCCTCCTGAGGCTCGACCCGCGGCGTCGCAGGAATGTGTGGACCGGGGGAGTTGGTGGGCGCTCCCCCGGTCCACTGGCGCGTCACGGGCCGGTGGAAAACCCGGAGCGCACGCTCACGCCGCCGCAGAAAATGCCCACTGTGAGTGACCGCGGCAGTTTGTCGAAACCACCGAGGAACCTATGAGTTCGCCATCCAATTGTCAAGATAATACGGCCCGAAATGCCAGTGATTCCGGGGATTTTCCACATGGTGCGTGGCCATCGCCGCTGCAGGCGGCCGACGTCGCAGCGGGAGCTGTGCGTCGGGTGGAACCCCGGGTCGCGGGAAGCTGGGCCTACTGGGTCGAAGAGCGGCCGCTCGAGCGCGGGCGGGGCGCCGTCGTCCGGGTGAGGCTCGACGGGCCCGATGCGGGGCCCGCGGACGTTCCCCATACATCAGAAGCAGACATCCGCACCGCTGTGCACGAATACGGCGGCGGGGCATGGCTGCCGTTGGAAGCGCCAGACGGAAGCCACTTCGTGCTGGGCAGTTGCATGAGGGACCACCGGATCCGGCTGTTCGACGTGGCGGGAAACACTGCCCCGCACCCGATTACCCCCGAACCCGATGTGCCGGGGAGCCTGCGCTATGCCGACCCGGCGCTGGTGCCCTCACCACGTCCCGCCGCCGGCGACGGGAGATTCGAACCGGTCACGGTGTGGGTGCGAGAGTCCCACCCCGACACCGCAGGCGAGCCGACCAACGAGCTGGTCACGGTGCGCCTCGACGGGACGGTCAGCGTCGTGGCATCCGGTGCCGACTTCTACTCCTCGCCTCGGCCTTCGCCGGACGGATCCGAGCTGGCCTACCTCAGCTGGGACCACCCGAACATGCCGTGGGACCACACCCGCCTGCATCTGGTCGAACTCCGCGACGGCGAGCCGGTGCCGGGCACCGACCGGGTGCTGTGCGACGGCCCCGCGTTGACCCAGCCCGCATGGAGCCCCGACGGCGACCTGCACATCGTGACCGACGTCGACGGCTGGTGGTCGATCCATCGCGTCGATGCCGAGACCGGTGACACCGAACCGCTGCTGGCTGACGCTGAGGTGAGCAGCGCCCCCCGCGAATTCGGGGTTCCTGCATGGGTGTTCGCGCAGGCCACCTACGGCTGGGCCGGTGACGGCACGCTGATATGCACGTGGTCGTCCGGCGGTGTCGGGCATCTCGGGATCATCCACGACGGACAGGTGGAGGAAGTCCCGAGCGGGTTTACCGACTTCGGCCGCCTGGCGGTGACAGTCGGCGGCTCCGTCGTCACAGTGGCCGCAAGCTGGACACACCGCGCTGCCGTGGTGGAGATCGCAGCCGACGGCACGCATCGCCAGCTCAGCGCCGCCGAATCCTCAACCCTGGAGCCCACCGACGTCTCGGTCCCCGAAGCATTCACCTTCGACAGCGCCGACAGGCGCCAAGCGCACGCGTTCTTCTTCCCGCCTGCCAACTCGGCGCTGTCCGGGCGTCTCGCTGAGGCCGCTGCTCGCGGCTCGTCCGTCGAACCGTCCCCCGCGGACGCTGACGGGTCAGCTTCGTCGAGCGAGCTTCCGCCGCTGCTGGTGCTCAGCCACGGCGGGCCGACGGGCTCGGCCCGCAGCTCGCTCGATCTGGGCATCCAGTACTGGACGACCCGTGGCATCGCCGTGGTGGACGTGAACTACGGCGGCAGCACCGGCTACGGCACCGCCTTCCGCAACCTGCTGGCGGGCCAGTGGGGCGTCGTGGACACGCAGGATTGCATCAACGCCGCGCTGCATCTGGCCCGCGAGGGCGCTGTCGACCCGCAGCGACTGGTCATCAAGGGCGGCTCGGCTGGCGGCTACACCACGCTCTGTGCGCTCACGGGCAGCGACGTGTTCGCCGCCGGCATCTCCCGCTACGGCGTGGCCGACCTCGAAGCGCTCGCCCGCGACACGCACAAGTTCGAGGCCCGATATCTCGATGGGCTGATCGGCCCCTGGCCCGCCGAGGCCGACCTGTACCGGGAGCGCTCGCCGATCTGGCGCACCGACCAGCTTGCGACCCCGATGATCGTGCTGCAGGGCACCGAAGACCGGGTGGTGCCCCAGAGCCAGTCCGAACAGGTCGTGGAAGCTCTGGCGAACGCGGGCGTGCCGCACGCCTACCTGCTGTTCGAGGGCGAGGGGCACGGCTTTCGCCGGGGGCCCAACATCGTGGCCGCGCTCGAAGCCGAGCTGTCCTTCCTCGGCCAGGTCCTGGGCTTCGAGCCTGCAGGCGACATCGCCCGCGTCGAGGTGCGCGAGGGCCACCAGTAGCGGCCCCAATAGGTTCATGCCGTGTACAGCTTCGCCCGGAGACCGATCTGGCTGGCCGGACACGCGCTCGCCGGGGGGCTGCTGGCGATCTTTCTGATTGCAGGCTTCTGGCAGCTCAGCCGCCACAACGAGGTGCGTGACCGCAACGCAGCGATCGCCCAACGTGATGACATGCGGGCGCTGGATGCCGACCGCTTCTTCGAAGCCGTGACGAACGCCGGGCTCGTAGAAGAACTGGAGTACCGGTCGGTGAGCCTGCCGATCGGCCGGTTTCACTGGCAGGAGTTGATGCAGATCCGCAACCGCAGCCTCAACGGCCGCGCCGGCTGTCACCTTGCCGTGCCAATGGAGACAACCGCTAACGACAGCGACGGGCTCCTCGGCGTTCTCGTGACAGTCGGGTGGCTGCCCCAGCAGGCATGTGCATCGCTGCTCGATGGCGACGTCGACGTCTTCGAGCACCGGCTGCCGCCCACTGGCCAGATCACTGGCCGCATCCGGCTGAGCCAAGAACGCGGCCTGCTCGGGCCCGCCGACCCAGCCCAGGGACAGCTCAGCTCGCTGGCCCGCACCGATGTCGAGCGGATCGACCAGCAGACCACGCTGGACCTGGCGCCGGTGTACGTCGAGATCATCAGCGCAGTCGACGAGAACGGCTCAGCGATCGGTCTCGGTACGCGCCCAGGCGACACTCTCCCTACGCATGAGCCGCTGCCGCCGCCAGAGCTCGACGCCGGCCCGCACCTGGGCTACACGTTCCAGTGGTTCAGCTTCGCTGCGGTCGCCATCGTCGGCTACACGCTCGTGCTGCGCCACCAAGCCCGCAAAGGCGATTCAGAACAGATCGCCGACGACTGATTGCTAGCGGCCGATGGCTTTGGCCATGCGAGCGGTGGCCTCGTCGAGCATGGCAGGCGAGGTGGCAAAGTTGAGGCGCACGTGGCCGGCGCCTTCGGGGCCGAAGTCCAGCCCAGAGTTCAGATACACGCGACCCCGCCCCAGAAAGACCGAGGCGGGATCGTCGCCGAGGCCCAGCTCCCGGCAGTCCATCCACGCCAAGTAGGTGGCGTCAGGCGGGCGGTACCCGACTTCGGGCAGTCGCTCGGCCAGCAGCTCCGCCAGCAGGTGACGGTTGGCGTCAAGTCCGGCCACCAGCTCGTCCAGCCAGTCCAGCGCCTCGGTCCACCCGGCGATGGTGGCTACCTGGCCGAGGATCCCGATGCCGCCGATCAGCCGCTTGGGGATCTTCTTTGTGATCGGGCCGTAGCGCGATGACGCCGAGTGCAGAAACGCCATCCGCAGTCCCGCCATGTTGAACGACTTCGTGGCAGCGGTCACCGTGACGGTGCGCTCGGCGGCCAGCTCGCTGACCGACGCCACCGGAATGTGCCGCCTGGGCGCATACACCAGGTCGCAGTGGATCTCATCGGAGATGACCACCAGGTCGTGACGCTCGGCAATATCGATCACTGCGGCGATGTCGTCGGCGTCGAGCACCATGCCGCAGGGGTTGTGCGGCTGACACAGGATCACCGCGGTCACATCAGGCGCCGAAGCCACCGATTCAAAATGGTCCAGATCGAGCCGCCAGCCGTCGTCGTGGCGGATGAGCGGATTGGGCACCACGCGGCGCCCGTGTCCCTCGACACTGGAGAAGAACGGCGGGTAGGCGGGGGTCTGGAAGATGATGCTGTCCCCCGGATCCGTCAAGTATGTGATCGCCAGCTCCAGGCCCTGGATCACGTCGTGAACCCGGACGACGTCGAGCGGGTCGACCTGCCAGCCGAACGCCTCGCCCATGCGCTTGGCGAATACACGCACCACCGGAATTGGCTGGTCGTAGAAGTCGTAGCCCAACCCGCCCGTGTCGATGCGTTCACGCACGGCGTCGAGCACGACTGCGGGCAGCTCCACGTCCATGTCGGCGACCCAGGCCGCCAACACGTCGGGGCCTTCTCGTCCCCACTTGATGCCCGGGCGGTTCCGAACCCGTTCCGAATCCAAGTCGAAAATCACGAGGCGACCCTACGCGCCGACACTTGTTGCTACCCGCTCTTGTTCCCCATGCTCATGCGATTGGACTCACGGGCCGCTCGGGCCACGGCTTCGTCTCTAGTACAGGCCGATCATGCGGCCGGCGAGACCGAGTACCGCCACCACCAGGACAGGGCGGATGAGACGCTCGCCACCGCGCACAGCCCAGCGGGCGCCCAGCCAGCCGCCGACCGCGAAGCCAGCCGCGACGATGACGGCGAAGCCCCAGTGCACCTGGTCGTTCAGGATGAACACCGGCACCGCCACGACGGTCAGCACGGCGATCACCACCACCTTGACCGCGTTGGCGTTCACCAGGTCCAGGCCGGCGTGCGACAGGGCCAGCACCAGGATGAGCCCCACTCCGGCTTGGAACGCCCCGCCGTACGCGCCGATCAGGAAGAACACCACGACGGTCAACCACGTCGGCCAAGCGATCTCGGAGCTTCGAGCCTTGGGCGGCCGCAGGCTCAACACCAGCAGCGGAATCATGAGGATGCCGAAGACTCGCTCGAATGCCGTGTCGCTAAGCAGGCTCGACACGGCGTAGGCGCCGATCACCGAGCCTGCCACCGCGGGGATGAGCACGGGCACCGACCGACGCAGCCCCGATACGCCTTCGGATCGGTACCCGGCGACCGAGGCCACGTTCTGGGTCACGACGCCGATGCGGTTGGTGCCGTTGGCCACGAGCCCGCCGAGATCGCCGACCACGGTGAGCAGGCTGACCGTCAGCAGCGAGCCGCCGCCGGCCATGGCGTTCACCACGCCGGCCACCACACCCGCGGCGGCGATGAGCGCGATCTGCCCTATATCCACTGGCGGAGGCCCATCAGCGCGAGTCCACCAGCGCTAGGTCTGGGACGCAGGTCCGGGTGCGAGCTGAGTCGTCTGCTGACGCAAGAGATGATCGGCCAGCACGAGGCAGACCATCGCCTCGACCATCGGCACCGCCCGGGGCAGCACGCACGGATCGTGACGACCTCGTGCGGCCAGCACAGTCGCCTCGTTGGCGTTTGTGACGGTCTTCTGCTCGGAGGCAATGGTGGCGGTGGGCTTGAACGCGACGCGCAGCATGATGTCGGCGCCGTTGCTGATGCCGCCCTGGATGCCGCCGCTGCGATTGGTGACCGTGACGGGGCGGCCGTCGGGACCGGGGGCGAACTCGTCGTTGTGCGTGCGGCCCGTCATCAACGTGCCGGCGAAGCCGCTGCCGATCTCCATGCCTTTCGCGGCCGGCAACGACATCACCGCTCCCGCCAGCTCTGCGTCGAGCTTGTCGAAGACCGGCTCGCCGAGGCCCGGTGGCACGCCACGCGCCACGCAGGCCACGACCCCGCCGAGGGAGTTGCCGTCTCGGCGGGCCGCGTCGATGGCTTCGATGATGCGGCCTGCGGCGACGGGATCAGCGCAACGCGTCGGATCCGCTTCCACGTCGTCCCTCGTCACCTCTGCGGGATCCACGTCGGCGTTGATGTCGCGCACCGAAGTGACCCACCCCAGCACCTCTGTGCCGACCGTTGCGAGGATCTTGCGAGCGACGGCGCCCGCCGCCACTCGGCCGACGGTCTCACGGGCCGATGCCCGGCCGCCGCCCTGCCAGTTGCGGATGCCGTACTTGGCCTCTGTGGTGTAGTCGGCGTGGCTGGGCCGGTACTTGGTAGCCATCTCGGAATAGGCACCGGGCCGAGCATCGGTGTTCGCCACGGTCATGCCGATCGGCGTCCCCAGCGTCAGGCCCTCGAAGACGCCCGAGTGAATCGTGACCCGGTCGGCTTCTTGGCGCTGGGTGACGATCCGGCTCTGGCCAGGCCGGCGGCGGTCCAGATCGACCTGCACTTCGGCTTCGCTCAGCTCAATGCGCGCGGGGCAGCCGTCGATGATCACCCCCAGCGCACCGCCGTGCGATTCGCCGAACGTGGTGACCGCGAAACGTTCCCCGAACGTGCTGCCGCCCATGTGAGAACCCTACGACGGCACATGCACCGCCACAGCAGCAATTTGCGCCAGTTCTTAGCCCGACTCGTCGCTGTCGTCGTGGCCGGAGGGCGATTCGCGCTGCTCGGCCAGGAACTTCTGGACTTCGCGCGCAATGTCATCGCCGCTCGGCAGGTTCTCCTCGGCGGTGCGGTCCGCTTCGGACTCAAGCTGGCGGATATAGGCCACGATCTCGGGATCTCGGGCGACCGCCTCATCGACCCGCTGCTCCCAGGTCTGCACGCTGGCGTCGAGCTCCCCGTAGCCCGTTGTCACGCCGGTGACGGTCTCAAAGTGGGCCAGCAGCGCCCGCGTGCCCTTGGGGTTCGGCGGGCCCGCGACGTAGTGGGGCACACCGACGCGCAGCGACACCACGGGCAACGCGGCCCGGTCCAGCACGTCGTGCAGCGTGCCGATAATGCCGGTGGGGCCTTGATAGGTCGGCCGATCCAGGCCTAGGCGGGCCGCCAGCTCACCGTTCGCGGCGCTGCCCTTGACCGAGGCTGTGCGCGAGTGCGCCACACCCGCGACCATTGCCCCGAGCGTCACCACCATCTGGCAGCCGAGCTCCCGGGCGATTTCCGCCACGCCTTCGCAGAACGTGCGCCAGCGCATCCGCGGCTCGATGCCCGACAGCAGCACGAGGTCGTGGGGCGGGGCGGCCGGCACGACGTGGCACTCGATATCGGGCCAACGAATGCGACGTTCCCCTTCGGACGTGATCTCGATGTGCGGGCGACTCTCCTGGAAGTCGAAGAACTCCTCGGGATCAATGTGGCAGACCCGCCGGGCCTCGCTGCGGTCACGGATCCACGTCAGCGCGCCGGTGGCGCATTCGCCGGCATCGAACCAGCCCTCGAACGCGACCAGCAGGAGCGGATTGTGCAGTTTGGGCGCGCCGTCCCAGACGACGATCGATTGCTCAGCAGGATCCTGTTCTTGGGTCACCTGTCACTTCCCGCTCTTGTTCCCGGCTCGGATTCACTAAGTGCTCACGGACCGCTCGGGCCCCGGCATCGCCTGCCGGCTCAGCCACACGGCATCACTATGGCCGATGCACGGCCCGATTACGCCCGGGATTCACGTTCAGCGGGTCCACTTCAGCAGCGAGACACGCTGCAGCGACTCCAGCGAGATCGATTCGAGCGCCTTGTTGGAGGCGAGGTACAGCCGGTCGCCGACCACGGCGCTGGCGGTCACCTGTGCATGCCAGTCGGTGTCGTGCCAGCAGTAACGCTCCCACGGTCCGGGATCCTCGCTGCCGTCGGGCCGGATGAGGATCTCACGCGACTCGCGGCACCTGCGCAGCGGCGGATCCGCGTGGCTCAAGCGTGCGCGCTCGGTGAGGTCCCGTTGTGCGGTGCCCAGCGCCACGGCGCCGAGGAACGGGGGCTCGTCGCCGCTGTCGTCGAACGGGTACTGGTTCAGCGGCAGCACGACGAGGTCGCTCGGCTGCCAGTGCAGGAAGGCGAGGGCGTTGAATTCCACCTGGCTGTGCCCGCCCGGGGCGGTCCACTGGGCAATTCGCTCCGGCCGATCCAGATCGGCGATGTCGAACAGCGACACCTGGGTGCCCGTGGTGAAGCCCTCGTCGGTGGCCTCCTGGCCGACCCCGAGCAGCAGGTCGTCGCCGAGCGGGTGGAGATACGCCGAATAGCCGGTGATCTTCAGCTCGCCACGCACGGCGGGCGCGGCCGGATCGGACAGGTCCAGCAGGTAGAGCGGATCGATCTGGCGGAAGGTCACGACGGCGGCGATGTCGCCGAGGTACCGCACCGCATAGATCCGCTCGCCCACGCCGAGCCCGCCGAGATGCCCGACCTCCGACAATCCGTCGGGGCCGATCGCCAGCACAGTGACAAGGCTCTCGGATTCTGGGCCGCCGTCTGTGCGCCACGGCTGCCATGGCGACCCGGTCGTAGTGGCAATCCGCAGGTGGCCCTCGTGCTCGGACATCGAGTACTGGTTCAGCACCGTGCCTGTCACCGTCGCGGACCCGAGGTAGCTGCTCGTAGCTCGCCCGGCGGTGTCGAACATGTGGATCTCGGTCTCGACGATTGTGCCGTCATCGGGACCTGCCGGCTCGATGCGCCAGTCGTGCCAGCGCGTCGTGGTCACGTAGAGATGGTCGGGCGAGGCGTACACCGTGCTGCCGCCGGCCATGATCGATGCGGTGTCCATTGGTCCGGCCAGCCCGTCGGAGGCAATGTCGATGGTGGTGACGCTGAGCGTGCCGGGGCCCGCGTAGTGCGGAGGGGCCCAGATGCGGTCGCAGCCGACGAGGCGGCCGCCGTCGACCGCCGTGCCAGAGCCATCCCTCAGGACATAGCGCGGCAGCCAGTCGTCGATCGTGGTGCCGGCGACAATCTCACGGTTCGCCCCGGTCGCCCGCTCCTGCGCAGCCACGTCACCGGTCTCCGGGACCGCCCACGGAATCCCGCGCGGGCGTGAGCTGGTGACGACTCGCACCACGCCGTCGATCATGCGGGCACTGATGTAGTTGCCTTCGATCTCCAGCCGGCTGGCGACCGTCGGCGTCGTCCCGCTCAGGTCGATCTCCAAGATCCCGGTTGTGGGCCCCCAGCTCCGCGCCGGCTCGATGCCGGATTCGGTATCGCCGAGTTCAGCAAACGGCACGATGAGCTCCCATTGCGAGGCGAACATCAGCACGCGGTCGCCGTGCAGCAGCAGGTTCGAAACCCAGTGATCATCGAGCTGGATCGAGGCGATCAGCACCGCCTCGGGGCCGGTGACGTCCACGATGTGCACTCGGTTCTCGCTCGCAACCACCATGCGCCGGCCGTCGGTCTTGAGGACATCGGGTTCGTCGATGCCTGCTTCTTGAACGTTGGAGGTGCTGTAGTCGACCCCGGGTTGCAGTGACGCCGCTCCGGAATCCGCAAATGAGTCGTCGGCCGTCGCAACCTCCTCGAGCAATTCCCCGCCGAAGCCGCCTTCGTCGAGACCCCACGAGCCGACGGCCGCAGCCGCATGCTCCTGCACGTAGTCGAGCACGGCGTCGCACTCGTCGAACTGTCGCAGCGCCGCGGCCTGTGCTGTGTCCGACTCGCGTTGGCGCCTCGCCCGTTCTTCCGTCTCGCGCCGCTTCCGCACGTCATCAACGCGCTGGCGTTCTTGTTCGGCCTCCGTGCGCTCCTTTTCAGAAGCCTCGCCACCTGCCGTGCCAGTCGCAGACCCGTCCGACTCATCGGACCCAGCGGCCGGATCTCCATCGGCTGCGCTCGTAGTGGCTGCGGGCTGCGCGGTGTCGGGCGGAAGCGCATCGGCCGTGCTGTCGTCGGAATCGCTGGCGCAAGCCGCGGCCAGCAGGCTCACAGCAGCCAGCACGGCAAGCACGCGCCACGTCTTGGCGAATGCGGATTTGGTGTGTTTTGACGCTGCGGTCATCAACTCACACGACGCCACAAGCACGTGCGGCGTTCCACACTCGACGTTACGTTGAGATGACACTTCCCACATCACATCGCAGCCGGCTTGGGCTCTACGCCAGCTCGCCCGGGAACTCGCGGCCAGCCGGTGGCGGCGGTATGGGAGCAATGGCCATCTGGGCCCGGACGAGCACGGCATCGACGAGCCCGGTGAATTGGTCGAGTTCGGCACCGCTCGGTTCAATGAGATCCGAGGGGTAGTTGGCCTTGTTCCGCAGGTCGCGGAGCTGATCGAGCTGCGCCCATGCACGTTGATCGACCAAGCCGGCTCCAAGCGCATAGTCGACCGCCGCGGCGTGAGCGCCTGGACGATTAGTGAAACGGAGTCCATTTGCGGCAGCGACAGCAGTCACGGCCAGCCGCGCTGCTTCGTGGAGGCTCGAGATCACCGGCAGACGAAGATCGGCGTCGCGGCTCAACTGAGCGGTTCGACGAAATTCCCGGGCAGAGGAGAGGACCCGTCTCGCTTCCTCGCGGTGGTCTGCGGCGTTGCGCGGCACGCGATGCAACGACGTTCCGACGAGATCGGCCAATAGGGCCGGTCTGGCATTCACGCGCTGCGCTCCGCTGCGCCGAAGACCGGCACGCATCGCTCGCGAAGCAACGAGAGCTGCTCATTGGCAGGTTCAAGGACGAGCTGATCGACGGCCAGACCGGTCTCAGCCTCGATCACCGCCCGCTGGGAAGCCAGGCTGAACCGCGTATGAGTCGGGCTCACGACAACCAGATCAAGGTCGCGTGGCGGATCGCCCGCTTCCCCGTGGAACCGTGCCGCCCACGACCCGTGAATGAAGACGTCGTCGATTCCTGCCACGTTCTCATAGACAGTCCGAACAATATGAGGGACCCCGGCCGCATATGCAACGATTTGACGGAGCGCGCCCGCGAAGGGCGTGGGCGCCGGGTGGATGAGCTTGGCTTTGCCAACCTGTTCGTACTCCACCATGCCGGCGTCGGCCAGCCGGCCGAGTTCTCGGGCTACGGTCGGCTGAGCCACACCCAAGCGCCTGGCGAGTTCGCGGCCGCTAGCCGGCGGGTTGAAGAACACCTCGGCGAGGAGTCGCACCTGGGTGCTGGACCTGAAGATCGGAAGCAGAGCGGGCGCGGCGGCAGGCACGCATGCAAATATACGCATTCTTAGTCATATGAACAACAACCTGTGCATCGACGGGGCCATGCAGCGGCACTGGCGGTCATGGCATTCCGTTGCGACTAGATCGGTACTGAAGCAATGCTCGTGATACTCGCCTATCTGGGCGCCGTGACGGCGACTGTCGGTCTAGCCGTCTTCGCGTCGCGGTTCTTGCTGCGATGCTGGAGGAACGCCACGCCCGTCAGCCGGGCTGCCGGAGTGGCCGCCGGCGCTGTCGGTGTGTGCACTGTTGTGTTTGGCACTGTTGTCAGGCACAATCCTTGGGAAGCGGCCTTGGCACCTGCAGGGATACTGATGTCGAGCGGGCAAGTGATATGGCTCGCGTCCTGGGTCGAGCGCTGGATCGAGCGCCGACGACACCGAGTCGGACGAAACTCGCCGATGGCCTAATCCGAGTCGGCGGGTTCGTCGTAGAGGCCGTTGCGGCCGAGGCGCACCAGGAGCTCCTCGGTGCTCCACGGCAGCATGGTGGCTCCGCAGCGGGCGTCGCGGTAGTGCTGTTCGAGCCGGCCGGGCCGCAGCAGCGACCGGCCGCCGCAGGTGCGCAGTGCGAGCGAGGCCATCTCGGGGGCGCTCTCCATCGTGGTCACGGTGGCCACGTGGGCGCGCCGTAGCTGTTCGGGATCCGGGTCGGCGCCGATCTCGCTGAGCACCCGGTACGTCAGAGACTGCGCACGGTCGTAGATGAGCTGCAGCTGCGCCCAGCCGGTCTGCTTGATCGGATGGTCGCGCGACGCCTTCACGCCGGACTCGCCGCGCAGGTACGTACGGGTGGCGTCCAGGATGGCCCGCATCAGCCCCAGATAGCTGAAGGTCAGGCTCATGTAGAACTGCGGGAAGCGAGACACCATCGCGTTGAACATGCCCGGCGGCAGCACCTCATTGCGGGCGGGCACGAACACGTTGTCCATCACCAGGGTGCGGGAGTCAGTGCCGCGCATGCCGATCGGGTCCCAGTCGCCGACGATCTCGGCGCCGTCGTCGTCGGCAGGCACGCCGAGCAAGCGGATGTGCGGGTCGCCCTCCACCACCGCGAGCACATTGTGGACGTGAGCGGCACCGCTCAGCGAGGCAAAGATCTTGCGACCCGTGACGCGATAACCGCCCTCGGTGGGCACCGCGACGGTGCTGAAGCCTGATCGAGCACCCGGCGCCTGGCCCTCGGAGAACGGCTGGGAATGGATGACGCGGCCGCGGACCATTCCCTCCCACAGGTGCGGGCGGGTGTTCTCCAGGTGCGCGGCCATGGCTCCGTCTGGATCCTGCTCACGTCCACGCTCTCCGGCCAGCAATGCTTCGGCGATCGGCCCAGACAGCAGCGCCGTGGCCGTGTGCATGTTGAAGGTCAAGGCCGTGGTGGCGCAGTGGCGTCCCATCTCCTCGGCGACGAGGGCATAGCCCACGAAATCTGCGCCCAGCCCGCCGGCCTCTTTGGGAACGCAGAGCCCCAAGAACCCCGCGTCGGCCAGGTCAGCCCAGTTCTCATGGGGGAAGCTGGCATCGCGGTCGTATTTTGGAGCGCGCTCCGCGAACGCCGGCCCGATCTCGGCCATTTTGGCGACGAGCTCGGCTCGTTCGGGCGTCAGCACCTGTTCATCCATCACTCACACCAGTTCCCTTGGTCGTTGGCCCCTCGGTTTCCACTGCTTCTCGCGCTCGGTCGCCCGGCGACTCGGCGTCGGGTGCGCCGTAGCCGCCCCCACCGGGGGTGTGGATCTCCATCACGTCGCCCTCGCCGACCTCGACGCGAGCACAGCCCGCCAGCTCGGTGACGGTGCCATCGACTCGCTCGAGCAGATTGCGCCCGCACGCACCGTCTTCCCCGCCAGCAACACCGAATGGGGCGATCCGCCGGCAGCTCGACAGCAAGTTGGCCGTCATCGCCTCGCCGAATCGCAGGCGTCGCACCGCGCCGTCTCCTCCCCGATTCGCACCCCGGCCGCCTGAACCTCGGCGCACCTCGAACCGTTCGAGCAGCACCGGGTGACGCTGCTCGAGGATCTCCGGGTCGGTGAGTCGGGTGTTGGTCATGTGCGTATGCACGGCGTCGGCGCCGTGGCGGCGAGCCGTTGCGCCCGCTCCCCCGCAGATCGTCTCGTAGTACTGGTGGCGGTCGTTGCCCCAGATGAAGTTGTTCATGGTGCCCTGCGACGCTGCGATGACGCCGAGGGCGCCGAACAGCGCATCGGTGATCTGCTGGGAGGTCTCCACATTGCCAGCGATGACCGCAGCAGGCGGGTGGGGCGAGAGCATCGAAGGGTCAGGCACGACGAGTTCGAGGGGCCGCAGGCAGCCGGCGTTCAGCGGGATTGCGTCGTCGACCATGCAGCGGAACACGTACAGCACTGCCGACCGGCACACCGCAACCGGAGCGTTGAAGTTGCCCGGATGCTGACCGCTGGTGCCGGTGAAATCGACAACAGCGCTGCGGTTCGCCTCGTCGACGGAGATGCGGACGCAGATGACGCTGCGGTCGTCGAGCTCCATCCGGTAGCTGCCCCGGAAGTCGTCACTGCGGCCGAGGGCATCGATGACCCGCCGCACCATCTCCTCGGCGTTGTCGGCGACATGGCCCATGTAGGCGTGAACTACTTCGAGGCCGTAGTAGTCCACGATGCGCGCCAGCTCGGCGGCGCCGCGCTCGCAGGCGGCGACCTGGGCGCGCAGGTCGGCGACGTTCTGGTCGGGGTTGCGGGCCGGCCACGGGCCGCTGGCAAGCACCTCACGCACCGTCTCTTCGAGGAAACGGCCCTCGGCCACGATCTGCAGATTGTCGAGGACGAGCCCCTCCTCGTCGATCGTGGTGGAGTCGGCCGGCGCCGAGCCCGGCACGCAGCCGCCGATGTCGGCGTGGTGGCCGCGGGATGCCACATAGAAGATGCGCTCGGTGCCCGATGCGTCGAAGACGGGCCGCACGACGGTCACGTCCGGCAAATGTGTGCCGCCGTTGTAGGGGTTGTTGAGCACGAAGACGTCGCCGGCCAGCATGGCTGGGTTCTGGGTGATCACCGTGCGGATCGATTCGCTCATCGAGCCGAGATGCACCGGCAAATGGGGGGCGTTGGCCACCAGCCGGCCTTCGAGATCGAACAGCGCGCAGCTGAAGTCGCGCCGTTCCTTGATGTTCACCGATACGGCCGTGTGCTCGAGCACGACACCCATCTGCTCGGCGATGTTCATGAACAGGTTGTTGAAGATCTCGAGCTGCACCGGGTCGACCGTGGTGCCGATGGCAACGCTCGACGGCCGTGCCGTGACACGTTCGAGCACGAGGTCGCCGCGGTCGGTGATCGTGCCCTGCCAGCCCGACTCGATCACCGTGGTGGCGTTGGGCTCGACGACGACCGCCGGGCCCGACACGACGGCACTGGGTGCCAGCGCTGTGCGATCCCAGAACGGGGTGTCGTAGGGGGCGCAGGTGTGCGGGGAGGGGCCATTGCGCGGTGATCCGTCGCCGAACTGGGCGGCGTCTGCGCTCATGTAGGTGGTGTGGGTGGCGAGCAGCGCGTCGCTGTCGTCAGCAGGCGGTGTTGCAGGAGGCGGATCGACGGCGCGGCCTCGCGCCTCGATGAGCAGCGCATCGACCACCAGCGCCGTTGCAGAGTTCGTCGATCCGGGCGGGCTGAAGCCGAACCTCGTCCGGTGTGCAGCCGCGAACGCCGCGGCCACCTCGTCGGCTGTGCTGAATGACCCCGCCGCCATGGCGGCCGTGCCCGATGTCGCCGCCGCCATGGCGGCCGTGCCCGATGTCGCCGCCCCCACGGCGGCCATGCTTGATGGCGCCGCCCCCACGGCGGCCATGCTTGATGGCGCCGCCCCCATGGCGGCTGTGCCCAGCGGCACCTCGAGCGAGGTGTCCGAGCCTCGGTACCGGACGGCGAGACGTCCGGTCACCTCGATCCGTTCGGGGGGCACACCTGCAGCGGCCACCGCTTCGGCGGCGCTCGGACGTGCAGCGGCAAGTCGACGGTGCAGATCGTCGATGAGCGCCTCGTCGAGGGGGGCTTCGACAGGCTCGGCGCGCAAGTCGGTCACATCGGCCAGCCCGATGCCCAGCGCGGAGAGCACCCCGGCGTGCGGGTGGATGAGGATCGTGGTGATGCCGAGCCGATCGGCCACCCGGCACGCATGCTGCCCGCCTGCTCCGCCGAAGCACACGAGCGTGTAGGCGGTGATGTCGTGACCGCGTTCGGTGCTGATCTTGCGGATCGCGTTGGCCATGTTCTCGGCTGCGATCTCGCCGTAGCCGAACGCCACCTCGGCGGTGCTGCGCCGCACACCGCTGGACTCCGCAATCTGCTCGGCCAGTTCGGCGATACCGGCGGCGGCGGCGTCGACATCGAGCGGTTCGGTGCCGCTGGCGCCGAACACCGCAGGGAAGTATTCGGGCCGGATCACGCCGAGCACCGCGTTGGCATCGGTGACGGCCAACGGGCCGCCGTTGCCGTAGCAGGCCGGTCCGGGGTCGGCTCCAGCCGAGTCGGGACCTACCCGCAGGCGGCTGCCGTCGAAGGCCAGCACCGAACCGCCGCCGGCTGCCACCGTGTGCATATCGATGATCGGGGTACGCACGCGGATGCCCGCGACTTCGGTCTCGTTTGCCCGCTCGAACTCACCGGCGAAGTGCGAGACATCGGTCGATGTGCCGCCCATGTCGAATCCGATCAGCCGCTCGAAGCCGGCTGCCTGGGCGGTACGAGCCATACCCACGACACCGCCGGCTGGGCCTGACAGCAGTGCGTCACGCCCGGTGAAGCGCCGGGCGTCGGCCAGGCCGCCATTGGACTGCATGAACTGCAGCTGCGGATCGTCGCACTGCGCAGCGTTGCCACTGCCGGTCCTCGACGCCACGGCGTCGGCTGTACCGATTCTCGACGCCACGGCGTCGGCTGTACCGATTCTCGACGCCACGGCGTCGACGTAGCTCCGCAGGATCGGTGACAGGTAGGCGTCGGCGACGGTGGTGTCGCCGCGAGGAACAATCTTGACCAAAGGGTCCACCTCGTGGCTTACCGAGACCTGCTCGAAGCCGATCTCGCGTGCTGCGGAGGCCAGTGCCGCCTCGTGGTCGGTGTGCCGATAACCGTGCACCAGCACGATGGCCACCGCCTCCATGCCGCGCTCACGAGCCGCCTCCATACCCGCCGTGGCGGCCGGCAGATCCAGCGGGCACAGCACCGTGCCGTCGGCGGCGACACGCTCGTCGACCTCGAGCACTTCGGCGTAGAGCATCTCGGGCAGGACGATGTCCAGCTTGAACAGGTGCGGGCGAGTCTGGTACCCGATGCGCAGCACATCGCCGAACCCTGCGGTGGTGACGAACAGGGTCGGCACTCCACGGCGCTGCAGCAGCGCGTTGGTGGCCACGGTGGTGCCCATCTTCACCGAGCGGATGCGCTCTGGCGGCAGCGGCTCATCCCGTGGCACATCCAGCAGGTCCGCGATGGCGGTTGTAGCGGCATCGTTGTACCGGCGCGGATCCTCGCTCAGCAGCTTGTGCGTGACGAGGCTGCCGTCTGGCCGGCGCGCCACAACATCGGTAAACGTGCCCCCGCGGTCAACCCAGAAGTCCCAAGCGCCTGATGACTGGCTCATTTCACGACCCTAGGTGTCGTGCTCACGGCGGTCCGCGGCATGGCAGGTGTCTCGGTCAGTCGGGAACGACCGCGGTGGCGATGATCTCGACCATGGCGTCGGGTTCCACCAGTCCTGTCGTCCTCAGCAGCGCCATCGCGGGGAAATGCCGGTTGAGATGTTTGCGATGGGCAGCTCCCACGCCGCGAAGGTCATGGCGGTACGCCTGAACATCGGTGGCATAGACGACCAGCGACACGATGTGGTCAGGGTCGCCGCCTGCGTGCGACAGCGCCTCGACAACGTTTCCCAGCGCCGCCTCGGCCTCGGCCAGGTTCTTGCCGGTCCGCTGGGCGATATTGGCGATGGTGGCAACGGTCATCTCAGTCCGGACGAAAGTCCGAGTGTGACTGTTGATGTCGCCGGGCCTCCAGCCAGGGGGTTACGGTGCCGATGGTACTCATGGCATCTCCCAGCATCCGCGCTCACATCACGGCACGCGCTGCGAAGACGGGCACCCGCGCAGGACCAGGCGGCTCCATCTCGTTCCGTCATGAGGGATAACTGAGCGGGACATATGCGTACGGCAATTCCTCGCACTCTGGGTGGGGCGTTGTGATCCACTTCAAGTGGCGCCGCGCAAAGGGCCGAGTGGAGACCAGCATGATCTCACCGGAAACAACGTCACCTACCGAGGCAAGCTCCTCAACCAGCGGGTCATGACCCTGTTCGTCTATCCAGAAGCCATCGGCGTCGCGGAGAACCACCATGCCCCCTGGCACGACGTAGCGTGCCTCCAGTGAACTCCGTGGCTCGACACCGGTCTGTGAAGCCGAGTCGGCGCGTTCAGTCCCCATCTGCCGCCAACGGGCTGTGTCGGGCTTGAACACCTGCGTGATACGCCGTTCACCATCAGATGCAACGAGGTCTCGCCCGCCCTCAAAGAGCAGTAGAGATCTTGTGCCGTCACGAGCGTGGCCGACGATGCACCTTGATCCAATATCGACGCGAACTTGCCGTGGATGGTACAGCGCCGTATCTACATCCGGCGACTTGTCTTCCACGACCACAAAGAGATTCTGTGGCCCCTTGGACAGACTTCGCAGTACAGCTGTGCATGAGGCACCAATTGCTAATGCGCAGGCCACAGATATCACTGAGTATGCAAGTATCCGCCAACCAGAGCGCGGGCGCTTAAGACGACACACTTGCCGTAGACGGCTCATCACCGAGTAAGGACCGAGACTCCGAGGCCGTCCTCGGCCAACGTAACCGGCGTGAAGCTTTGATCCTGCCGAGTGCTCCTGTCCCCACACCCGGAGCCAAAGCAGCCAGTGTGAATTCCGACCGCAGTCGAACTGACATACCATGGGCCGCCGCTGTCACCTTTGCGGCCGTATACATTGCGAACACGCACTTGATTGCATACATCAATGTCCCCACCTCGGTGACATGTGCTCGTGTATTTGACTGTGCCACAACTGTCCCGATTGGTGCGTCTTCCGTAGAAGCAGTACGTATCGCCGATATTGATCTGGCTACGAGGTTTCACGCCCGTGACGAAACGGCGACCGGAAGACGACGAACTCGCATAGAACTGTGCAACAACCGACTCCGAGGTCGAATACCAAGCATAATCACCGTAGTAGCCCTCGTATTCCGCTTCAAGGGTCAGTGACGATTCGGAGCCATCTACGGGATCCACGTAATCGATACTATTGGCGCAATGTCCAGCGGAGAGAATCCCCTTGGTGCTGCCCCGCTGAACTGTAAAGGCCAATGTGCATGCGAGCTTCGATGTATTTGGAAACTGTGCCTCCGTTCCGCCGTATGCGGTATTCGCTTTAAGCAGATCTTCTGAAGCCCACTGGACGCTGGTACCGATCGTAGGAGCTTCCAGTTTACGGATCGCATCGGCGATCTCAGTTGCGATGGGCGCATCTTCGTCGACTGCTAAGGCCACGACTACCTGTCCACGCAGGATGTCAGGAGAAGTCGAGAATTCACTGATATCAGATTTGCCGACGGCGGTAAAGATCTGCTCAGCCTTGGCAATCAGACCAGACTCTGATACCTCGGCGGACGTGTCAAACCCGATGGCAACAGCTCGCGCGGTTACCTGTGCACGAACTTCGACTGGTACCTGCCCAACCCATCGCACGGTAGTACGAGCAGAAAAATCTGCCGCGTGGTACGCACCGCCGAAAGACTGTGGGTAGGACTCGCGCCAACCGGCGATGAGCGGTGCGACGGATTCCTGATGCTTGAGTCTCGCCAATGCGGTCCCGACATCAACGCCGTACTCGACCGCAACCTGAGCTGCCATCCTCTGCAGCGCTCCATCAGATCCATCGGCATCGTCACCACCAGTCGCGCCGACAGGTCCGGTAGGGGACTGACCCGTTGGTTCATCGGGACCTCTGGGTTCTGCAGCGGCCATCGAGGCCGGCAGCGTCGCCGCTATGAGTGTGGTCGCCAAAAGCAAAAGGCGAACTCGCTTGCGAGTTCGCAGTCTATTCGTTGACCTCCAGTTTCCTAGGGGATCACCCCTGCTTCTCAGCCTCAAGTTCAACATTGTCCGCTCCTTCTGTGAACTCAACTTGTGCTACGAAACTCACGACTTGAGTGCAACATAGCTGGCGGCGTAATCGCCTTGCAAGAGGCAGTATTCTGCGATTGCTTTGATTCAAATCGGAATTCGCTTAAGGAAAAAACTCACGATACACGGCATGATTTTCCTCGGATTGTGCTGAACAGCCTGCCCATCGAAATATCGAATGTGGGGCGGGCAGAACGTGTCAGAGCGTGTGCTTGGCTGAGGCGGGTGCTGACACGCGCTTGCTCAAGCGGTCGGCTACGCCTTGGCCTTGCGGAATCGGGAGCCGTGCAGGATGCTGCCGTAGTAGTTGAAGACCTGACGGGCAGCGGGCTCATCGAAGGGGTAGTCCGCGCCGATCTGAGTGGCGGCGGCGAGCCCGGTCACGAAGCAGGTCTCCTGGCTGTTGATCAGCGTGTGCGCCCCGCAGTGCCAACTGCGGCGCTTGCCCTGGATGAAGCGGAACAGCGGCACCAGCAGCGCCACATGGCGGACGTCATGCACGATGTGCTGGAACCACCAGCGCTTCACCACCTTGGCGTCGTCGATCTGGCTGATCGGGTTGTAGGTCACCAAGCAGGGTCGCTCGGACGTGTGAGCCCACGGCTGCTGGTTGTGCATGATGTAGGTGATCTCGTAGTTGTCCGGTCGCGCTCCGTACTGCTCAATGTGATTGCTGCGGGTGGACAGGCACTGCACCTCGTTGTCGGGCAGCACCGAATCATCGGAGTGCACGATGGCGTGGTTGTGCAGCTCACTCTCGTAGCGGATCGACGAGAGCAGGAAGCGCTCGAGCATCGTGGGCTTGTCCATCATCATCAGGGTCTGGTTGGCGTTGCAGGCGAAGATCACGTCGTCGAAGGTCTCGCTGTTGCCGTCGGCATCGGTGACCACCACGTGATCGTCATGCCGGCGGACCTTGCTCACAGGCCGGTTCAGGCAGATCTTGTCGGCGAATCCGGCTGACAGGTTCTCATAGATGCGCCGGGTCCCCTGGTCCCACGTCTGCATCGGCGTCGCGGTCTCGATGTTGAAGAACTCCAGGTAGCGGGCGAACAGCGCGGCGGGCATGTCGAACACGTTCGTCGTCATCAGGAAGTTGACGAACATGGGCTTGAGCACCTTGTACCTGAAGTCTGCCGAGTAGCCGCCCAGGTTCAGCACGGTGCGCATGCTGATGTAGTTGAACGGGTTGAGCGCGTTGAGGAGCTTCGAGCGGGCGCGGGTGAGACGGCCGAATGAGTGCAGGCGAAGGAGCATGCGCTGGAACTTGGCGATCTCGTGCTGCAGCTCATCGCGGATATCGGAGTCGAAGTCGTGGGCGTAAATGCCGCCCTGATACTTCACGCTGTAGTTGAACTTGGTGTCGACCAGATCGATGCCGAATCGCTCCAGCAGCAGCAGCACGTGGTCGTACACCGACGGGATCAACGCCGTGACCGAGATGTCGAACGGAATGGTGCTGCCGTCGGCTTGGGGCATGTCGGCAGTCACGGCGTTGCCGCCGACCTGCTCGTTGGCCTCGAACAGCCGGAAGTCGAACCGGTCGGGGTGATGGTTCAGCGCCCACGCGGCACCCAGCCCGGACATGCCGCCGCCGACGATCGCAATTCTGCGCTGGGTCATGGTGCTCCCGCCGCTCAGCGCGCTTGGAGGGACTCGAACCCCCAACCTTCTGATCCGTAGTCAGATGCTCTATCCAATTGAGCTACAAGCGCCGGTGCTCCTGCCGCGGCCTGCGGCCCGATGGCGCCCGAACAGTGTAGAAGGAGGCGCTTGGCGGGCGTAAAGCCATTTCGGTTCCTGACGCCGGTTCACCGCTGATCGGGCTGCTCAGCGGCGGACAGCAGGCCAGCGTCTCGGGCCACTTCGGCCGGCGTGCGGCCGAGTGCTTCGGCGGCCGCCGCTACATCGGACCATTCCGGCTTGCTGCGGTAGGGGCCGTGCTTGACCGAGACGGCCTGTCCGTGGACATCCACCGTCGACGTGTGGCGCACGAGCGCGGTGCGCACCACCGAGCGGGCCCGCATCCCCAACGTGCCAGTCAGCCGGGCGGTGAGGTCAGCCAGCTGGGTTACCGATTCGGGGCGGCAGAGGATCGTCAGCGTGTGTGCCGGACGTCCCTTCTTCATCACGATCGGGACAGCCCACGCGTCGAGCGCTCCCGCCTCCAGCAGCTCTTCCAGCGCGTGGCCCAGCACCTCGCCCGAGACGTCATCGAGATTGGCGGCCAGCTCGACGAGCTCTTCGGTCGTGTCGGCGCCTGCCACGGCGGCCATCGCTGCGGCCACCTGCGGAGAGCCCTGAGCGTTCGAGGTGCGCTGGTCCGTGCCGACTAGCACGCCAGTGACGTTGGGGCGCCCGGGCAGGTCCCGGGTGCCGGCTCCGAAACCTGTGCTGCGGATGGTCATCGCCGGTGCGGGCCCGAAGTGTTCAGCGAGGGCAGCGACGATGGCGGCGCCGGTGGGCGTTGTGAGTTCCATGTCGATGTCGACGCCGACGATGGGCCGGCCTGCCAGCAGGTTCACGACTGCGGGAGGCGGGTTCGGCAGCACTCCGTGGGCTGCGTTCACCGTGCCCTTGCCGACGGCGACAGGGCCGCAGCACACGACGTCCACATCGAGCGATTCGAGCGCGGCGCACACACCGACGATGTCGACGATGGCGTCCAACGCCCCGACTTCGTGAAAATGCACTTCGTCGGCCGCCATGCCGTGCACCTGACCTTCGGCCTCGGCCAGCGCCTCGAACACTGCGAGTGCCCGCTGGCGGACCCGGTCGGTCAGTGGCGTTGCTTCGAGCAACTCCCGGATATTGCGCCAACGCCGGTGATGGTGCCCCTCGGGCGCGTCAACGATCGCTCGGGTAGCTGCCAGCTCGTTGCGCCGAACGCGTTCGCTGCCCAGACGCCAGCCATCGAGGGAGAGCAATTCCAGCTGAGCCGTCACGAAGTCCAGATCGGCGCCGGCGTCCAGCAACGCCCCCAGCGCCATGTCGCCGGCGATGCCCGAGACCGGGTCGAACCAGGCCACCGTGCCGTTGGCCCCAGTCAGCCCACCAGCGCCGTCGGGACCGGCGTCAGCAAGCGTCGGCTCGCTCGCAGATGCGATCGGGGCGCCTGCCGTCGGGGAGTCGTGCATCACTCCGCGCCGGCGTTGGAGCCCGCAGCCAGATCCAGGATTCTCATGGCCGCCATCGCTGCGCCGAAACCATTGTCAATGCCCACCACCGTGATGCCCGCCGCACACGAGGCGTGCATGGCGAGCAGCGCGGTCACGCCGTCGAGCGCCGCTCCGTAGCCGACACTGGTCGGCACTGCGATGACCGGGGCGGGCACCACGCCAGCCACGGCAGTGGCGAGCGCCCCCTCCATGCCTGCCACCACGATGACCACATCGGCCGACGCCAGCGTGTCGATCTCGGCCAGGAACCGATGCAATCCGGCGAGGCCGATATCGGTCACTGGCTCGGCGCTCACACCGAAAGCGCTCAGTACCGCTGCGGCTTCGGCGGCCACCGGACCGTCCGCCGTGCCCGCCGAGGCCACCACCACCCATTCCGGTCGTGCGCCAGCAGCACGCCAGACCACGGTCGCCAGATCAACCGGGTTCACCGTTTCGTCCGCGACCTCGGGGTCCCGGTCCGCAGGCCGGTGCACCGCACCGCCTGGGCAGGCCGCCAGCGATGCCTCGGTTTGAGCGGGATTCGCCCGCGTCAGCAGCACCGGACCCGAACTGCCGCTCAGCATCTCGGCCACGATCCGGGCGCACTGGCTCGGCGACTTGCCTGGCCCGTACACCGCTTCGGGATGACCGGTCCGCAGTGACCGGTGGTGATCGATGCGGGCCCCGGCGACCTCGGCGTATGGCAACCGCCGCAGACGAGCCAGCGCTTCGTCTGCGGGCACCGTCCCGGCACGCACTTCGGCCAGCAGATCGGCGAGCTGTTGTGCGTCCATCGCCTGCCGTTCTACCGGCCGCGGCCCCGGGTCCGTTGCTCTCGGCGCACTGCGTATCCTGCCCCGATGGCTACAGCCGGCTCTTCATCGGGCATTCCGAGCATGCCGCCCTCGACGCGGATCGGCTACATGGGTCCGCACGGCACGTTCACCGAAGCCGCGCTCGCCACCCAGCCCGACCTCTGGCAGTGCGATCTCACCCCGCTCATCTCGGTCCCCGAGGTGCTCTCGGCGCTCGACGACGGGGCCGTCGACTACGGCTTCGTGCCGGTCGAGAACGCCATCGAAGGTGCCGTCAACGTCACCCAGGACGCACTCGCTTTCGACTTCGACTTCCTGATCCAGCGCGAGGTCGTGGTGAACGTCCAACTCGACCTGATGGCGCTGGCAGGCACAGCCACCGACGACGACCTCTCGGCGATCCACACGGTGCTGTCGTTCCCCGTCGCCATCGCCCAGTGCCGCGCGTTCCTGCACGATCAGCTGCCCGACGCTGCGATCGAAGCGGCCACCTCCACGGCCCTCGCAGCCCGGCGCATCGGCGAAGAGCAGTTGGCTGGCGTGGCCGCTATCGCCAGTCCCGCGGCCGCGGAGATCTACGGCCTCGAAACCGTCACAGAATCGATCGAGGACCACCGCGACAATCAGACCCGCTTCCTGCTGCTCGCAAATGGTCAGGTGCCACCTGCCAGCGGCAACGACAAGACCAGCATCGTGGTGTTCCAGCAGCAGAACGAGCCGGGCAGCCTGCTCGGGATCCTCATGGAGTTCGAGGCGCGCCGGCTGGACCTGTCCCGGCTGGAATCGCGCCCGACCCGGCGCGGCCTCGGCGAGTACTGCTTTCTGCTCGATTTCGAGGGTCACATCTCCGACGAAGTGGTGGCGGACTGCCTGCGCGCGCTCAAGATGAAGCAGCGCGACGTCAAGTTTCTCGGCTCATTCCCCGCTGCGAACGGCAACTCCTCGGGCCGCGAGCGCGTCAGCGAAGAAGCCTGGACCTCATCAGACGACTGGCTGAAGTCACTCCGCCGCCTCATCACGTGAACACCGCCGGCTGTGACTGAAGGGCGAGGGGATCTCTTCCGGCCAGCTGAGTTCCCGCGGTCGGCGAACTACGACGCGGACTGGGTGCTGGACAACATGATGGGGCCGAACGCGCTGTGGCTGACCGAGTCTTTGACCGGGTGCATGGAACTCGATGCGGAGACGCGCGTCCTGGACCTCGGTTGCGGCAAAGCTCTCAGCTCCATCTTCCTGGCGAAGGAGTACGGGGCGCAGGTGTGGGCGGCAGACCTGTGGATTGACGCCAGCGACAACCTCGGCCGCATTTGCGCCGCCGGACTTGAAGACAGGGTGTTCCCGCTTCGAGCCGACGCACATGGGTTGCCGTTTGCCGACGGCTTCTTCGACGCGATGGTGAGCATCGACGCCTACCACTACTTCGGCACCGACGACCTCTACCTCGAAAGTCACCTGGCCCGGCTGATCAAGACCGGCGGTCAATTCGGAATCGTCGTGCCCGGTCTGGTCTCCGAACTGACCTCCACCGAGCCGCCCGAACACCTCCGGCCCTATTGGGAGCCGGCATTCTTCAGCCTTCACAGCCCCGTTTGGTGGAAGCGTCACTGGGAGCGAAGCGGACTGGTGACCGTCGAGCACGCCGACCTGATTCCAGACGGATGGCGACGCTGGATGGAATCAGACCTGTTGTGGTCCGAACACCTCGAGGGGCCCAGCGACGAAGCCGACATGCTTGCCCTCGATCAAGGGCAGACCTTGGGATTGACCCGGATCGTGGCACGTCGAAACGAACGGCCTGCCGCTCGCCTGGACGACGAGCGCTGAAAGTTCGCGCCGAACTCGCGAGGTTGGGGTGGGCTACACCCAGGGGCAGTTGGAATTGCGGTCGCCGAAGGTGCCGCCAGTGCGGTAGCGGTCGAGCGTGAATGGCTTGAGCTCGTCCGGCTTGTCGCCGTGCACCATCATCTCGGCGGTCAGCTTGCCCACGCCGATCATCTTGAACCCGTGGTTGGAATCCGCGATCACCCACGCGTTGTCGGCCACGTAGTCGAACACCGGCACGTTGTCGGGGGTGAAGGCCCCGATGCCGCCATTGCGACGCTCCTTGAAGTACGGCCGCAGGTCCTCCAAGCGCTTGAAGAGCATGCCCAGCGTTGCGCAGTAGTAGTCGGCGAACCATTCCTCGGCCTGGTACTCGTCGTTCAGGTGGCCGTAAGGCTCCACTGCGGCCCGCGGCCCGATCTTGATCGGGATCGTCCCTCCCTGCAGGCCGGGGGCGCCCACCCGCTCCGCGGCGTAACGCGTGTAGGTGTAGAAGTGGTCCTTGAGGAACCGTCCGTCCGGCGAGTACACGGGCGTGTTCATCAGCTCTACGTGCAGCACCGGGGAGTCCTTGTGCTGCGCGGTGCGAAAGTCGACGCCGGGGGGCAGCAAGACCTCGCCCTCCAGCAGTCGCCAGTAGGTCCACATGTCCATCTGGGATTCGACGTGGCCGTCGGGATACACGACGTCGAGGTGGCTCGGGCCACCCAGCCACTCCCAGTGGGTCGGCGTCCACGCCCCTGCACCCACGACGACCTGCTCGCAGGCGATCGAACCCTGGGTGGTCTCGACCGCGGTGACCGAGCCTGAATTGTCGAACTCGTAGCCGGTCACGGTGGCGCCGTAGACGCGCTGCACGCCCCACTGCCGGCATTTCTGGTCGAGGCCCCACACCGCCATGTGTGTGCCTGCGTACCCAGAGCGATGCTCGTGCAGCACCACGTCGCAATTCTCGGTCTTGAAGTCGGGCCACAGATTGGTGAGAAAGGCACGGGCCTCCGCACCGGTGAAGACGTCGGAGGGGTAGCCGCTCGCAGCCTGGGACGCCTGCAGCTTCAGGTAGTCGTCGATCTGGTTTGCCTCACCGACCGAGACGTAGCCGACCTGCTGAAAGCCGAGATTCACCGGGTCGGATTCCCACACCTCCACGCTGGCTCGCAAGATCGCGTGCAGCGGACCGGTCATGTACATGTTGCGGACGCAACCGCAGGCGAGCCCGGTGGCACCAGCGCCGGGGCCCTGCTTGTCGATCAGCACCACGTCGCTGCCCGAGCCCTTGCCGGTGCGCTCGAGGTACATGGCCAGGTGGTAGGCGCTCGACAGCCCGTGCACGCCGGCGCCGACCACCACGAACCGAGCGCGGGGCGGCAGGGGCACGGCATCGAACACCGGGACGACGGCCGGATTGGCGGCCTGCCCGTCGACCTCAGGCGGCAAGGGCCGGTTTGCGAATGGGTACCACTGGTTGTGCGCTGTCGGATTGGGGATTTCGTTGTTCATGGTTCTTCCTTCTTCTTCAAGATCAATTCGGGTCTGGGGCGGACGGCAGCCGGTAATCGGCTCCCAACGTCTGCCAGATCAAGGGAACGCCAGGTCGGTACGCAAGGTGGTGACGGCTCGGCGCGTCGAGGATGGTCACGTGAGCCGGACTGCCGTTGGTGAGCCGCCCAACGTCGGTCCGGCCCAGCGCGACTGCTCCGCCGACCGTCACTGCGGCGACGGCTTCGTCGATCGTCATGCCCATGTCGCGCACTGCCATGGCAATGCAGAACGAGATGGACGTGGTGTAGCTCGAGCCCGGGTTGCAGTTCGAGGCCATTGCCACCTTGACCCCGGCGTCGATGGCGCGGCGGGCGTCCGGGTACGGCTGGCGCGTGGAGAAGTCGGTGGCCGGCAAAAACGTGGCCACGGTGTCGCTGCCGGCCAGCGCTTCGATGTCGTCGTCGGACAGGTAGGTGCAATGGTCCACCGAAGAGCAGCCCATTTCCACGGCGAGCTGCACGCCCGGACCGTGGCCGAGCTGGTTGCCGTGCACGCGCAGGCCGAGACCGGCGGCCCGACCCGCCTCGAGCACTGCACGGGACTGTTCGGTGTTGAACGCCCCGGTCTCGCAGAACACGTCAATCCAGCGGACCCGGTCTCGAACCGCGTCCAGCATCGGCCCGCACACCAGATCGATGTACTCGTCGGCCCGCCCCTCGTACTCGCTGGGCAGCAGGTGGGCGCCCAGGAACGTGGCTTCGGGAGTCGCTTCGGCGGCCAGCGAGGCCAGCTCGATCTCGGAGTCCATCGACAGCCCGTAACCCGTCTTGATCTCGACGGTGGTGGTGCCGGCCCGGTGTGCTTCGGTCAGCCGCTGCTGGAGCGAGTCCCACAGCGTGTCCCGCCCGGCGCCGCGCGTGGCCTCGGTGGTGACCCGGATTCCGCCGCCGTCATAGGGCTCGCCGGCCATCCGCCGGGTGAATTCCTCGGACCGATCACCCGCGAACACCATGTGGGTGTGCGAGTCGACAAATCCGGGCAGCACGCACCGGCCGTCGGCGTCGAGACGCTCGTCAGCGACGGCGCCGGATGGGCCGACCGCCAGCACCGTGTCGCCGTCGATGACCAACGACGCATCGATTACCACACCGAGCGGGCCCTCCCCCAGTTCGGGGTCGTTGGTGATCAGCTCGGAGATGTTGTCGATCACCAAGGTCATGGCGCAGTCACCTCCGAGATGGCCGAAGCCAGTTCGGCCGCGACGTCGACGGTCGTGTGCTTCCCGTCGCGCACGACGGTGCGGCCGCCCACCACCAGGTGGTGCACATCGACACTGGTGGCCGCGAAGATCGCCGAGGCCAGCGCGTTTGCGGCGCCGGTACCGGCCATCCGTACCCCACCGAGTCCCACCGTCGCGAAGTCGGCCAGCGCACCCGCTTCCAGCCGGCCCCCCTCCCGCCAGCCAAGGGACCGGTATCCGCCGGAGGTGGCCATCGAGGTCAGGGTTTCCACGTCGAACACGCCCCGGTCGTTCGTGGCCGCACGCTGATCGAGCTCGACGGTGCGGGCCTCGGCGAGGATGTCGACGGTGGCGTGGGAGTCCGAGCCGAGGCACAGGCCGACCCCGTGGCGGACCAAGCTGACGCTCGGCCCGGTGCCGTCGGCCAGATCCCGCTCCGTCGAAGGGCACAGACAGCAGTACGCGCCGGCTTCGCCCATCAACGCCTGATCTCGATCGTCGGCATGGGCTGCATGCACCAGAGTCGTGGCGGGACCCAGGCCCCCGGCTTTGGTGATTACGTCAACGGGGGTCGTGCCGTGAACGGCAAGGCATTGCTGGTTCTCCGCCGGCTGCTCGGAGGCGTGGAAGTGCAGCGGGGCGCCGCGCTCGTGGGCCCAATCCGCAGCCGACTTGATGGACGGCGGATCCACCGCTCGTACCGAGTGCACCGCCGCACCGACTCTCGTCATGGGGCCCGATGCCCCAGTGGCAAGGGTCTCGACTCGATCGGTCCACCTGTCGGCGCTGCCGTCGCTGAACCGGGCTTGCTCGGGCCGCAGCGGTTCGTAGCCGCCGTCCACGGCGGGGTCGAGCCCGCCATGCAGGTACAGGGTGTCGAGCAGGGTCAAGCGGATGCCGGCGTCGCGGGCTGCCGCCACCATCGCTTCGCCCATGGCGTTGGGATCGTCGTAGACACCGCCGTCAGGGCGGTGATGGACATAGTGGAACTCGCCGACGACGCCGATGCCGGCGAGAGTCATCTCTGCGAACGCAGCACGCGCCAATCGGTAGTAGGAGTCGGGGTCGAGCCGCGCCGCCACCCGGTACATCAGGTCACGCCACGTCCAGAAATTGCCACGGCCGTCGTGGGTTCGGCCCCGCAGGGCCCTGTGGAAGGCATGGCTGTGGGCGTTCGCCAGTGCCGGCAGGGTCAGGCCCGCCAGCGGCACGGCGCCTTCGGGTCGAACCGGAACACCGGCACAGACTGCGGCGATGCGGTCGCCGTCGACTGCGATCACCACGCCCTGCGCAGCGCGAGGGCCACCCAGCCACGCCAGCTCGCACCAGTAGTGAGCCGTCATAAGCCGACGCGCTGGTTGAACTGGGTGATGCGCTCGATGAATGCGTCGCGGTGGTGCCGCTCGAACTCGTCCCAGGTGCACAGGGTGGACGGGTCGGCCCGGTCGGTGATCAAGACGCCGTCGAGGTGGTCGCACTCGTGCTGCCAGGTTCCCGCTGTCAAGCCCCGTGCGTAGGTGCAGTGCTCGATGCCCTTGCGGTCGAAGTAGCGAACCCGCAGATTGACCGAGCGGACCACATCGCCACGCAGCGGCACCGAGAGGCAGCCCTCGTTGATGACCACGGTCTCGTCGTCGAGCACCTGCAGCTCGGGGTTGACGGCGACGGTCAGCTCGATGGGGGGCTTGTAGGGATAGCGGGGGTTGTCGTTCACTTCGATGACGACAATTCGAGCCGTCTCGCCGATCTGGTTGGCTGCCAGGCCCGCTCCGTTGGCGTGGCGCATCGTGTCGATGAGGTCGTCGACGATGCCCTGGGTTCGCTCGCTGGCAATCTCGCAGTGCGGCACCTCGAGGGCCGGCGCCCGCAGTGCCGGATGCCCGATGGAAAGGACGTCCCGAACGGTCATGTAGGCCGCCTGGGGCTCATGGCGCGGCCGGTCGGTCGGCCGGGATCTGCACGCCGCGCTCGGCTGCCACTTCCCACGCCCTGTCGTAACCGGCGTCGGCGTGACGCATCACGCCGGTGCCGGGGTCATTGAGCAGCACCCGCTCCAGTTTCTGAGCGGCGAGGTCACTCCCGTCGGCCACGCTGACCTGGCCGGCATGGATCGACCTGCCGATGCCCACCCCGCCGCCGTGGTGGATGCTCACCCATGACGCTCCCGACGATGTGTTGACCATCGCGTTGAGCAGGGGCCAGTCGGCGATGGCATCGCTGCCGTCTGCCATGTCCTCGGTCTCGCGGTAGGGCGAGGCAACCGAGCCCGAATCGAGGTGGTCGCGCCCGATGACGATGGGCGCCTTGATCTCGCCGGAGCGGACCAGCTCGTTGAACCGCAGGCCCAACCGGTGGCGCTCTCCGTAGCCGAGCCAGCAGATCCGCGCCGGCAGGCCCTGAAACGCGACCCGCTCGCCGGCGAGGGTGATCCATCGCTTGAGCGGCTCGTCGTCGGGGAACTCTTCGAGCACGGCCCGGTCGGTGGCGGCAATGTCAGCCGGGTCGCCCGACAGCGCAACCCAGCGGAACGGTCCCTTGCCCTCGCAGAACAGGGGCCGGATGTAGGCGGGAAGGAAGCCGGGGTAGTCGAAGGCCCGCTCGTAGCCGCCGAGCTGGGCTTCGGCCCGCAGGCTGTTGCCGTAGTCGAACACCTCGGAGCCGGCGTCGAGAAAACCCACCATGGCCTCCACGTGGGTGGCCATGGCCGACCGGGCGCGGCGTATGAGCTCGTCGGGCTGGTTACGCCGCATCTCTTCTGAGGCCTCAGGCGACAGGTCGTTGGGGACGTACGTCAGCGGGTCGTGGGCGGAGGTCTGATCGGTGACGATGTCGGCTGCGACACCGTCGGCGAGCAGGCGCGGCATCAGGTCGGCCGCATTGCCGACGAGTCCGACGGACAGTGGCCGGCGGGCCCGCACGGCTTCTTCGCAGCGCCGGAGTGCATCGGCGTAGTCGTCGGCGACCACGTCGAGATAGCGGGTCTCCACCCGGCGAGCGGCCCGCTCGGGGTCGACCTCGATGCACAGGGCGACGCCCTCGTTCATGGTGATGGCCAGGGGCTGCGCACCGCCCATCCCGCCCAGCCCGGCAGTGACGGTGAGGGTTCCTGCCAGCGATCCCCCGAAACGCTTGCGCGCGATGGCCCCGAAGCACTCGTAGGTGCCCTGCAGGATCCCCTGGGTGCCGATGTAGATCCACGACCCGGCAGTCATCTGACCGAACATGGTCAGGCCGAGATGCTCCAGCCGGCGGAACTCGTCCCACGTGCCCCAATCGGGCACCAGGTTGGAGTTGGCGATGAGCACTCTGGGCGCCCATTCGTGAGTCCGGAGCACACCGACCGGCTTGCCGGATTGCACCAACATGGTTTCGTCGTCAGCGAGGTCGGTCAGCGCCGCCGTCATGGCGTGAAATGCCGGCCACGACCGCGCTGCCCGGCCGGTTCCCCCGTATACGACGAGCTCGTCGGGGCGCTCGGCCACATCGGGATCGAGATTGTTCTGCAGCATCCGGAACGCGGCCTCTTGGGGCCAGCTGCGGCAGGTCAACGTGGTGCCGGTGGGAGCCCTCACCCCGCCCGCAGGGGCGCTGGCGCTGTGCTGTGTGCTGCCTGCCATTGGAGACCTCAGACGCCGGGTGGATGGTGTGCAACACGTTACCGAAGTCGGGCCTATGCTGTCAATATGCAGCAAGAGATTTCAGATACTGAAATGCCGGCTGCAGAGACGCTGCACCGGTCGCGCTCGGCGGAGCGGGTTCTGGCGCTGCTCGACGCCGTGGTGACCAGTGGCGAGCTCAGCCTGAGCGCGGCAGCCGCCCGCACGGACATACCAGCGAGCACTGCTCTGCGACACCTGCGGGTTCTGACTGATCGCGGCTATCTCATCAAGGACGGGTCCGGGTCCTATTCGGTGGGCCCCTCGTTCGTGCGCACCGCCTTGGCGTCGTTGCAGTCTGGCCCCTACGCCCGGCTCAGGTCCGCGGCCCTGCCCGAGCTCGAGCGGTTGGTGGAGGCCACCGAGGAATCGGCGTACCTGGCCGTGCGCGACGGCAACACCGCTGTCTATATCGCCACGGTCGAAGGACGCCGGGCCATCCGCCACGTCGGCTGGGTGGGCCGATCGGTCCCGGTCGAAGGCACTGCAGTGGGCGCGGCACTGCTCGCGGCCCCGATGGCACCTGGTTCCCGCCCCGAGCCCACCTTTAACACCGGTGCCATCGAACCCGACGTCTCCGCGGTCTGCGCGCCAATTCACGGCGTGGGAGGTCCGGTTGCGGCCCTGTCGGTGCTGGGTCCGGCCGACCGACTCGCCGGCACTCGCCTGCAGACGGCCGCCAACGCCGTGATCGAAGCGGCCTTTGCCACCGCGGGTGCGCTCTCCTCGGTCGAGGCATTCTCAGCGTGACGGTGGAACTCGACGGCCCTGGCGTCACCGTCTCCGACGTCGTCGCGGTCGCCCGAAGCGAGGCAGAGGTTCGCCTCAGCGATGGCGCCTGGAAGCGCATGACTGCGGCTCGCGGCATCGTCGAGGCCCTGGCCGAGGGCGAACCGGCCTACGGGGTCACCACCGGCTTCGGCGCCCTAGCCAACACCACCATTCCCGCAGACCGTCGTGCCGCACTGCAGCAGTCCTTGATCCGCTCCCATGCCGCCGGAATGGGTCCGCCGGTCGAGGTCGAGGTGGTCAGGGCCATGATGTTCATGCGAGCCCGCACGCTCGCTTTCGGGTTGTCCGGCTCGCGGCCGCAGGTCGCGGAATCGCTGGTGAGCGTGATCAACGCGGGCATCGTGCCCTCGGTGCCCGAACACGGCTCGCTGGGCGCCAGCGGCGACCTCGCGCCGCTCGCCCACGCGGCGCTGGTGCTGATCGGTGAAGGCGAAGTCCTCGCCGACAACGGGGGCACGACGAGTGGAGCAGAGGCTCTCTCGGCGGCGGGGATCGAACCCCTAGTCCTCGCGGAGAAAGAGGGCCTCGCCCTCACCAACGGCACCGACGGGATCCTGGGAATGCTCTGCCTTGCCGTCCACGATCTTGCCGGCCTGCTGAAGACCGCCGACATCACGGCTGCTTGCAGCGTCGAGGCGCTCTTGGCCACTGATCGGGCCTTCGCTGCCGACCTGCTGGGGTTGCGGCCCCACCCCGGCCAGCAAGCCAGCGCAGCCAACCTCCGCGCGGTGCTGGAGGGTTCACCCATCGTTGCCAGCCACCGCTTCGACGACGACCGTGTGCAAGACGCCTACTCCATCAGGTGTACGCCCCAGGTGCACGGCGCCGCCCGCGACACGCTCGACTTCGTCACAGGCGTGACCGAGGCGGAACTGGCTTCGGCAATCGACAATCCGATGGTGCTTCCCGACGGCCGCGTCGAGTCGTGCGGCAACTTTCACGGCGCCCCCATCGCGCTGGCCGCCGACTATCTCGCCATCGCCGCGGCCGAGGTCGGTGCCATTGCCGAGCGCCGCATCGACCGGCTGCTCGACCCCAAACGCTCCCACGGTTTGTCCCCCTTCCTGGCCGACGATCCCGGCGTGGACAGCGGGCTGATGATCGGCCAGTACACGGCTGCGGCACTGTGTGCCGAGAACCGACGCCTGGCCGCGCCGGCTTCGGTCGACTCGCTGCCCACCTCCGCCATGCAGGAAGATCACGTGTCGATGGGCTGGGGCGCGGCACGCAAGCTGCGGCGGGCGGTCGCCAACCTGCGCCGCATCCTGGCCATCGAATGGGTCACGGCCGCCCGCGGCATCGAGCTACGAGCACCCCTGCAGCCCGCGGCAGCCACAGCCGCAGCACTCACCTTGCTGCGCAGCAAGGTGCCTGGCCCAGGACCCGACCGCTGGCTCTCACCCGAACTCGCCGCAGCCGATCACCTGCTCACCGCCGAAGCGTTGATCCCCGCAGTGGAAACAGCCACGGGCCCTCTGGCCTGATGCAGCTCAGCCTGTTGCGGAGGGAGGGGGATTCGAACCCCCGGAGGCTTGCGCCTCAACGGTTTTCAAGACCGTCGCAATCGTCCACTCTGCCACCCCTCCGCCGGCCAACCTAGCGGCGCGCATCTGCGGGATCGACAGGCAAAGGGATCGCAGAAGTCCGCTGCGTGGGGCTATCTTGAGTCGGCGCGACTGCCCTCGATCGGCAGTTCGGGCATGGAGAGGTGGCCGAGTCCGGTTGAAGGCGCTTCCCTGCTAAGGAAGTAACTGCCGCAAGGTGGTTCGTGGGTTCGAATCCCACCCTCTCCGCACCCGAGGCTCACTCGAGAACCCCGACTTCGACAGGGCCATCAGCAGGCCGGGCGTCGGCTCGCTAAGCGGCCTGCACCACGGGCAGCACTTCGCTCTCCACGAGCTGGCGTGCAGCGACGCCCTCGGGTGTGTCGTAGGTGTTCTCGTTGAACTGGGCGGCAAGCAGGACCTTGTCGATGCCCAGCGAACGCAGCTCCTCCAGCTTTTCGATGCACCGATCAGGTGTGCCGACCACGCCAAACCGGTCCATGAACTTGTCCGTGAGCGTCGCTGCCTGCGGCGACTGGTTCCGCGAATGCGTGCCCATGTCATAGGCCTCGTGCAGCTTGCGCAGCGTCTCGGCCGTCTCGTCCGATGTCGGCCCGATCGGCGTGCCGCCCTGCATCAGCTGGAAGCGGGCGAACACCGACATCGGGCCCCTGATCAGATCGCGTGCAGCGTCGAGGTCGCGGGCGCATCCCATGTTCACGTACGCACCGAACTTGACGCCATCGGGATCGAGTCCGGCATCGCGCCGGGCCGCCTTCGCGACCTCGATGCCCCACGCGAGACGCTCGGGGTCGGCACCGACTGCGAACATCACCCGGTCGGCATGGACTGCGGAGATGCCGATCACCCGCGGCCCGGTGGCGGCTACCTCGACAGGCACCTTGCGGGGGCCGATGGCGGCGTCATCAGAAGACAGCGTGCCCCACGCGATGCGGCTGGTCCCCGGGCCCTCCGCCAGCTCCAGTGCATCGGCCGGAGGAGCGACCTCGAGCGGGATGTCGATCTCGTCGAACGGCACCTCGCCACCGCTGAGATACGCCTGCAATTGCTTGAGATGACGTTCGAAGTGCTTCAGACGCCCCGGTGCCCGACCGAGATGCACCAAGCACGAGTCACCCCGTCCGATGCCGAACACCATGCGCCCGCCCGAAGCCTGATCCACGCTCAGCACAGCGCAAGCGTTCACGGCCGCGACGCGTGTTACGGAGTTCCCGACGGCGATGCCGAGCTCGATTCGTTCGGTCACCGTTGCGGCAAGGGCGAGCGCAACGTACGCATCGCCGGTGAGGTTCTGGGAGTCGACCACCGCCAATCCGTGCCAGCCCGCCTCTTCAGCCTCGGCAGCCACGTCCCGAATCTGCAGCGGAGTCGGAAAGGCGTGTTTCCAGAGTTCCATGATCGTCCCCCGTCGCGGTCGTGCGCAGGCCAATGAACGCTAGTAAATGGCGCTGAAATGCGCCGAGGCTCGACACGCTGCCCGCACCGCGCCTCACGAGGCGTACCGTTGATGCGAACATTTGGTGAAGAGGACCTAGACCCGCATGAGAAACCGGCTGCTTCGCTTCGCGACGTATATCGCCGTGGGCGTCGCCACCGGATTCATCGTCGCGATGGTGGCGCTGCTCGCCGAGAAGGTGCTGCTGGCACAGGTGCTGCACCTGCCTCCCTGGCAGCGGGTGATCGCGCCGGCTCTCGGACTGTGGGGAGCGGTCATCATGCTGCGCTGGGCCGACGCGGGTCGCCGGCTCTCACCGTCCACTTCCGAGGAGTACATCCGGGCGTTTCACGACCGCACACATCCCATGCGCTTCCGCGACCTGCCGTTCCGGCTCGCCGCAGGCATCGTCACGGTCGGATCCGGTGGTGCGGTCGGCCTCGAGGGCCCCTCTATCTACGCCGGTGCCACCGCCGGGAATGCCATACAGCGTGTCACGCGGCGGCTGTTCCGCAACCGGGAGGGGTATGCGCTGCTCGTGGCCGGCGCCGCCGCGGGCGTGAGCGCCATCTTCCAGGCACCGGCCACCGGGGTGCTGTTCGCGCTCGAAGCCCCCTATAAGAGCGACCTGGGCCGCCGCGCATTGCTGCCCGCCTTGCTCTCGAGCGCTTCGAGCTACGTCGTGTACGTGTTGGTCACCGACTTCCATGACCGGCCGTTCGAGATCGGCACCGAAATGGTCCGAGTCGGATTCGGCCGCCGTGAACTGCTGGGCGCAGCAGTCGTGGGAGCGCTGTGCGGGCTCGCAGCATCAGTGTTCTGCCGGATCCTGGGACTTGCCAAGCGCATTCACGAGTCCGAGCGGCCCTGGTGGCTGGTGGCACTCTGTGGCGGCGGGATCTTGGTGGGCTTGGCCGTGCTGAGCGAGTTCCTCTTCGAAAAGCCCTTGTCACTGGGGCCGACCGCCGAGGGTCAACTGGTGGACTGGTCGATCGATCCCGAGCAGTCGCTGGTGCTGCTGGGAGCGCTGCTGGCAATCCGCGTCGTGGCCACGTCAACCGTGCTTGCGAGCGGCGGCGTAGGCGGTGTGTTCATCCCGCTCGCCGTCTTCGGGCTGATCGTGGGTCGCCTGGTGGGCGGCTGGATCGAGCTCGGTCCCGAGTCGCTGGCGTTCTTCCCGTTCATCGGGGTGGCAGCGTTCCTGGCAGCGGGTTACCGCACCCCGCTGGCGGCGGTGATGTTCGTGGCCGAATCCACCGGTGCGCCCGCGTTTGTGGTGCCGGCCTTGGTGGCCGTGGCCGTGTCGCAGGTGCTCATCGGCGGTTCGTCGGTGTCGCAGTACCAGCGCGACAGTCGCACGGGGCACCTCGAGCGGCGCCTGGAGATGCCAGTCAACTCCGCGATGTCCACCGATGTGCCCACGGTGAACGCCGACGCGCCCCTAGCCGATTTCGTGTGGGGCATCGCGCTGCCCCGCAAGCAACTCGAAGCCGTCGTCGTGGGGCCAGAGCGCGATTTTCTGGGGGTGATCCGGCTCAGCGACACCCGCGACGTGGATCGCAACGACTGGATGTCGGTGACCTGCGGCGAGGTGATGGCGACCGACATCACCCCCGCACGCCCGTCGTGGACGCTGCGCGAGGTCACCGAAGCAATGGCGGACGCAGACATCGAGCTGTATCCCGTGATCGACAGCGGCGGTCGGATCGCGGGCGTCGTCACCGAGAATGCGATCGTCAAGCTGGTCGACTTCCTCAACGAGACGCAGGGCAATGAAACAGAGGGCGGCCGGTGAGCTCGCCAGAACAGAGCAGGGCCGATGATGAGCGCAGCTGAGGCGGGAACTGGGGCTGGCGGCGAGACGGCCGCTGAGCCCAGCAGCGGGGCGATCGGGTTGCTGGAAGGACTGGCGACCACCCGCGCCATACGCCGCTACCTGCCTGACCCGATTCCCGACGAGGACTTGGCGACGATCATGTGGCATGCCGGGCGGGCCCCAAGCGGTTCGAACCGGCAGATGTTCCGCTTTGTCGTGCTGCGCGACGGGCCCGTCGCCAGGCAAGCCAAGGCGCTGCTGGGCCAGTGCTTCCGCGACGGCTGGAACGCCAAGCGTTCCAGCGACGGCTACACCGAAGGCTCCGGAGCGACCGACGACTCGCCGAAGGCTCGCATGGCCCGGACCATGCAGCACTTCGTTGATCACTTCGAGGACACGCCCGTGGTGATCCTGGCGTGCCTGGTGCGCTACCGCAAGCCCACCTTCACCGAGGGCGCATCGGTGTTCCCGGCGGTGCAGAACCTGTTGCTGGCAGCCCGGGCGCTGGGATACGGCGGCGTCATTACCGGCTGGCACCGCGATGTCGAAGACGAGCTGCGCGAGCTGCTCGGCATTCCCGACGGCGTTGCTATCCACGCAACGATCCCGCTCGGGCGGCCGGCAGGGCGCCACGGACCGGTACGGCGCCGGCCGTTGCGCGAGGTCGTCTACGAGGATCGTTGGGAGCAGGATGCGCCTTGGGCGGTCGACCCGCCCGACACTCGTTTTACGTCGGCTGGGCCGCCATCTGGCTCACCGACTTAGGCGCGCCCGCTGTGGAGGCGGCATGAGCCTCTGCTCCCGCGATCCGGCAGCGAGAGATCTGCACCGCACCGCATCTCTTGGCCGGCGTCATCAACGCATCGCCTTGCACCCGATAGGGAACCGGTCGCAACGTCGCAGAGTCTCCTGCCGCCTCCACAGCTATGGCATCTGTGCTTCACCGTTTGTGCTCTTAGGCGGTCTCGGCGGGGCGATCGGTGTGGCTCCACTGGGACCATGAGCCGATGTACACGCGAGGGCGGCCCAAGCCGGCGCGCTCCATGGCGAGCGCGTCCATGCAGGCGCTGACGCCTGAGCCGCAGTACACGACGGCGTTGTTCGCCTCGCCAGCTCCCCCCACGCCCTCGGCTTCATAGCGGGCTCGCAGCGCCTGCGGGTTCGCGAATCGGCCGTCGGGGCCGAGATTGTCGGTCATTGGCACATTGACTGCGCCGGGGATGTGGCCGGGGCGGGGATCGACCGGTTCGGTCTCGCCGCGAAACCGATCGGCTCCGCGGGCATCGATGAGCACGGTTTCCGGATCGGCACCTGCTGCGGCCGCTTGGTCGATATCGACGAAAGCCCCGTCAGGCCAGGCCTGCACCGGGTAATCGCAAGGCGTCCGCACATTTGGCGCTGTCTCGACAGCGCCGGTCCACGATCCCAATCCCCCGTCGAGCAACGCCGCATCGTGACCCAGCACCCGCAGCATCCACACCATCCGGCCGGCGGCGGTGCCGTTCAGGTCGTCGTAAGCCACCACCGGGTCATCGGGGCCGATGCCGAGGCTTCCTAGGGATGCCGCGAAGCTCTGCGCGGTGGGCAGCGGGTGCCGGCCCGATCCGGGAGCGCCGTGAGCAGACAGATGCTTGTCGAGGTTCACCCAGATCGCTGCGGCGATGTGACCGGCCAGATAAGCGTCGTGGCCGGACCGTCCGTCGAGGTACCAGCGCACGTCGCACAGCACGATGTCGTCGCGATCGGCAATCTCGGTTGCGCCCACGACAGGCGGCAGCGGAGTAGTCACTTGAACCACCGGGTCAGCCCTGGCCGAACATCATCAGCCACTGCTGCTCGCTGGTCGGCTTGAAGACGTAGTTCATCTGGCGGGTTTGGCCCATCGTGGCGCTGGGCTCGAATGAGTACCGGTGTCCGGGGAACAGCACGGTGGAGTCGGGGACCTTGGCGAGCGTGTCATGCAGCGAGCGGTACATCGCAGCCGAATCGCTGCCGGGCAGGTCCATCCGGCCGCAGCCGTCGAGGAACAGCGTGTCGCCCGCCACCAGCGCCCCGCCCACCAAGAAGCACTGGCTGCCGGGCGTATGGCCGGGCGTGTGCAGCAGCTCGATGTCGACGGCGCCGACTGACACGACATCGCCGGGAGCGTGCAACTCCAGGTCGCTCATCGAGATGCCGGTGGTCTTTTGCACCAGCTCGGCCTCAGGCGCCTGCAGGTGGATCTTGGTGCCCTGGCGTTCGAGCAGCTGGGCTACGCCCTCGATGCTGTAGCCCATCATGTTCCCGCCGATGTGATCGGCGTGGAAGTGCGTGGCCAGCACGCCGGTGAGCTGCATCTCGTCTTCGGCGAGGATGTCCAGGAGGTCGTCGACGTCGTAGGCCGGGTCCACCACGACTGCCTCGCGGGTCTCCCGGTCGCCGATGAGGTACGCGAAGTTCACCATCTGGCGGGCAATCGGGTCGCTGGTCGCGAAGTCTTGACCTGACAGCAGCTGGCGGAAATACAGCCTGCTCTCGTCGGGCGGCTTCGTCGCCTGGGGGTCATCAGCCATGGCAGCGCACAGTAACTAATGGAGCGCCTCCGCCGCTATGGCTTCTGTGCGTTCCCCCCACGCTCTTGGGTGGCGGGTTGGCCCGATGGCCTCCAGCGCGGCAGTATGCGCCCATGAGCCAAACGCCTGCCCCGCTGTCGGACTTCTACGAGATGGACGAGTTCCTTTCTGATGAAGAGGTCATGATCCGCGACACTGTCGCCACGTTCGTGGCCAAGGAGTGGGACCCGATCGTGGGCGACCACTTCGAGGCAGGCACGTTTCCGATGGAGTTGGTGCCCACGATTGCCGACATGGGCCTGCTCGGCATGCACCTCGACGGTTTCGGCTGCGCGGGTGCCTCGGCGATGGCCTACGGCGTCGCCTGCCGGGAACTCGAAGCCGGCGACAGCGGTCTGCGCAGCTTCGTATCGGTGCAGGGCTCGCTGTGCATGTTCCCCATCTGGCGCTACGGCTCAACTGAGCAGAAGGAGACGTGGCTGCCGCGCATGGCTGCGGGGGAGATCATCGGCTGCTTCGGGCTGACCGAGCCCGACCACGGCTCCGATCCGGTCTCGATGACCACTCGGGCGGTCCGGCGGGGCGACATGTGGGTCCTTAACGGCGCCAAGCGCTGGATCACCAACGCGGGGCTGGCCGACCTGGCCATCGTGTGGGCGAACACCGACGACGGCTTCCGGGGCTTCCTGGTGCCGACCGACTCCCCCGGATTCGAGGCTCGCAAGATCCAGAACAAGCTCTCACTGCGGGCCTCAGTGACCGGCGAGTTCTACATGGACGACGTCGAGGTGCCCGAGTCGATGCGGCTGCCCGACGCGCTCAGCATCGGGGCACCGCTGAGCTGCCTGTCCGAAGCCCGCTTCGGCATTGCGTTCGGGGCGGTGGGCGTGGCCCGGTGCTGCTACGAGGCAGCGCTCGACTACCAGCTCGAACGCCCACAGTTCGGCAAGCCGCTGGCCAGCTTCCAGATCAGCCAGATCAAGTTCGCCGACATGCTCACCGACATCACCAACGCCAACCTGCAGGCCATGCGGCTCGGCCAGCTCAAGGAGCAGCACCGGCTGCGACCACACCACATCTCGATGGCCAAGCGGCACAACTGCCGGGTCGCCATCGACACCGCCCGGACGGCCCGGGCGATGATGGGCGCCAACGGGGTCTCGACCGAATATGCGCCGATGCGCCATGCGGCCAACATGGAATCGGTCATGACCTACGAGGGCACCGAGGAGATCCACGGGCTGATCCTCGGCCAGCAGATCACCAACATCCCCGCCTTTCGCTGACCGCTCCCATGGCAGGATGACAATGCAGGCACATCATGGTCTCCTGACCGACACGCAACTGCAATGGCGCTGCGGGGAACGTTGACGGGACGATGGACGTCATTCGGGTGTTGCGCAATGCTCGGCCAACCCAGGGAGGGAACGCCATGACCGTTCCAGGCAACCGCGAGATCCACAGCTCCGCAGGCGGATGGGCACGATGGCTGGCCGTTACCGCTGCCGTGCTGGCGGTGATGGCACTGGCAACAGCCTGCGGCGCCGTCGGCACCGACGACGCAGACGCATCCTCCGCCCAAGACGCGCCTGCGGTAACAACTGCTCAGTCTGAAGAGTCGATGTTCGACGAAGACATGGCCGAAGAGATGGCTATGGAGGAAGAGACGAGGGCGGTCCGACTGACTTCGGGCAGCGACGACGACGAGATGATGGCAGCCGAAGGGGCGGTCTCCGAAGCGATGTCGGACGACTCCGGCTCGAGCACCTTGGCGGCCGGTGCGCCAGCAGTGCCCGCCGACTTCGACCGGGACATCATCTACACCGCATGGATCGCGGTGGAGACCGCCGACGTGGCCACAGCCGCGGCCCAGGCCAACTCGATCATCGAGGGGCTGGGCGGGTTCGCGTTCTCCCAGGACACCCGCACCCAGGGTCGAGCCCACACCACGCTGACGTTCAAGGTCCGACCCGAGCAGTTCTTCGACGCGCTGGACCAACTGTCCAACGTGGGCGAACTGGTCGAGCAGTCGGTGAACGCCGAGGATGTCACCGACATCGTCGTGGATCTGAACAGCCGCATCTCGACGGCGGAGATCAGCGTCAACCGGCTGCGCGAGTTCCTGTCGCAGGCAACCGAAGTGGAAGGCGTGGCCGAGCTGGAGCGCGAGCTCGCCAACCGCGAGACAAACCTCGAACGCCTGCGAGGGCAGCTGCGCTCGCTGCGCGACCGGGTGGACCTGTCCACGATCACGCTGTCGATCACGGAGTCTGTGGAGGCGGTGCCGCACGCCTCGGTCGTCTTGCAGGCGTGGCTGGCAGTCGGCGACGAGGATCCTTGCCTCGGATCCGAAAGTGCGGATGCGCCGCCCGACGGCGAAGTCGGCTTCTGCTTCGAGCTGGAGAACGACGGCGAGACCGCGCTGACCGAAGTCACACTCAGCTCGAGAGCGCTGCGCTTCGCCAACGACGATCTGACCGTTTCAGATGGCGCGGGCTTGGATCGGATCGAGCCCGGTGAGCGTGTCGTGGTCACGTTGGCAGAGACGGTCGACGACGGCCGCATTGCCGGACGGGTCGCCACCCGGGGCCTCGAGATCGACGTCCGCCTCAGCGCCGTGCCGGTCACCGACACCGGCACCGAACTGGCACGGCTGGCCCGCAGCTCAGGCCTGTTTCTCTATGTCGAGGAAGAGGACACGCCCCCCGGCTTCGGCGACGCGCTGAGCGGTGGGTGGAACGCTCTGGTCGCGGTCGGCAACGGCGTGCTGCTCGTCATCGGCGCCCTGCTGCCGTTCCTGCCGGTCATCGTGATCGCATTGGCAGTGGCGTTGTGGTGGCTGCGCCGCCGCCGAGCCCGGCGATCCGCCACAGCGGGTGTCTCCAACGAGAGCTGATCTGCCAAGGCACCCTCGCGTCGGTGCGCATCACCAGGACTCCTGGTGAAAAAGTGCCGGCAGCCGTACCGGACAAATACGGACAGACTGTGGCATGTCCGTTTATGTCCGATAACCCCCTGCCAGACTCACCTCATACAGGTATCGGCGGTGCGCACGACGGGCATCTACTGCCGGGCGGACTGCTCGGCGCAACCGTTGCCTCACAACGTGACGCACTATTCCAACCCGGTGGCCGCCGAGGTGAACGGCTTCCGCCCCTGCCTGCGCTGCCACCCGGAACGCCGCGCCGGCTCGCTGGCCGATCTGGACGTTCCTGCACCGGTCCAAGCGGCCTTGCTGCGGATCAATGACGGCTTCCTGGACGATCACGACGAGGAGGCACTCGCGACGCAGGTGGGCTACAGCGCCCGCCAGCTCCGGCGACTGTTCGAGCTCCACGTCGGCGCGACACCCACCACCATCGCCCGGTCACGCCGAGCGCACTTTGCGCGCTGCCTGATCGACGACACCGATCTGACGTTTTCCGAGGTTGCCCGCGCTTCGGGGTTCGGCGGGCCTCGCCAGCTGCACCGGGCCATCACGTCGGTTTTCTGCTTCACGCCGACAGATCTGCGTTCGAAGCGGCGGCGGGGCGAAGGTCCAAGCCTTGACGGCGGCCTTGTGCTGGGCATCCCGTTTCTCGCGCCGTATGACTTCGAGGCGTTCACTTCCCACCAGGCCGCCCGTGTCATTCCCGGTGTCGAAGCTGTGACCCTCGACCTCACTGCGTCTGACCTCACTGGCTTCGATTCCACTGGGCCCAGGTACGTCCGCAGCTTTGCCGCATGCGGGCACCCGGGCATTGCAGAAGTGATGCTGCCCGCAGACGCCCCCGTCGGAGCGCACGCGCCCGCGAACGCAGTCTCTGGGACGGGCTCGCCCTACGAGGCGACAGGACGATTGCAGTTGCGGCTGCACCTGCCGACGTACGACTCGATCATCGATGTGGTCAGCCGCTGCCGCGCACTGCTCGGCACCGACGCCGACCCTGCACCAGCAACAGCGGCGCTCGCTGACGACACGCTCATCGGACCGCTCATCGGTGAGGCACCGGGCCTGCGAGTGCCACGATCGTGGGACCGCTTCGAGACTGCTATCCGCATCGTCGTCAACCAACAGATCTCGCTCGCGGCGGCATCCACGATGGCAGGCCGTATCGCACAGCGCCTTGGCACACCCATCGATGCGCTCTCGGAGTGCTGCGAAGGCGACCCTGTCCCGCTGTCGCGATTGTTCCCCGACGCAGCCACGCTCGCTGGCGCTGGACCCTCCGGGCTCGCCGGGCTGGGGTTCACCCAACGGCGCATCAACACCGTCGTGGGCGTCGCCCGGGCAGTGGCCAGCGGCGATGTGGACCTGTGCGCAGCCGACAACCTCGAAACCGTGGTGGCCCAACTGTGCGAACTGCCTGGTATCGGCCCGTGGACCGCGCACCTGATCGCGATGCGGGTCTACGGCCACGACGATGCGTTCCCGGCGTCAGACCTCGGCCTGCGCCGCGCCGTCGAGCAGCTCGTCGGGCACCCTGTCAGTGCCAGCGAACTCGAGGCGCTGGCCGAGCCGTGGCGTCCCTACCGAGCATGGGCTGCACAACACCTGTGGCACGCGGCGGCACGCCAAGCCTCGACCACTCGCTGACTTCGGTCCCGATACAGAAAGCACCTCATGAGCCCACCGCACCCCCCCACCGACGCCGACCCCACGAGCGCGGACAGGCACTGGCACACGACCATCGACAGTCCCATCGGGCCATTGGGCCTGGTCGCAACTGACGAGGGACTGCGAGCGGTGTCGTGGCGCGGCGACGAGACGTCCGTCAAGCTGCCCGAGGACATGACTGAAGATCCGGGCCATCCGATACTGCGCCAGGCAGCGAGGCAGCTCGCCGAGTACTTCGACGGCGACCGCACCAACTTTGACGTACCGCTCGACCTGCGCGGCACCCCGTTTCAGGTGGCGGCCTGGCGGGCACTCGGTGACATCCCCTACGGCAGCACCCGCAGCTACGGCGAGCAAGCGGCGCTGATCGGACGGCCCAAAGCGGTCCGTGCCGTCGGGCAGGCCAACGGCCGCAATCCGGTGCCGGTCGTGCTGCCGTGCCACCGGGTCATCGGCGCCGACGGCTCGCTCACCGGCTTCGGCGGCGGGCTCGATCTCAAGACTCAGCTGTTGGAGCACGAGGGCGCGCTGTAACCCGACGCGGCACGCACGACTGCACAACAGAGGTGAGCAGGCAGTTCTGACCATGGCAAACACTCAGCTCGTCTCGGACATCCGCCGCGCGCTCGCCGACGATGCCAACCCGGACAAGGCCGAAGGAATGCGCGCCTACATGAAGTCGGAGATGCCGTATCGAGGCGTTCAGAAACCGGCGCGCCGCAAGCTGGTGAACGCAGTCCTGCGCATCGACCCCTTCGGCGACAAAGCGGCCTGGCAGAGCACCGTCCTCGAGCTCTGGCGCCACGCCGAGTTCCGCGAGGAACGCTACGTCGCCCTCGACATTGCCGGTGCGCCGAAGTACCGGGCGTTCCGCACACTGGACACGCTGCCGATGTTGGAAGAGTTCGTGGTGACCGGTGCCTGGTGGGACTACGTCGACGACGTCGCTACGCATCGCCTGCGCGAACTCCTCGAGGGCTATCCCACCGACATGTCCGGCCACATGCGCTCGTGGAGTCGTGACAGCCACATGTGGAAACGCAGGTCGTCCATCATCTGCCAGATCAACAGGAAAGACGAGACCGACCTCGATCTTCTCTTCGACTGCATCGAACCGAACCTGTCACACACCGACTTCTTCATTCGCAAGGGCATCGGGTGGGCCTTGCGCTCCCTCGCGTGGACCGACCTGCCAACCGTCGAGGACTACGTCGCCCGCAACCGCGACCGCCTCAGCGCGCTTTCCGCCCGAGAGGCCCTGAAGAACTCCGCCAAGATCCGGCGCGACGCCTAGGCCCCAGCCGGCGCCACCGCTCTCGCAGTGCGCGAGGAGGGACTTGAACCCTCACACCCTTGCGGGCACAGGCACCTGAAGCCTGCGCGTCTGCCAATTCCGCCACTCGCGCGTGGGGCGAACAGACTAGCCCGCGAAGCTGCGCTCCTACACTGGAAAAATGCGCGGACTGGTGAACCTTCCCGCTGCGGCGCCGATTGTCTCCCGCTCTTGTTCGCTGCGCTCACGGGCCGCTCGGGCCACGGCTTCGCCCTGTGCTTCCCGCTCTAGCTCGCTGCGCTCGCGGGCCGCTCGGGCCCGGGGCTCAGCCTCTTAGCCGTCGTGGGTGGCGCCAGCTTGGTCGGCAGCGACGGACAGTGCCACAGACTGGGATCGTCGACGGTCATCGGGCGGCGCGACGACTGCGAGATCGTGCTCGACGGGCCGAAGGTCTCACGACGGCACGCGCAGATCAGCTCCAACCCAGACGGCCTGCTGCTGGTGGACCTCGCCAGCGTCAACGGCACGCTGCTGAATGGGATCGAGGTCACGAGCGAGCGCCTGTCACACGGTGATGTCGTGACCATCGGCACGCACGATCTGCGGCTGGAGATGGACTGATGTCCGAGCAGCTCGTCCGGCTGCTCGCAGTGTGCGTGCTCGTCCTGCTGTACCTGTTCTTCTTCAGGGTGATGCGCGCCGTGTGGGCCGGTGTCACCACGCCGCGCAATCACTTGAACTGGAGATCGTTGCGTGCCCTGCGAGGCGACGGGTCACCCAACGGCAACACGTCCCCGCAGCCGCTCGCTCTCGTCGTCCGATCGCCTTTGAGCGCCCAGGGAGAACGCCATCTGCTCGCCGAAGCGCTGACGATCGGCCGCGGCCCCGAATGCGACGTGATCATCGACGACAGCTACTCCTCACAAGCCCATGCCCGCCTGCACCGCAACGGCAGCCAGCACTTGCTCGAGGATCTGGGCTCCACGAACGGGACGTATCTGAATCGCCAGAAGGTCGCCAACGCAACCGTTGTGCGCGTCGGCGACTTCGTGCAGGTCGGCTCTACCGTCTTCGAGGTCAGCACATGAGCGCGCCGCGCGGCGTGGGCCCGTTGTGCGGCCTCGCGCCCCGAAGCGCTGCTGCACATGGTGTCGCTGCACCGCGAAGCCGCGAGACTGGGCCGCTATGAGCGCCCCCGCCCGCCAGATGCGCATTCGCTGGGGCGGAGCGTCAGACCGGGGTCTGCGCCGCCCCGAGAACCAAGACGCCATGTACGCGGACATCGGTCTGTTCGTGGTGGCCGACGGCATGGGCGGGCACCTCGGCGGCAGCGTTGCGTCGAGCCTCGCGGTGAAGACCGTCGCGGCGAACTCCCCCTCGACGCCGGCCGAACTGCTGGCGGCTGTTCGCCACGCCAACCAAGTCGTGCACCACCGCTCGACCGCCCATGCAGATCTCACCGGCATGGGCACCACGCTGTGCGCGATCGCCGTGGTGCAGCAGGACGACAACCGAGTGTGGTGCCTGGTCAACGTCGGCGACTCGCGGGTCTATCGCTACCAGGGGGGCGAGCTCACCCAGCTCACGATCGACCACAACTTCGTGGCCGAGATGATCCGAGCCGGCGACCTCACGGTGGAACAGGCCGCCGACCATCCCCGCCGCAACACGTTGACACGAGCCATCGGCGTGGAACCCGAAGTGGCGGTCGACGACTGGATCCTCGAGCTCACCGGCAACGACCGTTTCCTGCTGTGCACCGACGGCGTCACCAACGAATTGGACTCCTCAGACATCTCTGAGCTGCTCAATATCGATGAGCATCCCTCCGATGTGGCACGCGCCCTAGTGCGGCAGGCCAATGACCGCGGCGGGCGCGACAACTCCACGGCACTGGTGGTCGACGTCGACATCGAGGGAATCTCGATCGAGACCACCGAGGCGGAAGCCGACGCCCCACCGCCCGACGGCAGCACCCAGCGCCCGCCGAGGCGACGCGGCTGGCGGCGTTCCCGCTCCCGCTGAGGCTGCCGCTGCGCGCTCGACGCCGCACCGAGATAGCGCTCGCAGCAATGGCGAGCGTTGTGGTCTGCGCTGCGTTCGCGGTCGCCGGCATCGGGGTGACGCGCAATGACTACGCAGAGCCGATTTGGAGCGAGGCCGGCTGGCTTGCAGTCGTCCTTGTCGCCGGTGCGGGAGCTTGGGTCGCGATCGGGCGATGGGCACCGGGCAGCAACGAGATCCTCTTCGGCATCGTCGCGCTGCTGATCGGCATCGGCTGGGTCTTCGTGACCCGGACAGACCGTTGGCTGGCGTCCGAGCAGGCGGTGGCAGTCGTGCTCGGATTCGCAGCTTTCGCAGGAACTTTGGCCGCGATGCGTCGGGGAGACGAATTCTTGCGAAGACCCGGCACGTTCGGGCTCTGCGCAGTGGTGTTCGCAGCGCTGGGCAGCTTCGGGGCTGGGACGAATGTCGCCGCAGGCGCGTACGAGATGCCGCGTCAGTGGCTGAACCTGGGTCCGCTCAGTGTCCAGCCGTATGAATTCGCCAAGATCGCGGTGATCTTGGCTGCCTGCGGGCTCACCACGACCGCGCCCCGCTGGCTGAGCCCCCGGATCGTGCCACACCGTCATGCAGCAGGTGCGAGTGCGGCAGCGATCTTCGCTTGGATACTGCTGATCGTCCAGCGAGACCTCGCGAGCTCCGTCGTGATCTTCGGGGCAGCCTGGTTGCCGCTGTGGCTCGACGACAGCGACTCAAACGGTCGCGTGCTGCTGACCGCGCCTCGCCCAACTCGTACGCGCGCGCTGGGCGGAGTGCTCGCCACGTACTCGGTCGGGGTCGTCGTGCTCGCAACCGTGTACGACCCGCTGTCCGCTCAGGTGCGCTACTGGCTGAACCCCTGGATCGGAGTGCGAGGCACCGCCGTCGTCGATGCCTCGTTCGGGATCAGCGCGGGCGGCATCAGCGGCGTCGGACCGGGACTCGGGGCCCCGCAACTGCTGCATGAACCGCACAGCGACTTCATCTATGCCGTCGTTGCCGAAGAACTCGGGATCCTGGGCGGCGCGGCACTGATCGCGGCCTACCTGCTCTTCGTAGGCATAGGTGCAGGCATCGCGCAGCGGGCACGCGGTACACACCGGTTGTTAGCCGGGAGCGCAGCGTTCATCGTCGGACTGCAGGCACTCGTGGCTATCGCGGGGGTGTTGCGCATCCTGCCGCACACCGTGGGCGCGTTGCCCTTCGTGGCCCACGGACCGGTCGCGTTGATCGGCAACTGCATCGCGGTCGCGCTGATACTCGCTGTCTCAGACGCCAGCGGAGGGCCGACGGGGGGCCGAGCGCCGCGCCTGTCGGGGAGCAGACGCAGCTGCGCATGACTCGACCGGGTACGCGCGACGCCCCCACCGGGGAGCTCGGGGTGTCATCACCGAGACCGGGGCGGCGCCGGCGGCGGTCCGCCGGCACCTCCGAGCAGGGCGAACCCCAACAACTCCCGCTTGGTGAGCCATGAGCCGGCGCATCACACGATTGACGATCGGGCTTGTCATCGCCTTCGCGGTGCTCCTGGTCCAACTCACCAACTTGGGATATCTCTCGGCCGACGAGCTGCGCCGTCACGAGTTCAACCAGCGCGCGGTGACCGCGCTCAGTGCTCCACGCGGGGCGATTATGAGCGCTGACGGCGAGGCGATCGCGCTCGCCCTCAACCCCACCGAGGCCGAACCCCGGCCGATGCGGACGTACCCGCACGGGCCGCTCTATGCACACACGGCGGGTTATTTCGCGCTGAACCTGGGCGTGGGCGGCGTCGAGCGTCACTACAACGCCGAGCTGTCAGGCAGCGCGACCGACATCGCCATCGACGAGATGGCGGACCTGTTCCGTGACGCGCAGCGCGTCGGAGATCTGAACCTCACGCTGCATCACGGCGTCCAGCTCACCGCACGCGCCGCCCTGGGAGACCGCGACGGTGCCGTTGTCGTGGTTGCTCCCACGACGGGCGAGATCGTGGCCCTGTGGTCTCGCCCCAGCTTCGATCCCAACAAGGTGGACGCTCGCGCGCCCGAGCCGCCCGCATTGACCAGCGGTCTGCCCTCAGCACGTGCGTACCAACGCCACTACGGCTTGACCGCTGGGCAGCCAGCCGACACGGCGAGTGCGGACTTGCTGGCTGGCGCGAGCCGAGCACTGGGGCCTACCGGCATAGACCTTCCCGGAGAACCCGACGCCATAGCCGCAGTCTCGGGCGCGCCGCTGACGCCGCTGCAGCTGGCATTGGCAGCCGCCTCGCTCGCGAACGGAGGGGTTCGCATGCGCCCCTACGTGGTGCACAGCGTGACCGGGCGGACGCCGACGGACGCCGACGGCGGTCAGCCAACGGGCTCCGGCGCGTCACGTGTCACGACGCCGCAGACCGCAGGTCGTCTCTTTGAGACCGCCGATGCGGCCACGCTGCTGGCTCGCATGGCTGCGCAGGCGCGGCAGGCTTCGATCAGCCTCACTCCAGCCGATGGCGTCGAGCTCACCGCGGCGATCGCTTGGGGCCTGTTGACCGATCCAACCAGCAGCAGCACGCGCACCGGGAGCTGGGCGGTGCTGTTGGCCCCAGCGGATGCACCCACGGTCGTCGTGGCGGCTGTGATCGAACCCGACGCCGCCCTTGACGTCGCCGAGCCACGAGGCGGCGGTACCTTGGCAACGATGATCGCTGCGACCGCAGCGGAAGCCACCCTTGCGCTGCGGGCAGTCTCGGACCCCGACCGCCCCTAGCCCGACAACTTCGCAGTCATCCCACAGGCCCGACGGCCCGATCACCCAGCAAGCGCCCCGTGCTCATGGCAGACACCGACAACCCAATATTCGGCGGTCGCTACGAGCTGTTCAGCCGTATCGCGCGCGGCGGAATGTCCGAGGTATTCCTGGGCCGCGATCGCCTCCTCGACCGGCCCGTCGCCGTCAAGGTGCTGTTCCCCGAATTCGCGACCGACTCGTCATTTGTCGAGCGGTTCCGCCGAGAGGCTCAAGCCGCTGCGAACTTGAGCCAGCCGAACGTGGTCGGCGTGTACGACTGGGGCAACCACGAAGGCACCTACTACATCGTGATGGAGTACGTCGAAGGTCGAAGCCTGGCGGAGGTCATCCGCAGCGACGGCCCGCTGCATCCCGATCGCGCCGCAGACATCGCCATCGACATTGCGGCTGCGCTTGCGTTCGCTCACAGCAACGGCGTGGTACACCGCGATATCAAGCCGGGCAACGTCATGATCACCCAGTCCGGCCAGGTCAAGGTGGCCGACTTCGGCATCGCCCGGGCGCTCGGCGGCGGCACCGACGATCTGACACGCACCGGATCGGTGATGGGCACGGCCACGTATCTGTCGCCTGAGCAGGCTCAAGGGCACGATGCCGACCCGCGCAGCGACGTGTACTCGCTGTCCGTCGTGCTCTACGAGGTGCTCGCGGCGGGTCCGCCGTTCACCGGCGACAGTCCCGTCGCCATCGCCTACAAGCACGTCCAGGAGGCGCCGATCCCCCCGTCGCGCTACAACGCCGACGTTCCCCACGAGCTCGAAGCCATCTGCCTGCGGGGACTCGCCAAGGATCCCGCTGCGCGCTACGGCTCAGCCGCCGAGCTGCGCAACGATCTCTTGCGCTTCCGGGCGGGCCAGCCGACGCATGCTGCGGCGAGCGACGTCACGGCGTACTTCCCGGCAGTGGGCGCCGGACCGCCTGCGGGCACACCGGCAGCACCTGCCACACCGCCGGCTGCGGTCTCGCCGCCCGCCTATTCCCAACCGCCTGTTGCCCCGCCCACACCCCCCTATGGCCGCGGAGGCGGCGCAGGGGAATACGGCGGCCCGCAGTACCCCCCGCAATACCCGCAGGCGCCGCCGCCTAGCTCAGTCGAGCCGCCGGACCGCACGCCGATGTGGATCACGCTGCTCGTCATCTTGCTGCTGGTCATCGCGGGGCTGGTGTTCCTGCTGGTCAACGACCGGGGCGAGCCGAGCGTCGTGGCCCAGCCCGATCCCACCTCTGACGTGCGGCTGCGAGTGCCCAACGTGGTGGGCTTGCACTTCTCCGAAGCCGAGCGCGAACTCGGCGATGTCGGATTCGATCACGTCAGCATCGAATTCTCCGAACGCGACGACGTCGACGAGAACGTCGTGTTCCAGCAGAATCCCCGCGCTGGGCTGCTGCTCGCCGAGCCCAATAACCCCGACAACCCGATCACCTTGTTCGCGGCCGCACCGCGCACCCTGGTGCTGCTGCCCAACGTGGTCGGGCGAAGCTACGAAGAGGCCGAGACGATGCTGGTCACCGCCGGCTTCAGCGTCGAGCGCATCGACGTGCGTAACGACAACCTCGCGATCGGGCTCGTGACCGAGCAGAGCATCCCCAGCACCGAACAGCGCCCCGCAGGCACAGTCGTGACGCTGACCGTCTCTGCAGGCCGCGGCGAGGTTGAGGTGCCTCGCCTGGTTGGGCAGACGGTGGACGACGCCCGGGTGACGCTGGCCCGCCTCGGACTCGTCGACCGGGTCGAGCGAGAGTTCTCCACCGAATTCAGCGAAGGAACGGTGATACGCAGCAGCCCCGAGGCTGCCCAGCCGGCGGAACGGGGCAGCGTCATCACGCTGGTCGTCTCAGACGGTCCCGAGGAACTCGTCGTGCCGGCCTTGGCAGACTTCGGCACGACGCTCGCCGACCGGATCGAAGCCGAGCTGGTGGCCCTCGGGTTCACCGTCAAGCGCACAGCTCGCGAGGTGTCCAATCTCGACGTCAACACGAACGTCGTGCGTGGCATCAGTCCTGAGCCCGGAACAGTGCTCATCGCCGGCTCCGAGGTCGTCCTGCAGATGTTCAAGCCGCCCGAAGTGGCGACGGTTCCCAGCCTGCAGGCACTGGAGACGTTCGATCCCGACGGGGTAGCCGAAGCCTTGACCGAGCTGGGCTTCGAGGTCACACGGCGCACGCAGTCGGTTGCCGAGGGCGACCCCGCAGACGGGCAGGTCATCTCTCTCGACCCGGCGCCAGGCACCGACATCCGGCTCAACTACGACAAGATCACCCTGGTCATCGGCGAAGCCGAACCGAGCGAGGACGGCGACGAGGCCGACCCCAACAGTTAGGTTGACACACCCGTTAGCTTGGCCAGTCATGGCCCGGCCCCGCAAGACCAGCCGCATCACGCCCAAGGGCACCCGACCGCAGAACGCGCCGGCCCCCCAGCAGAGCGCAGGCGGCCAGGGCGAACAGAGCGCCTCGTGGTTCGGCTGGCTGATCGCGGCACTGCTCGGTGTCGGCACCGCAGTGATCGTGTCGAACTACATGAGCTGGTTGCCGGGCAGTCCGGCCAGCGTATGGATTGCCGTCGGCTTGGGCATTGTGCTGGTCGGCATCCTGCTCGCCACGCGCTGGCGATGAATGACATTGATGTGATTTTCCCCAAGTTGTGGAAAAGCTGTGGCAACAGCCCAGCTACTCGTCTGCGTTAGCCACGAGGTCCATGTCCTCGCTGCAGCAGCGGGGCGGCTCGGGGTTCTGCACCGGCGAGCGTGTCATGCGCATCTCGGTGCCGCAGAGGCTGCACCGGTAGGTGAGGCGCACCCGTCGCAGTTCTCCTGGCGGGGGCGGCGGGGGGATCGGCCTCGAGAATGTGGCCATCATGCGCAGGCCGAGCCGGTACACGATGTAGATGAACACCAGCGAGAGCGGCACGGCCAGCCACAGGCTCACGCCTTCAACCTACTGGCGCTTGTGACATTGTTTGGTTGTGCGGCCTACTGGGACTGAGCCGGGGGACTTTGTCGAGTACGACATGGACCTGTATGAGGCGCAACGGCGCAGTGCCATGCGGGCTGCGCTGGAAGCCAGCCGGGCGGAGCTGTCGGCGGAACTTGGCGTCGAGCTGCGGGTTGGCAGCGAGGGCAATGAGCTGGTGCTGGTGGACGCCCAAGGGGTGCGCTACCGGGCGAGCCTGAACCCTCGTGGACGGCTGGTGCTCACCGCCGTTCGGGGAGCCAGCCTGCTCTAGCGCGACGGCGCTGCGCGGAAGGCCCGTTCGAGCAGCGACGACGGCGCCGGCTCGGGGTCGGGGTCGGGTTCGGGCATTTCGGTTGGCTCGGGACGGGACCGGGGCTTGAACAGCGGTTCAACGCCCTCTGGGGCTTCGGCACTCGGCTCCGGCGGGGTCATCGCCGGTTCTGGCTCAGGAGCCCGGCGGTCGTCAAGCTCCCACCCGACCGGCACCTTGATCCGATCGGCGTGGGCTCGGCACAACGGCATGATCATGTCTCGCTGGCGGGAGGTGCCAGCGATCGTGGCGGCATCGAGGTCATAGAGCCACGCCCTCGTCTGGGGCACGTCATAGCCCAGCTCCGCCGTGGCCATCTCGGTGCACATCCCTCGAACACACTGCAACATGGCAGTCGAAGGTACCGGCGCGCTCGGGATCGGTCGGGGATAGGCCGCCGGCCCGGTGCCGAACGGGCGATCTCGGTAGGGTTCTCTGCGCCAGACGCAGACCTGCATTTGGCAAGCACACGAGGAGAGCAGTTGTGGTTGGCGGAGCATTGAAGTCCGCGAGCATGGACGATTTCGATCTGCGGATGTCTGCCGCGGTCGAGCCGCTGTACGAAGCGGTCAAGGCGTTCATCCGCGACGAAGTCGACCCCATCACCGAGGAATTCCATCGGATGGGCGAGAACCGCGAAGACCGCTGGAGCTGGGCACCCGGCCAGCTCGAGCTGCTGGAGGGCGCCAAGAACAAGGCGCGCGAGCAGGGATTGTGGAACTTCTTCCTGCCTGACGCGGACACCGGCGAGGGCCTGAGCAACCTCGACTACGCCTACATCGCCAACGAGCTGGGCAAGAACCGGCTGGCCTCGGAGTGCCTGAACTGTTCCGCGCCCGACACCGGCAACATGGAAGTGCTCGAGCGCGTCGGCACGCCCGAGCAGAAGCAGCAATGGCTCGAGCCGCTGCTCGAGGGCAAGATCCGCTCTGCCTACGCCATGACCGAGCCGGCAGTGATGAGTTCGGACGCCAAGCAGGTGCAGACCAACGCCGAGCTCGACGGCGATGAGTGGCTGATCAACGGCGAGAAGTTCTACATCTCCGGTGCCGGTGACCCCCGCTGCAAGATCATGATCACCATGGTCCGCACCAACCCCGATGCGGACACCTACAAGCAGCAGTCGCAGATCCTGGTGCCGATCGACGCGCCCGGCGTGAACATCTTGGGCCCGATGCATGTCTTCGGCGCCGACGACGCCCCGCACGGCCATATGCACATCACCTTTGAGGATGTGCGCGTGCCCCGCGACAACATCCTGCTGGGCGAAGGCCGCGGCTTCGAGATCTCTCAGCTGCGGCTGGGCCCTGGCCGCATCCACCACTGCATGCGCTCCATCGGCGCCGCCGAGAAGGCCATCGAGATGATGGTCGACCGGGGACTGAGCCGGGAGGGCTTCGGCAAGAAGCTCATCAACCTGGGCAAGAACATGGAGGTCGTGTCGCGGTCACGCATCGAGGTCGAGGCCATGCGACTGATGGTGCTGCGGGCGGCCCAAGCCATGGACACGCTCGGCAACGCCGAGGCGCGTGTCTGGGTGAGCGCTGTCAAGGCAATGGTGCCCGAGAAGTGCTGCGACATCATCAACGAGGCGATCCAGATGCATGGGGCTGCCGGGGTTTCGCAGTGGTTCCCGCTGGCAGACATGTGGCATGCACAGCGGACACTCCGGCTGGCTGATGGGCCTGATGAGGTGCATCACCATGTGGTGGCTCGCGCTGAGGTCAAGACTCGTGAGAGTGAGCGGTCCATGGGGCTTGCTGTCGACCACACGCTCGATGGGCCGGTTGCTCCGGCCATGGCTTTCTCTGGCCCTTAGTCGCTGAACCCGGGGCGGGCAGAGGCATGGCCTCCGTGCTTCAAACAGATGAAGCGCTTCGTGCGCAATCTGGGTGTGCGAAGGGCGCTTCATAACTGCGCGCGGAGGCCATGCCTCTGCCCGCCCCTTGTTTCGTCGGGTCTTAGGCGTGGTGGGGATCGCCTAGATCTCGCAGCGCCCAGTCTCTGAGTTCCACCTTGCGGATCTTGCCTGAGGGTGTGGTTGGCATTTCCTTGACGAAGATCACCTTGCGGGGGATCTTGAAGCTGGCTATGCGGCCTTGGCAGCGCTCGATGAGCGAGTCTTCCGTGATGTCTGGTGGGGCTGACTCGGTGAGCTGGACGAAGGCGACCGGGACTTCTACGAGACGGGGGTCGGGGTAGCCGACTACTGCTATCTGCTCGACGCCGTCGGCTTCGAGCAGGTAGCCCTCTACTTCGGCCGGAGAGACGTTCTCGCCGCCTACTTTCAGCATGTCTTTGTGGCGGCCGATGAAGACTGCGTGGCCGTCGGGGCGCATCCTTGCTATGTCGCCGGTGTCGAGCCAGCCGTCATCGCCGAGCACTTCGGCGGTGGCCTCGGGGCGACGCCAGTAGCCCTCCATCACGGTGTAGCCGCGCACGAACAGCGCTCCTGGGATGTCGGGCGGGCACTCGGCGCCGGTTTCGAGGTCTCGGATCTGGTACTCGATGCCGTCCATGGGGTAGCCGGAGGCTTCGGTGCGCTGCTCTTCGGAATGGGTGGGGTGGCTGCAGCTCACAAACGCCCACGACTCGCTCATGCCCCAGCCCGAGATGGTGGGGCAGAACACCTCCTGCGCCCGTCTCGCGATGGGGGTGGACGACTCCATGCCGGCCGCCAACGTGCCGATTCGCAGGCTGGACACGTCGCGGGGGTGCTCGTCTTGGGCGCGCAACAGGTCGCCCCAGTGGGAGTCGAAACCGTGCAGAACCGTGCCGCCGTGGGACTCCACTTCTGCCAGCACTGCTGCGGGGTCGAAGACGTCGAACAGCACCTGGCAGCCACCGGTGAGCACCGCCTGTATCGACACCTCGCCGAAGCCGAACAGGTGGAACAGCGGCAGGTAGCTCATGTGGATGTCGTTTGCGGTGTGCCCCAACAACATTGCGCGTTCACGACTGTTGCGCAGCGGGCGGTGGGTGTGCACGACGCCCTTGGGGTGACCGGTCGTGCCCGACGTGTACGCCAACATCATGCGGTCGTCGACCGTCACGCTGGCAGCTCGTTCGGCCAGTTCAGTGTCGGTGACACGCTCGCCTGCCGCCAGCAGATCCTCCCAGCTCATCGCACCGGCGAGCGCGTCGTCACGGTCCGCACCGGTGAACACGACCCGCTCGAGGTGCCCCGCAGCGACGATGTCGGGATGGGCCTCGCAGAGCATCGCTCGGAAGTCGATCGGCCCGGACTGGTCGATCGAGATCATGAACCGGCTCTCGGACTGCGCCACGGTGTAGGCCACGTCGTCGGTGCGGTACCGGGTGTTGAGCGGAACGATGCAGCCGCCCACCTTCGGGATGGCGTATTGCAACCACAGCCACTCGGGCAGGTTCGTCATCCACACGGCCACGTGGTCGCCTCGCTGCGCACCCAGCGCCATCAGCCCCTTGGCGACGCGGTCCACCTCGTGAGCGAAGTCGTCGTAGCTCCAGCGCTGGTCGCCGAAGACCACCGCCGGACGGTCGCCCCACATGCGGGCCGCGCGGTCGACGGTATCGCCCAGCAACAGCCAGTCATAGCTCGCACCCTTGGACATGGTCGCAGCGTAGAACGGCGGCCCATCGGTCCGCGGGGCTACGTTGAGCGGGTTCGTGCTCACAGGAGGCACATCGTGGAATTCGATCTGATGACCGGCTCGTCGACCTGGAGCGATGCTGCCGACCTGGCCCGCAAGGTCGAGGGCGCCGGCTTCTCGGGGATGCTCTACACCGAGACCGGTCAGGTGCCGTGGATGCAGCTCGCCGCAGCCGCCATGGCGGCCCCCAGCCTCACGTTCACGACAGGCATCGCGGTGGCCTTCCCTCGCAGCCCGATGGTGTCGGCCCAGATCGCCTGGGAACTCGCCGGCGAGACCAATGGCCGTTTCCGGCTGGGCCTCGGCAGCCAGGTGAAGGGTCACATCGTGCGGCGCTATGGGGTCGAATTCGATCGCCCGGCGGCGCGCATGCGCGACTACGTCGGGGCGGTGCAGGCGTGTCTGCGGGCCTTCCGGCGAGAAGAGAAGCTCAGCTACGACGGCGAGTTCTTCAACCTGAGCCTGCTGCCGGCACAATGGGCGCCGCGCGCGCACGACCACGGCGACGTGAAGGTCGATATCTCATCTGTCGGTCCCATCATGAACGGGGTGGCCGGCGAGGTTGCCGACGGCGTGCACGTCCACCCGATGCACACGATGCACTACATCCGCGAACGGCTGCTGCCTGAGGTGGCCCGGGGTGCTGAGCGAGCCGGTCGTGACGTCGCCGACATCGACCTGATCGTGCCGGTATTCGCCGCACCCGGCGACACACCCGACGAGCTGGCGCCGTTGATCTGGCGGGCCAAGACGCAGATCGCGTTCTATGGCACCACACCGAATTATGCGTTCCAATTCACAGATCTGGGCTACGAGGGCGTCACCGAGAAGCTGCGCCAACTCATGAGCACCGGCGACATCGCTGGCATGGCCGACACCATCACCGACGACATGCTCGAGCACTTTGCTGTCGTCGGGCCATGGGACGAGATGGCAGACCGGCTGAAAGACCGTTACACGGGCACCGCCGACCGAGTGGTCATGTACCTGGCCGAGGAGCAGATCCGCAAGGACCCCGACATGGTCCACAAATGGGGCGACGTGGCCCAAGCCACCCGCGCCTGAGCGGACTCGCACCGGGGCACTGGGCAGCAGCGCCTCGCAGCTTGCAATCGCAGCAATCGACGAATGGAGACGACGTGAGCGATGACGGCAACGCAGACCGGGTGGCCTTGGTGACCGGCGGCGGCCGGGGCATCGGCCGCGAGATCTGCCTGGGGCTCGCTCGCGACGGCCGCCGGGTCGCGGTAGCCGACTTGCGAGTGCCCGAGGCCACCGACACGGCCGCCGCCATCAACGCCGCTGGTGGCACCGCGATCGCCGTCGAGATGGATGTGTCCGACGCCGATGCCGTTGCCGCCGGTCTCCTGACGGTGGTCGACGAACTGGGGCCGGTCGAAGTGCTCGTCAACTGCGCGGGTTGGGACGAGCTGCGGCCCTTCGTCACCACCGACGAAGACTTCTGGGACCGCGTCATCGAGATCAACTACAAGGGCCCTCTGCGGACGACGCAGGGTTGCCTGGGGGCCATGGCTGAGGCCGGCTTCGGGCGCATCGTGAACATCGGCTCCGACGCCGGCCGGGTCGGTTCCTCGGGCGAAGCCGTGTACGCCGGCGCCAAGGGCGGCGTCATTGCCTTCACCAAGACCATCGCCCGTGAGGTGGCTCGGCGGGGCATCACTGCGAACGTGGTGTGTCCTGGACCGACCGACACTCCGCTGCTGGAAGAGATCGCTGCGGCGACCGACACGAGCGACAAGATCATCGGGGCGATGGCTCGGGCTGTGCCGATGAAGCGCATTGGGCAGCCGCACGAGGTGGCGGCGGCTGTTGTGTTCTTGTGCAGCGAGGAGGCTGGCTATATCACTGGGCAGACGTTGTCTGTCAGTGGTGGGTTGACGATGGCTTAGCCCGGTGGGGTGTTGGCGATGGTGTTGGTGTTGTAGAGGTTGGCGATTTCGGTGGGGGTGTAGCCGAGTTCGGTCAGGATTGGGTCATTGTGCTGACCGAGCTTTGGGGGTGGGCTGACGGCGGAGGGCGTTGTTTCGAATCGGAAGGGCAGGCCGGGGAACAGCTGGGGTTGCTCGTCGGGGCGGGCGTGGTCGACCATGAGGCCTCGAACGGCGCTGTGATCGTCGTTGACGATATCGGCGATGGTCATCACAGCTGAAGCGCTGATCCCGGCCGCCTGCAACTCGGCCGCGGCAGCGTGCTTGTCCCTCGTCAGCGTCCAGCGCTCGATCATGGCGTCGATGGTGTCGTGATCGCCTCGGCGGGCTGCCGCGGTTGCCCAGTGGGACTTGCATGTTGGCTCGTCGAGCGCTCCGGCGAGTGCCTTCCATGCCTCGTCGTCGGTGACGGTGAGCGCCAGCCATTCGTCTTCGCCGCGGCACCGGTAGATGCCCGCCGGCGCTGCGTCTGGCGAGCGCGCTCCTCGGCGTGGCGGTGGTGGGGTGCCGGGGTGGCGCATGGATGCTTCGGCGAATTGGTCGCCTGCTACGGCGATCGCTGTTTCGAGCTGCGAGAGGTCGACCGAAACCGGATTGCTGGTGCGCCAGTGCTGCCACAGGGCTGCCAGGGCGATAACCGTTCCGTGCAGGCCGCCGACGACGTCGGGGAAGGCGATGCCTTGCTTGTAGGGGCCCGAGTCGGGGTAGCCGGTGGTGGAGGCAAGACCCGAGGCGGCGTCGAGCACCGGGCCCCAGCTGATGCGCTCGGCGTCGGGACCGGTGGCGCCGAAACCGGACATGTCGAGCGTCACGATGCCGGGGTTCATCTCGCGCAGCTCGGCGGGCGTGATACCGGCGGAGCGAACGCCGCGGGGGCTGTAGTTGTTCACGACGATGTCGGCGGTTGCGACCAGCCGGCTCAGCACCTCGCGGCCGCCGGGAGCCTTCAGGTCCAAGCAGAGGCCCCGCTTCGAGCGGTTCATCTTGTTCCAGTGGCCGAGCCGGTTGAACCAGTCGTCCCCAGGATCGTTGTTCAGGAAAGTGCCGTTGCGCGACAGAGGGCCGGGCAGCTGTCCCCATTCCCAGCCGCCTCGCTCGGCCAGGATCATCTCAGCAGGAGGCATGGCGAGGCCGCGTGCGGTGGGGTGCTCGATCTTGATGACATCGGCGCCGAGATCGCCGAGCATCCGGCACACCAGCGGGCCTGCCCACGCGATTGTGAACTCGACGACCCGCACGCCCGCAAGCGGCTTGACGCCGTCGGGCCAGATCGGTTCTCTCCCTGCGGTGGCCGCGGCGTCCGCCACCAGGGCGTCGGTACCGAGCGCGGGTGCGCGGCGGAACCGCGGTGTCGCGCCGTCAATACGAGCCGGCGGGCCCGGCACCCGCGGTCGTGCTGTGACGACGGTCATCTCGTCGCTCAACGGAGAGCCATCCGACACCGGTGCCCCAGCCGCTGAGTCACCCGGTGCAGCGTCGTCCGGCGGGGCATCCAGGTTCACCCAGTAGCCGCGTGCGGCGAGCTGCGGGCTGGCCAGCATGTCGTCGAGGCTGGCCACCGGTCCGGAGGGGACCTGATTGTCCTGAAGCGCAGTGACCGCCTCATCGACGGTCTTGGTGGCAGCCCAGGCAGCGATGATCTCGTCCAGCTCGTCGGCGTGGTCGAAACGCACGGCGGGCACATAGAAGTCGTCACGCGCCAACAGCTCCACCTGGTCCATTGCGATGCAGAAGCCTTCCCACTGGTGGATCGAAACGGCTGCGATGCAGACCCAGCCGTCGATGCACTCATAGAGCGCCAGCGGATGGTGTTGCTCGCCGAAGCGGTTCCCCCACCGGCGCTTGGTGACGCCGTTGTGGGTGTACAGGCTGAAGCTCCATTGGTGAGCGTTGGCGAGCGCCTCCAGCGCGGACACCTCCACGAGGTCGCCGCGGCAAGTCGTCGCGGCGTTGACCAGCGCAGCCCCGATGCCGATGGCCGCAGTCGCCCCGACCAGGTGTGTGAGCCATGGGCCGCCGCCCGGCAGCGGGTGCCGGTCTGGCTCGCCGTTGAGGCTCATGTGCCCGCCCAGCGCCCAGTGCTCGAGCGGGCCAGCCCGCCACGCCGACTTCGGCCCCGTCAACCCGTACGGCGTGATGGCGGCTGCCACGAGCTGGGGGTGCGCCTCGCGCGCACCGGTGACCTCCGCTTGCGTCGAAGCCAGATCGCCCTGGCAATCCAGCACCAAGACATCGAAGCCCGCAGCCAATTCCGCCAGCGAGGCACCAGGGTCTCGCAGAACGCTCGTCGTGTTGGCGCGCAAGTACTCCCATGTCACAGAAACCGGGCCGTCGCCGATGTCGAGCACCCGTAACTGCCGCAGACGGGAGCCTTCCGGTGGTTCGCCCACCACGACCTCGGCGCCGGTCATCGCGAGCATCCGGGCGCAGTACGCGCCCGCTCGCCCGTCGCTCAGATCCAATACCCGAACGCCTCGCACATCACCCCTGAGTCGCCGTCAGCCCAGCGGGCCCGGATCGTACCGACGCCGCTCGGTGCCCGCTTCGGCCGTGAGACGCGACGGATTCGCCGTCGAGTTAGCCGCCGTAGTCGGGGTCGCGGCGTTCGGCGAAGGCTCGCAGGCCCTCTTTGGCGTCGGGGGAGGCGAAGGCCGACCGGGTGTACTCCTGGTACAGCCGCAGCCCGTCGGCCAGTGACATCTCACGGCCGCGCAGTGCCAGCTCCTTGGTCATGCGGATGGCGGCGGGGCCGTTCGCGGCGATCTGATCGGCGATGCCCCGGGCGGTTGACTGCAGGTCTTGCGGCGCAGTCATCTCGCTGACGAGCCCGACGCGCAGGGCCTCGGCGGCGTCGATGAACGAACCGGTCAGCAGCAGCCGCATCGCGTCCGACGAACCGATCAAGCCCGGCAGACGCAGCGCGCCGTAGCCGTGCAGGATCGCCCAGCGCACTTCCGGGCAGCCGAATTGCGCGGTGTCATCGCACACCCGGATGTCGCAGAACAACGCCAGCTCCAGCCCGCCCGCCAGGCAATAGCCCTGAATGGCCGCGATCGTGGGCTTGGCGGTTTCGAGCCCGATGTCGAACCGGTTTGGACGCCACGGCATCCAGGCTTCCCGATCCGCAAACTCGCCGAGATCGTGCCCCGAGGTGAACGCCCGGCCGGTGCCGGTGACGATCGTGCACCGCACCGCGGGGTCGGCATCGGAGGCGACGAGCGCATCACCGATGCCGTGGTACATCTCATCGGTCATTGCATTGAGCTTGTCCGGCCGATTCAACGTGATCGTCGCCACGTGCCCGTCGACTTCGTAGGTCACCTCGTCCATGGCCAGCCCCTTTCGGCCTGTTGGCCGAATGCTTGCACGATGTGCACGCGGGTGCCGCCGCAGGGCGACAAACGTGCGAGAAAATCGTTCTGCGCTGAAACGCGGCCGCGGTACGTTGGCCGTGCCAGCCGATGAAGGGCCCCAATGACAACAGCCACGCTGCGCGACCTCGTGATGTCCAAGGGCTACGTCGTGGCTGACGGTGCGATGGGCACGCAGCTGTTCGCCGCCGGGCTGTCGGCGGGCTGGTCGCCGGAGGAATGGAATCTCAGCCACCCCAACGAGATACGCGCCGTCCACCGGGGCTACCTGCAGGCCGGCGCAGACCTGATCGTGACCAACAGCTTCGGCGGCAACTGCTTCCGGCAGAGCTTGCACGGCTTCGAACACCGGGTAGGTGAGCTGAACCAAGCTGCCGCGCAGATCGGCCGGCTGGAAGCCGACGCGGAGATGGAGCGGTCAGGGCGGCCAGTGCTCGTGGCCGGATCCATGGGGCCCACCGGCGAGCTGCTCGCACCGCTCGGCACCATGGAGGCGGGTACGTGCGAAACCGCATTCGCCGAGCAGGCTGCTGCGCTGGCCGCAGGCGGGGTCGATCTGCTGTGGATCGAGACGATGAGCGCTCTCGACGAGGTCGAGGCTGCCGTTCGAGGGGCACGCTCGGCGTGCGACCTGCCGATCGCCGCCACCATGAGCTTCGACACTGCCGGCCGCACGATGATGGGCGTGACCGGCAGGGAACTCGTTGAACGGCTGGGGGCGCTGGAGCTCGCGGCCCTCGGCGCCAACTGCGGGAACAACGTGCCCGACACCGAGGCGGCTGTCATCGTCATTGCCAACGTCGGCAGCGGCACGCTGACGGTGTCCAAGCCGAACGCGGGGGTGCCCCACTGGCACGGCGACGGACTGGTCTACGACGGCACACCCGAGTTGCTCGCCGCGCATGCACACCGCGCGCACATAGCGGGCGTCGATGTGATCGGCAGCTGCTGCGGCAGTTCACCGGCGCACACCGAGCGGATCGTCTCGGTACTCGCAGGTGATGAACCGCCGCCTTCGGTCGAGGTGGTCCTCAATCCCCAGTCAGCCCTCGATGAACGCCTGGTTCGCCGACGCCCCCGCCGACACCGGCGCGGCGGCTGACGCCAACGCGACGGCCAAGAGTTCACCCCGTCCTGAACTCAACCAGGACCTCGTAAACACGCGACCGGACGATGTCCCGATCCGACCCGGCTGGGGCTGTGTAGATCGCGTTCTTGACGACATGCTGTGCTTCTTCGCCGGTGAGCCGCAGATCGTCGGCGACCTCAGCATCGTTGAAGTAGCTCGACAGTTGGCGGTGACACCACGAGGGAATCTCACTTGGCGGTGATGCGACGTCACCATCGGGAGTCCTTTGAGCCGGTGTGCCCGATCTGAGAACTTCGTAGAACGTCGCCCGATCGACACCGAGCTGCTTCAGAATCTCGTTTTGGAGAACTCGGTATTCGGACTTGTCACGCGAGATGGTGGTGCGAAGCGTTTCGTCACCAACCTTCTTGGTGTAGATGTCGTGCCCAGCTCCTCGTCGAAGCGTCCAACCGTCAATCTCGACGAATCGGCGGTGTTCGTTCTTGTCAATCGCCGATCACCGCCCGAAAAGCAACTTCTTGAGCACCGAGTCGCGGTCGGCCTGCTTCAGTCTCGCCACGAGGGCTTCGCGTGCATCGTGAGGTTTCTCGCGATGCAGAAACTCATCCCAGTCCACGATGTAGTCCCGCACTTGCAGCACAAGATCGCTCCGAGCCTCCTCGATATCGGCATCGGCCGTAACGAGGCCCAACTGGTCGAACGAGAGCACACAGACACCGTCATCCAGCACGACCTCGACAAGGCCACCCGACTCTGCTAGGTAGCCGGGAAACACTTTCGCCAGAACATCGCCGTCCGAAGTCCTGCGGTCGAAATGGCGCAGCGCAAGCTCAAAGTGGCCTGTGGACAGGACATCGGCGACGGACAGGTGCGACTCGACATCAGCGGCCAACTGCAGAGGCAGTGCCAGCCAGTACCCCGGATCGCCTCCGCTGCGCTTCACACGAGCGGCAAATGCGGCAAGCTTGCACAGCGAGCCGAAGCGACGGCTGTCCGGTAGCGCCTGTTTCTTCCGCCACTTCGTTACGGCCTGTCGGCTGATTCCAACGACCGTTGCGATGTCATTCCATGCGATGCCATAGTCCGAGTTCAGAAGCTCCAAGAGTTTCGTCGGCGGACGTCTCCGGAATGCCCGCGTCAACTGTTCCAACTCATCAACATCGTCAAGGGGCTCCACAACGCCTGATCTCTCGCGGGCAGACCTATAGGGGCCAGGTGACCACCGCGACACGGCCAGCGTCATCGGCGAACTGAACACGTCGTGACCCGCGTCCGCGTGGGTACTGGCGTTGCACCAGTGCTCGACGTGTCGACGCTCTGCGGTCAGCGATGTCATGATTCGCCCCTCAACAGCTTCAATGAGTCTGGTGTGAGGACTCGCGAGAACGCCTCGCCAATCGCCGTGTGGAGCGAGTCCAACTCAACAAGGGCAACATCCGCGCTCGCGGGTTCCTCGAATCGGCACCAACCAGTCCACTCCACGGCCAGGACGCTGTCCTCGGGTGCCTCGTAATGATCATGCAGTGGATGGTCGTCCGAAACTGCCGGTTCGTGTGTGGGTGCCCACTCGACGTTGACGTGCTTGTTGTCGTCGAGATGGAGCACCAGTCCGCCGTAGTGCCCTGCTACGTGATCAAGCACCACGTCTTCGGCAACGACGGGCAGGCGCATGTACTTCTGCCACTCGAAGAGACCGGTTGAAGCCTTGGGGCGCACCTCGTCGAGGAAGCGGACGGAGGCGTAGTCGATTGCCCGCTCTGTCGTGACGTACTCAAGAAGTTCGATTATGACGCCTTGGAACCGTTCCCAACGCTCGTAGCGCACAGTCGAGATGTACAACCCATCTTGCAAGACAGTCACCATGTCAGCTTCGTGCACGGCCGAGAACAGCTCGCCCTCCGCCTTGTCGTCATCGGCAGACGAGAGCACGACGTTGTAGCCAGCACCAAGAATCGGCCGCAGGATCGCGTCGTGGTCCGAAGTGCTGAGCTTTGCATCGAAGCTCATGTAGGCATTGACCAGCCTGACGAACGGGAACGGATAGATCTCACGTTCAGGGTCAAGAACCAACGATGCTCCCACTGCCACGGTTGACGGCCTTTTCGGGCGACAACCAAAATGTTAACCAAGTTTGGCCACCTTGACCCTACGCCCGAGCGGCCCGAGGGTCGAACTGTTTTCTGTGCTCGGTAGCGATCTAGGGTGATCCCATGAACGGTCAGCTGCTTGCGGGTACCACCAAGGGCGTCTTCGTCATCGACGGCGAGGGAGCTACGCCGACGCTCGAAGCTCGCCATGTCCGCGATCTCGTCTACCTCGACGGCCGCGTGCTCGCGGGTGCCGCCGGGGGCCTGTACTCCAGCGAGGACGGAGGTCACACCTGGGCTGGACCTCAGCTCGAGGGCCGCGACGTGTGGCAGATCCGCGCCGCGCCCGGTGGGCGGCTCTATGCCAGCACCGAACCGGCCGCCTTGTTCCGGTCCGACGACCAGGGAGCGACGTGGGCGGAGATTTCATCGTTCGCCAGCCTTCCTGAGGCGCCGCAGTGGTGCGTGCCCATCGAGCCTCCCCAACCTGGTCGCGCCCGTGCCCTGGTCATCGACGAGGACGATCCCGACCGCATCTGGGTCGGCGTCGAAGTCGGCGGGGTGGCCCGCACCACCGACGGCGGACAGAGCTGGTCGGTCGATCTGCCCGGTGGCAATCCCGACATCCACATGATGTTCGCCCACCCCGCCGAGCCCGGTGTGCTGTTCATCAGCACCGGCTACGGCCGCTTTGACGGTGTCGCCGAGGAACTCGAAGGCAACGCCGGCGTGTTTCGCTCAGACGACTACGGCGAGACATGGGAATACGTCTGGAAGGGCGTCGTGCCGCGCTACTCGCGCCCGCTGTGCATCGACCGCCGCGACCCCTACAGCGTCACCGTCGCCAGCGCCCCCACCGCGTTCTCGCACTACAAGGACGACGGCGGGGCCAACGCAGCTCTGTATCGGTCGGACGACCATGGCCAGTCGTGGCGGTCGCTCTGCGACGAGGCCCATTCGCCGTCGCCCGTCAATTTTCACGGACTCATCGCCGACCCATCCAACGTGGGCGGCGTCCTCGTCGGCACGGATACCGGCGAGGTGTGGCAGGTATCCGAAGATGCCCAGTGGACCGAGCTCGGATCCGGACTCCCCCTCGTCTGGTCGCTGGCGGTGGTCTGACGCAGCACAGGAAGGCCATGGTCAAGGGGCAGCAGCAACGCGGGGGCGCAACGCATGAAAGACCGTTACGGCCTCAAGATCAGCACTTCGTCGGCCGCCGCACGTGACGCCTATGTCGAGGGCATCGATCGGATGCTCGCCGCCGACGCTGGGGTCGAAGCGTGCCTGTCGACGGCGATCGGCGCCGATCCGGGTTTCGCCCTCCCTCATGCCGCCATGGCCCGTCACCATCAGCTCTACGTGCGGCCCGCCGAAGCTCGCTCCTCCGCGGAAACCGCGGTCCGGCTGAGCGCCGGGGCCACAGCACGGGAACGCCAGCACGTGGAGATCGTCCGCCTGCTCGTGGCCGGCAAGGTCGCTCAAGCGCTCGACCTCATTCGCCAGCACATCTCCGAGCACCCCCGAGACGCATTCGCCCTGTCGCCCGCATGCGGCGTGTTCGGTGCCATCGGCTTCAGCGGCCGCATCGGGCGGGAAGCCGAGCTGCTCGCACTCCTTGAACCGCTCGCGACCCATTACGGCGACGATTGGTGGTTCGCGACCGTGCATGCGTTCGCGCTCATCGAGACCGGCGGCTGGGACCGGGGCCGGGAACTCGCTGAGCGCTCGCTACAGCAACGACCCACCAACCCCCATGGCGCGCACACGCTGGTGCACGCGCTCTTCGAGGCTGGTGACGACGACGATGCGGTCGATTTCCTCGACGGGTGGCTCCCTAGCTCCGACCGGGCGAGTGTGCTGCACTGCCACATCTGGTGGCACTACGCGCTGGCATTGCTCGCCGTCGAGCGCGGCGACGCCGCTTGGCAGGCCTTCAGCAACAACTGCCTGCCCGGCACGACGACCAGCCCGCCGATCACCGTGTTCTCCGATTCCTCGTCGTTCATGTGGCGCACAGAGCTGGCGGGCAACCCGCGCAACCGAGACACCTGGGAGTCAGTGCGCGAGTTCTACGAGAAGAACTTCCCCCAGCCCATCGTGTTCGTCGATGCCCATGTCGGCCTCCTCTACGCCGCACTGGGCGAAACCGAGCAGCTACAAACCACCATCTCGCTGCTGACCGAGCTCGGCGAAGCAGGCCGCTTGCCCGCAGGTACGACCGGAGCAGAGCTGGCGCGGGCTTATGCCGCGTTCGTCGACGAGAAGTGGTCGGCTGTCATCGACGTTCTCGAGCCGCTGATCCCCCAAGTCATCCGCATCGGCGGCAGCCGGGCCCAACGTGACCTCATGACCAACACGCTGCTCGCCGCATACGTCCGCAGCGGGCGCATCGACGAGGCTCGGGCATTCTGCGCACGCGTGGTCGATCGCCGCCCCACACGCCCGGTGGCCGGTTTCGAACTGTGCTGATCGACGCTCGGGAGATCGCAGCCCGCCGGCAATCAGAACCCGTGCCAGCCGTCCTGGGCTGACGCCTGCCGGATCCACAGTTCCATCTGCGCGGCGTCAAACTGGCCCTCAGCTATGTCGACCCAACGCGCATCTGGGTCCTTGCCTGAGCCGGGCGGTTCGGGAGACAGCACTGTGCCGTTCAGAAACGTCACCTTGACGTAGCGGGTGAACGCATGGCAGCTCGCAAACCATCCGCGCCCCTCGACGCCGTAGAAGGGCGAATTCCACCGCGCCGCCTTGCGCACGTCGGGCACGACACGCTCGATCAGGTCATCTAGCTGGCGAGCAATGACGCCCTTCCAATTCGGCATCGCCTCGATGTACGCCTGCACCGGGGCATCGCCGTCGCCCTTGGCAATCTGCGGATTGCCGCCAGCGAGCAGCTTCGGTGACTGCGAAGAAGCCATGGTGGACGAAAATAGCCGGAGGTAGTCAACCCTGTTGATGCGGCTACCTTGACAACGCTGTGACCCTGAACGCCGCCGAGCAATCGATGCCGCGCTCGACAAGCGACGACGGACCTGCGCTCGAAGGCATCAGGGTGATCGAGCTGGCGATGTATGTGCAGGGGCCGATCGCTGGACTGGCGCTCGGCAGCCTCGGTGCCGACGTGGTCAAGATCGAACAGGTCGGGCAGGCCGACGTCATGCGCAGCCTCCGCAGCGCGTTCGGGGTCACATTCGACGAGCGAGGCCAGGAGTGGGTGTACGCATCGCTCAACCGCAACAAGCGGTCGATAGCGCTCGACCTCCTGTGCGAGTCCGCCCGACCCGTGTTCGAGCGCATGATCCGCGAGGCCGACGTCTTCATCACGAACCTCCGGGCTGGCGCTCTCGACCGCTACGGGGCCGGCCCCGAAACCCTTATGGAGATCAATCCTCGCCTCGTGTACTGCCGGGGCGGAGGGTTCGGTTTCACGGGGGAACTGGCGGAGGACGTGTGTCAGGACACCGTGGGCATGGCCTACGCAGGGTTCATGGACAGCATCGCACCGACGGAGGAACCCACCTACCCCCCTGGGTCGTTGAGCGACGTTCTCACCGGCACGCACATGGCCTCCGCGGTGCTGGCAGGCCTCGTGAAGCGTTCGATCACCGGCAAGGGATACGTGGTCGGGACCTCGCAGACCCAGTCGCTGCTCTGGCTTCAGAACCAGGCCGTCGGCGTGGCCGCGAATCTCGGCACCCGGCTCGAACGCTTCTCGCCTGACGAAACGACGAATCCGCTCTTCACGATCTATGAGACCTCCGATGGCTGGATCGCCGTCGCGACGTTGCACCCGCAACAGTGGCCGGCGTTGGCCGAGGCGGCGGGACTCGATCACCTGCTGGAGGATCCGCGTTTCGCCGACATCGACGCTGTTCGGGAGAACCGATCGGAGTTCCGAGACATCGCGGTGCCCCACTTTCGCAAACACCCCACAGACCACTGGTTCAGGACTCTGCGAGGCTGTGGTGCCTGGGTGGCGCCCGTCAACCGACTCGAGGATCTCGCCAACGATCCGGGGATCCTGGAGAATGAATACCTCGTCACGTTCGATGACGGTTTCGTGGGCCCGCCCACGCCGTTCGATGTCGGAGACCACCGCGGCGTCCGCGGCGCCACCGCCTCCTACGGCGAGCACACCGACGAGGTGTTGGCCGAGCTCGGCTACACCGAGGACGAGCTGCTGCAGCTAAGGATCGACAATGCCATCTGGTGACCAAGCACCATGGAGTCGGTGACCATGCGTTTCGAGCCTGCCGATGAACGAGCGGCCATCTCCGACGTGGTGCGGTCGATCGTCGACATGAATCGAAACACGGTCTAGGAGTACGCATGCCCCTGTCACCCGAATCTGTCGCATTCGTGGAGGCCGTCAAGCGGGCTATGCCACTCGCGCTGAGCGAGATGCCACTGCACACCACGCGCGAGGTGATGCGCAAGACCGCCCTCCCACCGACCACCGAGATCTTCCAGCGGTTCGATGTGCAGGTGCCGACGCGCGCGGGCTCGGCGACCGTGCGGGTGTACCGCCCCAGCGAGGCCACCGACCTGCCGGTGCTGATGTACCTGCACGGAGGCGGCTTCGCGCTCGGCGACCTTGACATGCACGACGAGTACCTGCGCAACCTCGCCAACGCTGCCGGTGTCGTGATCGCCTCGGTCGACTACCGGCTCGCACCTGAGTATCCATATCCGGCGGGTCTCGACGACTGCGTGGATGTCTGGGGCTGGCTGCAGACCGGCTCCGCCGAAATTCGCGGCGACGTGAGCCGGCTCGGAGTCGGCGGCGACAGCGCGGGAGGCTCGCTCTCGTTCGCCTTGGCGTTGCGCGCGCGCGACGAAGGTCTCGGAGTGCCCAAGGTGGTGGTGACTGCGTACGGGACCACCGAGATGCGCGTCTCCAATCCCGAACTAGGTGTGGGAGGTCTGCTGATCAACGAGGACTGCGAATGGTTCTGGGACATGTACACGTCGGACTCGGCCCAACGCGCTGAGCCGTACTGCAGCCCCGCCGCGGCAACGGACCTGTCGAATCTCGGGGCGAATCTGGTGATCACGGCCGAGTACGACCCGACTCGGGACGCGACCGAGGACTACGCACGGCGCCTCAAGTCAGCCGGCAACCCGGTCACGCTGACCCGCTACGACGGCGAGCTGCACGGATTCTTCACGATCCTCAGACTGTCCGAGGCGCGCCGTGCGCTTGATCAAACCGTTGCGTTCCTCCATGAGCACCTGTGAACGCAGAGGGAGAATGAGCGAGACAATCAGCCACCACGAGGTCATCGTCATCGGTGCCGCCGTCGGCACCACGGTGATCCGCGCCGAGTCCGAGGCCAAGCCGGATCCGGTTCGAGGCGCGGTCCCGTTCATGGGTGAGCAGGATGGCTTCGAGAACTCCCTCCTCTGGCACTTGTTCAAAGCGGGCAAACTCAGCGTTACAGGGCGATGGTCCAGTCGCCGAGGGGGACAAGCGTTGCCATGAAGGTCGGAATCGTCACCAGCTCGTTCCATTCCGCCGACTGGGAGCGAATCAACACAGCGGGCTGGTCGCGCGCCCCCAGCCCATCGGACGCAGACGTGATCGGGGAGACGATCGCGCTGGGTCGACTTGCCGAGCCGTTGGGCTTCGACTCGATCTGGATCGGCGAACACTTCGGCACGGCGTATTCCATGTGGCCCGACGTGATGCAGTCGATGGCCTTCTGGGCAGGAGAAACCGAGCGAGTGTCGCTGGGCTCGTGCGTCAACGTGTTGCCCTGGTGGCACCCGGTGACCCTTGCGGCGAAGGCGGCGATGCTCGACATCATGCTCGAGGGCCGGGACTACACCTGGGGCGTCGGCCGAGGAATCGCCCCGACGGAGTACGCCGAATTGGGCATCGACCGCAACGAGGCGCGCGGGCGTTTCGACGAGGCGATGGAGGTGATCCGGCTCGGGCTGAGTCAGGAGCGCTTCTCCTACAACGGAAAGTACTTCCAGATTCCCGAGGCCTCGATCCGGCCTCAGCCCCGTGACGCCGAGGCGCTGCTCGCTCGCATGGCTTGCGCCTTCACCACCACGGCGTCGATGGAGGTGGCCGCGCAGCATGGCCTCGGGCAGCTCCTCGTGACGGCAGGCACGCTCGACGACATGGTCGACAAGGTGCGCACCTACAACACGCTCCTACACGAGGGTGGACACGAACCGAACCAGGCGACAATCCTCTTGTGGCTGTACTGCACCGAGGACCCTGACGAGATCGCCGCAGGCAATGCTTACTTCGATCAATACAGCGTCGAGGTCGCGATGCACTACGGCTTGACCGACCCCAGCAACTTCGATGGCATCAAGGGCTATGAGGCGTATCTGAAGCTGGCCAAGCAAGCTGCCGCCGCAGGCGACACGTTCCGATTGGTGCAAGGCGCAGCCGGTTCCAGTGCGGTCACGCAGCCCATTGGCACCCCCGAGCAAATCATCCGCAGAATGCGCAGTCTTCAAGAGGCCACCAGCTGCAAGGAGATCATTTTGGTGCCGCAGTACTCCGGCATGCCCTTCGAGAAGGCCGAGGCGAGCGTGCGCTTGTTCGCCGAGAAAGTGCTGCCCGTGCTGCAGGCTGACTCGGCGCCCATCCATGAGGCCAGCCTGCCCGTCACCGTCTGACTGGGCTTAGCGGAGTGGAGCTGACGGGACTCGAACCCGTGACCCCCTGCTTGCAAAGCAGGTGCTCTTGCCATCTGAGCTACAGCCCCAACGAGTCGAAGCGCTGTGAGGGTACCGCTCGACAGGGCAGGCTTGGGGGCTGGTGGCTGCCGCATCGGATCTGAGGCACTCGGGCGATCGGGGGGACGCGTCGGACCCGTGGTCGGTAGCGGCGGCGGCGTTCGCTGCCAACTTCGTGACCTTTGGGATCCTCTTCTCGTTCGGTGTGTTCCTGACGCCGATTGCAGACGACCTCGACACCAGCACCGGACCCGTGGCCGCCCTGTTCTCGACTGCGGTGTGCACCTACTACGCCGGTGGCGCCATCGGGGGTCGCATCGGCGACCGCTTCGGGGCCCGGCTGCTGGTCGCGGTCGCGGCGCTGGCGATGTCGGCGGGCCTGCTGCTGACCGCCATCTCAGACGCGCTGTGGCAGACCTATGCCGCCTTCGGGGTCCTCGTCGGACTCGCGACCGGCTTCTGCTACCCGTCGATGATCGGCCTGATCGGCCGGAGCTTCAGCGAGCGACGTCGTCCTGCAGCGATGGGCTTCCTGCTCGCCGGCGTCGGCGCCGGGACGCTGGTCATGCCCTTGGCTAGCCATGCGTTGATCTCCAGGCTGGGCTGGCGCCAGACCTACGCCGTGCTGGCTGCTGTGGCGCTCGTCGCCATCGGCTGGGCAGCCACGCGCGGCGACCGGGTGCGAGTGCCGACTGGGGGTCTCATCCGCGTCACCAAACTGGTGCGCTCGCGTCGATTCCTGCTGTTCTTTGCAGCCGTCGTAGCGATCGGGCCAGGCTTCTATGCCCCGGTCGCGTTCTACAACGATTACGCGGTCGAGCGTGGCGTCGCGCCGGCTTTGGCCGCCGCCCTGATCGGCATCTCGGGCGCCACCAGCGTGGTCGCCCGACTGGTCTGCGGTGCACTGGGGGACCGCGTCGATCCGATGCGGTTGTGCCGAGCAGCATTCGTCTGCATGACAGCGGCGCTCGCTATCTGGTGGGTGTCTGACGGGAACCCCGCGGTGCTCGTCGTGAGTGCCGTCGCCCACGGCATCGGCTGGGCGGTGTGGGTCACTGCCACACCCTCGGTGCTCGCCAGCTGGTACGGCGTGGAGAATCTGGGGGGCGTGATCGGCATCTACTACACGGGACTGGGTGTCGGCGCGCTCGCCGGCCCGGCCGTCTGCGGCTTCATCATCGACGCCGCCGGTTTCGGCCCCGCCATCGGGCTCGTCACCGTCACCAGCCTCATCGCGCTCGGTCTGCTCGCCCTGCCGATGCGCGAAGCAGTTGCACGCTCGGGCTGATTCCCCAAGCGCGGCCAGCGAAGCGGTGGCTGCGCAGGCTGGTCATAGGCTCCACCGGGTGAGCAGCATCTTGCAAGTTTCCCGCTTGCTGAAGGCGTCGTACCGCGATTCAGATCTTCGACACCGGGTGGAGCAACTCAACGGACGGCTCGACGAGACGCTGGCGCCCGACGGCAGCGCGAATTCCGACCACGCTGAGACAGCACGCGAGTACTACGACATCTGCAGCCATCTCATGATCTACGGCTGGGGTGAATCCCTGCACTTCGCACCGCTGACTGCCTCCGAAAGCCTGGAAGACTCCAAGCTCCGCCATCAGCGATTGATGATCGACAAGCTGGACCTGCGCGAAGGGATGTCGGTCATCGACATCGGGTGCGGGATCGGCGGACCGATGCGGACGGTGGTCCGAGAAGCAGGTGTCCGGGTTACTGGCATCAACAGCAGCGAAGTCCAACTGGCCAGGGCAAGGTCGTTGACCGCCGAAGCAGGCCTCAGCGACATGATCGACTACGTGGAAACCAGCTTCATGGACATGGGTGCCATCGAAGACGGCACGTACGACCGCGCTTACGCGATCGAATCGACATGTCACGCGCCCGACAAGGTCGGCGCATTCACCGAGATCGCTCGCGTGCTCAAGCCGGGCGCCCTGCTGTGGGGTCAGGAAATGTGCCTGACGGACACGTTCGATCCTGACAACACCGAGCATCACGACATCAAACGAGAACTCATGCGCGGGATAGCGCTGCGCAAGATTGCAACGTTCGCAGAAGTCAACGCAGCACTCGAATCGGCAGGATTCGAGGTCGTCGAAGGCACCGACCGCGGCACTGCAGAAAACGGCTCGGCCACCCCGTGGTATCAGCCAATGGAGGCGCGCAGCGGCACCCGTAGCAGCACCTTGAGAGGAACCCCCCTGGGTCGACAGCTCGCGATCGGGTCCGCACGCGTTGCGGAGGCGTTGAGGGTGCTGCCCAAGGGCACCGCCGAGGTCGCCAAGCTGCTCGATCGCACCGCCGAGGCCTACGTCGCCGGCGGCAAGACGGGACTCTTCACGCCGCTGTATTGCTTCGTGGCGCGCAAGCGTTTCTGAGCGACCACACCAATTTCCCCAGCGAGCCTGCGGCAGGAATCGAGCACGTCTGCTAGGAAACGCCGCATGAACATGCCTGCCATTTCGCTGGCGGCCGTGCGCGGCCGACGCGAGCGCACCCTGGAAATCGCCGCCGAGATCGAACAACGAGGATTCAGCGGCATCTATTGCCCCTCGATGGGCGACCCGGTGGCGCTGTGCCAGTCCATCGCCCATGTGACCAACGAGATTCACTTCGGCACCTCGGTGCAGCCGATCTACTTCCGCAACCCCGTCGACATGGCCTCAACCGCGGCGTTCATCCACGAGGTGTCGGGCGGACGGTTCTGGCTCGGCATCGGCGTCACGCACGGCCCGGTGCACCAGCGCCTCGGCATCACGCCCGGCAAGCCGCTGGCTGACATCCGCGAATACATCGCTGCCATGGAGGCGGCGTCGCAGCAGCATGGCGAACTCCCGCCGATCGTGCTGGCCACGCTGCGCCAGCGCATGGCCGAGCTGTCGGCCGAGATCAGCTCCGGGGCGGTCTGGGCGAACGCGAGCTGCAACGACTTCGCTAACTCGGTGGCGCACCTCGGCGACGCCGCGAACCGTGACGACTTCTTCGTGGGGAACATGATCCCGACCGTCATCGACGATGACCGCTCTGCGGGCGCGGCCCGCAACCGAAAGACGCTGTCGGGCTACGTGGCGCTGCCGAACTACCGGAACTACTGGAAGCAGGCCGGCTGGGTCGACGAAATGGAGGCGGTCGAGGCGGCCGTTGCGGCCGGCGACGGCGACGCTCTGAACCGGGCGATGACCGATGACTGGCTGTCGAATGCGACGCTGTACGGATCCGCCAGCGAGGTCCGCGACGGCGTCGAAGCCTGGTTCGACGCCGGCTGCAAGACACCGATCCTGGTGCCGTCGAGCACGAGCGGGGGCCAGCTCAAGGCGCTTGAAGAGCTGTTCGACACCTTCGCCTGACAGCCCGCGTACTCGCGAACGAGGCGAGAGGCGCCGTTACGATCCCAGCCATGCATATTGAGCTGTTCGGATTCGACACCACGCCTGAGCGCTTCGAGGCCAGCATCCGCGAGGCCTCCGAGCAAGGCTTCGGGCGTTACTGGACGCCGCAGATCTTCGGCCACGACGCACTCACCACCATTGCGGTCGCTGCCCGTGACGTGCCTGGCATTCGCGTCGGCACGTCGGTGGTGCCGACCTACCCGCGGCATCCGATGATGCTGGCCCAGCAGGCCCTGACGACCCAGGCGATCATCGGCGGTCGCCTCGATCTCGGCATCGGCCCGTCGCACAAGCCGGTCGTGGAGGGCATGTGGGGCTACTCGTTCGACCGGCCGATCGCCCACATGCGCGACTACCTGACCATCTTGACCAAGCTGCTCACTGATCGGCGCGTGTCCCACGGCGGCGACGCCGTCGTCGGCCGCGGCGAGATCACTCCCCCGCCGGCCGACCCGCCGCCGGTGTTCGTGGCAGCGCTGGGCAGCCAGTTGCTGCGGCTGACCGGGCGCATGGCCGACGGCACCATCACCTGGATGACCGGGCCGGCGACATTGCGGGATCACACTGCGCCGACCATCAACGAGGCCGCTACCGAGGCCGGTCGCCCGGCACCGCAGGTGGTGGCCGGTTTCCCGGTGTGCGTGACCGATGACGCCAACACTGCCCGCGAGCGGGCCGCCAAGGATTTGGTGGTGTACGGGACGCTGCCGAGCTACCGGGCGATGATCGACCGGGAGGGCCTGAGCGGGCCCGAAGACATCGCCATCATCGGCAGCGCGGCCGAAGTCAGCGACCGCATCAACGCACTGGCGGACTGCGGTGTCACCTCGTTTGCCGGCTCGGCATTCGGCACCCTTGACGAGCAGGTCGCCACCCGCGAGACGCTCATCGGCTTGCTCAGCTAAGTCTGCTCAGCGATTACGGCTGCTCAGGTGGCCGAGACGAAACCGCATCGGCATCCGGACCAGCCTCGATGTCGGTTTCGACGGCGGCGGCGGGACCGCGGCGCAGGCCCACCAGCACTGCTGCCAACGCTGCAAGCCCGACCACGATGCTGGTCCACACATTGATCCGCACGCCCCACAGCTCATTGGCGGTGTCGATGCGCACCAGCTCGATCCACAGCCGCCCAGCGGTGTAGCCGAACACGTACAGCGCGAACAGGTAGCCCGTTCGCAACTGCGGCAGAAGCTTGGGCACTACCCACACGAGCGTCGCCGCCAAGCACAGGTTCCACAGGGCCTCGTACGCAAACGTGGGATGAAACGTCTCTTCAAGGCCATAGCCGGCCACACGATGTGCCTGGTCGATCTCGAGCGCCCACGCTACGTCTGTCGGACGGCCGTAGAGCTCCTGGTTGAACCAGTTCCCCAGCCGGCCGATGGCCTGAGCCACCGGCAGCGCCGGGGCCAGTGCGTCGAGCATCGTGCCGGTGCTGTGCCCGCCACGGCGCAGCATCCACACCGCAACCAGCACGCCGACCGAGATGCCGCCCCAGATACCCAAGCCGCCCTGCCAGATCTTCACCGCATCGCCGAGGTTGTCCTGGTAGCGATTGAAGTCGGTGATGACGTGATAGAGCCGGGCACCGATCAGCCCCGACGGCACCGCCCAGATCGCAATGGTGCCGACCAGGTCATGGGAGCGAGCCCGGTACGCATCGTCTCGGTCTGCGATCGCCCGCTGCCAGCGGCGGCTGGTGATCCACAACGCAACCAGCACGGACACGCCAATGGCAACGCCATAGGCTCGAATGTCGAGTGGGCCGAGCGAGACAGAGTTGCGCGACGGGCTCGGGATCGATGCGAGCGCCCCGGCAACCGACGAGAGAGAAACTGCAGCCATGACGCAGCAACCCTACGCACAGTGGCTCGATACAGAAGGCGCGCGGCTCAATGAGATCGCCGCCACAGCCGAGGCCAACCCCAGCGACTGGCAGCGCGCCATTCCTTGGTGCGAGGGGTGGGATCTGGAGGGTCTGATCGGGCACTGCGCGGGGGTGTGGACTTTCGTCGGTTCGAGCATCGCTGCTGGCGGGCCCGTCGAGCGCGACTCCATCATCCAACCCGACTGCTCGCTGTCGCAGTGGCATGCCGATGCCCTCGCCCGCATCACCGACGTGCTCGCCGACCGCGACCCCAGCGAGCCGTCATGGAGCTTCCACCCGCACAACCAGACCATCGGTTTCTGGCAGCGCCGTATGGCGAACGAAGCGGTGATGCACCGCTGGGACGCCCAAGCTGCCTATGGCCCCACGCCCGCACCGATCGAACCCGCTGCCGCCATCGACGGCATCGATGAGCTCTTCGACTTCTTCCTGCCGGTGCGCCAGCCAGACGTCTTCGCCGGCAACGGGCAGACGATTCACCTGCATGCCACCGACGCCGACGGGGAATGGGTGATCACCCGCACGCAAAGCGGCATCGAGGTCGAGCATGCGCATCGCAAGTGCGACGTCGCCGCACGGGGGCCGGCGCAGAGTTTGCTGCTGTTCGTGTGGGGCCGCGGTGGCACCGAACAGCTCGAGACGTTCGGGGACGACAGCCTGCTGGCCGATTGGCAGCGCGAAGTACGGATCTGACCGAGCGACCGCTGCGGAGGCGGCAGGACCCTCTGCTCCAGCGATCCAGCCGGTCGCAACGTCGCAGGGTCTCCTGCCGCCTCCGGAGCTATGAATCCTGTGTCTTCCGCCGAGGCGCTACAGGCGGGCGCCCTCGTAGGCGGCAGCGCGGACGCCGCGCTGGGCCAGCTCTGCGAGCCAGGGCAACGGGTCGTCGAGCATGCCCAGCCCCCACGCGCCTGTGGGCAACTCGTCGGCCAGTGCCCAGCCTGCAGCAGTCGCTGCCACCGCGGCAGCAGCGGCGCTCGGATGATCGATCACACCGAGCACGTCGGTGCAGTGGCGGCCGTCTCGCAGGCCGCGCAGCTCCACACGCACTCCCCCTGGGCCCCCTTCGGGATGCGGCGGCCGCAGCATCGGCAGCATCGCAGTGAGGCGATCGCGCCGGGTGCCTGCCACACGGGCGGTCACCCGTTCGACGTCACCGAAGGCGGGCACGAGCAGCAGCGCATCTGCCAGCGCTGCCCGGTAGCAGTCATGCGCGCCGAGCGGATCGGGAAACCACACCAGCTCACGGCCCGAACCGCCGCGTCGGCGACGCCATTGCCCGTCGCGCCAGTCGACCGAAGTGCCGGTGCGGGCGCGATGCAACTGGCGCTGGCAGGCGGGACCACCAGTGCCGACCCCGGCTATGTGCACCTCGGTCACCACGTCGAACTGGGCAGCACCGTGACGCGCCAGCAGGCAGCTGTACCCCGGCGAGAAACCCGCTCCGACCACGACTGACCGCCGGGCGTTTGTGGCCCGCTTGTTCATCGCGAGCAACTGCTCGACGTCGGCCACGGCACCCGACAGCGACACCACGTGCGAGCGCCGCTCGAGGGCCTTCTCGGTCAGCGCAGCGTGGCCCCCGCTCGGCAGGCTCAGCACCACCACGTCAGCTTCGGGCAGCGCACCGGGCTCAAGCACCTCCACGTCCACGTCGAGCAATTGTGACGCAAGGCCCCGCAGGCGAGAGGTGTGGCGCGACCCCAGCACCAAGCGATCCACGTCGGGCCGCGACGCAAGCTGCCGGGCGATGCGCTGCCCCACAGCACCCGCGCCGATGACCGCAACGGTGCTCATGGGTTCAGGCTCATGTCAGCTCACCGCAAGCCAGGACCGGCCAGCTCGCGCCAGCTGCCCTCGCGGCGCGGCACGTCTTGGGAGGGTCGCAGGCGCAGGACGATGGTGACCAGCCCGCCGACGACGACCGCGAGCAGGGCACGGCGAAGGAAGCTCACCATGACTGCTGCGGGCCCTCTTGTGGGGCTAGCTGGAATCGAACCAACGACCTCACCCTTATCAGGGGTGCGCTCTAACCGACTGAGCTATAGCCCCGCGAAGCCGCACACACTACAGCCAGGCCACCGCAGCGACCAAGCCAGCTATCGGCGCGCTGCCACAAGCTCTGGCATCTGCGGCGGCTGGCTTGGAGGTCTAGCGGGCGGGGGGGCGGCGGTCGTCTTCGAGCACAGTGACCCGCACGCCGCCGGTGAGATCACTGATCAGGTTGAACATGATCGCCATCACCACGTTGAAGGCGACGCCGACGACAGCGACGATGAGGCCGACGATTCGGGCACGCCCGAAGATCACCGCTCCGTCGATCGTCCAGCTCTCATAGGAGCCGACCTCGGTGATGAACGACTCCACCTTGTCGACCAGGCCTGACCGCTGGGCCGCGTTCCACAGCAGCACCCCGGCCGCCAGCACAGCCACATACAGGCAGGCGTACAGCAGCACCGACACCTTGAAGACCGACCAAGGGTCGATATGACGCAGGATCCGGTGCGTTCGGTGCACCCGGGCCCGACGCTGGCTCAGCCATGCCCATCGCACCGGCGGGGCTTGTGGATCGTGGGGCAGCGGCGCCTGCTGGCCAGGTGACGGGTGGAGCGGCGGAGCCTGTGCGGCGTGCGGCGGCGCGGGCGGGATCTGGGGCGGGACGGGCGCGCGGCTCGTCGGGGTGATGCCCAACGCTTCCGCGAACAGCTCGTCGGTGGGAGTCGGTCCGCTTTGCTCCGGCGTCGGCGGCCCCTGACCGGATGTCGGATCGGCCACGCTTCGCAGTGTAGGAGTCAGTCGCCAGGCCGCCCGTTCGCCCCCGAAACCGGTGGCAGTGACGACGACGCCGACGCCGAGGCGCGTTGACCGTCAACCTCTGCGACGACTTCCACCAACACTTCGCTGCTGTTGACGTGCGATTCGAAGGCGAGCAGCGTCCCGCCCGCATCGTTCACGGCAGACAACGCCACGGAACTGTCCGGCGGCACACCTTCGGCGATGGCATGCAGGTCGGCTGCTGCGAGCGTCGCCATCGCGGCTGCGTCGGCTGCGGCCTGCGCCCGTGAGCTTGCAAGCGCCGCCTGACCCCAGCGCGCCACCAACCCCACGCTGATGAGCAACGCCAGCGCCAGCAACGCCACCGGCAGTGCTGCCTGCCCACGCTGGCTCTGAATCGTTCGCGACGCACCCGTCGGCATCGGCAGAAGCTATGGCGTCGCTGCAACCTCGCCCGAAGCATTTTCGCGGGGTGTGATGTCGACTTCGCTGTCATCGCCGGCGTCGGCATCGTCGCTGTTGTCGCCGTCGAGAATGTCCGGCAGCTCGACCAGCGCGGTCGCCACGACCTGCTCGTCATCACCCAACGCCATCGCCCGCACTCCCGATGCCGTCCGGCCTTGGCGCGAGATGTCGGAAGCTCGCGTGCGGATCAGCACGCCGCTCGACGACACCAGCAAGACTTCGTCGTCTTCGTCTACCAAGCGCGCACCCACGACATGTGACGCGGCATCGGTCAGCTTCACGCCGATCACGCCCATGCCGCCACGGCCCTTGCGCGGAAATTCCTCGGCGGCCGTTCGCTTGGCGGCACCGCTGCTCGTCACCACGAGCAGGTCGTGTGCCTCGTTCGGGTGAAGCACGTCGGCAGCCGCCACAGTGTCACCCTCGCGCGGGCGCATCGCCCTCACGCCGGCTGCGGTGCGGCCCATCGAACGCACCTTGTTCTCCGAGAAGCGGATGGCCCGTCCCGAGCGCGACACAACGAGCACGTCGTCGTCGCCGGATGTTTCGAGCACGCGCACCAGCTCGTCGCCGTCGCGCAGGCTGAGTGCGATCAAGCCGTTGGCCCGGATGTTCTCGTACGCACTCAGCGGCGTCTTCTTGGCGAGGCCCTGGCGCGTCACGAACATCAGATACCGGTCCGGGGGGAACTCGCGGGCCTCCACCACAGCCTCGACACGCTCGTCGGGGGCGAGCTGCAGCAAGTTCACCATCGCCGTGCCCCGCGCGGTGCGGTTGGTGAGCGGCACCTCGTAGGCCTTCAGCCGGTGCACCCGGCCGCGGTTGGTGAAGCACAGCAGCCAGGCGTGCGCCGTCGTCAGCAGGACGCGGACCACCACGTCGTCGTCTTTGAGCCGCGCACCCTGCACGCCGCGACCGCCGCGACCCTGGGTGCGGAACATGTCGGGCGAGGTGGCCTTCACGTAGCCCTCGCGGGTGAAGGTCACCACGAGTGGTTCGTCCTCGATGAGATCTTCCGCGTCCATCTCGCCGGGATCGGTGACGATCTCGGTGCGCCGAGGCATGGCATGGTCGGCGCGCAGCGCGCTCAACTCATCGATGATGACCTGCCGCAGCCGTGTGTCGTCGCCCAGGATTGCTTCGAGCTCGACGATCACCTGCGTCAACTCAGCCAACTCGTCACTCAGCCGTGTGCGGCCCAGCCGGGTCAGACGGCTGAGCTGCATGTCCAAGATGTGATTGGCCTGCTCAGCGCTGAACGACATCGGCGCCGCGCACAGGCCTTCCAGCGCCGCCGCCCGATCTTCGCTGGCGCGGATCAAGGCGATGATGTCGTCGATCAGATCGAGCGCCCGCAGCAGGCCTTCCACGATGTGGGCCCGGGCTCGGGCCTGGTCAAGCCGGTACTGGCTGCGCCGCGTGACCACCTCGATCTGGTGGTCGACGTAGGCCACCAGGGCATCTCTGAGATTGAGCGTGCGGGGCACACCGTCGACCAGCGCCACCATGTTCACCGCAAAGCTCGACTGCAGCGGCGTGTGTTTCCACAGGTTGTTCAGCACCACGTTCGCCGGCGCCGAGGGCCGCAGCTCGATCACGAAGCGGGTGACGCCCTTGGCCGACTCGTTGCGCAACTCGGTGATGCCCTCGATGACCTTGCGATTCACCGCGTCGGCGATCTTGCGCTCGATGTTCTCGATCGAGGTCTGGTAGGGGATCTCGGTAACCACGATGCTTGTCCGCTTGCGGTGCTCGACGATCTCGGCTCGAGCCCGCAGCTTCACCGAGCCACGGCCAGTCGTCAGAGCCTCACGAGCGCCGGCGCGCCCAAGCATCCGCCCACCGGTGGGAAAGTCGGGCCCACGCACGAACTCCATCAGGTCTTCGACGGTGGCCTCGGGGTGGGAAATGAGATGGATCGTGGCGTCGACGATCTCGCCGAGGTTGTGCGTGGGGATGTTGGTGGCCATGCCCACCGCGATGCCCTGGCTGCCGTTGACCAGCAGGTTCGGAAAGCGAGACGGCATCACCATCGGCTCGGTACGGGAACCGTCGAAGTTGGAGGCGAAATCCACCGTCTCCTCGTCGATGCCCTCGGCCATCGTCATGGCCAAATTGGTCAGCCGGCACTCGGTGTAGCGGTAGGCGGCCGGCGGGTCAGACGGCGAGCCGAAGTTGCCGTGCGGATCGATCAGGGTGTTGCCCAGGCTGAATGACTGGCCCATCCGCACCAGCGCGTCGTAGATCGATCCGTCGCCGTGGGGGTGGTAGTTGGCGATGACGTCGCCGACCACGGTGGCGCACTTCTTGTGCGGACGGTCTGGGCGCAGGCCGGTGTCGAACATCGACCACAGGATCCGGCGATGCACCGGCTTGAGGCCGTCACGGGCATCGGGCAGCGCCCGCGAGGTGATGACCGACATGGCGTAGTCGAGGAACGACTGCTCCATCTCGGTCTGGATCTCGACATCCACCACGCCGACGGCACCGCTCCCGGGGGACGGGCCGGTGTCGGGTTCGTCGTTGCTCATGTCGCTCCCAGCCGGATCCGTCTGACCGTCAGCTCAGACGTCGAGGAAGCGGACGTCGCTGGCGTTGTTCTGGATGAAGCCCCGGCGAGCGTCCACGTCGTCGCCCATGAGGATGCTGAAGATGAGATCGGCTGTGGCGGCCTCTTCGAGCGTGACGCGCAGCAAGGTCCGGGTGGCCGGATCCATGGTGGTGTCCCACAGCTCTTGGGCATCCATCTCGCCGAGGCCCTTGAGGCGCTGGAATTCGTTGCGGTGGTTGGGCCGCTGTTCGAGGAACGCTTCCTTTGCCCGGTCGTCCTTGAGGTAGACGGAGTCGGTGCCGACCTTGGTGGAGTACAGCGGCGGCTGGGCGATGTACACGCAGCCCCCCGACAGCAGCGCACGCATGCGATGGAAGAAAAACGTCAGCAGCAGGGTGCGGATGTGGCTGCCGTCGACGTCGGCATCGCACAGCAGGATCACCTTGTGATAGCGCACCTTGGCGACGTCGAAGCCCCCCTCGCCGGTGGCACCGTCGACACCTGCGCCGATCGCCGAGATGAGCGCACCGATCTCGTTGTTGTCGAAGATGCGCTCGGGCCGGCTGCGCTGGACGTTGAGGATCTTGCCCCGGATGGGCAGGATCGCCATAGTGGCGGGGTCGCGGGCCTCCTTGGCCGATCCCCCCGCTGAATCGCCCTCCACGATGTACAGCTCTGACTCGGCGGGGTCGCCCGACGAGCAGTCGGTGAGCTTGCCTGGCAGGCCAGCGCCCCCGAGTGCCGACTTGCGGACGGTATTGCGGGCCTTCTGCGCGGCGACGCGGGCCCGGCGGGCGTCGACGGCCTTGCCAAGGACCAGCTTGGCCTCGCTGGGGTGCTCTTCGAGCCATTCGCCCAGGCCGCTGTAGGCCGACTTCTGCACCAGGCTGCGCATGGCGGTGTTGCCCAGCTTGGCCTTGGTCTGGCCTTCGAACTGCGGTGATTCCATGCGGACGCTCACCACCGCGGTGAGGCCCTCACGGATGTCATCGCCCTGCAGATTGCCGTCGTCGGGTCGCAGCATCTTGCGATCTTTGGCGTAAGCGTTCACTGCCGAGGTCAGCGCCGAGCGGAACCCCTCGGTGTGCATACCGCCCTCGATGGTGTTGATGCCGTTCGCGAAGCTGTGGATGCCGTCGGTGTTGAAGCCGGTGTTCCACTGGAAGGCGATCTCCACCTCGTCGCCGGCTTCGACAGCGGTGAGATAGCCGACGTCGTCGAACAGCGTCTCGGAGGTCTCGTTGAGGTGCCGTACGAAGTCGCGAATGCCACCCGGGTAGCAGTACTCGTGGCGGACCGGCTCAGGCCGGCGCTCGTCGATGAAGCCGATACGCAGGCCAGCGTTCAGGAACGCCATCATCTGCAGCCGCTCGGTCAGCGTCTGGGCGCGGAACTCGACGTGGTCGAACACGGTTGGGTCGGGCTTGAACGTGATGGTGGTGCCGGTGTTCTCATCGGGTGATGGACCGGTATCGGTCAGATCGCCAACGGGCTCGCCACCGTCACGGAACTGCAGCCTCCAGCGACGGCCTTCACGGTCGATGATCGCTTCCAGCTCAGACGACAAGGCGTTCACCACCGACACGCCGACGCCGTGCAGCCCGCCGGACACCTTGTAGCCGGCGCCGCCGAACTTGCCGCCGGCGTGAAGCACCGTGAGGACGACTTCGGCCGCCGACTTGTCGGGATACTGCGGATGGGCTTCGACAGGAATGCCGCGGCCGTCGTCGGTCACGCTGCACGTGCCGTCGGCCCGCAGGGTCACCTCGATCGAGCTGCAATGCCCTGCCATGGCTTCATCGACGGCGTTGTCGACCACCTCGTACACGAGGTGGTGCAGCCCGGCTGGACCGGTCGAACCGATGAACATGCCCGGTCGCTCACGCACAGGCTCGAGCCCTTCGAGCACGGTGATCGCATCGGCGTTGTAGTCGCCGACGACGGTGTTGCCAGGTGCGTCTGCGCCGTCCGCTCCTGACGCTGAACTGGGTGCCAGGGCGGTGTCGGTCACGGGTCACCAGTCTACTGGAGAGTGAGCCTTTCTCGGCGCAGGATCAGTCGTTCGCAGAGTGCTATAACCGCAGGTCAACAGCACTTTTCTGAATCAAGTTCCAGGTTGCACGCGCAAGCGGAGCTCAGCGATCGTTGCGGCACCCGATTCGGCGTTCAACGCGGCCAGAATCCGGCTGGAGTGATAGCGCAACTCTGTCGCCCAGGCAGGGTCGTCGACCACGACGGTCAGCCGGCCGGCGTCGAGCCGCTCAGGCTGTGAGTGGGCCGCTATCGCCTCGCCGACCGCCTCGGTCCAACGCTCGTTGAGGTCCATCGCGCGACCTCGAGAACCGAAGCCGGCGGTGACCGCCCGGATCGAATCACTGATCGGCCGTGGGTCCCGGCCACCCGTTGTGCGACGGCGTCTCTTCATCGGATCAACATGCTCGCACGCTGGCCACAGCGTTACGCGGGCACCACTTCGCCGTCGCGAATGTGGACGTGGCTGTGCCCTTCGATCCCAGGCGGCACATGTCCGGTAGCCGAGGTCACCACGATCTGCGCGGCAGGAAGGCAGCCGACGAGCCGGAGGGCCCTGCCCTCATCGAGTTCGGAGAACACGTCGTCCAGCAAGACGAGCGGCTCGACCCCGCTGATCTGGGCTGTGCAGCGATGCTGCGCCAGCCTCAACGCCAGGGCGATGCTGCGCTGCTCGCCCTGGGAAGCGTGCGTGCGTGCCGGCAGGCCATCGAGGCAGACCGCCATGTCGTCGCGGTGCGGGCCCACGGTTGTCGTGCCGCGCCGCAGGTCGTCGCGCCGAGCCTGCGCCAACGCTTCAGCGAGCGTGTGATGGCGCCACTGCGCCGCGTAGGACAGACGCAGATCCGCGGCAGAGCCCGCGAGCTGGTCGTAGGCGGCCCCCGCCGGCGTCGTCAACGCCGAACACAGGGCCTCGCGCCGGCGCGCAATGATCTCGCCGGCGATCGCGAGCTGCGCGTCCCACACATCGAGGGTCGTCATGGCCTCGGCGTCGGGACGGTGACCGGCCTGCTTCAAGAGATTGTTGCGCTGCCGCAGGATCCGCTCGAAATCAAGCCGCGTCGCTCGGTACTCGCGGTCGGTGACGGTCAGCACGCTGTCGAGCAGCTCGCGGCGCACCGACGGCGCGCCCGCTGCGATCGACAGGTCTGCGGGGCAGAACACCACAGTGCTGACGACCTCGGCAAGATCGCGCAGTGAACGCACCCGCTGTCCGTTCACCTGAGCGCGAGAGCGACCGCCTGCAGCAATCTCCATCTCCACCAGGTGTGCCCGGCGATCACGCCGGACCTCGGCACGCACGAAGGCTCGCTCGCAGCCGGAGCGCACGAGCGTTTCCGCGCTCGCCCCGCGAAACGAGCCCGAACCGTCCAGCAGGGCGATCGCCTCGAGCAGATTGGTCTTGCCATGCCCGTTCGGACCGACCACGAGCGTCCGTTGCGCGTCAAGCGACAGCTTCGTCGCCCGGTGATTGCGAAAATTCTCGATGCTCAGCCAAGCAACGATCACGACACCCGCACGGGCATCAGCAGGTACAAGAACTCACCCTGGCCAGGCATCCGCAGCACAGCAGGCTTCAGCGCATCGAGCCGCACGATCTCGACGGTGTCGCCGTCGGCTGCCTCGAGGCCTTCGATGAGGTAGTCGGGATTGAACGCCACGGTGGTGGGCTCTCCCTCGTAGGCAGCATCGATTTCTTCGCTCGCGCTGCCCACGTCTTGGCTGATGACCGTGAGCTCGATGCTGTCAGAACGCAACTCCATGCGCAGGGGTGCATTCGTGTCGCGGGCCAGCAGCCGGAGCCGGCGGGCGCCGTCGAGCAACGCGCCGCGGTCTATCTCGAGGCAGTTGTCGTGAGAGTCGGGAATCAGCGGTTCGTAGCTGGGGAAGTCGCCGGCGATGAGGCGGCAGGTCACCTGCGCCGAGGCAGAATCGTCACTGACCTCGAAGGTGACTTCCCGCTCCCCCAAGCGCATGGTGACGTCTTTGCTCGAGTCGAGGATACGGCCCAGCTCCTCAAGCGCCCGTGAGGGCACGAGCACCTGCTGGCCCGGCCCGAGCACCTGTGCCTCGGGGAGGTCTCGCAGAGCGAGGCGATAGGAATCGGTGGCTACCAATCGCAGACCATCGCCTCGGGCGGCCATGAGCACGCCGGTCAGGATCGGGCGGGCGTCATCGGAACTTGCCGCGCGGACGACCTGACGGAAAGCCTGTGCGAGGTCGACCGCAGGCACCGTGACATCATCTCCGGCGGGCTGGGGCAAGGTCGGGAAGTCGGCAGTCGGCAGGGTCCGCACCGAGAACTGTGCTCGTGCGCTCGTGATCTGAGCCTCATCATCGGTCACCTGCAGATCGACCTCGCCCGGCGGCAGAGCTCGCGCGATATCGGTCAGCAGTCGAGCCGGCACGACGGTCTCTCCGGGCGCCTCCACCGCAGTGCGCAGACGCGTGCGCACCGTCAGGTCGAGATCGGTGCCAGTGACAGCGAGACCTTCCTCATCGGCGCGCAGATGCAAGCCGGTCAGCACGAACAGGCCACCACCGCGCGCATTGACCCCTCGACTGGCCAAAGCCAGCCGCTCGACCAATGCGTCTCGTTCAATGCGCAATTTCACAGGCGGTTCTCCTTGGCCATACCGGACCGATGAGACGGACAATCCTCAAAGAGCAGGTTGATAGTTATTCAATAGTGGTTGTAGGGGCTGTGGATTGTGGATGACTGGCCGTTGTCGCAGATCAGCCCGCCGAAGGCCGTCAACAGTCTTGCTTGCCGCGTCCACAGCTACACCCTCCATTTTCTCGCGTCGCCGACTCCGCGGTGGATAATCGCAACTTTTCCCGAGGTCTGTCGAGAACTTTTCCACTCGTTGTCCACAGCGTGTGGAGACACCCTAGATCCAGCCGTTGACCGCACAGCGGACAGCAGTCGTTGAGTCGACCTCAGGCAGCCCGGACGTGAGCGATCAGCTGGGCGACTTGGTCGTACACCTTGCGTTCTGCAGGCAGGAGACCGTTGATCTTCTTGACAGCGTGCATCACGGTGGTGTGATCGCGGCCGCCGAAGACGCTGGCGATGGCGGGATAGCTCAAGTCGGTGAGTTCCCTCATGACATACATGCTGATCTGGCGGGCCTTGACGAGGCCCTGCTGGCGGCCCTGGCTGGTGAGCTGGCTGATGCTGTAACCGAACATGTCGGAAGTCATCTGCAGGATCCGGTCGGTGGTGATCGGTTTCTCCTGGGGCTCGCGGACATCGCTGAGAATCTGCTGGGCCATCTCAAGGGTGACCGGACTCCGCGTGAGGCTGGCGTATGCCGTGACCCGTACCAGCGCACCCTCAAGTTCACGGATGTTGTTCGTGATGATATGGGCGATGTGCTCGAGCACCTCGTCGGGCACATGACCGTGCTCGGTCTTCTTGCGCAGGATGGCCACCCGGGTCTCCAGATCGGGTGGCTGGATGTCGGTAATCAGGCCCCACTCGAAGCGGCTGCGCAGTCGATCCGACAGCGTGGCGATGCTGCGGGGCGGGCGGTCTGAGGAAATGACGATCTGCCGGCCCGCGACATGCAACGAGTTGAAGGTATGGAACAGCTCTTCCTGTAAGCCTTCTTTGCCCTCCATGAACTGGATGTCGTCGAGCAGCAAGACGTCGAGCTCGCGGTAGCGCCGCTTGAACGCCGGCGTGGTGTTCGTGCGGATGGCCTCGATGAACTCCGAGAGGAACGTCTCGGTGGAGACGTACCGCACACGATGCTCCGGCAGCGTGGAACGCAGAAAGTTCACTATGGCCTGGAGCAAATGGGTCTTGCCGAGCCCGGTGCTTCCGTGAATGAACAGCGGGTTGTAAGCAACGCCTGGAGTCTCGGCGACCGCAAGCGCTGCGGCCTGGGCGAACCGGTTGCTGCTGCCGGTGACGAAGCTCTCGAAGGTGTACCGGGGGTTGGTGATGTCGACGCCGGAGATCCGGCGCGACGGTGTGGTGACCTCGGGTGACGTGGCGGCGGCCTCTGCTGCTGTGGAGACGCCGGACGGCGGCGCCTGGGCCGCGCCAGCGGCTGGGTGCCATGTCTCGGCGTCGTTGCTGGGCGGGGCATCGCCGTCGTCGACAATGGCATCCAGGCCATGCGGCTGGGCATCGGCGCCGTTGGCGCTGTCGAGCTCGCTGAGCTCGGGCCGGGTCTCGATCTCGTAGGTCTGCGGGCGTACGGGCAGTTGCTCGAAGGCGGCGTGCAGCATGGGGATGTATCGCCTCTGGATGCGATCGCGGATCATGTTGCTCGGCGCGATCAGTACGGCAAGCTCGCCGTCGATGTGCAGCGCCTGCAGGTGCCGGAAGTAACCCAGCCACAGCGCGTCGGACACCGTGGTCCGCAAGATCTCGCGGCACTGCGACCACAGCTCGTCGGTGTTTGCGCGTGTGCTCCCCGCCGTCGCCCCAGCCTGCGAGGTCTCCTGAGGGGCCTCGAATGATTCCGATGATGCCGAAATGTGGTGTTGGCCGCGGGGTCCGTCGGCTGCGGATTCCGCCTGCGGAAAACTCACTACGACAACCTCGTTCGCCTGCGGCCGATGTGTGCCCGGGGAACGTGTTGTTCGCCTTCGAGTCACCAAGCGGCATCCGGTGGTCGGAACCTATGGCCGCGCTCCCCCTGTCGCAAACGCGTCGTTGTGGACCTCTGCCATGCGGGAGCTGACGGGCGTTAGACAGTACGCCGACAGGCGCAAAACGCTCGCATAACCAGCGGATGACATCGCAATTTGCTGCATTGACGCGCGCTCTGTCCGCAGATCCACAACGACCGCCGCGCGCGATTGCGCGCGAAATGCGCGCGCCCAGACAGACGCGCCAACTGCACCGAACCCCGGTGCCGCCCCGCATCAGCACCCCTAGGCTGTCAGTGCTCTCGGGCCAAGGTCCGGGCACGCTCCGGCCGCCGCACCGCACTTCGCGGAACCGCCCGCGGCCTGAACCCTCCAGGAGGCTGCAGCGTGAAGCGCACATTTCAACCGCACAACCGCAGACGGGCACGCCGGCACGGCTTTCGCCATCGCATGTCCACCCGCGCAGGCAGGGCGATTGTGAACTCTCGCCGACGCAAGGGCCGGCAACGGCTGAGCGCCTGATCGATTCGTGCCGCAGCAGGGCCGACTTCGCAGCACTGCGCCGCGGTCGTCGATTCGACAGCGAGCTGCTGTGGATGGCCTTCGCGGCCGACCGCGGCTTGCAGCGGCCGCGTGTGGCGTTCGTGCTCAGCCGCCATCTGGGAACAGCAGTGATGCGCAATCGGATTCGCAGGCGTCTGCGAGCGGTCTTGCGCGAGTTCGCGGGCGACTTGGCGCCCGGTCGCTACCTCTTCGGCACCCGCGCAGCGGCGTCGGCGGTGACCTATCGACGAGCTCGAGCCGAGCTGGTGGAGCTGCTGTCGGCGGCGGGGGCGCTGAACAGCCCGCCGAGCCCGCTGAAATGAGGTCTGGCCCCATCGGACGGGCACTGATCGCCGCGGTCAAGCTGTATCGAGCGCTCCCCCGCTCGCGGTTGCCGTCGTGCCGGTTTGATCCCACGTGTTCGCAGTACGCACTGGACGCCGTGCGCACGTGGGGTGCGGGCCGCGGAAGCTGGCTGGCCCTGCGGCGCATCTGCCGCTGCCATCCCTGGGGCGGCTGGGGCTACGACCCGGTTCCACAGCACAGCGACCAGGTTCACAGGGCCGGGCATGCACTCGCCGCGACTGAAGCAGGGATGCGCTGATGTTTGATTGGGCTGATCCGATATTTGACGGCATCGCCGCCGTGTTGGCGTGGTTCTACTCGCTGCTGCCCGACTACACGTTCGCCATTTGCATGCTGACTCTGGCGATCATGCTGGTGTTCACCCCGCTCACACTGCGGGGTGCCAAGTCGATGACCAAGATGCAGGCCCTGCAGCCGGAGATGGCGCAGCTGCGCAAGCGACACTCTGGCGACCGTCAAGCGCTCAACGAAGAAATGATGAAGCTGTACCAGTCCCATGGGGTGAGCCCCTTGGGCGGCTGCTTGCCGAACCTGGTTCAGATTCCGATCTTCATCGTGCTGTACCGCGTGATCTGGAATCTGCGCATTCCCGAAGACAACCCGGTCGACAACCCGTTTCCCAGGAACCTGAGTCCTGAATCGGCGATGTACCAAGACATCGTCGCTGCCGGCGGCGAGATGCAGTCCTTGGGGATGGATCTGTCCGAGGCGGCGAAGGACGTCATCCAAGCTGACTTCGTCGAAGGGTTGCCGTACCTGGGACTCGTCGCGGTCACCTTCGTGCTGGCCTGGCTCCAGCAACGCCAGATGGCGAGGCGGCGTGGCAATTCGGCCATGCCGAATCGCCAGATGGAAATCATGATGAAGTACCTGCCCTTCATGCTGCCGGTCTTCAGCTTCTTCGTGCCCGCAGCACTGGTGCCCTATTTCATCGTGTCCAGTATTTACCGGATGCTGACCCAGGCCTTCATCCACGCCACGATGAAGCCGCCGAAACCGCTGGTGGAGAGCGATTCCGACGGGGGCGTCATCGAAGCCGAGACAGTCCCCGAGCCTGAGCCCGAGGCGCCGCGGCAGGTGCCGAATCAGCGTTCACGCAAGGCACTCGACGCCGAAGCGGAGCGCCGGGCTGAACGTGAGCGCCGCAGCGCGGAGCGTCGGGCAGACTCACGAGACCCCGCGAGCGAGCCTGCCCCGCAGCCGGCCCCGACCGAGCCTGTGGAACCGCCAGCAGTCCGCCGGACGCGCTCGTCGGATGAACGAGTGGCCGACGCTCGCAAGAGCGCGCGTCGTGGCGCGAGATCGTCGAGTCGGGATCAGGCCGGGGGGCGAGGCCGCAAGCGCAGGCGTGCCGAGCCGGAGCCAGAGACCAAGCCCATTCAGAGCCGTCGCACCTCAGGCGACGGCAAGACCCGTAATCGCCGAAAACGATGAGCGTGCCGGCGACTGCTCTGGGGAAGTAGGGCGCTCGATCATGGAGTGGATCGTGGTGACCGGCAACACCGTCACCGAAGCACGGGATCGTGCCCTCGATGCGCTGTCGGTGGCGGCCGAAGACGCGGACATCGAGATCCTCGCTGAACCGGCCCGTTCCCGGTGGGGGCTCAGGCACCACCCTGCTCGCGTACGCGTGCGAGTCCGCCCGACCGGTCCGCCGCCGCGAGTGGGCGACCAGCGACGAGATCGTCGACGCTCCCGTCAGCGATCCGGTGGTGGGCAGAACAAGGGGCAGCGAGGCAAGGGCGGAGGCCAGGGCCAGAACCGAGGCGGCCGGTCCGGCCGTCGTCGGTCCCGGTCTGGAGGCCGCGGCGGCGCATCGAAGCCGGCGGGTTCGCCTTCCTGAGCTGGATGCCTCAGACGGCCAGCTCGTGCCGCCGTTCCTTGATGACCACCTTGATCCGCTTTGTCGGCGACATCGACGGGAAGGGGCTGATCTTCAGCGCGCGGTTGGGCTTCTTCAGCTCGAAGGTGAAGTGGTGAGCCAGCAACAGCACACTGGCGACTAGCTGCAGCTCGACGAGTCGCTGGCCCATGCAATTGTGGGTGCCCAGCCCGAACGGCGCATAACCCGGTGAACGATGCTCGCCACGTGCTGGCAGGTAGCGGTCGATGTCGAAGGTGTGAGGATCGGGAAAGACGTCGTCCAGGTAGTGCGAAGCTGTGGTGGCGACAAAAACTCGTGCACCGATGGGAAGTTCATAGTCTTCGACCACGCATGAGTTCATCACCGTGCGGATCGAACCTGGAATCGTTGGATACAGTCGGAGACACTCTTTCAAGAAGCGCTGGGTGACGTCGATGTCGTCGGAGTCCAGCAGATCCCACCTCGGCTCGTCATGTCCGAAGACGGCGTCGGCTTCCGCCTGGATTCGACGGTAGATGTCGGGGTGTGTCATGAGCGAATGCAAGATAAAGCCGAGTTCATCGCCCACGTACATCGCGGCGAGGACCGGTGCTGACAACGCGAACTTCAGATTTGACTCCGGCAGGAACACCGGGTCGCTGTTGTGAAGCGCGAGCAGATCATCTGCGTGATCTCGCGGGCATCCGGTGCGCTGGCCCGAGGTATGGGAACGCTGGATCCGGTCGACCACTTTGACGATGGATTTCGCTCTCCGTTTCATCCCGGGTGTATGCAGTAGGAATTTGGGCAACACTCTCGCCACATGTGTGCTCAATGCGCGCTGCTTATAGGCGATGATGTCATCGACGACGTCTTGCGAGTCGACGTTGACGAGTAACGGCGAGAGCTGTGCATTGGAAAAATGGTGACACATCTGCACCAGCTTGAACGTATCGCCTTCATTCCAATCCGTAATATGGGCTTTTGCGTCGGCGTGTACTTTGTCCAATTGCCGTTCAAGATTTGCCCGCGAATAGCTAGAACGCAAGGCCTTGCGCATACGAAAATGTTCAGCGCCATCTAGTGCCGGCAGCAGCCCAGATGCATGATATGCCGCCTCGATGCCCCGAAAATAATCGCGTGAGCGCATGTACATCCGGCCGTAACGATGGACCCATCGATTGGTCTTGGGACCTGACAAGACATACATGTCTGGAAACAATCCTAATGGCGGTTTGATGTGACAGACGGGCCCAAGGTGTTGTTGGAGATCAGCAAAGTAGGCCGGCAGGTTGCCTCGAAAGGCATGGCGATTAAATATCATTCGCCGCAGCGGAACGACGGGAATTTTCTTAGTGAACGCGGCGTGTCGAAGCGACGGGCCGGCGAGATTGTGCTCAACCGCATTGGCGATGGCCTGACCGATCAGATCCATCTGGCGGAGGAGCTGGATCCGATCTTCGGCTTCATCATCAAGGTCGAAGATGAAACGCAAGACATCGCAGGTACTGGCGAGACCAATGATAATGACATCTCGCGGACTCGGGATTGCGCCGCCAAATATTGATTTGCCGATGCGGGTCTTGATGAAGCCGACAGCGGTGTCGTCGTCACCGCCATTGATGTAATCGCTGTGTCGAACTGCCGTAGACAGTGTCCAGAAGTTGCCATCGTGGTATTCGAGCATGCCGGTATTGGTCAGCCGATCCAATGTCAAATCAATCATCATCTCTGCATGAGGCGCCAGCCGTTCGACCCAATACTGGGCGTCCTTCGGATCGTCCTCGGCACTGATGTAGTGGAGCGCGAAGTCCAGCGCAGGGTCACCGGTGGGCGTCTTGTCCAGCAGGATCAACTGCTCCATATCGGTGTCGATGCGCGCTTGCAGAGAAAGCTCGGCGAGCGCGGCACCCGCCATGGCACAGTTCAGATGCCAACCAGGAACCTGATGGAAATAGCCGGTCTCCTCATTGAGGAGCATCAGAATGAGTTCTTCGGGAAGGCTGAGCGTCGGCATGGCGACCGTTGCCGCCGTATCGACGGTAGCGCTAGACATCTCGGGAGGAGGGTTCTGGGGCATACGTGTCGCTCGCGATGTCGGCAAGGGTACAGCCTCCCGGTTCGGCGAACGCGACGAAACAGTTATCCTGCCGGAGCCCAAAGCTACTGAGGAAAACACGACCGTTGGCTTCGGGTGAGGTGAGTGGAGCCGTGCCGACCGGACCGAAGGAGTTGGCGAACAATAGTTCGTTGCTACCGTTTCCCGAGGGTTGGTACTTCTTGACGACGCGGCGCGCTGTCGAGCGGTCGAAGCTCATCTCCAAGACGTGGATGGGCGAAAACATCGTCGTCTGGTGCGACGAGCGTGGCCAGATCTGCGTTGCTGAGTCACTGTGTCCTCACTTGGGGTCACAGCTGGGTCCAGCCGCTGGTGGTCGGGTCGTCAATGGCCGGCTCGTCTGTCCCTTTCATGGCTTCGAATATGACGCCGATGGGCGTTGTGTCGCCACCCCGTCGGCGGCCCCTGCCCGCTCTGCAACGTTGAGCGTGTTCGAGACGAGCGAGATCAACGGGATGCTGTTCGCCTGGTGGGGTCTGGACGGGCGCCCGCCGCGATGGCAGCTTCCCGACGCGCCGTCCGCAGGCTCTGGGTGGAGCGATATCGAGGTCCGGACGCTGCAGTTCCCCGGCCATCCCCAGGAGACGAGCGAGAACTCCGTCGACATTGCGCACCTGAGCTATATCCACGGCTACGGCAACGTGACGAACGAGACGCCAGTGACGATCCAGGGCCCGTATCTCGAGAGCCGATTCGGGTTCTCGACCGACCGCAAGATCGCCAAGGTTGTCGGGATGCACCTCGAGGTGGAGGCAGTCGCGACCCTCAGTGGGCTGGGCTACTCGTATGTCGAATTCACCGAACTCACGATTAGCATGGATGCCCGGCTGTGGGTATTGGCCACACCGGTGGACGGCAGGCTGATCGATTTGTCCATCGTTTCGCAGGTTCGCGAGATACGAAATCCGAAGCGTCCCATCGCCGGCTTGGCCTTTCTGCCGCGGCAGATGCGAGCACCCGTCATGAACAAGATCGTTTCGAGCCTGCAGGTTCACGATGTCAAGCAGGATGTGGTCATCTGGAGCCGCAAGCAGTACGTGCCGCGACCGCGACTGGTTCGTTCCGACGGCGAAGTGATGAAGTACCGAGCGTATTGCGCCCAGTTCTACCCGGAACCGGATGCGTGCCAGTCGACGGCTCGGTGAGAATGGTCCGATCAGAGGAGAGATAGATGACAGGCGAGACAACGACAGCAGAACAGCAGACCATGGTGCAGGAGTTTCTGGACGGCTTGGTTGCCGCCTTCGGCATCGAGGCCAAGGCTGTGCCGGTCGCCGCAGATGACGACAGCTTCGAGATCAATCTTGAAGGCGAGAACGAGGCGCTGGGCCTGCTCATCGGCCCGCGCGGCCGTCATGTGGTTGCGCTCCAGGAGGTCGCGAAGACCATGCTCCAGCGCAGGCTGCCGGGTATTCGCCGTGCGCGGGTCCGGGTGGATGTCGGTGGCTATCGGCAGCGACGCCGAGAGGCGCTCGAGGCATACGTTCGTGAGCTCGCTGGAGCCGTGCTGGAACGCGGAACCGAACGCGGGCTCGAGGCGATGAATGCGGCCGATCGGAAGGTGGTTCACGACACCATCAATGACATCGATGGCGTCGACACCATCTCAGTGGGCGATGAACCGCGCCGTCGTGTGGTGCTGGTGCCCTCGAGTCCGGCGGACGAGGGCTAGTCCCGCACACCGATCCATCCAGCTCAATAGAGCGGGTGTTTCCGGATCTGCTTCCAGGTTCGGGGATACGTCGAGTCTCGTGTTGTTTGGCGCACGATCTCCGCAAACGTGGGTGCGTAACCGATCATCTGCACGAAGCGCATGCCGATCCGGGCAAGTGGCTCCGCCGGCCAGCGCGCCTCGTCGGTTCCGGGTGGCTCGCTGACGATGAGCCTGCCGCCAGGTTTCAGCAGGCCGGCACTGCATTCGGCGACCGCAGCCGGGGGACCGAATGCTCGGCTCACAACGCCGTCGTAGGAATGACGATGCGCGGGAAGATGAGCGATATCCGCTACATCTCCGAGCGCGACAGCGACGTGACTCACGAGTTCGAGGTCGTGAACAGCGGTCTCGAGGAAGTCGACCCGCCGCTGAGACCGATCCAGCAGCACGAACTCCGCGTCGGGTCGAGCGAGGGCGATCACTAGTCCCGGCACTCCCCCGCCGCTGCCGAGATCGCACCAGCGTTGACCGGGCATCGGACGAGCGGCTGCATCGTGGGCTCGCGCGTGATCGACGTGAGTCAGGAGATCACCCGGGCCCAGAAAACCCTGGAATTGACTGTGGCCCAGCACGGCGAGCAGGTCGGCGTCCGCTGTTGACATGGCGCGATCCACCGTATCTTGGGACCCGTGGGGGCAGATGAGCCTGCTCGGGGATGAACCGCTTGTTTCCCGCTCTTGTTCGCTTCGCTCACGGGCCGCTCGGGCCACGGCTTCGCCTATCGGCTCAGCCTCTTGGGTGTTTCACGTGAAACATTGCCAAGAAACGGATCTCGCGTCGGTCCGCGACTGGCGTACGCTGAAATCTAATCGCCTGATCATCAGTTGTCAGTGGATGGAGGCTGCATGGGTCGGATCATCGCGGTGACGAACCAGAAGGGCGGTGTCGGCAAGACCACGACAGCCGTCAATCTGTGTGCGGCTCTCGCCGACACCGGTCAGAAGACCCTGCTCGTTGACATGGACCCGCAAGGCAACGCGGCAACTGGAGCTGGCATCGACCCGCGAGCCTTCGAAATCTCGATGTACCAGGTACTGCTCGGCTCGGCCGAGATCACCGACTGCATCCGAGCGACGAACATTGAGAACTTTGCCGTCGCACCCGCACGGTTGGAGATGTCTGGCGCGGAGATCGAACTCGTGACTGCCTTCAGTCGCGAGTTGAAGCTCCGGCATGCCCTCGCCCCGATCGCTGACGACTATGACTACATCTTCATCGACTGCCCGCCGTCGCTCGGCTTGCTGACGGTCAATGCGCTCAGCGCTGCTGCGGAGATCTTGGTGCCGGTCCAGTGCGAGTACTACGCACTCGAGGGCCTCGGCCAGCTGTTGCACAATGTGGAAATGGTGCGCGAAGGCTTGAATCCTGCCCTCGTCATCACGGCCATCGTGATGGTCATGCACGACGCCAGGACTCGGCTCGCCGCTGAAGTGGTCGCCGATGTGCGGCGGCACTTCGGCGAGCGTGTGTGCCGAGTGGTGATCCCGCGGACCGTGCGCCTGTCTGAAGCCCCCAGCGTGGGTCAGCCGGTGACGGTGTACGCACCAAACAGCCGCGGCGCCGTGGCGTACCAGGAGCTCGCCCGGGAAATCCATGAGCGCGGCGATCCACACCCGCCTGCGCCACCTCGGGAGGCGACGAACCACGCTGCAGCGGGGGAGTTCGCCACGCCGCAGAGCTTCGAAGGAGCAGCCACATGAAGGCTCAGCGAGGACTCGGACGGGGACTCGGTGCACTGATTCCCACCGGCCAATCGGCCTACCGCGAAGTGCCCCTGTCGGCAGTCGAAGTCAATCCGTTGCAGCCGCGGCAGCACTTCGATGCTGCGGCCCTCGAGGCTCTTGCAGATTCGATTCGCCAGATCGGGGTGCTGCAGCCGATCGTCGTACGCGAGACGGGCATTGTCGGGCAATTTGAGATCATCGCTGGCGAGCGCCGCTGGCGAGCGGCGCGCAGCGCCGGGTTGGACACGATTCCGGTCGTCGTTCGAGCTGTCGATGACGAGTCGAGCCTTACTCACGCCCTCATCGAGAACGTTCATCGGGCAGATCTCAACCCGCTGGAGGAAGCGGCGGCGTACCGCCAACTGATCGATGATTTCGGCGTCACCCACGATGAATTGGGACGCCGCATGGGCCGCAGCCGCGCGGCGGTCACCAACTCGCTCCGTCTCCTGTCGTTGCCGCTGACGATGCAGCGCTATCTCATGGACGGAGAGCTCTCGGCCGGCCACGCCCGTGCGCTGCTCGGCTGTGATGATCTCATCGAGCTCGAAGTGCTGGCCGAGCGAGCCGTAGACGAAGGATGGTCGGTTCGCACGGTCGAGGATGCGGTTCGGTCCCTCAGTGTCGAACCCGAGACCGAGCGCGAGCCGTCACCGGTGCTGCCGAGCGATGAGGTCGTCGATGTGCCGTCTGCCGGCACAGATCGTCCAGCAGCGGTGTTGGAAGTCGAATCCGCCCTCGCCGATGCCCTGGCGACCTCGGTCGAGGTGCAGATCGGGCGTCGCGGGGGACAGATTGTTATCAGATTTGCCGATATGGATGATCTTGGTCGGCTCTACGAGTCGCTGAGCACCAACATTCAAGTATCCATCGAAGGTTGAGCGCGGCGCGCGCACGAACTTAAACCTTGTGTCCAACAAGCCTGCCAGCCGGCGTTCGCAGTCTCAATCTGAACTTGTTGTCCACTAACTGTGGATAACTTGGGGAGAAGCACGCGATTGCTGGAACCGGTGGTCAGACAGCGGGATCGTCGGCGAGCAGGTCGCGTGTCGAGCCGGCAACCACGTCGGCCACCTCCCGGCTGCGAGCGAGCAGCGCGTCAATGCGCTCAAACCGGCACAGCACCGCGGGCATGGCGCTCTCGCGCAGCATCGGCAGCCCCATGCCGTTGGTCGGGATGGCACCGAACATTGGTTCGAGCTTGCCGGCAATATCGGCTGCGAGCTTGCGACCTGCGCGACTCACAAAGTGACGGCCCTGGAAGTAGCTGACCGACGGCGCGGCGGGCTTCACCTCGAAACCGATGTAGACGGCTGCGCCGAAGCGGTTGACCTGCGCGGCTTGTGTCGACCAGTCCGGATGATGAACGGTGAGCACCTCGGCGCCATTGCGCCCGATCTCGCGCCGCACCGAGGCGGTGACGGGTTCGAGTCCGCCGGCTTCACCCACCGCGATGCGATGTCCAGCCAGCTGCCCGCTTGCGGATTCGAGGCGCTGACGTTCGGTGATGTGGGCAACCACCGACGCGTCACCGAGCGGTCGCACCAAGCGCTGCAGCGTCTGCAGGGTGCGGCCGCCGCAGACACCGTCACCGCCGAGGCCCACGTTCACCTGGAAGTCGGCGAGTGCCGCCGCGGTGAGCGGACCCCAGATCCCGTCGATGCGACCGACGGAGAAACCCAAGGTGCTGAGCATCCGTTGGACCTCGGCGACGTCGTCACCCCGAAGGTTCGGTGTGCGCAAGTACAGCAGGCGGTCGCCCAGCCGCTGCCCTGCCTCGATGAGCAGCGACCAGGTCTCAGGACCGCAAATGCCGTCGACATCGATCGATCGCTGCGCCTGGAATGACGTGACGGCTTCGGCGGTTGCCGAGTCGAAGAGTCCGGTGATGGGGCCATGCCAATGGCCCGTTGCGCTCAGGCGGTGCTGCAGGTCTCGAACGTGCGGACCTGCCGCGCCGATGCCGAACGGTCGGATCAGAGGAATTCGCCGATCTCAGCGAGCAAGGCGCTCTTTGGCTTCGCGCCGACGAGGCGTTTCGCCGGTTCGCCGTCTTGGAACATGATGAGCGTGGGAATGCTCATCACCTGATAGCGCATAGCCAAGTCGGGACTCTCGTCGACGTTGACCTTCGCGATGCGGATGTTGTCGTGCTCGGAGGCGATCTCCTCAAGAATGGGGGCGATCATCTTGCACGGTCCGCACCACTCGGCCCAGAAATCCACCAGCACCGGGTTGTCAGCACTCCCGACGGTCTCGTCGAACGTGCTGTCATCCAAGGTGGAAATACCTTCGGCCATCGCTGGCTCCTCATCTCGTGGTTCTCGCGAGGTTACCGCTGCGGTCTCGCCCGATGACGGCTCAGCGTGTGGGGGCCTCAGTGGCCCTGGGCCTCGAGCCAGCGCTCGGCGTCAATGGCCGCCTGGCACCCTGAGCCGGCGGCTGTCACTGCTTGGCGGTAGTAGTCGTCTTGCACATCACCGCAAGCGAAGACGCCCTCGATGTTCGTACGGGCGCTGCCGGCATCGGTCATGAGATAACCATTGGGCTTGCGATCGAGCCAGTCGGCGAACAGCTCCGTGTTCGGTCGGTGGCCGATCGCGATGAACAGGCCGGTCACGTCCAGCGCCGAACGCTCCTGGGTCTGGGTGTCGATGAGCATGACGCCTTCGAGCTTGTCGTCGCCCCGGATTTCCACCACCTGTCGATTCCACAGGAATTCGATCCGGTCGTTGGCGAGTGCCCGGTCCTGCATGATCTTGGAGGCCCGCAACTGGTCGCGCCGATGCACGACGTACACCTTGGAGGCGAATCGGGTCAAGAACATGGCCTCCTCGAGTGCGCTGTCGCCGCCTCCGACCACTGCGATTTCCTGGCCTCGGAAGAAGAAACCGTCACAGGTGGCGCACGTCGACACCCCGTGGCCGATCAAACGCTCCTCGTCGGGCAGCCCCAGCATCAGGCTCTGCGCGCCGGTCGAGACGATGACGGTTCGGCTCCGGTAGCACTCGTCGCCGACCCAGACCGAGAACGGTCGTTCGCTAAAATCCACGCTCGTGGCTTTGGCAGTCACGAATTCGGCACCGAAGCGCTCCGCCTGGGCGCGGAAGTTGACCATGAGATCGGGACCCATGACGCCGTCGGGGAATCCGGGGTAGTTCTCCACGTCGGTGGTCAGCATGAGCTGGCCTCCAGGCTGATCGCTCGTGGAGGAGGGCTCACCCTCGATGACGAGGGGCGCCAGGTTGGCCCGTGCGGTGTAGATAGCAGCAGTAAGACCAGCCGGACCGCTCCCGACGATGATGACGTCGCGGGGCTCAGTGCCGCATGGGGCGGCATCGTTGGACCCAGTGCCGCCGGAGCCGTTCATGTCCCGCTCGTGGTACGCGGGCGACGCTTGGACCACGCCCATGCTCCGGCACCGCCGAACACGCCCGCCGCGATCAGGTGCGCCGACCACACGTCACCGGGCACCGCGATGTCGAGTGCCCGGATGGTGGCAATAGCGATGAGCACCACGACAGCGACGGCTGCGGTCATGATGACGAGGCCGTACACGACGGCGCGAGCGGCGGTGAGCAGCGGTCCGGTCGTGCGTGCGCGGACGGCCTCGACCAAGTCGACGAAGCGAGCGACCGCTGCATCGACGTTGTCGTCAGCTCCCTCGAGTGGATTCTCGGGCGGACGGCGTCGCCCCCGCTTCATAACCATCGGCGGAAGCCTACGAGACAGGGCCATCCCGCAACGAAGGCGACGGGCGGCGCTTCCGCTAGGGCGTCACGGCATCTGTGCTGGGTGGTGCTTCGACGGCGCCGCCGAGCGTGGTGCTGACTTCAATCCGCGAAATGGTCACCCGGTGGCCGCCATTGGGCAGTTCGTTGCCGAGATCGGTGATCCACACGAGCAGGGCGGCGGCGTCGGTGGTTGGCACATCCAGCGTTGTCGATCCGGTGATGTCCTGCGCGATCGTGACGGGACTGCCCCAGTCGATCAACGTGCGATTGCGCTCGCGAGATGCGTACACCTCGAAGGCCCATCCCACGGTGGGAGAATCGATCACGAGGCGATCCACCGGTTGGGGCTCGTCGCCGCCGAGCACGACGATGAGCCCAACACCGTCCTTGAGCCCGCCGAAGTCGCGGGTGCTGTAGCGCGCCGTGCTCCACCCGGTCGTCGGGTCGCCGTCGTTGATGAAGATGAGGCGTTCGGGATGCTCGACGCGGTCGTCGCCAGCGGGATCGAAGTCGGTGATGGACTCGAGCAGGAGCGGCGCGCGACGAACCTGGGCCGTCGTCGGTGCCGTCGGCGTGGTCGGCGTGGCGCGTGGCGCGGTGGTCGCGGTAGCAGGCGGATCCACCGTGACCAGCGTCGGCGTCCCCGTGACGGGGGCGGGAGCCTCGGTGTCGGGCGGCGCATCGGTCTCGGGTTCAGACGGCTGCTCGATGACCAGTGCGACGCCGACCAGCGTTGCGGCTGCGGCCAGCAAGACGCCGACTGGCGCCAACCAGTGCCCTTCGGCTTGCCATACCGACCTGCGATCGGGGCGTTCGCCGTTGGTTGCCGGCAACTCGTCCACGACAGAACGCAGCGCGAGCAGCATCGATGGGACATCGGGCCAGGGATCAGATGCGCTGATGGCCCGCGCCAGCACTGGTGCGACGACATCGGGCACAACGTGATCGAGTTCCCAAGTCCCATCAGGCCGGCGCTTGGGCGCAGCTCCGGCGAGGAGCCGGTGCGCGAGCACAGCGATCGACGCCAGGTCGGCTCGTCGGGTGGCGGGAATCGTGACGGCGTCGTCGGTCGGCGGGCCATTGAGAATGACCCATCCCACTTCGGCTCGCCACCCGATGTAGTCGGCGTCGACCCCTCCGTGAGCAAAGCCCGCGCTGTGCAGGACCGCCAGCGCTTCGGTGACCGCGATGACGATGCGGATTGCCTCGGTCGCAGCGAGTCGCCTGGTGTCGGGACCCGCCGAGGTGATCTCGTCGATCAGCATCCTCGTGGGCAGCTGCTCGGTGACGATCGCGAAATGGTTCGCATCGTCGTAGGTGTCGAGGATGTGGAGCAGGCCGTGGTGCTCCACCCGCGCGAGTGCCTTGGCCTGCAGGCGCAGCCGATGGCCGATCTCGCTGTCAGCCGTCGCCCGGCGGATGGTGACGGGCCGATTGAGCGTGCGGTCCAGACCGGACCACGTCTCGACGGCACCTGGTTGCAGCAGCTCGTGCCGCTCGTACCGGTCGTTCGAGACTGTGCTGGTGTTGTCTGTGCTGCTCACTCCTGTGGCGGCGCTGCCAAGGGGTTCACCTATCCGCGCTCCTGTGTGACATAGACGACCCCGATCGTGCCGACGCCCGCATGTGCTCCGACCACCGGCCCGATCAGCATCACCTTGGGCTCGCTGACGGTGAGCGGAGCGATCCGCGCCACGAAGTCGTCTACGTCGTCACAGTCGGCGTGCATCACCGCGATCTGGGAGATCTTCGAGCTCTCGGCGTCGACCAGGTTGACGAGGTGCGAGAGCGCTCGGCTGCGCGTGCGCTGCTTTCCCGCCGGTTCGACGCGGCCATCGGCGACCGTGATCAGCGGCTTGATCGACAGCACCGAGCCGAGCAGTGATTGCGCTGCGCCGATGCGGCCGCCCTTGCGCAGATTTTCCAGCGTGTCCAGCGCTGCGTGGACGCGGACGCGTTCCGATGTCTCTCGTGTGGCGTCGGCGACCTCGGAACCGCTGGCGCCGCCGGCCGCGAGCTCAGCGGCTGCGATGACCAGCAAGCCGAGGCCTGCGCTGACGGTACGGCTGTCGACCACATGGCATGTGAGGCCCTCTGGGGGTTGAGATGCCGCTTGTTGCGCCGCTTCGATCGTTGCAGAGAGATCGCCGCTCAGCGTGATGACGACCACTTCGCTCGCGCCTGCGTCAGCGGCGCGCTGGTATGCCTCGGCAAACGCACCGGGGGAGGGAGCGGCCGTTGACGGCAGCTCGTCGCTGCTGCGACTGCGTTTCCAGAAGTCGGCCGTGCTCAGCTCGACGCGATCAGTGAACGACTGCATGCCGAAACGGATCTCCAGCGGCACCACTGTGACGCCGAGGTCTGCGGTGACCTCCTCGCTGAGATCGCAAGAACTGTCGGTGATGATGTGCACGGGGGCTTGCGCTGTCATCGCGGCGGCCCTCCCTCGTTGTCGTCGGTGGGGGACTGGGACTGGTCTGAGTTGGTGTCGGTGTCGGTGTCTGCGTGAGCGTCGTCGGGCGGATGCTGCCGGTGCTGTCCCAAGACGCCGGACAATTGCGAAGCTAGCGCTCGTGCGGCCGGCAGCCGCAGCGCCAGACCGCAGCCGACGTGAAGCCCCGCCATGGTGAACCCGGCGATCACAACTCGCAGCACTGACGGCAGCGGCGCCAGCACGAGCGTGACAGGCAGTCCGACGACGAACGCCACGACGGCCGGCACCATGTGGCGGGCGAGAGCGCCGCCGAACATCCGCTGTGCGGGCCAGTCGGCCTGTCGCGGCAGACCCGTCCTGGAGGGTCGGCGCCGCAGGACCGCTCGACGCAGCAACGCCAGTTCCACCCACGCACCCACTGCGGCGCCCAGTGCCAGACCCACCGCGCCCAGGCGGGCGGGCAACGCGGGTTCGGAGCGGATCTTTGCGTCCAGCAATGACCAGGTGGACTCCAGCGAGAACAGATCGATATCGCCGAATCCGGTGAGGGCGCCTTCCACGATGAGCACCCGGTCCAGGGGCAGCATGAGCGCCGCGCCGATGACCAATGAGACGGTCAGCCGGATGGCTGCGATCGAAGCGGCGGTACGTGTGTCGCGTGCGGCGAAGAGGACGTTCTGGCACAGCCGCGATGCCACGAGCGGCACCAACCCAAGCGAGTAGGCGCCGAGCACCAGCGCGATCAAGGTGATGTCGTCATCCGCGATGGCGTTGCGCAGCCCAGCGAGATTGAACACCGAGTCGGTCAGCGGGCCGCCGGCGGCAAAGTAGATCGCCATCACGCCCGACACGCCGAATGCAGTCGCGCACAGGCGCTCCGACGTGCGCTGCGCAACCTCGGCGGGGTCGCGGATGCGGCTCAGCTCGGTCAGCTCGGCCGCGGCGATGCTGGTGCCGATCAGGCTCAGCGGCAGCAGGTACAGCGTCTGAGCGGCGGCCATCGCTGCCGCCGCTCCCACGCTGAGCAGCGAGGCCAGCGCGAGATCCAGGAAGGCGGAGATCTGCAGCACCCCGCGCCCGGCCACCGCGGGCCCGAACCGCTTGATGACGCCTGCTGCCTGCGGTTCGCGCCACTTGACGTTCAGTGCGATCCACCGATCCGCCCGCCAGACACCGCGTAGCTGCACGAGCACCTGGGCCGCCGCACCGGCGGTCACGCCCCAGGCCAACGCGGTCGCGCGGCCGGTGCCAGCGACCCCCCACGCGAGCACGCCGACGAGCACGGCGATCTGGGTGGCATTCCATACCACCGGTGCCACATAGGACAGGAAGAAGCGCCGGTGGCTGTTGAGCACGCCCAGGCACCAGGCACTCAGCACGGCGAGTGCCGTACCGCACACCGTGATGCGCACGAGCGTCACGGTCAGCTCGAATCGCTCGCCCACGAATCCCCAGGCGATGAGCCGCACTAGGGGTCGTGCGGCAAAGATGCTGATCAGCGCTGCGGTCGCGGTGATCGCGACCAAGAACGTGGCGATCGCTCCGGCCAGCCGACCCGCAGCACGCTCATCGCGCTCGGCCAGCGAGCTGTACGCGGGCACGAATGCCCCCGAGAGCGCACCCTCCCCCAGGAGGTTCTGCAGGAAGTTCGGAATGCGCATCGCCGCAGCGAAGGCATCGCCGACGGTGCCGATCCCGAGGACGTTGGTGACAAGCGCCGTGCGTGCGAGACCTGCCAGTCGTGAGGCGCCGATTCCTGCGGCTGCTGCCGCGGCGCCCTGCTGGCGGGGCATCTGGTTCGCTTGGCCTCTGCCGCCCGATCGCTGCTCGCTCAGCCGACGAGCCGCAGTTCCACCTGTTGGCGGGCCTCGTCCTCGGTGACGTCCATGCTGATGGACAGCTCCGAGACGAGAATCTGCCGAGACTTCTCAAGCATCGACTTCTCGCCGGCCGAGAGGCCTTTGGCGTTTTCACGAAGCGCGAGGTTTCGCACTACCTCGGCGACTTGGTAGATGTCACCCGACTTCAGTTTCTCTTGGTGATTCTTGAAGCGGCGGCTCCAGTTGGCGGGCTCGCGGACGTCTTTCTTGGCGAGCAACTCGAAGAGATCTTCGACGTCGTCGGTGTCGATCGGCGGTCGCATGCCCACTTCGTCGACCATGTCGGCGGGGACCTTGACGGTCAGATCACCATGGGCGGTCTTGAGCACCAGATATTCGCGGGACTCGCCAAATTCGTCTCGCTCCTCACGGGCTGTGATTTCCGCCGCACCGTGATGGGGGTAGATCACGCGGTCGCCAAGCTCAAACTTCATCGTCACCTGCCGAAGTCATCGATCAGACCGGCGTACAGACCGGGCCAGTCTTCCGAGCACGGGCCAGTCGAGGCCCGCAACGGACTGCCATGAGGATGCCAGAAACTCCCACTCCTGCCACTTCGGGGCCCACGGTTCGGGTTCTCACCGCGCCGGCGGTGATGCCGCGCCCCGAATTCAGCCGGTGTTGAGGGGGTACTTCCGGATGAGGTGATTCCAGCCGCACTCCGGGCATACCTCAAGCTCGTAGGCCATGAAGCTGCCGTTGCGCCGTGCGACGCGCTGGAGTTCCGCGTCGGAGAGCACGCACTTGCCGCCGCTGCCCATCCGGGGACCGAAGACGTAGCCGACGATGCGCAAATCGCCCTCGGGGCATAGCGGGCAGCGCCTGCCGAGGGGCGGAGCGGCGTTGCGAGCGGCCCGCAACAGGTCGGGGTGGGCATCGCAGGCCTCGGCCCGTGACACCACACCTGCTTCCACGTCGGCCAGCAGCCGGCGGCGCTTGAGCCGGTAGTCGACCGATCCGGGAACCGGTGGAGCAGGCTCTGGTGCGATGTGAGGCTGGAGCGCCACGCGGCTCACGCTAGTGCGCTGGCTCAAATGCGCTCGGCCCCTCGTGCTCGTGGCCTCGATCCCACGCTGAGAGCAGGTCATACGCTCGCTGAGCGCTCAGCGGGCCATGTTCGATCTGCTGAGTGCGCAGCCATGCCAGCGCTTCGCCGACCACGGGGCCCGACCGACCGAGCACTTCCATCACGCGGTGGCCGTCCACCGGGAGACTCCTGAGGCCGGCTCCCTCGGCCGCGCGAATTTCAGCCAACCACGAGGCGTGAGGCTCGCCGAGCGCTCGACCCCATGCGGTCAAGCTGGCGGTTGCGGCGTCGAGTTCGGGGTCGTAGTCGGCGATCAGTCGACGAGCTGCCTTTCGCCAGTCGTCGGCGTTATTTCCGGTTTCGATGGCCTCAGCGACAGCCGTCTCGAGCGACCGAGACGCCCGGATGATCGCGGCGACCTTGCGGGTCGTCGAGCCGGTGCAGCGCAGCGCGGACAGCGAGCGAGCCGCGGCAGCTGCGTCGTCGCACACCGGTCCGAGCAGGATGGCCCAGCGCAGTGCGACTGGATCCTCGAAGTACGCATCGAGATGGGCGATGTCGTCGAGCGCTTCGGCGGGGACCGCCACGGCGGCGTGCTGCCAGGGCGGAAGCACATCGCCGAGCAAGCCCGTTTCGACGAGGAAGCTGATGCCAGCGGAGGGCCGGGGCAGCTCGAGGAGCTTCCTCAGCTCGGCTTCAATCCGTTCGCGCGACACGATGGCCAGCCGCGGGCGCGAGCTGCGCACTGCTGAGACGAGCTCTGGCGTCGCGACGAGCGCGAGCTGCGCGCTGAACCGGGCCGCCCGCAGCATCCGCAGCGGGTCGTCGGCAAACAGGCCTTCGGGGGCTGACGGGGTGCGCAGAACGGCGTTTGCCAGATCCGTCAGGCCGTCGAAGGGGTCGAGCAGTGTCCAACCCGGCAGCTCGATAGCCATGGCATTGACGGTGAAGTCGCGCCGTCCTAGGTCGATCGCGACGTCGTCGGAGAAGCGGACGTGCGGCTTGCGCGACCCGCTGTCGTAGGACTCGGCCCGATGGGTCGTGATCTCCACCGTGGTGCTGCCTCGGCGCGCCCCGATCGTGCCGAAACGCTTTCCCTGCTCCCAAACGGTGTCGGCCCAGGGGGCCACGAGCTCCGCGATCCGATCCGGGATGGCATCGGTGGTGATGTCGATGTCGCCGGTCAGGCCGTGACCGAGCAGCGCGTCACGAACGAGCCCGCCGACGAGAAAGAACCGATGTCCCGCGCCGGCGAACACGGTCGCCAGCGGGCCGATCCGCTCGGCCAGCTCTCGCCGGTCGTCGTCGCTCAGCGCTCGTGTACCCGGCCGGGGCGCTGGAGCCGGGGTCGATCCCACGTGTCCGAGGGTACAAATCGACTGTACGCAAGTTGGCCCGCCGGTTCCCTGTACTCTGCGCCGGATGCCCGCTCGGCAGCGCTGGGCCCGATGGCTGCTCTGGCTCGTGCTGGTGATCGCGATTGCAGTGGGCGTCGGCAGCCGGCTGTTGGACAGCCTGCCCTCGACCCCATCGCACGCTTCGGTGGCGCCGAGCGTGCTGTATGACCGCTACGGCACGCCGATTGTCGAGATCGGCCCGAGTGTCCCGCACGCATCACTGGGCCTCGAGGACATGGCGCCTGCACTCGTTGACGCCATGGTTGCGGTGCTGGACCCGAGCTTTCTGGAGCGAGAGGGCGTCGATGCCGCGACGTATGCGGCATCGCTGCGTCGCGCTAGGGGCGATCCCGAACCGGCGAGCGAAGGGATCATGCGTAGGTACCTCGACATCGTCCACCATGCGCGCGACGGCAGCCTCGATGAAGCACGCATGCTGCTGGCGGAGTTGCGGCTGGGACGCGAGCTCAGCCGGCCGGAGATTCTCGAGCGATTTGCCAACATCGCCTATCTGGGTCGTGGTGCCTACGGCGTGCATGCCGCGGCCAACGCTTGGTATGGCGTCGCGGCCTCGGACCTCACGGTGACGCAAGCGGCGTTCATCGCATCACTCGTCGACGCTCCCTGGGGCGTCGATGCCGCGTCGGGACCTTCCGACGATCCGAACCAGTCGGCGCGGCTCGGCCGCGATCGGGTGCTGCTGGCGATGTTCGAACACGATGTGCTCACATCCGACGAGCTGGCTGCGGGACGATCCACCCGGGTCACCGCCGGCATCCGCCCGGCGACCGGCCTCGGTGTCGGCGCGGCCGACCCTGAGGCGCCTGACGTCGCGGCAGGCGGATTTGTCCGGATGCTCGTCGCCGACGCCGGCTTGGGCGCGGCAGTGGGACGGGCGTACATCGAGCTCGTGGAGAGGTACGGCATTCACCGGGTCGTCACCGGTGGCCTGCACGTCACGACCAGTCTCGATCTGGGGGCCCAGCGTGCAGCGTTGCGTGCCGTTCGCCGCCAGATCGGCGACACCACGAGCGGCAATGTCGGCGTCGACGTCGTTGTGCTGGACCGCAGTGGCGACGTGCGCGTCCTCGTGACCGCCTCCCGGGCCACCCCGGCGGTCGACATCGATGTGGCGTCGCCGATGCGGCCGCGACCGCTGGGGGATCTGCTCGGCTCCGCAGCAGCCGACCTGCAGCGGTGGATCGCGCCAGAGGTAGCTGACGAGGTCATCGCTCAGGCTGCAGACGCCGCGCAGGTTGCAGCGGCATTCAGCGTTGCCGCTACCGGCGGGGAGGAGCGCATCCCCCGGATCGTGCTCGAAACCGGTGACGGCGCGCCGAGCCTGTCGCTGAGTGAGCGCACTACCGACCGCTGGCCGATGCAGCGCACCGCGGTTGGGGAGCCAGCGTCGATCTCGGCCCTGCGGGCGGGCATGGCCAGGTTCACCCTGCCGTGGGGTGCATCGGCGCTCGGCCGTGCCGGGGTCTCCCCGCAGACTGGCGACGCGTGGTTCGCCGGTTGGACCGATCACTACACCGCCGCGGTGCGGGTCACTGCGAGCTCGCCGCCGGGCGAGCTCGACGCTGCGTCGCGGGCGAATGAGCTGTTCACGACAGTGCTGGACACGCTGCACTCCGTGCCGTAGCGGACACGCGCGGATGTAGCTCGCCGGAAATTCGGTGTGCGATCGACGAACTCTGGGCCTAGCGTTGCGGGCGCACCACGGGCACCTGGTTGCCCGTCCAGCCACAAGCGTCCTCGACGCTTGCTGCAAGCCCGCTCATTGGGGCCGGGTTCGCACGGTGGGTGCACCAACCAGTCCCTGCCCCGCGAGGGGCCCCGCCCCGGCGGGTCCACAGGAGGTCGCCCCCAATTGCGCGCGTACGAGCTGATGGTCATCTGCGACGGTGACTTGGAGAACGCTGAAGCCCGCAAGGCCATGGACGAGGTCCAAGGCCGGATTTCGGAGATCGGCGAGGTCGCCTCGTTTGATTTCTGGGGTCTGCGCGATTTTGCGTACGAGATCAACCACAAGACACGCGGCTACTACTCGGTGATCGAGTTGCGGGCTGAGCCCGGAGCCATGGACCCAGTTGAGCGGTATCTGCGGATCGCGGACGAAGTTGTCCGCCACAAGCTCATCAGACTCCCCGACGACGAAGCGCAGCGGCGCGGATTGCTCGGCGAGGGGTCGACCAACAGCCACTAAGCGGAGGCGTCATGGCTGACAACACCATCACCGTGGTGGGAAATCTCACCCGCGATCCTGAACTTCGATTCACCCAAACCGGCCGCGCTCGAGCAGTGCTCGGCGTCGCCGTAAATCGGCGGTGGATGAACCGCCAGACGAACGATTGGGAGGAGCAGGTCAGCTTCTTCAACGTGGTCTGCTGGGCCGAACTGGCCGAGAACGTCAGCGAGTCGCTGGCGAAGGGCAACCGCGTGGTCGTCAACGGACGGCTCGAGCAGCGCAGCTGGGAGACACCGGACGGCGAGCAGCGCAACGTCGTGGAAATTGTTGCCGACGAGATCGCACCGTCGCTGCGCTGGGCGACAGCCGAGGTCACCCGGATTCCGAGGGGGCCGGCCGGCGACGGGGGCGGGTCTCGCGAGCGTCGCGGCGGCGGAGCTTGGGAATCGGGCGACAGCCCGCCGCAGCAGTCACCTGAGGAGGAACCGTTCTAATGCCACCACGCAAGCGAACCGGGCGAGCCCGCGCGAAGGACCTGCGCAGCCGACCGCGCCGGCGCAAGGTCAGCCCGCTCACCACGGCCGGCACGTCCTACGTCGACTACAAGGACGCAGAGCTGCTGCGGGCCTTTGTCTCCGAGCGAGCCAAGATCCGGGCCCAACGCGTCTCTGGCAACAACCGCCAGCAGCAGCGAGAGGTGGCGCGCGCGATCAAGACCGCTCGGGAGATGGCGCTGATCGAGTACGCGCGCCGGCCGATGACGCAGCGTCGCGGTGACAAGCGCCGCGGCGGGCGTCCGGGTGACGACCGCCGGCCGCCTGCTGATCGAGCAGGTGGGCCTGCGGGCGACGAGCAGGAGCAGCCCGACAGCGAGATCGAAGGCCAGCTCGACGAGCTCGTTGATCAGGCACCTGCAGAGATCGGCGGAGAACGAGCATGAAGGTCGTTCTGCGCAGCGATGTCGACGGCGTCGGCACCGCTGGATCCGTGATCGAAGTTGCGGACGGTTTCGCGCGGAATCACTTGATCCCGCGCGGGCTAGCCCTGCGGGCGACGGACGGAACCGTCGACCAGGCCGCTGCCATGGCTCGGGCGCGCTCTGCGCGTGACCTGCGTGAGCGCGAGACCGCCGAGCGTGTCGCCAAGGAACTGGTCGCGGACGGTGTGACGATCGCAGCCCGCGCGGGCTCGGGCACGCACCTGTACGGATCGGTCACGACCACCGAGATCGCTGCCGCGGTGACCGCCCGTACCGGCGCTGATGTCGACCGGCGCAAGCTGTCGATGGACGCCCCGATCCGGACTATCGGCACCCACGAGGTCTCCGCACAGCTGCACCCTGACGTGTCATTCGCGTTCAACGTCGAGGTAGTCGCGCTCGACTAGCGCTCGGTCTGCGAGTCGGGTCGGTACCCGGTCTTGCCGGCTTTGATGTGACAGCCCTGCTGTGAACTGAGGGCATGGGTACGCACCGATACACGACCTGTGGACAACTGGCCGCCTGTGCACAGGCGGGGGCCGCGATTTCCACCGGAATTCCACGTTCTTTGCCCAAGCGCTCCACGGGGCGCGCCCGGCAAGGTATGCGGCAATGAGTCTCGCCGAGCTGCCGACCGATGTCGCGCGTCGAGCCGGCGGTCGGGTACCACCGCAGAACATTGACGCGGAAGAGTCCGTGCTCGGCGCGATGCTGCTCTCGGGTGACGCCATCGGTGCCGCGGTCGAGCGTCTTGATGCCGATCATTTCTACGTGCCGGCGAATGGCCTGGTCTTCGAGGCGATCGAGTCGCTCTATGTCACCTCCGAGCCCGTCGACTGTCTGACCGTCGCCGATCAGCTCGAACGTACCGGCAACCTCGCCGCCGCCGGGGGGCCCGAGCGCCTGCTGGCACTCGAAGCCTCCACGCCGACGCTCACCCACGTCGACCGTTACGCGCGGATCGTGGAGGACAACGCGTTGCTACGGCGCTTGATCGCTGTCTCGTCAGAGATTTCCGAGCTGGCCTACAGCCGGCCCGCCGATACGGCTACAGCGATCGACCAGGCGGAGTCGATGGTGTTCAGCGTGGCCGAGCGCCGCATCGTCGATTCCACGCAGTCGTTGCACGACCTGCTCGACGAGAGCCTGGACCGGTTGGAGGAACTGTATGAGCGGGGTGACGCGTTCTCGGGCCTTGCGACCGGTTTCTCCTCGCTGGACAGGATCCTGGCTGGCATTCAGCCGTCATCTTTGGTGGTCGTGGGCGGCCGTCCCGCGATGGGCAAGACGGCCTTCGCATTGACGATGGCCTCCAGCGTGGCCCTTGAATTGCAGCAGCCGGTGCTGCTCTTCTCGCTGGAGATGAACCATGCCGAACTGACGGGTCGGCTGCTGGCCTCCGATGCGCGTGTCGACGCAACGCGGGTGCGCACGGGCCAGCTGCGCGCAGACGAGTGGAACCACATCACGCGCAGCGTGGGACGCTTGGGAGACGCGCAGATGTGGATCGACGACAACCCGAATGTGACAGTCACCGAGATCCGTGCCAAGGCCCGGCGGCTGCGCAGCCGGCTCGGCGGCCTGGGGCTCATCGTGGTCGATTACCTGCAGCTCATGAGCGGCCGCGCAAATGCCGAGAACCGCCAGGTGGAAATTGCCGAGATCTCACGCGGCCTCAAGATCCTGGCCCGAGAGCTCGAGACGCCGATCGTGGCGCTCTCCCAGCTCAGCCGCAACCTCGAGTCGCGCGGTGACAAGCGGCCGATGCTGTCGGACCTGCGCGAGTCGGGTTCCATCGAGCAAGACGCGGACATCGTCATGTTCATCTACCGCGACGAGGTCTACGACGACGACACCGCCGATCGTGGGATGGCCGAGATCATCGTCGCAAAGCACCGCAACGGGCCGACTGGCACCGCGCGCCTTGCGTTCATGCCCCAATACACGCTCTTCGCCGACATGGCGCATGAGAACTGACCACCATGTCCGCCGCCAACGCCCTTGCCGCGCACGCCGAAGTGCTCGGCGTGCATCTCGTTGACATGCCATCCGCGGCGTCGTCTGCGGCGAACGGCGGCACGATGTTCCTCGGCGACGATCTCATCCCGTACTTGGTGTTGGCACTGGGCGCAGCGCTGTTCGTGGGCAACGTGGCAGCCATGGCGCGGCCTCGGCGGTCCGGCGACGGGGGACAACCGGTGCGCGCGCCAGCGCGGCGAGCGGTGCCGCTGGCACTCGTGGGATTCGTCGCGGCTCTGTGGGCCCTCGCGACGCTGCTGGCGGGATGAGTTGAGCGGGTGAGGGGAATCGAACCCCCGTTATCAGCTTGGGAAGCTGAAGTTCTGCCATTGAACTACACCCGCGGAACGAGGCCGGAGCCTATTCAGATGGAAGGGAGCCGAGGTGATCTTGTCGGACCGAAGCATTCGTGAAGCGCTCGAGAAAGGCCGCATCGTCATCGAGCCGCTGGGCGACGCAGCAGTGCAGCCCTCGTCGGTGGATTTGCGGCTGGATGCCACGTTCCGGGTCTTCCGCAACCACACCCGCCGCGTCATCGACGTCATCGAGGACCAGACCGACCTGACCGAGGAGGTAGAGGTCGCTGCGGGCGATGCATTCATCCTCCATCCCGGCGAGTTCGCCTTGGGTTCCACCCTCGAACGCGTGGCAGTGCCCGACGATCTCGTCGGGCGCATCGAAGGCAAATCGTCGCTGGGACGACTCGGCCTGCTCATCCACACCACAGCCGGGTTCGTCGATCCCGGCTGGGACGGTTACCTGACCCTCGAATTGTCCAACGTGGCCAACCTGCCCATCACCCTGTACCCCAGCATGAAGATATGCCAGATCAGCTTCATGGAGATGACCACGCCGGCCGAGCACCCCTACGGGGCTGAACTGCTGGGGTCCAAGTACCGGGGCCAACGAGGCCCGACGCCAAGCCGCTACCACGAAAACTTCCGCTCTCGTCGCATGCTGTAGCCGTCCTACTATCGCAATGCATGCTGAGCGCTGGCACTGCTCGTGCCAGGGCGGTACATGCGGGCGTGCTGAAGCGGGTGTCGACGCCGGTTGAGTGCCCGGCGTGCTATGCCAGGACCGATGCCGATATTGGATGTATCCCGTTGGCTCGATGAGGCGGCACGAATAGACCGGTTCCTCTGTGCGAAGCGCTTGAGCTACGGCGACGTGTGCGTGGACGATGAATTTCGAGGCAGCATTCACCTACCTCGTGTGTTGCTGCGAGCGCTTGATCCGCGGCTCGTCGATCTCGGGACCGAACTGCCGACGTCAGTCCGATTGCGCGATCGCTCCGGCACGATTTCGACAGGCACCGTCCACTGGTATGGCGACGCCAAGTCGGCACTCGGCCGCCGTGAATTGCGCTTGTGTGTGCCCTCCGAGCCGACGTCGCCGCTGCACGACCCGGCAAACGTCGGCGCTCTCGCGATCTTCGTCTTCTCAGGCTCACTGCCCACGGCTCAGTGCAAGTATTTTGTGTGTGGGTCCATCGATGAGGAAGCTCAAGCCGAAGAGCGTCTAGGACCCGTGGAACCCGGCTATGCGGTGATGCAGGGCGTGCGGGTAGCGAAGGCTGACGGCAGCGATGGCTTGCTCGGGCCGCTTCTTTATGAGATCCCGTTTGCCCGCTGGTGAGCGCTCGGCTCAGAGTGTGTCGAGAAAGACATGTTGATGGTGCCAGCTCAGGTAGAGGCTGTCCGGCACGGAACGTTCAGGCGAGCGCAGGTTGCTCCGCAGAACGCGCCCGAAGCTGTGTTCGACTCCCGGATCGGTCTGCTGGCTCTGCTGGAGCCGATGCGCTCGATGCACTCGCAGGCCCCCGTTGACGGTGATAAGGCCCGCATCAAAAGCGAGGATGTCCCATTTGCTGTTGAAGTCGCTGCGGGTGGTGGCTCCGGTTGTCATGCAGCGATCGAGTGTTGGGCAGTATTGCAGGTGGGTGTGACTGTCTCGGCGTGACGGGCGAGCGCGGCGACGA
>Ga0209754_1000090_pt1 | contig 141263 bp, 115 predicted proteins | sample MesohylBB_FD_187295 | JGI IMG/M metagenome (GOLD analysis project Ga0209754, IMG submission 187295) | Host-associated microbial community of the marine sponge Aplysina aerophoba from Gulf of Piran - sponge mesohyl, lysed by bead beating... | ecosystem: Host-associated > Porifera > Sponge >... | reverse complement strand
CGAAGCCGCCCCGACACGGAACTCAGGGCGTGGGCTGGCGACCCGTTTCGTGCCGCAAGCGTCCTGCGGCGCAGGCTCCTAGCCCGACAATCGTCGCCTGCGGCTCCGCTTGCCGCCCAACCGGGCCTGACTAGGAGTCTACGCCGTTCTACGGCGCAGACTCCTAGATGCCGGTACTTGTCCGCGTACCGTCTTTCCTTCAATTGGGCCATCGCCGCGCCCTCCGGTGCCATCTCCACCACCTTGAACTCGAACAGGTACACGTGCCCGTTGAAGCGCACCGCCATGTCCAGACGCCCGTGGCTCGTGCTGTCCTCGACCATCACGTCCAGTCCCAGTCCGGCGAAATAGGAATAGAACACGCTCGCGTAGTACCCCTCGAAGTTCGCGATGTCGTTGTTGGCGTACCACTGGTGGGGAATGCTCGCGTAGAACGCATGGAACAGGGTCTTCAGGCCCGTGAAGTCGTTGGCCTTCAGCAGTTCGTAGAGCCGGATGCTGTTCGCCATCTGGCGCGTCGCGTCCCCGGCCAGATACCGCGACAGGCTGTCGTTCAGGCTCTAGCGCACCTCTTGATTGGGAAAGCCCAGCCGGTACACGGTTCGGCCACCGGAGCGCTCGTGGTTCCGGATCGTCAGGTAGCCGGTCTGGAACAGCAGCGCTTCCGTCGCCATGTCGCCCACGTCCAGGGCGGACAGCAGTTCATCGGTGCCGGCCATCTCCTCCAGCGCGAACGACCCCACCCCGCGCCCGACCAGCGTTTCGACGAGGAACGCGGGCGTGCCCGTCTCGAACCAGTGGGCGGCGAACTTGCGGCTGTCGAACAGCAGCAGGATATCGAAAGGGTTGTAGACCTTCTGTCCACCGAGCCAGTCGTAGCCGTTGTACCAGCGGCGGATCTCCTCCCGGTCCAGTCCGGGCAGCTCCGGCGCGAACACTGCGTCCAGATCGAAGTCGGTGTAGCCGCAGATGCCCGAGTAGCGCGGGTCCAGGGTGATATCGCGGAGGTTGTTGAGGCCGGAGAACAGGCTGATCTTGGAGAACTTGCTCACGCCGGTGATGAACGTGAACCGGACGTGCGCATCGCAGTCCTTGACCACGGCGTAGAAGCCGCGCAGGAAGTTCCGATTGGCGCGGGCGACATCCGGCGTCTCCAGTGCATCCAGAATAGGCTTATCGTACTCGTCCACCAGCACGACCACACGCTGCCCGGCCCGGCGGTGCAACGCCGCGAGCAGGGCGGCGAAGCGCCCTGGGAGCGTGGTGTAGTCGGTGGTCACCTGCCCGTCGGCTTCGGCCGCGGCCAGCTTTTCCATCAGGTTCGCCTCGAGGAACCCGGGCTGCCGGAAGTCGCCGGCACCGAAGCTCAGCCGCAGCACGGGATGGCGGATGGACCAGTCACGGCGGTCGTGGATGTCCAGGCCTTCGAACAGAGCCTCGTTTCCCTCGAACAGCTCCTTCAGCGTGTCCAGGAACAGGCTCTTGCCGAAGCGTCGCGGGCGCGACAGGAAGTAGTGGGAGCCCTCCTCGACCAGTCGCCGGACGTAAGGCGTCTTGTCGACGTAGTAGAAGCCTTCCTCGCGGATCGTGCGGAAGGTCTGGATGCCAATGGGCAGCTTGCGTTTGAAGCCCATGGGGCAGCTTACCGCGCCCGCTCCGCGCACGCCGAGCCGCGCCTCGAGATTCCGAGCGCCTCGGTCAACGGGCCCCGCCATGTCGGCGACGAATATCCGGCCCGTTCCGGCCCCTACCGGCGGCGCCTCCGTCGCGTCGGATCCTCCATCCCCAACTGCGCCCAGAAGTCGCGGCCGAGATCGAAGCCGAGCGTCGTGTGGGCGCCGAGCGCCTCGAGTACCTCCCCCGTCTCCTCGTGGCGGTAGAACGATCCGGCGCGGTACTCGCCCTGGGCCGCGACCATCCACGGGGTCTGCCCGCGCAGGTTGATCACGTCCATCTCGGCGCCCTGCTCCACCAGGTACGGCGCGATGAGCGTGCCCCCCATGTAGACGGCGCCGTGGAGCGGGGTCTGGCCGGCATCGTTCACCGCGTTGACGTCGAGGCCGAGCTCCAGGCAGTACTTCGTCGCCTCGAACGCGCGCCGCTGAAGGGTCTCGTAGTAGGCCGGATAGGAGCGGACGCCGTACTTGTCCTGCCCTTCGACGTAGTCGGCGCCGGCCGCAGCCATCAGGGCCGTCGTGTTGTCATCGGTGGTCAGGAACGGATCGGCGCCCCCCTCGACGAGGATGCGCATGCTGTCGACGTCGCCGAAGCTCGCCGCGAGCAGGAACGGCGTGGAGCCTATCGTGGTCGGGGTCAGGCCGTTGTCCTGGGTGATGCGACGGGACACGAGCGGCAGTGGCTTCTCAAGGCGAACGTCGGGATCGGCACCCGCATCGAGCAATGCCCGGACCACGTGCGGCATCTCGCGCTGTACCGCCGCGTGCAGCGGCGTACGTCCCGCCCCGTCGTGGTTGGGGTCGGCGCCGCGGGCGAGGAGGAAGTGCGCCATCTCGGCGTGGCCGCTGTCGATGGCGACCAGCAGCGCCGAGGCCTCGGTGTCCTCCTTGAACAGCGCCCGTGCGTTCGTGTCGCCGCCGATGCCGTCCGGAGCCGCCTCGCTCACGGCGGCGCCCGCGGCGAGCAGCAGCCGGGCCAGGTCCACGTTGCCCTGTTGCGCGGCGAACAGCAGCGGCGTGAAGCCGTTGGTCGAGCGCGCGGCGGCGCCGCCGCCCGTCTCCAGGAGCACGCTCGCCACCTGCGGTTGATTCTCGGCAATCGCCCACATCAGCGCGGTCTGGCCGCGGCTCTTCTCCTTCGCGGTCGGGTCGGCCCCTGCGCGCAGCAGGCGGCGAACCACCTCGACCTCGCCGACGCGCGCCGCGGTCATCAGCGGCGTCACCCCGCTGGTCCGGGCGACGTTCGGGTCGGCCCCCGCCTCCAGCAGCAGATCGACCATCGCGACGCTCGCGTTGAGGCAGGCGAGAGCCAGCGGCGTCACGCCGTGATCGTCGGTCGCGTCGACGTCGGCGCCGGCCCGGATGAGCAGCGCCGCCACGTCGGCCGAATCGCGGTGCGCGGCCCAGTGAAGCGCCGTCGCGCCGTCTCCCTGCGGCTCGTCCACGTCGGCGCCGGCGGCCAGCAGTCGCTCGACGCGCACCGGATCCGCCAGCTTGACCGCGTCGATCAGGGGCAGGTCGACGGCGGCGGGCGCCGGCGCCGCTCCGAGTGGTCCGACGGCCAGGAACGCAACGATCATCGGCAGGATCCGCATGGCTGGAAATCCCCTTCCGCGTGACACGCTTCTTGACACTCTCGAAACAAGGTCATGATAATGCACCCTTACCCGACAGGCGTCTCGTTGACTTCGCGTACAGCCGGACGGCCCATGAGATTCAACCTCCCCGTACGCCGCCTGCGATGGCTCGTATCCGTCCTCGTGCTCGCCGCCTGGGGCGGATCGCCGTCCTCCGCCGCGCAGAACGCAACGCCGGCGGAACCGGCCGCCGGGCAAGGCCGCCTGCTCGCGGAGCACCAGGGGGTGCTCCGGCGCTACTGCGTCGGCTGCCACAACGACCGGACCCTGACCGCCGGGCTGACGCTGCAGAGCCTCGACCTCTCCCGCGTCGGACTGGATCCGCACGAGACCGAGGTCTGGGAGAAGGTCATCCGCAAGCTGAGCACGCGCTCGATGCCGCCGGCGGACCGGCCGCGGCCGGACGAGACGACCTACGACACCCTCACCGCCTGGATCGCGGACCGCATCGATGCGGCCGCCGCCGAGCGTCCCAATCCCGGCCGGCGCCACGCGGTGCACCGGCTGAACCGGGCCGAGTACGCCAACGCCATCCGCGACCTGCTCGCCCTGGAGATCGACGAGCGCACTTTGCTGCCGCCGGACGATTCGGGCTTCGGCTTCGACAACATCGCCGACGTGCTGTCGGTGTCGCCGATGCTGACCGAGCGCTACCTGGGCGCGTCGCGCAAGATAGCGCGACTGGCGGTCGGCGACCCGTCCCTGCAGCCGACCACCGAGGTCTTCGCCGTCGACAAGAACCTGCGCCAGAACGAGCGGGTCGGCGACGATCTGCCGTTCGGTTCACGCGGCGGCGTCGCCGTCCAGCACTACTTCCCCGTCGACGGTGAGTACGTCGCGAAGATCTTCCTGCTGCGGACCTACGACGGGCGCGTCCGCGGGCTCCTCGAGCCGCACACGCTGGAGGTGCGCCTAGACGGCGCGCTGGTCCAGTCGCTCACGGTTGGCGGACCGGTCTTCGACGAGGACGGCAACCCCGCGCGTCGCGATCTCCGGAACGTCCCGGACGACGGCCAGGAGGTACGGTTCGCCGCACCGGCCGGACCGGCGACGCTGGCCGTGAGCTTCGTGGATCAGCAGGCGTACCTGGAGGGCATGCGGCGCCCCGACTACCGCGTCACCAGCTACGAGTACGCCGGCGACCAGACGGTTCCGCCCGGCATCGGCAGCGTGGAGCTGCGCGGGCCGTACCACGTGACCGGCCGCGGCGACACGCCCAGCCGGCAGCGGATCTTCACGTGCCGCCCGACCACGGCGGCGGATGAAGTCCCCTGCGCGACCGAGATTGTCACCCGCCTCGCCCGACGGGCGTTCCGCCGCCCGGTGACCGCCGGCGACACCGAGATGCTGCTCGGCTTCTTCGAATCGGGCCGCGCGCGGGGCGACTTCGACACGGGCATCGAGATGGCGCTGCGGCGCATCCTGGTCAGCCCGGACTTTCTCTTCCGCCGCGAGACCGACGCGGCCGACGTCGGCCCGGGCGAACCGTACGCCATCACCGATCTGGAGCTGGCGTCGCGGCTCTCGTTCTTCCTCTGGAGCAGCATTCCCGACGACGAGCTGCTCGATGTCGCCGAACGGGGCAGACTCCGGGACCCGGACGTGCTGGGCACCCAGGTCCGGCGGATGCTGGCCGACCCGCGCACGCACGCGATGGTCGACAACTTCGGCGGCCAGTGGCTGTACCTGCGCAACATGCCGCTGGTGACGCCGGACCCGCAGGCGTTCCCCGAGTTCGACACGAACCTGCGCGAGGCGATGGCCCGCGAGATGACGCTCTTCCTCGACAGCCAGATTCGCGAGGACCGCAGCGTGCTCGATCTGCTGACGGCCGACTACACGTTCGTCAACGAGCGGCTCGCCGACCACTACGGGATGCCCAGCATCTACGGGAACCACTTCAGGCGCGTCGAGCTGAGCGGCCCGCAGGCGGTACGCCGGGGTCTGCTCGGCAAGGGCAGCCTGCTAACCGTGACCTCGTACGCCCATCGCACCTCGCCGGTGCTGCGCGGCAAGTGGCTGCTGGAGAACATCCTCGGCACGCCGCCGCCGCCGCCGCCGCCCGACGTCCCCGCGCTCGAGGAGAACGACGAGGCGGGCGTCGCTCCCCGCTCGGTCCGCGACCGCCTGGAACAGCACCGCGCCAACCCGGTCTGCGCGAGCTGTCACCGGATCATGGATCCGCTGGGGTTCGCGCTCGAGAACTTCGACGGCGTCGGGCGCTGGCGCGCCACCGGCGAGGACGGCACGCCCATCGACGCCAGCGGGACGCTGACCGACGGCTCGCCGGTCGACGGTCCCGGCACGCTGCGGCAGGCGCTGCGCGGCCGCGGCGAGAACTTCGTCACGACGGTGGCCGAGAAGCTGCTGACCTACGCAATCGGACGCGGGGTGGAGTCGTTCGACGGACCCGCCGTCCGGAGCATCGTGGACGCCGCGGCCGGCGAGGGGTATCGTTGGTCGGCCCTCGTCGAGGGCATCGTCCGGAGCACGCCGTTTCAGATGAGGAGATCAGCGGAGCCATGATCATCACAAAGAGCTCGCTCCCCCGCCGCACGTTCCTGCGCGGCGTCGGCGCCTCGCTGGCGCTGCCGCTGCTCGACAGCATGGTCCCCGCGTTCGCCGCCGTGCGCAGCTCCGCGGCGAAGCCCATCCCGCGTCTGTTCACCGGCTACGTGCCGAACGGCGTGATCATGGACCAGTGGACGCCGGCCGCCGAGGGCGCCCTGACGGACCTGCCCGCGACGCTGCAGCCCCTGACCCCGTTCAAGGACAAGCTGCTGATCGTCAGCGGCCTCGCCGACGCGCCCGCGTTCCCGCTGCCCGGTGAAGGCACCGGCGACCACGTGCGCGCCGCCGCGACGTTCCTCACCGGCGTGCATCCGAAGAAGACCGACGGTCCGGACATCCGCGGCGGCACGTCGATGGATCAGATCGCGGCCGGCGTGCTCGGCAGGGAGACCATCCTCGCCTCGCTGGAGCTCGCCATCGACCCGAACGAGCTGATCGGCGCCTGCGAGGCCGGCTGGAGTTGCGCCTACGCCAACACGCTGTCGTGGCGCAATCCGACCAATCCGCTCCCGATGGAGAACCAGCCCCGCGCCGTCTTCGAGCGGCTGTTCGGCGACACCGACGACACGACGCCGGAGGCGCGTCTGGCGCGGATTCGGGAGGATCGGAGCATCCTCGACTCGCTCGTGCACGAGGTGGCCGACTTCCAGCGCGTGCTCGGGCCGGACGACCGAACCAAGGTGACGCAGTACCTGGACGCCATCCGCGACATCGAGCGGCGCATCCAGCTCGCCGAGGCGCAGAGCCACCGCGAGCTGCCGGAGCTGGCGCGGCCCAGCGGCGGCATCCCCGACACGTTCGAAGAGCACGCCCGCATGATGATCGACCTGCAGGTGCTCGCGTTCCAGGCCGACCTGACCCGCGTCATCACGTTCATGATGTCGCGCGAGGTGAGCCCGCGCACGTATCCCGAGCTGGGCATCCCGGATCCGCACCACGGGCTGTCGCATCACCAGAACCGGCCGGAGCAGATGGCCAAGCTGGCCAGGCTCAACCAGCACCACATCTCGCAGATCGCCTACTTCATGGACAAGCTGGCGGCCACGCCGGACGGCGACGGCACGCTGCTCGACCAGGTGCTGATCCAGTACGGCTGCGGGATCAGCGACGGCAACCAGCACCTCCACGTGAACCTCCCGGTGCTCGTGGCGGGCGGCGCGGCCGGCCGCGTCGAGGGCGGGCGGCACATGCGGGTGGCCGAGGAGACGCCGCTGACGAACCTGCAGCTCGCCGTGCTCGAGAAGCTCGGCGTGCCGACAGAGAAGCTGGGTGACAGCACCGGCGTCGTGAAGCACCTGTCGGGGGTCTGATCCATCGACGCCGCGACAGACACCGCCTCGCACGACCAGACAGGGCGCCGCCGAGTCGACTTGGCTCGGCGGCGTGTCGTGTACAGTCGTGACCGGAGTCGGCGGACAATGCGGCCGGAAGCTACGCCCGGTCTGTGACCAACCCCGACCACCCCGTCATGATCCAGGCCGAAGGCCTCACCAAGCGCTACGGCGACGCGACCGTCGTCGACGGCTTCAGCCTGAACGTGAAGGCGGGCGAGCTGGTCGTCCTGCTCGGCGGCTCGGGCTCGGGCAAGACCACGACCCTCAAGATGATCAACCGGCTGGTCGAACCGACGGCCGGTTCCGTGCGGCTCGACGGCGTCGACACGGCCGAGCTGCCGCCGCACGAGCTGCGCCGGCGCATAGGCTACGTGTTCCAGCGGATCGGCCTGTTTCCCCACATGACGGTCGGCGAGAACGTGGCGGTGACGCCGGGGCTGCTCGGGTGGCCGCCCGAGCGGATCGCCGCGCGCGTGGACGAACTGCTCGATCTGGTGGAGCTGGATCCCGCCCTGCGCGACCGGCGGCCCGGCGAGCTGTCCGGGGGCCAGCAGCAACGGGTCGGGGTGGCGCGCGCCCTGGCCGCCGAGCCCCGCGTCATGCTTCTGGATGAACCGTTCGGGGCGCTCGATCCGGTCACCCGCGAGCGGCTGCAGCAGTCCTTCCTGCGCATCCGGACGAGGCTCGCGCTGACGACCGTCTTCGTGACCCACGACATGACCGAGGCGCTGACCCTCGCCGACCGCATCGGCGTCATGCACGACGGTCGTCTTCTGCAGCTCGGCACGCCCCGCGATCTGCTCACACGCCCCGCCGACGACTACGTCGAGCGCCTGATGAGCACGCCGCGACGGCAGGCGGCCGTCGTCGATGCCCTGATCGGTGGGACGACCGCCGAGGTCCCGTCATGACCGAGCTGCTCGCACTGCTGCCGTCGTACCTGACCGCGCACCTGCAGCTCACGCTGCTGGCGCTGCTGGTCAGCGCCGGCATCAGCGTGCCGCTCGGCATCGCGGCCTCCCGCATCACCTGGCTCGAGCAGCCGTCCCTGGCCCTGGCCGGGATCATCCAGACCGTACCCAGTCTGGCCCTGCTCGCCGCCATGGTGCCGGTGCTCGCCGCCCTCGACCTGCAGAGCATCGGGTTTCTGCCGGCCATCGTCGGCCTGACGCTCTATGGTGTGCTCCCGGTGCTGCGCAACACCGTGACGGGCATCGCCGGCGTCGACCCCGCCCTGCGGGAAGCGGCGCGCGGCGTCGGCATGACCGCCCGGCAGCAGTTGCTGCTGGTGGAGCTGCCGCTGGCGATGCCGGTCATCGTGGCGGGCATCCGCACGGCAACGGTCTGGGTGGTCGGCATCGCGACGCTGTCGACGCCGGTGGGAGCGACCAGCCTCGGCAACTACATCTTCAGCGGGCTGCAGACACGCAATTACGCCGCGATCCTCGTCGGGTGCGTGGCCGCGGCCGGCCTGGCCCTGCTGCTCGACGGACTGGTGCGGGCCATCGAGGTCGGTCTCGTGCGGCGGCGGCGCGGGCGGCTGGCCGCGGCGCTGGGAGCCGTCGCGCTGCTCTACGCCTACGCCGGGATCACGCTGGCGGCCCCGCTGCTCGGCGACCGGGAACGGCCGATCGTCGTCGGCGCCAAGAGCTTCACCGAGCAGTACATCCTGAGCGCCGCGATCGCCGGCTGGGTCGAACGCGAGACCGGCCGGCCGACCACGCTGCTGCAATCGCTCGGCTCGCTCGTGGCCTTCGACGCCGTCGACACCGGTGAGGTGGACGTCTACGTCGACTACACCGGCACCATCTGGGCGAACGAGATGGGACGGGCGCAGATCCGAGCGGGGCGAGCCGAGATGCTCGACGGCGTCCGCGACTTCCTGGAGGACGGGCACGGCATGACGCTCGCGGCGACGCTGGGGTTCGAGAACACGTACGCCCTGACCGTGCGCGCGGAGCAAGCGGAGCGCCTGGGCCTGCGGACCATCGGCGACCTGGCGGATCACGCGCCGCGGCTGGCCATCGGCGCCGACGTCGAGTTCTTCGCCCGCCCGGAATGGCCGGCGGTCCGCGACACCTACGGGCTGGATTTCCGGGAAGAGCGCGCCATGGACGCGTCGCTCATGTACCAGGCCGCGGCGACCGAGGAGGTCGACGTGATCAGCGCCTATACGACGGATGGGCGGATCGCGGCCTTCGACCTGCGCGTGCTCGAGGACGACCGCGGCGCGATCCCGCCCTACGATGCGATCCTGGTTGCCGGCGCCCGACTCGCCGCGGAGGCACCCGACGTGCTCGACGCACTGGCGCGTCTCGAAGGCGCCATCGACGCGGAGCGGATGCGCAGCATGAACCTGCGGGTCGACGAGCGGGGGGAAGACCCCGCGACGGTGGCGGCGGCGTTCGTCGAGACACTGTCCAACGACCGCGCTCCGTGAGTGGTCCCGTTGTCGACCGCAAGACGCGCCACTGACGGTGAGGCGACCCGTCGGCAAAGCATCCACGGCGTGCCCGGCGAGCAGAACGCACGGGCGACCGGGGCCTGCGAGGAGCACACGCATGCCGATTCTGGAATACCTGGGACTGGCCGGCGCCCGCGAAGATGCGTCGCGCGAGGCCGACGTCGTCCGCCACATCGTCGGCGAGCTGGAAGCGTTGCCGGAAGACCGCGCCCGCTACCTCGCAACGTTCGCCTGGGTGCTCGGCCGCGCCGCCCACGCAGACTCCCACGTGAGCGACGACGAGACACGGAAGATGGAGGACATCGTCCGCGTCCTCGGGCATCTGCCCGAGGCGCAGGCCGTGCTGGTCGTGGAGATGGCCAAGCACCAGGTACGCCTGTTCGGGGGTACCCAGAACTACGCGGTGACACGAGGTTTCCGCGAACTCTCGACCCCCGAGCAACGGATCGAGCTGCTGGAGTGCGTCTTCGCCGTCTCGGCCGCCGACGAGTCGATCACGGTCGTCGAGGAGGGCGAGGCGCGCAAGATCTCGACCGAGCTCGGACTCGACCACGCCGAGTTCGTTCGCGCCCGCGCCGCCTACGTGGAGCACCTCGAGGCTCTGAAGACGCTACGCAGCAGGCGCCCGCCCCTTGCGCGTTGAGACCGTTACCGCCGGGTTCGCATCCAGCATCACCGCCAGCCAGCGCAGGTCGGCGGTGTTCTCCAGGGCGATCTTGACGACCATGGTGAGGGGGACCGAGAAGAGCATCCCGACCGGCCCCCAGACCCAGCCCCAGAAGACGAGGGACACGAAGACCACCAGGGTCGAGAGTCCGAGGCGCCGGCCGAGAAGCGTCGGCTCGATCAGGTTCCCGAACGCGACGTTCACCAGCAGGTACCCCGCCGCGATGATCACGGCCGGACCGGGTCCGAGTTGCAGCAGCGCCAGCAGCACGGCCGGAATCGCCGCGAAGATGGAGCCGAGGGTCGGAATGAAGTTGAACATGAAGGCGACGACGCCCCACAGCAAGGGAAAATCGAGCCCCATGATCGCAACCCAGATCCCGACGATGACCCCGGTGGCCGCACTGACGGTGGCCTTGGTGACGAGGTAGGTCTGGATCTGGGCGGAGATGCGCCCGAGGTGTCCGAACGGGTCGGGTCCCGCCCCGAACGCGAGCTTGATCTTCGCAGTGAAGCCTGCCGCCTCGAACAGGATGAAGACCACGGTCAGGAACACCAGAAAGGCGTTGGAAAGAAAGGCGCCGATCGTCCGTACCGTGTTGCCGATGATCGCGCCGGTGTTGCCGATGATCGCGCCGATCGTGTCGGCGGTTCCGAATGCCGCGAGCGAGGCCGATTGCCACTCTTCCCGCAACTCCTCCACCGGCAGGCCGAGGGTTGCGCCCAGCGCGGCGACGGAGGTCGCCAGATCGCCGACCCGGGCGCGGTAGCGGGGAATCACCTCCGTCAACTGGTTGACCGACTGCGCCAGCAGCGCCACCAGGATCCCGATGACCGAGGCGACCGCCAGGACGGTCAGCAGAACGGCCAGCGGTTTCGGGACGCGCATGCGCACCAGCCAGTTCATCAGCGGCACGTTCACTACCGCGAGAAATACGGCGATCAGAAAGGGCAGGATGAGGGCGGCTGCGGCGCGCAGGCCGGCGATGACGATGACGATGCAGGCCGCGGCGACGAGGAATCGCAGGCCGGCGTCGCGGCGCTGGCGCGGCTCAGGGCTCATGGCGCGGCTCGGGCCTCATGGCGCTTCGAAGAGCGTGAGCGCGAATGCCGCGTCGGGCTCGATCCACTGCGCGCCGTACGCGAATCCGGCGCGCGCGGCCATGTCCACCACGTCGTCCGGGCGGTACTTGTGCGAGCTCTCGGTCCAGATCGTCTCGCCCTCGGCGAACCGCACGCAACAGCCGGCGCCCGGAAGACAGACTGTCTGCTCCGCCTGACTGACGAGATAGGACTCGACGCGCGACTCCCGCGCGTTCCAGACGACGCGGTGGGCGAACTGCTCGAGATCGAAGTCCGCGTCGAGCTCGCGGTTCAGGCGCACGAGGAGATTGCGGTTGAACGACGCCGTCACGCCCAGCGGGTCGTCGTAGGCGAGCATCAGCTCCTGCTCCGGCTTGACCAGGTCCGTGCCCAGCAGCAGGCTGTCGCCCGGCCGCAGCGCGGCGCGGATCGCCGCGAGAAACCGGTCTGCCTCGTCCGGGGCGAGGTTTCCGATGTTCGATCCAAGGAACAGCACCATGGCCGGGCGACCCGGCTCCAGCTCGGCCACCGCGGCCCGCAGCCCGTCGGCGTACGCGGCGCAGTGCCCGCGCACCGTAACGAGGGGAGGTCGCGCCACGGCGCGGCTGGCCTGTGCGAGCGCCGTCTCCGAGATGTCGATCAGATGGATCGTCGCGGCGCGCTCCTGCTCTGCCAGTCCCGCGGTCAGAATGGCGAGCTTCTCGCCGTTGCCGCCGCCGAGCTCGACCAGCGTGGCGGGATCGCCCAGACGCGCGAGGATGTCGTCGCGTTCACGCGCCAACAGAGTCCGCTCGCCGCGCGTGATCGGGTACCAGGGGAGCTCGCAGATCGCCTCGAACAGGTGCGACCCGAGCGCATCGTAGTGATACTTCGTGGCCAGGCGCTTCGGCCGACTCGTAAGCCCCTCGACCACGTCTCTCGCGAGTGCTTCGTCGAGACCCGCCTGCGGAGCCGGCGCGGGGCGGTCGGATACCGCTTCGAGCGCCGTCACTGCGCGTCTCCGGCGCAGCGGAAAGTCGCGTACGCGTACGGATAGTGCGGCCTGAACCAGTTCCGGAAGCTGCGGCGCACCAGACCGCGCGCGGTGGCCGGCGATGCCCCTTTGACCACGAAGTGCTCGCCGTCGAAGAAGTCCGCCGAGTACTCGGGATAGGAGGCCATCGCCTCGAAGCCGGGAAAGCCGGCGAAAGGCGTGGACGTCCATTCCCAGCCGTTGCCGGCGAGATCGTGCACTCCCCAGGCGCTCGCACCCGCCGGGAAGGAGCCCACCGGCACCGGATCCCGGTAGCGGAAATCGAAGTTGCCCCGGGTTTCATCCGGCGGCGCAGCGCCCCAGGGGTGCGCCCGTTCGGATCCGTCCGGCGTTCCGAAGGCGGCCCGGTGGTACTCGGCTTCGGTCGGCAGCCGCTGCCCCTTCCAGCGCGCGAAGGCGCTCGCCTCGTCGTGCGTCACGTAGACCGGCCACGCCTGCGGCAGCGGCACGCGGCCGAACATGCCGCGCCAGAACCAGTCGGCGTCCGAACGTTCCCAGAACAACGGGTGCGCGCGCCCGGCCTCCTGGCGCCGCCGCCACGCCGCTGGCGACCACAGCGCGGGGTCGTCGTACCCCCCCGCATCGACGAACCCGAGGTACTCGGCGTTGGTCACATCGTGCACGTCTATCGCGAACGCCGGAACGTCGACGCGGAGGGACGGAAACTCGTTGTCCCAGCCGAAGCGGACCTGCGTCGTCGAGGCGCCGAGGGTGGCGCGGCCGGCCGGGATCGTCACCATCTCGCGCCGGGCCGGAGCGGACTCGGCCACCCCGGCCGGCTCGTACGCGCGGGGACGCCGCTTGAAGCGCGGGGCGAGACGGTGCCACATGTAGAGCAGCGTCTCCTGATGCATCTCCTCGTGCTCCAGGATGGTGAAGACGCCCTGGCCGCGCCGCAGCACCGCGTTCTCTTCGCCCTCGACAGGGGCGGATGCAAGCGCGGACAGGATGGCGCCGTCGGCCTGCTCCGCGTAGCGGCGCACGGCGTCCCGGGACGGCCAGCTCCGGACAGCCGACGCCGAGGCGGCCGTCCCGTCAGCGGGGTCGATCCCGCGCGCGAACAGCACCTCCAGGTCGCCGTCGACACCGGGATGCCCGAGCCCGCGCTTCAGAAAGGCGTTCACGGCGAACGCGGGAATATGACCGTCATAGAAGACGACGGGATGCCGGAGCGGGATCGGCTGCTCGTAGTAGGCGTCCGGCGCGAGCATCTCGAAGAGCTCCCGCGTCCGGTTCCGATTCTCGCGATAGGCCTGAATCACCTGCCGGCGATCGACGACGCCGGCGCCGGACGGCGCAACCTGCATCAAGGCAACCTCCCGAATCGAGCCATGCTTCCCATGATCGTACCAGAACGGACACGCCGGACGCAGGCGGCGCGCCGGGCTGGTATGCTAGTCTGATCCGCGGCAGCGGCGCCCACGGCTCCACCCCGCGCCGGCGAACGACGCGAAAGTGGCGGAACTGGCAGACGCGCCGGATTTAGGATCCGGTAGCCGCAAGGCTATGGGGGTTCGAGTCCCCCCTTTCGCACCATCCCGCGACAGACCGCAACGCAGCCTCGGTGCCGCCGGCGGGACCAGCGGCCCGCCGGCGGTTGGAGTTGCCGGCAGTACACGATGACGACGGCGATGAAATCGGAACTGAGGGACGTCGGCGCGTGCCGCAAGGAGCTGGCCGTCGAGATCCCGGCGGCCACGGTCGACGCGGCGATCGACCGCATCTCGAGACGCTACGGCAGGTCGGTCAAGGTGCAGGGATTCAGGCCGGGCAAGGTGCCCGCCAGGGTCGTACGGGTGCGCTTCCACGATCAGATCCTTCGCGACGTCGCCCAGGACCTGATTCCCGAGGCGGTGGAAGAGGCCGTGGCGGAGCACGACCTGCAGCCGGTGGCCGCGCCGGAGATCCGCGACGTGGAGGTCGACGACGGGAAGCCGCTCACCTTCACCGCGCTCCTCGAGACAATCCCGGAGGTCGATCCGGGCGACTACACCGCGTTCACGCTGCGACAGACGCCGGTCACGGTGGACGCCGGCGCCGTGGAGCAGGCCGTCGAACGGCTGCGCCAGGGGCGCGCGCAACTGGAACCGGTAACCGAACGCCCCGCCGAGCGGGGCGACGTCCTGACCATCGATCTCGAGCGACGGCTGCCGGACCAGCCGGGCGCGGCGCCGGAACATCTCCAGGGGGTGCGGGTCGAGATCGGCAGCGACGCGAATCCGCCCGGGTTCGACGACGAGCTGGTCGGGCTGGAGACCGGCGCCACGCGCTCGTTCACGGTGACCCACGCGGAGAACGACGCCGTCCGCAGGCTCGCGGGCCGGCAGGCGTCCTATGCGGTCGAGGTCAAGAACGTGCAGCGGCCGGTGCCGCCGGATCTCGACGACGAGTTCGCCCGCTCACTCGGCAAGTTCGACGATCTGGCCGCCCTGCGGGCGCGGGTCGACGCCGACCTGCGGGCGCAGACCGACGCCGAGGCGCGCAACGAGGTGCGCCAGGACCTGCTGCGGCAGCTCGCGAACCGGGTCACGGTCGAGGTGCCGGAAGCGCTGATCGGGCGCGAGCTGGACCGCCGCGTCGAGCAGGTCGCCCGGCGCCTCCTGGAAGAGCAAGTCGACCCCCGGCAGGCGCGCATCGACTGGAACGCGTTCCGCGAGCAGCAGCGCGCATCGGCGACGGACACCGTCCGCGGGACGCTCGTGCTCGACGCGATCGCCGGCCGGGAGGCGATCGAGGTAACGGGCGGCGACGTGGACCAGGAGGTCGAACGCCAGGCGGCGCTGAGCGGCCGCACGCCCCAGGCGATCCGAGCGCTCCTCGAGAAGGACGGGGGCATCGGACAGCTCCGGGCGGGCCTGCGGCGCGAGAAGGCGATCGCGCTGCTGATGAAGCGCGCGACGATCGTGAGCCTCTGACCCGTGCCGGCGGCGGCCAGCGCGGCGCAGGCCCGGGCTTCGTACCATGTAACCTATTCCCATGCCTGAATCCCGATCGCAGCTCATTCCGATGGTGGTCGAGCAGACCAACCGGGGCGAGCGCGCCTACGACATCTACTCCCGCCTGCTGAAGGACAGCATCGTCTTCATCGGGTCGTCCATCGACGACGCGCTCGCGAACCTGGTCATCGCGCAGATGCTGTTCCTCGAGGCGGAGGATCCCGACCGCGACATCCTGCTCTACATCAACAGCCCGGGCGGCGTGATCTCGGCCGGACTCGCGATCTACGACACCATGCAGTTCATCAAGCCGGACGTGCAGACCTACTGCATCGGCCAGGCCGCCTCGATGGCCGCGGTGCTGCTCGCGTCGGGCACCGGCGGAAAGCGGTTCTCGCTGCCCAACTCGCGGATCATCATCCACCAGCCGCTGATGACCGGGCTGGGCGGCCAGGCGACCGACATCGACATCCACGCCAAGGAGATCCTGCGCACGCGCTCGCGGCTGAACGAGATCCTGGCCGAGCACACGAAACAGTCGCTCGACCGGATCGCCGAGGACACCGAGCGGGACTACATCATGAGCGCCGAGCAGAGCCGCGAATACGGTATCATTGACGACGTGATCCGCGAGCGAGCGTAGCATCCGGCGAGTGTGCGTCAAGGCATGGCCAAGAAAGCCGCGAGCGGCGAAACGCTCCGTTGCTCCTTCTGCAACAAGGACCAGAACGATGTCCGGAAGCTCATCGCCGGGCCGACGGTCTTCATCTGCGACGAGTGCGTCGACGTCTGCAACGACATCATTGCGGACGACAGCCGCTTCGAGAACAAGGGTGCGCTCCGCTCGAGTCTGCCGGTCCCCGCGGACATCAAGAAGTTCCTCGACCAGTACGTGATCGGGCAGGAGATCACGAAGAAGAAGCTCGCGGTCGCCGTCTACAACCACTACAAGCGGGTCGAAATCCAGAAGCGGGTCAAGAACCGGCACGAGCCGGAGCTCACCAAGTCGAACATCCTGCTGATCGGACCGACCGGCACCGGCAAGACGCTGCTGGCGCAGACCCTGGCGCGGCTGCTCGCGGTTCCCTTCACCATCGTCGACGCGACGACGCTCACCGAGGCCGGCTACGTCGGCGAGGACGTCGAGAACATCATCCTCAAGCTGCTGCAGGCGGCCGGCGGCGACATCGACAAGTGCCAGCAGGGCATCATCTACATCGACGAGATCGACAAGATCTGCCGCAAGGACGAGAACCCGTCGATCACGCGCGACGTGTCGGGCGAAGGCGTGCAGCAGGCCCTTCTGAAGATCCTGGAGGGCACGGTGGCCAACGTGCCGCCGCAGGGCGGGCGGAAGCATCCGCACCAGGAGTTCTTCCAGATCGACACCACCAACGTCCTGTTCATCTGCGGCGGGGCGTTCGTCGGGCTGGACAAGATGATCCAGCGCCGAATGGGCCGCAAGACGCTGGGGTTCCGGGCCGACATCCGGTCCGCGCGGCAGTCGAGCGTCGGCTCCCTGCTGCAGCACGTCGAGCCGGAGGACCTGATCAAGTACGGCCTGATCCCGGAGTTCGTCGGGCGCCTGCCGGTGCAGGGCACCCTGCACGAACTCGACAAGTCGGCGCTCGTCAAGATCCTGACGACGCCGCGCAACGCCATCACACGCCAGTATCAGAAGCTGTTCGAATACGAGGACGTGAAGCTCCGCTTCGATGACGACGCGCTCGACGCCATCGCGGAATCGGCGCTCGATCGCAAGATCGGGGCGCGCGGACTGCGGATGATCATCGAAGAGCTGATGCTCGACATCATGTACTCGCTGCCGGGCAACAAGAAGGTCACCGAATGCGTGATCACCCGTGAAGCCGTGCTGGCCAAGGACAAACCCATAACCCTCATCGAAAAGGCCGGGTAACCGGGCCAGGATCCTCATCGCATGGAAGCCTACGAAACTCTGCCGATCGTCCCGTTGCGGGACGTCGTCGTCTTCCCGCACATGATGATGCCGTTCGTCGTGGGGCGGCCGTCGTCGACGCGCGCGCTCGAGCACGCCCTGTCCGGCGACAAGCGCATCTTTCTGGCGGCGCAGAAGGACGCCGCGAACGACGACCCGAGCCCCAACGACATCTACACGATGGGCTGCGTGGCGAACATCGTTCAGAGCCTGCGGCTGCCGGACGGCAACGTGAAGGTCCTGGTCGAGGGAGTGGACCGCGCCCGCACGATCGAGTGGAAGGAGGACAAGGGCTTCTACCGCGTCGTCGCGAAGGTGCTCGGCCGGCAGAGCGAGCCGAGCGAGGACGTCGAAGCGGCGATGAACAAGGTCGTGTCGCAGTTCGAGCAGTACGGCAAGCTGTCGAACAACCTCCAGCACGACGCCATGATCGCCGCCGTGCGCGTGGACGACCCCAGCAAGCTCGCCGACACCATCGCCGCGCACCTGGCCATCGGCGTGGGCGAGAAGCAGAACCTGCTGGAGATCATCTCGCCGCTCGAACGGCTGACGCGCATCGCCAGCATCCTCGAAGCCGAGGTCGACAAGCTCCAGGTGGACCGCCGCATCCAGTCTCGCGTCAAGAAGCAGATGGAGAAGGCGCAGAAGGAGTACTACCTCAACGAGAAGATGAAGGCGATCCAGAAGGAGCTGGGCCGCAAGGAGGAGCGGGGCAACGAGGCCGACGACCTGCGCAAGAAGATCCACCGCGCCAAGATGCCGAGCGAGGTCGAGGAGAAGGCGCTGCAGGAGTTGAAGCGGCTCGAAGCCATGCCGCCGATGTCGGCCGAGGCGACGGTGTCCCGCAACTACCTGGACTGGCTGATCGCCGTGCCGTGGTACAGGCGGACCCGCGAGAGCCGCGACCTGAGCCGGGCCGAGGAGATCCTGAACGACGACCACTACGGGCTCGAGAAGATCAAGGACCGCATCCTGGAGTTCCTCGCGGTCCGTTCGCTCGTGCGGAAGCCGAAGGGCACCATTCTGACCCTGACCGGCCCGCCCGGAGTCGGCAAGACGTCGCTGGCCAAGTCGATCGCCCGCGCCACGCGGCGCAAGTTCGTGCGGCTGTCGCTCGGCGGCGTGCGCGACGAGGCCGAGGTGCGCGGTCACCGGCGGACCTACATCGGCGCCTTCCCCGGACAGATCATCCAGATGATGAAGAAGGCCGGGACCGTCAACCCGGTGTTCCTGCTCGACGAGGTCGACAAGATGTCGATGGATTTCCGCGGGGATCCGTCGGCCGCCCTGCTCGAGGTGCTCGACCCCGAGCAGAACAACACGTTCCTGGACCACTACCTCGACGTCGAGTACGACCTGTCGCACGTCATGTTCGTCTGCACCGCGAACGTGCTCCACACGGTGCCGCAGGCGCTGCGGGATCGCATGGAGGTGCTGCAGCTCTCGGGTTACACCGAGATCGAGAAGATCGAGATCGGCAAGCGGTTCCTGATGCCGAAGACGCTGACCGCTACCGGCCTCAGCGACAAGAACGCCACGTTCAGCGACGACGCCTACGAGACCGTCATCCGCCGCTACACGCGCGAGGCGGGGGTGCGGAGCCTCGAGCGCGAGATCGCCTCCGTCTGCCGCAAGATCGCGCGCAAGGTAGTCGACGAGGGCAAGAGCTACAGCACGGCAGTGACCGGCGAGCGGATCACCGAGTATCTCGGCGTGCCGAAATACCGGCCGATGAACGCCGAGGAGCAGAACGAGGTCGGCATCGCCACGGGGCTCGCGTGGACCGAGGCGGGGGGCGAGCTGCTGCTGACCGAGTCGACCCTGATGCCGGGCAAGGGGCAACTGACCCTGACCGGCAAGCTCGGCGACGTCATGCAGGAGTCGGCGCAGGCGGCGATGAGCTACGTCCGTGCGAAGGCCGAAGAATTCGGGATCCCGAAGGAGTTCAACAAGAAGACCGACGTGCACGTGCACGTCCCCGAGGGCGCCATTCCGAAGGACGGCCCGTCGGCGGGCATCACGATCACCACGGCGCTGGTTTCGACGCTCACGCGCATTCCCACGCGGCGGGATGTCGCGATGACCGGCGAGATCACGCTGCGCGGCAAGGTGCTGCCGATCGGCGGCGTCAAGGAGAAGGTCCTGGCCGCCCACCGGGCGAACCTGAAGACGATCATCCTGCCGAGAGACAACGAGAAGGACCTCGCGGACATCCCCAAGGCGGTCCTCGACGCGCTCGATCTCTACATGGTCGACACCATGGACGAGGTTCTCAAGATCGCTCTCAGCGAGCCGGTCGTGCCCACGCTGCCGGCGCCGGACGCGCCGGAAGTCGATCCCGCGACGGACGATCAGATCACGCACTAGGCGCGACCTTACGGTCGTAGGCACGCGGCGCGTCCCACCCCGAACGGGCGCGGGCTTCCCGGTGAAGATCCTCGACGCCGACTTCGTCACCTCCATGCCCGCGGGCGGCCGGCTGCCGCCCGACGCCGGTCCCGTGATTGCGATGGTCGGCCGGTCGAACGTCGGCAAGTCCAGTCTCATCAACGCGCTGATCCGCCGCGGGCTGGCGCGGGCCGGCGCCAAGCCGGGCACGACGCGTCTCGTCAACCTCTACGCCGTGCGCGTCGTGCCGGCGGCCGGAAGGCGCACCATGCGGTCGACCCTCGCCGACCTGCCGGGGTACGGTTTCGCCCGGGGGGGACCGGAAGCGCGTCGCGAGTTCGAGGCAATCGTGCGGGACTTCTTCGAGCAGGCGACGCTCCACGCAGGCTCCTCGCGTGGCCCCGCGGCCCCGCGCCTGGCCGGCGTCATCCTGCTGGTGGACGGCCGGCACCCGGGACTCGCCAGCGACGTGGCCGCCCAGGCCTGGCTCGCCGAGCAGGGCCACCGGAGCATCGTCGTCACGACGAAGAACGACCGCATTTCCCGCAGCGCGCAGGCCCGGGCGCGGCGCGGGCACGAAGCGGCGCTCGGCCGCCCCGTCCTGCCGGTATCCAGCAGGACCGGCACCGGTGTCTCCGCGGTCCGCACGGCCGTCGGATCGATGCTGAGCGCCGCCGCGGCGCCGCTCCCCGCCGACGGCCTGCTATAATCGACTGTTGCGTAGCCGAACAGGGAGCAGAACGTGAGGGCAGACATTCACCCGCAATACCACGAGGTCGATGTCCGGTGTGCGTGCGGCGCCACCTGGAAGACCCGGTCGACCAAGAAGGAGCTGCACCTCGAAATCTGCTCGAGTTGCCACCCGTTCTTCACCGGGCGCCAGAAGCTGGTCGACACCGAGGGCCGTGTCGAGCGCTTCATGAAGAAGTACGGGAAGGTGACGGTGGAAGGCCGCCGCAAGCAGCAGCGCACGCAGCGCTAGATCAGCGACCGCGACTGGCAGCCGTCAACGGTGACGGACGCCCCGCTCACCCAGCTCGCCCGCGGCGAGGCGAGAAACGCGACGAGGGCGCCGACTTCCTCCGCCCGGCCGAAGCGGCCGAACGGGAGTTGCTCCCGCACGAACGCCGCCATCCCTTCCGGATCTTCCTGCTGCCGGCGGTGCCACGACCCGCCGGGAAACGAGATGGAACCGGGCGCCACGCTGTTCACGCGGATGTTGTCCGGCGCCAGCTCGCGAGCCATCGACTTGGCGAGACTGATCTCCGCCGCCTTGACCGCGTTGTAGGTCATCCTCCCGCCGGACTCGCGGCCCCAGATCGAGGCGATCATGATGATGGCCCCGCCGCCGCGCGCGCGCAGATGCGGCACCGCCAGACGCGACGCCCGGATGGCCGGAAACAGCGTCTCGTCGAACGCCGCCGTCCACTCCGCATCATCGGTCTCGACGATACCGCCGCCGCCGGCCCGCCCGACGTTGTTGACCAGGACGTCCAGGCCGCCGAACTTCTCCACGGTCCGGCCGACGACCGCCGCGACGCCTTCCGCCGTCGACAGATCGGCCTGCACCGCCAGCACGCGGTCCGCGCCGCTCTCCCGCCGCAGCGTCTCCGCCGCCGCCTCGAGGCGTTCGGCGCCGCGCGCACAGATGGCCACCTTGCAGCCCTCGTCGAGCAACGCGCGCGCCGACGCCAATCCGAGGCCGCGGCTCGACCCGGTCACCAGGGCAATCCTGTCGGTCAGTTGCAGATCCATTTCCGTGTCCGTGCCGTCGTCGAAAGTGCGCCGCTAAGGACGGCCGCCGGTGAGGTCGTTCAGGCGCCAGTCGAACTCCTGATAGTCGAAACTGAACGTGTTCTGCGCGAGAAAGGCCCGTTCGCTCGGAAAGAGCGACGACTCGATCAGGTTCAATACGGCCCGCTCTATCGGGGAACGCCCCGAGTCCGTCCAGCCGCGGTCCGCGTAGGCTCGGATGAACGCTTCCCGCCGCCACCCGAAGATGGGACTCACCCGCACCGTATCCGCCAGTCGGTCCAGCGCAACGCCCCACGGCTCAGTAGCGAACTCCTCCACGACCGCCGCCAGTTGCTCCTCGAGGCGCGCGGCGGAATAGGCCTCGCTGCGCAGCCGACCGCTGCCGACGGCGCCGCGGCCGAGCGCGAGGAACACCCGCGGGTCGCCCAGCGACGCCAGGGCGGAGGACTCGATCGCGTCGAGCGTGAGCTCCCGGCCGGCCACCGTGTGCCGGATGTCGTCGAGTGCGCCCGGTATCTGACGGATGCTGTCCGCCGGATACAGCGGGAAGTCACCTCGGATCGGGTAGTGGTCCACGACGGTGCGGAGCACGAGCGCGTTGTAGGCGTTCAGCCAGAAGGCGATCCGCCGCCCCGTCGACCAGCCGTCGAAGCCGGCCGGCACCTCGCGCAGGGCTCGGACGTAGCGATCGAGAACAGTCCGCTCGGCGCGGAGCGCGCGGTAGTAGACGAACCCGTCGCGCACGTACAGGTCGAGGATGCGATCCAGGGGCCCGTCCGCCGCCCGCTGGACTGCAGCCGACGCTGCGACGGATGCCGCCCTCGGAGCCGGTTCCGCCGGCGAACTCGCTGCCGGCCGAGCCGCGGCGTACAGTCTCCCCATCGCGCCCGGCGCCGCCAACTCCCTGGCATCGGCATTGCCGGTCCCCAACAGCTCACCTGAACCGATGAGCGCTGCCAGAACAGTCGCGATCACGCTGAGGATGGACCTGGACATCGGCGGGCGTCCGGACACCGTCATCGGCGCGGGGGAACGCTACGACCTCCACCGCGCGACGCGGCATGATACAACAGAGGAACGATGCTCAGATTAGCCGCGCTCGGCATGTTCCTCTACGGCCTGCACGACGTGGTCGTCGGCGCGGCCGACCTTCTCGGCGCGGGCACCCTCGAGTGGTGGGCCAACGTCTGGCGCATGCTGGCCGGCGCGATGCTGGCGCTGGCCGCCGCGCTCGTACGCGTGTCGATGCCGGGCGGACTCGCCCTTGCCGTCGCCGCGCTGCTCGGCCTGCAGTCCATCAGCCTGCACAACGACGCGCACTTCTACGGCCGTCTCGACCTGATGGTCCTCCCCCAGACCCTTCGCGCCGTCTTCGCAGCCACACTCGTCGCCCTCGCGCACTTCGGCTGGGGCATGGTCGGCGGTAACCCCGCCGAGGACCCTTCGGAACCATCCGCTCCGGATTCTGGATCTCTACGAGATCGAGACGTACCGAAGAGTTGATCATTGATGCGCCGATGCGCCCGACAGAACCGTCGACATCACTTGGATCTCAAGTTTTCTCCCAAGAATGCGTTGGCGCAACCGGTACCGATCAACTACGAGCCACAACATCTGGTAGTATTGCGTCGGCGTAGGCGGTGATCAGATTGCACACGATGCCACGACGTTGGCGGGTCGCTTCAGACCGTCGATGAGATTTGTGCATTCCCTTGAGATCCTCAACTCCGAGGTCACCGGAAACGTCGCACTTGGCATGAACGAACGTCGAGAGGTACCGATTGGAATCATTAATGGCGGAGCCCGGTTGGTCGAGCGCACAACAGAAGGGACTTCAAGCCAGTGGGAGACGTTGTGTGCGGGTGGTGGGATTCGAACCCACAAGTCCTGGGGGGGACGGCGGTTTTCTAGACCGCTGCGTTTGCCGGTTTCGCCACACCCGCACAAGACGTGGGAGGGGGTTGGTCCCCTCCCACGCCGGATTGCTACCGGATGCGACGCTGCACCCGGACCCGTACCTGCCGCACAACGAACCTGCGGACCGTCACCTTCCGGCATGCGGCCAAGCGGGTTCTCAGCACGTTCGGGCATGTCACAACACCTTGGAGCCTCATTGGGCACCTCCAGTGATGAACACGTTAGCCGCCCTGTTTGACGAGGTACTGAACGGGGTGGGACTGGTTAGGCACCCGCACCCGCGTCCAGCGACTGGGCCGGACGGGTTCGCCTGAGGAGTCGCGTGCTATGACACGCGGCTCCTCACCTCACACACTGGTAACGATGACGTCGTCTCCGTTCTGAGGGGCGCTCTTCAGATCGCCGCAGAATGCCTCCTTGCTACGTTCATCTCGTGTCGCAGCCTGCTACGCGCACCCGCTCGTGGCGCCGCAGTTGACGCACTTGTAACAGGCGCCGTTGCGGATCATGATGGCGCCGCAGGTGGAGCAGGGCGGCGCGTCCTCGTCGTTCTGGATGGCGTAGGCGGGCGAACCGTTCTGCCCCGCGCGCCGCGCGGGAGCGTCGGTCGGGATCGCCTCGCCGAAGGTCAACTGCTCGCCGGTCTCGGCCGCGACCTCGTCGCTGACGTTGACGCCCGCGTGGAACTGCGCCTCCGGCGAGAGAAACTTCGTGGCCAGCCAGCGGAAGACGTAGTCGACGATCGACTTGGCCACCCGGATGTCCTTGTTCTTCGTCAGGCCGGCCGGCTCGAACCGCACGTGGCTGAACTTGTCGACCAGGACCTGCAGCGGCACCCCGTACTGCAGCGAATAGGAGACGGCCTGCGCGAACGCGTCGGCGAAGCCGGAGATGGTCGACCCTTCCTTGGCCATCACCAGGAAGATCTCGCCCGGGGTACCGTCCCCGAACAGCCCGACCGTGATGTAGCCCTCGTGCCCGGCGATGTCGAACTTGTGCGTGATGGCGTCGCGCTCGTCCGGCAACTTGCGGCGCACGGGCTGATCGCCGGACGCAGCCACCGCCTCTTCTGCTGTCTGCTTGGCGGTATTGAGCGGCTGCGTCCGCTTGCTTCCGTCCCGGTAGATCGAGACCGCCTTGGTGCCGAGCCTCCAGGCGTCGAGGTAGGCCCGCTCGATGTCCTCGACCGTCGCCTCGGTCGGCACGTTGATGGTCTTCGAGATGGCGCCCGAGATGAACGGCTGCGTCGCCCCGATCATCTTCAGGTGCCCCGTGTAGTGGATGAACCGCGAGCCCTTGGCCGGCTTGAAGGCGCAGTCGAACACCGGCAGGTGCGCCGGGTCGAGATGCGGCGCGTCCTCGATGGTGTCGTGCTCGTCGATGTACTGCACGATGCTGTTGATCTGATCGTCGGGATACCCCAGCCGCGCCAATGCCACCGGCACCGTGTGATTGACGATCTGCATCAGGCCGCCGCCCACGAGCCGCTTGTACTTCACGAGTGCGATGTCCGGCTCCACACCGGTCGTGTCGCAGTCCATCATGAAGCCGATGGTCCCGGTCGGGGCGAGCACGGTGGCCTGCGCGTTGCGGAATCCGTGCTTCTCGCCGAACTCCACCACGTCGTTCCACGAGTCGGCCGCCGCTTGTTGCAGATCCGCCGGCACGTGCGCGCGGGAGACGTTCTTCAGCGCGTCGCGGTGCTTCCGCATGACCCGCAGGAACGGCTGCTCGTTCTTGGCGTAGCCGGCGAACGGGCCGCCGCAGTCGCGCGCGATGCGGGCCGACTGGGCGTAGGCTTCCCCCGTCATCAGGGCGGTGATGGCCGCCGCGTAGTCACGCCCCTCGTCGCTGTCGTACGGCACGCCGCGCGCCATCAGCAACGCGCCGAGGTTGGCGTAGCCGAGGCCGAGCGGGCGGAAGTCGTGGCTGTTGCGGCCAATCGCCTCGGTCGGATAGCTGGCGTTGCCGACGATGATCTCCTGCGCGGTGATCAGCGTCCGGACCGCGGCCCGGAACGTCTCGACGTCGAACTCGCCCGGCTCGTGGGGCTTCATGAACTGCATCAGGTTCAACGAGGCGAGGTTGCACGCCGAGTCGTCCAGGAACATGTACTCCGAGCACGGATTCGACGCGTTGATGCGGTCCGTGTGCGGACACGTGTGCCAGTCGTTGACGGTGGTGTCGAACTGCATGCCGGGATCGCCGCAGACGTGTGTCCCCTCGGCCACCGCCCGCATCAGGTCGCGGGCCCGATAGGTTCCCATGACCCGGCCGTCCGTTACGGCCCGCGTCTGCCACTCCCCGTCGTCGACCACGGCGCGCATGAACTCGTCCGGCACGCGCAGGCTGTTGTTCGAGTTCTGGAAGAAAACGGAGTTGTACGCGGGGCCGGTGAACGAGCCGTCGTAGCCGGCGTCGATCAGGGCCCAGGCCTTGCGCTCCTCCTCGACCTTGCAATTGATGAACTCGTGGACGTCCGGGTGGTCGGCGTTGAGGATCACCATCTTGGCGGCGCGGCGCGTCTTCCCGCCGGACTTGATGACCCCCGCGAAGGCGTCGTAGCCCTTCATGAACGACACCGGCCCCGAGGCGGTGCCCCCACCCGCGAGCAACTCGCGCGACGACCGGATCGGCGACAGGTTCGTGCCCGTGCCGGACCCGAACTTGAAGAGCATCCCCTCGGTCCTGGCGAGCGTGAGGATCGACTCCATCGTGTCCTCGACCGAGTTGATGAAGCAGGCCGAGCACTGCGGCGCCTTCTCGAAACCGCAGTTGAACCAGACCGGGCTGTTGAACGCCGCCTTCTGCCGCACCAGAAGGAACTTCAGGTCGCCTCTGAACGCCTGGAGGTCCTCCGCCGTCGCGAAATACCGCTGCCGGTCGGCCCACCCGGCGATGGTGTCGACCACCCGGCCGATGAGCTGCCGGACGCTCCGCTCGCGATCCGGGGACGAGAGCTGACCCCGGAAGTACTTCGAGACGACGATGTTGGTCGCCTGTTGCGACCAGAACGCGGGAACCTCCACGCCGCGCTGCTCGAAGACGACGTCGCCGCGCTCGTTGGCGATCACCGCCGACCGCGTCTCCCACTCGATCTCGTCGAAGGGGTCCATGCCGGCGCGGCTGAACGTGCGGGAAAACTCCAGTCCCGTGCTCGTCGACCGGATCGAGTCCGTGGCCGGCGGCGACACCGGTACGGCGGACTCCTGCGCAGCGCCTCCTGACATCTCCAACCCCCTTCGGCTGTCGCCGCCGCCACCCACCCGCAAATCGGGCACTAGCGCGGAGAATCGTTCACTCACGATACCCCGGTGCCCCATTCGAAACGGGGGCACCGCCCAACGCGTTCACCCGTATGGCAACGGACCGCTCAATGATGCGCCAGTCTCGCACCGGTGTCAACATGTGGGGGCATTGCCCATAGAACCCCAATATATAGGGATAGCTGTGGAAAGACTGTTGGCGGGCTGTGGCAGGATGCTAAAGTGCCGCAGTGGTTGATCCGGACCGTGAGACTGACCCTGCCGGGCCGGCTGTGGATTCCGAAGCCGAACCGGACACCGCCCCGGCGGGGCCCGCGCCGGAAACCCGCGTCCCCGGCCGCGTCGTGCCGTCGCTCTTCGAGGTGATCCTCTGCTCCGGGTTTCCGACCCAGCTCGTTCTCTCGGCCTTGCTGACCGCGGCCGGATTCGCGGCGCTGTCCCCGACCGGCGACCCATCGTTCGGCTACATCGTCGCGCTCACCCTGCTGGATGTGGTCGTCGTGCTCGTTCTCGTCACGACCTTCCTGCACGCGCGGAACGAGTCGGTCCGCGAGCTCGTGCTCGGCGCTCGTCCCCCGCAACGCGAGGCGGCGCTCGGCGTACTGCTCACGCCGCCGATCGTCGTGGGCGCCGTGGGCACGCTGCTGCTCATCGGATGGCTGGCGCCGGGACTGCGCAACGTGCCCGACAATCCGCTCGGCGCCATGCTCTCGACGCCGGAACGTGCGCTGCTCTTCGCCCTCGTCGTCGTTCTAGCCGGCGGACTGCGCGAGGAACTGCAGCGGGCCTTCATCCTGCGCCGCTTCGATCAGCATCTGGGCGGCGGCTGGCTCGGTCTCGTCGTCTTCAGCATCGCCTTCGGCCTCGGCCACGCCATCCAGGGCTGGGACACGGTCATCGTGACCGGTGCGCTCGGCGCCCTCTGGGGCGTGCTCTATCTCCTGCGCGGCAGCGCGGTCGCCGCCATGGTGAGCCATACCGGCTTCAACCTCACGCAGATAGCGCTGGCCGTCGCCGGAGCCCAGGCTGCCTGACACGCCTGCCGAAGTCGCCGGAGTCGCATCGACGGCCCGGAACGAGTCTCACCGGTCCACCCGCATCACCTCCGCGCGACGCAGCAGACCGGCGATCCAGCCCTCGACCAGCGCCGCACGGCGGTCCGTCCAGAGGTCTTCCCGGACCCGGTCGCGCACGGCCTCGAACGGAAGCTCCTCTCCGTCTTCCAGGAACCGCGCGCGGTGCGCATCGTAGTGGGTGCGCAACTCCGCCTCGGTCAGCCGGCCGGGACCTCCGAAACGACCCGCCACATACTCCTCGATGCGGATGTCGTCCCGCAGGATCTGCCGCAGATCGTCCACCCCGATCCCGACCGTCGAGAGGAAGCGGGCGAACGCGGCGGGGTCGGCGAAACGCGCTTGCACGGCCGCCACGTCGCGCTCGACGCGGGCCGGCGGAGGTGAAGCCTGACGGTATCGATTGACCTCGTCGAGGGCGAGCCGGCGCTCGATCAGCCGGCTCAGGGCCGCCGCTTCCCGAGCCGCGGGCTCCCGATCGCGGACGTTCCACAACCCCCGCTCGTGCAAGCCGAGATCGAGGAACGCCCGCACGTCCGAAGCGAGAATCACCTGCCCGGACACCACGGCGAGCACCCGGTCGAGGGCTTGGGCCGCCGGGCCGGACGGCCAGCCGAACAACACGAGCAGCAGGCAGAACAGCACGCTGACGGACCGGCGGTCAGAACGCCTGCCCGAAGCTGAAGTGCAGCGCCATGAGCTGCTCCTGTTGCGGGCTCGTCTCGTCACCGAAGAAGTGCCGCTCGCCGAGCTTGAAGCCGATGTCGAACCCCAACGGCCCAACCGGCGAGTTGTAGCGCACGCCGAACCCGGCGCCGCTCCGGATGCGACCGAGACTCACGTGCTCCACCCGATCATAAACGTTCCCCGCGTCCACGAACGTGACGACGCCGATCGCCGGCGTCACGCGAATCCGCAACTCGCTGTTGAAGATGATCACGGCGTTGCCGCCCTGCGGGAAGCCGGCCTGGTCGATGGTGCCCCCGGTCTGGGTGCGGGGATTGCCGAGCCGGTCCAGGGCGAACCCGCGAACCGTGGTGTTCCCGCCCGCGAAGAACCGCTCGCTGATCGGCAGCGCGAGCGAGCTCGCAGCCTCGACTCGTCCCTCCCGGGACGCGTCGAGGGCGTCGGGGGCGTCGAGGGCCCGCGGAAACCCCCAGGCCACGCCCAGACGCGCGCCGGCCGCCAGGACGATTCTCGGAACGCCGGGCAGCCGACGATACACCGACCCGGAAAGAAAGCTCTTCGAATAGCCGACCTCCGAGCCAATCGCGCGCGCGGCCACCTCGGACTCGAGCGTCACCAGGGTTCCGCGGGCCGGCTCGACGGGATCGTCACGGGTGTCGCGCACCTGACTCGCGCTGAACGACGACAGGCGCACGTCGGGAAACAGGCGGTCGACGATGTTCTCGTCCTCGGGGTTCAATTCGCGGTTGGACGTGTCGTTGTTGCCGAGACGGTAGCCGATGGAGGTGCCCGTCGCCACTCCCGACGAACGCGTCATCTGCGCCGTCACGCCCCGGCTGAAGAGATCGAAACCGGGACGGATCGCCTGCTCGACGAAACCCGACATCTGCACGTCCCAGTCGCGCCCGATCGCCCGCGGCTCGCGATAGGTGGCGAGCACGCGATACTCGTTGAACCCGAACGCGCCGCCCGTCTCCACCGGCGCCGGCGCGACCAGAGGCGGGTCGTTCTTGCGCCGGACGCTGACGCGCGTGAACAGGTCTATCGAACGATTCCTGCCCCACAGATTGCGGCGCCCGATCTCGAAAGAGCCGCGCGGTGCGAACTCGATCCGCTCGACCGCCTGGCTGCCCGCCGCCCGGACCTCACGCCGGAGCCGCTGCGACAGCTCGAACCCGCCCCCGTAGGCGAGCCGGGTCGCCGCCGCCTCCTCGACCTCGATGATCACGTCCCGCCGATCGGAGCGGCCGTGACTGAACTCGCGGATGTCGAGCCGCCGGAACATGCCGAGCGCGTTGAGGCGGCGGCGTGTCTCCGCGACGTCGTCGAGCCCGAGCGGGGCCCCCGGCACCAGCGTGACCTCCCCGCGAATGGTGGCGCTGTCGACCGTTCGGTTGCCCACGATCAGCACGTGGTCGACCAGCACCTGCCGGCCCTCGGCAATCCGGAAGACGAGATCGACCGTGCTCAGATCGTCGGCGAACCGCGCATCCAGCATCACCTGCGCCTGCTCGTACCCCTCGTTCAGATACGACTCCAGGAGGGCGTCTCGATGACGCTCGATCTGAGGCCCGTGGTACGCGTCGCCGGGACGCACATCGACCACCTGCTGCAGGACCGCAGAGGATTGGGCCGACCCGACGAACGTCACCTCCCCGATGATTGTCCGCACCCCTTCGTCGATCGCAATCTCGACGCGCTGCTCCACCACTCCGTCCTCGTGGCGCCCACCCGTGCCGCTGAAAGAGCGGACGGCCCTCACCGTGGCGAAGCCGAGACGGCTGTAGTGCTCCTCGATGGCGGCCAGACCCGCATCGATCTCCCGGACGACGAGGGGTGCGCCGGCCTCCACGCCGAGAATGGAGCGGACCTGGTCGTCCGAAACCGCCTGATTCCCGCGCGTGACGACGTCGCGGACGCGATACAGCGGTCCGCGCGTCACGCCGAAGACGATGGAGAGCCGATCCGCGTCGCCGTCGCGCGTGTGGGTCACCGCGGCGTCACGATAACCGAGCGCTTGCAGGTGCCCGGCAATGCGCCGGTCAGCGTCTTCGAGAAGGTCTTCGTCGACGCTCGCCTCGCGAGCGACCGGCACCAGGTCGGCCAGCCGCGCGCCCGGCACCTGGTCACCCTCGAACGCCACCTCGACCCGCGGCCCGCGCCGAATGGCGAGCCGCACGTCGACCTCGACGTCGCTCAGCCGCTGGATCTCGTGCGACAGCCGGGCCTCGTAATAGCCGCGCCGCCGCAGATCGCCCTCGTAGTCGCCGAGCCGCTGCGTGATCTCCACACCGTCGTAGGGCGTCCCGGGACTGCGAAGACCGAGCCGGGTGCGGATCGTGTCGTGGAACACCGGCGACTCGCCGGTGATGTGCCAGCGCCGGACGACGGCACGCGGCCCGGCCTCGATCGCCATCCGCAGAACACGCCTCGAAACGGGCCCGCTGATCTCGAGGCGCACGCGTGCAGTGAAGAAACCGCGTTCGGCGTACGCCCTGCGCACGGTGTCCTCGACCGCGGCGGCATCGCCGGCCGGGAACGTCGTCCCGTGGCGCTGGGAGACGAAACGGCGCAGCCACTCCTCCGGTACGCCGCGCACCCCGGTGAACTCGACCCGGTTCACCGTCTCGAGTGACTGCAGGTCGTAGACCAGCGCGACCCCGCCGCGCCTGTCGCTGGCGCCTACTTCGACGCTCCTGAAGAGGCCGAGACTGAACAGGTGCGCCAGCGACTCGCGGACCTCCCGCATCGACAGCGTCTCGCCCGGCCGCGTCTCGACGAGTTCACGGGCGGTCGGATCGTCGAACGGCCGGCCGTCCGCCGTCAACCGCACCTCGACGACGTTCCGTCCGACGTAGCGGTCCACGTCGCGCGCGGCCTGCGCGGGAGCGGCCGTCCAGCAGAGACCCGCGAGCAGCCAGAACGCCCATCCACGCATCAGAAAGCATGCCGGACCCGCACGTCGAGCGCGTAGGTCCGGTCTTCGTTCTGCGACAGGACCCACGACAGCCGTTCGGTCGCGTCGTACTCGAAGACCACGATGAGGTCCTGGTTGCTGCCGCTGACGGCGCGGGAGAAGGTCAGGTGCGCCCGGTCGGAGATGCGCTTGCCGATCAGCACGCGCGCGGTCGGGACGAGCTGCGTCGATTGCTGGGCCGCCGGATCGTCGAGGGACGGCGTGATCTCGAAGGTGTCGACGCCGAACGACCGCTCCACCACTCCCCCGACCTCCGCCAGCACGGGGTTGTTCAAGAGCCCCGCCCCGATGCCCTGCATCAGCAGCCCCTGCTGAGACGCCTCGGGCGCCCGCAGGGTGCGGATCTCCGCCTGCTGCGGGTCCCGGACATCGCCCAGCAGCAACCCGACGATCTCGAACTGCTGCAGCGGCGGATCCGACTCCAGCGTCGGCGGCTCCAGCCGATCGAGCGGTCCGGTGAGGCCCAGGGTGATGCGGTAGGTCTGACCCGGAACGCGGATGTCGGTCTCCGCCTCGACATCGAGGAACGGATCCATCGCGACGGGGTTCGTGAATCCGACGCTGCCGCGGGTCAGCCGATACCGGTTGCCCTCGAAGTAGATCTGCCCGCGCTCGATCTCCGCGTTGCCGAGCAGGGACGGCCGATCGTACGTGCCGGTCAGGGTCAGGTCGGCGCTGGCGACGATCTGGGCCCGGTTGTCCGAGATGCGAAGGCTCGAGGGTGCCGAGATGCGCAGATCGAACCGCAGGGGCAGGGTGGTTTCCGCCGCACCGGCCGCGGTCTCGTTGCCCATCAGATTCATGAGGCCGCCGTCGGACTCGAACAGCTCCAGCCAGATTGCGTCCTGCACGGTCACGAGCCCCCCCAGCGTCGGAGCATCGACGGATCCCTGCAGAATCAGTTCCGCATCGACGCGGGACCGAATGCCCTCCGGGTAGCGCAGAGAGATGTCCCGGCCGGTGGCGGTCACACCGAGCTCGCCGAGGCGGTAGCCCTGCAGCCCCACCCGGCCGCCGAAACTGACCGGACCGCCGCCGAGCTCCGCGGTCAGCTCGTCGAAGCGAATCCCACCCGGTTCCAGAATCACCCGGCCATTGACCGCGTCCAGTGCGTGCGGCAGCGACAGATGCCGGACCCGGCCGTTCGTAACGCGAGCCTCGCCGGTGACGACAGGTGCGTCGAGCGCGCCGCCGATGTCGGCCGCGAGCCTCATCGATCCGCGGCTGCGCACGTCGGGAATCAGGCCCTCGAGAATGCCGAGCCCGGCATTGCCCTCCGCACGCAGCGCCAGCCGCTCGTCGGCCAGCGTCACTTCGCCCGCGAGCTCCAGATTCGTCCCCTCGCCCCGCAGCCGCATCCGGTCGACGTGCACCGCGTTGTCGGCGAGAGAAAGACGGACCGGGCCGTCGTTCTCCAGCTCGAAGTCGAACACCGTCAGCGCGAGACGATCCGCCCGGACGTCGACTCCGAGACGCGCGAGGTCGAGCAGCTCCCCGTCGACGGTGACGGTGCCGCTGGCCACCAGCGCCGTCATCTCCGACAACCCCGGCTGCAGGGCGCGCGCGAACGGGTCGAGCCGGGTGTTGGTCACGCTGAAGCGAAACCGGGCGGGCACCTCGTCCACCAACCCGATGCGGCCGGAGCCGGAGACCGCGACGTCCGGCGACGCCGCCTCCAGCTCTACGCTCATCACGCCTCCCGCGACGTCGAGACGTCCCGTCACCTCTCCGACCGCAGCGCCCGCCATGGTCACGTCGGCCATCGTGCCCCGGATCTCGTAGCGCGGGTCGGCGAAGGCGCCGGCGCCCGAGATGGCGGCGTCGATGCGTCCGGCGACGGCCACCGGAACGCGCTCCACCATCCGCGACGCGGAGAGCTGCAGGTCGCGGGCATCGGCCGTGACCGAGTAGGTGCCGTTCCACTGCACGTACATCGCCCCGGTGACCTCACCGCCTCCCTGCCGTACGGTCAGGCCGTTGAGCCAGACGCCGTCGCCGTCGAACCGGAGGTCGGCCTCCGCTTCGTCGAAAGACTCTCCGTAAGCCAAGCCTGCGCCCAATCGCATCCGACCGAAGCCGAGCGGTGCGCCGTAGCCTCCGTACAGGCGGATCTGGCCGTACGTCGGGCCGTCGATGGTGTAGCCCTCCAGCTCGAAGGCGTCGCGGATGTACTGGGCCGGCAGTGCGTCGACCTCGAACCGGGCATTGATCTGCTCGCGTCCGGAACGCGCCGCACCGATGGCGAAGCGGCCATCGACGGCCAGACTCGACCCCGCCTGGCGAAACCGGGCGCCCGCAACCTCCAGCATGGAGTCCTCGACGACGATGTCTCCCTCGCCGCGGCCCCACTCGACGTTCCAGGCCTCGATCGACTCGCCGGCGAAAGCCGCCTCGATGCGCGGCGACGTCAGCGCCCCGAGCATCGCGCCGGTCATCGTCCCGCGGCCGTCGATCGTCAGATCGCCGGTCGGGCGCCCGAACGCGGTCATGACGGCGGCCATGACCCGATCGCTCTCCTGCCAGTCCGCGCTGGCGACGTGGAACGGAATCCTCGACCGCCTGCCCCAGGCGGTGCGGCCCGAGAACGTCATTGCCGTCAGCGGCGTCGCGAACCAGCTCGGGGCAATGTCCACGCCGTCCGGCTCGAACGTGAACTGCATGTCTCCACCGAACGGAAACCGCCACGGATCCGCAGCAGGCCGGAACGGTTGTGCGTCATGGGGCCACCCCTCCCGCGGCTCCGGCAGCCCGCCCCGGGGCAACAGGGCGACTCCCGCCGGCGGCGTGACCGACACTTCGCCGCGGCCCTGCCGCTCCGCGAACCGGCCGAGCGGCCATGCCAGGCTCAGCTCGCCCGCGAGGCTGCCCCGGGGACGCGCTCCGGGCACGTCCAGGTCGTCGAGCAGCGGCTCGAGGGCCGCCCCTCGTACTTGCGGAGTGAACGTGGCGATGCCGGGCTCCGGGACCCCCAGCGGCTTCATCGCGTAGGTGAAGTCGAGCTCGCCGCCGTAGAACCCGGAGTGCGCCTGCGTGATCTCGAGGCGGTCGCGGGTCCAGACCAGATCGCCCTCCAGCTCGGGAAAGCCGAGTCCCGCAAGCGTGGCGTCCGCGCTGGCGAACGAGCCGGTCAGCTCCCGCCCGCCCTCGAACAGATGCCACACGCCGTTGAACGCGGCCTCGCCGGTGACCGTGAAGTTGTCCCGCGCGAAGAAGATCTCCTTCATCGCCGGCAGGTCGATCGACATCTCGCGAACGTTGTAGGTCGACTCCGGCCAGTTCAACATGTCGACGCGGCCGTCGACCCGCGCCGTGAAGCCACGGTCGGCGGCCCACAGATCGATGTGCGTCAGGTCGACCAGACCGCCGTCGAGCACGTAGTCGGCGTCCATGTCCAGCGTCATCGGCTCGAAGTCGCCGATGACGAGGGTGCCGCCGCGAAAAGAGGCGGTCCCACCGTAGCCGGTGGACTTGCCCAGCGTCATGTCGATATTGGGGGCCCTGATGCTCCAGGGCGCCACGTGGTCCTCGTAAACGAACTCGCCGTCGTAGGCGCGCAGGTGCTGCACGGTGGTCACGAAGAGCCGGCTCTCGTCGACCGCCTCCCCGGGTGCGCCGGCAGCGGCGTCGTCCACGGAGGGCGCCGCGACGGTCGCTCCCGTGTCGTCCGCCGGCTGGACGAATCGGGGAAAAGTCTGCCGCCCGTCGGGAAAGGACTCGACCAGCATGCGCCAGCCGCTCAGCTCGACGGCGTCGACGAGCACCTCGCCATGCAGCAGAGGCATCCACTCGGTCGAGATCTCGATGCGTTCCACCTGGAAGAACGGGCGGTCGCCGGGGTTCAGGCCTCCGATCTCCAGGTCTTCGATCAGAAAGCGCCCCGGCGCCACGTACGTGCTGAGCCGGCCGATGGTGACCGGCCGCTCGATATAGCCGGCGAACGCCCGCTCCGCCTGCGCCCGCAGGCGCGGCCCGAGGTCTATGGTGGTCACGGAGACGACACCACCCGCGATGAGCGCCACCACGGCGATGGTCGTCCACACAAGCGAGCGTCGCACCCCCGGCCGCAGACGCTGCGTCCAACGCCACCGCAAGGGCCGCAACCCCAGCCTTCTCAGGTGGCGTGCCCAACGGGAGAGGACGACGGCTGCCCGGGACGACCCGGCCTCTTCCGCGAGCGAAGAGTCAGACCGCTTCACGGCCGGCTGCTTCGCCGCCGGCTGCCTTGTCGCCGGCGCGGCGGCGAAGAGAATGCTGCCGGGCCGCGACGGTTCGTCTGGCATCAATTCGTCCGCCGGTCGCTCACTCGATGGCAGCCAACAGCCGGCCGGCCTCGACCGACATGCCTTCGGTGACCGGCACCTCGGTGACTGTGCCGGCCCGCGGGGCGCCCAGCTCGTTCTCCATCTTCATGGCCTCGACGACCACCAGCGGCTGGCGGGCCTCGACCTGGTCGCCGGGCGCCGCCAGAACCCGTACGACCTTGCCCGGCATCGGAGCGACGAGTCGCGACGCGCCGCCCGCTGCGCCGCCGGGGGCATCCCCGGCCGCCCGCCGGCCGTTGATCACCGCATCGACGATCACGTTGCCGAGGTGCACCCGCGTCAATCCGTTCCGGCCGGTCGCCACGCAGCGCACCTGCCGGCTCGCGGCGCCGGCGCCGACCCGCACGAGCGACAGCAGCATCCCATGCCGATCGCGCTCCACGAGGCGCGCATCGACCTCCCGGGTCGTCCCGTCCCACGACACGTGCACGCGTCCGGGGCGCGCCGCGTCCGGCTCGACGCTGACGTCGCGTACGTTCCCGTTGACCTCGATCTCGATTCGCATGCCGGACAACGTCTATCGTAGTCCCTCGACCCGCGCCGCCTGCTTCCAGCGCCCGCCGGCCGCCGTACCCGCGGCGGGGCCGGCGCCGGCTGCCGCGCGTCCCAGGGTGACGGACAACGCCGCGGCGATGACGGCAAGCTCCTCGGCGTCTTCCGGCGGATCGACGAAATCGGTTCCGTCCCTTCCGGCCAGCACGCGGTCGAGAAACGTGGTGTCGAAGCGCGCGGCGACGAAGTCGGCATGACGGAGCAGCCACCGGAACATCGGAACGGTGGTCGGGACGCCGCCGATGTCGTATTCCGCGAGGGCGCGGTCCATGCGGTCGATGGCCAGGCGGCGATCCGCCGCGTGGGCGATCACCTTGGCCACCATCGAGTCGTAGTGCACGGGCACCTCGAAGCCGGCCGCGACGCCGGCGTCGACGCGGATGCCCGGACCCTCGGGCGGACGATGCGTCTCGAGCAGTCCGGGACACGGCATGAAGCCCGCGTTCGGATCCTCGGCATAGACCCGACACTCGATGGCGTGGCCGTCCGGCGCGAGGGCCCGCTCCGGATCGACGTCCAGCCGCTCCCCCTGCGCGACCCGGAGCTGCCAGCGCACCAGGTCGATGCCGGTCACCATCTCCGTGATCGGGTGCTCGACCTGCAGCCGGGTGTTCATCTCCAGGAAATAGAAGCTCCCCGACTCGTCGAGCAGGAACTCGATGGTGCCGGCGTTCGTGTACCCGACCTCGGCGGCCAGCCGGGCCGCGGCCGCCGCAAGCCCGCGCCGGGTCTCGATACCGACCACCGGCGACGGCGTCTCCTCGATCACCTTCTGATGGCGCCGCTGAATCGAGCACTCCCGCTCGACGAACGGCACCACGCCGCCGTGATCGTCCGCGAGAAGCTGCACCTCGATGTGCCGGCCCCGCTCGATGCAGCGTTCCAGGTAGACGGCGCCGTCGCCGAAGGCCGAAGCCGCCTCCGACCGCGCGCCCTGGATCGCGCGCGGCAGGCCTTCGGGCTCGCGCACCAGCCGCATCCCCTTGCCGCCGCCGCCGGCGACCGCCTTGACGAAGATGGGATAGCCGATGGCGTCGCCGGCCGCTTGCAACTCGGCCTCCGTAGCCCCGTCCGGCAACGGTCCGCCGCTTCCCGGCACTATCGGCACGCCGGCCCGGCGAGCCGCTTCGCGCGCCGCGGTCTTGCCGCCCATCAGCTCGATGACCCCGGCAGGCGGGCCGATGAACTTGAGCCCCGCGTCGGCGACGGCCTGGGCGAACCCGGCGTTCTCGGCGAGAAACCCGTACCCGGGATGCACCGCGTCGGCGACGGTCCGGCGCGCCGCGGCAATGATCTTCTCGACGTGCAGGTAGCTGGCGGCCGGCTCGTCCGCCTCGAGCGCCACCGCCTCGTCGGCATAGCGGACGTGCGGCGCCAGCCGGTCGCAGTCGGAGTAGACGGCGACCGTCGGCAGTCCCATCTCGCGGCACCCGCGCATGATTCGGACCGCGATCTCGCCGCGGTTGGCGATGAGCACCTTCATCGGCAGTTCGTCTCTCCTATCGTACTGCACGAGCGGCGCCGGATCGCACCGGGTCTGCTTCCCTCCTTCGCGCCGCTCCGTGGCGGGACCGTCCGGGCAGGCCGGGGCGCGGGCGTCACAGCGGGATGTTGCCGTGCTTCTTCGGCGGGTTGCGGTCCCGCTTGCCGTCGAGGCTGCGCAGGGCCGCGATGATGCGCGGGCGGGTCGTGCGGGGCGCGATGACCTCGTCGAGGAAACCGCGGCCGGCGGCGACGAAGGGATTGGCCAGCTTGTCGCGGAACTCCTGCACCTTCGACGCGCGCAGGGCTTCGGGATCCTCGGCCGCGTCGAGCTCCCGCTTGTAGAGGATGTTCACCGCCCCCTCGGGCCCCATGACCGCGACCTCCGCGGTCGGCCAGGCCAGGTTGACGTCGGTGCGGATGTGCTTGCTCGCCATCACGCAGTAGGCGCCCCCGTAGGCCTTGCGGGCGACCACCGTCACCTTCGGCACGGTCGCCTCGGCGAACGCGTAGAGCAGCTTCGCCCCGTGCTTGATGATGCCGCCGTACTCCTGCACGGTCCCCGGCAGAAAGCCCGGCACGTCCTCGAACGTAACCAGCGGTAGGTTGAACGCGTCGCAGAAGCGGACGAACCGCGCCCCCTTGATCGACGCGTCGATGTCGAGCGCTCCGGCCAGGTGCGCCGGCTGGTTCGCCACCACCCCGACCGGCTGCCCGCCGAACCGCGCGAAGCCGACCACGATGTTGGGCGCGAAGTGCCGGTGGACCTCCAGAAAGTCGCCGTCGTCTCCCACCGCGCGAATCAGGTCGAGCATGTCGTAGGGCTGGTTCGGGGACTCGGGCACGAGGGCATCGAGCTGCGGGTCCTCCCGGTCGATCGGGTCGGCCGTCTCGATGCGCGGCGGATCGTCGAGGTTGTTGGAGGGCAGGTAGCCGAGCAGCAGGCGCAGCAGCCCCAGGCAGTCCTTGTCGGTCGGGACCGCGAAGTGGGCGGCGCCGCTCTTCGCGTTGTGGGTCATCGCCCCGCCGAGCTCGTCCTTGGTCACCTCCTCGTGGGTGACGGTGCGAATCACGTCCGGCCCGGTGACGAACATGTAGCTGGTCCCCTCGACCATCACCGTGAAGTCGGTGATGGCCGGGGAATAGACGGCTCCCCCGGCGCACGGTCCCATGATGGCCGAGAGCTGCGGGATAACGCCGGAGGCGAGCGTGTTGCGCAGGAAGATGTCCGCGTAGCCGGCCAGCGAGGCGACCCCTTCCTGGATCCGGGCGCCGCCCGAGTCGTTGAGGCCGACCACCGGCGCGCCGTTCTTCATCGCCAGGTCCATGATCTTGACGATCTTCGCGGCGTTCGTTTCCGACAGCGATCCGCCGAACACCGTGAAATCCTGGGCGAACGCGTAGACGAGGCGCCCCTCGACCTCGCCGTGGCCGGCCACCACGCCGTCGCCCGGCACGAGCTGCGTCTCCATGCCGAAGTCGCGGCAGCGGTGGGTAACCAGCTTGTCGATCTCGCGAAACGTGCCGGGATCGAAGAAGAGGTCGATCCGCTCGCGGGCGGTCAGCTTGCCCGCGTCGTGCTGCCGCCGTTGCCGGGCCTCGCCGCCGCCCGTTTCCGCGCGCCGCTCGTAGTCCGCCAGCGTTTCCAGTCTGTCCATGCCGTGAATCCGTCGGTTCGAGGGACGCGGCGCAGACTCTAGGCCCGGACGGCCTGCGCCTTGTCCCAGTCGGCCAGGAACTTCGCCAGGCCGATGTCGGTGAGCGGGTGGTTGAACAGCATGTCGATGACTCTCGGGGGGCAGGTGCAGACGTCCGCGCCCATGCGGGCCGCCTCGACCACGTGGGCCGGACCGCGCACGCTCGCCACGAGGACCTCGGTCTCGAACTCGTAGTTCTCGTAGATCTCGACGATGCGGCTGACCAGGTCCATGCCGTCGGTCGCGATGTCTTCCACCCGGCCGACGAACGGGCTGACGAACGCCGCGCCGACCTTGGCCGCCAACAGCGCCTGCGCGGGCGAGAAAACCAGCGTCACGTTGACGCGAATGCCCTCGCCCGAGAGCACCGCGCACGCCTGGACCCCCGCCTTGCCGAACGGCACCTTGACCACGATATGCTCGTCGATGGCCGCGAGCCGGCGTCCCTCGCCGATCATCCCGTCGGCATCCGTCGCCACCACCTCCGCGCTCACCGGCCCGCGGACGGCGCGGCAGATACGCGCCAGCGTCTCGTGCGGGTCGCCGGACTCCCTGGCCAGCAACGACGGGTTCGTCGTCACGCCGTCGACGATGCGCAACGGCACCAGGGCCTCGACGGTCTCGGGATTCGCACTGTCCACGAAGATCTTCACGAGCTGCTCTCCTGCACTGCGGATCGGCTCCGCGCTTCAGCCGGCCACCACGTCGTTGACGAGCTCGCCGACGCCCTCCACCGAGATCGCCACCCGATCGCCCGCCGCGAGGGACCCGACCCCCGGCGGGGTGCCCGTCGCGATGACGTCGCCCGGCAGCAGCGTCATCACGTGGCTGACGAACTCCACCACCCGCTCCGGCGGGAAGATCATCTCCCGCGTGCTCGACGCCTGCCGCGTGTCGCCGTTGACCGTCGAGCCGACGGCCAGCCCCGTCCAGTCCAGCCCGACGGCGATGGCCGGGCCGATCGGCGCGAACGTGTCGAAGCCCTTCGCCCGCGTGTACTGCACGTCCCGCTTCTGGAGGTCGCGATCGGTCACGTCGTTGACGCAGGTCAGCCCGAGCACGTAGTCGCGCGCCTCTACGGCCCGCACGTTGCGCGCCGTACGCCCGATGACGATGCCGACCTCCGCCTCGTAGTCCACCCGGCCCGCGCCCGGGGGAATCACGATCGACGCTTCCGGACCGATGACGGCCGACGGGGGCTTCAGAAAGATGAGCGGCTCTTTCGGCAGCGCCTTGCCCATCTCCTTCGCGTGGTCCCGGTAGTTGAGGCCGACCGCGACGATCTTCGACGGCGTCACCGGCGGCAGCACCCGCAGGCCGTCGGGTTCGAAGGCGTCACCGGCCCGGTGCTCTCCGAACAGGTCGCCGTCGAGCTGGTGCCAGGCGCCGTCCCGCTCGATCACGAGCTGCGCCCGCCCGTCGATCTCGATGCGATATACACGTGTCATGAATCACCTTGCGGCCGCCAGCCGGCCCGCCCAACCGGGCCTGACTAGCAGTCTACGCCGTTCTACGGCGCAGACTCCTAGCGGGCGACCTCCGTCACCGGCTCCGAAAGCGGACTCGCGTTCGGCGGGACCGCGCTATCGAGCGCCAGCACCTGGTAGACGTAGCGCCGGCCTGCCGTGACGTCGGTATCCTGGAACGCCGTCTCGACGAGCGGCTCAAGCGTGAGCGGTTGGAGTGTCGCATCTGGCGGCGTTCCGCGCAAGACCACGTAGCCGGCGAGATCGTCCTCCCCGTTGTCGTCCCAGACGAGGCTTATGCCGTTCGTGTCGACCACCGCGATGACGCCGGTGGGCGCCGCCGGCGGGAAGGTGTCGGTCAGGACGACGCAGGTCGCCGGCGACGCTTCGCCGAGCAGTTGCAGTCCGTCCTCCGGCGACTCGTTCTGCAGGCGCCGCGAGGCGACGTAGTCGAGGACGCGCACCGCGTAGCAACGGGTCTCCGAGAAAGTCGGATCACCGTCGGTATAGGACGCTTCGGAATCGGGCTCGTCGAGCCGCTGCGGGCGCTCGACGTCGGGATCATCGGATGCCGCCAAGTCGTACACCACGTACGCCGACGGCTCCGGCCCCTCCACCACCGGGGTCGACTCTAGCATCGGCGACTCGACCTCCTCCGCCTGCACCGGCAACCGGAACGTCGGAGGCTCCTCCCAGACGATCTCGATCTCCCCGGAGTCGTACGACACCGCCGCCGGCCCCGGGGGCAGCGGAGGGGTGACGAGCGGCACGTCGACCAGATCGGACGGTTCGCCCAGCCGGTTCCTCGACGATACCGCGAACGCGACGTAGGAACGAATCGGAGGCTCCGGCGCCGGAGGTGAAACCAGCGGCATCGGCCGGACCTTTTTCGTATCCTCGTCCTCGTCGTCCTCGTCGTCCTCGTCGGGATCGCCCACGGTCACCGGCACGAGCGTCTCGGGCGTCAAGCGCTCGACCACGGTCACCGCACCCCCCTGGACGACCTCGAAGAACGCCACCGGACCGGTAGCCGCCTCACGGTTCTGGACATCGTCGAGCATGTCGGCGAGCCTCGGCTCGGGCCCGGACGCAGCGCCCGCTGGTTCAGCGGAGGCCGCATCGTCGGGAAGGCGCACCGGCAGAACGGCGATCAGCGTCGCGGCATCGAGCCAGTCTTCCGAGAACTCTTCGCGCGGCCTCAGGTCCGTGGGCTGCGTGGTCAGCGCGTAGACCTCGATCCACTCGATGTCGCCCGGTGTCGTGCCGTCGGTGTCGCCGTCCGGCGCATCGAACTCCAGGTAGACGCGGTCGCCCAGGCGGGTCGCCTCGGGGGCGGAAATCGTGTCCGGCAGGACGACCAGCGGCGGGCGCGGGGCGCCCCGCGCGCCGCAGGCTGCGACCAGCGCCGCAGGCGCCAACAATACGACCAGCCGGATTGCCGCCCGGAGACGAGTCACAGAATGTAGCGGGAGAGATCCTCGTCCTCGACGATCTCCGAAAGCATGCGATCGACGTACGCCGCGTCGATCACGACGCGCGTCTGCCCGAGGTCCGGTGCGTCGAACGAGATTTCGTCGAGCAGCTTCTCCATCACCGTGTGCAGGCGGCGCGCCCCGATGTTCTCGCTCCGCTCGTTGACGAGGCTCGCGATCTCGGCGATCCGCCGCACCGCCCCATCGTCGAAATGCAGGTCGATGCCTTCCGTTCCGAGCAAAGCCCGGTACTGCGTCACGAGGGCGCCCTGCGGCTCGGTCAGGATGCGCACGAAGTCGTCCGTGCCGAGCGCCTCGAGCTCCACGCGAATGGGGAACCGGCCCTGGAGCTCCGGGATCAGGTCGGACGGCTTGGCCATGTGGAACGCGCCGGCCGCGACGAACAGGATGTGGTCGGTTCTCGCCATCCCGTGCTTCGTGTTGACGGTCGTCCCCTCCACGATCGGCAGGATGTCGCGCTGTACGCCCTCGCGGCTCACGTCCGGGCCGCCCTGCCTCCCGTCGCTGCCGGCGATCTTGTCGATCTCGTCGACGAAGATGATCCCCGCCTGCTCCACCCGCTCTATCGCCGCACGGCCGACGCTCTCCATGTCGACGAGCTTCTGCTCCTCCTCGCGGGCGAGGTGCTCGGCCGCTTCCGGCACCTTCATCCGACGCTTTCGGCTGCGCCCCTGAAACAGGCCTGGGAGCATGTCCTTCATCTTGACGTCGATCTCCTCGATCGACGACCCGGCGATGACCTCGAAGGACGGAAACGACGACTCGCGGACGTCCAGCTCCACCACGCGCGCGTCGAGGCCGCCCGAGCGGAGCTGGTCCCGCAGCTTCTCGCGGGTGCGGCCCGCCGCCTCCCGCAACGCCCGGCGATCGACCGGCGAGTCCGGGCCGGCCGGAGAAGCCGGTACCGCGGGCGCTGGCCGCACCGGCGGCACCAGCAGATCGAGCAGACGTTCCTCGGCGTTGGCCCGCGCCTTGTCTTGTACCTCGACGATCCGCTCGTCGCGCACCATCGTGACGGCCAGCTCGACCAGGTCGCGGACCATCGACTCCACGTCGCGTCCCACGTAGCCCACCTCGGTGAACTTCGACGCCTCCACCTTGATGAACGGGGACTGGGCGAGCCGCGCGAGCCGCCGGGCGACCTCGGTCTTGCCGACGCCGGTCGGCCCGATCATGAGGATGTTCTTGGGCGCGACCTCCTCGGCCAGCTCGGGGGGCAGCTTCTGCCGCCGCATGCGGTTGCGGAGCGCGATCGCCACCGCGCGCTTGGCCTGGTGCTGTCCGACGACGTGGCGGTCGAGCTCGACCACGATCTCGCGCGGCGTGAGGGTTCCGACCGAGGAGGCGGCCGTCTCCGGCAGGTAGATGGGCACGACTAGAGCTCCTCGATGGTGACATTGGCATTCGTGTAAATGCAAATGTCGGCGGCGATGCGCATCGCCTCGTCGGCAATCGCGCGCGGGTCGAGCTCGGTGCGCCGCGCCAGCGCCTTGGCGGCGGCCATCGCGTAGGGCCCCCCGGAGCCGATCGCCACGATCCCGTCGTCCGGCTCGATCAGATCGCCGGTGCCCGAGAGCAGGAACGTCGCCTTGACGTCGGCCACCACGAGCATCGCGTCGAGCCGCCGCAGGGCCCGGTCGGTGCGCCAGTCCTTGGCCAGCTCGACCACCGCGCGCTCCAGGTTGCCGCGATGCTGCTCCAGCTTGGCGTCGAAGCGCGAGAAGAGCGCGAACGAATCGGCGGCCGAGCCGGCGAACCCGGCCAGCACGCGATCATGGTAAAGCCGCCGGATCTTGCGGGCGGTCTGCTTGACCACGGTGGTGCCGAGCGTGACCTGGCCGTCGCTGGCCATCACCGCCTTGTCCGCCCGGCGGACGGCCAGGACCGTCGTGCTCCGGAATCCCGCAGACGTCGCCGTCATCCAGCGTCCTCCCCGGCTGCCGCGCGGCGGCGGAACAGCAGATACAGCGGCAGGCCCGCCGCGATGAGCAGGATTCCGGCGCCCGCCGCGGCCGGCTCGCGCCAGATCTCGTTCACGACCATGGCGGCGCAGGCGGCGACGAAAATGCCCGGCGCCAGCGGATAGCCCCAGGCCCGGAACGGACGGGGGGCCGCAGGCTCGCGGCGCCGGAGTACGAACAGCGCGGCCACGGCGGCACCGGCGAACGTGACCACCGCGAACCCGGTGTAGAGCAGCAACTGCTCGAAAGTGCCAGCCAGTACGAGCACACCGCTCCAGATGCTCTGCGCGACGATGGCGGTCACGGGAGTCCGGTACTTCGGATGCACCCGCGCGGCGCCCGCGAAGAACTGTCCGTCGCGGGCCATGGCGAAGTAGACCCGCGGCCCGGCCAGCACCATGGCGCTGACGCTCGCCGAGATCATGATCACCGACGCTGCGGCGAGCGCCGCACCGACGCCGGCCCCGAACAGCCGCTCGCCCGCCGCATCGAGGATGGGTGCACGGTCCGCTCCGAGGTCGACGGCGCCCAGATCGACGAGCGGCATCGCGTAGACATAGAGGAGATTCAGCAGCAGATAGACGACGACGACCGTCGCGGTGCCGGCCGCTATCGCGAGCGGAACGTTGCGGCCCGGGTCCCGGATTTCCTCCGCGACGTAGGTGGCCGCGTTCCATCCCGAATAGCTGAACATGATGGGAATGAGCGCGAGGAGCCAGAGCTCGGGCGTCACGGGCGCGCCCGGCGCGCCGAAGTTCGCCGCCGAGCCGTCGCCGATCGTGAAGCCGAGAGCGACGAGCACGACGAGCACGGCGACCTTCGCGCCCGCCAGCAGATTCTGCACGATCCGGCCCGGGCCGAGGCCGAGCACGTGGACCGCGGTCAGGGCCGCGATCGCCGTCAGGGCCACGACGGTCCGCGGCGAGATCGACAGCGTGACGACCACCAGCGGGATGCTCACCAGCGGTGTCGCATCGCCCGCCGCCGGCAGGAACCGGCCGAGGTAGCTCGCGATCCCGACGGCCCCGAGGGCGATGGCGCCCGAGAACCCCGCGATGAACGAGGTCCACCCGGAGAGGAACCCGGCGGCTGGCCCGAACGCCTCCCGCAGATACACGTACTCGCCTCCGGCCCGCGGCCGCAGCGTCGCCAGTTCGGCGTACGCCATGGCGCCGGCGAAGGCCAGCCCGCCGCCGGCCAGCCACGCCCCGAGCATCAGCCAGACGTCGGGTATCCAGACGGCGACGAGCGCCGGCACGAGGAAGATGCCGCTGCCGATGACGTTCGAGACGATGATCGACGCGCCGTCGAGCGCACCGAGCCCTCGAACGAGCGACGGGGATGGCGTGGCGGAGGGCACGGGTGCGCCGGGGGCGCTCACTGGGTCAGCAGTTGGCGTTCGATCGGGTACTCGCCCAACTTGGCCCACTGCTCGGCGCGGTGCTTGACGAACAACTCGATCTTGACGTCGACGAAATCCCGGTGGCCGAGCATCTCGGCCAGCGACTGCTCGCCGGTATAGCCGAGGCTGGACTCCATCGTGAACGGACCGAGACCGTCCCCCGGCACGACCCCTTGACGACCCACCGCGCGGACCAGGGCGCTGCCCCATTCCTGATCCTCGCCCATACAGGTCCCGGCATCCTCGTCGGCCGGCGAGACCGGGTCCTCGGGCTCCGGTTGCCCCGCGTAGAGGACCATGCAGCGCCGGAAGACGCCGTTCAACTGCAGCGTCCGGAGGCGTTGATCCGATACGTTCTCGAGGCGGAACGAGATGGTCGGCACCAGCTTGTTGCGGCCGAGCTCGTCGAATCCGACGTCGAGCCAGCCGGTCGTCATGTCGGTGACGCCCAGGGCGGCCTGGACGTCGAGCGGGGTGCAGGCGCTTCCGGAGACGGCGGCGGTCAACGCGAGCGCAAGCACGGCGCGCGACGGGCGACGAACCATGAACATCCTCCGATTGTAGTCCAGAAATCTGCACCGGTCCGCGGTGCGGATCTCGGCTCAGAAGGACGAGACGTCGACCCGCGCCCGGACCTCGTCCAGCGTCAAGCCGCCGGCGTGCAGCGCGGCCACGTCGCCCGCCCTGACCCGCACCGTCGTGTCCCGTCCCGGCAGACCGCGGGTGTCCCGTGCAACCACCGTCAGCCAGTCGTTCCCGTCGAGCAGTGCGCCCAGCCGCCCGCCGTAGCCCAGGAGCGCGTCGACCAGCATCTCCCGCAGCGCTTCCTGATACACCGTGTGCAGGTCCGGGGCCGCTGCCTCCGGCGCGTTGCCTCCGCCCGGCGCCGGCGCGTCGCCGGGAGCAGCGAGCCCCGGCCGATCCGCCGGTGCGGCGGCGCCGCCCGGTGTGAAGGCGACCCTCCGCCCCGCGTTCGGCTCGAGCTCGCGCAGCACCGGAGGAAGCGCCCCCGACAGCCGCAGCTCCTGCAGAGCGCCCCGAATCCTCCGCAGATCCGCGTCCATCATCTCCAGGGACCAGAGGACGCTCTGCCGCAGCACGGGGCACTCGACGTCGAAGAAGACGCCGTACCCGGCCAGACGGAACCCCCGCACCTGGGCCGGCCCCGCGAACAGCATGAGGCCCGGCGTCCAGGGCGGCATCTGCTGCTCGACGCCCCGCGCGCTCAGCGCGACGGCACGCGACAGCACGTGCTCCAGGACCTGAATCTGCGCGGTCAGCGGGTCGGCGTCGGCGCGCTCGGCGCCCGCCGGGCCCGCGCCCTGCGCCGTCGCGGGCGCAACGCCGGCCACGGTCAGGACCACGACGACGAGCGTTGCGATTCCCATGTCCCTGCCCCGTGCCATTCCCGCGCCGCTACTGCTGGGCGACGCGCACCATGTAGTCGGCAAGACTGTCGACCTCCTGCTGCATGCGCAACTGATCCGCCTGCCGGTGCAGGTCGACCTCCTGCGCCAGCCGCATCAGTCCCGACGCGAACTCCTGCCGCTGCCGGCGCTCGCTCTCCGCCATCAGCGCCCTGACCTCGCCCAACCAGTCGTCAGCGGCCGGAATGGCCGCACCGGACTCCGCCGGCAGGGATCGCCCGCCGGCCGGAACGACACCGGTCCGCTGCGCCGTGAGCTCCTCGCGAAGCTGCGCCTCCAAAGCGGCCAGCTCGACGCGCCAGGGACGCGTTTCTTCGGCCACCGCCGGCTGCGGTCCGGCCGCGCCATCCACGGGCTGCATTTGGCCGGCGCCCGGTTCGGTCCAACCCATGCGAAACACGAAGCCGCCGTCCCCGTAGCGCACCTCGACGCTGGCGATCGCGGCGCCCGCGACCAGGACCGTCGTCGCGGCGAGGGCGGCTCCCCATGCCGGGCGCAGCCCTCCCCCCGACCACCAGGTGGAAGCAGACCTCGCCCCGGACGCCTCCGCGTCGCCCTCCGCCACGACGCGGAACCCGAGCCGCGCCTCCGGCGGCGCCCATTCCCGCAACGTGCCGCGCAGCGCCGCGAAGCCGTCCAGTTCCGCCGCGCAGGCCGTGCACGTCTCCAGGTGCCGCTCGACGTGCGCCCGTTCGGCGGGTTCGCACTCGTCGTAGACATAGGCCACCAGGGCTTCGTTTTCCGGGCAGTCAGACACTGGCTTCCCTCTTCAATCGCCCGCAGGGGGAGGATAGGACACCGCACCCCGCTCCTGCAACGACGCGGCCGCGCCCAGCCCGTTCCGCTCGAGCTGCCGGCGGAGTGCGCTGAGCCCCTGGTACAGGCGAGTCTTGACCGTGCTCAGGGGACATCCCTGCAGGTCGGCGATCTCCTGAAACGTCAGGCCGTGGTATTCCTTCAACAGGATGGCGGTCCGCTGCGGCTCGGGGAGCGTCGCCATCACGCGCTCCACCGCCCGCCCGAGGTCGCGCCGCACGATCAACTCCTCTACGCTCTCCTCGGCCGGCTCGAGGGAATGCGCCTGCTCCTGTTGCAGGTCGTCGGACGCCGGGACCATCCTGACGCGCCGCTCCTTCCGGATCCAGTCCCGGCACAGGTTCAGCGCGATGCGGTAGAGCCACGACGAGAACCGCGCCTGCCCCTTGAACCCGCCGATCGCGCGGAACGCCCGCAGGAACGCCTCCTGGCAGACGTCGCGCGCGTCCTCCTCGCGCCCCAGCGTGCGGTAGGCGAGCGCGAAGATCGGCCGTTCCCAGCGGACGACCAACTGGTTGAACGCGCCCGTGTCGCCGCCCGCGGCTAGGGCCACGAGCTGTTCGTCGGTGACGTCGGTTGTTGCCGTCGCGGTCATGCTTACGGGTTTAGACGCGCGAGAGGCCCGAAAGGTCGGACGCCGGCGCCCCGTCAGGTGGTCAGGCCGTTGATCGGAATACCCATCGTCCGGGCAGCGTCCGACAGACGGTGATCGTACGTTGCGAGTTCGACGGTCTGTCCGTGTTGGCGCAGGTAGTCGGCCGATGCAAGGTGCAGCGCATCGAGGGTGCGAACCGGTACGGGAAACGCGCCGAGCGCGCGGGTGAGGACAGGCGACGACAGTTCCAGCAGGGCGATGCGTCCGAGGAGCGCCGTGGCCGCCTCCCCGTGGGATTCGGCGAACCTGCGGGCATGCAGGACGGTCCAGACCTCGTACTCGAGCAGGCGGCTGGCGGCCAGCGTGTTGTCCCAGAAGTCGGCAGGTGGACGTCGATCCTCGAGGAAAAGGTGCGCCAGCGCGACGGAGGCATCGATGTAGATCACCTTTCGCCTCGAACCTCGTCCAACATCTCGAGCAGTTGTTCCAGCGTCATGATCGGCGCAGGCGCCGAAGGCGGTCCGGTGCCTGGGGCCGCGGGTGGCGCCAGCAAGCCCTTGCGCACCATGTCGGCGAGCAGGGCGTCGGCAAGGATGGGGCTCGGTTCGGCGCGTGGCGGCACGATTTCCGCCACGACGCGGTCGCGGTCCGTCACGAGCACGGTCTCGCCCGCGGCGGCCAGACGCACGTATTCACTCAGCTTGTTGTTGAGCACCTTCAGTCCGACGGAGCGCATGCTCCTGAAGGTAGCTTCCAGTGGCCACCGCGGTCAAGGCGGTCCCCGGCGTGGTCCGGCAGCACCAGCCCGCCATCGGCGTCGAGCTGCAGTTTTCGAGCCCGTCGCCTGCTCCCTGTATCCTTGGCGCCGACAGTTGCACCGCATTCCGATGCTTCACATCTCCAACCTGCACAAGGCGTTCGGCGACCGGGTCCTGTTCGACAAGGTCTCGTGGCAGCTCCAGCCCGGCATGCGCGTCGGGCTGTGCGGCCCGAACGGGGCCGGCAAGACGACGCTGCTCAAGATGCTGTCCGGCGAGGTCGAGGCCGACGCGGGCGAGATCGCCCGGCCGAACGATCTGACGGTCGGCTACCTGCCGCAGGACGGGCTGACCCACGCGGGCCGGACGCTCTACGACGAGACGAGCCGCGCATTCGAGCCGCTGCTCGCGCTGCAGGCGGAGCTGGGCGAGTTGGAAACGAAGCTCGGCGACACCAGTTTGTCCCAGAGCCAGCACGACGCCGCTCTCGACCGCTACAGCGAGGTCCAGACCGCCTTCCAGGACCGGGACGGCTACGGCATCGAGGCGAAGGTGGACGCCGTGCTGCGCGGTCTCAGCTTCGAGGCGGCCGACTTCGGGAAGCCCACCGAGACGTTCTCCGGCGGCTGGCAGATGCGCATCGCGCTCGCCAAGCTGCTCCTCCGCCGGCCCCGCCTGCTGCTGCTCGACGAGCCCACGAACCACCTCGACCTCGAGGCGCGCAACTGGCTGGAGGAGTTCCTGGTCGCTTATCCCGACGCGGTGGTGCTGGTCTCGCACGACCGCTACTTCCTCGACAGCGTGGTGACGGAGATAGCCGAGGTCGGCCTGCGCACGCTGACCGAGTTCCGCGGCACGTACAGCGCCTACCTGACCGAGCGCGAGGCCCGCATCGCCCGGCTGCGGGAGGCCAAGAAGCGGCAGGACGAGGAAGTGGCCCGGATGCGGCTTTTCATCGACCGCTTTCGCTACAAAGCGACCAAGGCGAAGCAGGTGCAGAGCCGGGTCAAGATGCTCGAGAAGATCACCCCGATCGAGGTGCCGGCGGCGCGCAAGCGCGTGCACTTCAAGTTCCCGGCCAGCGCCAAGAGCGGCAGGACGGTCGTCGAGCTGCGCGATGTCGCGAAGGCGTACGGCGAGGTGCGGGTGTTCGAGCGCGCCAACGTCCACATCGAGCGCGGCGACCGCGTCGCCCTGGTCGGCCCGAACGGCGCGGGCAAGTCGACCCTCATGCGGATGCTGTCCGGCGTGGAGGCGCCGGACCGGGGCGAACGGATCGAAGGCTACCGCGTCATCACGCAGTACTTCGCCCAGGACGAGGCGGTGCGCCTGGACGGATCGCTCACCGTGTACGAGACGCTGGCTTCCGGCTCCCCGGTGGACATGGTCCCCGCGATCCGCAACATCCTGGGCGGCTTCCTGTTCACCGAGGACGACGTCTACAAGCGCGTCAAGGTGCTCTCGGGCGGCGAGCGCACGCGGCTGGCGGTGGCGCGGATGCTGCTGCGCCCCTCCAACACGCTCATCCTGGACGAGCCGACCAACCACCTCGACATCGACTCGACCGACGTGCTGCTCGACGCACTGACCGACTACGGCGGCACCCTCATCTTCGTCTCGCACGACCGCTATTTCGTCGACCGGCTGGCGACGAAGATCATCGACATCGGGCATGGCGAGGCGGCGCTTTACCCGGGCAGCTACGAGGAGTTCCGCTGGAGCCGGGAGCAGGCGTCGGACGGCGACGCACCGGCCGCGCGGACGTCCGGCGGCGGCGCGCCCGGCAGAGAGGGCGTACGTTCCGCGGGCAACGCAGGCCGGTCGCGCCGCGCTGCAGCAGCACGGCGCACCCCGTCCGGGCAGGGTCCCGGCGCGACGGGGACGGCGAAGCAACAGCCCGTGCGGTCCCCGACCGCGAACTCACCCCACCAGGACGGCCACGCTGCCGGGACACAGGCACGGGCGCCCCGGAGGGAGCGCTCCGCGCCGGCGCCGGCCGCCGAGAACGCGGCACCGCCGAGGACTCCGCCCGCGCGCGGTGCCGCCGAGCACAAGCGGCGCCAGGTGGAGGCGCGCCGGCAACAGCGCAAGCTGGACGGGCTCCGCAGGCGCATCGCCGACCTGGAGAAGCGCATCGCCGAGCGCGAGGAGGCGGTCCGCAGGCTGGAAGCGGAAATGGCGGCCCCCGGCTTCTTCACGGACCAGGCCTCGGCCGACGAGGCGGTCAAGCGTCATCAAAAGCTGATGTGGGAGGTCGGCGACCTGATGAACCAGTGGGAGGCGCTCGAGCAGGAGGCCGCCGAGCAGACCGCCGCGTCCTGATCCTCCAACTCAGAGAACGAGCACCCCTCGCCAAGTCGCGGGCATTGCAGCCAACCGCGCGCCGGACGCATACTTGAAGCGGGCACTGCGAGGTACCGGTACGATCGAGGCCTCGCGTCGACTCCGCCGAACGCGAATCACAGATGCCCCCCTCCACGCTCGATCACGCACGGCGTACGTCAGGCCAGGGACGCCCCCGGACTCGCCAGCCGCCGCAAGTCGTCGTTCGCAAGGGGAATCGCATCTGCTTCGTCGGTCGGGTCAATGCCCTCGCCCACCGGCAGTTCATGTCATGCGTGCACCAGAGCCGGGAACGCGGCTACGAGGACGTCGTCCTCGACTTCTCGACGTGCGAATCCGCATTTCCCATCGGCATGATCCCACTCCTGTCGGGCGCGGACACGCTGCGACGCGAGAAGATCGATATCTCCGTCACGCTCCCCGAAAGGGAGGAGCTCGCGCGCCTGTTTCGCAATACGAACTGGGCGCACTTCCTGGAACCTGCCCGTTTTTCCAGGAGCGACACGATCCATGACCGCCATCTCGCCACCCAGCGCTTCAGTGAATTCGATCAACAACAGAAACTCGTGAACGACTTCATGGACGTCGTCATGCGGAATATGACTCTGGAACGTGACGTCATCGCCGGCTTGGAATGGTCGATCAACGAAGTCACGGACAACGTGCTCAATCACGCCGAGTGTGCAGAGGGTGGGGTCGTACAGGTCAGCACGTTCACGGACGCCCGCAAGATAGCCTTCGGCGTCGCCGATTCCGGACGCGGCATCCTGTCGTCGCTCCGCGAGGGACATCCGGAACTGCGAACGGATGCTCAAGCCATCGGTGAAGCGATGAAGGCCGGCATCACACGAGACCCTGATGCGGGACAGGGCAATGGTATCGCGGGCGCCCTGAGAATCGCGACGATGTCGGGGGGCTCGTTCGAAATCACGTCGGGACTGGCCCAAATCGTCACAAGAACGGATCGGACCGGCGCTCAACCGCCAACAACGGAGGCGAAGGTCTACGAGCGGAAGGAGCCCCAGCGGTTCGTGGGCACGCTCGTGTACGCGGAACTCGGGCTCGACGCGCAGTTCCACCTGTCCGAGGCACTTGGTTTCTCCGGCGAACCGCATCAGCCGACCGACTTGATCGAGGCGCAGTACGAGACCGAGAGCGGCGACGCCATTGTGCTGAGGCTGCGCGACGAGTCGACAGGGTTCGGCTCCCGACCGGCAGGTCGGCAACTGCGTACCAAGTGCCTGAATCTCCTGAATGCCGAACCCGACAAGCCGTTGGTGCTGGACTGGACGGCAGTTCCGCTCGTGTCGAGCAGTTTTGCCGACGAGCTCGTTGGCAAGCTGTTCGCCTCGCTCGGACCGCTGGCGTTCTCGGCACGCGTCCGGAACGTCGGGATGGAAGCCATGGTCCGCGGTCTCGTCGACAAGGCCATCATGCAGCGGGTCGCGCAGGTAGCCAACGGGACACGCGACGATACCGACACAAAGTGACACCCCCGGCAGAGCGCTTCCGGGGTTCCGGTCCGATTCGACCTCCTCACGCCCGCGGGTGCGTCCGGCGGTACAGCTCGGTGATCTGCGCCGCGCTGACGTGCGTGTAGCGCTGCGTCGTCGTGATGCGGGCGTGGCCGAGCAGCTCCTGGATGGCGCGCAGGTCGGCGCCGCGCTCCAGCAGGTGGGTCGCGAAGGAGTGGCGCAGGGCGTGCGGGCTGATGCCGCGCTGTGCACCGACCTGCGTGACGCACCGCCGCACCATGCGTCCGACGCTGCGGCTCGACAGGCGCCCGCCGCGGTAGTTCACGAAGAGCGGGTCGCCCATGTGCGGCGCCGGGTCGCCCGCGGTCGCACCGCCATGCGCGCGCGACACGAGGCCGCGGCGCGCCGTCAGGTACTCGCGAATGGCCGCCGCCGCCGCCGGATTGAACGGCACGATGCGTTCCTTGCCCCCCTTGCCGAGGACGCGGACCATGCGGCCGGACAGGTTCACGTCCTCCAGATCCAGCCCGACGAGCTCGCCGAGGCGGAGGCCGGAGGCGTAGAAGAGCTCCAGAATGGCCCGGTCGCGCAGGCCGAGCGGAGTGCCCGCATCCGGAGCGGCGAGCAGCGCGGTCACCTCGTCGACGGCCATGTGGGCCGGCATGCGGCGCTCGACCTTCGGAGCCGAGAGGAGCGTGCCCGGATCCTCCTCCAGCAGGCCCTCGCGGCGCAGATACCGCGCGAAGGTGCGCACTGCCGCGAGCTTGCGTGCGGACGACGACGACGCCTGCCGCCGCTCGTAGGTATCGGCCAGAAAGTCCCGCACGAGCCGGTGGCCGAGGTCGCCGACCCGCGGCTCGCGGCCGAGGTGTGCGGCCGCGAACTCGAAGAACTGCGACAGGTCGCTCCCATAGGCGCGCACCGTGTGCCGCGAGAGATTGCGATTCAGGCGCAGGTGGTCGAGAAACGGCTGAAGCTGCTCGCGCATCGACCATCGTATCGGCCGCCGGTGCTCCCATCGTCAGCATGCGCAGACCAAAGGGCGGCGCCGGCGCCGATGGACCGTCCGGCGACGCACCGAGCCGTCACTGCGCGGCTCCGCCCGTCTGCAGCGCCGCTGCGGCAGATGCCTCCGGGTCTCCGCCCCGCCACGCGGCGAGGTCCGCCAGCGCCCGCTCGGCCACCGCCCGGCGGCGCGCCTGCCGCCCGCGGGGCGCCCCCGCCACCACCGGGATCAGCCCGAAGGCGATGTTGGTCGGCTGGTAGTGGCTCGGGTCGGCGTGCGAGACGTAGTGGGCCAGCGCGCCCAGCGCGGTCGTGCGCGGCGGCGCCCGCGGCTCCTCGCCGCGCGCGAGCGCGGCCGCGTTCAGCCCGGCGACGAGCCCGGACGCGGCCGACTCCACGTAGCCCTCGACGCCGGAGACCTGGCCGGCGATGAACAGGCCGGGGCGGGCCCGGGTCTGCCAGGTCGGCGCCAGCACGGAGGGCGCGTTGATGTAGGTGTTGCGGTGGATCATCCCGAGCCGCACGAACTCGGCCTGCTCGAGCCCCGGAATCATTCGGAGCACGCGGCGCTGCTCCGGCCACCTCAGTTGCGTCTGGAAGCCGACCAGGCTGAAGTGGTCGGCCGCAAGATTGTCCTGCCGGAGCTGAACCACCGCGTAGGGCTGGCGTCCGGTGGCCGGATCGGTAAGCCCGACCGGCTTCATCGGACCGAAACGCAGGGTGTCGACGCCGCGGTGGGCCATCACCTCGATCGGCAGGCAGCCCTCGAAGTACGGCGTGCGGTCGAAGTCGTGCAGCTCGGCGAGCTCCGCGCTCGTGAGCGCGGCGTGGAACCGGTGATACTCCTCCGCGGTCATGGGGCAGTTCAGGTAGTCGCCTTCCTCCTCGCCCCCGGCGCCGCACGTCCGGCCGACCGCGAGTTCCTTCGTGCGCTCCCGCCGGACGCGGCGCGAGGCCCGGAAGACCCGCGAGCGATCTATCGAGTCGGCCAGCACGATGGGGCTGATCGCGTCGAAGAAGTAGAGCTGCTCGCGACCGACCAGGGCGGTGAGCCCGGCCGCAAGGTCCGGCGAGGTCAGCGGTCCCGTCGCCACGACGACCGGCGAGGCGGCCGACGCCTCCGGGATCCGTTGCACCTCCTCGCGATGGATGGCGATCAGCGGTTCCGCCTCGAGCGCCGCGGTGACCCCCGCGGCGAACCGCTCGCGGTCGACGGCCAGCGCGCCGCCCGCCGGCACGCGCGTCTCGTCGCCCACCCGCATCACCAGCGAGCCGAGCCGGCGCATCTCCTCCTTGAGCAGCCCGACCGCGTTCTCCAGGGAATCGCCGCGAAACGAGTTGCTGCAGACCAGCTCCGCGAGCCGATCCGTCCGGTGGACGGCGGTCGAGCGGACCGGACGCATCTCGTGCAGCGACACGGGGACGCCCCGGCGCGCGGCCTGCCAGGCCGCCTCGCTGCCCGCCAGGCCGCCGCCGACGATCCGGATCATAGGAACCTCGGGGGCGCTTTCGCTCAGGCCACTTCCCGGCGGCTGCGGCCGCGCGCCGTCGCCTTGGCGGTCTTCCTCGCGGACTGCCGCGCCGCCGGCGCCTCGGGCTCGACCCAGCGCCCGTCGCGATAGACGGCGCGCCAGCGGGTCGCCTTGCCGTTCTCTTCCGACGTCACGTACTGCTCGCCCGCCTTGCGGGAGAAGCGGACGACGGCCGGACGGCCCTCGGGATCGGTTTCCGGCGCCTCCAGCAGGTACCGGTACTTCGGATCCAGCTCGGCCGCGTGGGGCTTCAACTCCGACACCGCCGGGGCGCGCGTCTCCCGGTTGCGGGGGAATCCGCTGGCGGCCAGGAACAGCCCGGCGGCACCGTCGCGCAGCACGTAGTGATCGTCCACGGTCCGGCAGCGGAGCTCCGGCATCGGCACCGGATCGGCCTTGGGGGGCGCCGGTTCGCCGTTGCGCAGCACCTTGCGCGTGTTCTTGCACTCGGCGTTGGTGCAGCCGAAGAACTTGCCGAAACGCCCCGAGCGAAGCTGCATCTCGCTGCCGCACCGATCGCATTCGATGGTCCGCTCCGCGAGCGCGGCGGATCGGAAAGTGCCCTCCTCGATCTCGTAACCGGCGCACTGCGGGTTCTTGCCGCAGACATGGAGCTTCCGCCCCGTATCGACGATGTAGCTGTCCATCGCCGTGCCGCAGACGGAGCAGCGGTGCTTGGCCCGCAGCGCCCGGCTCTCGCCCTCGTCGTCCCGATCCGCGTCGGCGGCCTCGTCCGCGGGGGCGAGATCGACGGTCTGGGTGCAACGTTCCTTCGGCGGCAGCGAGTACCCCGAGCAGCCGAGAAAGACGCCGGTGCTGGCGGAGCGGATCTGCATCGGGCGGCCGCACGCGGCGCAGGCAACCCCGGTTTCCGTCGGTGCGTTGGGGCGCATGCCGTCGGGCCGGGCGGCGGCGGCGAGCTTCCGGGAGAAGCCGCCGTAGAACGTGTCGAGCACGTTGAGCCACTGCCGGTTGCCGGAAGCGATCTGATCGAGGTCCTGCTCCATGCCGGCGGTGAACGAGTAGTCCAGCAGGTCGGCGAAGCTCTCGACCAGGCGGTCGGTCACGATCTCGCCGATCTTCTCCGCGTAGAAACGCCGCTTGTTCAGCGTGACGTAGCCGCGATCCTGGATCGTGGAGATGATCGAGGCGTAGGTCGACGGCCGTCCGATTCCGCGCTTCTCCAGCTCGCGGACGAGGCTCGCTTCGCTGAAGCGCGGCGGCGGTTTGGTGAAGTGCTGCGCCGGCTCGACCCTGGCGCACGCCAGCGCCTCGCCGCGCTCGTAGCCGGGAACGTCGACGAGGTCGCCCTTGCGGGAGGCAGGCGGCAGCACGCGGGTGAATCCGTCGAAACGCAGGACGCGCCCGCGCACGCGCAGCTCGAAGGCCCCCGCCGCGACCGTCACGGTGGTGCTCATGTACTCCGCCGGGGTCATCTGGCAGGCGATGAACTGACGCCGAACCAGGTCGTAGAGACGGCGGGCGTCGGCATCCGCGACGGCCAGCGCCTCGGCCTGCGCGGCCACGTCCGTCGGCCGGATCGCCTCGTGCGCCTCCTGCGCGCCGGCCTTGCTGGCGTAGACGTTGGGAGCCTTCGGCAGGTAGCGCGAGCCGAACGCGGCCTCGATATGGTCCCGCGCCCCGGCCACCGCCTCCCGCGAGAGGTTGGTGGAGTCGGTGCGCATGTAGGTGATGTGGCCGCCCTCGTACAGCCGCTGCGCCAGCGTCATCGTCTTGCGCACGCCGAAGCCGAGGCGGGTCGACGCCGCCTGCTGGAGCGTCGAGGTGATGAAGGGCGCACCCGGCCGCGTCGTGGTCGGCTTGCTCTCCACCCGCGCGACCGTGAACGCTTCCCCGCGGAGGCGGGCCAGCGCATCGTCCGCCTCCTCCTTGTTGCGCGGCCGGAAGGCCTTGCCGTCGGACCTGACGACCTGGAAACGGCAGGGATCCTTGCCTCCGTCGCGCGTCAGGTCGGCGAAGACCTCCCAGTACTCCTCCGGCTCGAAGGCGCGGATCTCGCGCTCGCGCTCCACCACGAGCCGCACCGCCACCGACTGCACGCGGCCGGCGGACAGCCCGCGGGCCACCTTGGCCCAGAGCAGCGGCGACACCTCGAAGCCGACCACCCGGTCGAGGAACCGTCTCGCCTGCTGCGCGTTCACGCGGTTCTGGTCGATCTCGCCGGGATTCTCGAAGGCGTCCTGAATGGCCCGGCGGGTGATTTCGTTGAACACCACGCGCCGGAAACGCGCCGGGTCGCCGCCGATCACCTCCTTGAGGTGCCAGGCGATGGCTTCCCCTTCGCGGTCGAGGTCGGTGGCGAGAAAGACCTGCCCGGACGACCCCGCCAGCTTCTTCAACTCGCCGACGACCTTCTCCTTGCCGGGCACGACCTCGTAGGTCGCGCGCCAGCCGCGGTCCGGATCGACGCCCATGCGCTGCACGAGCTGCCGCCGCGCCCGCACCTGCGGGTCGGCGGAACGCCCCCGCGTCCCCTTCCGGCCGCCCGCGACCTGCTTGCCGCGTCCGCCCGCCTGCCTGCCCTTGCTCCCCGCAGGCAGGTCACGGATATGGCCTACGCTCGACTTGACGAGGTAGTCCTTGCCCAGGTAGCGATTGATGGTGCGGGCTTTGGCCGGCGACTCGACGATAACCAGGGATCGGGCCATGGTCCTCCTGTTGAGGTCGCGGCTCGAACCGCCGTCGACCGGGCATTACGTTAGCATCCCCGGGCGCGGCCGGACGAATCGACCGGCTCCGGCACGGGCGACGAGGCCCGCGATTTCCAGCTCCGTGAGCCGCAACAGAACCGTCGCGCTGTCGAGGCCGCTCCACTCGATCAGGTCGTCGACAGCGCAGATCTCGCCGGGGTCCATATGGCGCAGCAGAGCATCCTCCGCCTCCCGCGCCATCCGCTGCTCACCGGCGGCGCCCGGGTCCGGCGCCCCGCCGAGCGCGCCGAAGCCGATCGCCTCCAGGATATCGCCCGCCGTCTCCACGATCGCGGCTCCGTCGCGGATCAGGGCATGCCCCCCGGCGCTGCGCCCGCTGAGCACGTTGCCCGGCACGGCCATCACCTCCCGGCCCTGCTCCGCCGCGCAACGCGCGGTGATCAGCGAGCCGCTGCGGGCCCCGGCCTCGACGACCACAACCCCCCGCGCGAGTCCGCTGATCAGACGATTCCGCCGGGGAAAGTGATAGCGGAGCGGCGGCGTGCCCGGCGGGAACTCGCTCAGCACCACACCCGCACGGGCGATCGACGCTGCGAGCTCCGCGTGCTCGGCGGGGTAGACGACGTCGACTCCCGAGCCGAGGACGGCGATCGTGGCCCCTTCGCCGGCGAGCACCCCCCGATGCGCCGCTGCATCCACGCCGCGCGCGCACCCGCTCACCACCACGATACCGCAGCCGCTCAGCTCGGACGCCAGTCGCTCCGCGACGGCGACGGCGTACGGCGAGGCGGCGCGCGAGCCGACGATCGCCACCGAGGGCCTGGCGAGCACGCCTGCGTGCCCTTTCAGCCAGACGACCGGAGGAGGGTCGTCGAGCGTCAGGAACTGGCGGGGATAGCGGGAATCGCACCAGCCGACCGGGTCGATGCCGCCGCCGGCGGCGGCGTCCAGCAACCGGAGGGCGCGCGCCCGGCAACGCCGGCCATCCTCGCGGAGGTGCGCCGGCAGGTCGCGAAAGCGGGCCGCCGCCCTTTGCAGGTCGACGTCCCGCCGCTGGTCGTCGCCCCCGCCCGGAGGCGTCTCGAGCAGCGCGCGGCGCCATCGCTTCCGAACCAGGAACAGAGACAGCGCGACCTCTTCGACGAGAGTTTCCGTTGCCGTCATCGCGACCTCCGGAAGCAAGAATCGAACCAGGCGGCATCGAGATCGATGCGGACTTGCGCCGGGCGGCGCGACGTGGCTATATTCGGTATGAGACGCACCTCTGATCGGAGCGACACCGTTGCCGGGCAGAACCGCCATCATCCTGGTCGTTACGCTGGTCGCCTCGATCGCGCCGGCCACGGCCGCGCAGGACTCCCGCGACGACGCGGTGGCGCAGGTCGAGTTCGGAATCTCCGTCGCGCAGGCGGGACTGTGGGACGAGGCCGAGTACCGCTGGAAGCGCGCCACGGAGATCGATCCCGACTACGCGGCCGCCTGGAACAACCTCGGCATCGCGTACGAGCAGAAGGGGATGTTCGACGAGGCGCTCGAAGCCTACGAGACCGCTCTGGATCTCGAGCCGGACAACCTCAACATTCAGCAGAACTACGATCTCTTCAGGGAAATCCATGACCGCGTTCTTCAAGGCGACCGTTAGCGCACTCCTGCTGCTGGGCGGGGCGGCCTGCTCGAGCTACTACGAGGTGCCGATCGAGACCCCGTTGCAGCCGAAGCTGGACGTGGGACGCTTCCAGCGCATTCTCGTGGCCGGCTTCGTGGCGGGCGGCACCGAGGACGTCGACACCAACCTCGAAACCGCGCGGTTGCTGCGGAGTCAGCTTCGCGCAGAGTCGCGGCTCGAGGTCATCGACGCCGAGGTCCTGGACCTGCTGGACATCGCCGACCGGCAGAACGGGGACTACGGCGGCGAGAACGGCAACGGCAACGGCGGCGACCCGGATGCCGTAAACGGCGACGACTGGCGGGACGGCGGGCTGGACACGCAGGAGCGCGCCGACCTCAGCGAGGAGGATCTGGAAGCCTTCGAGCACATCTTCGCCAACGTGAGTTACTGGCGGCAACTCGGCGAGGAACACCAGAATCCGCTCATCGTCACGGGCACCGTCCACTTCACGCCGCACCAGCGGTCGGGAATGGTCACCCGCGAGCGCGAGATCTACGACGAGTTCGGCCGGCGCATGGTGGCGCCGGTGCGGGCGTACCGCGACCGCTCCGGCTTCGTGCTGAGCCCGACGTTCATCTTCATCGACGGCCGGAGCGGGATCACGCTCTATACCGAGCGCCACCGCGAAGAGGTGCTGTACGACATCTCCCACAACACGCCGGCGCTGTCCTCGTACTTCGAGTTGATGGACCGCCTGCTGCCGTCGTTCCTCGGAGCGCTCGCCGACCAGAGCGTGCGCGGCACGCGCATCATGCTCAAGTAGCGGTCCGGTCCCGGTGCGGCGGCCGGCGCCACTTTACAGCCAGAGGCGCCGGTATTACGATTGCACGTTTCCGGTACGGCAGGGATTCGCCGCGCGAGGTACGCGCGGGGGCTCGGAAGGGGTCGAACGTGTTCGCGATTATCGAGAGCGGCGGCCGGCAGGTGCGCGTCGAGGAGAACGCGCTCGTGACCGTCGACCGCCTGCACAAGGAGGTTGGGGACGAGGTCGTTTTCGATCGCGTCCTGTTCGTGGCCGGCGACGGCGGCTTCGCGACCGGCGCGCCGTACGTCCCCAGCGCCACGGTGACCGGGGTGGTGGACGCGCTGGACCGGGGACCGAAGATTCGGGTGTTCCGGAAGCGGCGGCGGAAGGCGTGGCGCCGGACCCTCGGGCACCGAACCGCGTTGACGCGGGTGCGCATCACCGGCATCGACGGCGTGTAGATTCAGAGGCATCCATGGCACACAAGAAGGGCCAGGGCAGCTCACGCAACGGACGCGACAGTCAGGCGCAGCGCCTCGGCGTCAAGCGCTTCGACGGCAATCTCGTGCCGGGAGGCGCCATCCTCGTGCGCCAACGGGGACGGCGGTTCCGACCCGGCCTCAACGTCGGCCTCGGCAAGGACGATACGTTGTTCGCCACCGCGGCGGGGCGGGTCCGCTTCGAGGATCACGGATCGAGGGGTCGCGTCATCAGTGTCCTGCCGCTCGAGGGATAGGGCGGCAGGGGCGGCCCGCTGACCGTTCTTCCAACCATCAGCCAGCCCGTATGTTCGTCGACGAAGTCGACCTGCATGTGGCGGCCGGAGACGGCGGCAACGGGTGCGTCAGCTTCCGCCGCGAGAAGTTCGTGCCGCGGGGCGGACCCGACGGCGGCGACGGTGGTCGCGGCGGTTCCGTCTATCTGCAAGCCACCACGCACCTGAACACGCTGGTCAAGTTCACCTACCATCCGCTCTGCCGCGCCCAGCGCGGCGGCCACGGCGAAGGCGCGAACCGCGCGGGTCGCGCCGGTCGCGACCTGCACCTGGACGTGCCGGTCGGCACCGTCGTCTACGGCGCGGACCCCGACGACGGCCTCGAGAAGCTGGCCGACCTGGCCGAGGACGGGCAGTCCTGGCTGGCTGCGCGGGGCGGTGACGGCGGGCGCGGCAACCGGCGTTTCACCACGTCGACCAATCGCGCGCCGCGGCGCTTCGAACCGGGTCACCCCGGCGAGACGCGTACCTTCCGGCTGCGGCTCAAGCTGCTCGCCGACGTGGGCCTCGTGGGCTACCCCAACGCCGGCAAGTCGACGCTGATCGCCCGGGTATCGGCGGCGCGCCCGAAGATCGCGGACTACCCGTTCACGACGCTGTCTCCCAACCTGGGCGTCGTCCGCCTCGACGACGAGCGCAGCTTCGTGCTCGCGGACGTACCGGGGCTCATCGCCGGCGCCCACGAGGGACACGGGCTGGGCCATCGCTTCCTGAGTCACCTGGAACGCACGAAGGTCCTGGTCCACGTCGTCGACGTGTCGTCGGCCAGCGGCCGCGACCCGGTGAGCGACTTCGACACGATCTGCACCGAGCTGGCCCGGTTTCGAGGCGCCGACGACCTGCCGGCCGGCGGCGTCGCCGGGCTGTCGGGCAAGCCGCAGATCGCCGCCGCCAACAAGATCGACGCCGTCGACGAGCCCGAGCGCCTCGAAGACCTCCGGCGGCACCTCGCGGCGCGCTCGGTGCCTCTCTATACCGTCTCCGCGGTGACCGGACACGGACTGCCGGCTCTCCTCGAGGCCATGTGGGCGGCGGTGCGAGAGCGCTCCATCGATGAACCCGATCGACCGCCGCAGGAGACGGCGTGACGAGCGGCGGGTCCCGCATCGGCTTGCTCGGCGGTACGTTCGACCCGGTGCACTACGGCCATCTGGACGCCGCGGACGCCGCGCGGCGGTCCCTCGCACTCGCCGAGGTGGTGCTCGTGCCTTCACGTGTGCCGCCGCACAAGGCTTCGCCGACCCGCACCTCGGGATACCACCGCTTCGCGATGGCGGCGCTCGCTTCGGCCGAATACCCGGGTCTGCGCGTCAGCGACCTGGAGCTGCGGTCGACCGAGCCGTCGTACACGTCGCTGACGCTGCAGCAGCTCGCACGGGTCGGGTACGCGCCCTCGCAACTTTTCTTCATTCTCGGCAGCGACGCTTTCGCAGAAATCGCACGCTGGCACGACTTCCCCGGGATACTGGCCCGCAGCCATTTCGCCGTCGTCGCGCGAGCCGGAAGGCCCCTGGCCGATCTGCGCGGCCGGCTGCCCGCGCTGGCCGATCGGATGCGCGAGCCCGAGGCCGGCTCGGATGCCGGAGCCGAGGCCGGCTCCACGTCAATCTGGCTCGTCGATGCGGAGACCCGCGACGTCTCGTCCTCGAGTATCCGGCGCCGGCTGGCTGCTTCGGAGCCGACCGGCGACCTGCTGCCGGACGTCGTCGCCGCCTACATCTCCCGGCATCGACTCTACGACGCCACCCCGCGTGGCCGGTTGTTTGCATGACTACAGATGTGCTCGATCTCCCGGAGCCGCTCCCGCAGATCATCGACGCGATGGAGGACAAGAAGGCGCTCGACGTCGTCGTGCTGGATCTGCGCCACAGCGGCGCCTTCACCGACTACTTCGTGGTCGGTTCCGGGCGCAGCACGCGACAGGTGCAGGCCATTGCGGATGCGGTCGGCAAGCGGCTGCGCACGATCGATGCGCGGCCCACCCACGTGGAAGGGTACGACCACGCCGAGTGGGTGCTCATGGACTGCTTCGACGTCATCGTCCACATCTTCACGCGGGACACGCGGGAGCTCTACGACCTGGAACGTCTCTGGGGCAGCGCGACCCGTATCGAGATCCCTGCCCCTGGAGAGGATCGACCGGCCGGCGGCGAATAGCCGTCCGGCCGGAGCTCGCCGCGAAGCCAGGTGAGGAATGCGCGCGCTCGACGCCATTCTGGCGGTCGTCTGGGCGCCGCGTTGCGCGGCGTGCGACGATCCGCTCGACGCCCCGACCCGGGGAGCCGTCTGCGGGGCCTGCTGGCGCCGGCTTCCCGCTATCGCGGCGCCGGTCTGCGACCGTTGCGGCGTGGCGGTCGCAGCGGGGGACACCCGGGCGGACTCGCGGTGCAGCAACTGCCGGAGAACCGGTGGCCCGCCCACCGCGCGCCGGGCCGCCGGGGTGCACGCCGGCACGCTGCGGGCCATCGTCCACGCCTTCAAGTACGACGGCCGGCGATCGCTCGCACGGCCTCTCGCGCAACGCATGCAGGACGCCGGCGGCGACTGGCTGCACGACGCCGACGTCGCGGTCCCGGTGCCGCTTCATGCCTACCGGCGCTGGCGGCGGGGTTTCAACCAGGCGGCCGACCTCGCGGCGCACCTCGGCGTGCCGGTCGTACATGCGCTGCGGCGCACGCGCCACACCGGAAGGCAGGTCGAGTTGTCGCGGGCCGCGCGGCTGGAAGCGCTCGGCGGCGCGTTCTCCCTTGCGCGGCGCGGCGGCCGACGCCCGGCCGCCGCCGCGGTCCGCGGCCGTTCCGTCCTGCTCGTCGACGACGTGATCACGACCGGTGCGACGGTGGAAGCCTGCGCCGCGGTGCTCCGCAGCGCAGGGGCGCGGCAGGTGCGGGCGCTCAGCGCAGCTCTGGCAGTCGCGGCTCAATCGCAGCCGCCATCTCCGCGGCAACGACGTCCGGCGCCTGTTCGGCGTCGATGCGCACCCAGTCCGGCCCGGCGGCCTGACGGAGGTAGCTGTCCCGAACCCGCGTGAGCAACGCGAGGTCGCGTTCGTACTGATCGCGGCCGGTCTTCTTGCGGGCCGCGGCCGTGTCCGGCGCGGCATCGAGCAGGATGGTCAGCTCCGGCTGCGGAAGAGCTCCCTGGATGGAGGCCAGCCAGCCGGGGTCGAGCCCGTGCCCCTCGCCGTATGCAATCCCGGACGCGATGTAACGGTCGAACAGCACGATCAGGCCGGCGGCGTGCCAGCGCTCGATATCCGCCTTGCGCTCGAAGCGGTTCGCTACGTACAGCAACTGCATCGCTTCCGGACCGTAGTCCCGCTCGCCCTGCAACGCCCTGGCGATCTCCTCGCCCAGGAAGCTGTCGTAGTCCGGGAAGGAGACGACCCGCGACCTGTACCCGGAGGCGCGGAGTCGATCCCGCAGGTCCTGCGCCTGTGTCGTCTTGCCGGTCTGGTCCAGCCCTTCAACCGCCACCAGCATCGTATTCGCCTCGCTCCTTCACCGGCTCCGGTCCGCCGCGCACGGTCACGACTCGCAGGCCAGCAGGTCTTCCACCGTCTGGCGACGGCGGATCATCCGCCAGGCGCCGCCCTCCACCAGCGCCTCGGCCGGCAGCGCACGGCGATTGTAGTTCGAAGCCATCGCCGACCCGTAGGCCCCCGCGTCGCGCACCAGCAGCAGATCCCCGACCTCCGGCAGCGGCATCGACTGCCCGAGGCGGATCACGTCGGTCGTCTCGCAGATCGGCCCCACCACGTCGCATGTGACAGGCGGTCCGGAGCGCTCGTTCAGCCGCTCCAGACGGTGCCTGGCGCCGTAGAGAGCCGGCCGCAGAAGCTCGCTCATCCCGGCATCGAGCACCACGAAGTAGCGTCCGTCGCGCTGGGGCTTCACGTCCACCACCGTTGCCACGAGCGCACCCGCCGGACCGACGATCCAGCGGCCCGGCTCGACGAGCAGCGTCAATCCCGTCGGCGCCACCGCCTCCACGAGCGTCCTGGCGTACTCGGCGACAGCGAGCGCCGGACTCCCATCGTACGAGATCCCGAGCCCGCCGCCGAGGTCGACGTGCTCGAGCGCGACGCCCGCGTCACGCAGGTCCTGCGCGAAGCGCGCCATCGTCGAGGCGGTCCTCGCCACCGCGTCCAGGCTGGTCAACTGGGATCCCACGTGCGCATGCACGCCGACGAGAGCGAGTCCGGGACGGCCCGCCGCATCGCGGCACACGGCGCCCGCGTCCTCGATCGGCACCCCGAACTTGTGCTCCGGACCGCCGGTCACGATGCCGGGATGGCTGTCGGCCTCGATGCCGGGATTGATCCGCACGGCCACCCGCGCCCGCACGCCGCGCGCGGTCGCGATTCGATCGATGCGGTCCACCTCGCCGGCCGATTCGGCGTTGATCGCGCCCACTCCGATGCACACCGCCTCCTCAAGCTCCGCCGCGGTCTTGCCGACGCCGGTGAAGACGATGTCCCGGGGATCGACGCCGGCCCGCCGCGCCACCGCCATCTCGCCGCCCGAGTTGGCGTCCACGGCGCTGCCGGCCGACTGCAGCAGGCGCACGATGCCGAGCGTCGAGTTCGCCTTCAGCGCGTAGTGCACGCGATGCGGATACGCGCCCAGCGCGGCGTCCAGCGCGCGGTAGCGGTCGACGATGAGGGCCGCGCTGTAGACGTACAGCGGCGTCCCCTCGGCAGCCGCCAGAGCCGCCGGACTCACCCCGTCGCAGGTCACCGGGTGAGGCGAGAACGTGAATCCGGCCATGGGGAATCGTGACGACGCACGGCGCGGCGCATTGTACGCGGGGCCGGCGGCCCTGTCGAACCGGGTGGTCCAAAAGCGGCGACGATTTGACCCGCCACACGTGCCCGCGAGAAACTTGCGGCTTGTGCCCACCGATCCGCTGTCCGGGCCGGCCGACTCCACCGACGCCCTCATCGAGGCCTGCCTGCGGGGAGACCAGACGGCATGGGACGCCATCGTCCGCCGCTACCGCCGGAAGGTGTTCAACGTCGCGTACACGTTCGTGGGTCGCCACGACGAAGCCGAGGATCTGACGCAGGACATCTTTCTGAAGGTCTTCAAGGCTCTCGGCACGTTCGACCGCCGGGCCAACTTCACCACGTGGATCATCAGCGTCAGCCGCAACCTCTGCATCGATCACTACAGGCGCGTGCGAAAGGAACGCGAGGTCGTCGACCACCGCGTGGACGCGAGCGAGCTGACACCGGTGTCCGGAGGCCTCGACGCGTTCGCACGACTCGATCGCTTCGACCGGCGGGCGTTGCTGCGCGAGGCCCTCGCGGCGCTGCCGGAGACGCTCCGGGAAGCCGTCGCGTTGCGCGATCTGCAGGAACTGTCCTATCAGGAGATCGCCAGGCAACTCGGTCTTCCGGACGGCACGGTGAAGTCGCGAATAAACCGGGGACGCCATGAGCTGGCACGCCAGGTGCTGCGGATCGAGAAGGCACAGCGCGCGGACAACAACCGGCGTGCGGGAGCAGCGGCCGTCACCCCTTGAGCGGAGCAACGGGAATGAACTTGTCAAGCGAGCGCGTCGGCAAAGCGGTTCTCGTCCGGGTGGGCGAGGCCAAACTGACGTACCAGATCCTCTCCAAGTTCGCGGACGCAGTGACGAAGCTGTTCGCGGCCGGCGAGAAACGCGTGATCATCGATCTGTCGCGGGTCGTGTACGTCGACAGCGCGACGATCGGCTGCCTGATGGACCTGTACCGCCAGGCCGACAAGCTCGGCGGCGCGATCAAGCTGGCAGGCGTGCAGAAGCGTGTCGAAACGATGCTGACCATGACGGGCGCGCACAATTTCATCGAGCTGTACGCGGACGAGGCCGGCGCCGCCAGCAGCTTTGGGGAATGAACATGCGCAAGATCAAGACGACCTCAGGCACCGAAATCGGTCTGGACGGCGACCTGCTGGCGGTGCTCGAAACGCTGTATCGCGAACTCCATTCCCGTCACGGGCTCGACTACAGCTTCGAGGACACCATGCGCGAGATCCGGCACCTCATCGGCCAGATGGCGGAGACGGACCGCGAGACGTACCTGCTCGAAAGCCTCTTCCTGAATTCCGTAACCTACGAGAACGAGAAGCTCGGCGCTTACGTCCGCAAGCTCACGTCGGATGCGGGGCCGCCGGCCGCGCACACGGCCGACCGGCCCTGACCGACCGCGGCCGCTGCACTCCGAATCGGAAAGGCGTCAGCGCGCCGGGACGGCGCCGGGACTGACCGCGGGTACGGCTTCCTCGGATGGCCCGGGCTGGAACTCGACGAGGCGCCACGCGTCGGTCTCCTCCAGTATCTTCCGGGCGAAACCGGCGTGGAGCGCGTGTCCACCCCGGTGGGCGACCACGTGCCCGATGATCGGGTAACCGACGAGGGCCAGATCGCCGATCACGTCGAGAATCTTGTGGCGAACGAACTCGTCCTCGAAGCGCAGCGTGTTGTTCAGGAAGCCGGTCTCGCCGAGCACGATGGCGTTGTCGAGCGAGCCGCCGAGCGCGAGCCCCTTCTTGCGCAACTGCTCCACCTCCTTCAGGAAGCCGAACGTGCGCGCGGGTGCAATCTCCTCCTGGAACGTCTCCTCCGTCACGTGCTGGGTCCGCGACTGGTGCCGCAGCAGCGGGTGATCGAAGCTGATGCTGTAGGTGACCTTGAAGTGATCGGAGGCATAGACGGCAATCCGCTTGTTGCCGTTGGAGAGCGCAATGGGGCGGACGACCTTCAGGAATCGCCGGGGCGCCTTGAGCTCCCGCACGCCGGCCTCGTGCACGAGGTAGACGAAGGATGCGGCGCTGCCGTCCATGATCGGCACTTCGGCTTGGTCCAGCTCGACGCTCACGTTGTCGATCCCGAGACCGACGAGCGCCGCGAGCAGATGCTCCACCGTGCCGACCGACGCCGCGTCCTGCGCCAGACCGGTGGCGTAGCTGATGCCGGCTATCCGGTCCGCCACCGCGGGTACTTCCAGACCGTCGAGGTCGAGACGCTTGAAGCGGATGCCGTGATCGGGGGAGGCGGGCTTGAGTCGAAGGGTCACCTTCCGCCCCGAGTGGAGCCCGATACCGGTGCACGAAACCGACCGCCTAAGAGTCCGCTGGGTCGTCATTCCGAGCGACTGTGAGCCTCCCGCAACGCCTCGGTTCGGTAGTGCCTAGCCAGCCACTCGAAGCCGGCGCTCCCGGCGGTGCCCGACCGACCGATTGTCATCGGTCGACTCACAGATGGGCTCTTATACCACACATGACCACCGCCGGCTAGCATCTTCTGGGACTATCGGGTGCCGCTGCCGTCAACTTTAGCGGAAGTCGACCACCGGATACCAGTCGCGCCCTTTCCCGCCTCCCGAATCCGGTCTCCGGCGCGAAGGGAGGACGGCCAGCGGAAGGATCAGTGTCCGAGCAGCGGCCGGAGAAACGCGCCCGTCTCGGAAGCGTCGTGCGCCGCCACTTCCTCCGGCGTTCCCTGAGCGACTATGCGCCCGCCGGCGTCGCCGCCCCCCGGTCCGAGGTCCAGGACGTGGTCGGCGGTCTTGATGACGTCGAGGTGGTGCTCGATCACGACCACCGTGTTGCCCTGCCCCACGAGGAGATGGAGCACGTCGAGCAGGCGCCGCGTGTCTTCCAGGTGCAGCCCCGTCGTCGGCTCGTCCAGGATGTAGAGCGTCCGGCCGGTGCTCCGGCGGGACAGCTCCTTGGCCAGCTTCACCCGTTGCGCCTCGCCGCCGCTCAGCGTCGTGGCCGACTGGCCCAGCGTCAGGTAGCCGAGACCGACGTCCTGCAACGTACGCAGCTTCGTGGCGACGGACGGCACGTTCTCCAGAAGTGGAACGGCCTGATCAACCGTCAGCGCCAGCATGTCGGCGATGGAGATGCCGCGGTACCCGACCTCCAGGGTCTCCCGGTTGTAGCGGCGTCCCTTGCACTGCTCGCACGTCACGTAGACGTCCGGGAGAAAGTGCATCTCGATGGCGATCACCCCATCGCCGTGACATGTCTCGCACCGTCCGCCCTTGACGTTGAACGAGAACCGTCCCGGCCGATAGCCGCGGGCGCGCGACTCGGGAAGCATGGCGTAGAGCTCGCGGATGAACGTGAACAGCCCCGTGTAGGTGGCGGGATTGGACCGCGGCGTGCGCCCGATCGGCGACTGATCGATCTGGATCACCTTGTCGATGGACTCGATGCCGTCGACCGCCGTGTGCGGGCCGGGATCGTCGGTCGCCCGGTAGAGCGCCTGCGCCAGCGTGCGATAGAGGATGTCGTTGACCAGCGTGGACTTGCCCGATCCGCTGACCCCGGTGACGGCGGTCAGCAGTCCCAACGGCACCGCGGCATCGATGTTCTTCAGGTTGTTCGCCCGGGCGCCGCGGATCTTCAACTCGCCGCCGAGCGCGCGACGACGGGCCGCCGGCACCGGGATCGTCCGCTCGCCTCTCAGGTAGAGGGCCGTGAGCGATTCCCCGCCCGCCGTCTCCAGGACTCCGGACGGCCCCTGGAAGATCACGCGCCCCCCGTGCTCCCCCGCGCCCGGCCCGAGGTCCACCACGTAGTCCGCCGCGCGAATGGTCTCCTCGTCGTGCTCGACGACCACCACCGTGTTGCCCAGATCGCGGAGGCGCTGCAGCGTCGCCAGCAGCAACCGGTTGTCGCGCTGGTGCAACCCGATCGACGGTTCGTCGAGCACGTACAGCACCCCGGTCAGGTTGGCCCCCACCTGCGTGGCGAGCCGGATACGCTGCGCCTCGCCCCCCGACAACGTCGTCGCGCCCCGCGCCAGGGTCAGGTAGCCGACGCCCACGTCGCACAGGAACCGCATCCGGTCGCGGATCTCGCGGAGGACACGCTCCGCCACCGGCGACTCCCGGTCGCTTAGCTCGAGCCCGTCGATCATCGCCAGCGCATCCGCCACGGACACGTCGACGTAATCCGCCATCGTGCGGCCCTTCACCCGCACCGCACAGCTCTCGGGACGCAGCCGCCGGCCGTCGCACGCCGCGCAAGGCTGCAGGGTCCGGTAGCTCTCCAGCGCCTCCTGTTGCGCCCAGGCTCCCTCGTCGTAGCGGCGCCGCAGGTTGGGAATGATGCCTTCGAAGTCCTTGCCGAACGGATCGACCCGACCCGATCCGGCGCGCCGTCCCCGGCCGGAGGCGGGCGCGCGGGGAGGCGTTGCGCCGCCGTTCGGGCCGAAGAGCAACAGGTCGCGGTGGCGCCGCGGCAGCTTGCGGAACGGCACGTCGAGCTCGATGCCGAAGCAGCGCGACAACCGCGACAGCGCCCGCTTCACGAGCTGGCGGTCGCCCGCTGCCCAGGCCTCGATGGCGCCCCCGGACAGCGTGACCGTTTCGTCGGGCACGATCCGGGCGGGATCGAAGTCCTCCACGGCGCCGAGCCCGTGGCAGGCGGGACACGCCCCGTGGGGCGAGTTGAAGGAGAAGGCCCGCGGCGTCATCTCGGGGACGTTGATTCCGCAGTCGACGCAGGCCATACGGCGCGAGAACAGCCTGTCGCCGCCGCCCAGCGTGTTGATGATGACGACGTCGTCGGCGAGGGTCAGCGCGTACTCGATGGACTCGGTGAGACGCCGCTCGGCGCCGCGGCGCACGACAAGTCGGTCCACCACGACGTCGATCCAGTGGTTGCGCCGCCGATCGAGGCGGGTCTCCTCCTCGACGGCGCGCACCTCCCCGTCGATCCGGACGCGCGTCAGTCCGCGTTCCCGGATGGCGGCCAGCTCCTTCCGGAACTCGCCCTTGCGGCCGCGCACGATGGGCGCGAGGACGTTGACCCGCTCGGCCGCGGGCTCGGCCATGACGGTCTCGACGATGCGCTCCACCGATTGCGACGTGATCACTCGCCCGCACGACGGACAGTGCGGCACGCCGATGTTGGCGAACAGCAGGCGGAGATAGTCGTAGATCTCGGTGACGGTCCCCACCGTCGACCGCGGATTCGACCCCGTGGTGCGCTGCTCGATGGAGATGGCGGGCGAAAGGCCGTCGATCTGATCGACGTCCGGCTTTTCGACCTGTTCCAGGAACTGACGGGCGTAGGCGGACAGCGACTCGACGTAGCGCCGCTGCCCTTCGGCGTAGAGGGTGTCGAACGCCAGCGACGACTTGCCCGAGCCTGACAGACCGGTCACCACGACCAGCCGGTTGCGCGGAATCCGTACGTCGATGTCCTTCAGATTGTGAACGCGGGCCCCGCGGATGTCGATCCAGTCGTGCGGCATGGCACGGTCAGCCCCCTTCGACGGAAACCCAAACCTTGCATGCTAGCACGTCGGTCAGGGAAGGCCCGGTTGCCCTATCGCCACGGCGCCGGGATCGAGTCGGTACGCCGTGTCGCCCGACGCCACCACGACGCCCCCCGAGGGGTCGAAAGCAACGCCGACCAGACTCGTCGCCGCCAGCACCAGCGTGCGCGTCCCGTCACCGTCGATCCGGTACAGGCCGCTGGCCCCCGCGAGCGCTTCGACCACGTGGAGCACGCCCTGCGCGTCGAACGCGAGTCCCTGCGGCCGGCCGAAACCCGACGCGACCGTCGCCACCGCGCCGGTACGATCGATGCGATAGACGCGATCGCTGGTCGCGAGCGTCGGGGCGGAGACGTACAGGCCGTCGTCGTGCCCCCAGGCGAGGTGAAAGGCGGCGACGCTGGGCGGAAGCGTCGCGAACGGCGTGGCCCGGCCGGCCGTCGCCACCCTGAAGACCGTGCCCGACCGGTCGCCGACGTAGAGCGTCCCGTCGGGACTGAAGGCCATTCCGCAAGTCACTCCGAGGTCGCTCGCGAACACGTCGTACGAACCGTCCTCGGCGATGCAGTAGACGGAACCCTCGGAGCGGCTCGACACGTGCAGTCTGCCGTCGGGCGACAGGGCCATCGACGTCGCGTTGACGATACCGGTGACGAACGGCTCGCGGTAGCCGTCGGAGCGGACCCGGAAGATCGACACGGGCGACCGCTCGCCCCGGGGTCCGCTGTAGGTGACGAACAGGGTTCCGTCGCCGTCGATGACGGGATTGTCCACCTGGTGCACGCCGGTCGCCACCGGACGCCCCACCTCGAGGAACGCGGTCGCGCCGGACGCCCCACCGACCCGCACCGGGGTCCGTCCCCCGTCGAGACCCGCCGGCACGGTGACCGAGACCGAACGCGGCGAGGCGGCGACGACGCGCGCCGTCGACGCGCCGATCCGGACCTCGGGCAGGAGAGCCTCCCGCCCCCCGGATCCCAAGCCTTCCCCGCGAATGGTGATCCGTCCGCCCTCCACCGCCCACGGCGGCTGAACGGCGGTGATGCGTGGTTCGGACACGCTTTCAGCACCCGCGGCGGAGACCGGTGGAGGCCGAGGGGGCCCGTTGCATCACGTCCGGTCGAGCTCGACGTTCCAGTACAGATAGTCGCGCCAGCTCGCCGGCGCGTCGCGCAAACCGAAGGTGATGCGTACGACGGGCGACCGCGTGGGGCGACAGGGCTGCCGGATGACGCGCATTCCGGCCTGGGCCGGAGTGCGCCCGCCCTTTCTGCGGTTGCACGGGATACAGGCCGTCACGATGTTCTCCCAGTCCTTGCGCCCGCCCTGCGAGACGGGCACGACGTGATCGAAGGTCAGCTCCGCGACCGGGAGCTCCCGCCCGCAGTACTGGCAGCGGTGCCCGTCCCTGGCGTAGATGTTGGCGCGCGAGAACGGCACGTCGTCCAGCCGCCGGCTGATCGTAATGTAGCGCAGGAGGCGAATCACGGAGGGCAGCCGGAAGGTGACCGACACCGAGCGGATCTCGCGGTCGTACTCGGAGACGACCTCCACCTTGCCCTGACACAGCAGGGTCATCGCCTTGCGCCAGTCGACCACCTTCAGCGGCTCGTACGTCGCGTTCAGCAGCAAGGTCTGCTCCACGGCCCCCCCGGGAATGCTGCGCCATTCTCGCCGACGCCCAGCCCGGTGTCAACCGAACCACGATGTAACACGTTGCGCACACGAGAGTTACCTCCCCGCAACGCAACGCTGTCAAGAGCCTGGCTGGACGACCTTGATGACGTCGCCGGGCAACGGCTGCTCGTTCACCGGATAGCCGTTCATGATCGCGAGCGTCGCGGCCGAGACAATCTCGTCCCCGACCCGCTGGGCGATGCGCTGCCACGTGTCCCCGTCCTGCACGTTGTAGAGCGCGAGCCGATTGGGCCGGATCCTCTCCGCCTCGTCGCGGCTGATCTGCCGAAAGGAATGCAGGCTGTCGTGGACCTCCCGCTCCACCAGCCGGTACCCTTCCGCGTCGGCGAAGGCGCCGAGCAGATAGACCGAGGAACCGGACCGGATGAAGGCCACGCGCGCGATCATGGGTCCTACCCCGCGGACATCCTGCGTGTAGGTGCCGATGTAGGCGTCCAGGCCGTTGATCTCGCTCGGCGTGCCCTGCACCTCCACGAATCCCGTTCCCGCCATCCCGCGCTCCGCGGTCCGCTGCAGGTCGTAACCGGTCTCCTCTGCAATCTGCAACAACATGTAGCGATCCTGCCCCGGTTCGCGCGCCACCACGACCTCGGCCCCGTTGTGCACCTCCCAACCGACCGGGAACTCCAATGCGAAGCGGAGGGCCGGGTGCAGGAACTCCCGGCCGCGGACGACGCCCTGCTCGGGGTTGTCGCCATGGACGATGCCTTCCACGCGGGCCAGGTACCCCGCGCGGTCGACGCGTAGCGCGGACAGCTCGCTCGTTTCCGCCAGCAGGGTCTCGACGGTGCCGGCAACGCCGGCGACCCGGTCGGCCGGCTCCGGATGGGTGGCGAGCCAGTTGGGGGTCCCACGGCGGTCGGTCGTGTCCGCGATACGCCCCAGCGTCGTCAGCATGTCGCCGACGCCGTGCGGGTCCCAGCCGGAAGCGATGGCGTACTCGGCCCCGAGGCGGTCCGCCTGCCGTTCGTCGTCGCGCCCGAATTTCAGGAACAGCAACCCCAGTCCCTGCCCGGCGGCGTCGCCGACTCCGGGTGCTCCGTACCGGGGACGCATGGCCGGAACGAAGATCTGGCCGAGCAGCAGCCCCATCTGGGCCCCGGCGGCGCGACTGTACGCCTGCACCGAGTGGCGGGCCGTCACGTGGCCGATCTCGTGGCCGAGCACGCCGGCCAGCTCCGCCTCGTCGTTCAGGTACGCCAGCAGGCCGCGCGTCAGATAGATGTATCCACCCGGCACGGCGAACGCGTTCACGACCGGCGAATCGATCACCGTGAACTGCCACGGCAGGTCCGGGCGATGCGAGACCGCGGCCAGCTCGTTGCCGATCCTCGCGACGTACTCCTGCAGGGCCGCATCCTCGTAGACGCCCATCTCGCTGCGGATCTGCGCGTCGGCCGACCGGCCCAGATCGGCCTCCTGCGACTCGCTCATGAAGACGAGCTCGCGGCTCCCGGTGACAGGGTTCCTGGCGCAGGCCGCGGCCACTGCCGCGAGCAGAACCGCGGCGAGCAGCCGTCCGGCGCGTGACTGAAGCAGATGAGCCATGCCGTCCACCTCCGCGAGGCGTGGAAATCCGGGAGCGGTGCGCGAGCTCCGGACCGCGCACCGTCCTTTCGCACCAGCGTACCACGGGCGGCCGCGACCCGGCGGCCGGCCGCGGTGCCGGGATCAGGCTACCGGCACGTGCAGGTGGTCCAACGCCCGGCGGATCTCCCCGGTCGCGCCCTCGCTTGCAGGGCGGAGCGGGGGGCAGGGATCGCCGCCGGTGAAACCGAGCAGCGAGACGGCCGCCTTGAGGCCCGGCACGCCGTACCTCGACGTCACCAGGCCCGCGAGCGGCGTCAGGCGACGCTGCAGATCGCGCGCCTCGTCGAGGCGGCCGGCACGGACCAGGTCGTACAGATCGACGCACAGGTCGGGCACGACCGAGGCGAGAGCCAGAATCCCGCCGGCGGCGCCCACCAGCAGGCTGGCATAGAACACCGGCGCCGACCCCGCCATGACCGCGAAATCGTCCGGCGTGCCGTCGATGAGCGCGGTCAGGAGCTTGAGGTCGCTCCCCGACTCCTTCAGACCGATGATGTTCGGGTGCTCGGCCAGCCTCGCCACGGCGTCCACGCCGAGTGTGACGCCGGTCAGCGCCGTGTAGTTGTAGAGCACCACCGGAACCGGCGACGCATCCGCCACCGCAACGTAGTGCGCCACGAACGCGTCCGACGTCAGCAGCGGCTTGAAGTACGAAGGGGTTCGGACCAGCACCGCGTCGGCCCCCAGGTCGGCCGCGCGCCGCGAGGCGCCGATCGCTGCAGCGGTCGACTCGCGTCCGGTGCCGGCGAGGCAGAGGCGGCCGCTCGGCACGGCATCGCGCGCGGCCGCGATCGCCGCGTCCGATTCCGCTTCGTCGATCAGCGGCGCCTCGCCATTCGAGCCGAGCACCACGACGCCGCGGATGCGGGTCGCCATCCAGCGCTCGACGTTCGACGCCATCGCCGCGACGTCGACGCGGCCGTCCTTGAAGGGGGTAGGAATGGGCGGAAACACACCATCGATATGCACGGGTGGTGTTGTAGCCGCGCCGCCGGACCGTGTCAAGCACGGATCGCGCGCGACCGCAGGTCGCGCACTCAGCGCAGAATGTCGAACAGGTAGCTGTACTTCACCGTCAGGCTGCGGCCGGACCTGATGATGAAGTCGCCGCGTTCGAGGCCCAGCGGCTGGATGTCGTTGTACACGACGAACAGCCCGGTGTTGGCGTCCGACAGCAGGCCGAACCGCAGGTTCGAGGACCAGAGATTGGCGCGGTCGTTGTACTGCACGAGCGCCTGGAGGAACATGCGGGTGGTGAACGAATAGGACGTCCGCAGGCGGATCAGGTTGGTCGTGAAGTGCCCGAGCGGCAGGTCCAGGTCGTTGTAGCTCCACTCGAGCATCGCGTTGAACGTCTCGCCGGAGCGCGCGGCGATCGACGGGGTGATGGTGACGCGGTGACCGCCGAAGAGCCCCCCGACGATGGCGTTGAAGTTGCCGCTCACCGGCGCGCCGAGGTTCGTGTTCCCGGCGATCTGCGCCTCGCTGTGGTCGTACCGCCCGGGCGGCACGATGACCCCCGGGAAGATCTCGAACGGCTCGAAGACCCCTTCCCGCGTGACGTTCACGCCGGTGTGGATCTCGTAGCCGTTGCGCCACTCGATGTGGTTGTCGATGTGGGTGAACTGCGTCTCCTGCCAACCGGTGTCGAAGTCGAAGATGGTGAAGTGGGAGATGTGGGGACGGAACTCGTGGACGCCCCAGAAGTCGTCGGGCCGCAGGGTCGAGAACACGCTGGTGTTCATCCGGCGGTAGCTCCGGCGGGCGAGGAACCCGACCTCGGGGTTGAAGTCGGGCGCGACCTCGGTATAGCCCAGACTCAGACGCAGGGCCTGCGACTGGTGCTGCGCGCTGAAGGCGTAGGCGTGGTTGTCGTCCCCCGGCCGCCCGGGGCTGTCGGTCTGCGAGACGAATCCGGAGAGGGTGCCGCCCTCGCCGATGCCCCAGCGGCCGTCGAGCGCGTAGGCCCGGTTGTAGTCCTGATCCCCCGCCAGCGCCCCGCTGGCCTGGCGGTTGACGAACATCGCGCCGACGTTGGAACGGTTCGCCAGATCCTGGCGGACGCGGCCCACCGTGAAGTTCTGCTGCGGCGTGCCGGTCGAGTCGACGGCGCCGGTCTGCATGTTCAGGAAGCCGACGTTGGTGTTGTTCCCGACCCTGCCCGAGAGCCGCCCGCCGCCGAGAATGGGAATCTGCTCGCCGCTCTCGCCGAGGCCGATGCGCCGGCTGAAGAAGATGTCGACGGCCCCGGACTGGCCCACCGAGAACAGCCCCGCGTTCTCCAGAAAGAAGGGCCGCTTCTCGGGGAAGAACAGCGTGAACCGGTCAAGGTTGACCTGCTCGTCGTCCACCTCCACTTGCGCGAAGTCCGTGTTGATGGTGGCGTCGAGGGTCATGCTCGGGGTGATGCTGTACTTCAGATCGCCGCCGACGGCGCCGGTGCGGTCGGTGCGCCGCACCTCGCTGCTGTAGGCCGCGTCCCCGAGGAGGTACGGCATCAACTGCAGGTTCCGCTGAGCCGGAACGCTGAGACCCTGGAGCTCGCCGGCCAGCGTCAGCCGGTTCAGGGTGAACTGCCGCGGCAACGGCGACCAGTAGGCCTGCTCGTTGTTGAAGCGGATGTTGCGCTGGAAGTTCATGCCCCAGGTCTGCACGTCGGTGGGTGGATAGCGCAGCGTGCGGAACGGGATGGCGATTTCGGCCGTCCAGCCGACGTCGGTGATGCTCGTGGCCACCTGCCAGGCGCCGTCCCAGTTCACGTTCAGGCCGCCCCCGGATCCGCGCTGCTGCCGGCTGTTGCTCGGCCGTCCGCTCCCGCCGCCGCCGAAACGACCGCTCCCCTGCCCCTCGTTCGTCAGTTGCCCGTCGTACTCGACGCCGGCCGGATTGGTCCCGAAGACGAAGCCGTTCAGGCCGTCGTGGTAGGTGTCGAGGATGAGCCGGAAGCTGTCGGTCTCGGTCAGGTCGGAGTCGCGGCGGCTGTCCGCCACGATGATCGTGGACGGGTCGTCCGTATAGCAGACGACGCCGAAATACAGCGTGTCCTCCGTGTAGACGATGCGCACCTCGGTCCGCTCCGAGGCGGGCCGCCCCTCGAAAGGGCGGCTCTGCACGAAGCCGGTCGCCAGCCGCGCGTCCTCGTAGGCCGGGTCGGCCAGCACATCGCCGTCTACCGCCGGCGCCTCCCCGACGCGCAGCGCGAACGCGATCGGCGCGCCGGCCGCGGTGAGCGCGCGAGCCTCGAGAGCGGAGAACGTCTGCGCGCCGGCCTCCGCCGGCTCGCCGCCGCCGTTGCCGTTGGTCGACTGCGCGGCCGCCCCCGCAGGCAGCCCGGCGGCCAGAATCACGACGGCGATGGAGCGGCCGATGCGGAGCCGGTTCTGGAGATTGCTCATGAGCTGCGTGCCTTCGAGGAGAAAAGCTGAATTCTAGTCGTCTTCGACGGCTTCCGGGGCCGGACCGTTTACGGCTGCCCCAATCGCTGCGCCGTCGGACGGACCAATCCGAACCTCGCCGGCCGGCGCCCGACGCGTTCGATCTCCTTGACCGGACCTCCATCTTCCGCGCAACATCGTGGCCTTCGACGTGGAGCCGGATCGAATCGTGACGCCATGCGCATCGTGAGCTGGAACGTCAACGGCCTGCGGGCCTGCGCCCGAAAAGGCTTCCTCCGCTTCCTGGAAGACTCCGAGGCCGACATCGTCGGGATCCAGGAGGTACGCGCCTTCGAGCACCAGCTCGAGCCGGCCGTGCGCGCGCCGCCGGGCTGGCACGCAACGTTCTCCCCCGCCGAACGGGCCGGCTACAGCGGGGTCGCGATCTACTCCCGCGAGCCACCCGACCGCGTCGAGGCCTCCCTCGACGAGCCGCGCTTCGATGCCGAGGGCCGTCTGGTCATCGCCCGGTTCGGACGGCTCGCCGTGGCGTCGGTCTACTTTCCCAAGGGCAGCGGCAGAGACCGGGACAACCGCCGCGTGCCGTACAAGCTCGACTTCTACGCCGCGCTCTTCGATCGCCTGCAACTGCTGCGGCGCCGCGGGCCTGTGTTCGTCGCCGGCGACTACAACACGGCGCGCGAGCCGATCGATCTCGCGCGGCCCGCCGCCAACACGAGAACCAGCGGCTTCCTGCCGGAGGAGCGGGCGGAGCTGACGCGCTGGATCGACGCCGGCTGGGTGGACACGTTCCGCGCCCTCCATCCGGGTGAGGCGGGCCACTACACGTGGTGGCGGCAGTGGGGCGGCGCCCGCGAGAACAACGTCGGGTGGCGCATCGACTACGTCCTGGCTTCGCCGTCCGCCGCGCGGCGGGTGACCGCTGCCTTCATCCGGCCAGAGGTGACCGGATCCGATCATTGCCCGGTAGGGGTCGATCTGACTCTCTAACCTGGAGGCGGATCCGCACGCGGGCGCGCCGGGGGACGTCTCCCCTGCCGCGCAGGCCCGTCGGCGGGCAACACGTCAGACAAACTTCAGAAACCGCGGCCCGCCCGCCCTTGCCGCCTCGCACGGTCTCCGCTATCGTCGAAGCTCGATGGTCAAAGGAGGACCCATGCACACAGGGCTCGCGCGACGTAGCCCTGGCTGGCGCATCCGGATCGCCGTTCTGGCGATAGCGCTGGTCGGTGCTGCATCCACCGCGGCCGTCTGGCACGATGAGCACGCAGACGACCAGGACTGCGCGGTCTGCCAGCTCCGACACCAGCCCGCCGCCGCACTTTCCGAATCCGTGCAAGTCGGGTTCGCGGACGTCCCGCAGCCGTTCGAGCCGGCTCCCGCCGCCGAATGGATCGCATCCGGACACACCCCCCGCCTCCCGGCCCGCGCCCCGCCCGCCTAGTTCCAGTTCCGCGCTGATCGTCGTCCGTCGTCTCGCGAGCGCCGTCGAGCCGGCGCGCGCCCGAGGTGCACATCCCGTGCGCCGCGGGAAGAGCGCCGCGCCTCCCGGAACAGCGATGCGGTGCAGGAAGCTCCGGCTCCCGACGCCGTACCGACGGGTTCCCTGCATGCGTGGCCAATCGCACGGGGAGAAAGACACGGTTCACGAAGAGTTGGGAACTCGGGAAGGGGACTCGATGTACCGATTGATCGCTGCAGGCTTCGCGGCGGCAGCTACTCTGGCCGCCGGCACTACTACCACGCTCATGGCCCAGGAGGCCGGCGCCGTCCGCGGCACGGTGACGTTGGAGGAGAACGGGGGGCCCGTCCATGGCGGGGTGATCCTCGTGGTCGGCTCGGGCGCGTTCGCGCTGACCGACGAGCAGGGAATGTTCGAGATCGACAACATACCGGCCGGCTCGTACGAGGTCCTCGCGCAGCGCGAGCACCTGACCGCGGGCCGCCAGACGGTGACCGTCGAACCCGGTGGGGCGGCGACGGTGGACTTCGTGCTCGGGCTCTCCCCCGTCCACGAGGACGTGACCGTCACCGCCTCGGTGGGCGGCACCGAGACTACGTTCGAGGCGTTCAACGCCGTCACCACCCTGGACTCGTTCGACATCACCAGGGAGTCGGCCGGCAGCCTCGGCGACGCGCTCCGGAACGAGCCCGGGATCGCGAGCCGCAGCTTCGGCCCCGGGTCGAGCCGGCCGATCATCCGCGGCTTCGACGGCGACCGCGTGCTCATCCTCGAGGACGGGCTCCGCACCGGCGACCTGTCCAGCCAGTCGGGCGATCACGGCGTGACGATCGACCCGAACGGCGCCGAGCGGATCGAGATCGTGCGCGGGCCGGCGACCCTGCTCTACGGGTCGAACGCGGTCGGCGGCCTCGTCAACGTCATCACCCCGCACGAGAGCTACCGCGAGTCGCTCTTCGATGGCACACGGGCGCAGTTCGGCACCAACGTCGGCAGCGCGAACGCCGAGGCGGGCACCACCGCCAGCCTGCAGTACTCGCAGAACAACGTGCTGGTCTGGGGCGGCGGGAGCATGCGGCGGACGGACGACTACAACACGCCCGCGGGAGCCGTCGAGAACTCCGCCTCCGAGCTGACGAACGCGCGCGCCGGCCTCGGCTGGTTCGGCGACAGGTTCTTCGCCAGCAGCGGGTTCACGCTGGAGGACGGCCGCTACGGGGTACCGTTCGCGGACCAGTTCCACATGGCGCACGGCGTGCACGGGGCAGGTACCGGGGAGACGGAGATCGACATCGCGTCGCGCCGCCGCGTCGGGCGCTTCGACATGGGCCTCCGCAACCTCGCCAACACCGTTATCGAGGGCGTACGCGTGGCCCTGAACGTCATCGACTGGAACCACGACGAGCTGGAGGTCGAGGACGGGATCGAGAACATCGGCACGCGGTTCACGAACCGGACCTACATCATGCGGGCCGATGTCGACCAGCGGCAGACCGGCCGGCTCTCGGGCAGGTTCGGGGCCTGGACGCAGTTCCGCGATTTCGAGGCGGTGGGCGTCGAAGCGCTCGCGCCGCGGACCGACCAGACGTCCTTCGCCGCGTTCGCCTACGAAGAGATCGACTTCCGACGTGCCCGGCTGCAGTTCGGCGGCCGCGTCGAGCAGAACGACTACCGGACCGCGGGCCGCATCGTTCCCGACGCCCCGGCCGACGACCACGGTCACGCCCATGGTCTCGAAGTGCCCGACGCACGCGACCGGCAGTTCCTCGGCGCGTCGGCCTCGGTCGGCCTGCACACCGACGTCGGCGCCGGCAGCGCGTTCGTCGCCAACCTCACCCACTCGCACCGCGCGCCGGCGCTCGAGGAGCTCTACAACTTCGGGCCGCACGTCGGCAACCTCGCCTTCGAGGTGGGCAACCCGAATCTCGACGGGGAGACGACGCTCGGCCTCGACGTCAGCCTCCGCCACCAGGCGGATCGCGTGCGCAGCAACGTGAACGCCTACATCTACTCCATCGACAACTTCATCTTCGGCGACCGCACCGGCGAGGTGGAGGACAACCTGCCGGTCTGGAACTTCCTTCAGAGCGACAGCCGCTTCGTCGGCGTCGACGCCCGGAGCAGCGTCCGGCTGGGCGGGAACGCCTGGGCGACGCTCGGCATCGGCTACGTCGATGCGACCCTGACCACGACCGGCGAGCCGCTGCCGCGCATCCCGCCGCTGCGCGGGACCCTGAGCCTCGACGTCCCCTACGGCGGGTTCACGCTGAGCCCGCAACTGGAGTTCGCGGGGCGGCAGGCCGACGTGTTCCGGGACGAGACGGAGACGAACGGCTACTCGGTAGTCAACCTGCGGGCGTCCTACGTCTGGCCGCGGCAGCACGCGGCGCACATCCTGTCGTTCACGGGCTACAACCTGACGAACGAGCTCTATCGCAACCACACCTCGTTCATCAAGGACCTGGCCCCCGAGATGGGCCGCGGGGTCCGGGTGAACTACTCGGTGCGGTTCTTCTAGGAAAGGACGGGGTTCTCCTGTACCCCGTCCATTGGCACGGCCGCCCGCCGGAACCCTCCCCCGGCGGGCGGCCGCGCTGTATCTTCAGTCGATGCCCATCCCGCGCTCGCAATCGATCCGCGTCCGGCAGCGGGCTCTGCTGGCCATCCTCGTCTTCCTGTCCGGGGCGGCGAGCCTCGTCTACGAGGTGCTCTGGCTCAAGGAGCTGGGCCTGCTTTTCGGCAGCACCGCCTACGCTGCGGCCACCACGCTAGCCGTCTTCTTCCTCGGCCTGGCGGTCGGCGGCGCCGTCTTCGGGCGCCTCTCGCCGCGGCTGCGGTCGCCCCTGCGGACCTACGCCTGGCTCGAGCTGGGGATCGCGGCGTCGGCCGTGGCCTACTTCCTCCTGCTGGCGATCTACTTCCGGCTGTACGGTCCCCTCTACGACGCCCTCGTCGACCGCCCCGCCACCTTCAACGCGGTCCGGATGGCGTTGGCGATGCTGGCGCTGCTGCCCCCCGCCGCCCTGATGGGCGGCACGCTGCCGGTCCTGGGTCAGCACCTGGTGCGGCGTCCGGACGAACTCGGCCGCATCGGGTCCTTCCTGTACGCGGTCAACACGCTCGGCGCGGCCACAGGCGCCTTCCTGGCCGGGTTCGTGCTGCCGCTTGCGCTCGGCTTCAACCGGGCGTACCTGCTGGCGATGGCCGTCAACGTCGCGGTCGCCGGCCTCGCCTGGCGGCTGGCCGGAGCCGCCGAGGCGCACGGCGCGCCCGCCCCGAAGCCGCCGGCCGACCAACGGCGGGATTCGCCACGGCCGGGGAAGGCCCCCCGAGGACGGTCGGCGGTTCCTGCCGCCGCCGACACGGCCTGCCCCGCGTGGCTTCTGGCCACCGTCGCCTGCCTGTCGGGTGCGTTCGCGCTCGGGCTCGAGGTGCTCTGGACGAGGATGTTCGCGCAGGTCCTCCAGAACTCGGTCTACACCTTCTCGATCATCCTCGTGGTGTTCCTGGCCGCGCTGGCCACCGGCTCGGCGATCGCGAACCGCCTCTGCCGGGTGCGGGCGGCGCCGGCGCAGGTCCTGTGGCTGCTGCTGACGCTGTCGGGCCTCGGCGTGGCCGTCACCCCGTTCGGCTTCCACGATCTGACCGGCGGCCTCGGCACGCTGACGACCGGCGACGGATGGCTGCTGTACGTCTTCTCGATCTTCGCCAACACGGTGCTGCTGCTGTTCGTCCCGGCAGCGCTGCTGGGCAGCGCGTTCCCGTACCTGCTGCGCGCCGCCGAAGGGTCGCGCGCCGAGCCGGGCGCCATCATCGGGCGACTCAACGCGCTGAACACGGGAGGCGCCGTCGTCGGGTCGCTGACCGCCGGATTCATCCTGCTCGGGAGCATCGGACTCTGGAACAGCATGCGGCTGTTCGCCTTCGGCTACCTGGCCCTGGCGTTAGCGGCCTGCTGGAACGGCTGGCGGACGCTCGGCTCGCGGCTGCTGCCGGCGACGGCCACGATCGGCGCCGTGGTACTGCTCGGCACGCTGGTCGACGCCTCGCGCCTGCCGGTCGTCAACATCAACACGGATCGCGGCGAGCGGCTGCTCGCGACCTGGGAGGGCCCCGACGGCGTCGTCGCCGTCGTCGAGCGTCCCGGGAACCGGCGCATCAAGGTGAACAACTTCTACACGCTCGGCGGCACGGCCTCGATCGAGCACGAGCAGAACCAGGCCCTGCTGCCGCTGATGACGCACCCGCAGCCGCGCGCGGTCTTCCTGCTGGGCCTGGGCACCGGCATCACCGCGGGGGCGGCCCTCCGGCATCCCGTCGAGCGGCTGCTGGTCTGCGAGATAGCCGCCGACGTGATCGCGGCCGCCGCGGCCTGGTTCGACGTTCCGAGCGGCGGCCTCTTCAACGACCCGCGCGCGACCGTCCGCGCTTGCGACGCCCGCAATCACCTGCTGGGCACGACCGAGCGCTTCGACGCGATCATCGCCGACCTGTTCGTCCCCTGGCGGGCCGGCGTCGGCAACCTGTACAGCCGCGAGCACTTCCAGGCCTCCCGCGAGCGTCTCACGCCCGGCGGGCTGTTCGTCCAATGGCTGCCGCTCTACCAGTTGTCGCGGAGCGAGTTCGAGGTGATCGCCCGCACCATGCTCACCGTCTTCGAGCAGGTCACGGTCTGGCGCGGCAGCTTTGCCGCGGAGCGGCCGGTCCTGGCGCTGATCGGCGCCGCCGGACCGACCTCGCTCGACGCGGAGGTGATCGACCGCAACGGACGGCACCTGAGCGGTGGGCGCCCGCTACCCCCGTCCACCGCGCTCGCGGTAACGCTCCCCTTCTATGCGGGGAACCTGTCGGCGGCCGACGGGCTGATTCCGCCCGGGCCGATCAACACCGACGACCGGCCGCTCGTGGAGTACCTGACGCCCGTGACGCAACGGGAAGAGCGCGCCGGGGAAACCGAGTGGTTCAACACCACGGAGCTGGCGGACTTCTTCGAGAGGCTGACCCACCTCGCGCCGCCGGAACGCGACCCGCACCTGGCGTTGCTGACCGGCGCGCAACGAGACTTCGTCACGGCCGGACTCAGCTACTACCGGGGGGCGGTCGCCAGACGACTCGGGCGCGCCGCCGAGGCCAACGCCCACTTCCGCGATTTCGCGCGGCGCATCCCGATAGAGTTCCGCCCGGCGATGGACGAGGACGACAGGTACCGCGACGTCGTCCCGTAGTTCTCCCCGGCGCGCAAGCCCCCCCGCGCGACGGCACCGGCGTCCCGGTCGACCACTCCGGTTGGTCGCCTCGGTGTCAGTCCGTTCCCCGCACCCGCCCGAGGCCGACGCCGGCGCCACCGATCACCAGGACCACCAGTCCCCCCAGGACCGTCAGCGGAATCGCCGCACGGCCGGCTACCTGGGAAGAATCCTCGTCCGCGAACCGGAACGTCGGCACATCGGGCAGGGCGGCGGCGGTCATCTGCTCGCCGGCGAGGATCGCCGGCACGAAGAACTGCCGCCACTCTTCTGCGAACGCGCGAACCTGCGACTGGAAGCGGGCGAAGCGCGCGTCTCCCGTCCCCGCCGCGTCGACGAGCACCTCCTGGGCCAGCAGCGCCGGCGACAGGAAGCGGTAGCGGCGCACCAGGGCGAGCTGGTCGGCACGGCGCGCGTCATGCACCGCCGTCACCTCCTCCAGGCGCTGGTTCACCGCGTCGGTGGCGGCCCAGGCCAGCGCGGCCCGGCCGGACTCCTCGGCCACCACGCCGCCGGCCATCTCCGGATGGTCCTCCAGGTAGCGGGCGAGCAGCTCGCTGCGGCGGTTCACGGCCTCGTTCGAAGCCTCGCGCTGGGCGGTGATCATCTCCACGCGGGACGGCAGCGGGTGCAGCAGGCCCGCGGCGATGTTGACGGCGGCGGGCAGCACCACCACCAGCACGAGCCACGCGCCCACCAGGACCGTGGCGTTCCAGGCGGAGGACCGCCGCAGGCTGTTGACCCACGCCGCGAGCGCGAACCAGAACAGCGCGTACAAGGTCACCGTCGCGCACCACAGGAGCACCCGGCCGGACGCGCCGAAGCCCCCCGTGGCCAGGATGCCGAGCAGCGAGACTCCCGCGGCCAGCCCCACCACGAGGAGCGCCCGAAACGCCAGCTTGGCGCCCACCACGTCGCGCGCCGACACGGGCTGCGACAGCGTCAGGGCCAGCGTCCCCTGCTCGCGCTCCTCCGAGAGGACGTTGAAGCTGAGGGCCAGCACGAGCAGCGGCAGCAGGTACACCGTCACGAAGGCCAGGTCGAAACGACCCACCATCAGGTTGAGGGGGTTCTCCACCTCGCCGTTCTGCTGGAAGGACGACTCGTTGGTATAGATGCTGACGTCGTAGTAGTACGGCAGCAGGTCGCTCTGGCCGACCGCGAGAGCGGCCAGCGGGCCGGGCTCCAGGACCGCGGTTCGGGCGCCGCGGGCACCGCCCAGGACGTTGGGGGCGCGGGGGTCGCGGAAGGGCGAGGAGGGCCGTCCTCCGTTCGCGATGTCGGCCAGCTCCTGCTCCAGGGCTTGAACGCGCTCCGCGTTGCCGGTCCGCGCGGCCTCCACCGTCCCTTCCTGGAAGCGCTCCCAGGCCATGCCGTTGGCCAGCGCGTAGACGAAGAGGACGGCGAAGACCGCGAGCACGATCCGCAGCGCCCGGTCCGCCGCGAGCAGGCGCCACTCGTTCCGCAGCACGGTTCGCAGGGCCACGGCTACGCCACCTCCGCGCGTCGCACGCTGGCCGCCGCCCCCAGCACCGCACCGGCCAGCCACAACCCCAGGACGAGGAGCGACAGGATCCGGTTGCTCAGGACCCAGCCCAGCGTCGGGGCGTCGTACTGCAGGGGCGGCACCTCGGCCCAGAGGTCGGGACCGGCCGTGTACAGCTCGCCGGTACGGGAGTTCTCGGCCAGGTCGCCGTTCATCCGCCGCATCAGATCCCTGCGGTACGCTTCGGCGGCGGTCGCGAAGTGCCGGTGCTGCTCGACGTCGGTGCCGGCCAGCCCCATCGACAGCGTGCGCACCGCGAGCAGCGGCGCCGCCGCGGCGAGCGCCTCGTGCACGAGGCCCTGGCGCTCGAACGTATCCCACAGCGCCCCGTAGTTGCGGTCGAAGATCCGGTTCCCGAACTCCTCGCTCTCCTGGAGGTAGACCCCCACCTCGTTCAACGGTAGATCCTCTACCCGTTCCACGCCGTGCTCCGCGAGGAGGCTCTCGGTCATTGCCGCCCGGTCCGGTCGCTGGATGTCCTCCACGCCGGCGGCCATCTCGCGCTCCAGGGTCCGCGCGAACTCGACCGCGGACGGCGTCGGATGGATCCACCTGGACAGGTCCACCGCCGCGCGCGGCGCCACGAGCCCGTTCACCACCCACACCGCCAGCAGGACGACCAGCGCGGTGCGCGCCGAGCGGGCCCACGCCGACACGGCCAGCGACAACGCCACGAAGGCGGCGAAGTAGGACAGATAGACGCCGGCCAGGACTGCTCCCCGGGCCAGCGGAGACGCGGCCGGACCCGTACTCCCGACGACGAGGGCGGCCGCGCCCACCAGCGCCGCCGGCACCAGCAGCAGCGCCAGCGCGCCGGCGATGCCCAGGGCCTTGCCCGCGGCCAGCGCGCGTCGGCCGATGCCCGTGGCCAGGAGCTGGCGCAGCGTGCCCTGCTCCCGCTCGCCGGCCAGCGCGCCGAAGGTCAGCAGGATGATGAGCAGCGGCACCAGGTGCTGCAGGACCTGCGCCGCCGTCAGGGCGCCGATGCGCTGGGCGGACGTCGCGTCCTGGGCCGGGCGCATGAGGAACTCGTTCTGCCGGTGCGCCTCCAGCCACACCGACGTGCCCGTGTAGGGATCCACGCCCTCGTCGACGAACGACAGCGCCAGGCGGGGCTTGAACGCGTAGATGCCGTAGTGGGCCGCCGAATGCGGATTCTTCTCGCCCTGCGACTCCCAGTGATCGCGCGCGGTCGCCTGCGCGGCGGCAAGCTCCTCCTGCGCCTGGCGCGCCTGGACCCAGCCGTGTCCCAGCGAGACCAGGAGCAGCGCTCCCACCAGGGCCGCGCACCAGCGAAAGCGGCCGTCGCGCACCATGTCGGTGAACTCCTTGCGGACGATGTGCTTGATCATCGCTCTCCCCTTACTCGTGCATGTGCTCCAGATAGATGCGCTCGAGATCGGCGTGGCCAATCTCGTCCGTGCTCATCTCCGTGACCAGGCGCCCGTGCCGCATGATGCCGACACGCGTGCCGGTCTCCTTGGCGCGAAACAGATCGTGCGTCGCCATGAGCACGGCGACGCCGCGATCCCTGAGCCGCCCGAGCAGCTCGGAGAACTCGTTCGAGGCCTGCGGGTCGAGGCCGGACGTCGGCTCGTCGAGCAGCAGCGCGTCGGCCTCCTTGGCGATGGCGATGGCGACGCCGACCTTCTGGCGCATGCCCTTGGAGTACTCGGACACCCGGCGCTGCACTGCGTCGCGCGGCAGGCCCGCGCCGACCAGGATGTCGGTGAGGCGCTCCGGGGCCAGCGATCCCCGCCCGCCCAGCGCGGCGAAGTACTCCAGGTTCTCCAGGCCGCTGAGGTTGCGGTACAGCATCACCTGCTCGGGGATGTAGGCCAGGCGCCGCTTGGACTCCAGGGGCTCGGCGGCGACGTCGAGGCCGGTCACGTGCACGCTCCCCGCCGTCGGCTCGAGGAACCCCAGGAACAGGTGGATGGTGGTCGTCTTGCCGGCGCCGTTCGGGCCCAGCAGACAGTAGATCTCGGATGGTCCGACGCGGAGGTCGAGGCCCGAGACGGCCTCCACGTCGCCGTACCGCTTGGACAGCGCCCGCGCCTCGAGAACGGGGGCCGACGCGACCGCCGTGGACACGGACCGGGTATCGATCGGCAGGACTTCGCTCATGGTCTCGACAGGAGGCCCGGTCGATCACCGGGGCTCCCCCCTCCAAAGGAAAGGAATGGCCAGCGCGCCAGCGGCGCGTCGACGCAACCAAACGGAACCAGGGAGTCAGGGATGCGAACGAGGCGTCAGGCGGGCGGCCCCCGGGAGCCGTGCCCCTCGACCTCCGCCTGGCGGGCATGCCCCGGCGCACGCGCATGGGCGCTGCCGGCGGCGGACGGATCGGGGTGCTCGAGGACGCCGGAAGCGACAGGCGGCGAACCTTGCGCGTGACACAGCACGCACGTGTCGTCCCGCGCCTCGGCCTCGTCGTGGAAATGAGGCGTCGTCGCGAGAGCCAACAGCGCGAGCGCGACAACCGCGCCCCACCGCAACAGCGTCGACCGGCTTCGCCGCATGGTGTCTTGTAGCGCGTTTCGCGCGAATACGTCAAGGCGCCACGCGCGGCCGCGCCGGAGGCCTTTTTTTAGCGCGGCCGCCCGCCGGGGAGGGAATGTCCAGCGGGCGGCCATGCGCACGGACGGGACACAGGCGTCCCGACCGACCCTCGAGTCCTAGTGGAACCGCACCGCGTAGCTCGCCCGGACCCCGCGGCCCATCTCGTACACGCGATCCTTGATGAACGAGGTGTGGTTCCTGTAAAGCGCGTTCGTCACGTTGGCGGCCGTCAACGACACGATGTGCGCCGCGCGCGGCCGCGCCCAGACGTACGACGCGCGCACGTCCATGACGGCATAGCTGTCCGTCGCGGTCTCCCCGCGGAAGACATCGTCCTGCCGCCCCGCAAACTCCAGCCGCGGGCTCAGGGTGAATCCGCGGTACGGCAGGTCGAGGCTCAGCGTGCCGCGCAACGGCGGAATGCGCGGCAACGCCTCGCCGGTCGCCGTCAGCCTCGCGTCGACGTAGCCGAGGCCCAGCGTCGCCCAGGTCCTTCCGGCGAGCCGGACGCTGCCCCGTGCGTCGAAGCCGGCGAAGCGGCTGTCGCCCTGCAGGATGTCGAACACCGGCAGGTTGTCGAGCACCTCGCCGGTACGGTCGCCGAAGATGAAGTTGCCGATGTCGTACCGGAAGAGGTTCAGGTCGCCGCGGACCCGATCGCGCCGGTGCCGCAGGCTCAGGTCGAGGCCGAGCGTGGTCTCGGCGTCGAGGTCCGGGTTACCGATGTCGAAGGAGAGCGTGCCGACGTGGGGGCCGAAGTTGTACAGCTCTTCGAGCGCCGGGGCGCGGTGCGAACGGGTCAGGTTGGCGACGAACGCCGTGTCGGCGCCGAGGTCCGCATGCAGGCCGACCGACGCCGTCGCGCCTGCGAATTCGCGGTCGCGCACGTCGGGCGCGACGCCGTGCCCCGGTCCCTCGTCGTGGTGCCCCGGTCCCTCGTCGTGGTGCCCCGGTCCCTCGTCGTGGTGCCCCGGCCCCTCGTCGTCGTGCCCCGGCTCCTCGTCGGCGCCCTCGGCGTCGTGCCCCCCGGCCCGCTCCGCCGGCCGGTAACCGTCGCGATCGACCCGACCGCCGAACTGCAGGCGAAGACGCCCCAGGCTCAACTCTTCGAAGGCGAAGGCCGCGAACGACGTCACGTCGGTCCGCGGCGCCAGCGCCTCGAACCCCGCGGCCTCGAAGTCCCGCACTTGCGCCCAGGCGCCGAACCTCCCCGACAGCCGGTTCGTCTGCCGCTGGTCCAGGTCGGCGCGCACGATGGTGGTGCGACTGTCGTAGTGGGTGCCGACCCTCTCGAGCCCATCCTCGATCTCCAGCTCGTCGTGACGCCAGTCGATGACGTTCAGGCTGAGTCGCACCCCCTCGACGACGCGGTTGGCGAGGCCCTGGAGGCCGACATCGAAACGCACGGCGCGACGCTGCCAGTCGAGCGCGATTGCGGTCTCCGGGTCGAGACCCTCCCCGTGCCCGGCGGACGCCTCATCGTGGTGTCCGTGGAACTCCCCGGCGAACGGTACGCCGTAACGGCCGTCGTTCATCGTCACGCCGGCGCTCGTGTAGAGCCGGTCGCCCGACCAGCCGACGCCGGCCCGCGCGTTCGTCGACTCGGTGGCGGAGTTCTCGACGATCCCCAACGGCGTGGCGTAGTCCTCCGTGCGCCGCCGGCTGCCGCCGCCCCAGTAGCGCACGCCGTTCCGCACGTGCTGCAGGCCGGCGTTGGCGCCTGCCTGCGCGTTCGCGCTCCCCAGATCGGCGCTCAACTGCGCCCGCGTGCCCTCGAGCAGCGATTCGCGGGTGCTCTCGTGCGGCGTGATCACGTTGACGAGCCCGCCGACGGCGTTCGAGCCGTACAGCAGCGTCGCCGGCCCGGGCACGATCTCGATGCGTTCCACGCCGTTGGGATCCACCGCCACGCCATGGTCGCCCGACTCGCCCGACAGGTCTCCCGTGCGAATCCCGTCCTCCAGGATCAGGACCCGGTCGCCGTCGAATCCGCGAACGATCGGCCTGCTGGCTCCGGGGCCGAAGCTGCGAACCGCGATGCCCGGCTCGGCCGCGAGCGCATCGCCGAGATTGGCGGCCGACTCCCGGACGACGTCGAACGCATCGACGGTCGAGACGGCGTTGAACGCCTCGAGCGCCGTCTCCGTGCCGCCCGGCGAGGCGGTCACGGTCACCTCCTCGTGTACGGGCGACAGGCCCAGCGCGAAGTCCGCCGTCACCACCCCGCCGGGTTCGACGGTCACCGTCCGCCGGCCCGCGGTCAGATGCTCCCGCTGCGCGAGAACCTCGTACGAGCCGGCCGGCACGCCGTCGATCTCGAACCCTCCCCGCGCGTCGGTGAGCGCGAAGGCGCCGGAGCCGACGACGAGGATCACCGCGCCGCTGACGAAGTCCCCGTTCTCTTCCAGCGTCACCGTCCCGCGCACGGCGCCGCTCTCCTGCGCCGGCAGCGGCGCTACGGTTGAAGCGGCGGCAACCACGGCCGCCGCAAGACATCTCGCAATCGATCCATATCCATGCATCGCTCTCTGCATCGCTTCTCCGAAACCCTCTCCTCCAACCCCGTGACCCCAACGGTCTCGTCGATCCGTCGCCCCGTTGCCGTCGCTGCATGGCACCGCCCGCGCCGGCGATCCGCTGCCGGACACCGGGGAACCCCTCCAGGTGCGCCGGCGGCCGAAACTCCGAAACGGCGTCGAGGCACGGCTGATGCGCCGGGCGCACGCATTGCCTCGGACGCAGGCGATCGCGGCACGACAAGCGAACGGGAATTGCGAACGGGGCTAGGCGGGTGGAGCGCGGGCGGGGAGGCGGCGGAAATGACCGGATGCGATCCATCCGCCGGCGACGACCGGTTCGAGCGGCTCCGGAACGTCCGCGAATCCGATCTGCAAGAACCCGGAAGGTTCGGCAGCAGGCTGGTGCCGGAGCTGGCAGACCGCGCAGTCCTGGTCGGCTGCGTGCTCCTCGTGGCAGATGGCCGCTACGGCCGTGGCGCCAGCCAGCACCAGCGCCAGGAAGACGATCCAGGCGCGCCAACCGGAACTACGTGTCGCGAGCCCCGGGTGCACGGGTTCTCTCTCGGCCATCCGCTTTCGAAGCTAGCAGAGATCGCTCGGGACGGCAAGAGCTCGCAGGGAACGGCTCTCGAACCCGCCCCAACGGCATTCGGTTCGGATACGGACGCGCTTGACTCCGGCTCGCTTTTGCTGCTCAATAGTCGGATGGCTTCGTTGAAGCGGCCGGCGGCAATGGGTGCGGCACTGCTCCTGGTGCTCGCGCTCGCCTCGGTGGGCGTCGCGCTCCACGAGCACGACGCCGACGTGCAGTCCGCCGGTCACGCCGACTGCGATGCCTGCCACTTCCGGCACCTGTCGGGAGTCGCTACCGACGGCACGCCTGCGCCGTCGGCGCCGGATCTGGTGGCCCACGCCATCGTTTCCGCAGACCCGGACGGCGAACGGGGTATGGCGCTCGGCATCCGTCCCACGCGCGGCCCGCCCGCATAGCCTCCTCGTCGCACTCCGCTGCGACAGCCCGTCCTCGCACGACTCGTCGGTGGCAGGGCTCGGCGCCCGCACGGGGACAGACCCCGGTGCCTGCGTCGCGGCTCCCGGAATCAACACTCGAAACGGAGGAGCACGAAATGTCACGTCTTCGCAGAGAACAACCCGTTTCCCGTTCGATCGTGGTCGCCGCCCTGGTGGCCGTCTGCGCCGCCGGCCTGACTACCGCCGCGGCACAAGCCCAGGAAGCGTCCGATCAGCCCTTCATGGCGGGCGCGCCGCTCGACCTGTCGTCTAACGCCAAGACCTACGGCGGCTTCCGCTTCGCGGAGAGCATGGCCTACGACGAGGAGCGGGACCTGTACGTCGCGGTCAACGCCGGGATCGCCCAGGACGTCATCCCCAACGACGGTTACATCTCGCTGATCAACCCCGACGGCAGCGCCCACACGCTGAAGTGGATCGGGGTGAACCGGAACGGCCTGACGCTGAACCACCCGCTCGGCAGCGACATCGTCAACGGCCTGCTGTACGTGGCCGACATCAACGTCGTGCGCTGGTTCGACATGGAGAGCGGCGCGCCGCGGGGCCACGTCGTCGTGGAGGACGCGCAACGCTTCAACGACATCGAGGTCGCCGAGGACGGGACCATCTGGGCCACGCAGACCGGGACCGAGGAGAGCGGCACCTGGCGCTTGTACCGGATCGGGCCGGACGGCGACTCTTCGGTCGTCGTCGAGGGCGCGCCGCTGGCCCGGCCCAACGGCGTCGCGTTCGACCCGGACGGCAACATCGTTGTGGTGAACATCAACGACAACGCGGTGCTCACGTTCTCGCCCGACGGCGAGCTCGTCAGGACCGAGCACGCGGTGGACGGCGGCAACGACGGGCTGGTCATCCTGGACGACGGCACGAAGTACGTCTCCAGCGTCAGGATCGGCACCGTGTCGCGCATCCGCCCGGGAGAGGAAGCCGAGGTCGTGGCGTCCGGCATCCCGAGCGCCGCCTCGATGTCCTACGACTCGAAGCGGAACCGGCTGCTCATTCCGATGAACAACTGGAACGCCATCACCATCGTCGAGCTCGACTGAGGCAGAGCAGGAGCTCACCCCGGCGAGAACCACGGACACTCCGGAGTTCCGAGTCCGATGAAGCCGAGCCCGGCAATCGTCGCCTGCGGCGCCGACGCCGCCCAGCCAAGCCTCACCAGGAGTCTGCCCCGTTTCCGCGGAGCAGACTCCTGGCGGCCGGCCGCTCTCGCGGCGCTGCTGCTGGCGTGCGTGCTGCTGCCGGCCGGCTTCTTCTCTCACGAACATGACGACGGGGACCCCGGCGGTCACGATCACGACTGCATCACCTGCTGCCTCCCACACCACGCCGCGGTAGCGTCCGACGCGGCGCCCTCGCTGTCGACCCCGGAGCTCACGGCGCGCGCCGCCGAAAAGACGTGCCGCGGAACCGCCCCGAGCGCCACGCGCGGCACCGGGCCCACACGCGGCCCGCCCGCGTAACACCTCCCCTGACCGCGTCGATCCGGGCGGTCCCCCGCGGACCTTCCGCGTGTCGACCGTTCCAACCGTGGAAATCGGCGAGAGCTCGTCGGCCACCGTGCCCGACGCGCGACCGCCGCGGAGGTGGATTCGTTATGCGTGTAGGTAGTCGAAGAGCTCTTTCTTTCGCTTCGGGCGTGCTCGTCGCCGGAATGCTCGGTGCAGGCCCGGCGTTCGGTCTCGAGGAAACCGGCTCCATTCAGGGAATCGTCGTGGCCGAGGACGGCGGTACGCCGCTGCCGGCCGCCCTCGTGGTCCTGGACGGAACCGGGATATCGGCCACAACAGGAGCGGACGGCGCGTTCGCCCTCGACGGCGTCCCCACCGGCGCGTACCGGCTGACCGTGACGCGGGACGCCTTCGCGGCGCTCACCTCGCCGGTGACGGTGGTGGCCGGACAACCCGTGCTTCTCGACCTGCGGCTCCCCGTGCTGCAATTCGAGGAGAGCGTCGTGGTGACCGCCACGCAGACCGAGCGTGCGGTTACCGAGGTCGCGGCCAGCGTCACCATTCTCGACGCGGAGTCCATCGGGGCGTCGTCGGCTCGCAACCTGCAGGACCTGCTGCGCAGGACGCCCGCCATCGACCTGGCGGAAACCTCCGGCATGGCCGCCCGCGCCAACTCGTCGCTCGTCATGCGCGGCGTCCCCGGCACGAAGCGGGCGCTGCTCCTGGTCGACGGGCTGCCGGCCAACGATCTGGGCCTCGGCACCCTGGCCGCCCTGAGCCTCGTGCCGCTGGCGTCGGTGGAGCGCGCCGAGGTGGTCCGCGGGCCGTTCTCGAGCCTCTACGGCGCCAACGCCTTCGCCGGCGCCATCAACGCCATCACCCGGCCCGGCGAGGGGCCGCCCGCCGCCGACTTCTTCGCCAGCGGCGGCGCCGCCGGCTACTACCAGCTCGGTGCGACCGTGCGCGGCGAATCGGGCCCCGTCGCCTACGCGTTCACCACCGATCGGCGGAAGATGGACAACGTCTACAACCGCGACACCCGCACCGTCCCGCGCATCGCCGAGGACGGCAGCCTCCAGCCGCAGGCGGTCCCGCTGCGCAACGTCGGATACGAGGACGTGCGGCTGACGGGACGGCTGGACTTCTCCGCCTCCGACGCGTGGGACGTGACGCTGCTGCCGCGGATCTCCAGCTACGAGACGGGCCTCGACATGTCGTCCCGCCTGCCGGACGCGGTCGAGGAGCACAAGCGCGACACCGCGGTCAACCTGGGCGGCATCCTCCGCTACAACGGGGCGGGCCCGCTGGCGGCGCAGATCCGGACGAGCTACCGCTACTCGAACCAGAGCCTCTTCCAGGAGAACTTCACGCTTGCGCCGACGCGGCAGACGACCATCGTCGATCCGCCCGGACCGGCCTTCAGCGAATCGGTCTCGTACGGCGTGTTTCCGTTCGCGGCGCTCACCGGGCAGGACACCGACTTCCGCAGCGTGCTCGTCGAGCCGCAGCTCACCTGGGCGCCGAACCTCGCCCACACCGTCATCCTCGGGGCCAGCTACACCGGCGAGCGCGGCTCGTTCGGCAACAGCACCATCGCCGACCGTTCCAACCTGCTCGGCTCGGACGCGACCCTCGCGCGGGTGGCGGCGGGCATCCAGGCCGGCATGGCGGCGGGAGGCGTGCCCAACCCGACCGTCACCCTCGTCCGCGATCCGGCGATCGGCGAGGTCTTCCCCCTGTCACGGGGACAGCAGGAGCGATTCGACATCTTCTCCGCGTACGTGCAGGACGAGTGGGCGCCGACGGACCGGCTGCGGCTGGTCCCGGGGCTGCGGTACGACCAGCACTCGGTGTTCGGAGCGGTCGGCTCGCCGAAGATCGCGCTGCTGTACGCGGTGACGCCGTCGACGCGGGTGCGCACCTCCGCCGGCCGCGCCTTTCGCGCGCCGAGCCTGTTCGAGCTGTTCGGCAACGTCGTCTTCCACGGCCCCATTCCCGGGCTGCCGAACCCGGACCTGGAGCCCGAGCACATCGTCTCGTTCGACGGCGGGATTCAGCACGAGGTCAGCCGTGCGCTGCGCACGGAGATGAACGTCTTCCACAACGACATGACCGATCTCATCCAGCTCGTGATTTCGCCGCAGCGCGACCACTTCGACTGGGTGAACGTCGCCGACGCGCGCTCGACCGGCCTGGAGCTGGTGGCCAACGGGCAGGCGACCTCGTGGCTGGGCTACTACGCCAACTACGCATTCACGGACAGCGAGGACCGCGCCACCGGCAATCCGCTGGCGCTGGTGCCGCGGCAGAAGGTCAACGCGGGAATCCAGTTGGGCGCGGCCCTCGGATCGTGGCGCCTGAGCGGATCCGTCGATCAGCGCTGGGTCGGCGAGCGGACGCAGAGCTCGCAGGGCGTCCCGGTCCTGCTCGACGAGTACATGCGCACCGACCTCGCGGTCTACCTGCACCCGAACGACGACCTGCGCGTGGGCGTTCACGTGCTGAACGTGATGGACGCCGACTACCAGGAGACCGCGGCGAGCCCGACGCTGGGCCGTCTGGTCTCGGTGAGCCTGGCGATCACGCCGTTCTAGAAGTGTGCGTGGCGAGAAAACCGACACGGACGACATGGTTTGGAAGGCTGCGTTCCAGCGAGTGCCGGCGCAGACGACGCGTTAGTTAGCGGACGGAGGGAGACCCGATGACTGCCAGGACGGAACCGGCACGAGTGCGGACGGTGCGGACGCGATTGGCCGACCTGTGGTCCCATCGCAGGCGGATCGCGGCGGCGGTGCTCGCGGCGGCGGTGCTCTGGGGCGGCTTCGCCGCCTACCAGCGCCATCTCGCGGTGACCCGGGTCGCCTTCGTCAACTTCCCCGGCTTCCAGCTCGCCCGCATCGAGCGCGCGCGCCCGCACGGCGCGGTGCGCATCGAGCCGCTGGACATGGCGGCGCTGGACCGGGCCGCCGACTATCCGGTGGTCTACGTCTTCGGACGCGGACTGCAGCTCGACCAGACGCAGCTCGCGCACCTGCGCGAAGCCGGCAGCCGCGGGGCGCGCCTGTTCGTGCAGGGGGCCACGAACCCGGCCCTCGACGTCACCAACCTGCGCGGCCCGCAGCTCGACGCCGTCAACGGCTACCTCGAGTTCGGGGGCGCCGAGAACTACGCCCGGCTGCTCAACTTCTCGCGCGTGGAGCTCGACGGCAAGCCGTTCCGCTCGGACCCGGTGCAGCCCCCGGTCGAGCGTTCCATGGACGTTCTGTTCCACCTGGACGACGACCTGACGTTCGAGACCGTCGACGCATTCGACGCCCACTACGACGCACAGGGACTCGCGAAGCCGGGCGCCCCCAAGATTGCCTTGATCACCAGCGTGCCGGGCCCGTTCAACGCCAACCGGGATCACGTCGACGCGTTCATCCGCGCGCTCGAAGGCCGGGAATGGAACGTCTTCCCGATGGCCGCCGCCGAGAAACGCCTCGACTTTCTCCGGCGCATCGATCCCGACCTCGTGGTGCTGATGCCGCACGGGCGGCTCACCCTGGGCCGCGCCGACGAGGCCATCGCGTGGCTGCGCGAGCGCGACATCCCGATGCTGACGCCGGTGTCGGTCTTCCAGAACCACGACGACTGGGTGACCGACCAGCAGGGAATGGCCGGGTCCATGCTCACGATGAGCGTCGTGCTGCCCGAGCTCGACGGCGGGGTGGCGCCCTACGCGGTGGCGGCGCAGTTCACCGACGCGGACGGCTACGAGATCTTCGACGCGCTGCCGGAGCGGCTCGACACCTTCTGCGACCTGGTCGAGCGCTGGCTGGCGCTGAAGACGAAGCCCAACCGCGACAAGCGCGTGGCCATCTACTACTACAAGGGACCCGGCAAGAACGCGATGAACGCCGGCAGCATGGAGGTCGCGCCGAGCCTGCTGAACCTGCTGCGCTCGCTGCGCGACGCCGGCTACACGGTCGAGGGGCTCCCCGAGACCGATGACGAGTTCTGGGAGCTCGTGCAGGCGAAGGGTCCGGTGCTCGGACCGTACGCCCGCGGGGCGTTCGAGGAGTTCCTGGCCGCCGGGGATCCGGCGCTGGTGCCGGCCGGCGAGTACGCCGCGTGGCTGGAAGCGGACCTCGAGCCGGGCATGCGCGACGCCGTTGTCGAGCAGTACGGACCGGCTCCCGGCGAGTACATGACGGTCGGCGAAGGCGAGGAGACCGCGCTGGCCGTCGCCCGCGTGCAGTTCGGCAACGTCGTGATCCTCCCGCAGCCGCTGCCGGGCGTCGGCGACGACACGTTCCGGCTGGTGCACGGCGCACAGAAGGCGCCGCCGCATCCCTACGTGGCCTCCTACCTGTGGACCCGGAACGCCTTCGAAGCCGACGCCGTGATGCACTTCGGCACCCACGGCAGCCTGGAGTTCACGCCGTGGAAGCAGATTGCGCTGTCGGCCTTCGACTGGTCGGATGCGCTGGTCGGGGGGCTCCCGCACGTCTACGTCTACATCATGAGCAACGTGGGGGAGGGAATCATCGCCAAGCGGCGCTCCTACGCGGCCACGGTGACGCACCTGACCCCGCCGTTCATGGAGGGCGGGCTGTACGAGGGGCTGCGTCCGCTGCGGGACCGGCTCAACAGCTATCGCAACGCGGCCGACGGCCCGGTCCGGGCGGAGCATGCGCGCACGATCCGGCGCCTGGCGACGGAGATGAGCCTGCACGTGGACCTCGGCCTGGACCCTGACAAGGAATGGTCGGCGGACGAGATGTTCCGCCTGAGCAACCACGTCGAGACCATCGACGGGGAGAAGGTCGCGCAGGGGCTCTACACCCTCGGGGACGCCTTCACGGCGGGCGAGGTCGACGCGACGGCGGAGCTGATGGCGATCGATCCGATCGCCTACGCCCTGGCCCGTATCGACTCGGTCAAGGGTGCGGTCGACGCCGCCGAGCTCGAGGACGAGGTGCTCTTCGAACGCCGCTATCGCCGGCGCGCCCGCGACGCCTATGCGCGGCGGGTGGCGGGCGGGGACGCAAGGACGGTGCTCGCCGACCTGGTGGCGGACGCGGACCTGCAGCACGCCCACGCCTGGCGGGAAGCGGCGCGGCGGCCGTCGGACGACGACATCATCCGCGGCTTCATCTCGATGGGCGCGGGCAGCCGCAACCGGCCGGACGCGACCGTATCGGCAGCCCGCGCGGGCGAGCTCGAGGACCTGGTGGCGCGCATCCTGCCGCATCCGCGCAAGGCGGAGTTCGTCGAGCGGCTGCAGTCGGAGCAGGAGTTCGCGCGCACGTCGCAACTGCTGGATCCCGTGCAGCGCGAGCGCGCGAAGACCATCGCCGCGGTCATCCCGCCGATGGCCGAGGCCATCGAGATCGCGGAGGACCCGGACGTGTTCGCCCTGCTGGAGGTGATGCAGGACGCGGCGCTGCGCGAGCGGACCTTCGCCCTGCTGAAGGACCCGGGACTGGTCGACCGCGTCGAGGAGGAAAAGCGGCGGCTGGCGGCGGAGCGGCTGGCGTTCGCTCTCGACACGCCGCAGGTCGAGTCGCTCGGGCGTGCCTGGGACCACGAATCGGACGGCGAGCTGGTGACGGCCGCCAACGAGGATATCGAGCAGGCACTGTCGGCGGCGGCCTTCTACCGCGAGCACCGCGCGACGCTCCGCGGCCAGCTTCGGGACGTCGACGCGCCCGCGGCGGATCGCCTGCGGAAGATCCTCGACGACCCGGCGTTCGACCGGCGCCTCGACGGCGCCGTCGACGCCGCGGAGCTCGAGCTGGAGGATCGCGCCGCCCGGGACGCGGAGCTCGCCCGGGCGGTCCTGACGCTGGAAGCGAGCGTGGCCGGCATCGACCGGCACCGTGATGGCCTGCGCGACAGCTCGGATCTCGAGCTGAAGAGCGTGGCGCGCGCCCTCGCCGGAGGCTATGTGGAGCCCTCGCCCGGGGGCGATCCCATCGTCAATCCGGACGCCGTCCCGACGGGGCGCAACCTGTTTTCGATAGACGCCGAGAAGACGCCTTCGCAGGAGGCGTGGGCGGTGGGGCGCACGCTCGCCGAAACGCTCCTCGACGAGCACCGGCGCCGGCACGACGCGTATCCGAGGAAGGTCGCCTTCACCCTCTGGCCGAGCGACTTCATCGGTACCGAAGGCGCCACCATCGGGCAGATCTTCTACCTGCTGGGCGTCGAGCCGGTCTGGGACCCCTTCGGGCGCGTCGCGGATCTGCGCCTGATTCCGGCGGCCGATCTCGGCCGGCCCCGCATCGACGTGGTCGTCCAGACCGCCGGCCAGCTCCGGGACCTGGCCGCGTCCCGCCTCGCGCTGATCAACCGCGCCGTCGCGATGGCGGCCGAGGCGCGCGACGCGGACGCGCACGCCAACTTCGTCCACGCGGGGCGGCTGCGCGCCGAAGAGGTGATGAAGGAGAAGGGCCTGTCGCCCGCCGACGCGCGCCGCTACTCCACGCTGCGGGTCTTCGGCGGGGTGAACGGCAACTACGGCACCGCCATCATGGAGATGGTCGAGCGGGGCGACCGCTGGGAGGACGACGCCGAGGTGGCCGGCCAGTACCTGCGGAACATGGGCGCCGTCTACGACGAGGGCGAGCTCTGGAGCTTCTACGCCGAGGGCATCTTCGAGGCGGCGCTCGCCGACACCGAGATCGTCGTGCAGCCGCGGGAGAGCCATACCTGGGGCGCGCTCAGCCTCGACCACGTCTACGAGTTCATGGGCGGGCTGAGCATGGCCGTCCGGCACGTGACGGGCCGCGACGCCGACGCCTACTTCAACGACTTCCGCAACGCGCAGCGGCCGCGGGTGACGGACCTGAACGAGACCGTGTGGACCGAGGCGCGGTCGACGCTGCTGAACCCCGCCTACATCGGCGAGCTGCAGGAGGGCGGCGCCTCGTCGGCCGAGCAGTTCGCCGAGACGTTCCGCAACACCTACGGCTGGAACGTCATGAAGCCGGCCGCGATCGACGACGCGCTCTGGAACGAGCTGTACGACGTGTACGTCGACGACCGCTACGACATCGGGATCGAGGACTTCTTCCGGCGCGAGAACCCGTACGCCCTGCAGGAGATGACGGCGGTGATGCTCGAGACGGTGCGCAAGGGCTATTGGGAGGCCTCGGCGCGGCAGGTAGAGGTGCTGGCGGAACTGCACACCCGACTCGTGGAGGAGTTCGAGGCGGGCTGCAGCGGTTTCGTCTGCGACAACGCGGCCCTGGCGTCGTTCATCGCCGAGCAGGCCCCGCCGGACCTCGCGGCGAGCTATCTGAACGAGCTGCAGCGGGCCCTGACGTCGAGCGTCGAGCTGACCGAGGCGAGCGTGGTCCTGGCGGAGCAGGACGCGGAGACGCGGCCGGATGCGCCGGCGAGCCAGCCGCCCGCGAGGCGCCTGGCCTACCTGGGTGCAGCCATCGTCGCCGGCCTGCTCGTGATCGCGCTGATCGTCCTGCGGCGCCGGAGCACGACCTGACACCGGCGCCCGCGGAGCCTCGTCGGCCGGAGTGCCGCGACGCCGAGCGGGCTGCCTGACACGGGAACGCGCGGAGCCTCGTCGCAACCCGAGACACGAGCCGTTCGAAAGCGGAAGACGACCATGAAACGCATCTGTACAGCAACCGCCATCCTGGCGGCGGTCATCCTGGCGGGCGGAGCAGGCGGGGGCGACGACGCCGGCATGACGGCGCACGCGCAGTCCCCCTTGATGCCGGCCTTGCCGCCCGAGACCGCGCCGCCCCTCCCGCACGCGTCGTCGGACGTGTCCGGGGCCTACGTCGGCGACGTACTCTCCGTGCATGCCGGAGAGCAGCCGCCCCCCTCCCGCACGGCCGCGGGCACCGGAAAGGCGGCTCTCTACGCCCTCTCCCCGGCGGACGCGTCCTGGCAGACGGTCTGGACCGGCGATCCGGTACGCGGCGCCGTGCTCGTCAGCGACGGCGAGGACCTCTACCGCGTGGGCGGCGCCGAGGCCCCCCGTCGAGCCCGCCCCGACCTGCAGCGCTGGGATGGAACGGACGGACGGTGGATCGACCTGACGCCGATGCCGTCGGGCAGAACGGACCACGCGGCGGTGATCGTTGGGCGCCGGCTCTGGGTGCTCGGCGGATGGGCGCCCTCGACGGTGGCCGAGGGTCCCCGTGCGCGCCTCCGCCCGCCCGCCGTGCCGGACGAGGACTGGCGCGACGACGTGCTCGTCGCCGACCTCGACGCGGACCCGGTGGCCTGGACGGTGGTCGAGACCGCATTCCTGCGCCTGCATTCCCTTGCCGCGGCCGTCCACGAGAACGCCATCTGGTTGGTCGGGGGCATGACGCCCCGCGGGCCGGAACTCGAAGTGCAGCGGCTGGACCTGCGGACCCGGACCCTGGCGCCCGCGCCCGTTCCGCCGATTCGCGGCCGCAGCCGGGGCGTCGGCCTGGGCATGGCCTCCACCGGCGGGAGCCTGTATGTGAGCAACGTGAACCAACTGTTCCGTCTCGACGCCGGCGGGCGCGCCTGGCAGACGCTCGCCTACGACATCGCGCCGGAACGCGCGTACCACGCCCTGGTCAGCGGACCGGGCGTGCTGCACATCGTGGGGGGAGCCGCGCACGGCCGGACCCACGCGGTGGTCGACCGGGTCGAGGCGGCCTCGCTGCGGCCGAGCGACGTGCTCGAGGCGCCGCGGCGGGCGGCCGGCGCGGCAGCCGACCGGCCTTCGCTGGCCGGCGCCCAGCGCTGGCCCGGCTTTCGGGGATCGGCGTTCGGCCACAGCCAAGCCCGCGATCTGCCGCTGGTCTGGTCGGACGACGAGAACCTCGCGTGGCGGCACGCGGTCGGCGGCTACGGCCAATCGAGTCCCGTGGTCTGGGACGGCCTCGTGTTCCTCACCGCCATCGACGGCCCGCGGCGCGAGACGCAGGTCGTAGAGGCCGTCGACACGGAGACCGGCGTGCTGCGTTGGCGCCACACCCTGGCATCGAGCCAGCCCGTCGAGGTCACGAACTTCGTGGCCAAGGGCGCACCCACGCCGCTGGTCGACGCCGAGCGTATCTATTACCTGTTCGAGAGCGGCGACATCGGCGCGCTGAGCCATGACGGCCAGCCGATCTGGTCGCGGTCGCTGAAGGCGGAATACGGCGCGATCGAAGGCTACGGCCTGGGCGGCTCGCTCGCCGCCAACGACGAGGCGCTGTTCGTCCTGGCCGCCCACGACGGACCGTCGTACCTGCTGGCCGTCGATGCGGCCACCGGCGAGACGCGGTGGAAGGCGGACCGCCCCGCGGCGTCTTCCTGGACGACGCCGATCGTCGTGCCCGGCAGCGGCGGCGAGCTCGTGGTGGTCAGCATCGACGGCATGGTCGAGGCGTACGACGCGGGGACCGGCGAACGGGTCTGGTGGATCGACGGCCTCTCCGGCAACAGACTCTCGTCGCCGGTCCTCGCCGGACAGCGCATCGTCGTCCCCTCGGCGGACTCCCGATCGAATCTCGCCCTGCCGATCGAGCACCGCGGGCGCCTGCAGGACGAGCAGGTGCTCTGGCGCGGGCAGAGCGCGACGGCTTCGATGCCGTCGCCGGTCGTGACCGGCGAGGCGATCTACTTCATCAATACCCGGGGCGTCATCCGCTGCGTGGAACTGGACTCCGGCCGGTCGCGGTGGGCAACCCGCCTGGCGTCGGCCGCATGGGCGACGCCGATCGTCAACGGAGACCGCGTCTACGTGTTCGGGACCGACGGCGTGGCCTCGGTCTTCGCCGCGGACGCAGCCGAACCGCTCGAGCTGGCCAGGAACTCGCTGACCGTCTCCGAGCGCGTGTACGGGGTTGCCGCCGTCGACGGCGCGCTGCTCGTCAGAACGGGCCGGGAACTGATCCGCATCGGGCGCGGCGGCGCCACCGGGCGCTGAACCTTGGAGGCGGTACTCGACATAGTCGCGGGAACGGGCGTCATCCTGTTCCTGCTGGCAACGGCGTTCATCGAGCGCACCTGGGGGCGGTTGCTGACCGTCACGATGGTCGCGGCAATCGCCTACGCCGTGTATCCGGTCGCGGTACGCCAGAGCCTGTCCGCCCTCATCGGCGGCCTGGACGGCGCCGATCTCCAGACGCTGGCGGCCGTCCTCACGCTCGACGGCGTCCTCGGCTGCGCCGGGGCCACCCTGCTGCTGGGAGCCGGTGGCGAAAGCCCCGCGGGGCATCATTCCAGACTCCCGGGGACTCGGCACGGCCCGCCGTTGCATCGGCTCCGGCGGCTGGCGGCGCACCATGTCGGCGTCATCCCGGTGCCGGCGCTGTTCTACCTGGAGATGAAGGCGTTCGACGCGTCACCATGGCCCTTCTCGACGACCGCCCTGGCGCTGTGCCTCGGCGTCGTGGTTGTGGGTCTGGCGGGGAGCGAGGCGATCCGCCGGCTGCTTCCGGATCGGGACCTGCGGGCCGAGCTGCGCCTGCTCGTGCACGCCGCGCAGGTAATGCTGGCCGCCGGACTGACCGCGTTCGCCTTGCAGGGAGGTGTCGACCGCACGGCGGCGGCGCTCGAAGCCGGACCCCACGCCGTCGTCGCCGGCACGGCGGCGCTCGGAATCCTCATCGGCTACTGGAGCCATCGCCGCCGCCTGCGCCGCGTCGCAGAATGAGTCCATGGAACTGTTGACACGCACCCTGTATCTGCTCTCGACCGGCCTGCTGGTCCCGGTCATCGTCCTGCTGCTGATCCTCTTCGCCCGATCGCTGCTGCTCGCCGGACGCACCTACGGCGCCTGGCTGTCGCGGCTGCGGTTTCGATCCGCGCTGCGGCCGCTGCTCGACCGGCTCGACCGCGACAACGTCGAGGCCCTGCTCCGCGGCGCCGACCTGCCCCCCGAGCCGCGGTGGAAGCCGGCGATCGGACGGCTGCTCGATCACGGCCCGTCGGCGGCGCAGCGCGAGAAGGCGCTCGCCGATTTCGAGGCGGGCTGCGAGGAGGACCTCGCGGCGGCGCGGACCATGGCCCGGCTGGGCCCGATGCTGGGCCTGATGGGAACGCTCATCCCGATGGGGCCGGCGCTGGTCGGGCTGGCCGCCGGCGACATCGTGGCGATGGCCGAGAATCTGCAGGTGGCCTTCTCGACGACGGTCGTGGGCCTCTTCGTCGGCGGCGTCGGCTTCGCCGTCCAGCAGGCGAAGCAGCGTTGGCACGGCGAAGCGCTCAACGATCTCGAGTTCGTGAGCGGGCTCATCGGCGAACGAACACCCACGCAAGAAGAGGGAGGTACGGATGGCAGGCAGGAGACGGCGGCGGCGGCTCGGCGGCGGGCTTCATGACGACACCGACCCGCTCGGCGCCATCGCGAACCTGTTCGACGTCGCCATGGTCTTCGCCGTGGCGCTCATGGTGGCGATGGTCAGCCGCTGGCAGTTGACCGAGTTCCTCACGCAGGAGGACTTCACGATGGTCAAGAACCCCGGCACGGCCGAGATGGAGATCATCACGCAGGAGGCCGGCGAGATCACCCGCTACCGAGCCGAGGACGTGAACGACGCCGCGGGGCGCCGCGGCCGGCGGGTCGGGGTCGCCTACCAACTGGAGAGCGGGGAGATCATCTACGTGCCGGAAGCGCCGTGACCGCTTTGACACCTTGGCCGTGTGTGGCGACTGCCCTTCGCCGTCCGGGTGCCTCACCCAACCACCCTCAAATCGATGAAGGAATTGGACGAGGGCAAGGGCCAGCGTTTCGGCAGCGCCGAAGAACTGTTCCGCGACCTCGACCTCTGACATGCTGACCCACGAACCGGTGAACTTGCACGACCGGATTCGTCGTGGACTCCAACGGCTCGCCACGCGGCGCGTGGTCATCCCAACGATGCTGGTCGCGTTGTTCTGTGTGGCGGGCTTCGAGTGGCGAGGCGCTCGATTGGATGGTCTCGAACTGCTCGACACCAGGCAGTGGTACACCCCCGAGCAGGCCGCCTCCCTGTTCGGGGCCCTCGATCGGCTCGACCCGCGCGCAAGGGCCGTCTATGCCTGGACCGAGGTGTCGATCGACATGGTGTTCCCGGTCGCCTACGGCCTGCTCTTCGCGCTCGTGCTGCTCCGCCTCTTCGGGGCCGGACGGCCCTTCTACCTGCTGCCAATCGCGGGGGCCGCGGCGGACGTCTTCGAGAACATCTCCATCGCGTTGCTGGCCTGGACCCATGACGGCGCCCCGTCGCCCTGGGCGCGGGTGGCGGCGGTCTTCACGCTGCTCAAGAGCTGGCTGATTCTGGCGACCCTGGCCGCGGTGGTCGGCGGCACGATTCGATGGCTGTGGGCGGCTCGACGGTCCGTGTAGGTTCTGGACGCGAGTTGCCCACCCCTGGGAGCGCGTCGGGCCTCGACAACGCCGTGCAGGAGCCGAAAACGGTTGGATCGCGCTGCGCAGAGGGCTATGATGCGGTCAATCGCTTCCCGATGCGGAGGTCAGAATCATGATGATTGCCAAGAAGTCCATTCCCCGGCGGACGGTGCTCCGTGGAGCCGGCGCCGCGCTCGCGCTACCCCTGCTCGACGGGATGGTGCCCGCGCTGACCGCGCTGGCGAAGACCCCGGCCCGGCGGGTTTCCCGTTTCTGCACGGTATACGTGCCGAACGGGATCATCATGAAGGGCTGGACGCCGGCCGCCGAGGGGAGCGCCTTCGAGCTTTCGCCGACGTTGAAGCCGCTCGCGGCCCATCGCCGGCAACTGCTGGTGCTGAGCGGGCTCGACAACACGGGCGCCAGCTCGCGCACCGGGAACCCCGGATCGCACGCCAAGCCGGCCGGCGCCTTCCTGACCGGGGTCGAGCCGCTCCAGACGACGAGCAGCTCCAGCCTGGACCTGGGCATCTCCATGGATCAGATCCTGGCGAAGACGATCAGCCAGGACACGCCACTGCCGTCGCTGGAGCTGGGCCTGGAGGGCGCCGACACCGTCAACGGCGTGGGCACGTGCGGCGTCGGCTTCAATTGCGCCTACCAGAACACCCTGGCATGGGCCGGCCCGTCGACGCCGCTGCCGGTGGAGCCGAACCCGCGCGTGGTCTTCGAGCGCCTGTTCGGCGACATCGGCAGCACGGACCCGGCCGCGCGGCGCGCCCGCCTGCGCCGGCAGAACAGCATCCTCGACTCGGTGCTCGACAAGGTCCGCCACCTGCACGGCGAGGTCGGGCGCCGCGACCAGCGGAAGCTCGACGAGTACGTCGACTCGGTGCGCGAGATCGAACGGCGCATCCAGAACGCCGAGGCCAACGGCCGGAAGCTGCCGCTGGTCGACTCGCCGGCCGGCATCCCGGTCGACTACGACGAGCACGCACGGCTGATGTTCGACATGCAGGCGCTCGCGTTCCAGACCGATTCGACGCGCGTCATCACGTTCCAGATCGGCCGCGAGCAGAGCGGTGCGACGTACCCGCAGATCGGCGTCTCGGACTCGCACCACCCGATTTCGCACCACGGCGGCGACCCGAAGAAGATCGCCTCCCTGCAGCGCATCAACACCTACCACGTCTCGCTGCTCGGCTACTTTCTCGACAAGCTGGCGGCGACCGACGACGGGCAGGGTTCGGTGCTCGACAACGCCGTCATCCTGTACGGCAGCGCCATCAGCGAGGGCAACCGGCACGATTCCCGGAACCTCCCGCTGCTGCTGGCCGGCGGGGCGGGCGGACGCATCGACGGCGGACGCCATCTGAAGTATCCGGCCCGCACGCAGCGGCTGACGAACCTGCAACTGACGCTGCTCAACATGCTGGGCGTGCCGGCGGAAAAGTTCGGCGACAGTACCGGCGAGCGGCTCGCAGAACTGTCCGGCGTCGCGCGGGCGACCACGGGCTAGCTGGCTGGCGACCGCGCCCTCCCGCATCGTACGAAGGGCGCGGTCCCGACACCGTGCAACCGTTCCCCGCGCTCACGGGAGCATCGGGAGCGTGAGCTCGCTGCCGGGCGGCCGCTGCACGTCGAACGCCTTGAGCGTGTAGTTGACCAGCGTGTAGTGGCCGATCAGGCCGGCGATATCCATCAGGCCCCGGTTGCCGAAGATCCGCTGCGCCGCCTCGAACGCCTCGTCGCTCAGCTTCGGCTCCCGGATCAGCTCGCGGACGACGCGAATGATGGTCCGCTCCGGCTCGTTCAGACCGGGCAGCTCCCCGGCGTCGGCCAGCGGGGTGTCCCACCGCAGCAGCTCGATAATCTCCTCCTCGAGCCCGGCGTTGCGGCCCAGGCCTTCGTGCGCGGACCACTCGTACTGGCTGTTCAGCGCGCGAGCGGCGGTCAGGATGGCGAGCTCGGCGAGCCGCTGGTCCCGGTTGCCGTCGGCGCCGAAGCGCAGGTAGGAGCTGGCCGGGAACAGGTGCTCGGCCATGAGCGGGCTGTTCATCCACATGCCGATCGGGCCCCGCAGGCCGGTGGCGTAGCGGCTGTCCGGGTTCACGATGACGTCGTACGCCCGCTGGCCGTCGGCGTCGAGGGAGTCCCGCGTGATCTGCGGCACCCGCGCCAAGGAGTCCTCGTGGATGCCCGGCGGGATGTCCTCGGGCGTGACGACGTGCGGCGTGAACGTCTCCTCCTGGGCCGATCCGGCCTCCTCGAACGGGGCGCCCGCGCCGGCCGCGGCGATGCCGGCGACGGCGGCGAGCGCGGCGACACACGCCGTCATGATCAGGTGATTCAGCTTCACGGGTCTCCTCCTTGTTCGACGTTTGGCAGTGCGATGTAGTCGTGCCCGGCCACCGGTTGAACGGTGTAGCCGAGCGTCTCCAGCCGGTCCAAGGTAGCGTGGATCCGCTCCCGCACGGCGGGCGATGCCGTCGCGTAGTCTTCGCCGCCCACGATCTCGATCAGGATCGCCGGGCGGTTGCGGCGGATGGTCTCGACGGCTCCTGCAAGCACCTCGTTCTCGTAGTGCTCCACGTCGATCTTCAGCAGCGACACGCGCTCGAAGCCGAAGCTGTCGAGGCTGCGCAGCTCCGCCCGGTCGCCCCCGGCCCCGACGCCGGTGCCGCCCTCGTTGCCTCGGGTGGCGGGGTTCATCTCGATGATGCGCGTCTCCCCCGCGCCGATCGCATAGCGCAGCGGCACGACGTTGGTGAGTCCGTTCAGGGCGAGGTTGTGGTACAGCTCGCGGTAGATCTTCCGCTGCGGCTCGAAAGCGTAGACCCGGCCCCAGGGGCCGACCAGGCGGGCGATCGACACGGTGTGGCTACCGATGTGCGCCCCGACCTCGACCGCCACGGAGCCCGGCTCGACATGCTCCTCGAACAGCTCCACCTGGTGCCGTTCCCAGGCGTAGCCGGCCACGATGACCTGCTTGATCATGTCCGAGGGATCGTCGATGAAGAAGCTTCCGACGCCCGGCACCTCGTGCTGCTCGTACGCCTCGATCGGAAACGCGTTGAGATGGCGCCGCGTCTCCTCCACGTCGTCGAGCAGCTCCGGGGCCACGGACACGATTGGCAGCGGGACGTAGTCCTCGGGAGGATTGCCCCGCCCGCAGGCCACCAGCACACCCGCGGCGATCGCCAGGATCGACATCCGTCTCGTCAACGACTGCATCCTCCCGACTCGCCGCCCCGCAATCGAACCAGGGTCCATCGCCGCCAATACTACAGGGCGAACCCGCGGCCGGCTGCCGCCGTTCGCCCGCTCACGCGTCCCCCGCCGCCCGCCGCAGGACCTCGCCGGTCCGGGCCGCCGCCGCCGACCAGTCGAACGCCCCGGCCCGCTCCCGTCCCAGCTCGGAGAGTCGCCCGCGCAGAACCTCGTCGTGCGCCAGCTCGACCAGCGCCCGCCTCCAGGCCGCGGGATCGTTCACCGGAGCGAAGACCGCTGCCTCGCCGGCCACCTCCCGGAACACCGGTATGTCGCTCGCCACGACCGGCGTGCCGGCCGCCATCGCCTCGACCAACGGCAGGCCGAAGCCCTCGTACAGCGAGGGACAGACGACGGCGAGCGCTCCTTGGTAGAGGGCGGCCAACGCATCGTCGTCGACGTAGCCGGGATGATGCAGCCAGCCGGCCGCGGCGGCGCGGTCGAATGCCGCGTGCAGCGCGTCGCTCTTCCAGCCGCGCCGGCCGCACAACACGAGCGCCGGCGCCGCCGCGTCGTCGGCCACCCACGACTCCCACACGCCGAGCAGCAGCTCGATGTTCTTGCGCGGCTCGATGGTGCCGACGTGCAGCATGTAGCGCGCGGGAGTTCCGGCGGGCGGCGCCCCGCCCTGCCGCGCCGACAGGTGCCCCGGACCGTGGTGAATCGCGGTGACCCGCGCGGCGCCGATCGCCTCGGCCGCCAGGAGCTCGTCGCGAACCGTGCACGATACCGTGATCACGGCGCTGGCGCGGGCCAGCGTGCGATGGAACTGCGCGTCGAGGGCGGCGCGAGTCTCCTCGCGAACCGTCCCCGGCAGCCGGCGGAACGCGAGGTCGTGGACCGTCGCCACGGTCGCTCCGCGGGCCAGCCGAAACGCCCGCGGCAGGATGAAGTTCGGCGCGAAGAGCACGGCGTTGCGCTGCAGGGCGAAGACCAGAGGCTCCAGCACCCGCAGGGCGCGCAGCACGCTGCGCCGCCGGCCCCACCTTCCCGGCGGCGCCAGCCCCGTGACCATCTCGATGGCCGGGCCGCGGGGCGGCTCCACGACCGGACCCGGCGCGTCCGGATTCGGAAACAGCGTCGGTCCGTAGAGCCGCAGGCGCAGCCCCTCCGCAGCGGCCAGGTGCCGCAGGAGCTCGTACAGGTACCAGCCGACGCCGGTCAGCGGTTCCCAGAACGCGCGGGCGTCGACCGCTACAGTCAGCCGCCCGTCCGGGGACGCGCTGGCCGGGGCGGCGCCCAGCCGCCGCAGCCAGTCGCACGTCGCGCGGATGCCCGCGACGACCCGTTCCCAACGCGCGCGGATCCCGCTCTCCTTCCGCAGCTCACCCGGAACGACGCGCACTGACCCGGCCACGCTGTGGATTCTAGCCGCGGCTGTTGGGACATAATGCCCGCGTCGACACATCATCAGGAACGCGTATCGGGGGGAGCACGCAGATGACTCGCAGATCCAGCACGGCATTCATCAGGCTCGTCGCACTTATCGCCGCGGCCGCTTTCGCCGCCGCCGTCACCGTCGAAACCCAGGAACCGCGCAGCCCGCGCAACGTCGCCGAGTTCGACGCCATGTTCCAGGAGATCAACAACTGGGGCCGCTGGGGCGCCGACGACGAGCTCGGCGCGATGAACCTGATCACGCCGGAGAAGACGCGCGCGGCCGCGGGGCTGGTGCAGCGCGGCATCACCGTCTCGCTGGCGCACAACCCGATGCCGGACGAGGCGGTGGACAACCCCGACGCGGCGTTCAACCACACCATGGCCGAGTCGTTGCGGAGCGACACGTACGAGTTCCGCTACCACGGCTACGGGGTCAGCCACATCGACTCGCTGTGCCACTTCCTGTGGAACGACCGGATGTACAACGACATCCCGCCGTCGGCGAGCTCGCTGGAGGAGGGTTGCGGCAAGCTCGGCATCCAGAACCTCAAGCAGGGCATCGTCACCCGCGGCATCCTGCTCGACTTCGCGCGATTGAAGGGCGTGCCGTACCTGGAGCCGCAGACGCCGATCTACGTCGAGGACATCGAGGCCTGGGAAGAGATGGCCCGGGTCACGGTCTCGCCGGGCGACGTCATCTTCGTGCGGACCGGCCGCTGGGCCCGCCGCGCGGCGCTCGGGCCGTGGCAGGTCTCGGGCAACAGCGCCGGGCTGCACGCCTCGGTGCTGCCCTGGATCAAGGAGCGCGGCGTCGCCTTCGTCGGCAGCGACGCGGCCACCGACGTGATGCCGTCGCTGGTCGAGGGCGTCACCCAGCCCGTCCATACGATGCTGATCGCCGGCCTCGGCGTGAACATCTTCGACAACATGGACCTCGAGGCGCTCGCCGAGACGGCGGCGCAGGAGAACCGCTGGGAGTTCATGCTGACCGCCGGGCCGATCCCGGTGGAAGGCGGCACGGGATCGCCGCTCAACCCGATCGCGATCTTCTGAAGCAGATCACGGCACCGACCCGTGACACGCCGGCCGCGACCCCCACTTGCCGCCGTGTGTTCTGGCACCGGATCGCGTCGTGCAGCAGTCTGCCCGCTCCTCATGGCCGCAACTCCGTGCATACGCTATCATCCTGTCCACCCGATGCGGGTCTGGATGTCCGACCTTTCGCATCCGGGGTAGGTCACACATGCCGAGTCATCAGCATCTCGATCACGTTGAGATCCGCCGCTTCCGGGGACTGTCGGAACTCGATCTCGACGGCTTGGGCAGGTTCAATGTCCTCCTCGGGGCCAACGATGTTGGCAAGACGTCGGTCTTGGAGGCTCTTTTTCTGGTAACCGGCTTTGCCAACCTGACCGTCCCGGTTCGCATTCAGCAATGGCGACACCTCCCCGTCGATCGATTCGAACACTTCGAGGCCCTGTTTCATCGAATCGATCCGGATCAGCCGATTGAGCTCGTGGCAGAATCCGGCGGCGCCATCGTTCGCCGTACTCTCCGGATCTCCGCGCCGTTCACGGAACTGGAAGTGGATCCGGAAGCCCCGGTGACGGCTGGCGGCGGAAATGGCCGCTCCGGCACCTCGGCCGGTGTCGGTCCGGCCGGCGGCCAGTCATCTTCTCTTCTCTCCGCGCGCGGGCGATTCTTGCGTTACGACGTCACGCTACAGCCTCGCGAGGGGGACGCCGTCTCGTACTCTGCCATGCTGCGTCGCCGGGAAGACGGGTTCCAGGTCAAACAATCCGCAGAACCCGCAGAGGAAGCGACAATTGCGGCGCGGTACATGACGCCTGGGGTCAACTACGATGGCGCTGCGATCGGCGATCTGATCGTTCGCAAGGAAGTCGGCAGGCTCGTTCAGTTCCTGAAGGTGGTCAATCCCCGTATCAGGGACGTCGCTGCCAGTGGCGACCTCGTGTACCTCGACATTGGCCTCGACCGGATGGTTCCCTTGAATCTTTTCGGCAGTGGCATGGTCCGCGCCGCCAGCGTTCTCTCTCATTGCATGCTGGCGAAAGAGCGCCTTCTCTTCCTCGATGAGCTGGAGAATGGTCTCCACCATACAGCCGTCCGGCCGCTGATCGAGGCGCTCCTGGTGTTGTCCCACGAGCAGGACATGCAGGTGTTCGTCACGACCCATAGTGTGGCGGTGCTCCAGAGCCTGCTGGACGTACTCCGCTGCGATGACTTTGCATCCCATCGTTCTACCGCGCACTGCTACACGCTCAAGCGCGACCGCGAAGGGCGGGTTCGCCCCTACCGCTACGAGTATGCGCAGTTCGAGCACTGCGTGCGACACGGGATCGAGATCCGATGAGCTGGGCGTTGTTCGTCGAGGGCGACTACGACGAGGTGTTCGTCCGATGGCTGTTGGGATTCCTGGACGTCGAAGACGTTCAGGTCCACGCTATCGGGGGTGGCGTCTCGAAGCTGCGCCATACCGAGAATGAGATTCGCAAGAGTCACGACGAGGGTAGGCGCGTAGCGCTGCTCCTGGATGCCGACACCGATACGGAAAGCACGCGCGCTCAGTTGACGCGGGAGGTCCGTCGGCTCGGTCTACCCATCGAGCGTTCATTCCTGCTGCCTGACGACACCGGGGGAGGCGACCTTGAGACGCTGCTGGAACAGATGGCTCCGGCAGCGCATCAAGGGGTCTACGACTGTTTTGGGACCCTGCTGTCCCTGGCTTGGAGCCGTTGCGCCGCTTCTTGCGCAATCTGAACCGCGTCGACGAAACCGACGTGGATGCAACGCCGGAAGCCAGGGACGTGGATGCCGATTGACGGTTTCGGCGTTCCAGCATCCTGCCGCCCAGCCTGAGCAGTCAGAGTGCGACGGACTCGCGACCGAGCCCGTCAGACCTCCGTCAGCCGTCCCGTGCTGTCGCCGAGGCGGTCGCGGTGGACGTCCACCTTGTCCAGGATCGACAGCAGCAGGTTGGTCTGCGGCGTGCCGTCCGCACAGGCGACGTGACGCCCGCCCTGCAGCCGCCCGCCCGCCCCGCCGGCCAGCAGCACCGGCAGATCGGTGTGCAGGTGCAGGTTGCCGTTGCTGATGCAGCCGCCGTACAGCAGCAGCGCATGATCGAGCAGCGTGCCGTCGCCGTCCGGCGTGGCGCGCAGCCGATCCAGGAAGTAGCGGAACAGGCTGACGTGGTACGTGTTGATCTTCGCGTGCTTCGCCACCTTGTCGGGCGCGTTGCCGTGGTGCGAGATGGCGTGGTGCGGATCGGGCACGCCGATGTGGCTGTAGGTGCGCGTCGACGCTTCCCGCGCGAGCATGAACGTGCTGACGCGCGTGACGTCGGTCTGGAAGGCCAGCACCTGCAGGTCGTACATCAGCTTCACGTGGTCGTCGTACAGCTCGGGCACGCCGACCGGCATCTCCGGCAGCTCGATGTGCTCGCCCACACGCGCCTCGACCTTCCGGACGCGCTGCTCCACGTCGCGGACGCTGTCCAGGTACTCGTGCACGCGCGCGGTGTCGGCCGTGCCGAGCCGCGGCCGCAGGCGGGCTACCTCGCCGACGATCGCGTCGAGAATGCTCCGGTCCCGGCCGAGCTGCCGGCGGCGCGCTTCCGCCCCGAGGCCCTCGCCGAACAGGCGCTCGAAGACGACACGCGGGTCGGTCTGCATCGGCAGCGGCCGCGTCGCGGTACGCCAGGACAGCGTGTTGACGTAGCTGCACGAGTAGCCGATATCGCACCCGCCGACGGCCGTGAAGTCCTCGGCCGCAACCTCGAGCGAGCGCAACTGGGTGTCGCGGCCCAGCTCGTCGGCGGCCATCTGGTCGATGGTCTTCGCCCCGCGAACGTCGGCCCCCTGCGTCCGCTTGGGGTGCACGCCGGTCAGCCAGACCGCGCTGGCCCGCGCGTGGTCCCCGGAGCCTTCGCCCTCGGCCGCCTCCGCCGGCCGCGAGTCGAGCCCCGACAGCACGACCAGCCGGTCGCGGTGCGGTTCCAGCGACGCGAGAATCGGCGGCAGATCGAACGCCGTCCCCTCCATGGCAGGCGTCCACTGCTCCATGATCGCGCCGTTCGGGATGTAGGAGAACGCAAGCCGGCGCACCGGGGCGGCCGCGGTGCGGGACATCGCCGACAGGGCGGGCACCATGGCGTCGAGCAACGGCAGCGCCAGCGCCGCACCGGCGCCGCGCAGGAACGTCCGCCGCGGCAGGGCCTTCTTCGTGATGATCATCTGCGTCGCTCCCTCCGGTTCACCGACGAGACTCGACCGACCGGCTACGGCGCCGCCGCCGCTGCGCCCGCCCTCTCATCCGAAGCGGGCCGCTTCACTTTCATTCGAAACGCGTCGCTCATGACGATGCCGGCGGCGATCGACGAGAACCGATAGTCTCGCTCGGCCGCCCGCGCGACGATCCGGCGCACCGCGGGCGCGTCGTAATACTCCAGTCCCCGTCCTATCGCATACGTCAGCAGCTTCCGCGCGAACGTCTCGACGAACGTGCCGGGCCGCTGCAGGATCGCCTCGCGCAACTCGCTCGGTCCGTCGAACGCGGTCCCGTCGGGCAGCACGTCCGAGGCGTCTATCGGCTGGCCGTCGGCGCCGGTGCCGCGCCAGCGGCCGATTGCATCGAAGTTCTCCAGCCCGAACCCGTACGGATCCATGCGCGCATGGCACGTGGCGCACGCGGGGTTCGCGCGGTGCCGCGTCAGGCGCTCGCGGATGGACAGGCCCTCGGCGCTGCCCGTGTCCTCCAGATCCGGCACGTCCGGCGGCGGGGGCGGCGGCGGCGCGCCGAGCAGGTTCTCGAGAATCCAGTTCCCGCGCAGCACCGGGGATGTCCGCGTCGCGTAGGAGGTGACCGTCAGCACGCTGCCGTGGCCCAGCAACCCGCGCCGCGCCTCGTCGGTCACGGGCACGCGCCGGAACCGGTCGCCGTAGATGCCCCGCATCCCGTAGTGGCGCGCCAGCCGTTCGTTCACGAACGTGTAGTCGGCGGTCAACAGGTCGAGGACGCTGCGGTCCTCGCGCATGATGCTCTCGAAGAACAGCTCGGTCTCGCGCTGCAGCGCGCGCCGCAGGTTGTCGTCGAAGTCCGGAAAAGTCGGCGGGTCGGGATGCGTGTTGCCCAGGTTCCGCAGATACAGCCACTGCCCGGCGAAGTTCTCCACAAGCGCCGCCGCGCGGGGATCGGCCAGCATGCGCCGCACCTGCCGCATCAGCTCCGCCGGGTCGGCCAGGCGCCCGCCCTCGGCCGCCGCGAGCAGCTCGTCGTCCGGGATGCTGCTCCAGAGAAAGAAGGACAGCCGCGAGGCGAGATCCAGGTCCGCCAGCGGATAGACGGCGCCGGCCTCGATGCCGGCGGGCTCGGTCTCCAGCCGGAAGATGAACTGCGGACTGGCCAGCACGAAGCGGAGCGCCAGCTCGATGCCGGCCTCGAAGCCGCCGTCGCGGCTGCCTTCCCGGTAGAAGTCGATCAGCCGGTCGAGCTCCGGCGCTTCCAGCGGACGGCGGTAGGCCAGGCGGCCCAGCCGCGAGAGGATCGAGCGGGCGCACGGCAGCTCATCGCCGGCAGTCTCGGGACGGCAGGTGAAGATGCGCCTCCGGCTCGACGTGTCCCCCGGCCGGACGGCGCCGAACGGGCCGGCGATCAGCACGCGGTCGACATCCGGCAGGCCCCTCCGGCTGCTCGTACCCACGTAGCTGCGGAGAAACGGCCTCGCCACCTCTTCCGACAGCGCCGCGGGCCGGCCCACGAACGCGGCTACGATCTCGTGACGTCCGGCCGCGATCGGGAGCCGGACGCGCATCGACTCGTCCGCGGTGAACGCCTTCGTGGCGGTCTGGCCGGGGTTCTGTTCGTTGATGACGATCGGGCGGTAGGCGTCCTCGCTGCCCACCGGGAACAGGGCGACCCGCGCGCCGTCCAGGGTCAGCTCGACCTGATGCTCCTCGCCGATCCCGCGGATGGCGCCCACCGCGGTCCGCCGCAGCCGCACGCGGATCTCGTACTCGGCGTCGACCGGGAAGTGCTCCGACACGCGGACGCCGCCCCGGGTGCCGAGCGGCAGGTCGCGCAGGTGGTAGTCCTGCGTCAGGTCCTCGGGCGTCTTGTGGGTCATGGTCGCCGCGGGAATCGCCGGGCTGCCCACCGCCAGCCGGCTGATCTTGCGCGCCGTGGTGACGTAGCTCTCGATGAGCAGGGGCGACACCCCGAGCGCGTCCGCGATGTTGTCGAAGCCGTAGGTGGAGTCGTCGGCGGGCAGTGCGCTCACGTCGGCGTCGACGCCGAGCAGGTCGCGCACCGCGTTGCGATACTCGGTGCGGTTCATCCGGTGCAGCACCGGGCGCCCCGGGTCGGGGCGCGCCAGCGCGGCGGTGTCGAGCGTCGTCTCCAGCCAGGACGCGAAGGCGCTGTAGGCAGCTCCGGCCGGCCGCGGGCGCCCCACCGGAGGCATGGTCCGGCTGCGGAGCTTCTGCACCACCTTCTCCCACAGCTCCGGGTGGGCGGCGACGTGTTCCGCGGAGACCTCGACCTCGTCGAGGGCGAGACCGGCCGTCCGCAACCGGCCGTTGTGGCAGGTTGCGCAGTAGCGTTGCACCAGCGCGGCGTGGTCGTCGCCCGTCGCCGTAGCCGGTGCCGCGGCGGCGGATGAACCGGCAGCTTGCGGCGCCGGCGACGTGGCCGCGGGTGCGGCGGCCTGCGGCGGCGCCTGGGCGGTTGCTGCCGGCGCGGCAACTACGGCCGTCTGCGACGCCTCGGCAGGAGCGATGCCGGCCAGCAGATTGCCCGCCAGCAGATTGCCCGCCAGCCACGCCGGGACGGCGCATCGCAAGAAACCGGTCCGCCGTCCGCTCCGCATCTTCACCTCCGTGCCCCGCGCCGTCGCGGCGGCGACGGACGACTCGCCCCGATCGCCCCGCCGCTCGGCTTCGTCACCGTGCCCCACGCGGCACCCATGACGTCAACGGGAGGCGGCTCGATCCGCCTCGTCCTCGCGCCCCGGACCCGGCTCGGCGCCGAGCTCCCGCAGCAGCGCCGCCGCCTTGTCGCGCCTGATGACGCTGGCCACCTGGTTGAACCCCTGCTCGGCGAGATCCAGCGCCGTCCGTTCCAGCTCGTCCTGGAGGTCCGTCCGGGCGCCGGCCTCGACCAGTGTCCGGATGATGCTGTTCGCGGCCCGGTAGACGGCGCCGTGGAGCGCCGTCTGGCCGTTGGCGTTGCTCGCGTCGACGTCGACGCCGGCGTCCAGCGCCATCCTGACGGCCTCGAGCGCATCCCGCTCGGAGCGGAACGGACGCGATCCCTCGACGTACCCCACCCCGGCGGCCAGCATCGCCGCGGTGTTGTTGGCGTAGGTCGCCAGCCGCTCGTCCGCGCCGTGCGCGGCGAGCACGCGCATCGCCTCGACGTCGGCCGCCTGGGCGGCGAGCAGGTACGGCGTCGCCCCGCCCAGGTTGACCCGGTTGTCCATCAGCGGCCGGCCGGCGCTGAAGATCTCCTCGTCGGTCCACCGCTCGTGCACGATCGGCACCGGCTCGGTCCGCGCGTTCGGGTCCGCGCCGCGCGCCAGAAGCATCCGCATCAGCTCCAGGCCGTCGAGCTGCGACCGGTCCCTCCCGCTGGCGTCGACGAACTGGTTCGCCACGCGGCGCTGCGGCGCGCGGGCTCGCACGAGGTCGTGCAGGACGGCATTGCCCCGCCCGTCGCGGGCGTCCGGGTCGGCGCCCGCCTCGAGCAGCATCGCCGCCGCCGTGTAGTGGCCGACGGCCACGGCCATGCCCAGCAGACTCCCGGTCGCGGGCGCACCTCCGGCGGCCTGCCCGGCGCGGTCGGGCATCCGCACGTTGACTTCGGCGCCCGCCTCGATGAGAAGGCGCAACGCGTCGCGGGCGTCCTGCCGCACCGCGAACATCAACGCCGTGAATCCGCCGGTCGAGGAAGCGTCCACGACGGCGCCAGCCTCGAGCAGCAGGTTCATGACGGGGACGTGGTTCTCGGCGGCGGCCCACATCAGCGGGGTCTGGCCCCGCCAGGCGTCCACCGCATCGATGTCGGCCCCGCGGGCCAGCAACACCCGGACCGCGGCGACGCGGCCGGTGCGCGCGCAGGTCAGGATCGGCGGCTCCCCGGTCGGCGCCAGATGCGGGTCCGCACCCGCGTCCAGCAGGCGCGCGACCACGGCGGCGGCGGCGTTGGCGCAGGCGAGCGCGAGCGGGGTGGATCCGTTCCGGTTGACGGCGTCGGGCTCCGCGCCGGCGTCGAGCAGCAGGGCCGCCAGCTCGGCGTCGCCGCCATAGGCCGCCCAGTGCAGCGCGGTGGTGCCGTCGACCTGCGCGGCATCCACGTCGACGCCTTCCCGCTGCAGCAGGCGCGAGACCGCCGCGCGGTCACCGTTGCGCGCCAGCTCCGGCAGCCGGGACTGGGGCTCGTTGGCGGGGAGCCCGGCACTCGCGAGCAGCAACAGCAGGAGCAGCAGGAGCCCTCGTCGGTTCCGCATGGTGGAATCCCGCATCGAATCCGGGCGGCGCTCGCACAATCGGAGACCTGCCGAGCGCGGTCTCGAGTTGCTTCAGATAGGAGGCGGCTCGATCACAGGAACAGTCTATCTTGAAATTTGGGAGTCTGACTCCGAGATTTCAAGACATAGCGGGCGCCGGCGCCCGAACGACTAGCGTCCCGCCCCCTGCACGCGCCGCTTGATCTCCGGGTCGACGCGCGTGCCGTGCATGGTGATGCCCGACAGGCGCGAGAAGTAGTCGTAGGCCGCGTCCGAGACCGCCTCCACCACGGCGCCGCCGTTGCCCCCGTAGTTGGACATCACCGAGATCACGTAGGGGCGGTCGGGCACTTCCACCAGCCCCCAGACGGTGGAAACCCCGGTGATGCCGCCCGGCTTGAACGCAATCGGCACCTGTCTCGGCACCGGGTTCCGTATGGGTCCGCCCTTGTAGATTTCGAGAATCTCGCGCACGCGCGCGCAGCCGGCCCTGCTCATCGGCAGATCGCAGCTCGCGATCCGCTCCATGATCAGCGCCGCGTCGCGGGGCGTGGACAGGTTCTCGTCGCCGCGCACGGACGCCTCCGGCCGTTGCATCTTGCGCGCCAGCCGCGTGCGCCCGGCCCCGAGCGAAGCCGACAGCGCGTTGATCGCGTCCATCCCCAACGCGTCGATGAGCACGTTTGTGGCCGTGTTGTCCGAGTAGACGATCATGTAGACCGCGTGGTCCTCCAACGACAGGGAGGTCCCGCCGTCGGTGAGATGACGCAGCACGCCGCTCCCGCCGGTCCGCACCGCGTCGGTCATGTCGACGCGGCGGCGCAGCAGGCCCGGCTCCGACTCGGCCCTCCGGAAGAGCTCCAGCAGTATCGGGACCTTGATGGCGCTCGCCTGCGGGAACGACAGCTCGTCGTTCACCCCGAAGCGGTCGCCGCTGGTCAGATCGACGAGGTGCACCCCGGCGACCCCCTCGTATTCGTCGACGATTCCCTCCAGCTCCGCCTGGAGCTTGCCTTGCAGGATCTCGAGGTGCTTCTCCTGGGCCGCCAGCGGAGCCGCCAGACACAACAGCAACGCGGAAACCGCGAGTCGGAAACGCACCGTGTGAGTCGACGCCATGCGCTGCAGCAACGTCATCTCGATGCCTCCAGCCTGTTCACTTGCCCCTGCCTCTCTACCTGCCCGCACGGGTCCTTCGGTCCATCGTCATCCGCTCGCCGTCCGGCGTGCTCTAGAGTGCCGCATCGTACACGAGGGGATCGGCCTCATCAACGGCAACCGCGCCGTCAACGGCTTGCCGAACTCGCCCCGCAGTTGACCCGTCCGGCGAAACGTACTGCTTCGAGCGCGGCGCCCGCCCGCCGGCGCGGAGAAAAGCAGATTGATGACATAAGGCATACAATCCTCTAGACTCCAGCATGAGGCACTTCAACTGGGATCCGGTGAAGAACGACCGGTTGAAGCGGGAGCGGAACATCTCCTTCGAAGAGGTGGTCTTTCACATCGAGAACGGTGACGAGGTGGACGTCTTCGAACATCCGAACCAGGATAGATACCCGGGGCAGAGGGTGTCCGTCGTTGCCGTCGATGGCTACGCGTATCTCGTCCCATTCGTCGAATCGGAGGCCGAAGTGTTTCTCAAGACCATCATCCCGAGTCGAGCGGCCACGAAGCGGTACCTGGGAGAGTCCTGATGGCGCAACTGACCAAGGAGGAACGGGAAATCGTCAAGGCCTTCGAGACTGGTACGCTGCAGTCCCCGCCGGACCGGTCGGCGATCCTGAAGGCGCACCGGGAGTATGCTGCAGCTACGTTCCGCAAGGATCGGCGAGTGAACGTGAGGATCTCCGGCCGGGATCTGGATGCCCTCAGGAAAAGAGCTCTGTCGGAGGGCATCCCCTACCAGACTCTAATCTCCAGCGTGCTGCACAAGTATGTCGAGGGTACGCTGCGGCCGACCGACTGAACGGACGCTCGGCGGCCAGCCGCGTATCATGACAGGGCCATGAGAAACTTCGCCCTCGTCGCTGTTCTCGTCCTCTCGATGGTGAGCCTCGCCGCGGCTGACGGCGAGGAGTCGTACCGGACCCGCTGCGCGCTGTGCCACGGCGGCGACGCCGCCGGCAGCGATCGCGCCGGATCGATCCTCGCCACGCTGGATGCGAGCAGGCCGGATCAGTTGGCGCGCATCATCACCGAGGGGGTGCCGTCGCGGGGCATGCCCGGGACCGAGATTCCGGAAGACGAGCTGACGCCGCTCGTCGCCTACCTCAAGGAACTGGCCGCCGCGGCACCGGCGGCGGCCCGCGACCCGCGGGCGCCGCAACCGCGCGCCGCCTCCATTCCGCTTGCCGAGGGCGATGCACTGGAAGGCACCGTCCTCGACGAGAGCGGGTTCGACGCGCAGTTCCGGACGTCCGGCGGCGACATCCTGCTGCTCCGCCGCGAGGGCGACGCCTACCGCGAGGCGGCGATCGAGCCGTACGTCGACTGGCCGTCCTACCACGGCAGCTATACCGGGAACCGCCACAGTCCGCTGGATCAGATCGATCGGGACAACATCGACGGGCTGTCGATGCAATGGTTTTACCCCATCCCCGACATGCCGATGATCGAGGGCACGCCGGTGGTGATTGCGGGCGTGATGTACGTCACCGCGGTGAACCAGGTCTATGCGCTCGACGCCACGACGGGACGCGAGATATGGCGGTACGCGCAGCCGCGCACCGAGGGGCTCGTCGGCGACCCGGCCATTGGGCTCAACCGCGGCGTGGCCGTGCGCGGCGACCTGGTGTTCACGGTCACCGACCACGCCCACGTCATCGCCCTCAACCGCTTCACCGGCGAGCTGATCTGGGACACCGAGATGGACGACTACCGCGAGCACTACGGGGCGGTCGCGGCGCCGCTCGTGGTGGGCGACCTCGTCGTCGCCGGCATCAGCGCGGGCGACACCGGGCTGCGCGGCTTCCTCGATGCCTACCACGCCGAGACCGGCGAGCCCGCGTGGCGCTTCTGGACGATTCCCGCGCCCGGCGAGCCGGGATCGGAGACCTGGGGCGACCCGGAGGTGCTCCGCCGCGGCTGCGGCGCGACGTGGCTGACCGGCAGCTACGACGCCGATCTCGACCTGCTCTACTGGGCGACCGGCAACCCCTGCCCGGACCTGAACGGGGAGCGGCGCCCGGGCGACAACCTGTACACGAACTCCGTCGTGGCGCTCCGGCCGCGGACGGGCGAGATGGAGTGGTACTTCCAGCTCACGCCGCACGACACCCACGACTGGGACGCGCAGGAGCCGCTGCTGCTGATCGACGAGCAGTTCCGAGGGCGGCCGCGCAAGCTGCTCGTGCAGGGCAACCGCAACGGCTTCTTCTACGTGCTCGACCGGACGAACGGGCAATTCCTGCTCGGCGAGCCCTTCGTCAACCAGACCTGGGCGGCAGGCATCGACGACTCCGGGCGGCCCATCGTCCGGCCCGGCACCGACCCGACCGAGGAGGGCGTCGACGTCTGCCCCGCCATCCGCGGCGCCACCAACTGGTGGGCGACCAGCTACCACCCGGGTACCAAGCTCTTCTACCTGCTGGCCCACGAGTCGTGCATGACCTACACCAAGAACGATCAGGACTGGCAGCGCGGCCGGAGCTGGCTGGGCGGCACCGTTCGCCTGGCGGACGGCTCGCCGAACCAGAAGTTCATCCGCGCCCTCGACATCCAGACCGGGCGCACCGTGTGGAGCTACCCGCAGACCGGCCAGGCGCAAACCTACTCCGGCGTGCTCTCGACGGACGGCGACCTGGTGTTCTTCGGCGAGGACAGCGGCGCCTTCGCCGCGCTCGATGCCGAGACCGGCGAGCCGCTGTGGCACGTGCAGGTCAACCAGGACTGGAAGGCGTCGCCGATGACGTACATGGTCGGCGGCCGGCAGTACGTCGCCATCGCGTCCAGGCTCGGGTTCTGGGCGTTCGCGCTGCCTTGACATCCACGGCCCAGCCGTCCGGCTGGCGTGAGGCCCCGTGGTACGATGGCTGTGTGTTCGACACGCACGCCATCGCCCGCGCTCTGACCGACGCCAAGCTCACGCCCGAACAGGCCGACGCCATCACGGATGCCGTTCGGCAGGCTGCCGAGCACGGCGAACATGTCACCCCTGACATGCTCCGCGCCGAAATCGCTACGCTCCGCGCCGATCTCACATGGCGCATCGTCGCGGTTGGCGGACTCGTTGTCGCGGCACTCCGGTTGCTCGGTTGACGTAGCGCACCGTTCCCATGCCCGGTTCGTCCACGGTCGGCGCCGGCGCAACGGTCCGGCAGTTCCGACGACCGCTGCGACCTGCCAGAATCGCCATATGAAAAAACGGAACACGCGGCTCCCCTTGTGGGAGGCCGGCAACACGCTGTGTTCCATATGCGTACTTGTCGGTGTTCTCTCTTGAGGCCGCCGGGTCGGCGCGGCGGCTTTGGCCGCTCGCACTCAATCGGTCTGGAGCGCCACGACCGGACTGACCCGGCTGGCGCGGCGGGCCGGCAGCCAGGCCGCGAGGAGGGCCACGGCGCCGAGGACCAGCGGCACGCCGACGAACGACGCGCGCCTCGTCGGGCGTGAACCGGGTCGCCGGCGTCAGGAAGGTCAGCAGCGCGGTCGGCTCGCGGCCGAAGCCCGGGTCGACCGACTGCACCCGCTGAAAGCTGCGGAGGAACAGGCCGGCGCCGACCAGCAATACGAGCGAGATCGTCAGCTGCGTGACGACCAGCGCGTTGCGCCACCGGAGCTGACCGGGTTGGCCGCCCCCGGCGTTCTCGCAGCGGAGGGCGCCGGCCACGTCCGGCCGGGTGCTCTGCAGCGCCGGCACCAGACCGAGCAGGGCGCCGGCCGCGACCGAGACGCCGAGCGTGAACCCGAGGACGTTCCCGTCGAGACCCAGATCGATCGTGACCGGCGCCGGCAGCGGGAGGTCCGCGGTCACCAGCAGGTCGAGCAGCCAGACCGCCAGCCCGACGCCCGCGCCCCCGGCCAGCAGGCTCAGCAGCGTCGTCTCGGTCAGCAGCCGCCGCACGAGCGACCCGCGCGACGCGCCCAGCGCCAGGCGCACCGCGACCTCCTTGCGGCAGTCGAGGGCGCGCGCGAGCAGGAAGCTGGCGAGGTTGGTGCACGCCAGCAGCAGCACCAGCCCAACGACCACCATCAACAGCCACGCCGCCGCCCGGATGAAGACGTCCAGCGGCGGGAAGAGGAGCACGTCGGTGAGCGGCAGGAGCGCGAACTGCCCGGCCGGATCCCAGTTCGCCATGCGGTCCCGGGTGAGCTGCGCGGCTACCGCCCCGACGGCCGCCTCGGCCTGGGGCAGGGCGACCCCCGGCCGCAGACGCGCCTTGACGAAGAGCGCGGTGTGGCCCCGAGGTTGACGACCTCTTCCGGCCGCTCGATCGGCGAATCGTGCAGGATCACCGCGTTGACCAGGCTGAAGATGGCGGTGTTGGCCCCGATGCCCAGCGCCAGCGAGAGGATGGCAACCGCCGTGAACGCCGGGCGCCTGGCCAGGGACCGCAGGCCGTCGCGGACGTCGCGCCGGAGTCCCGACAGCCAGACCCAGCCGCCGCGGCCGTCGCGCACCGCGTCCTTGTGCGCTTCGACGCCGCCGAACGCGGCGCGCGCCCGTCGACGCGCTTCCCGCCGGTCGACTCCCGCCTCGCGCACCAGGCGCTCCGTTTCCATGTCGAGATGGAAGCGGAACTCCTCGTCCATCCGCTGCTCGACCTCTTCACCGAACAGCAGAAGGCGGAGACGGGCGCCGGCGGCGTCCACCCAGCGCATCACGTGCTCCGCAACACCGCGCCGAGGCCTTCGGCGAAGCGCTGCCAACTGTCGATCTCCTCGCCGAGCGCCCGCCGGCCCGACGGCGTCAGCCGGTAGTAGCGCGCCCGCCGGTTGTTGTCGGTCGTGCCCCAGTCGCTGCCGATCAGCCCCTGCTTCTCGAGCCGCTGGAGGGCCGGATACAGGGACCCCTGGTTGATGTCCAGCACCCCCGAGGACATCTGCCGAATCCGTTGGCCGATGCCCCAACCGTGCATCGGGGCGAGCGAGAGCGTCTTCAGGATCACCAGGTCGAGCGAGCCTCGAAGGTCTTCCGGTCTTCTAGCCATCTAGAGGAAGGGTGACGCATCGCTCCTCTAGCTAGATGTCAAGAGGACGTTGGGGAAACGCGCGGGCACGACATCCGATTTGTTGTAGTAACATGAATCGTGCCGATCGAGTTTGATACGGCAAAGCGCACTGCCACCCTCGAGGCTCGGGGACTCGACATGGCCCGGGCCGACGAAGTGTTCGCAGGCGCTACGCTGACTGTCGAAGACCACCGGCAGAACTACGGAGAGGACCGCTTCATCACGATCGGGTTCCTCGACGCCACGATGGTGGTCCTCGTCTGGACGCCGCGCGACGGGGCGCATCGGGTCATCAGCATGAGGAAAGCCAATGAACGGGAACGAACGCTCTACGGCTCCAGGTTCTGAACACGACGTCGCTCCAGACCTTTCCACCGATGGCTGGCCGGAGCAATTCGCCAGGGCCACCGTTCGCCGAGGCAGGCCGCCGAGCGCCAATCCGAAGGTATCGACCACCATCCGGCTTTCACCGGACGTGATCCAGCACTTCAAGGCCGGCGGCCGCGGATGGCAGACGCGTATCGACGCGGCGCTTCGCGAGTGGATCGCCAAGCAGGACGTCGCTTGACCTCCTGGTGGATGCTGCGTGCATCTGGGCCACTGGTGATGGCTGCGGTTGACTACGCCTGGCCGGCGCGGAGGTTCAGGTATCGGTGACCGGAGACGACCATGGCGCGGGCGCCAGATCCAGGCGATCCGCAATGACATTGGCACGGCGCGGGGCAGCAGCTCGCGTTGGACTACGACTATCTCGAGCATGCCGACGGCCGCCCGGAGCTCGTCATCGGGGGCATCTCGGGCAAGGGCGTTCCCGCCGCCCTCCTCGTGGCGAGCCTGCAGGCCTCGGTGCGCAGCCTGTTCCACCTCGCGGGAACCTCGGATCCACCGCACCCGAAGGAGGGGCCCGACAATGACCGGCCCTTCGAGACTGGCCGCCGTGTCGATGGGAGCTGCCATGCTACTGGCCGCCGCGGCCGCTCCGGCACAGTTGCCCGACACCGAACCGCACGCCTTCGTCCCCGTCGACCGCGCCATCGCGGGGCTTGCGCGCGCCAGCGGCCGCGACGAAGCGATCCGGGCCGCTCGAGAGATCCTCGACGCTGCCGAGGACGCCCTGAGCGCCTTCAGTGCGCCCGACCAGGTCCGCGATGCCACCTACGCGCGGTACCTCGCGGCACTGAGCGAGGTGGATGCGCTCGCGGTGCGTTGCGACAACGGCTACCGTTGCGACACGGACGACCGTGGCAACACCGGCGTGGTCTACTTCGACGGTCTCGTCGCCGCCTATGGCAGGGTCTGGGAAGCGCGTTCGCGGCTGTCCGCCGCCACTGCCGCCTATGTCGAGGCAGTCGGCATTGCGGGCGCCGCCGAGGCTCACGAACGCGCCGCCCGATTCCGGCGCTACGCCGACCGCATGCGCCGCCTTCGAGGCCACAGCGACCGTACGCTGGCGAGGCAGCAGGCGCTGATCCGCGCGTCCAACGCCGAGAACGACGCCCTCAACGCCCTCCACGACCGCGCGATCGCCGCGCACGTCGAGGCCAACCGCGCCGCGCTCGCGGCGTTCGGCCGCGCCGCCCGCGCGTTGTCGACCGCCGCCGAACGCCTGACCGACGATTCCCGGCCGGGAGCCGCCGGAGCGATCCGCGCCGTTGGGCGAGCCGAGCGCGCCGCCGCTGCCGCCGCCGACCCGGCCGTCTGGAACGACGGCAACCGGACCGACGCGGCTCTGGAGGAGCTGATCACCGCGGCACGCGAGACGGTCGCGGCTCTGGAGAGCCACTGATCGAGCGGGCGGAGCCTTGACCAGCCACCCCCTTGACACCCGCCTCAAGACACCGGCGGCTCGGCCCCCACCTCCGGGTTGTGCGGGTGCGTCGTCCAGTTCGCGTAGGCCTCCACCACCTTGCCGGTGCGCGGGTCGATCGCGCCGACCGGCAGAGACTCCATCGTGATGCAGTCCTCCACCGGACAGGTGATGACGCACAGGTTGCAGGCGACGCACTCGGCGTCGATCACCTCGAAGACGCGCCCCTCGCGGATCGCGATCGACTGGTGGGACGTGTCCTCGCAGGCCGCGTAGCAGCGGCCGCACTGGATGCAGGCCTCCTGGTCGATGCGCGCCTTGGCCGTGTAGTTCAGGTTCAGGTGCTGCCAGTCGGTGACGTTGCGCACGGCGCGGCTCTCGAAGTCGGAGAGGCGCTCGTAGCCCTTGTCCTCCATCCAGAGCCGAAGCCCCGCGATCATCTCCTCGACGATGCGGAACCCGTAGACCATCGCCGCAGTGCACACCTGCACGTTGCCGCAGCCCAGCGCGATGTACTCCGCCGCGTCGCGCCACGTGCTGATGCCTCCAATACCCGATAGCGGCAGGTCGGCGGTCTCCGGGTTGCGCGCGATCTCGGCCACCATGTGCAGGCCGATCGGCTTGATGGCCGGGCCGGCATAGCCCCCATGACTGCCCTTGCCGTCGATGGTGGGCTCGGGACTGAACGTGTCGAGGTCGACCGACGTGATCGAGTTCACCGTGTTGATCAGGCTCACCGCGTCGGCGCCTCCCGCCCGGGACGCGCGGGCCGCGTAGCGGATATCGGCGACGTTCGGGGTGAGCTTGACGATGACCGGCATCCGGGTGGCCGCCTTCACCCAGCGCGTGACCATCTCGATGTACTCCGGCACCTGGCCCACCGCCGCGCCCATCCCGCGCTCCTGCATGCCGTGGGGGCAGCCGAAGTTCAGCTCGACGCCGTCGGCGCCGGTCTCCTCCACCTGCCGCAGGATGCGCCGCCAGGCCTGCTCTTCGCAGGGCACCATCAGCGACACGATCACCGCCCGGTCGGGATAGTCGCGCTTGACCGCCTTGATCTCGCGCAGGTTCAGCTCCAGCGGCCGGTCGGTGATGAGCTCGATGTTGTTGATGCCGACCACGCGTCGATCGGCGCCCCGGACGACGCCGTAGCGCGGGCCGTTGACGTTGACGGCCGGCGGCCCGTCCTCCCCCAGCGTCTTCCAGACCACCCCGCCCCAGCCCGCCTCGAACGCCCGGCGGACGTTGTACTCCTTGTCGGTCGGCGGCCCGGAGGCCAGCCAGAACGGGTTGGGGGATCGGATGCCGAGAAACCCGTTCGCAAGCGTCGCCATCTCGTCGCCTCCCGCCTAAACCATCAGGGCGGCGTGAATGTCCTCGGCCGCGTCGCGCCCCTGAGCCACCGCCGTGACGACCAGGTCGTCGCCGTCCGCCACGCAGTCGCCGCCGGCCCAGACGCCCTTGCGACTCGTGCGCCCCGGACCGGTCACCCGGATCTTGCGGCCCTCGAGCGCCACCCCGCCCGGGCTCGCGTCCAGCTTCTGCCCGATCGCCTTGAACACCTGGTCGGCCCGCAGGCGGAAGGTCTCGCCCGTGTCGCGCAGGCCGTCGGGACCGTCCTCCGTGTACGCGAACTCCACCTCGCGCACGGCGCCCTCGCCGAGCACCCGCACGGGCCTCGCGCCGGTGATGATCCGCACCCCCGTCGATGCGGCGTGATCCTGCTCGAAGCCGGAGGCGTTCATCCGGTCGCGCCCGCGACGGTAGACCATCGCCACGTCCTCGGCGCCGAGGAGCTTCGACTGCACGGCGGCGTCCACCGCCGTCATCCCGCCCCCGATAACGACGACGTGACGCCCCACGGGCAGCGTCGAGAGGTCTGAGGTCTGCCGCAGCTCCGCGATGAAATCCACAGCGTCGCGCACGTTCTCCGCTGCCTCCTCCTCGACGCCGAGCGCATTGACGCCGGCGAGCCCGAGGCCCAGGAAGACCGCGTCGTAGTCGTCGACGAGTCCGTCGAGCGTCAGTCCGCCCCCCAGACGCCGCCCCAGCTCGACCGTGATGCCGCCGATGCCGAGCAGCCACTCGACCTCCCGTTCCGCGAAGCGGTCGACGGTCTTGTAGCTGGCGATGCCGAACTCGTTTAGCCCGCCCGCCTTGGCCCGCGCATCGAAGAGGGCGACGGCGTGCCCCTTCAGCGCCAGCCGATGGGCGCAGGCCAGCCCCGCGGGCCCGGCTCCCACCACGGCGATGCGCCGGCCGGTCGGGGCTGCGCGCTCGTAGGGATGCCCGCCGCGCGCCATCAGCGCGTCGGTGGCGAAGCGCTGCAGCCGGCCGATCTCCACCGGCTTGCCCTCGGCTGCCTCCCGCACGCACGCCTGCTCGCAGAGCGTCTCGGTGGGACAGGCCCGCGCGCACATGCCGCCCAGGATGTTCCGGTCGAAGATGGTCTTCGCCGCAGCCCGCGCCGTGCCCGTCGAGATCTGGCGCACGAAGAGCGGAATGTCGATGGCGGTCGGGCAAGCGATGACGCACGGCGCGTCGTGGCAGAAGTAGCAGCGGTCCGCGGCGACGGCCGCCTCGTGGGCGGAGAGCGGCGGGTGCAGGTCGACGAAGTTCTCCTCGTAGACCCGGGCGGGCAGACGGCCGGCGGCAACGCCGGGAGTGGCAACCGAGTTCGGCAACACGAGCTCCTTCCCCGGGCCGCCGCTCAGAACAACGGCGTCCCCCGATTCGCGGCGGCCGCGGCCGCGTGGGCGCCGCCGTACGGACCGCGCCTGATGAACCCGCCGTCTCCGGGCCGGCCGACATACTCTCCCTTGTCGACCACAACGCGCCCGCGCGACAGCACGGTCTCGGGGCGCCCGCGCACGCGGAAGCCCTCGTAGACGCTGTAGTCGACGTTCATGTGATGGGTATGCGGATCGTCGCGGCTGATGGTCACCTCGCGCTCCGGGTCGAAGATCACGATGTCCGCGTCCGACCCGACAGCGATGGTCCCCTTGCGCGGAAACATCCCGAAAATGCGCGCCGCCGCGGTGGAGGTGAGCTCGACGAACCGGTTGACGTCGATCCGGCCGGCGTTGACCCCGTGGTGATAGATGAGGCTCATCCGGTTTTCCACTCCCGGTCCGCCGTTGGGAATCCGGCTGAAGTCGCCCCGCCCGAGCTCCTTCTGCTCGCGCAGGTTGAAGGGGCAATGGTCGCTGGAGATGACGTCGAGGTCCCTGCCCTGCAGGCCCCGCCACAGCTCGTCCTGGTTCCATTTCTCCCGCAGGGGCGGTGTCATGACGTACTTGGCGCCGTCGAAGCCCGGCTCGTCGTAGGCGCCGATGTCCAGCAGCAGGTACTGCAGGCAGGTCTCGGCGTGCGCCATCACGCCGCGCTCCTGCGCCCGCCGCAGCTCGGTGAGGGCATCGTGGCAGCTCAGGTGCACGATGTAGACGGGAGCGCGGGCTACCTCGGCGATGGCGAGTGCGCGGTGCACGCCCTCTCCTTCCAGGCGCGTGGGCCGGGTGAGCGCATGGTACTTCGGCTCCACCTGCCCGGCGGCAAGGGCCAGCTCGACGAGCTCGTCGATCACGACGCCGTTCTCGGCGTGCATGCAGACCAGCGTCCCGTCCTCGCCCGCCTTGCGCATGGCGCGGAAGATCGTGGCGTCGTCCACCAGCAAAACGCCCGGATAGGCCATGAACAGCTTGTAGCTGGTCACCCCCTCGTCCGCCAGCCGGCGCAACTCCGGCACGCGCTCGTCGGGCAGGTCGGTCACGATCATGTGGAACGCATAGTCGATCGCGGCGTTGCCGTCCGCCTTGGCGTGCCAGGCGTCGAGACCCTCGATGGTGGAGGCGCCGCGAGTCTGGACCGCGAAGTCGACGATGCTCGTGGTGCCGCCGAACGCGGCCGCTCGCGTGCCGGTCTCGAAGGTGTCGGACGACTCGGTGCCCCCGAACGGCAGCTCCATGTGGGTGTGGGGATCGATCCCGCCGGGGAGCAGAAGCTTCCCCGTCGCGTCGATGATCCGGTCCGCCGCGACCTCGAGACCGCGTTCGAGACCACTCCCGATCAGGGCCACGGTCTCGCCGTCGACGAAGACGTCCGCCCGGTAGTCGTCTACCGCCGTGACGACGCGGCCGTTCTTGATCAATACGCTCATCCCAGCCTCCGGCTCCGCGGCAACGGTCCTGTCGCCGTCGCGCGTGCAGCGAGTTTATGGCACGCACGAAGTGACGGAAAGGCGGCGGCTTCCACCCTAAGCGGCAGGAACCGGAACCGGGTCGGTTACAGCTTGAGTCGCGGCCGGAAACCGCGCAGATTGAGCACCCCGTCAAGACCGGACCGCCTCGCCGCGGCCCGAGAGCGGTGCATCAAGATTCGTCTTGAAGATTCAGTCTACCTCTCGTTAAGATCAACTGACCGACAGCACACGGACAAGCGTCCGAAGCAGGAGGGATTCGTCATGCCCGCGCGAGAGAAGTTCTCGAGTCAGGCCGCGCCCGAGCTGTTGGCGGCGATGCGCGAGATCGCCCGCAGCGATGGACGTCGCTTCCAGTCCGTGCTGGAAGATGCCATGACCGGCTACATCGAGACCAGGGCTCGCCAAGAGGTGCGCCCCGAGGTGATGGCGCACTATCGAGCGAGCGTCGAGCGCAACCGGCTTCTAGCCGAGTTGCTGGCCAAATGACTTGCGTTGTGCCCGCCGAATTAGCTAAAGTTTATGGTTCGCGTGCCGAGCCGACGATCTCCGCCTCAAGGGGGTCAACCACACTTGCTCAGTTCGTCCCGCCCGACCGGATAAACCGGCTGGGCATTCGTGCCGATGGGCGCGGGAAGGGCGAAGTGTCAAGTGGCTACCACCAAGACCGAGGCCGGCCAAGGCCTCCTGACCGTCGCTGCCAAGCCGGAGGAAGGTTCTCCGGCGAGAGGTGATGGCGCACTATCGGGCGAGCGTCGAGCGCAACCGGCTTCTGGTCGAGCTGCTGGCGAAATGAGCCGCAGCTTCCCGACCACCGCCGAGATCCTCGCCATGCACGCCGACCTCATCGCGCAGTTCGGCGGATCGCCGGGCCTGCGCGACATGGGAGCGCTGGAGGCCGCGACCATGCGCCCGCAGATGGGCTACTACGGCAGCCTGCTCGAAGAGGCGGCCGCGCTCATGGAGAGCCTCGCCATGAATCACCCGTTCGTCGACGGCAACAAGCGGGTGGCCTTCTTCGTCACGGACGCCTTCCTACGTCTGAACGGTCACTTCGTCGACTGTGACGGCCGCGAGGCCCACGCGGACTTCATGCGGCTTTTCGAGACCAACGCGTTCCGTTTCGACGAGCTGCGCGAATGGCTGGAAGCGCACGTGAGCCCACTGCCGGAGCTTCCGTAGCCTTCCGGCAGACGACTGGTGTATTGGCGGCGATTCGCCTCGCGTCGGCTTGAGTCGCGGCCGGAAACCGCGTAGATTGAGCACCCGTTCGAGTCTGGCCCACTCGCCGCGGCGCAGTCCGGCGGGTTCGCTCTCGCAGGAGGCACTTCGACTCATGGCTATGAGCTTGCTGACGTCAGTTCATCGGGCGGCCCGGCGTTCGCCGCGGTTGCCGATCGTGACCCTCGCACTGCTGGCGGCAACTCTCGCGACGCAGCCGCTGCACGCGCAGGACGACTGGCGGCACTGGGGACGCGACGCCGGCAACCAGCGCCACTCGCCGCTGACGCAGATCGACGTCGACAACGTCTCGACCCTGGTGCCGGCGTGGCGCTACGAGATGACGAAGGTGGGCGTGCCGTCGCGGCCGAGCCAGTCGACGCCGCTCCTGGTCGACGGCGTCCTGTACCTGTCGTTCCCGTACTACCGCGTGGTGGCGCTGGAGCCGGAGACCGGCGACGAGATCTGGGAGTACACGGCGCCCGGCGACTGGAACTCCCCGGAGCACCAGTTGCACTGGACCGGCGGTTCGATGCGCGGTCTGGCCTACTGGGAAGGCGACGACCGAACGCCCCCGCAAATCGTGTTCGGCACCGAGGAGGGCGAGCTGATCTCGCTGAACGCGGCCACCGGCCTCCCCAACCCCCGGTTCGGCAGCGACGGCTTCGTCGACCTGAAGACCCCCGACGTAATGAACGGCTTCCCGAACATGCACTACGGGATCTCGTCCGGCGTGGCCATCTGGAAGCACCTCGTGTTCACCGGCGTCCACAACGCGGACGAGACGGGGTCGAAGGGGCCGGCGGGCGACGTGCGCGCGTGGGACCTGCGGACGGGCGATCTGGTCTGGACGTTCCACACCGTGCCCCATCCGGACGAGTTCGGCAACGACACCTGGCTCGACGGCTCGTGGCGCAACGTCAGCGGCGCCAACACGTGGTCGTTCTTCACCATCGACGAGGAGCGCGGCATCCTCTACATGCCGCTCGGGTCCGCCCACAACGACTTCTACGGCATGGACCGCCCCGGCGACAACCTCTTCGCGAACTCGATCGTGGCCGTCGACGCGATGACGGGCGAGCGGCTGTGGCACTTCCAGGCCGTCCATCACGACCTGTGGGACCTGGACATGCCGGCGCCGCCGATCCTGTTCGACGTCGAGCGGGACGGCGAGACGATTCCCGCCGTCGGCGTCGTGACGAAGTACCCGGTGCTGTTCATCTTCAACCGGGTCACCGGGGAGCCGATCTACGAGATCGAGGAGCGTCCGGTGCCAGCCGGGAACATGCCCGGGGAGTACTACTCGCCGACCCAGCCGTTCCCGGTGAAGCCGCCGCCCTTCGGACGCATTGATTTCACGATGGACGAGATAGCGACGGTGACGCCGGAGCACACCGCCGCGTGCCGCGAGCTGCTGATGCAGTACGACGGCGGCCGGAACCGCGGCCCCTACACGCCGCCGTCGGCGGAGGGCGCGCTGGTGTTCCCGTCGACCGGCGGCGGGACGGAGTTCACCGGCGGAACCTTCGATCCGAGTCTCGGGTACTACATCATCAACTACGCCGACACCGGCCACATCAGCCAGCTCGTGAAGGTGGAGGACGATCCCGATCGGCCCAGCTACGTGGGTCCTCCCGAGTCGCGCCGGATCTACTGGCACGTCGTCACCCGGCCGTCCGTCAACGGCTGGCCCTGCTGGCAGCCGCCCTGGTCGAGGCTGGTCGCCGTGGACGTCAACAGCGGCGAGATCGCCTGGCAGATCCCGTTCGGCACGGTCGAGGGCGCACCCCCCGGCCTGCTGACCGGCGCCCCCAACTCGCAGAAGGGCGGGCCGACCTCCACCGCGGGCGGCGTGCTCTTCATCGGAGGCGCCAGCGACCGGCGGTTCCGGGCCTACGAGACGAAGACCGGGCGCGAGCTGTGGAGCGTCGAGACCGAGCAGATGATCAGCGGCGCCAACCCCATCACCTACCTGGGGAAGGACGGCAAGCAGTACGTCGCCGTGGCGGCGGGCACGACGCTGCTGAGCTACACGCTGCCCTGACGAGATCTCGCGGCGCGCTCTTTCCGAACGCTATCGATGCAGACCGGGACTGCTCACGGGCGACTGACGCGCCCGTGGCATTTGCGGCTATGTGCCCGACAGTGGACTCAGCCGCCGCGCCAGCCGACACTTGCCGCCCATTCGTCCCGCGCTTTCGCGTACGCCTGATGAGCTGCCGGCGACCGCTCTCCCTCGGCCGTCGCCCGGCTGCGCGCCTTTTCGATCTGTTCCTCCAGCGGGGGGAGGCCGACGGCGAGTCGGCGCTCGGCCAGCCGATGCGGGTCCTCCACCTCGCCTGGAGAGAGATTCCCCTCGGCGTCCCAATCGAGCTGGGTCCCATAGCGCTGGGGCCGGCCCTCGAAGAACCGGATCCGGTCCTCGAGCATTGCCGCGTGGGCTGGGTCCGCCCTTCCCTCCCGCGCGGCCGTCTCAAGGAGTGGCGACGCACCACGGAGCAGGTCGGGCTCGGCGATCGCGTGTTGCAGTATCAGCCAGGCAGCCTCTGCACCGTCAGGACCGACGAGGTCTGTCCCCGGCCATCCGACGGACTCGATCACCTGCCGCAGACGTTGCGCATTTCGTGCATGGACGCGGGCCATCCGGGGCTCGTAGCCGGTGTCGAACAGGTCGCCCGAGACCGCGAGCTCGGCCCGCGTGACGCGGTCCAGCGACGCCATCTCCAGAAGGTCCCGCCTGAGAGACTCGTTTCTCGGCATCGTCGAGCCGCCCCGCGGCAGCCGGGTGCTACAGCGTGAGCGCTGGGCCGTGTCAATCGACGACCGCCCTACCGAAGGCCGGACATTCACCTACGCAGGCGAGGATCCCGGCCGACGATTACCGGCCGCTCAGGGAGCCGCGGCCTCGGCAATCCGGTAGAGCTTCGACCGCGTCCGGATGAACAGGCTGCCGTGGGCGATGGCCGGCGTGGCCATCGTGAACTCGTCGAGCGGATTGCGGCCGATGACCTCGAACGTCCGGCCGGCGCGGATCACGTAGGCGTCGCCGTCCTCGCTCAGCGCGAAGATCCTGTCGTCGTAGGCCCAGGGCGATGCGGTGAACGCGGCCCCGACCGCGATCCGCCGCCGGGAGTAGACCTCCTCGCCGGTCCGCGCGTCGTGGGCAGTGAAGAATCCCCGGTCGAGGAGCGTGTACAGCACGTCGCCGTAGAGAATCTGCGACGGGTTGTAGGGTGCGGCCTGCGGCTGCGACCAGGCGATGAACGGGTTGGCCGTCTCCGAGCCGCGGAGCGAGATGTCGCCGCTGGCGCCGGGGCGGATGGCGTAGACCGGGCGCTGCTGGTCGCCGAGATAGCCCGAGCCGAGATAGAGCAGGCCGAACTCGGCGAAGGGCGTGGGAACGGTGATGGACGACATGCCGGTGAGCTCCCACAGCAGGCCGCCGTCGAGGTCGTAGGAGCGCACGCGGTCGGTTCCGGTGGTGACGATCTCGGTCCTCTGCTCGTTCTCCCAGACGAAAGGAGTCGACCAGTTGGTGCCCTCCTCCCGCGGGGTGCGCCAGATCTCGTTGCCGGTCTCCGCGCTCAGCGCGAGCAGATACGACTGATCGTCGTTGTCGTTGACGATGTAGAGACGGCCGTCGTGCAGCACCGGCGACGCGGCGGTGCCCCACCCCAGCCGGGTGGCGGCGGGCTGGACGTCGCGCGACCAGCGCAACCGGCCGTCCGTCGTGTCGAGGCAGAAGACGCCGAGGTTGCCGAAGTAGACGAACAGCGAGTCGCCGTCGGTGACCGGCGTCTCGGTCGCCAGGCTGTTCTTCATGTGGTAGCCGCCGGCCGGCTCGCCGCGATGCACCTCGCGCTCCCAACGCACGGCTCCGCTGCCGACGTCCAGCGCGTAGACGATCCAGCGGTGCTCCGCCGTCGAGGGGGCCCACGTCTCGCGCCCGCGATAGAGACCGCCCAGCGGTTCCTCGACCGGCTCCGCGCTGACGACGGTCGTGACGTAGACGGTGTCGTCCCAGACGACCGGCGAGCTCCAGCCGAGGCCCGGCAGGTCGGCGACCCAGGCGACGTTCTCGGTGGCGCTCCAGCGGGTCGGCAATCCGGCGGCCTCGGAAACGCCTCGGGCGTCCGGGCCCCGGAACTGCGGCCATCGATCCTGGGCGGCGGCGGGCGCGCACAGGACCCCGACGAGCAGCAGCGCGCACATGTATCGACTCATCTCGTTCCCCTTCGCTTTGGTCACGGTTTCGTGCATCGAATCGTGCCCGCCTGATGGGCTCGTTGCGCCATCCGTCGCTCGCAATACGCCGCACACCGGACTGCTCGTGCAGCGACCGGACGAGTCGCCCCCGCCAGCCGGACCGCCCCTACGGTGCCTCCACGGTGATCTCGCCGATCGCCCACGGGTGGTCCGTGCAGTGGTACAGGAACGTGCCGGGCTCGTCGAAGGTGACGTAGCCCGTCATCGCCGGCTGCAGCGTGCCGGTGCTCCAGCTTCCGTCTCGTGCCGCGATGGTGTGGGACAGCTCGCCGTTGTTGACGAAGCGCACGCGCGTGCCGACGGTGACGCGGGCCCGCACCGGGTTGAACGCGTGCTCGTTGATGGCGTTGCGCCGCCCGCCCACCGACCACGCGATGGGGTTCTCGACCAGCGTGGCCGTCTCGATGGCGTCGGTCGCGCGCGGCGGCGGGCCGATCCAGCGGACCAGGTCGTCCATCGGCTCCTCGGCCGTCGGACGCGCCGCCACCTCGCCGTCGAGGGCGAACGCCCAGAGCTCGCCGCCGACCGCGATGGCCACGTGCTGCTCGCCGTCTATCGCATACGACGTCGCCGGTCCGGGCCGCATCCGCACCCCGGGCGGTGCCGCCTGGAACGCCCACAGCCGCTCGCCGGTGCCGGCGTCGTAGGCCTCGAGCTGCCCGTCGGCCGAGCCCCAGAACATCAGTCCGCCCGCGGTCGTGAGCGGGCCGCTGGTGGCGAGCCGCGCGCCGCGGAACTCGTTCTTCCAGACCACCTCGCCGGTCCGCCCGTCGACGGCGGCGAGAATGCCGGCCGACTCGGGAAGCGTAAGCCGCAGGTAGCCGCTGCCGCGGTTGTCCGAGATCCACGGATCGTCGAAGCGGAACGCGCGGCCGACATGGGCCCGCCCCTGCGCGTAGATGTAGCCGGTTTGCGGGCTGAACGACATCGGCGTCACGCGCACCATCGGAATCGGCGCGCCCAGCGCCACGACGTCCTGCCTGTCCAGCGACGGCGGCGTGTAGAAGCTGCAGCTCAGCTCGAAGGGCGGCGGCACCCGGTCGCGCCAGAACGAGCAGTCCGGCAGGATGCTCTCGCCCGCCGGGAAGGGCTGCGTCGGCGCGGTCAGCAGGTACTCGTCCTGCGGCACCGGCCGTTCCTCTATCGGCACGATCGGCTCGCCGGTCTCGCGGTCGAGCAGGAACAGGTGGCCGTCGGCCCGCATCGCGGCCAGCGCCTTGCGGGTGCGCCCGTCCGTCTCGGTCTCGTAGAGCAGCAGCGGCGTGGCGATATCCGCGTCCCAGATGTCGTGGCGGACCACCTGGTAGTGCCAGCGCCGTTCGCCGGTCTCCATGTCGAGGGCGAGCACGGCCGCGGTGAACAGGTTGTCACCGGCGCGGATCTCGCCGCCGTACATCGGAACCGGGTTGCCGGTGACGAAGTAGACCATCCCCAGGTCCGGGTCGACCGCGCCCACCAGCCAGACGCCGCCCCCACCGAGCCGCCACACCTCCGAATCCTGCGGCCACGTCTCGTGCCCGAACTCACCGGGCCGCGGCACGACGAAGAACGTCCACAGACGCTCGCCGGTCGCCGCGTCCAGGGCGATGACGCGCCCCTGGCCGCCGCTGTCGCCGTTGGCGATGCCGACGAACACCTTGCCGCGCGCGTGCATCGGGGCGGTGGTAACCGATTCGCCCGCCTGCGGCGGATCGCTGCCGACCGTCTCCACCCACGCCAGCTCGCCGGTGTCCTGCCGCAGCGCCGCCACCTCCGCGCTCCCCAGGGGGACGAAGACGAGCCCGTCGCCCAGGCCCACCCCCTGCCACGACGGCACCCGCCGCGCCGCGGCGGCAGAGCTCCCCGGCTGCCAGCGCCACACCGTCTCGCCGGTCCGGCCGTCGATGGCGAACACGTTGGCCCCGCCCGACAGGTACAGGACGCCGTCGTCGACCACCGGCGTCGCCCGCGACGACACGCCGCCGGGGAGCCGGACCATCCAGGCCCCGCCCAGGCGGTCGATGTTCTCCGTCGAGATGCCGGCGAGGGTCGAGTGGCGCGAGCTGGTCCAGTCGCCGCCGGCGAGGGGCCAGTCCGCGGCCGGGTAGCCGCTCCCCTGCTCCTGCGCTTCCTGCCCCTGCAGGCTGCCCGTCAGGGCGCAGATGCCGGCTACGAGTACGACGGCGACGAATCCACGATGCAGTCTGCGCATGCCCTACCTCTCCTCGAACCGAAACGCGAGTGTACCAGGGTATTATCCAGCCCGCGGAGAGACCATGTGACCGCGACAGCACGATTCGCCGGCTCCGGCGACTCCTTCGGCAGCGGCGGGCGCTTCCAGACCTGCATCCTGATCGATGCCGGCGGGACGCGCTTCGCGATGGACTTCGGTGCGTCCTCGTTGGTCGCCCTGCGACAGCAGGACATCGATCCGAACTCCATCGATGCGATCCTCCTGTCCCACTTGCACGGCGATCATTGCGCCGGGGTGCCGTTCCTGCTGATGGATGCGATGCTGGGCGCGCGGCGCGAGCGGCCCCTTACCGTCGCCGGCCCGCGGGACCTGCGCCACCGCATGTTCATGATCGCCGAGGCGCTGTTTCCCGGCATGCACGTGATGAAGCCGAAGTTCGAGCTCAACTGGATAGAGCTCGAGCACGGCGTGCCGACCCCGGTCGGGGACATCCTCGTGACCGCCCGTCCCGTAAGGCACACCTGGCAGACCAACCCCACCGCCCTGCGGGCCGAGATCGCCGGCAAGGTGGTGTGCTACACCGGGGACGGGGAGTTCGGCGAAGAGATGGCGCTGGCCGCCAAGGGGGCCGACCTTCTCGTGGCCGAGTGTTACTTCCACAACAAGCCCGTGCCCTGGCATCTCAACTACCCCGAGCTGGTCGCGCACAAGGCGGATTTCGACGCCAGGCGCATCATCCTGACCCACATGAGCCCGGAAATGCTTGCCCACGTCGACGAAGTCCCCGAGGACTGCGCCTACGACGGGATGGTGGTGGAGATCTGATCGACGAGGACTCGACGCCGATCACGACGGAACGGTCGTTCAATGCCGAGGCGTTCGTCTTCAACGCCGAGTACCCCCTGTAGTTGAATTTCGACGCCAGGGACTTCAAGCAGGACGATACGGGCCGCAGGCGACGTTCACATTTCGGGCGGCGACCGGCGCGGCGCGCGTGCACCTTTCTCGAAGATTCTCCTTGACAACTTCCAGACGGCAGGTTGCCGGCGGTCCGGGATGACCGCCAGAGCGGCTATCGGACCGACACATCGACACGCTGCGGCCCGTATCCGTCGAAGGTGACCCCAAACCGTCTCCCGGCGCCGGAAAGACGCGCACAGACGCTCTCAAGTCACTGAAAAACAAGGGTTTACAATAGATCCATGAGTGTCGCGTCAGAGCATGCCTGCCCGGTTCGCCGCGGAGACGATCCCACGACTGCAACGGTTGGCGCCGAGGCCACCATCATCGACATACCGGCGCCGGCCATCGCGCCGACGGCCACAACGACCGCGCCGGCATCCATCGAGGAACACCGTGCGGCGGTGCTCCGGCGCCGCGACGAGGCCGAGCGCCTCGGGGACGACATCGCCGAGCTGTCCGCGCGCATCCAGGCCGCCACCTACGAGTTGCTCGTCATGCTGCGCGCGTTCGACGAGCGCGAGGGGTGGAGCGGCTTCCAGTCCTGCGCACACTGGCTGAACTGGCGCACCGGACTGGCCCTGGGCGCCGCCCG